>PPYE01453268.1_pt1 | contig 133593 bp, 123 predicted proteins | sample 1559881 | NCBI WGS metagenome assembly PPYE01 (sample SAMN08240022, study PRJNA423297) | Human gut metagenome, whole genome shotgun sequencing project.
TTCCGGTAAGAGTAAATCTCTTTTTAGAACCGGAGTTAGTCTTCATCTTTGGCATCTTACTTATTTTTAAATTATTTAATTATATGGCAACGCACTATACCTGCGGCGTTACTCATTTCTTTAGTCTTCGCTTTTGTCTTCGGCCGGAGCTGCTTTCGGAGCTTCTGCCGGCTTCGGTGCGGCAGGCTTTTTCGGAGCTGCACCTTTCTTCGGAGAAAGCTGAATGGTCATCCTCTTTCCTTCCAGAACCGGCATTTGGTCTACTTTCGCATAGTCTTCCAAATCATTGGCAAAACGCAGCAGCAGTACTTCGCCCTGCTCCTTGAACAGAATTGAACGACCCTTGAAGAACACGTATGCCTTCACCTTGTCGCCATCTTCCAAAAAGCCTTTGGCGTGTTTCAGTTTGAAGTTATAGTCGTGGTCGTCTGTCTGAGGACCGAAACGTATTTCCTTCACATTTACCTTAACCTGCTTCGCCTTCTGCTCTTTCTGACGCTTCTTTAACTGATAAAGAAATTTAGAGTAATCAATAATACGACAAACAGGGGGTTGTGCATTCGGAGAAATCTCCACGAGATCTGCTTCCATTTCCTCGGCCATTTTCAAGGCCTGAGCTATCGGATATACTTTAGGTTCCACCTCATCGCCCACAATGCGGACTTCTTTGGCACGGATTTGCTCATTAATCCGATGTTGCCCTTTTAAGCTGTCATTCTTCATTAAATAACGTTTACTTCCAGTTTGTTTCTTGTTTATTACTACCAAATTATTTTTTTGTTAAGTAAAAGCGGTCTTTAGAACATCGTATGTATGCTATGCTTTTACAATTGGGCGCAAAGTTACCATTTATTTATCATATTTTGAACTTCTTCGTTCACTTTTTTAGCAAAATCTTCAAATTTCATGGTTCCCTGGTCGCCTTCGCCTTGCTTGCGGACGGAAACTTCTCTGTTTTCAGCCTCTTTCTCTCCGACAATCAGCATGTACGGAATACGCTTCATTTCGTTGTCACGAATCTTACGTCCGATTTTTTCGTTACGCTCATCCACAATGGCACGGACATCATATCTCTTCAGGTAGTCTTTCACTTCCTGAGCATAATCATTGAACTTCTCGCTGATAGGCAGGATAGCCACCTGGTCCGGAGTCAGCCACAACGGGAACTTGCCGGCGGTATGCTCGATAAGCACGGCTACGAAACGCTCCATAGAACCGAACGGAGCACGGTGAATCATTACCGGACGGTGCTTTTGATTGTCGGCTCCCGTATATTCCAGTTGGAAACGTTCGGGCAGGTTGTAATCTACCTGAATGGTACCCAACTGCCAACGGCGGCCGATAGCATCCTTAACCATAAAGTCCAGTTTAGGACCGTAGAAAGCAGCTTCACCATATTCCACTCTGGCTTTCAGTCCCTTTTCTTCACAAGCCTCGATAATAGCCTGTTCTGCCTTCTCCCAGTTTTCATCGCTACCGATATACTTCTCACGGTTCACCTTGTCGCGCAGAGAAATCTGTGCTTCAAAGTTCTCGAAGTGCATAGACTGGAATACGATTGAGATAATGTCCATCACGCGCAGGAACTCATCCTTCACCTGATCGGGACGGCAGAAAATGTGCGCGTCGTCTTGCGTAAAGCTGCGTACACGGGTCAAGCCGTGAAGCTCACCGCTCTGCTCGTAACGGCAAACCGTACCGAACTCCGCCAGACGCAAAGGCAGGTCTTTATAAGAACGGGGTGAGTTCTTGTAAATCATACAGTGATGAGGACAGTTCATCGGTTTGAGGAAGTACTCTTCACCTTCTTCCGGCGTATGAATAGGCTGGAACGAGTCCTTACCATACTTGGCATAGTGTCCGGAAGTGATGTACAGCAGCTTGTTGCCGATAGGCGGACACATTACTTCCTGATAGTCGTAACGGGCCTGAATGCGGCGCAAGAACTCCTGCAGGCGGATACGCAATGCAGCACCTTTCGGCAACCACATCGGAAGTCCCTTGCCTACCGTATCGGAGAACATGAACAAGTCCATCTCCTTGCCGATTTTACGGTGGTCGCGCTTCTTGGCCTCTTCCAGCAATACGAGATACTCATCCAGCATTTTCTTCTTCGGGAAAGTGATACCGTAGATACGTGTCATCATCTTGCGGTCTTCCTGTCCCCGCCAGTAAGCACCGGCAACGGAAGTCAGCTTGATAGCCTTGATAGGCGCGGTAGTCATCAGGTGAGGACCACGGCACAAGTCGGTAAACGCACCCTGCGTATAAGTAGTGATGTGACCGTCTTCCAGTTCGGAAATCAGCTCACATTTATAAGTTTCGCCGCGATCGCCGAACATCTTCAAGGCATCCGTCTTTGAAATGCCCTCTCTGACAACCGCTTCTTTCTTGGCTGCCAGTTCCGCCATTTTCTTTTCGATAGCGGGCAGGTCGGCTTCCTTGATAGCAGTCTCTCCCGGATCCACATCATAATAGAAACCGTTCTCGATGGCCGGACCGATACCGAACTGTATACCCGGATACAACTCCTGCAAAGCTTCCGCCAGCAAATGGGCGCTGGTGTGCCAGAAGGCATGCTTGCCTTGTTCGTCTTCCCATTTATAGAGAACCACTTCAGCGTCTTCACTGATGGGACGCCCCAAATCATAAACTTCTCCGTTCACGCCACAAGCCAATACATCCTGTGCCAAACGTGAACTAATGCTTTCTGCTATTTGCAGTCCTGTCACTCCTTCGTTGTATTCGCGAACGGAGCCGTCTGGAAATGTTATCTTTATCATAATGCTATGTATAATTCAAATTTTAGAACGCAAAAATAGCTAATTCTTTATTGATATTCTATTTTTTAGCAAAAAAATGTTACTGCTGCGTATTCGTAAAACGCTTGATAATATTGTAAGCGGAAACGATACCCAATTCGCCTGCCTTGCTCAAATCAGAAATTCCCTGCCTGTTATTGCCCAGGAAGATATGCGTCAGGCCACGGTTGAAATAGGCTTCGGCAAAGTCGGGATTCAGTCCGATTGCCTTGTCGTAATCCGCCAATGCCGCACGGTAATCTTTCAGCAGCGACAATACATTGCCGCGGTTATAATAACCGTAAACAAAATCGGGCGCCAATTGGATGACATGATCCAAATCATTTTTCACAATATCGTAATCCATCGCCGTTACTTCCGCCTTCTTTACTTCTTGCGCACCGGAAACGGCACCCTCGTTCATGCCGGCTTCCGCTTTCTTGTACTCCAACTGCTTGTAGCGCACCAAAGCACGCATGAAATATGCCGGGAAGAAAGTATCATCCAGCAGGATACTCTGTGTAAAATCGTCTATGGAACTTGCAAAGTCCTGCACCAGATAGAAATCCAAACCGCGCATAAACCGCTTTCCGGCATTTTTTTCGTCTGCCACAATATCCGATGTATGGGCGTCTATCAATGCGAAGTGGAAACGTACCTGCTCTTCTGTCAGAGGCGACTCCATATTGGTGATGCGCAACGGTTTGGGGAACAGTTTGGAGTGATTCAACTCGTCTATATACTTGTGATAATGCACGGTACGTTTTACGTCGCTCAGCTTCTCATAATAGGTCAGCGCATACATAGGCTCGAGCTTGATAGTCACGTTACGGTCTTGCACACGGCCGCGGTAGTCGCTCTTATAACGCTGTTCCACTTCCGAATCATCCGCAATCACAATCTTGCGGTAGTTATCCATATTCTTGTCGGACTTCTTACGGGTCTTGCCGTTATCCTTTCCGGAGTTGCCGTCCGCATTATCCGCCACATCCTTGTCATTGCCGCCGGTTGTTACGCCGTTGCGCTTGTCGAGCTGCATCTTCATAAGCTTGAACTCATCCTGCTCGGCTCCCTTACGGTCGCCAATCTTCTTGCGGGCCTCGGCACGATGGTAGTAACCCGCCGTGAAGTTGGGATACTCTTCTATCACTTTGGAGTAGTCGCTGATAGCGCCGCGGTAATCGCCCGTTTGTGCACGCAGCAAACCACGGTTGAAAGTTGCCATCATATTGTCCGGCTCCATCTTCAGCACAAAGTCGAAATCTTCTATCGCACGGTTATCGTCACCTACCTGTGCACGCAGCAGTCCCCGGTTATAGTGACCGAGGAAGTTATTGGGGTCAATATCCAGCGCCAGGTCATAGTCGCTCATCGCACCTCTCAGGTTATTCTGATGGAAACGCGCCAAAGCCCGGTTTATGTAGTTGCCCGAATTACGTGCGCTCAGGTGTATCGCCTGGTCCAAATCCTTTTCAGCTTCCTTGTAGTCGGATTGCTGAAGACGGACAATGGCACGGGCGGCCCAGCCGTCGGGGTCGTAACGGTCCATATCAATGGCCTTATCAAAATCCTTCAAGGCCTGTATCGTATCGTTCTGCTTGAGATTGACCTCACCGCGCATCAGGTACGCACGCGTATAGCGGGGAGCTATGGCGAGCAGCTTGCCCAAATCCTCTTTGGCAGCATTGAAATCCTCTTTCTGCATATGACAAAGAGAGAGGTTATGCCAAAGTACAACATTCTCCGGGTCGTACTTCAAAGCCGTTTTGTAGTCCTCGACCGCACCGTCGAACTTATCCTGGCGGATACGTGCCAAACCTCTTATCTGATAAGCGCCTACAACAAAAGGATTGCGCTGAATAGCCTGATCGCAATCCGCTTCCGCTCCCTGAAAATCGTCCAGGTTGATTTTTGCCAGCGCACGGAAGAAATAAGGCTCGTATAAATAAGGCTTCGCGTTGATTACCTGATTGAAATATTGGATAGAAAGCACGTAGTCCTCGAAATACAATGCGTTGCGGGCAATGGTCATCACCCGTTCCGTATTGATTTGCGCATATAACAACGTGGGCAATAACAGAATTGCCAGCAATATCTTTTTTATCATCTTGTCTTATAAATGCTTGTAAACAAAACAAAAGTAGCGTTTATTCATTTACATATCAGGATATACCGAAGACTTTTTATATTTTTTGAGCCTTTTATACCTTATTATATGGTTTGCTTACTTTACGGTTTTCACCTTATAGGTACAGTGTGCCTTACCTTTCAGCATGGCATTCAGTTTTCCCTTTATCATCTGTCTGCGCAAAGGCGACAGATGGTCGATGAACATCTTACCGTCCAAATGGTCGAACTCATGCTGCATCACACGGGCCAGATAGCCTTCCACAATCTCGTCATGCTCCACCAGGTCCTCGTCCAGGTACTTCACGCGTATCTTATTGCCTCTTTTCACAGATTCGTGAATGCCCGGCAGGCTCAGGCAGCCTTCTTCCATAGATACTTCTTCGCCCGATACTTCGAGGATATGCGCATTGATATATGCCTTACGGAAACCTTTATATTCGGGATAATCTTCCGACAACACATCCAGGTCTACAACCACCACACGGATAGGCAAACCGATTTGCGGCGCTGCAAGTCCCACGCCATCGGCATGGTCCATGGTTTCGAACATATTCTGAATCAGTTCTTTCAGGTTCGGATAATCGGGAGTAATGTCCTCCGCTACTTTTCTCAATACGGGTTGTCCGTATACATAAACAGGTAAAATCATTTCTTTAATTTATGAATTATGAATTATTTTCCAAACATTTATAAAGAGGAGAAGCGCCTGTTCTCCAGATAAGTCTGCAGGATAATAGTCGCGCTGATTTCGTCCACCAGCGCCTTGTTCTGCCTGTCTTTCTTTTTCAGTCCGGCTTCCAGCATGGTGCGGTGCGCCAAGACCGAAGTAAACCGCTCGTCCACATACTCTACCGGCATATCGGGCAACCGCTTTTGCAAGGAACGCACAAACGGCTCTATCCGTTTCATGTTCTCGGAAGCTTCGTTATTCATCTGCTTCGGCAGTCCGACAAGTATCCGCTCTACCGGTTCTTTCGCCACGTAATCCGTGATAAAGGCGAGCAGTTCATGGGTAGGCACAGTGGTAAGCCCGTTGGCAATCATCTGCAACGTGTCGCTGACGGCTATGCCCGTACGTTTTTTACCGTAATCAATAGCTATTATTCTACTCATAATGGGCTACAAAATTACGATTTATATTTGAACTCTTTTTCATACGTATCAAAAAAGATTTTGCCTATGGTGAAAATCCCGTCTGATATACATCAAACAGGTTTTTCGCCATAGGCAAAATTACACATGCCGGTATAGGAACGAAATCAATATATCAACTTTACATTATCTACATAGAATGAATTGCCCGGAGAACCGATATATGCCCCGCCGTGGCTGGACGTAAACTGCAACTGGATATGTGTGGGGATATCATCTTCCGTTCCCCATGCCACTTCCTTGATAGGCACGCTTTCGCCCTTACTGTTCACCGCATAGCGTTCCTGCACTTGCAGGCGCATCATGTGCGCCTTGTATTCGGGGTTGCCCGTTATATCGCCGTACATAATGGAATAAGTGGCATTGTTGCGCCAGTCGTCCGTTGTAGTGTAATAACGCACCACCACCGTACCCACGCGTTTGGCATAGATATTTCCGTCTTTGTCTTCCCAGCGTTTCTGCAAAAAGAGGTTCATTTCGGGGAAATCCTTTCCTTCCACATCGGTTATCTTGCTGAAACCGGTGGCATGAACACGTTTTTCACGGTCGGACATCTTCACCTTATAGTCAAACTGAATGGCAATAGGTTTCTTGGTGAACGGGATGCCCGAATTCAGTATCTTCTGCGGATTCTTCGTCCCCTTGATGGGCTCGTGTACATCGCCCAAAAATATGGAACCGGCAGCCAGCACCGTAATGTCCACGATGCCGAACACCTTTACGCTTTCCATACGGGTGTCCATACGGGCACAGAAGCCGTCGCCCCGCTTCTCCGGAAATACCGAAGTATTGGTTTTGGTGATGCCTGCCACACGCGCCATCACGTTGGAAGTAGCCCACGGGGAACCGCCCATATTCTTATACGGCTTGTTTTCACGGATAGTTGCCGTAGGACCGATAGCATATACATTTTTGGTAGCACCGCCGATAATTCCCGATTCTTTAATCTGGCGGTCAATCCATTGATCCATATTTCCGAAAGGAATCATCTCAACCTTATGCTGTGCCGATACTGCTACGCAGCAAAGCATTGCGGACAGCAAACTCAACATTCGAAGTCTTTTACGAATCATTTCTCTATTCTCCTACAATCAGTTAAAGTTCATAATTCCACTGCTTCAGCGCAAAGCCCCAGTTGTCCTGAACCAGTTGCACCGTGCGGTCGTCATATTTATATTTATTCTTCTTATAACCTTTCTTACCGCCTACATACTGCTCGATGGCAGTGCGGGCATCCGCAAAACCGGGTATGGACAGCGCATCGTAGATGTGCTCCGTCATTCCCATGGCATCGGCTTCGAAGTCCTCGAACTTCACTTCAATCAGATTACCCGCCGGAATGCTTGCCTTGTCCGCCTCATACTTATGATAAAGTTTGGCATAGATAGACAGGATGTTCTGCTCCAGTTCCGCAGGAGTAATATCCTGAAGTTTCAACGGCTGGATAGTATTCGTGAAGAAACTGCGCGTGCTCTCGAACACCGTATAAGGATTACGCATCAGGTAGATGAACTTGGCATTGGGGAACATCTTTACCAGTTCCTTCACACGCCCGGTATGCGGCGGGTTCTTGCTGAGAAACTGCGTACCGTGCGTATTCCACAAGGAAATCTTGATGAGTCTGGTAAATGTTTCCTCAAACACCTTCAGCTCCGCCTCGCTTATATCGTCGAACAATAGATACTTGTCGGCATACTCCTGCTGATGCTTGGGCAAGAACCAGAAGTTATAATAGGTATAAGGCATCATGTTCGCCAACGCAAACTCTTCCTCCTGCGGCAGGTCTACCGCCAGCTCCATATTGTCCGTGGGACGCTTGTCGGGCATCAGCCAACTCATGTTTTTCTTGAAGAAAGGCTGTCCCCACATCATCAGATGCGGAAATACGGTCTGATACGTTGTGTTATAGCCGAAATGCTTGTCGCAAGAGAACACATTATGCACGAAAGTTGTTCCGCTACGCCAGTGACCGAGGATAAATACAGGGTCGTGCTCCAGCGGTTTGTCCGCCAACAGCTTCTCATAGCGTTTGTCCTGCAAGGGAGCCAATGTGGAAAGCATGCGGCAAACGGCTTTCGTCAACCGGAATTTACCTTTGTACGCGGCATCTATTTCACGTCCCTTTGTAATGGCGTTGAACGTTTTCCAGTCTGCACCGACCAGTGTGTTAATCGGCAGTTTGTTGAATTCTAATAAACCCATTCTTGTTTAATTGAGAATTGTAAGTTGAGGATTGCAGAACAGCCTTTCGGGCCAGTCCGCAATTCTCATCCGACTCTTATTTGTTAATGTTTAATTTTCATTTCTTAATAATCACTGCCACTCCCTGACGTTCCAGTTCTTTGACGGCTTTCTCTACAGCTTCGTAATGCTCGGGAGCGATGCCCAGCTTCGGCAAGTCAAGAACAGGGAGTTCTTCGGATACATGCATATCCTTATCTTCCACGCGGTCGATAATCATACCAACGGCGCTGGTATTGTTGGTTATCGGGTCTATCAGGATGAAAGAACCGGTGGCTTTGTTGGTCTGATAAGGGTCAAAGAAGAGTTCCTTGGCAGTAGTCAACACTACGCGGGCAATCTGGTTCAACTGCATCGGCAGGGTCTCTTTCGTCAACCGGCCGTTGTCAAGGGAGAGTTTCTCCATTGTATTGACATCTACCTTATACTTGATATTGTCAATACGCGTACGGCTCAAATTGGTAGTTTGCTTGATGAAGAACGATTTGTTTACATCCATCGGTTCCTCGTCCATCCACACTACCATGGCTTCGAAGTTACGCTCCATCATCGGAAGATTGTCAGGATGTACCAGCATCTCTCCGCGTGATACGTCAATCTCGTCTTCGAGCGTCAAGGTAACGGACTGCGGCGGGAAAGCATAATCCAATTCCCCGTCATAGGTCACGATGCTCTTGACGCGGGACTTCTTTCCGGACGGCAATGCCATCACCTCATCTCCCTTGCGGATAATACCCGAAGCCACCTTGCCGCAGAAACCACGGAAGTCGAGGTTGGGACGCAACACATACTGTACCGGGAAACGGAAATCTTTCAGGTTGTGGTCGTTATCAATAGGTACGGTTTCGAGGAAGTCAAGCAAAGAAGTACCGTTGTACCACGGAGTGCGCTCCGACTTCTCCACCACATTGTCGCCGTCAAGCGCAGAAAGCGGGATGCAAGTTACATCGGGGATGCCCAACGGAGCGATAAACTTCTTGTACTCGCCTACAATTTCATTGAAACGCTCTTCGGAGAAGTCCACCAAGTCCATCTTATTAACGGCAAGCACCACATGCTTGATACCCAGCAAAGATACAAGGAAAGTATGACGGCGCGTCTGCGTGATGACACCCGTGCGGGCATCTACCAGAATAATCGCCAGATTTGCGGTAGAGCCGCCGGTAATCATGTTACGCGTATACTGTTCGTGTCCCGGAGTGTCGGCAATGATGAATTTACGGTTATTCGTGGAGAAGTAGCGATAGGCCACGTCAATAGTAATGCCCTGCTCACGCTCCGCCTTCAAACCGTCCAACAGCAAGGCATAGTCGATGTGGTCGCCGGCATTACCCATACGTTTGCTGTCGCGCTCCAACGCATCCAACTGGTCTTCATACAATTTCTTACTATCGAACAACAGACGTCCGATAAGCGTGGACTTTCCGTCATCCACCGAACCGGCGGTAAGGAAACGAAGCAAATCTTTCTGTTCGTCTTTATCAAGGAAAGCCTTTATATCAAGTCTTGAATCATCCATTTCTTAATTCTCAATTTTTAATTCTTAATTTCATTAGAAGTATCCCTCACGTTTCTTCTGCTCCATACTTGCTTCCTGGTCGAAATCGATAACGCGGGTGGTACGTTCGCTCTTGGTGGTAGTCATCATCTCTTCCACAATCTTCTCGATTGTATCGGCACTGCTTTCTACAGCCCCGGTCAGCGGCCAGCAACCCAACGTACGGAAACGTACCATACGCATTTCAATCTTCTCGCGATACTGTTCCGGCAAGCGGTCGTCATCAGCCATAATCAGGTTGCCGTCAATCTCCACGCAAGGACGTTCCTTGGCAAAATACAAAGGTACGATAGGAATATTCTCCAGACGGATATATTGCCAGATGTCCAGTTCCGTCCAATTGCTCAACGGGAACACACGGATACTTTCTCCCTTATGGACACGCGCATTGTATATGTCCCACAATTCCGGACGCTGATTCTTCGGATCCCATTGGTGGAACTTATCACGGAAAGAGAAGATACGTTCCTTTGCGCGCGACTTCTCTTCATCGCGACGGGCGCCACCGAAAGCCGCATCGAATTTGTATTTATCCAATGCGTGCAGCAGCGCCTGTGTCTTCATCAAGTCCGTATGCACTTTACTGCCATGCGTAAAAGGTCCTACACCTGCTTCAAAAGCTTCCATATTGCTCTCTACAATCAGGTTCCAGCCGTACTTCCGGGCATACTCGTCACGGAATTGAATCATCTCCTTGAACTTCCACTTAGAGTCGATATGCATCAACGGGAAAGGAACCTTACCCGGAGCAAAAGCCTTTTCGGCCAGACGTACCATAACCGATGAGTCCTTGCCGATACTATACAGCATCACCGGATTCTCGAATTCCGCAGCCACTTCGCGGATAATATGAATAGACTCTGCTTCGAGTTCTTTCAAATGGCTCAGTTTATATTCTTCTTTCATGCTATATTATTTCTTCTGAATTCTCGGTAAAATTAATTCCAATAATTTATTGACGGATTCTTCCAGGCTCAACGCAGATGTATCCAGTGTCAATGCCGGATGTGCAGGAGCCTCGAATGGCGCGGAAATACCCGTGAAGTTTTTAATTTCTCCGCGGCGTGCCTTTGCATACAAGCCTTTTACATCCCTGCGTTCGCATTCCTCAATGGGCGTACTGACGTACACTTCCAGAAAATCATCCTTCCCGATAATATTCGCCGCCATTTCGCGGATGTCGTTGCTGGGACTGATAAAGGCTGCAATCGTTATAATGCCCGTATCTACAAATAATTTGGAAACCTCGGCTATACGGCGGATGTTCTCTATGCGGTCGGCTTCCGTAAAGCCCAAATTGTTATTGATGCCGCTGCGGATATTGTCTCCGTCCAAAATACGGCAAAGCAATCCGCGTTTATGCAACTCACGTTCCAAAGCGATAGCTATCGTACTCTTACCCGACCCGCTCAGCCCGGTAAACCAAATCATCACGCTATGTTGTTTCAGAAGTTCTTCTTTGTCTTGCCTCGACAACATTCTGTCAAAAATAGGATATATATTATTTTCTGTCATAATTCAATCAAAATGGCCATATTAAGGGAATAAGGAATATGGATATAAGAAAAGTGATAATATTCAACGGAAGTCCGATGCGGACGAAATCCGTAAATTTATAATTGCCGATACCTTGTACTATCAGGTTGGTCTGATAGCCGATAGGCGTCGAGAAACTTGCCGATGCAGCCATACAGATAACCACAAAGAAAGGCGTCGGACTTACGCCCAGTTGCGATGAAATGGAAAGCGCCAACGGAAAAGCAAGTGCAGCGGCGGCATTATTCGTTATCAGTTCGGTAAACAGGTTTGTAATGACAAACATGACAGCCAGCAACACCGCAGGCCCGTAATGATCCGTCAGTCCAATGATGTATTCGGCCACGGCATCCGCCACTCCGGAGTTTACCATTGCCTTGCTGATGGCAAAAGCACAGGCAATCGTTATCAGGATATCCCACGATATATATTTGGTATATTTACGGGCCGGAAAGATTTTTGTCCATGCCATTAGAATGGTTGTAACGGACACGAAAAAGAACATATCCAGTTTGATATCCGGAAAAGCCTCTTTCACTGCAGGCAGTTCGCCAACTGTAGCTCCGGTTATCATCAGAATCAGCAGGGCAAGGGCAAACCAACGTTTGCCTTTACTTGCAACAGGCTCCGTATCCTTACCGTTGGCAAGCATCACGAAGACAGAAGATTCACCCCACGTCTGCACAAAAGAATCATCAGCCATTACCACCAAAGTATCACCTTCCCGGAAATACTCATTCTCCAAATCCTGCACATAACTCTGGCCGTTACGCTTTATCTCTTTCACTTCAGCGCCATAATGACGTTTAAAGTTAAAATCCTTCAGTTTCTTGTTGATACCCGGAAAACGAGGACCCAAGACAGCCTCTACCCTATGCAGATCACTATGTTCTTCCGGTTCATCATCCGGTTTCACCGCATCTTTACGGACATCGGGCAATAGTCTGGAAGAAAACAGAAACAGATAGATAATACCGGTTATTGCAATAAAAATACCGACTTTCCCAAGTTCAAACATAGTAAATCCCTCATAACCGGCATCCAGTATCATACCGTGTACCACCAGATTGGTGGAAGTGCCGATTAAAGTACAGATACCTCCCAGAATCGTCACATAGGACAAAGGAATCAGAAATTTAGTAGCCGGAAGCTTTACCGACTCAGCCCAACGTTTTATAATCGGAGCAAAAATTACAACGACAGGAGTATTATTCAAGAAAGCCGAAATAAAGGAAATCGTAGGCAGCATTCGGAGTTGCGCTTTGAAAACGGTGGTTTTACCTTGTGGCAGGAGTTTCTTGATAAGCTGCCCCAACGCACCGGACTGGCGAATCCCCTCACTGACCAGAAACAGCATGGCAACCGTAATCATACCCTTATTGCTAAATCCTTCCAGCATTTCTTTAGGTGTCAGGATTCCAGCACAGAGAAACAGTACCACCACCGAAAAGAGCACCATCCCCGGACGCATTTTATCCAGAACCAGGGCTATCACCATGCCCAGCAACGCTAAAAGCACAAATATGATTTCAAACGTCATATATACGAGTCGTTATTTAATTACGCCTGGGCTCTACTATAAACCAAGGATTCAACAAATCTTCCTTATTGTACTGTAGCGGTTCTTCTTTTCCGGCCTGATATACTTCCATACCGGCAGCACGTGCAATGGCATGCCCTGCTGCCGTATCCCATTCCATGGTGGGAGCAAAACGGGGATATACATCCGCCTTACCTTCCGCCACCAGACATATTTTAATGGAACTTCCACTGGAAATCAATTCTACATCCGAGTGGCAATGCTTCATCTTTTCAATGTAATCTTCAGTTTCGGGAGACAGATGTGAGCGGGATGCTACAATTACAAATTTATCGTGATCATCCTTAATCGGCAAATGAACGGCTTTCGCTATCAACTCTTCCAACGACGCTCCGCTGCGAGCTGTAAAATCCGAAAGTTTGTAAGCACCTAATGTTTCTTCTGCAAAATAAAGCTCCCGCTTTACCGGAAGGTATATAACCCCCATTACCGGAACGGAATTACGAACCAAAGCGATATTAACGGTAAACTCGCCATTCCGTTTGATAAACTCTTTGGTACCATCCAGAGGGTCTACAATCCATAAAGTAGTCCATGCACATCGCTCTGTATAGGGCAAATGCTTTCCCTCCTCGCTCAATAATGGATAAGACTTTTTTTGCAGATAGCCGGCAATAGCCGCATGCGCTTTCTTATCAGCAATCGTCAAAGGAGAATTATCCGCTTTCTTTTCTATTTGAAAATCTGAGGTCGGATCGTTGTAAATAGAGAGGATATCTTTGCCGGCACAAAGTGCTGCATCAATCGCATTAAGTATATATTGTCGTTCCATATTGTATTCTCAAAATATATAAGGTGCAAAATTAAAAACTTTTTTACCGCCAAAAGTTTTTAATTTTGTTTTATAACTTCTTTTAAACGAAAAAGAGATATTTATAAGTACTTTTCACAATCACCCAAAACAGAGTTTTCATAATCATTTTCAACAGATTATGAAAAAGGCAGTAACTTCCCAGTTACCGCCCTATCTTGAAAGGAGGGAAATACCCCTTTCTTATGAATTACCAAAAAGAATTCAAATTAATTAATGCGATACAGCAGCCAAGCACCCTGGAAATCCTGACGGTTAGGGTATTTAGCCTTGAAAGCATCGCGAGCGCTGGCAGCAGAGTTTCTGTCTGCATATGTACTTACGATTACACGATACATAGCAGCGTCTGCATTAAATGCAATGACAGCATTATAACCTTCCTTATCCAAGAAGTTTTTCAGGTTCTCCGCATTGGCTTTCACACCGAAGCTACCGCATACAACACTATAATCTTTCAGTCCGTCAGCACCTGATACCACCGTCACTTTCTCTTCACGGATCGTACCTACCGGTGCACTTTCTACAACCTTAGCTTCTACCGGAGCGCTAACCACAGGAGCAACTTCCTCTACCGGTGCAGTAGTCTGCGGTTCTGCCAGTTCCTGCTGTTTAGCTTTTTCGTATGCTTTCTTGTAAGCGCTTTCACTCGATTTACAAGAAGAGAATGCCAGTACAATACATACTCCCATTCCTAACACTGCCAATTTTTTCATCTTTTCTTTTTATTTTTTGTTAGTAACTATATCTATTCTCAAATAACACTCAATATTTACGGAAAACATATTTCGTTCCTTCATAGTCCAACCGCATCTTCTTGTTTGTCAATTCTTCAACCTTGAACGTTCTCTCGCCGCTATCTCCCCAACCAAAGAACTTCTTATAGCTATCCGAATTTACAAGTTCTTCATGAACAGACTCATTTCCTGAACTATTATCCGGCCACAAAGTTATAGAAATTTCATCATCTTTCAACTTATAATAACCATAAAAAGATTCATAGCTTCCACTTTCATTCATACAATGTGCCAGAAAACTGCCTTTTTGAAAACCATAGAAGATACTGTCTACTTTCTGCACTTTACCATCGGGATACTGATATTCGCGCAACTGCCATTTTCCTACCCAGTCGGAACCGCCGTCATTCATACAAGACGCCAGTCCCAGCGCTACACACATCAAAAGCAATAGTATTGTCCCGTTCAGCAATCTTTTCATATATCTCTTTTTTGTTTAGGAAGCAAAAGTACTCCGAACCGCTTATCTTAGCCTCTCCTATGTCGTTAAATATAATTAAAATACATATTTTATCTCGTTTTGAGGCATATATTTTCAAAAAACACGAATTAATGAACAATCATTCAAAATAAATTGTTAGCTTTGTCATATTAGACCTAATAAAAAGAAAGGAGTATTATTATGAAAGGATTAAATGTTTTAGCAGCTTTTTTGGGTGGTGCAGCGGTAGGTGCTGCCATCGGTATTTTGTTTGCCCCGGAAAAAGGAGAAGATACGCGTCACAAGATTGCGGAAATCCTTCGCAAGAAAGGTATCCGGTTGAACCGTAATGAAATGGAAAACCTCGTTGATGAAATTGCAGCAGAACTGAAAGGCGAAGCAAACGAATAAATCAAACCACATTTCAAAACAAAGCCACTATGTTTGCAGATGACAACAGTATTGAGAATATCCAGCAGCTATTTTTCGATTTCAAGAAATATCTGGAGCTACAAAAGAAATATACCCAACTGGAAGTAGCGGAGAAATTAACCATATTGCTCTCAACGCTTATACTTGTATTGTTGGTCGTCATCCTCGGCATGGTGGCTTTGTTTTATCTCTCCTTTACCCTTGCCTACATACTAGACCCCATAGTAGGCGGATTAATGGTAAGTTTTGCCATGATAAGCTGCTTCCATATTTTATTGATTGCGTTAATTGTTGCGTTCCGCAAAAAAGTCATTATTAATCCAATGGCCAAATTCATTGCCGGATTATTCATAGATAACAATAAAAACTAAAATATCATGGATATGAATGATACCGTCCAGACAGAGATTCTTACACTGGAAGACCTCCAACGACAAAAGGCCGAAGCATTAGAAGAATTACGTGCCCAAAAGCAGGTCATGAATGATACCGCCCGGAACTTATTTGCCCCGATAGCCCCTGCTGCAAATAAAGGAACAGCTATCATGCGTGCATTTAATACCGGTATGGCTGTATTCGACGGAGCCATGCTTGGAATAAAACTGATGAAAAAAGTCAGAAAAATATTCAGACGCTGAAAATCAACCAGGCTATAAAGGAATCATTCATGCAGTATCTATCTAATCAATTTTGTATATATAATTGCCCGCAAAGAATTAGGTATTAGCCTAATAGAGAAACGGACAAATAGGTTTTGCATGAATTGAGAAAAAGAAATAAAATGCATTTGTCTCATCATTTGCAGAAAATGCAATTCGTTTATCATATATTTCCATCCTCCTCTTCTTTTAAACATTTCCGGAGAAAAACGGAAATACAGCAAGCTTTCCTGAATATTATAAAACTTAGCTCCATTCATCAACATACGTATCCATAAATAGTAATCCTCAAATAAAGGGAAATGTCGGTATCCACCGGCAGCCAATACTGCGCTCTTTCGAAACATTACAACCGGATGATTTATAGGATTACGGCGTTTTGCAAATTGTCTAATATCATCAGGTAGCTCCGGTAACTTTCTTACAGACTTTATATTGGATACATTATCTTCAAACTCATTAATCCACGCACCAACAACATCAATATCCGGATATTTCTTAAATACAGCCAACTGTTTTTCAAAACGCTCCGGCATGGCAATATCATCAGTATCCATTCGGGCCACAAGTTCGTGCGAACAATACTTTAACCCTTCATTCAAAGCTTTTCCTAATCCCCGATTGGTTACCAAAGAAAGAACTTTCAGATACGGATACCTTGTCACATATGAATCTATAACATTATCTAATTCGTCACCTATCGGACCATCCTTTACTAGAATAACCTCGTCAGGACATACCGTCTGGGAAAAAAGACTATCCAAACTTTCTCTTAAAAACAGAGGAGATTCTTTGTAATATATAGAAAGTATAACAGAAAAAGGCATGAAAGTTATCCAAAGATTAATTAGTATCGACCAAAATCAACTGAAAGCAGATGCAAGCCAACACGCTGATTTTCGGGTGGAAGTTGCATGTAATCACCAAACATCTTAGTTAAGTATTCATGATAGTGTTCCGGTACAGGCAATTCGGTATCCTCAAACGGTACACGTATAGGAGTTCCATATATTCTTTTGTTCAGAATTGAGGTTTTATACTTTGTCCTACCATAGAAGAATCCCCAATACTCACTCTCTCTGCAATTCAGCCGCTCCACTTGCCTCCGGAAAAAGTCGCGTACATAGCCACATCTCAACGGAAAAGCCAAATACATTAGAATTTTCTTCTTCAAATCGGCGCTTTTATAGGTTCTTAACGACAACTGATAGCATAACAGAACCTTTGCACAAACATATTGCCAATATGCAAAAAATCTATTCGATGACACATTGTCCAGCTTAAACACATCCACAAAAATTCCTTGCTCTCCGGTTGCGGGAATATAGCCTTCGGGTTCTTTCAGAATAGTATCCCGCAATTTAATCTTCGAATAATCAAGCGGCCAATCCACTAACCCCTCTTGTACATAATATTTATTACTATTCAATTGTTCCTTACAGACTTTGAGAAAACGATTATAATTAGAGTGGGTCATAATAATATCCAAATCATCATCCCAAGGAATAAATCCTTTATGTCTTATCGCACCAATAGCAGAGCCTCCCAATAGATAATATTCTATTCCATTATTCTTACATACAATATCGATATCTTTAATTATATCAAGGATTACCAATTGCAAATGACGTAATTCGGTCATAATATATCAAAGTTTTATTTTCGCTTTAATTGTTCCTGTTTATATTCATAAGAATGTTCGCCTTCAGCCCTAAAGTCCCGGTGGTACCGTTCCAGAACTTTTTTAAAGACCTCTTCATATTCAGGAATAAACAAATCATTCCGGTTATTCATATGGTATATAATTTCATCAGCCAATGGATACAACAAAGAAAGATTATTAGCCCCATTGTAAAAATTAGTACCATTTATACGACCGGGAGAAACATTTAAAATACGATTGTCTGTACCACTTTTCTTTAATTCCACATTCACGCTTTCTATGAAAATTTTTAAAGCAGCTTTACTTGCCCCGTAAACGCTGAAAAAAGGAGAAGACATAAAGCCCGCAATGCTCACCATTACTGCCGTATAGAATGGCTTCCTGGTGTGTATGCTACCATAGAAATGCTTGATAATACGCAAAACAGATGTTGTATTCACACTTATCATATCTACTATAGTGTCTTCCTGCATATCCTCAAAAAGAGATAGCTTCCCGAATCCTGCTGTAATAATCAAAGTATCAATATCGTTAAATTCATCAAACAATGAATAGTCATCGAACAGCAAATCGAATTTCCGAAATGACACCAAATGCTTTATATCTGATGGAACCTGACTATAATCCGGTTCCACTTTGTCCACTATCAAAACCGATTTCTCTTTTACTAAACGCATTGCAAGAGCCAGCCCAATCCCGTTACTTCCTCCTACAATAAGAGCCTTTTGTTTCTTTATCATTCCAAATAAGTATTATGCACTCCCTTTCTATACAATTCTATCAATTCTGCAATCATCACAGACTCTTTGGGTTGTAGCCGGTAACTGCTTAAACGGTGCGTATATATCATTGAAAGAAATTCCTGCAATTCATAACGTAAGCCGTCTCCCTGATAAGTATAAAAGTATTTCTTATTTTGATTCTGATCTTCGTACCTCACTTCGAAATAATTTGTGAGCCACCAGGGAGAAGGGACAAGAACATAACCACGCGTACCGGAAATTACAAGATTTCCTTCCGTTTTCACTCCCAGCCCTAAAGTGATAGAAGCTGTTGCTTTTCTATATACCAAATTTCCTTTTGTAAATATATCCACCCCATTCTGTAACTTCGAATAAAAATATGTATCCTTTACATCCGTCCCCAGCAACTTTACGACGGCCATTAACGGAAAGGAGGCCAACTCTGTCATACATCCGCCTGCTTGCCCGGCATCAAGTTCGCGCACATCCCCGCTGACCAATTTAGACAATGACGCCTTTACATCTACCACCTCACCAATAACACCGCTTTTAACCAAAACAAGTAAATGATTCCATGCCGGACAATGAGCTGTCTTGGAAGCCTCGAGCAATACCAAGCCTTTATCCCGTGCCAATGTATAAAGTTCATCGGCCTCTCTCCCACTCAACACCATCGGTATTTCGCACAATACATGTTTACCCGCCGTTAAAGCCCGGTATATATAATTATAGTGAGTAAGGTGAGGGGACGCAATATAAACAGCTTCTATATCCTGAAAGAATGACGCAAGATTATCAGTTGCCTTATCCAAGCCAAAACGAGAAGCGAATGCTTCTGCATCGACATAATCCGGATTGTACACTGACACAATTTCTGAACCGCTGACACTTGCCGCTTCCGGTATAAAACGTTGTGCAATACGCCCCGTTCCTATTATACCTATCTTTATTTTCTCCAAAACTTCTTCACGCAGTTGCGTGCTACTTATTCCTTCGGTACGCGGTAAATACACAACCTGACAAAACTCTTTCAGATAATCAAAATGTCCTTGCCAATCAGAACCTATGGCAAATATATCCACGCCAAATCGCTGAATATCGTCTATTTTCTGTCCGACATAGTCTTCTATTACAATTTCATCGGCATATCCGGTTTGCCGTACGGCTTCAATACGTTCCAAAACATTGTTACGCACATTAAGCTTTCCGCGCTCCCGGTCAAAGCTATCGCTTGTCACACCGACTATCAGGTAATCGCCTAATTCTTTGGCACGCCTTAACAGATTGATATGCCCCTGATGCAATAAATCATAAGTTCCGTATGTAATGACTTTCTTCATAAGCGTTAAAGACTCAGCAATTATAGATTCTACAATATTCTTCCCTAATCTTTTCCTTATCAAAAGGAGCTAACAATTGGTTATAATTTACCGTATCTTTAGACATCATTAATTCAGAAACCGCATCTTTAAAGCCCTCATAATCGTGATAATTAAAAACCCGGTATCCTTTATCTCCTTTCAAATAATCGCCAATCCTTACGCGTTCGGAAATAACAACTGGAGTATGGTGTTGAAGCGCCTCTAAAGCCACCAAAGAAAAAGCCTCATAACGTGAAGGCACTACGACAACACTCGCTTGTCTGTATAGACACGCCAACTCAGCATCTCCCAAATTCTGATGAAGAATAAAATCATCGCGTTTCACTGTTCCTTTACACACGCAATGAACCTGACAATTATCAGACAGGGTATAAAGATGTTCTATCCCTTTATTGGTATCATTACGCCCTATAAACAATACCATATTATCTTGTTTCTCTACCTCATCCAAAACATTCGTATCTGTTGTACTCCAATGAGGAATCTTTTTTACATTAGGATGGTACTTGCCAAAAAAGCGGGTATCTTCATTGTTTATAGTAACAATTGTATCCACTTTGAACAAGACCGGTTTCAGGAACAAATGAAACCACAGTTTCCCTTTCATGGGATGCCGGAGATACCGGAAAGGATGAAAATGAGGACTATATACGATTTTCTTATTCAAACCATAGGCCGCATTTATTGCCTGCACCGCACCCGGAGACATAAAACCGTGAATATGTACTACATCACATCTGCTATTCTCTATGTAACGGACCAATGCTTTGGTATCGTATTTATACTTACGAATCCACTTTACATACGTGGCAGGCAGGTCTTCCACGGGCATAACATCCACATCACATGCAGACATCAGAGCATACAAGTCATCACAATGTCTTTTAATTCCACCGTTAAAAGACAAAGTCTTATCCCGAATAATAAGAACTTTCATAAATCTTCAAATACTATTGTGCGTATTGGCAGCAATCCATTGTCTTCCAGCATCAAAGCAGAGCTTACCTGCAATATAGAGTAAAGGAAAAAGAATGCTATGACAATCATCTGACTGCGATGATTCTTAAAGATAAAAGGAAAATAACTAAGCCAAATACACTCTATAATTCTATAATAAGCAGATAATCTGATAGAGAAATAACCTATTTGCGAAAACAAAAGGTAAGTAACGATTGAAAGAAATGCCCCCCACAGAATGATCTGTTTCAACCTTTCCGTAGCTTCAATCTTATCAATACTATATATTATCAATCCAAAAAAGAACAAACGCCGCAATGTTCCGGAGGAGAACAGCACATTAGAGGAAGCATCCCCGTTTTCACCATAAGCCAGTATCCGGTCTCCCATAGCGCTATCCCCCAAATACATTGAAGCCATATCCATAAAAATATTGAATATTTGATTCATTGATAACAGTACGCATAAGAGACAAATGCCTACAATATGAATTTTCTTTAACTTTATGTTGAGAAGAAGATAAAAAGGTATAAAGCAAAAAGCTGTATAATGAATAAAAGAGGCCAATAAACATACCGTTATATATTTTATCTTTTTCCGCATATACGCATAATATACAGCCAGCAAAGTCAATGACATGGCAAGCCCCTGACGTATAGCATTCATCTCATAAGCTATATAATAAAAGCTGCAAAACAACATCATCGAAAGGTAAAACCCTTTCCTAAAGGCCAGCTTACGAAAGACAAACAGTTTCAGTCCGAACGAAAGAATAAAAATAATCGCCACAAAAACCTCATAGTTTCCGCCAATATATTTTACTGCTTTAATAAGCAAGGCGAATAAAGGTTCTATGGGGTCATCATACTCAAAAATTTCTTTATAGCCGGGATAGTCAGAGCCTACTTCATACCTAAAGGATGATATAAAGAAGATTACAGAGAAAAAAACGTATGCAAATAAACAAGAGTATTTCTCCTTGTTCCTAACATTGAAATTATCCAATAAAAAAGTCGCATACGCCAAGACGACCAAAGTATAATAATACATTAAACCTTGAACTTTACAAATCCTATAATTTTACCTCCGAAGGAGTACCAGTGTTTGATAAAGTTTCTTATCAAAAGCATTCCACAGAAAGCCCTCAACAGATAATACAGATACACAAATAAGGCTTTATAATTACGCCTCATTATCCAATCCTTTTTTTGTAATGCAGCAAATCCAAGGCTATATTTATAGACTTTAGAAATATCTGCATTGTTAGCTGGATGATAAACGGCTGTTCGGTCAACAAAAAAACCACATGTTCTATAGTTCTCAATAAAAGAGTACAGGTAATCCGTTTCTTCTCCTGACGAAAAGTAAGTTCCCACTCCCAAACGCTCATCAAACATCACCGTATTTTTTCGGACAAAAATATTATACGAAATACATGCCTTTAAAACATCCTTTTTATATAGATATGCCTTTTGTGAAATATGACAAACTCTTTTGGTTACAGTATCCCGGGTAGTAACTGCACAGAATCCTACTTCTTCCCTACTGCTAAAGGCTTCATTTACTTCCTGCAAAACATTTACCTCATAGTAGCAATCGTCATCGGGAAAACCTATGATTTCTCCTTTACACATGCGCAAGGCAATATTCCGGTTGTATGATAATCCTTTTACATCGCTACGTATATAATGAATAATGAAGTTTTTTTCAAAATTGCGAACTATATCTTCAAGTTCATGATGCTCGTTTTGATCTACAATATATAACTCAAAATCCTTAAATGTCTGTTTAGAGAGGGATACGCACAGACACCTAACCTCCTCTACCCTTCCTAAGGTCGCTGTAATCAAAGAAAATCTCATCTGATTCTATTTTTTACCAATGATACATCGTCGGGCGTTACCTAATATGTGTGTAAGTTTCGTGCCGATGATACGAGCTATAATGATTTTCATCTTTTCATCCCATGATTTCCATGAAGCGGCAAAATGATGTATCGAACGAGTATTGCAAGTGACATTCATCTTATTTGTCCGATAATCAATCGGACAAAAATATTCTTTCGGATAAATCCATATCTCATTCACACATTGTATATCATCTATATTCCTCAAGCCTTTTGCTACTAACAGCTCTGTAGTGTATTCTACCACTGTTTTCTGATTCAGATCATTACCTGCATATTGAAAATGCAGACCTGCATATAAATTCAACATATCTTCATAGAAACCAAGTCTCGGAATACATCCCAAACCAAGTCCTGGAGCTACTGCTAAAATAGAGGTACCACCCGGTTTCAGCTCATTTTCGCATCCCATAAATGCCCCACGCTCTATAATATCATTCATTGGTTTTATTACTTCTACATCCGTGTCAAAATACAATCCACCATAATAATATAAAATATAAAAACGTGCATAATCGCTCACAAAAGCATATTTTTTGGCTTCATAAGCCTCACGTGTATAAGGAATCATGTTCACGTTAAAATTATCCTCGTTCCACTCTCTTATTTCATAGTCTGGAAAATACCTCTTCCACGACTCAATACACTTCACGGCAAGCAATGGTAATGGATTTCTTCCAAACCAACAGTAATGTATTATTTTAGGAATCATATTATAAATATAAGGCTAAAGATTTATGTATAATTCTTTTCATATCAAAAAATAGAGAGCCATTGTTTCACTACTTGCTCTGCAGAAAAACGTTGTACTTTCTTTATGGCACTCTCGGCAAGCCTATTACGTGTTTCCGAATCAAGCATCATATTTCTTACAGCTTCCACATACAAATCCATTCTGTCATTCTTTACGGTTATGCCATTTACATTATTTTCTATAACCTCATGCAAGCTCGGATAACTGTCAAATGCAACGGGAACTACCCCGAACTGTTGTGCTTCCGTAATGGTCAGCCCCCAACTTTCCAATGCTGAGGTCATGAGAAAAACAGATGCTTTTTGATAATATGGAAGAGGATTTTTATTTCCTTCGAAATATATATTCTTTATATCATTTTCAGCCACATAACTTTTATAGTTATTCTCGTCACTTCCGCTCCCTACAATAACCAACTTCCAATCCGCCAACCTGTCATCACTCATAAGTTCTTTCCAACTCCTTAGGGCAAGAGAAATTCTCTTAGGGTTCTCTACAAGCCTCGAAACAATAAGTACTACTTTTTCTTTTTCATAGATTTTCTCAAAAGGAAAGAATATATCGAACGAGAGAGTATTGGGTATCACACTGAACTTATCCGTATCCTTTATATGTCCGAAAGCTGTAAAAGGTTGTATCAATTCAGACGACAATAGAACCACTTTGTCCGAATAGTCATAGGTATCTTTATATTTCAAAGGAAGCGCATATAAATGCTTTACTTTCAATATCGGATAAGCCGTCAACCTTAACATATTCGCCATAAGCCCCCGGCTTTTCCAACATTTAAGTACACTATTACTCCACGAAACATCTTCCCGCTCTACGCCAGGATAAAGGTGATGCGCAAATATTATCTTTATCTTCTTTCCGATTGCCTGCCTTATGCCTTTTGCTAATCCTAACTGCCCCTGAAGCAATACTACATCTATATCTTTCTTTACTATATAATCAATCAAAAGCGCCACATTCTTCCTGCTTCCAAGACATAGTCTTCCATCAAAAACAGTCTTCTTATAAAGGCTGTCTATCCCTTCATAATAAGCTAAATAACATCTACACAGACATCTCTTCCTAAACTCCCTGCACAATGTATCGGTAATTCTCTCAGTTCCTCCCAAAAAGGGACTGACATCAAATGTATTTACAAAAAGAATATTCATCAATCAAAAAAGCCAAGTCCAAACTTCTTATCCAACCTTAACAATCCACCCCTCCAAAAATCAGGCTTTATATGTAATCCATCTATCACACACCAGTTGTCCGAAAAGTTAATAGTATGCAAGCCATCAGGATAGTTGCTTCTCGGCTGAGGATATAAAACTGCTACTTCTGTTTCTTCATACCTGTCCAAAGATACAGAATCAACACACCAGATAACCGTACCTGCTCCATAATGTTCCAGACAATCCTGCGAAGGTCTATACAACTGACCGTTTACTCTAAAAAAATCACCTGCCATACGACTACCTCTAAGGCCCTTCTTCACACAGACTCCCTCCTTGGGATAGTAATTCCCCCAAATATTATCATCAGAACACCATAAATATAATTCTTCCTGATCACAGCCTTTTTTTCCACCGAACAACCAATATTTCCCGTTTTCATAAACGATGTTGGGATCGGATACCGGCATATCCAACAACGTTTTCACGTAGATGCACTCTTCCCTTACCTCATCATAGCAATACAGTTTCAGTTTATCCGATGCTATATTTTCAGGAAGTATGTAGACTTTATCGTTCCAACGAAGAATATACGGATATGACAGATGGCTTTTTATGGACAGTATTTTCTTTCTCCTTACTAATTGAAACGTTTTAGTACAAACAGTCAGTTTTACCAAAGTTGCCGCTCCCCCAAGAAATAGTGCTTCCTCTGCAAGAATTTCCAATGTGTCGTCCGTCTCTTTCAAAATAAAAGGATCAGCAAACATTCTATCACGATACTTATGCTTCAGCCAATGCACACTACATAAATCAAAATTTCCGAAGATGACATCCGTAGGCGTCGCTTTTATAAGACCTATGTTATAATCATAAATCTTATACCGTTGGGATAATTGTTTTATATTTATCACGATTACTTGAAGTTAAGAGAGTCAAATTATACATACTTGCTTATTTTCTCAAAATTATTCTTTTCAAAGCTTTTCTCTCTTCTAAATTAAATCCGAACATAAGACTGATACCACAAAAGCAAAGAACATTTATCAGTATCGGCAGGATACAATAATACGCAGTATATTCGTAGGAATTATAAATAATATTTATCAAATATGAACAAAAACACATGCAGAAGAAAGTATAAAAAAACGGCACAAAAACCTTTTTTACATAAAGTTCTAAATCAAAACGCCCTATCCTTTTCGCTATATAAAGAATAATGAAAAAATTTATAAATTCAACTATCGCCATTATAATAAATACACTATATAGTGGTAAAGATGTATATTTCAGAACAATATAAGATAAAGGGAGTGCAGCACCTAATACAATAAATTCCGTTATCTGGTAAACTTTCAACTTGCCAATAATCATATAAAATATATCTATCGGTTCGTGAAAAGAGCGAATGGCAAGATAGATTAATATAGTCCGTACAAAAGCAATCGTATGCTCAGGAACGGTAGTCAGCCAAATAGATAGAATATCTTCTATGTAAAAATATACAGGAAAAGCTATAGACAAATAAAAGAAAACAACCACTCGAGCTCCGACAAATAACATTTTGAAAAAGCTATTGAATTCACCCTTTGCATAGAGTTGTGTAGCCTGCGGCTGAATTGCCAACATCACGTTGTATAACAACGTGGTTATTGCATTCTTTATTTGATATGCGATAGTTCGGGCAGCATTCACCACAACTCCACCGAAAAGGTTCAGTACAATATTAAGTCCCTCGTTAACATATGAATAGGCAAAACTTCCTGCAAAATTCCATCCGGCAAAACTTCCCATTTCTTTGAACAGACTCTTATTCCAATAAAATTTATATTTGCACTCTTCGAAATTTACTTTACAATAGATAGAGCACAACAGCCTCATCAGTAAAGACACTGCCAATATCAGCATTGAGTATAACTGTAACTTATCCATTGCAAAGAAAGGAAGAATAAGAATGGCTCCCAACCTCAGAAAGGCATTCAATATAGATATAAAGGCATAGAACGACATACGTTCATGAGCTATTATCACAGCATCAAAAGGTATAGTCATGATTGAAACCATAGATGCCAATATCGAGAGGTGAAAAACCCAATGGGCGGATACCATGCGGGCGGAATCTATCACAAGTTTATTATTCAGGAACCATAACCCGATACCCTCTGCTATTATACAAAAAACTAAACTTATAATGACATTGATGAGTATGCTCATATTAAAGACTTTCTGTAGAGCCCCTATATTGTCATTACCCATTTCGTAATTAAGAAACCTTTGGGTAGCAGTAGCAAACAAGCCACGCAAAGAAGAAAATATGGCAACAACCCCTCCTACCAATCCATAAATACCAAAATCTGTAACGCCTAACTCCTTCAATAAAACCCGAGAACTATAGAATGATATTAACATCAATACCAACATTCTAAAGCATAGAAAGATTGTATTTACAGCTATTTTCTTTGTCTTATCCATATAAAACAATGCTTATAACCTTTATATTATTGAGGAAATTGCATTTATATATTATTTATGAAACATTACAAGTTACCCGTTTATTTTTAACTCTTGACAGTTTGAGAAGATCCAAACACATTAAAAATAATGTAAAGTTCAAGATGTAATAATTAGGAAATTCTTTAATGATGCCTCATACATCATTGCCACCTCACTTGTCATCTGCTTTTCCATGTTACGATCTTCACATGGTTTGATACTACTAATAATTTACTTATTATCAATTAATGAGCACTAAAAGATGGAGATTTCTGAAATTGAATTTTCCCTTTATCTTGATGAAAAAATCTTAGAATTTCTTCCCGAACGCAATATTCATAAACGTCATAAAAAGTATCTTGGTATCAAAACCCCAGGAGCGATGCTCCAAATAGAATAAATCATAACGCAGACGACGAATCATTTTCTCCAAAGTATCGGTATAGCCATTGTAAAGTGTAGCATACGAAGTGACTCCCGGACGAATCTGGAATAAATAACGATAACGAGGATCCACCTCCATAATCTGGTCTATAAAGAACTTACGTTCGGGACGGGGGCCGATAAAGGCCATATCACCACAGAATACATTCCAAAGCTGGGGAAGTTCGTCCAGATGATGATCGCGAAGAAACCTGCCGACTTTCGTCATGCGGGGATCTTTTGCACCGGCGTAGAGAGCAGGGCCATACTTCTCTGCGTCCAGCTTCATGCTGCGAAACTTATAGATATTAAAAGGACGGCCGAACCTACCGATACGCTCCTGCTTGAAAATAGCAGGACCTCCATCTTCACTTTTCACGGCAATATAACAAATCAAAAATAAAGGAGAAAAAACAATAAGTGCACCAAGGGCAAGAAAACAATCACCTATACGTTTCACATTGCGCTCGAAAGCATTCATTCCGTCAGGAATAAAATGATCATCTTTCTCAATCGGTTCCATAAAATAAAAAGTCTTAGTTTAGATAGTTGAATAGTTTAGGTTGGTGAATGAAGTTATTCTATCACTTCATAAGGGTATTGGTTTTCTTCAAAACTCTTTAGCTCTTCTATTATATCCACTTGCTCCAAAGTTAATTCTGCCTTATCCCAAGTGGCAATAATGCTATGAGCTTGCCTTGACAGCTCTTCATCATAAACTTCGCTATAACAATAGACAAGAAGTTGAACTTTGAGCAAAGATGCAGACAGTTTAGGAAGGACTTCCCAACTACGGTCCAATACTCGCTGAATGTATTGCTGCTTATGACCATTATCGTAAATAGTAGCGGCAAAAGCTGCTAAAAGGCCAAGACAAAGCTCAGCTTCGGACTCAACAGTCTTGCCGCGAGTGCCATAAAGCTCCAATGCCTGCTCGTAAACTTCACGGTTCAAACGTGTAAATTCGTCTACATAGATAGGACTCCCGTCAAGCCCGTAAGTGAGAAGACGATGGGCTAAGGAAAATAATGAATCCATTAATTTGTGAATTATGATTTGTGAATTATAATGCTTTAAAAAAAGGTTACTCTTTTATGGGTTCTACCAAAGAAGGCGGAATAAAGGTAGTAGCTACAGCCATGACACCCTCTATATTAACCACCACACGACGGTCGTGGCGGATTCGGACAAACTCACCGATTACCCCCTCAAAAACGCCACCGGTAATACGTACTTTCTGCCCCTTGACCAAATGCAATTCGGCCGGCTCTACATAAAGAACCGCTTCGTCACAATTGCCTGCCACCAAAATAAAGCTACGCATTTGCGATTCTGGAATTACAACCGGACGACAATGCTCACGATTCATAATAAAACGTATAGGCATGGACGATTCAAGTCTGTCTTTCAAAGTATCTATACGTTTACGGGTAGAGTAAACAAAAACAAGATTGTGAATAGCCGGAAGCAGTTTACGGACGCGCTTCCCCGATTTCATGATATACTCATAACGCATCGGGATGAAATTCTCAATATTCTCGGCATCTAGAATTGCTTTTAACGCTAATTCACGGCTATAAGAAACACGAATCGCAAACCAACAATTACCTCCTTCATTTTCAGCCGGTAATTGCATATCGGGGTTACATTGTAACTCGGATGATTTATTTACTGATAAACGGGACATTAATCTGTGATAATGCAAGATTTGGAATAACATGAAGCCTTGTGAAAAGGGTGTTCTTTAGGGACACCGGAGTAGCGTAATACTTACCGATCAAGTCATGTAATGCAGTTATTTCCAATAGTTTAGTTAGCATTCATATTGTTTTAGAACTTCCTACCATCACGGAAAAAGAAGTAGAAAAACAGTTATGTTAGTTTTTAGCTTATAAAAAGCTGAGAACTAATAATCTAAAAAGAGAAAGTATCTTTTAGACGTTCGTTTATTGTGCGCAAAGATACAACCTATTTTTTTAACGGGCAAAATGTTTAATAAGAATATTTCCACGCAGAAACTATTTTTTAGACAAATTACTTTAAATCAATTTATTATCCACGCTTTAAAAGACCTCATCATTACTTTATTATTTATATAAATACGTCTATTGAACTTCTCATGAAAAAGAGTGTCTTTTAAACGAACGTTTAAAAAACATTTTCCCTTTTTTGGTATAGTATATTAACGACTATCACATTACCTCTTCATACACCTCTACCAAAGGAAATACATAGCTTGATTTGTTTGTGTATATCACCGATAAAAATGATTTTCAGGATTAATTGTTTTTCATCATTAATTATCATAAAGCATAAAACTAAGAAGATGATGAAAAAGTCATAACGGAAGAAAGAAGTTTCGAAAAGATGTTTCCGCTACCCGCCCGGGACATGCCAACAATAAGCAAACGCACAATTATGGCAAACCTATATCCACCTTACTACAAATGAGAATTATAAATTCCAAAGAAATCAATGCTATTTCGCAGTTATCCGGCTATAAAAAATTAAATGGTTGCACATAGTTAAAGAATACACACCACATGCTGTAGTGAAATCGTAGCCAAAAGGAAACATCCTATTACGGCATTTGCCAAAGAGAAGAAAAAGACAGAAGTTTAATATCTGGAAATTAAAAGAACATATCAAAAAAAAGAAGTTAACACCATTGGCTACATGATGTTAACTTCATTACAGTAATAATATCAACTCTTACACGTAAGTCTCAAGCAGTTTCACCCGCTGGCCTTCCGGTACGATTGTTACTTCCTGAACAGCAGCAGGCAAAAGAACCGTTTCGCCGGCACGCAAGGTAATCTCATTCTGATTGTCATCCGTCAGACGGCAAGAACCTTCCACACAGATAAAAATAACAAAAGAATCCAGTTCCGAATAATCACAAGTAATCTCTTCCGTCATGTCATATACAGAAGTAGTGAAATAAGGACTCGCTACCATCTCAACGGGTTCATTCTGTACACGTTCGTATTCGGTACGGAAATCGTCTTGCACATCGGAAAAGTTAATGGCATCCATTGCCTGACTGGTATGCAATTCGCGGGATTTACCGTCCTTATCCTTACGATTGTAGTCGAAAATACGATAAGTTATGTCGGAAGTCTGTTGAATTTCCGCAACGAATGCTCCGGCACCAATGCCATGTACACGACCGGCAGGGACATAAAACACATCTCCCGGCTCTATGGCGCAAGTTTGAAGCACTTCGGCAAATGTTCCATTGTGCACCCGGTCTTTATATTCCTTCGGAGTTATCTCCTCGGCAAAGCCGGAAATCAATTTTGCACCTTTATCGGCAGCAATGACATACCACATCTCATTTTTACCGAAACTGTTATGGCGTTTCTTTGCAAGTTCGTCACCCGGATGCACCTGAATGGACAAATCCAGCTTTGCATCAATAAACTTTATCAGTAGCGGGAATTTATTTCCAAACCGTGCATAGTTCGCTTCGCCCACCAACTCTTCTTTATATTTACGAACCATTTCGGGTAAAGTATACCCTTTGTCCGCACCATTGGCAACTACAGATTCACTACCTTCTACTGCTGAAACTTCCCAACTCTCACCTACATTCGGCAGAGTTTCATTCAAGTGTTTGAATGGGATAATCTTGTCGCCACCCCAAAGTGTCTGTTTCAGGATGGGCTCAAATTTTAGAGGATACATTTGTTGTTTTTAATTAGTACAATTCAATACTGTTACAATACTTTTTAGATTAACGCGACAAACATACAAAAAATATCAATTTGTATTCTAATTGTCAAACGCTAAACTTTCATAAAATGTTCCCCATATTTCCTCTCAATTACTTGGGGGAACAAAAGAATTTCTCTTTATTTGCAAGAAAATTTAAATAATACCATGAATATGACAGACACAACTCCGACAGAAAGTAACTTGTCCGGTTTGGACAGAAAAGACTTTCAAAAGAATATAAACAGCAGGAAAACAGATTTATATATCCTCAAAAATGCTCAGGGCATGGAAGTGGCGGTAACCAACTACGGTTGTGCAATTCTTTCGATTATGGTGCCCGACAAAAACGGAAAATTTGCCAATGTCATTTTAGGACATGACAGCATAGAACACGTAATAAACAGTCCCGAACCTTTCTTGAGCACCACGATAGGCCGTTATGGAAACCGAATTGCCAATGGGAAATTCACTTTATATGGCGAGGAACACCAATTGACTGTCAACAACGGTCCCAATTCACTGCACGGCGGACCAACCGGTTTCCATGCCCGCGTATGGGATGCGGTTCAGCCCAATGAATCGACCGTCATTTTCAATTATACGTCTGCCGACGGTGAAGAGGGCTTCCCCGGTACTTTAGAAATAGAAATGACATATCGTCTGGAAGATGAAGCAAATGCCTTGGTTATAGAATACCGGGCCACAACCGATAAAGCTACAGTTGTAAATTTAACCAATCACGGTTTCTTTAATCTCGCTGGTATTTCCAACCCCTCACCTACTGTTCTGAATAATATCCTTACCATCAACGCCGATTTCTATGTACCTATTGATGAGGTATCTATTCCTACGGGAGAAATCCTGAAAGTAGAAAATACACCTATGGATTTCCGTACTCCCCATGCCATCGGCGAGCGTATTGACGATAAATTCCAGCAACTGGTAAACGGAGCCGGATATGACCATTGCTATGTGTTGAATAAAGCGGAAAGCGGTGAACTGAGCCTTGCCGCCACTTGTACAGAACCCGTAAGCGGGCGCACAATGGAAGTATATACTACAGAAAACGGCCTGCAACTTTATACGGGAAACTGGCTGGGAGGATTCACCGGTGCTCACGGGGCAACATTCCCCGCAAGAAGCGCTGTATGCTTTGAAGCACAATGCTTCCCCGATACTCCCAATAAGGCACATTTCCCATCGGCAGTATTGCTCCCCGGAGATGAATATCAGCAGATAACCATCTATAAGTTCGGTGTACAAGAATAAAAGAAATAACTAACCTGATTATAAACTTAATAAACAATTATTAACCATGACACAACAAAAACAGAATGGGAATATCGTTGCCATTATTGTGATGATTTTCTTATTTGGTATGATTTCATTCGTAACCAATTTAGCCTCACCAATGGGTGATATCCTGAAATTTCAATTCGGAGTACCTAATTGGATGGGAACTCTCGGCGTATTTGCCAACTTCATCGCATATGCAGTAATGGGATATCCGGCAGGTAATATGTTGCAAAAAATGGGATATAAAAAGACTGCACTCATTGCCATTACAGTAGGATTTATCGGTGTGGGTATCCAAACGCTTTCAGGAGTAGCGGGCAGTTTCGGCATTTATCTGTTGGGAGCATTCATTGCCGGTTTTTCCATGTGTTTACTTAATACGGTAGTAAACCCGATGCTCAACACACTTGGCGGTGGCGGTAACAAAGGTAACCAGCTTATCCAGCTCGGCGGTTCGTTCAATTCATTGGCAGGAACCTCCGTTATCATTCTTACGGGTATTTTAATACCTTCCATTACCAATGCAAAAATCAGTGATGTGTTTCCATTGATGTATGCGGCTCTGGCTATTTTTGCATTCGCATTCATTGTCATCTTCTTCTCCACTATTCCGGAAAAAGAAAAGCAGGAAGTTAAAATCGACACCACTCCTTCTCAGTATGGTCCTTTATCATTCCGTCATTTCATCTTCGGAGCAATCGGTATCTTTGTATATGTAGGTATTGAAGTCGGTGTACCCAATGTTCTGAACAAATGGTTACAAAATCCCGACTTGGATGTACTGGGTGTAAATGGAGCAGGAGCAGAAGCTATCGCCGGTTCAGTAACAGCAACCTATTGGTTACTGATGTTGGTGGGTCGTCTCATCGGCGCCAGTATCGGCAGTAAAATATCAGCAAAAGCCATGTTGGGCACAGCTTCCGTTATAGGTATATTCCTGGTTATCTCTGCCATGTTTGCACCAACCGATCTCATGGTAAACATGCCGGTATTCAAGAACAGTGCCGAAGAAATGTTCGGACTTGTCAATGTACCTGTCAACGCTATGTTCTTGGCGTTAGTCGGACTCTGTACATCCATCATGTGGGGCGGCATCTTTAACCTTGCAGTAGAAGGACTGGGCAAGTACACGGAAAAGGCTTCCGGTATTTTCATGGTACTTGTATGCGGTGGCGGTATTCTGCCGCTGTTGCAAAATGCCATTGTCGACTGGAATGACGGAATCGGCTATTTAACAAGCTACTGGCTGATTGTAGTGGCTCTTGCCTACCTGCTTTATTATGCGCTGATAGGTTGCAAGAATGTAAATAAAGACATTAAAGTTGATTGATAATACATATTATAGGTAATTAGATTTATTCACCTTAAAAAACAATATCATGGATATAGAATACGTAAGAAGCCGTTTCATCAAGCATTTTGACGGAACAACAGGAGCAGTCTATGCTTCTCCGGGACGCATTAATCTAATCGGTGAGCACACCGACTACAACGGTGGTTTTGTATTCCCCGGCGCAATTGACAAAGGTATGATTGCGGAAATAAAACCGAATGGCACAAATACAGTAAAGGCCTATTCCATTGACTTGAAAGACTACGTAGAGTTCGGTTTAAATGAAGAAGACGCTCCCCGCGCCAGTTGGGCAAGATATATTTTCGGTGTATGCCGCGAAATGATTAAACGCGGTGTAGAAGTAAAAGGATTCAATACCGCTTTTGCAGGCGATGTGCCTCTGGGTGCAGGAATGTCCTCTTCCGCAGCTTTGGAAAGCACTTATGCTTATGCGTTGAACGATCTGTTCGGCGACAATAAAATCGACAAATTTGAATTGGCCAAAGTTGGCCAGGCTACGGAACACAACTATTGTGGCGTCAACTGCGGTATTATGGACCAATTCGCTTCCGTATTCGGCAAGAAAGGCAGTCTCATCCGTTTGGATTGCCGTTCATTGGAATACCAGTACTTCCCGTTCGAGCCGAAAGGTTACCGTTTGGTACTGGTAGATTCTGTGGTAAAACACGAACTTGCTTCGTCGGCATACAATAAACGTCGCCAAAGTTGCGAGGCTGCTGTTGCCGCTATCCAGAAGAAACATCCGCATGTAGAATTCCTGCGCGACTGCAACATGGAAATGCTTGAAGAAGCCAAAGCCGAAATCAGTGCAGAAGACTTTATGCGTGCAGAATATGTGATTGAAGAAATCCAACGCGTACTCGATGTTTGCGATGCTTTGGAGAAAGGCGATTACGAAACGGTAGGCCAAAAGATGTACGAAACACACCAGGGCATGAGCAAACTGTATGAAGTAAGCTGCGAAGAACTCGACTTCCTGAACGACCTTGCTTTTGATTGCGGTGTAACCGGTTCGCGCGTAATGGGCGGAGGATTTGGCGGTTGTACCATCAACCTCGTTAAAGAAGAGCTTTATAGTACTTTCGTTGAAAGAGCCAAAGAAGAATTCAAGAAGAAATTCAACAGAAGTCCGAAGATTTACGATGTTGTAATCAGCGACGGTGCACGCAGATTAGAATAAAAACAATTCGATTTATAATAAAAAAGACGCTTTCTGTGAAGAAGGCGTCTTTTTTATTAAACCGACCTTCCTGTCATCTATACCGGACAAACTCCTCGGCAGCCGGTATTGTTCCATTTCCGGCAGAGAAATAAATAACTCCCAACAACGACAACACACCTCGTTTACCTTCCGGCAGACAATCCTAAACCCACCAGTCAGCAGTGAACAGTTATTGTATTCAAAACAGGAAGCAGGTTATACAGGCAAGAAAAAAGAGCAGCTTTCTATATTGTAAATTGCACATAAAGAGTTATCTTTGTCCTGGTAAAACAACAAGCAAGAATTCAATTCACTTACAGAATATTCAAATAACAATTATATTTTATAATATGAACGACAAGAAACTTATGAACCTTGCAGCGGACAACATCCGTATCCTTGCTGCTTCTATGGTCGAAAAAGCCAATTCCGGACACCCCGGTGGCGCTATGGGCGGTGCCGACTTTGTGAATGTACTCTTCTCCGAGTTCTTAGTGTACGACCCCGAGAACCCCGCGTGGGAAGGTCGCGACCGTTTCTTCCTCGACCCGGGACACATGTCGCCGATGCTCTATTCCACATTGGCGTTGGCAGGCAAATTCACATTGGATGAGCTGAAAGAGTTCCGCCAATGGGGCAGCCCCACTCCGGGACACCCCGAACGCGACATTATGCGCGGCATCGAAAACACTTCCGGTCCGTTGGGACAAGGACATACCTTTGCCGTTGGAGCAGCCATCGCCGCCAAGTTCATGAAAGCCCGTTTTGAAGAAGTAATGAACCAGACGATTTACGCCTATATCTCCGACGGGGGCATTCAGGAAGAAATCTCACAGGGTGCAGGCCGTATTGCCGGTGCGCTGGGACTGGACAACCTCATCATGTTCTATGATGCAAACGACATCCAGCTTTCCACCGAAACGAAAGATGTAACCATCGAAGATACAGCAAAGAAATACGAGGCATGGGGCTGGAAAGTCATCACAATCGACGGTAACGATGCAGATGCCATCCGCAGCGCACTCAACGAGGCTAAAGCCGAAGCTGAGCGTCCTACGCTGATTATCGGTCACACCGTAATGGGCAAAGGTGCACGCAAGGCAGACGGCAGCAGCTACGAAGCCAACTGCGCTACACACGGTGCTCCTTTGGGCGGCGACGCTTATGTAAATACAATCAAGAACCTGGGCGGTAACCCGGAAAATCCGTTCACTGTCTTCCCGGAAGTAGCCGAGCTTTACGCCAGACGCGCTGCCGAATTGAAGGGCATCATGGCAGAAAAATATGCCGCCAAAGCCGCATGGGCAAAAGCCAATCCCGAAAAGGCAGCCAAACTGGAACTGTTCTTCTCCGGCAAGGCTCCCGAAGTGGACTGGGCTGCAATCGAACAGAAAGCCAATGTCGCTACACGTGCCGCATCGGCTACCGTACTCGGTGCTCTCGCCACTCAGGTGGAAAACATGATTGTGGCTTCCGCCGACTTGTCCAACTCCGACAAGACCGACGGCTTCCTGAAAAAGACCCACTCCTTCAAGAAAGGCGATTTCAGCGGTGCATTCTTCCAGGCAGGCGTATCGGAACTGACAATGGCATGCTGCTGCATCGGTATGGCGCTGCATGGCGGCGTTATCCCCGCTTGCGGAACATTCTTCGTATTCTCCGACTACATGAAACCAGCCGTACGTATGGCTGCCCTCATGGAAACTCCCGTAAAATTCATCTGGACACACGACGCATTCCGCGTAGGCGAAGACGGTCCTACGCACGAACCGGTGGAACAGGAAGCTCAAATCCGCTTAATGGAAAAGCTGAAAAACCACAAGGGGCATAACTCCATGCTGGTACTCCGTCCTGCCGATGCGGAAGAAACAACCGTAGCATGGAAACTTGCCATGGAGAACATGTCTACCCCGACCGCTTTGATATTCTCCCGTCAGAACATCGCCAACCTGCCTGCAGGCAATGATTACAGCCAGGCAGCCAAAGGCGCTTATATCGTAGCCGGTTCGGACGAGAATCCGGACGTTATCCTTGTAGCTTCCGGTTCCGAAGTAGCCACGCTGGTGGCCGGTGCAGAACTGCTGCGCAAGGACGGTGTCAAGCTGCGCATCGTATCTGTTCCGTCCGAAGGACTGTTCCGCAGTCAGGCTCCGGGCTATCAGGAGAGCGTGATTCCGGCAAATGCAAAAGTATTCGGTCTGACCGCCGGCCTGCCCGTTACGCTGGAAGGCTTGGTAGGCGCCCACGGTAAGGTTTGGGGATTGGAATCGTTCGGTTTCTCCGCTCCTTACAAAGTGCTGGACGAAAAGCTGGGCTTCACAGCAGAAAACGTGTACAAGCAAGTAAAGGCAATGATTTAATAAAACAACAGTAAAATAATGATAGAGTAATGAGGCGATAAGGTAGAAAAGCCTGCACATGCTGCACTACATCGTCACCTCATTGCTCTATCGCTTTTTCACATTATCACTCTATCATTTTATTTTATATGAAAACTATTGGACTTTGTTCCGACCACGCCGGCTTTGAACTGAAAGAGTATGTCCGCGGTTGGCTGGAAGCCAAAGGCTGGCCTTACAAAGATTACGGAACCTACTCCACCGAAAGCTGCGACTATCCCGACTTTGCCCATCAGCTGGCGCAAGCTGTCGAAGCAGGCGAATGCTACCCGGGAATTGCTATCTGCGGCAGCGGAAACGGCATCAACATGACGCTCAACAAGCATCAGGGCATTCGTGCGGCTCTTTGCTGGACTGCCGAAATTGCTCATCTGGCACGCCAGCACAACGATGCCAATGTCCTTGTCATGCCGGGACGCTTCATCGGCACGGAAGAAGCGGATATGATTATGACCGAATTCTTCAACACTTCGTTTGAGGGCGGACGCCACCAGCGGAGAATAGACAAGATACCGGTACAGGGATAACCCTCGGATTCAAGGAAGCCCTTAACCGGTTGTTTTCATCCCGTGAGACGGAATTATTCGCCCTGCGAGATAAAGAAAATCATCCCGCGAGACGATTTATTTCATCTCACGGGATAATTTTTTTTCGTCTTACGGAACGGATTTTTCTTCATCTCAGTCAATTATTACACCCTTTCAATCAAAAACTAACCTCTGTCACCGGAAGAGTTTTCCTACTTTTGCCTGCGCAATCTATTTACCATTTAAGAACATAAAAGAAAAACGCATGAAGAAAGTAATCGGAATCATCTCCCTGCTTCTATCGGTAACCCTGGCCACCGCCAATCCGATAGACTTTGACAAAGCCTTCAAGGAAAGCGCCAAAATTGAAAAACAAATCAAGTGGACCTCTTTCCCCAAACGTACCTACCTCATCACAGACTTCGGTGCACAACCGGATACGCCGGATGAACCTTGCCATGAGGCTATCAACCGGGCCATCCTGACATGCAGCCTGAACGGCGGCGGAACGGTCGTAGTACCTAAAGGGACTTTCCATACCGGTCCCATCACCCTAAAGAGCAACGTAAATTTTCATGTGGAAGAAGGAGCCGTACTGAAATTCTCCACCGACCAGAGCCTTTACTTCCCTGCCGTCATCACCCGTTGGGAAGGTCTGGACTGCTACAATGCCCGCCCGCTGATATATGCATACGGCGAAACCAACATCGCCATCACCGGCAAAGGGACAATCGACGGCCAGGGTTCCAACGAAACCTGGTGGCCGATGTGCGGCGCTTCGCGCTACGGCTGGAAAGAAGGCATGGTGGCCCAACGCAACGGCGGACGCGAACGTCTGCTGATGTACGGGGAAACATCCACGCCGGTATACAAGCGTATCATGAAACCCGAAGACGGCATGCGCCCGCAGCTCATCAACCTCTATTCCTGCAACACGGTGCTGATAGAGGATGTAACCCTGCTGAACTCTCCGTTCTGGGTTATACACCCGTTGTTTTGCGAAAGCCTCATCGTACGTGGCGTACACGTATTCAACCGTGGACCCAACGGAGACGGCTGCGACCCGGAATCCTGCAAAAACGTACTGATAGAAAACTGTACCTTCGATACGGGCGACGACTGCATAGCCATCAAATCCGGCCGTAACCAGGACGGACGCAAGTGGAACATTCCCAGCGAAAATATCATCGTGCGCGGCTGCTTCATGAAAAACGGTCATGGCGGCGTCGTTATCGGCAGTGAAATATCCGGCGGCTACCGTAACCTGTTCGTTGAGAACTGCCGCATGGACAGCCCCGACCTGGACCGCGTAATCCGCATCAAGACCAGTACCTGCCGCGGCGGACTGATAGAGAATGTATTTGTACGCAACGTCACCGTCGGCCAATGCCGCGAAGCCGTACTGCGCATCAACCTGCAATACGAAAACCGGGAAAAGTGCAATCGCGGCTATGCCCCTACCGTGCGCAACGTACACCTCAAAAACGTGACTTGCGAGAAAAGCAAACTCGGTGTACTCATCATCGGACTTGATGATGACAAGCACGTTTATAATGTAAGCGTGGAAGACAGCCGCTTCAATAACGTCAAGGAAGGTAAAAACCGGATTAGCGGAGCAAAAGATGTCACGTTCAAGAATCTGTACATAAACGGGGAACTTGTGAAATAACCGGTCTCCCCCGACAATCCCTGCTAAAATAAAAGACCGAAGAAGTATATTCCATCTGCACATTCATCAGGAGAACATCCCTTTGTCCTGCTTTGCATCGTAATGAATCAAAGCCGGAACAAAGGGATTGTCATATCTCCAAATCCCCCGGCATTTGCTCCCGAAACGCCCGGAGTTTACTCCTGAAAGACCGGGCATTCCAATAGAAAACACCCGGAATATGGGAAGCAAATGCCGGGAGTTTCGGAAGCAAATGCCCGGAATAAGAAAAGACAAGATACAACCGTCTCCTTATTTTCTTATTTTTCACAGTAAAGATGCCTCTCATCTTCAAATAAAAACTATCTTTGTATTTAAATAATCCGGAACTCAGAACGATATGGAGCAATTAAACACCATAAAAGAGCTTATCAGTCAGGGAAACGTAGAGCAGGCCATTCTGTTGCTTGACGAACTGCTTCAGACCGATTTCCCGCAAAAAGACGAAGCCTATTATCTCCGGGGGAACGCATACCGCAAACAGAGCAACTGGCAGCAAGCGCTGAACAACTACCGCTATGCCATCGACCTCAATCCGGACAGCCCCGCCCGGCAAGCCTATAACATGGTAATGGATATTCTGAACTTCTATCACAAGGATATGTACAATCAATAAAAAACGTAAATTATGGCAAAAATCAAAGGAGCAATCGTAGTAGACACCGAGCGTTGCAAAGGCTGCAACCTGTGTGTTGTGGCTTGTCCGCTCAATGTAATAGCCCTCACCAAAGAGGTGAACGTGAAAGGGTATAACTATGCCCACCAGATATTGGAAGATACCTGTAACGGATGCAGTTCATGCGCAACTGTATGTCCGGACGGATGTATCTCGGTTTATAAAGTAAAAGTTGAATAAATAAGAAGAATATGGCAGAAGAAGTTGTATTAATGAAAGGAAACGAAGCCATCGCCCATGCAGCCATCCGCTGCGGCGCCGACGGATACTTCGGTTACCCTATTACCCCCCAATCAGAGGTATTGGAAACACTCGCCGAACTGAAACCGTGGGAAACCACCGGTATGGTAGTGCTTCAGGCAGAGAGTGAAGTGGCAGCTATCAATATGGTATACGGTGGCGCCGGAAGCGGAAAAATGGTAATGACCTCTTCATCCAGCCCCGGTGTCAGCCTCAAGCAGGAAGGTATCTCCTACATTGCAGGAGCCGAATTGCCGTGTCTGATTGTAAATGTAATGCGCGGCGGTCCCGGACTGGGAACCATCCAGCCAAGCCAGGCCGACTATTTCCAGACCGTGAAAGGCGGCGGTCACGGTGACTATCGCCTTATCGCCCTCGCCCCCGCTTCCGTACAGGAAATGGCAGACTTCGTAAGTCTGGGCTTCGAGCTTGCCTTCAAGTACCGCAATCCGGCTATCATCCTTGCCGACGGCGTAATCGGACAGATGATGGAGAAGGTAGTTCTTCCCGCACAGAAGCCGCGCCGCACGGATGCCGAAGTTATCGAGCAATGTCCGTGGGCCACTACCGGCAGAACCAACGGCCGCAAGCCCAACGTCATCACTTCTCTGGAACTGAAACCGGAAGAGATGGAGAAGAACAACATCCGCTTCCAGGCCAAATACAAAGAAATCGAAGAGAACGAGGTACGCTTTGAAGAGATTCACTGCGAGGATGCCGAATACCTGATTGTAGCTTTCGGCTCCATGGCGCGTATCGGCCAGAAAGCCATGGAAATGGCGCGTGAAGAAGGCCTCAAGGTCGGAATGCTTCGCCCCATCACTCTGTGGCCGTTCCCAACCAAAGCCATTGCCGCATACGCCGACAAGGTAAAAGGCATACTGGTTACCGAGCTGAATGCCGGACAGATGATTGAGGATGTCCGCCTCGCCGTAAACGGTAAGGTGAAAGTAGAGCACTTCGGACGTCTCGGCGGCATCGTTCCCGACCCGGACGAGATTGTAGAGGCGCTTGCCAAATTAAAAATCGAGGGTTGAGAATCAAGAAGTCTCAGCCAACTCTATTTTTATTTTTTATTTTTAATCCTCAACTCTCAAATTAAGAAATGAATCCTGACAAAATAAGAAACGTACTGAATATTCTCTTTCTGATACTTGCCCTGGCATCTATCATCGTGTACATTGTAGCAAGGGACGATTTCAAACTGTTTATATACGTTTGCGGCGCAGCTATATTTGTAAAGCTTATGGAGTTTTTCATACGGTTCACCAACAGATAAGGAGAAGTGATTATGACAAAAGAAGATATTATCAAACCCGAGAACCTGGTTGCCAAGAAACCGACTCTGATGAACGATAATCCCATGCACTACTGCCCGGGATGCAGCCACGGCGTGGTTCACAAACTGATTGCCGAAGTAATCGAAGAAATGGGACTGGAAGATAAGGCCATCGGCATCTCCCCTGTGGGATGTGCCGTGTTTATCTACAACTATATAGACATCGACTGGCAGGAAGCCGCCCACGGACGCGCTCCCGCCCTTGCCACCGCCATTAAGCGCCTGTGGCCGGACCGTCTGGTATTCACCTATCAGGGCGACGGCGACCTGGCATGTATCGGTACGGCCGAAACCATCCATGCGCTGAACCGTGGTGAGAACATCACCATCATCTTCATCAACAACGCCATCTACGGTATGACCGGCGGACAGATGGCCCCCACTACCCTTGTGGGCATGAAAACCTCTACCAGTCCTTACGGACGTGACGTACACCTGCACGGTTATCCGCTGAAAATGGCCGATATAGCCGCCCAACTGGAAGGTACGGCATACGTAACCCGCCAGAGCGTAGATACGGTTCCCGCTATCCGCAAGGCAAAGAAAGCCATCCGCAAGGCGTTCGAGAACTCCATGGCAGGCAAGGGTTCCAACCTCGTGGAAATCGTTTCCACCTGCAACTCCGGCTGGAAGATGTCTCCGGAGAAATCAAACAAATGGATGCAGGAGCACATGTTCCCCTTCTATCCATTGGGTGACTTGAAAGATAAACAATGATGCTAAAAACAGAAGAACAATGAAAGAAGAAATCATTATAGCAGGCTTCGGCGGACAAGGCGTATTGTCCATGGGAAAGATTCTGGCATATTCCGGACTGATGGAAGGCAAGGAAGTTACCTGGATGCCGGCCTACGGACCGGAACAGCGTGGCGGTACGGCAAACGTTACCGTAATCGTGAGCAACGAGAAAATCTCCTCGCCCATCCTGAGCAAGTATGATGCGGCTATCATCCTGAACCAACCTTCATTGGAGAAGTTCGAGAGCAAAGTAAAGCCGGGCGGCATACTTATCTACGACGGCTACGGCATCATCAACCCGCCTACCCGTAAGGATATACACATTTACCGCATCGACGCCATGGATGCAGCCAATGAAATGAACAACGCAAAGGCTTTCAATATGATTGTGCTTGGCGGACTGCTGAAGATTGCTCCCATCGTAACGCTGGAGAACGTTATCAAGGGATTGAAAAAGACACTCCCCGAACGTCACCACCACTTGATACCCATGAATGAAGAGGCTATCAAACGCGGTATGGAGCTGATTAAAGAGGTCTGAAAAAACAGACCGTCCGTTTGAGGTAAACAGATGGTCTGTCAGCCCCGAACGGACGATGCGTTCAGTATAAACGGATGATGTATTTCAAAGCGATACATCATCCGTTTTTCATTGCCCTCATATCACCAATGGTCAGGCATATCGGAATAGTCTGTCAGTTTTGTGCAATCTCCGAAGCAACGTACATATTCTTGCAGTGCAACGAACTCGGTCGGGTAGTCTCCGCGTTCATACAAGTGTACCTTTTTATTACCTATCACGGTATAAGGCGATTCGCCCTCTACGTTCAATGAACCGCTAAACGCCGATTTCACATTCATAAGTTTCCGGTTATTATCAAAGAGCATTGCGGGAATAGCCGTCAAAGCCGTACAACTCGAGAAAGTGCCTTCCACCTGCTCCAGTCGGGAATTCTGCCTGAACAGATTATCGGGAAGTGACGTCAGCGCTTTGCATCCGGCAAATGCGTAAGACATGTCCTCTGCAAGCGGGCAACCGGCAAACAGAGTTTCCGGAACGGCCTGCAAGGACTCGCACTGCTGAAATACGCCCAGCCCGCCTCTGTGACTGCTATCGCGCAGCCAATTCATACCGAAATAAAGAACTTTGTCGCAGTTGGCAAACAGAGTCGGCGGAATGCTCTTCAAACTTGTACACTGGCTGAAAGTACCCTCAAATGATGTCACCTCCGTATTATCGGCAAAGAGGTTTGCGGGGATACTCTCCAAAGAAGTACACAGAGCGAATGTGGTGGAAAAATTCGTCACAGCCTTACATCCGCTGAAAAGGTCTTCGGGTATCTGCCTGAGCAATCCGCACTCTATAAAAGTCCGCTGGAAAGAAACGGCTTTCGTGCAATTCTTGAATAATCCTGCCGGAATACTTTTCAGGTTTTTGCAATCACCGAACGTATAGTCAAAGCTGGTGGCATTTACCGCATATTTAAAGAAATCATCGGGAATGGACTCGATAGCCGTACCGGTAAAACTACCGCCATAAGGCTCCACGCCGAAGTGCTCCATGCCCCGGAATGCACCTTCCGTATCGGCAGCTATCGACTTCAAACTGCTAAAGCCGGAAAGCATAATCCGTGTCAGTCCGGTATATCCCCACTGCTTGATTGACAGCAATGTGTTTTCTCTTGCTTCGCGGACATCCGCCACCAGGTCAAGCGAAGTGAGTACACCCGAAAAACGCACTTCATACGTGGTAGCAACGTTGGTTTCATATTGATGACTGACCCCGTACATATTCCAGCCTTCCACCTGCTCTACCGTGCCGTCTCCCCAGTCGACCGTACCTTTCAGATAATCATCACAGAAAGGCAGGTAAACCTTAAAGTCGTTCGCCCTATTGGCACTTACCTCCAGCACCAAATCATGCCTGCTTTCCTGCACGGCAGTTGTGGCAGTTTCCATCATGTAAGCGCCCGCAGCGTCTCCGGCACTATGAACCGGAAGCATGTACAGGTAATAGGTCGTAGCAGGAAGCAGACCGTCAAAATTCAGGGCAAACTCCTCCGCCCCGTCGGACAAGGAAAGCTCTTGCGACCGGTTGCGGTCGGCAAGAAACTCTTCCACTTCCTTTTCCGACCGCAACCGGGTGTCCGAAAGTCCGTAATACACATGGTGCACCTGACCGTTTGTCCCGAACCGGAACACCAGTCCGCCTACTTCCGACTGTGTATCGAGCAATTGACACACGGCTCCCCGTTCCTGCCTCAGCACTACAACAGCCAACTGCTCATTGTCGTGCGTCATAAAACGCAGAATGTTCCTCCGTTCCTTATCCAAAATGTTTGGGAACACCTCCAGTTCCAACTGGCTGTTTTCATCCGGAGTGCACATCAATGCCCCTCGAATGGCGGCAACGTATTCCTCACCCTCTTCTTCACCCGGCAACTCCAGCGCTATCGCAGGCTCTTCCATCAGATTCGATTTGAAGTTTACGAAGAAGCGACCGGAAGCCACAGCAGGCAGAACCACCTCTTGCTCTTCTACCGTCACATACGGCGCTTCACCATCATAAGTAGGCTCCTGGCTGACGGGGACATCACCCGATTCAGTAACCGCCTTTTGCTCTATTGTAATGGTAATGCTACTTCCGCATGTTATCCTGATATAAGCCTTGCGGTCGGCACCCGTATAATTCTTACGGACAAATACGGTTATCGTATATTCGCCTGCCGCATTGCCGCTGTACTTGTCGAGAGTGACCCAACTCACACTGCTTCCTTCCGCTTTGGTAGATGCCTCCGTCACCTCCGCAGTCCAAGCACCGTCTGTCGTAAAATGTATGTCGCCATCGGTAGTTGTTTCGTCAGCAAAGATGGTCTGACCGGAAGCCGTACCTTCTATAAGACGTATGCCGGAGTTTTCTTCCTCTTCCGTACAACCCGCCAGCATGCAGATACAGACCAGAAAAATAAAAAGTTGAAGTTTGTTCATCATTCCATATTTATTACTGTTAATCAATTAATTATAAGGACAAACTCCCGTATCGCGCATCTTGCATCTGGAGTTTGTAATCTTGCATATCCCCCTTCCGTTGATTACATCATCGGTCAGATTTTCACAAGTCACTTTATACTTACCTTTCCCACCCGAATTGCCGGCAGCGGAAAGGACTATATAAAGAATGAGCAGCGCAATTGCCACGAATATCAGAATCCAGGTGATAGTGAACACCGCATAGGTAGTCAATACCATATATCCACACCGCCATGCAATCTGTTTTCTGCCTTCGGGTGCGGCACTGCGTATCTGATACCAGGCATAACCGATGAGGGCAAGCACGGATATGCCCACCAGCCAGCCGATTACCGCCTCACCGTCCGAACCCCAGAACTGCGACAGTACGGCAACCACACCCAGCACAGCACCTATCCAGTAATAGCTATTCGACTCCGGCACAACGTCCACTCCGGACATCTCACGGAGATGCTTGGGGACGAAACCGTTCCATTTCGTAAAAGACAAGATGACCGCCACAAAAGACAAGATGACAAGCAACAGCAAACCGCCGAACAAACCTGCCAGGTTTACCGCTACGTCGTAGAACAGTCGCCACCTTTCCGCTTTCCTGTTTTCCGCACGACTGCAACGCACGATACGGCGTATCACGCGCCAAACCGGATACACCAGTGTCAACGCTACAAACGTACCTGCAAACCAATACATCTGTGTATCCGTAGGCGTCTTATCTATAAAAAGCCCCACGCTGCAAAGCAGACCCACCATTATCATTACAAACCCCAGCACCCCGGTTACAATCAATGTGCGGAGAGAACGGAAGCTGAATGAGGATACAATCTCCGTACCTGCCTTCTTATTGAACCAACCTTTTACTTTACCGAACCTCAAAAACAAAAGACATGAGAAAACAAAGCCGAACAGACCCAATATTTGAGAAAGCAAAGCCAATAATACGATTATAGTTTCCATAATACCTTGTCTATTATCATTCGTAATAAGTAATGCTACGTTCCGCAATACCATAGGGCTGTCCGTTAAGGGTTATCACCATGCGTGTCCAGTTGCCCCGGTCGTCCGTTTCCGGATAATCGTAAGACACCTTATTATCATCGGAAGATACGCAGGTTTCCAGCCAGCCTTTTTCGTTATAGGTATACTCCTTTACGGTGAGATAATCGTCCATCTCGCTGTAAGCGGACTCTTTCAGCACACGCCCCAAAGCATCCTTCACAACATAATCGCGTTCCGTATCACCATGCTCTATGCAATTGCCATCCACGTACTCTGTCTTTGAAGCATCCACCGGATACTCATTGGTAGTCTTGTCGCCGCCGATATACATGTCTTCGATTGTACTTGCCAGCTTGCCGTCCCGATAAACATATCTGCGGTCGGTTAGCAGTTCACCGTTCTGAAAGAGTTTCTCATTGCTGACATTCCCGTCCCGATAGGCATAGACCGTAATGTATTTGACGGCGTCCACCACACTCACCACAGAATCGAGCTGCCCGGCAGCATTATAAATCCGGGTATCTTCTTTCGGAAAGAAATCCGTTTCACGATAAGAATCCGGTTTGCCGTCCTTTACTGTTTCATTGCCCTGGGACTTCGCGTTGTAAATCAAGGTTTGCACCTTATGCACTTTACCGTTCAGTCCTTCTTTGTCCGTCCCATTGCCGTTTTGTGTGGATACGCCACCACAGGCTGCCAGCACAATAAGTGCCGCCGCCATTAAAAGCCTGTTCATAGTTGTTTGCCTTTAAGATTAAAGAAGTTTGTTTCTATCAGAAGCCGTAAGCCTGCTTACGTATAGCCATATAATCTTTCTTTGCCAGAAATACAATCTTGGCAAATTCCGTAAAGTCGTAGGTATGGCAGTTGATGTACACCGGAGCTCCTTCGCTATGGCAAGGTACGCCGGCTTGAACCATCTGTCCGGGAGCATATTCGGCTTTCAAAGAGCTGTTATAAGAATTACCGTTGAAAGGGTTCAACTGTCCGAGTTCAATCAAATGGTCGTTGGCCTTCATCAAGGCGAAATACAGACGGGTATCTTTCAGCGGATATTCGCCTTCGGCACATTGACGTTTGGTTTCACGTACTACAATATCCCGTTTGGGAGTGACCGTAACCCTCACAATTATACTGCCCGCCTCTCTGCCGGCATGATATTCCGCCACCTTAGCACCCGTTATCTGAAAATCAGGGTAAACATCTCCCGTACAGACAATTTCACGTCCGACAAGTTTCTCGCCTTCTTCCGCCGCCTTCTGATAACTCTTGGCAGCATATTCATCAAACTCTTTCAGTTTCTTCTGATACCGGTCCAAATCATCCTCCTTACGCAAGCTTTCGTCCAATGCTTTTTTCTTGGCAGCTACTTCTGCAAATATCGCAGGCACACGGCCCAAAGGCGCATCGCTACTTGCAGCCGAACCCGAAGCGACTCCACCGCCGCATGCCGACAACACAACCAGTCCGCAGAACATTGCGGATAAAGTTATAACCGTAAACTTTTTCATACTATTGAATTATTTAAATGAGTAATGTTGTCAGCATTTACGGATAGGGATTATCCCTTTGGAGATAGCTGTCATAATGAGGTCGGCCACATTACGTGCATCCAGCTTGTCCATCAGATGACGGCGGTGCGTATCAACCGTATTGGTAGAGACACAAAGTTCCTGAGCTATTTCCTGCGTGTTCTTGCCCTCGGATATCCGTTTCAGTACATCAAGTTCGCGCAAGGTCAGTTCCTCACGCCGCCCTTCGTCCGAACGCCGCATCTGTGCACGCACATGCTCGGCATAAGGGCAATAGTAAGTTCCGCCATCCAGCACCCGGCGAATGGCTTCGGCTATTTTCGTAGAATCGATGGATTTAAACAAGATACCGTCTACTGCACTCTGAATCAAATCTTTGATAAACCAGATTTCTTCGTGCATGGTGTTGACAATGATGCGTGCCCGCGGGTCTTTCTCCCGTATCCGCACAATGATGTCCATCCCGGATATGTCGGGTAGTTCCATATCCAGCACGAAAAGATTGAAACGTTGAGATGCGATAAGATGCAATGCCTCCTGTCCCGACGATGCAGTACATACGTTTTTTATTTCCGGTAGCGAACATTCTACTATCCGCTTCAAACCTTGAAGCACCAAATCATGGTCATCCACCAACAAAATGCGTATATCTCTTTCTTTCATCAACCTATCTTTGTGTTCTGAATTATGTTGCAAAGAAATAGCATTTATCAATATGCGGCATCATCAAAAATAGTGATTTTACTCTCCGGCATACCGGTTTTCCATTAAATGGATAACGATATTTCAAGCTTGAACTTTTGGCTTCTGTCCTGAATATCCGTGGTAAACAAACCACCGACAGCTTTGGCGCGTTCTTGAATGGTAGTAAGCCCGATGCCCTTTCCCCGCACCTCGTCACCACAGTAGTTTTTACCGTTATTTGAAATTTGCAGAGTCAGCAACTTCCGTTTCAATGTAAGAGTCACATCTATCTCCGTCGCTCCGGAATGTTTCAGGATATTGGACAGCAATTCCTGCATGATGCGATAAACTTCATAAGACACCTCTTCGGGCACTTGGCTCCATTGAATCTCTTCATTTTCCTTACTGAACGCAAGTTGCACCGACGCAGGAAAGGCAAGCCCTTTCACATAGGCCTCCACCGTCTCGGCAAGGGTAGTAACCTGGAACTTAGGCGGCATCAGTTCGTGAGAAATACAGCGTACATCGCTGCGCACCTGCTCCAATAGAGCCAGAATCTCCCGTTTCGATTCGTCCGTAGGCTGCATGTACTGCATATTCATACCGATACCAAGCAGGTCGTTGCACACACCGTCGTGCAAATCCTTGGCAAGGCGCGTACGTTCGCGCTCCAAACCGTCTATATAGCTTTGGGCAAGTTTCAATTCCTCCTCTTTCCTGATGCGCTTACGCCGGAAGACATAATAGGCAGCCAGCAGCAGGAAAGCAGAAGAAGCCGCCACTGCCGCCACACTCCATTGCATCGTCTTAGCTTTCTGTTCCAAATGCTGCTGAGTGAGCCGCGCTATCTCAAGTTCCTTTTCCTGGTTCTCGTATTTAATGGAGAGTTCCGACAATTCCGTCTCCACCTCTGCTTTATGCAGGCTGTCTGCCGTATGATAGGCCTTTGCGTAATACTCCATAGCCTCCGGATAGTTTTTCATTCCGGCATAGTTGCGTGCCATTCTCTCAAAAAGCCGGTCTACGGGAGTCTGCGAACTGCTGTCCCTCGCAGCCAGCATCCGTTTCTGGATATGCAGGCTCTCGCCATAGCGTCCCATTTTAGTCAGTATGTCACACAGACTTTCATGATACCCCTGCACCTCGGCATTGGTAGCGGGCAGTCCTGCCGCCACTTTATCGCCTTCCGCCATGTAATGATTGATGGAGTCGCGATTGTCCAGCCTGTAATAGGCACTCAACAGATACGCTATGATTTTCAGTACGAATCTCGGCTTCTGCTGCTCCCGTGCTTTGGCAAGTACGGGATAAAGCAGTTGGGCAGCTTCCGCATAATTTTCCCTCAGCATGAAAATACTTCCCGCCGTAGCGGCAGCATACATCACCATGTCCATGTCATCACTCTTCTCCGATGCCTCCAACGCTTTCCGGATGTAATATTCGCCTTCTTTCAGCCGGGCGGTGTTCGTATAGAGAATGGCTATACTCGTCAGCAACTGTGTCCGTTCATCATAAGCCTCGCGATTATCAAGCAACGCCAATGCCCGGTTATAGCACACCAGCGCCGAATCGGGCATCTCCTTTCTACGGTATATCACGCCGACAGAGGAAAGCACGGAAGCTATCTCGACCTCGTCCCAATGCAAACGTCCGGCTTCTTCGAGCACAAAACGGAAACGCTTTAACGATTCGTCCAACTGCCCCGAAGAAAAATAAGCGTCTGCCAGATTATTCAACAGGTAAAGGTAAGGCTCGGCTTTATCCGTTGCGGCATATTTCAATCCCTGTTCGCAATAATACCGGGTACTGTCCGCCTGGCGATAGGCGTAGTATTCTCCCAAATGACAATAAGCCGCTGCAATGCTGTCGCGGTTCTTCTGACTCATGCCGCGTGCCAGCTCTTCCCGGCAAGCCTGCAACTCCGCATCTTGAGCGTATAAACAAGGATAAATTATAAACATCCCCAAAAGGACAAACAATGTTTTCATGTTATAAGATATGGATTTTAAGTATATATAAACAGTCTTTGACACCCACTCACCACAAAGGTAACAATTCATCATAATATCTGCGCAAATATAAATAACCCGGCACATACAATGCTCCATTTACAAGAAAAAACATTCTTTCCATCTCATTTTTATCGTCAAAAAGAAAGAGATTGCCTGTAAACGCCGAATGTAAAAAAGAAGCAAAAAAGGCTGAATTCCGTAAGCGAATAATTTTTTATTGTATCTTTGCGCCTAATTATGAGACGAATCGTACTGACATACATATTTCTATCTATTATAGGCATTTTGGGCGTCGGGGCACAAAACCCTTTCAACCGTATGGATCCTGTAACAGGCCGTGACCAGTTCGGCAACCAGGTAGACCCCAACACATTACCCGATAATCTGGAAGACAGCACCGATACGGAAATCCAAAGCCTTCCGCCCAAACTCTATATGTGGCGTTTGAGTGAAACATTGGGCAACCGCACTATTATCCCCGCCGATACTGCCAACCTGAACTTCCAGAATACCAATCTGGTAGAAGGCATGTACGGACACTATAATTATCTGGGTAATCTGGGTTCCCCCCGTATGTCACGTATCTTCTTTGAACGCAGAGACAACGAGCCGACCATCTTCATGGAGCCCTTCTCCAGCTTCTTCGTCCGCCCCGATGAAGTGAAATTTACCAACAGTAATGTACCTTTCACCAATCTTACCTACTATAAAGCAGGAAATAAGGTCAACGGTGAAGAACGCTTCAAGTCCTATTTCTCGGTAAACGTCAACAAGCGGTTGGCATTCGGCTTCAACATTGACTATCTGTACGGACGGGGATACTACCAGAACCAGTCCACATCGAACTTCAATGCCGGAATATTCGCCAGCTATATAGGTAATAAATACCAGATGCAGGCGGTATACAACAACTTCACTATGAAGATGAACGAAAACGGCGGTATTCAGGACGACCGTTACATCACGCGCCCGGAAGATATGGCGGAAGGCAAGAAAGAATACGAATCCACTACCATTCCGGTTAAGTTGGAACAGACGTCAAACAAGAACAAAGATTTCTATGTATACCTGACGCACCGTTACCGCCTCGGCTTCACACGTGAAACCACAACTGTGGAAGATGCCAAATCCCCAAAAAGAGCAGTTGCCAACGACAGCGTACCTTTAGCCAAAGATACCATTATAACCGAAGAGTTCGTTCCCGTCACCAGCTTCATACATACCATGAAAGTGGAACGGGCGCGTCATAAATTCTCTTCCGCCAAGGAGACGGAAGGGCAATATCCCAACGCTTACTTCAACGAAGTAGCCAGCAGGGACTCTACTACGGCTTTCAGTGTAAAGAACGTATTCGGCATCGCTTTGCTCGAAGGTTTCAACAAGTATGCCAAAGCTGGACTGACAGCCTATATATCGCATAAATTCAGCCGCTATGAGCTGATGGACACATTGTCGCGAACCAATTTCGACGAACAGGAGATATTCGTTGGCGGCGAACTGGCCAAACGGCAGGGTAAAACACTGCATTACAACGTAAACGGTGAAGTGGGCATCATGGACAAGGCACTCGGACAGTTCCGCGTCAATGCCGACCTCGACTTGAACTTCCGCCTCTGGAAGGATACCGTGAACTTCTATGCACGAGGTTATGTAAGCAACACGCTGCCCTCTTTCTATATGCGTCATTATCACTCCAACCATTACTACTGGGACAATGAAAACATGGACAAGGAGTTCCGTACACGCGTGGAAGGCGAGCTGAACATCAGCCGCTGGAAAACCAATCTGCGTGCCGGCGTAGAGAACATAAAGAACTACACCTATTTCAACCAAAATGCCATGCCCGCTCAGGAAAGCGGTAATATACAGGTGCTCTCCGCTACACTGAAACAGGATTTCCGCTTAGGCATCCTGCATCTGGACAACGAAGTAACCTGGCAGAAATCAAGCAATGAAACGGTATTGCCCTTGCCGCAGCTCTCGCTATATCACAATCTGTATCTGCTTGCCAAAATAGCCAAGAAAGTGCTGACTGTACAACTTGGTGCGGATGTGCGGTATTTTACCAAATACAATGCACCTGCCTATACTCCTGCCATTCAGCAGTTCCATCTTCAAGCAGCAGATGACCAGGTGGAGATTGGCGGCTATCCGATTGTAAACGTATACGCCAATCTGCATCTGAAGCGGACACGCATCTTTGCCATGATGTATCACGTTAATGCAGGAATGGGTAAAGGCAATTATTTCCTTGTGCCGCACTACCCTATAAACCCGCGCCTGTTCAAGATTGGCATTTCATGGAATTTCTACGACTAATACCGTCTTTCAACTATGAAAAAGAGTAAATTATCAAAATATATCATCCTGGGGGCAATAGCCGCAGTCGTTGCCACATTTATATTGCCCAAAAAGGAAATCCGTAAAGGACATCCGCGCGATTATGCCGAAATAGCAGCAGACGGTACGCTCCATGCCGCTACGGAATATAACTCCATCAGCTTTTATGTGGACGGAGACACCCTGTCCGGATTTCATTACGAATTGATAGAGGCTTTTGCCCGTGACCACGGTCTGCAGGTAGCCATTACTCCCGAAATGAGTTTTAACGAACGTCTGGAAGGTCTGGCAAACGGCAGGTTCGATGTCATAGCCTATGGAATTTTAGCAACCAGCGAATTAAAGGACTCCTTGCTTCTGACCTCTCCGATTGTTCTGAACAGGCAAGTATTGGTACAACGGAAAACAGACTCTCCCGACGATTCCCTGTTTATCAAAAGCCAATTGGACTTAGCGGGAAAGACGCTGAATGTGGTAGAAGGGTCGCCTTCCATCCTGCGCATCCGTAATTTAGGAAACGAAATCGGTGATACCATATATATTAAGGAAGTAGAAAAGTATGGTTCCGAACAACTTATCGCCCTTGTAGCACATGGCGATATCGATTATGCCGTATGCGAAGAAAGCATCGCTCGCGCAGCAGCCGACAGTCTGCCGCAGATAGACATAAATACGGCTATCAGCTTCACCCAATTCTACTCATGGGGAGTGAGCAAGCAGTCTCCTGTACTCTTGGACAGCCTGAATACCTGGCTGAAAAGATTCAAAAAAGGAAAAGAGTACCAGAAAATATATAAGAGATACTACTAAAAAGTTAAACGCTGAAAGCTAAAAGGTCGTGTCAAAAAGAAATTATCAGGTTCTTTTTGACACGACCTTTTAGCTTTCAATGCTTAATTCTCAAATCTTTTCAACTTCCTTCAGCCACATTTCTGAAGAAGCATCGCTCGGCATCCGCCAGTCACCGCGCGGACTGATAGAAATACTTCCTACCTTAGGACCATCGGGCAAACAGGAACGCTTGAACTGCTGGTTAAAGAAGCGACGGCAAAAAGTCTGCAACCACTTCTTTATAGTTTCTTCATCATAAACATCTTTAAACGTACGTGCAGCAAGGAAGAAAATCTTGGAAGGACGGAAACCGCAACGAAGAAAATAATATAAGAAAAAATCATGCAGTTCGTACGGCCCTACAAGGTCTTCTGTAATCTGCCTGATATTTCCGTTTTCATCCGCCGGTATGAGTTCCGGACTGATAGGGGTGTCCACAATATCCAATAATGTGGCCCGCGATGTCTCATCGATGTCATTCTCCGCCACCCACTTCACCAAATGTTTCACCAATGTTTTGGGGATACTTCCGTTAACACCGTACATAGACATATGGTCGCCGTTGTATGTAGCCCAGCCTAAGGCAAGTTCCGAGAGGTCGCCGGTGCCAACTACCATCCCCCAGGTCTGGTTGGCAATATCCATCAATATCTGCGTACGCTCACGCGCCTGCGAATTTTCATACACCACATCGTGTACGTTGATATCATGGTCTATATCTTTGAAGTGCTGGATGCAGGCATCCTTTATGCTGACCTCGCGCATGGTTACGCCTAATGATGCCATTAAGTCCACCGCATTGGTATGGGTGCGGTCGGTAGTACCGAATCCCGGCATAGTCACGCCGATAATTCCTTTACGATTCCAACCCAGTTTATCGAATGTTTTCACACAAACCAGCAATGCCAGTGTGGAATCCAGACCACCGGATATGCCTACCACCGCACTCTTGGCATTGGTATGCAGCAAACGTTGCGCCAATCCCGACACCTGTATGGAGAATATCTCCTCACAACGCTCGTCCAACGCTGCTCCTTGAGGAACAAACGGATGCGGATCGAAAACACGGGTCAGATTCAAATCTTTGGAATTGACATATTCCGTAGAGACACGCACCGGCACTTCCGGTGCACAATTGGCGCGACAGGCTGCAAATGTAGTGTTCACCCGGCGTTCCGTACGTATATGCTCCACGTCAATCTCACTGATAACGACCTGTTCCTCGAACGAGAAACGCTCGCTGCCTGCCAGCAACGTACCGTTCTCGTAAATTAATCCGTTACCTGCAAACACCACGTCTGTAGTAGACTCGCCAAAACCGCATGAACTGAATACATACCCTGCGATACAACGTGCCGACTGCTGGCTGATAAGCGAACGCAAGTAAGCATGCTTGCCTATCCCCTCATTGTCTGCCGAAAGGTTGAAAAGAATTTCCGCTCCTTGCAATGCCAAAGAAGAACTTGGCGGAATCGGAGCCCATAAGTCCTCGCAGATTTCAATTCCAAAGGTTGTATCCGCCGTCTCGAAAAGCAGATTCCGCCCCATGGGGACTATTTGCCCGCACAAACGGGCTGTCGTTTCCGAAACTTCACACGCAGAAGTAAACCAGCGCTTTTCGTAAAACTCTTTATAATTCGGAAGATAAGTTTTAGGAACAACTCCCAATATCTTACCTTTCTGTATGACCACCGCAGTATTCAGCAGTACACCGTTCAAAGGCACGGGCATACCGAGAATGGATATAATATCCATCTGACGGGTATTGTTCAAAATCTGCATCAGCCCCATTTCAGCCTCTTCAAGCAGAAGTTGCTGGGCAAAAAGGTCACCACAGGTATATCCGGTAATGCACAACTCCGGAAAGGCAATTATCTGCACTCCTTTCCCATCGGCAATGATTATCTCTTTTTCAATCTGTCCGGCATTGAACTTACAGTCCGCCACTCTAACACGGGGTACAGATGCCGCCACTTTAACATATCCGTAATTCATATATGAATCCTATTAATATTAGGGTGCAAAAATACGGCAATTTATCAATAAACACAAAAGAATCAGCCTTTTCACTTTGCATAGCCGCACTTTCTGATAAAAAATATCTAAAATCTTTTGGATAAACAAAAGAAGTGCCTATCTTTGCAAGAGAATTAAAAATGTAATTATTACAAGTTTGAATTGCAGATGATATGGATGTAGTAAAACGATTGCAAAATCATAACATTAAGCCCTCGGTACAGCGCATAGCCATTATGACTTATCTGATGGAGCATCGTACACATCCCACGGTGGATGAAATTTATACGGCACTTGCCCCTTCCATTCCCACATTGTCTAAAACAACTGTTTACAACACTTTAAAATTACTTAGTGAACAAGGTGCTGCACAGACATTGACAATTGACGAACGGAATACCTGCTATGATGCAGATACCACTCCTCATGCCCACTTCTTATGCAAACATTGCGGAAAAATATATGATTTGGAATGCAATGCCAACATTAAACAGGTAGAAGAAATGGATATGAACGGACACGAAGTGCAAGAAGTCCATTATTACTATAAAGGTATCTGCAAAAGTTGTCTGGGAAATGAATATTTAACCAAAATAACGAATAACTAATTCAACTAATTAAAATCTGAAGTAAAATGAAAAAGTTTAGATGTACTGTCTGCGGTTACGTATATGAAGGAGACGCAGCTCCTGAGAAATGTCCTTTGTGTAAAGCTCCTGCAAGCAAATTCGTTGAAGTAGAAGAAGCACAGGCAGGCGGTCCGTTGGTTTTTGCTGACGAACATGTTATTGGCGTAGCCAAAGGTTGCGATGACGAAATGATTAAGGATTTGAACAACCACTTCATGGGCGAATGCACGGAAGTAGGTATGTACCTTGCAATGAGCCGCCAGGCAGACCGCGAAGGCTATCCTGAAGTAGCTGAAGCTTTCAAGCGTTACGCATGGGAAGAAGCAGAACACGCTGCAAAATTTGCTGAATTGCTGGGTGACTGCGTATGGGATACCAAGACTAACCTTGAAAAGAGAATGAATGCAGAATCAGGCGCTTGCGAAGACAAGAAGCGTATCGCTACACGTGCCAAAGCATTGAATCTGGATGCTATCCATGACACAGTTCATGAAATGGCTAAAGACGAAGCTCGTCACGGTAAAGGTTTCGAAGGTCTGTACAACCGCTATTTCAAGAAATAATCCGAAACAATACGGTAGAATATAAAAAAGACTTGCAGAAGAAATTTCTGCAAGTCTTTTTTTATCGGTAACGGGGAATCACTTCCCCTTAAAAACGTAAACCTAAGGTCAGCAGCACCTGGCTTCGGGTATTTTTTACTTTCGTTGCTTCAGGAGAGCCAATCACTAACTGGCCTCCATCTTCATAGGCATTAATGAACGGATAGAAATCTTCCTTGTATGAAGAGAACTTATATGCCAAATCAGCATAAAACATAGACCCTCTGTAACCGAGACCCACTGTATAGTTACTCAAAGCTTTGGTATTTGCAAAATCCGTATCCGTCTGAATTGAGTTATAAGGCAAATCCTTATATGCATCACTATTGAAAATGGCAGAGGTATAATTGTATCCTGCACGCAAAGCAAACTGAGGAATCACTTTATATTCGGCTCCCAAACGAATGGTGCTCACCCCTTTCATCATAGAAGTAGTACTGTTTTCGTACCCAAATGTATCGGAATAGCCTTCCTGGTCCTTGAATTTCATGGACGAATAGTCCTGATATTCATACTCTGCCCCTAAAGCCAAACTGGAACCTACAGTATATCCCAAACTTACATTATACGTCCATGGTGTCTGCAAGTGGAATTGACGCACCATGTCTCCATTCATTATATCATAAGTATCCACAGTATATTGACCGATCACACCGCTTCCTATACCCGACTCGTTAGCTATATCCAAATCATTCAAGACATTCGACTCCAGACGGGCATTTGTCTTATAATCCAAATTATAATAGGTCGGTGTATGAATGGCTAATCCAATCCTCAAAGGGGAATATTCGAAAGGACGCACGATGGCTCCGAATTTCACATCAAAACCCGAACCGTGTATCTTGTTCCAGCTCTGCAGGTTATAATTCTGTCCGATGCTATTTCCGGCATTATCCAAATAATCTTCACTATAAAAAGTATATTTATTGTAATCTATGGCATAAGCTCCCACAGTTACGCCTAAATATACCCGGTCATTAATATTGAATGAAATATTGAAATCATATTGTTCAATTCCGCCACGCTCTTCCGACCGGAAATTGCCATTTCCTCCTAAAAACATTCCTCCATATTCGCCCGGAGTGATATACATTAAATCACCCTTCAGATTCTTTACCTGAGTCCCGTTTTTCATATAAGGAACGTAACCGGAAGGGACATCTCCCTGTCCGTTGTGGGCAATAAAGTCGGTTATCAGATAACTGTCATATCCCAATGCGGATAGCCATCCTACTTCCGGATCTGTATAAATATTGCCCGACCAGTCCTTTATTCCTCCGGCTTGTGCCGCCATATAATCCGTTTGCGTATAATCGCCTAAATTACCTCCCATTGACATGTTCTTATAAAAAGACTTAGCCTTATGATAATTAAATCCGAAATTCACATAACGTAAAGCCGTAGCATTGCCTATCTTTGAAGAAATAACAAAACCGGCATTATCAAATGAGGTTTTCATCTTGTCTGCATTCATCTTACTTCCCATATAATTACTTTCAGTACCATAAGAAGAAAGACTGAATGACAGCATTGCATCATTACTGCGATAAATACCTATACCGGCAGGGTTTGTAGCAATAGTGGAAATATCTCCGCCCAACGCCCCCATAGCCCCGCCCATACTTACAAAGCGTGCTGTACCATTTAAATCCTTGTTTGCGATGTTGGCTGCATCGTACACGGTCTGTGCACTTACCGGAACTGCACCCAACATCCCCAAAACAGCTAAAGTTATAATTTTTTTCATATCCTACTCATCTTTTTCTATTGAATACTATACCTATCTTCTTCTTGAAGAACCACCACCTGACGAACGGGTAGCACCGCCGGAATAACTGCGTGAACTGCTACCGCCTCCCGAAGAATAACTACGGGTGGAAGAGTTGTTTTGCACAGGCGTATAAGAGCGACGGCTACTACTGTTACCGGTTGAATAATTGCGTGTTGACGATGCAGAACTGCCCCTGTTGTAAGTAGAAGGACTTCCGGCTGCGGAACGTCTTACACCTGTAGCATGTACACGGCTACTACTTCCCTGCACTCCTGAAGCTGAAGAACCTACCCGCGTACTGCTTGGACGGGTATATACCCTGCGCCGGGTAGAGGCGGCATCTGTACGGGTAGTTACCCCACTGCGTGTACCCGACGGACGTGTACCTACCACACGTCTGGTGGTCGTACCGCTTTGTCCGTCTCTTCTATAGGATGACACACCTGAACGGACAGCCGAACCGGTCCTGCGAACCGTAGAAGAAGAATTTCTATAACTGCTTGCTCCCGAAGAACGGCGATAGGTATATGTATTACGCGGCCAATAACCGCCACCGGGATAACAGTGATGATGATAGTGGTGATGTCCCCACCAGCCGCCTCCATACCAGCCGCCCCAGCTTACGCTCCAGCCAAAGCCCCAGCCCGGACCATACCAACTGTTCCAACCCCAGCCATAATAGGGATAGCCGCCCCAACCGAAAGAGTTATAGCGCCAATCCCACCACAAACGGTTGGTGAAAGTAGGAAATGCATATGCGTACAATCCGTCCGTATATACATTCCAGTCCCATGGATTCAGACCATAAACTACATCCCAGTAAAGCGGGCTGCTGATACTGATGGCATAGCGTGGATTGCGGAAACGGATAATGCGCGTGGCATATTCATAATCATCTTCCGAACCGTCAAAACCGTTCACCCATTCTCCATCCAGGCCATCGTCTTCTTTTTCGTCTATATAAAGCGTATCATTCTCTTGTGAAAAGTCATAGTCTTTAGAGTCATACCGACGATTGTACTCGTCTACATCACGAATATTCCCTTTACGGTCTTTCACTACAATGGTCGTATTGCCCGGCGACGCATAAACCGTAGTCGGAGCATTTGTCTTTACTACAACCGCATCGGCAGCCGGAGTTTTTTTCTTCTCCGTCTTTTCCTCTTTTTTCTTGGAAGGAACGTAGTAAAGGTCGTCATCTACACTTTGAGCTGAAAGTGCCCACGGAAGACACAATGCAAAAAGCGATAAAAAAACAATCTTTTTCATATTTATTTGGTTTATGGGTTTACAATTCCATACTTTTTCACACCACAAAGATAACGCAGGGATTTACTCTATACAGAAGATTTTCCCCAAAGATTTATAGGGATTTCCCTAAATGCACCTATCTTTGTATCCAAAACAAATATACGCAGAAATAGGATTTTCTCCTATACCTGCCTTTTGCATTTAACAAACAATTATATTCCAATGAAATATTTAGAATTTACATTTCATACCACTCCCTGCACGGAAATTGTCAACGATGTCTTATCGGCAGTGCTGGGTGAAGCCGGTTTTGAGAGTTTTGTAGAGCAAACAGACGGGATTGCCGCCTACATTCAAAAAGATTTATACAATGAAACTGTCCTCAAAGAAGCTCTTGCCGATTTTCCCTTACCTGATACACAGGTAGAATATGCTTACCAAGAAGCGGAAGACAAAGACTGGAATGAAGAATGGGAAAAGAATTTCTTCCAGCCCATTATCATTGGCGACCGCTGTGTCATCCACAGCACATTCCATCGCGACATCCCTCAAGCTGAATACGATATAGTCATCAACCCTCAAATGGCATTCGGTACAGGACACCACGAAACGACCAGTCTCATTATCGGTGAATTGCTGGATAACGATCTCCAAGGCAAATCTTTGCTTGATATGGGATGCGGAACATCCATTCTCGCCATATTGGCACGTATGCGCGGTGCTGCGCCCTGTACAGCCGTCGATATAGATGAATGGTGCGTACGCAACTCTCTTGAAAACATAGAGCTAAATGGAGTAGACCGTATATCCGTTTTTCAAGGAGACGCTTCTCTATTGAAAGACCAAGGACCTTTTGATGTAATCATAGCCAACATCAACCGTAACATCCTGCTGAACGACATGAAACGATATGTAAGTTGCATGCATCCGGGGTCGGAACTATATATGAGCGGTTTTTATGTAGATGACATTCCTGTAATACAGGCCGAAGCGGAGCATAACGGACTGCGTTTCATACATCATAAGGAAAAAAACCGTTGGGCCGCAGTGAAGTTTGTATTATGACACAACGATAAAAGGTAGAAAACGGAAAGCAAGCTATTGCAGGGTCATACCAACCAATTCTTCCAACGTGCCGTTAAAAACATTCAGATCGACTTCTTCTTCAATGCCGGGGACATTACCTACATCGGTATGTTGCCAAAAATGCCATTTGCCCTCGTACTTCACGGAATCAACGTAATAATGGGCTATCCAGTAAGGATAAGCGTTGAATATGGAGTCGTTGAGATAACGTTTCTTAAATTTATAGGAAGTGTAAAGAATCGGTTTTACGCCGTAATGCGCCTCTACTCTGTCGAGCCAGGTTTTAACGGCAGATTTCAGTTCCTGAGGAGATCTCTTACCCGTAGTTTCCACATCAAGAACGGGGGGAAGGTCTCCTTTTGACAAGTGTACCGTACTAATAAAAAAGTCAGCCTGCTTATGCGCATCTGTCTTGGGTAGGAAATAATGATAAGCTCCTCGGATAAAACCGTATTTCCGTGCCTGACTGAAATTTTCTACAAAAGTTTCATCGCCATAATCGCCCCCTTCGGTAGCTTTCATAAAGATAAAATGTATGGGAAATTTCGCTTCTTTATTATGAAGGAGCTTATCCCAATCTATAATACCCTGATAGTGGGAAATATCAATGCCATGCACCTCATAGTTGCAAGGCATGCATACGCCGTAGCCTTTTAAACCATAACAAGGTTTCCAACGATAAGCATAAGGACGGATAAAGAACCAATAGAATCCTGCTGAAAATACCGCTATAATACAAAATGCCAATAAATTACGCAACCATACAGGCATGGGACGAGACACCGTCTGCTTCTTTTTTCGAGAAGAAGTACGACGGGATACAGGTTTGCGCCGGGAAACTGTACTGTTTTTAGAAGGCATTCAAGTATATTGAAGTAACAAATATCTATCAAAAATAAAACACAAACTACACAGATTACACAAATTCGGATTTGCGCAACTCTTGTGTAATTTGTGTTCTACATAGCCAATTACTGCAAATGCAGCAATTGGCTATAAGATTTTATCTACCTTGTTCCAGTTGCAAAGTCTTGGTAGGCTGGTCGCAAACTTCGGCAGGACCGAAGTATTGGATAGGACCCGGATAAACATAGTCTGTTTCCACAGCCCAACGCTCACGCTGAGCGGCAAATGCCTTGAAAGGAGCACCGTCCAGTCTTACCAAAGCTTTCTGGATAACCGGTTTCATTTCGCCGTGACGACGTTCCATATTCATCATCATTGTAATAGGTACACCACCTGCAATCCACTCTTCGGCAGGAGCTGTAGTATTACGTACGGAAGACATGTAACCGGTCTTACCGTTAGCAATCAGCGCAGATGCCGCATAACCCAAAGAGTAGCAGTAGTCAGCATCGAAATTAGACGGAGCAGCGCAACGTCCTTCATAACCGAAGAAGTGATGCTGTGCAGCGAACTTACCTACATATTTGCCTTCTTCTTTCCACTGAGCCAATTTGGCAGCTACCATTTCGGACAACAGTTTCTCCGTTTCAATGAGAGATACCTGTACGTTTCCGTGCGGGTCGCGGTCCAATGACAACTGACGCGCTACACCTTCGGGAAGACTGGCATAGATAGCGGCATTTTCCGGAGAAAGTTTGCGGATGATATAGTCGCGTTGGTGTGATTTCTTAATCTGAGAAAATTCCTCTGCATTGGCAGCCAGGAAATCATTCAACTCAGCGATAAGACGTTTCATAGCAGGGATGAACTCAACCAAGCCCTCGGGGATAAGAACCGTACCGAAGTTATTGCCCTGTGCGGCACGATTAGCCACCACCTGAGCGATACCTGTTACGATATCATCCAAAGACATATCCTTAGCTTCAACTTCTTCGGAGATAATACAGATATTAGGCTGTACCTGCAATGCACATTCCAAAGCGATATGTGAAGCGGAACGTCCCATCAGTTTTATGAAATGCCAGTACTTACGTGCCGAGTTACAGTCGCGCTGGATATTACCGATTACTTCGGCATACGTTTTGCAAGCTGTATCGAATCCGAAAGAAGTTTCAATCATTTCGTTCTTCAAGTCACCATCGATAGTTTTCGGACACCCGATAACCTGTACACCGCAATTCTTCGCAGCATAATACTCAGCCAATACGCAGGCATTTGTATTAGAATCGTCACCACCGATAATAACCAGTGCTTTGATATTCAATTCTTTCAAGATTTCCAGTCCTTTTTCAAACTGTTCCTCTTTCTCCAATTTGGTACGGCCTGAACCTATGATATCGAAACCACCGGTATTACGATATTCATCGATGATATCGGCCGTCAGTTCCATATAGTTATGGTCTACCAAACCACCGGGACCAAGAATGAAACCGTACAGTTTGCTATCTTTGTTCAACTTTTTAATACCGTCAAAAATACCGGATATCACATTGTGACCACCGGGAGCCTGACCACCGGAAAGAATTACACCCACATTCATAGCAGGGAAATCAACGGTTTCATCGGTATTTTCAAACTTAATCAAAGGCATCCCATAAGTATTGGGAAACAATTTCTTGATTTCTTCCTGATCGGCAACCGACTGGGTAGCTGCGCCGGCCACTGCTTTTACAGTACCTGTCAGCCCTTTCGGAAGTTTGGGCTGATAAGCAGCCCTTGCAATTTGCAATGCACTTTTAGTCATTTCTCTTAAATATTTAAAGGTGTTAATAAAGTTTCGTTTAAAAGCGTCGCAAATTTCGCTCTTTTCCACAAGAAATGCAAACTGAAAAGGGAAATAATTAAAAGTGAGCGCTAAAACAAAACAAGAGAGAATATCACTTATATCTCTTGAAGCGCTTTCATCAATTTTTCTTCTTCGCCGCTCCCCACGGTTGAAAGCCGCAAAATAGGAATCTCATATAATGTAAGAATATGATCTTTCTTTATATCTCGTTGATACTGCTGTGTTTTCTCATTATGATAAGAATAGCCATCCGTCTCCACTACCAATATTGGTTTCTTGCTGACATGGTTAATTATAAGAAAATCCACGTGAGTATTATAATTAGCAGCATATACCCGTTCATCCTCATTTAAAAGGATAGTATCTTTGATGAGATGACGTAAAGGAATATGACATAATACTCCCAAATGATGAAACTCCCGATATTTTTTTAAAACTGTTTGTATAAAAGCAAAAGTAATGTTTTCCGAATCATACTCAGATATTTTCGGATGTGCCTGAATAAAAGCCAAACGTTGACGGGTATATTGACTATACAGATAATCAAAAATAGAATGTATCCTACTCTCACTGACTGTGAAGTTATTATATTCAATATAAGACAACAATTCACTGATATTACCCTTCAAAAGCTGTTCGTTACCCGAGACAACCAGACAGAACCGCTTTTTGGCCCTTGATATGGCAACATTCAGCAGGTTCGGATCATCGCTGAATTCGGTTATCTGATCATCCACCACACTCATAATAATAGTATCTTTCTCCCGTCCTTGAAACTTATGAACAGTAGCAGATTCTATTGCAGGTAATTGCCGAGACAATTCATCAACTTGAACATTATAAGGAGTGATAATTCCAATATCCGTCTGTTCGGGTAAATGAGCTATCACTTCATCACGAATTACATCAATTTCCCGCTGATTATAGTGTTTACGAGCATGATGTCCCGGCACTGTCTTGATTGCGCACAATGTATCAGGTTTTCCATCATCCTCGGTCATAATAAGCAAACCACCGCTATAAAACTTACGATTACAAAAGTCAATAATACGAGGATGGCAACGGTAATGTTCCCGAAGCAATGTTTGCGGGGCATCGGGCAAAAGAGTACATACCGACTGTAAAAAGCTGTTTCCGGCACAATCATAACCGGAAGGGATATCGAATTCCGCGACAATAGCATCAAGCTTTTTTTTATCCTCGCCTGTCACTATATTGGGCAACTGCAAAGTATCTCCCACAATAACAACATTTTTTGCACATGTCAGCGCCAAAGCACCCGTTTCAATAGAAACTTGCGATGCCTCATCCATAATCAGATAGTCGAATTCTGCTTGATCGGACAAACAAATACGTGAAGAGAATGTAGTACTCAGCACTACCGGATATTGCTCCAGTACACTCTGGTAATCTATTCGCAAATCCCTGACAGAAGAAAAAAACTTACGCTTTTCCTTGCCGTATTTCTTAAACAAGGATGCTTTGAATAGCTGCATAGATACTTCCGTTAATCTGTTCAGTTCAGTCTTGGCATTATAGGTTTTCAATTCGGCTTGCAAGTTCGTTATCCGTTCGTTTAATTCCTCAATCTTTCGATGGTAATACAAAGTTTGCAGTTCCGTAATAATAGCAGATAGATTATGCTTATCAAACTTAGAGTTCAGTTTTAATACATATCGTCCTATCAAATTCATCCACCACCATTGAAGAGCCGCCAAACACTTATTCCACCATTCTTTGGGAACAATGACATCCTTCTCTGCATATGCCTGAAACTGTAACCACAAATTTAAAAGACGCGTGGAAGATAGATAGTTAGCACTATTGAAAGAAGTAATTTCAAATATCTGATCCCGTTTGAAATGATTATACTCTAACTCTACAGCTTGAAGCTCTTGTTTGGACAAAGCCAACTCCTCTTGTACTGCAAAAATCCTGTCAAGCTTCTTCAAAAGATTTTCCGCCTCTTCCTCTTTCTGGAGTTTCTCCTCTACATTACACTCCCAGTCTTGAAGTTCATCGGGTATAGCAGGCTGATTACCTATAAACGCCTCTTTATTTCCTTTCCTGCCCAATGGTGCCACTATAAAGCCAAGTCCCGCCTTATCCAGCTTCTCAAGAACATTGGTCGTCGCTGAATTGTTGTTTGAAACGACTAAAACAGTCTTTCCTTTGCGTATAATATTAGCTATAATATTGAGGATAGTTTGTGTCTTTCCCGTTCCCGGCGGACCTTGAATGATACTGATCTGATGTTCAAAAGCAAAAACTACAGCTCGTTTCTGACTGGCATTGCATCCAAAAGGGTATATAAGCCGACCGCTCTTATCCTTCTTCAATGCTTTCTTTGGATTTAAATATGGAGCAATAGCTCTGCTATCATCAATAAAATCAATCTTTTCATAAAGTTTGGAAAGCAATCCGATATTATCTTTTTCTTCCTCTTTACCGAGAATATTAGTAGATGCCACCGCCTTCAAATATTCAAATACACTTTGCGATTTACCATCACTCAAACATGAAGTCCTGATTATCAATTCTTCATCCAAGAGATACTGTGAGTAATTGGAAGTGTAAACTACATACCAATAAGTACTACCCCTATATTCAAAAGAAAATACTCCTTTTAAATCGTACACTCTGCGCTGACGAATGAATATTCGGTTATGAGCGATGTCAATTTGTTTAGAGCACGTCAGCCATACAACTTTCTCACTGCCATATCTATATACCTTAGAAGAACCGAGATACTTCACATTAAAGCGACCAGCATCATCCCGACCTATTTCTTCTATTTGCAAGGTCTTATTTTCTCCATTAATCAAAATAAGGTTTTGAGTAGCATCAATCATACTTCTTTTGTGTTTTAACCTAATATCAGTTCGAATAAATCCCACGGTTAAAGTTACGGATATTTATAATATGACAGGTATTTTCCAAAAACGAAATCTTACATACCCGTTAAAAAAACAAGAGTACTCCCGCAACCAGTAAGAGCACTCTTGATTTCTATCGTAAACAGCTTTACGGTTTATTTCTCTATCTGCCAGCCTCCACCCAAAGCCTTATAAACATTTACCACTGCTATCAGTTCGTCACGGATTGCATTGCTGACACCAATCTGGGCATCGAAATATCCACGCTGGGCATCAAGCACGTCCATATAATTAATAACACCATTAATATATTGCAACTGCGCTAAATCCACGTACGTTTTGGCTGAACGTTCCAATTTGAGACGCAACTGATACACTTCCTTTATTTTGTTGAAGTCCACAATTGCGTTCTTGGCCTCTTTAAAAGCATTCAACACCGTTTTCTCATAGCTATGAACTTCCGCCTCAAACGAAGCTTTCTGTGCCTTTAGAGCAGCCCGGTTCTTACCCCAATTGAAAAGCGGAGTCAATACTGCTCCGTTCAACAATGAATAAGGCGACTGAAGGAAGTTTGACAAGACATCACTCTCCAATCCAAACTGACCAGTCAGCGACAACCGAGGGAACATATTGGTATAGGCCACTTTCACACGAGCATGTTCAGCTATAAGCTGCTGCTCTGCAGCACGAATGTCAGGACGACGTTCCAATAAGCCGGACGGCAATCCTACAGGTAAAGACTCCGGCACATCCAACTCCTCCAAAAAGCGGCTGCGCTCTATACGTGTAGGAAATTCACCGGCAAGAAAAGCTATGTCATTCTCCTTGATGGAAATCTTACGTTCCAGATCCGGAACAAGCGTAGCTGTACGCGCCAACTCTACTTGCGCCTGCTGATAAGATGTCTCCGAAGTAAGTCCGCCTTCAAAACGGATTCTTGCAAGACGCACACCTTCTTCACGAGCCTTTTGTGTCTGACGGACAATTTCCAATTCTGTATCGAGTGCTACCAGCTCGTAATATGCCTGCGCCACTTCCGCAACAATTGTCATACGCAAGGCACGCTGTGATTCTACACTTTGCAGATAATCGGCTACGGCAGCTACTTTTTTCCAACGCAGATTTCCCCAAAGGTCAAGTTCCCACGACAAAAGAGCCTTTGCTTCATAGCTGTTACCCACATCGCGGCTATGTCCGCCATAGTTTTCAACTTCACGCTCTGCCTCTATTTTACCATTCAACTGGGGAAGTAGATTAGCTACGCTGATACGTTTCTGGGCCGCCATTTCTTTCACGCGAGCGGCCGCAACGAGCATATCTTTATTATACTCCAATGCGCGTGCTATCAGATTACGCAAAGTATTGTCTGTATAAACAGCCTGCCACTGCTCATCGGCAATGCTGATGCTGTCCTGCTGTTGCATCAAACTGTCGGGCAATGCCATTTCGGGACGGACATAGCTTTTGCCTACCTTGCACGATGCAAAAAGAACCGGGGCGAGCAACAGAAGTATATATATATTCTTTTTTTTCATAAGTGTGTAATCAGAATTCATTTACAATGTTATCATCAATCTTTTTTGATTTTGTGTTGCACTTTTTCCTTTGCCTTATAAATCAAAACAAAGAAGAAAGGCACAAGCACAATGCCGAATACAATGGCAAAAATCATTCCAAAGAAAACTCCCGTACCTATTGCCTGACGGCTTGCAGATCCCGGTCCGCTTGCAAGAACCATAGGAAGCATACCCAATACAAAGGCAAGTGAAGTCATCAATATAGGACGGAAACGGAGTTGGGCGGCATGAATGGCCGACTGCACCAAATCTCCTCCATTATCCACCTGTACTTTGGCAAACTCAACGATAAGGATAGCATTTTTTGCTGCAAGTCCCACCAACATTACCAAGCCAATCTGGAAATAAATATCATTTTCCAAGCCACATACAGCAACGCCCAAATAAGCTCCCAATGCAGCTACCGGCAACGAAAGCAATACAGCAATAGGCACAGTCCAGCTTTCGTATTGTGCTGCCAGGAACAGGAATACGAAGAGGAATACCAACGTCAGCACCAGTCCGGTCTGCCCACCGGCTTTCTTCTCCTGATAAGAAAGTCCGCTCCACTCAACACCTATATTATCCGGTAAATGTTCGCGCGCTATCTGTTCCATAATCTCCATAGCCTGGCCGGAACTGTACCCCTGTGCCGCCGAACCGAGAATAACTGCAGTAGTAAACATATTGAAACGTTTAATACTGCCCGGACCGGTTGTATAGGATGCATTACCCAACGAGGTTAACGGAACCATCGCACCATTAGCTGCTTTTACAAAGAACAGATTAATGTTCTCTTTGTGCTCACGATACGGAGCTTCAGCCTGAATATATACCTTATATATACGATTGAACATATTAAAGTCATTTACATATACGGAACCCGTATAAGCTTTCATCGTAGAGAACACATCTGCCAACGGCACCCCCAGCATCTTCACCTTGTCACGGTCTACATCAAAATAGAGTTGCGGAATCTCAGACTGCAAAGAAGAAGAAAGCCCCGTCAATTCCTTGCGTTTCTGAGCATAATACATCAAAGTATCCGCTGCCTGTACCAGATTTTCAAAAGTAGCTTCCCCACGTGCCTCAAGCTGCATTTCAAAGCCACCGGATGTTCCCAATCCCGGGATTACAGGAGGAGTAGAAAGATAGACTCTACATTCGGGGTATTCCCTCAAATCCTTTTCCACTTTCTCCATTATCTTATTGATAGTGGTATTTTTGCGTTCCTCCCAGGGCTTCAATATAACAGTTAACTCACTGCGCGCCTGATTGCTTCCTACACGCGGACTGCTACCCGTTACATTCTGCACATAAGCCACATACGGATTCTGCTCCAGATACTGCACGGCACGATCGGTCACGATACGGGTACGTTCCAAAGTAGAACCTTCCGGCAGTTCCAACTCCACTTTAAAGTATCCCTGGTCTTCCACCGGCAAGAAACTGGTAGGAATCAGACGGTGAATGATGAAAATAGCTATCAATACCATACCGAATGCACTCATCAAACGTCTGGGATGCTTGATAACGCGGCTGATAACACCAATATACTTATGATTACTGATATTCAACCATTCGTTAATCTTACGGAACACGATATTCTTTTTCTTTCCGCTGTCGGGCTTCAGGATAAGCGAACACATCACGGGACTAAGCGTCAGTGCCACAACCGTAGAAAGCAATACCGATACAGCAATGGTAATAGTAAACTGGCGATATAATTGTCCGGTGATACCGCTCAGAAAGCTTACCGGAACAAATACGGCACAGAGCACCAATGAGGTTGCAATCAAAGCACTTGCCAAACCGTTCATTGCTTTTTTCGTTGCTTCATAAGGAGAGAGTTTTTCCGTTTCCATCAGATGTTCCACATTCTCCACTACCACAATAGCATCATCCACGACAATACCGATAGCAAGAATCAATCCCAACAATGTCAATATATTCAGCGAGAAACCGAAAATAAGCATGAAACCGAAAGTACCGATCAAAGAAATAGGCACTGCAACAACAGGTATCAAAGTAGCACGCCAGCTTTGCAGTGAAAGGAACACTACCAATACCACAAGAACCAATGCTTCGAACAATGTCTTATACACCTCGTGGATAGACTCCGAAATATAGGTAGTCATGTCAAAAGGTATCTCGTAACTCATTCCTTCAGGAAAGTTCGCACTGATTTCTTCCATTGCCTTCTTCACGTTGTCCGCCACTTCCATAGCATTGGCACCCGGAAGCATATAAATGCCGAGAACTGCCGCATTTTCACCGTTAATACCACTTTCCGTACTATATGAGGAAGCTTCAAGTGACACTCTGGCCACATCGCGAAGACGAATAATAGACCCATTGGCATTGGCACGGACCACAATATCCTCAAACTGCTTTGCCGAGCTCAAACGACCTTGCGTTGTAATAGGAATTGTAATGTCCAAACCTTGCACCGGCTGCTGTCCCAAAACACCGGCAGCCGATTCGCGGTTCTGGTCTTTCAAAGCATTCTGCAAATCCTGAACAGTCAATCCGAAATTTGCCAGTTTGTCTGGCATGGCCCAGATTTGCATGGCATAGTAACGGCTACCGATATTAGACACACGTCCCACACCGGGAATACGGCGTAAAAGGTCGAGTACGTTAATAGTAGCAAAGTTACTTAGATAGATTTCGTCGAATTTCGGATCATTGGAAGTCAAACAGATTGTCATCAGCTGGCTGGGAGCCTGCTTTTCTACCGAAATACCATTCTGAATGACTTCCGCAGGCAAACGGCTTTCCGCCAGCTTTATACGGTTTTGAATTTCCACGGCAGCCAAATCCGGATCGGCAGATACATCAAAGGTCACGGTTGCCGAAAAGCCACCGGAATTGGAACTGTTGGACTCCATGTACAACATACCCGGAGTACCGTTTATTTCCTGTTCGATAGGAGTCGCCACTGCTTGTGACACAGTCAGCGCACTTGCCCCCGGATAGGATGCACTGATTTTCACAACGGGCGGTGTTATCTGTGGGTATTGATCCACCGGAAGCATAGTCAGACCGATGATACCGACAATTACAATCACAATCGATATCACCGCCGAGAATACAGGGCGGTCTATAAAGAAACTTACTTTCATACTGTTATTTTACTTTGAGAGATTCTTATCCTTTTCTTTATTCTCAGAAGCGGCTTTCTTATTCAAAGAATCTGCCGGCTGCTCATCTTCCTTTTTGGGAGCAGCTGCTTGTGCACGCACTTTCATTCCCGGAGTAAGTTTATGGAAACCTTCCGTCACTACCTGCTCTCCTGCCGCCAGTCCGCGTTCAACAACCATATTGTTACCAAACTCAGGTCCTAATTCAATGAAGCGCTTTTCAACTGTCGAATCGCGGCGCATTACATATATATAAGCACCGCCTTTCTCAATGGTAACGGCCTTTTGAGGAACTGCCACAGCACCTTCGCGTACGTCCAACAACAGTTTTACTTTCGTAAACTGTCCGGGCAGCAATACTCTGTTCGGATTAGGCATTTCGGCACGAACGGAGAACGTACCGGTTTGCGGGTCAACCTGCGGTTCTGCAAAATCGACATAACCTTTGTAAGGATAAACAGTATTATCAGCCAAAGTAATCGTGATATTAGGCTGCCAAGAGCGGGTAGAATCCTGACGGCCTATCTCTATATTGCGCTCTTTGCTTTTAAGATAGTCCAATGCGGTCATGCTGAAATCTACCAATACCGTATCACTTTTTACTATGGTAGCAAGCAATGATTTAGCCCCGGGACCTACCAATGTTCCCAAGTCCACATTTCTTTCACTGATATGCCCTGATAGCGGAGAACGCACAATGGTATACCCCAGTTCCAATTCCGCCTGGTCCAGATCGGCCTGACTCATAGCAACAGAAGCCTCGGCCGTTTCATAAGCAGCCTGCGCATTATCCAAATCCAGCTGACTGGCAGCATTCTGTGCATACAAAGGACGAATACGTTCCAAATCCCGTTTGGCTTTCAACGCCTGCGCCTCATCTTTCTTTAACTGTGCACGAGCCTTGTCAGCCTTTGCACGGTATTGGTCTTGATTGATAACAAATAAAACCTGGTTTTTAGTTATATACGTCCCTTCGGCAAAAAGCATACTCTCCAAATAGCCTTCCACACGTGCACGGACTTCCACAAACTGTTGTGCACGTATACGACCTACATACTCACCAAAAATTTCCACATCACCCACTTCGGCAGGTTCTACAATAACAGTAGGTAATTCCGGCTGAATTTTCTTGGGCCAAGTCAATATCAGATAACCGGCAAGCAGCACTGTCATGCAGGCTATCATCATTATCACCCGTTTCTTTCTCAGCTTTAATTCTTTTTTTGTAAAAAATAGTCTCATGCTTGTTTGTTTATTTAATTTAACCCTATTTCCCATTTCAAAGCAAACGCAATGCCAAAGCAGGACAAAGGGTATTCTTTATTATATAATAGTTTAGTTATCAGACATGAACATATATATAAGTAGTAATATTCCACCTGCTTTCCACACTCACATTGTAGAAAATCTCCACAAATGTAGAATTATTCCACGAACTATTTCTCATTAAAAACACATAAATTTTCATTTTTTCACTCAACTCATGAAGAAAAACACTATCTTTACCGAAAATAACACTATTCATTCACATAAAAAGTAAAGATTATGGCAAGTAGAAAAGCATTGAAAAAGAACGTCAATTATATTGCCGGTGAATTATTCGCCGAATGCCTTATGAACAGTCTGTATGTACCCGGAACAGACAAGAAGAAAGCTGATGAACTAATGGGTGAAATTCTGAAAATGCAAGATGAATTCATCAGCCGTATCAGCCATACCGAACCGGGAAATGTAAAAGGTTACTACAAGAAATTCCGTTCTGATTTTAATGCAAAAGTAGACTCAATCATTGAAGCTATCGGCAAACTTAAATAATAAGAATGAAGAAAAGACTATATAGTTTTATCTATTATCGCCTGTTAGGTTGGAAAACAAATGTAACAGTGCCCAACTATGACAAATGTGTCATTTGTGCAGCGCCACATACATCCAACTGGGATTTGTTTATCGGCAAACTGTTTTATGGTGCCATCGGACGAAAAACCAGCTTTATGATGAAGAAAGAGTGGTTTTTTTTTCCTTTAGGATTGATATTCAGAGCCATCGGCGGCATACCGGTAGACCGAAGCCGGAACACATCTTTGGTAGACCAGATGGCAAACAGATTTGCCGGAAGCAAACTGTTTCATTTAGCCATTACTCCGGAAGGTACGCGCAAATCCAACCCTAACTGGAAAAAAGGTTTTTACTTCATTGCGTTGAAAGCACAAGTTCCTATCATGCTTATCGGTATAGATTATCCTACCAAGACTATAACTTCCACCAAGGCAATAATGCCAACAGGAGACTTTGAGAAGGACATGCATGAAATAAAGCTCTATTTTAAAGATTTTCGCGGAAAGATTCCTGAGAATTTCTCCGTTGGAATAAATTAAAAGACAACCGATAGCAACTGTTTACTAAAATGAACCAACTGCGTGTCAGTATCCTACAAATGGATATTGCTTGGGAGAATAAACAAGACAATCTTCGCCGTCTTCGCGAAAAGCTGGAAGCTCTTCGCGGAGCGACGGAGATTATTGTTTTACCGGAAACCTTTTCTACCGGTTTCAGCATGAACACCGACACATTGGCAGAGCCGGTAACAGGTAATACAATTACAACACTACGCCAATGGGCTTCAGAATATCAGATAGCTATTGCCGGAAGCTATATAGCTTGTGAAGAGAATTTTGTTTCATCTGAAAGCAATCCATCATCCTACAAAAACTCTACCTATTACAACCGCGCCTTTTTCCTCACTCCCGAAGGGGAAGCTTATTTTTACGATAAACGACATCTGTTCCGCATGGGCAACGAGACAGATAATTTCACGGCAGGCAGCCGTCGTATCATAATTCCGTATCGAGGTTGGAATATACTGCTACTCGTCTGCTACGACCTGCGCTTTCCGGTATGGAGCCGGAATACAGGCAATGAATACGACCTCCTGATTTACGTTGCCAACTGGCCTGTACCCCGACGTAAAGTCTGGGACATACTTTTACAGGCACGGGCATTGGAAAATATCAGTTACGTTTGCGGTGTAAACCGTATCGGTAAAGACAGTAATAGCTTCTCCTATAACGGCGGCAGCGCAATCTACTCATACAAAGGTGAAATGCAGATTCAAGTGCCCGACCATGAAGAAGGAACAGCTACGGCTACTCTTGAACTTTCCGCACTACAAGAATTCAGAAACAAATTTCCGGCATGGAAAGATGCGGATTCATTCACTATCGTCTCAGATAGTAATTCACGGTAGTCACTACCCGTATACTTTTAATATAAGGCGTATTGGCATCTCTGTCCGATATGGAGAATTGTCCCTGCGAAGCATTCCGTATCTTACCCAGGCTACTGTCTGAGTCTTTTGCAAACTTTTCGGCAGCGGCACGGGCATTTTTCGTAGCTTCTTCTATCATTTGCGGTTTCACATCATTCAAGCCTGTAAATTCATACACCACATTATAGCGATAATCACCTCCACTGATGGCAATACCCTGTTTCAACAGTTCAGCCTGTTCCGACATCAGTTTCCGTACCTTATCTACATTTTTTGAAGTAACCGTAATGACTGATGTAGCATTATACCGATAAGCAATATCACGATTTCCATAGCGTTCGGCCTGCATATCTATCACTTCCGGAGGGGCAATACTGATTTCTTCCTTAGCAATGCCGTTGCTTTCCAAAAATTTCACAATTGCCTTGTTTTTCTGTTCCATATTGGCATAAAGCAGCGACGGATCATTCCCTATATCTTTATACATCAAGGGCCATATCACCTTATCAGCAGGAACTTCCATCTCAGCCAACCCTTTTACACTGACAATACGTTCTTTATCTATAAAATCATTTATACCCCATTTAATTATCACTCCCAGCAGTACCATACCAACGGCAATAATAGCCGCTTCTACTTTCCATGTTTTCATAATCCATCGTTTTATTAAGTTTATCATAAGTAAAACAAAATAACGAAAATAAAGTTCCCGCTTACCATCATCCTGATTAAAAGATATTAAACAGGTATTTCTTTAAACATTACGTATTAAATTTTAGAGTATTTAATAGAAATACCTAAATGTATGGAGTGCATCTTACCTAAAAAGTAGTTATTTTTGTCCTTTGAAATAATGTCTGACGACTGAAACATTTAATTTATTAACACTAACCCCTAAATCCTATGTTGACTCAACTTATCAACGCACGTATTCTGACCCCTCAAGGTTGGCTCAAGGACGGTTCCGTACTCATCAGAGACGGAAAAATTTTAGAAGTAACCAATTGCGACCTCGCCGTTATCGGTGCACAACTGATTGATGTAAAAGGAATGTATGTACTGCCCGGCGGTGTAGAGATCCATGCACATGGCGGTGGCGGACGCGATTTTATGGAATGTACCGAAGACGCTTTCCGCGGTGCGGTCCAAACCCACATGAAATACGGAACTACCAGCATATTCCCTACTCTGTCCTCTTCTACCGTACCGATGATTGAACAGGCGGCAGAGACTTGTACGAAGATGATGGCGGAAAAAGACAGTCCTATACTGGGTCTGCACCTCGAAGGCCACTATCTGAACATGGCGATGGCAGGCGGACAGATGCCCGAGAACATCAAGAATCCCGACCCTAACGAATACATTCCTATCGTGGAAAACTGGCACTGCATCAAGCGTTGGGATGCTGCTCCCGAATTACCCGGAGCCATGCAGTTCGGAAAATATATCACCGGAAAAGGCATTTTGGCTTCGGTAGCCCATACACAAGCCGAATTTGAGGACATACGTACAGCCTATGAAGCCGGATACACACATGCTACACATTTCTATAATGCAATGCCCGGATTCCACAAACGCCGTGAATACAAATACGAAGGCACTGTGGAGAGCATTTACCTCATGGACGACATGACTGTGGAAGTTGTAGCCGACGGTATCCATGTACCGCCCACAATCCTGCGCCTGGTCTACAAGATAAAAGGTGTGGAACGGATGTGCGCCATCACCGATGCCCTGGCATGTGCGGCCAGCGACAGCAAAGAAGCTTTCGACCCGCGTGTCATCATTGAAGACGGAGTCTGTAAGCTTGCGGACCACTCCGCCCTTGCCGGCAGTGTGGCTACTATGGACCGGCTGATACGTACAATGGTGCAGAAAGCCGATATACCTCTGGCAGACGCCGCACGAATGGTATCCGAAACACCGGCACGCATCATGGGTGTATACGACCGTAAAGGCTCGCTCCAAAAAGGGAAAGATGCCGATATTATCGTAATGGACGAAGATTTGAAGATTAGAGCAGTATGGGCAATGGGTAAATTAGTGCCTGAAACCGATACTTTATCATAAAATTTATCCCAACATCATGCGGATGAACTTTGTTTTTCGTATTTTTGTTAAGTTTTGAACAAGCGAACAGCTTTAATCATTTATTAATAACCAAATATTGTATGAAAACCAATCTTAGTTCTCAAATTACTCTGAACAGAGTATCCCCCAGGTACTACAGACCGGAGAACGCTTTCGAGCGATCGGTACTGACACGTCTCGAGAAAATTCCGACAGACATTTACGAGTCTCCCGAAGAAGGAGCCAACCAAATTGCATTGGACATCGCACAGATGATTCGTGACAAGCAAAAGGCCGGACGCTTCTGTGTATTGGCACTGGCTGGCGGCAACTCACCGCGCAATGTCTATTCGGCCCTTGTGCGCATGCATAAAGAAGAAGGACTGAGTTTCCGCAATGTAGTGGTATTCAACCTTTACGAATATTATCCGTTGGCTTCAGACGCTGTGAACAGCAACCTCAATTCTTTAAAGGAAATGCTGCTCGACCACGTAGACATTGACATGCAGAACGTATTCAGTCCCAGCGGTACTATCGCCAAAGATACTATTTTCGAATATTGCCGTTTGTACGAGCAACGTATCGAAAGTTTCGGCGGCATTGATATAGCTGTATTAGGTATCGGACGTGTCGGTAATATAGGTTTCAACGAACCGGGTTCACGCCTGAACTCCACCACCCGATTGATTTTGCTGGACAGTGACTCACGCAACGAAGCATCCAAAATGTTTGGAAGCATTGAAAGCACACCGGTAAGTTCCATAACAATGGGTGTAGCCACGATTCTCTCCGCCAAGAAAGTATATCTGCTGGCATGGGGTGAGGAAAAAGCCAAAATGGTAAAAGAATGTGTGGAAGGTAACGTAACGGATACAATTCCTGCCTCTTATCTTCAAACCCATAACAATGCCCATATCGCCATCGACCTTTCGGCAGCCGCCAATCTGACACGTATCCAACGTCCCTGGCTGGTGACTTCCTGCGAATGGAACGACAAACTGATTCGCAGCGCCATCGTCTGGCTATGCCAACTGACCGGAAAGCCGATTCTGAAACTGACTAACAAAGATTATAACGAAAACGGTCTGAGTGAGTTGCTTGCCCTCTACGGTTCTGCCTATAATGTAAACATCAAGATTTTCAACGATCTGCAACACACCATCACTGGTTGGCCGGGCGGCAAGCCGAATGCAGACGACACTTATCGCCCCGAACGTGCGAAACCGTATCCAAAACGTGTCATTGTATTCTCTCCGCATCCGGACGATGATGTCATATCCATGGGAGGTACTATCCGCCGACTGGTAGAACAGAAACATGACGTACATGTGGCCTATGAGACTTCCGGCAACATTGCCGTAGGTGATGAAGAGGTAATCCGTTTCCTGCACTTCATCAACGGTTTCAACCAACTCTTTAACAACAGTGAGGACCAAGTTATCAACGAAAAGTACACCGAAATCCGCAACTATCTGAAAGATAAGAAAGACGGTGATATGGACACCCGCGACATCCTGACTATCAAAGGACTGATTCGCCGCGGTGAAGCGCGTACGGCATGTACCTATAATAATATCCCGTTGGATCACTGCCATTTCCTCGACCTGCCGTTCTATGAAACTGGTAAGATTCAGAAGAACCCCATCAGCGAAGCCGATGTGGAAATCGTACGCAACCTGTTGCGTGAAGTGAAACCCCACCAAATCTTCGTTGCCGGCGACCTTGCCGACCCACACGGCACACACCGTGTTTGTACGGATGCCGTATTCGCAGCTATCGACCTTGAAAAGGAAGAAGGAGCCAAATGGCTGAAAGATTGCCGCATCTGGATGTATCGCGGTGCATGGGCAGAATGGGAAATCGAGAACATTGAAATGGCAGTGCCCATCAGTCCCGAAGAATTACGTGCGAAACGTAACTCTATCCTGAAGCACCAAAGCCAGATGGAGAGCGCACCATTCCTGGGCAACGACGAACGTCTGTTCTGGCAACGAAGCGAAGACCGCAACCGCGGTACAGCTGCATTGTACGACAGCCTGGGTCTGGCATCCTACGAAGCTATGGAAGCATTCGTAGAATACATTCCGCTGTAAATGTTTGCTAAATAGAAACAAGAGAGTGGGAAGTGATGAACTTCTCACTCTTTTTTATGTATTTTTGTACGGTACTTAACCATCGGACATGAAAAAACTATATTTATCCATATTGTTCCTGCTCGCAGGAGTTGGTTCTGTCTTTTCACAAGACGTAGAACAGGCCGTTCGGGAACGGCTACAGGCCTTTTTCCAAACGTATATCCCTGTCAATGTCAATATCGGTACATGCCGACTCGACAGTGTACTTATCGATTTCCACCGAAAAACAATCCGCATCTATGCCGATAATACATTCTCCTACCAGCCCTTCCGGCCGGAAACGGTGAACAGAATTTACCGGAACATCAAAGAAATTCTTCCGGGTCCCGTAACTTACTTCGACATTACTGTCTTTACAGACGGATATTCCATCAACGAACTTATTCCCAACACATACAGAAACGGAAAAAAAGACAAGAGCCGCCTGTTTACCGATATACACTATAAAGATGCTCCCTGGGTGACCCGTACATCCCGTCCTTTTGAAATAACCCGCGGACTGGAGGGACGCCATATCGCTCTGTGGCAAAGTCACGGAAAATACTACATCAATAACAAAGACAAATGGGGTTGGCAGCGTCCGCGCCTGTTCTGTACCTCCGAAGACCAATTCACACAATCGTTCATCCTGCCTTACCTCATCCCGATGCTGGAAAATGCGGGAGCCAACGTATTCACCCCTCGCGAACGGGACACGCAAAAACAGGAAATCATTGTAGACAACGATGACAACCGGAACACCACAAACTCCCTCTATCTTGAGGTAAAGAGCAGAAAAGCACAGTGGGAAAAAACCGCTCTGCCTGGATTTGCACAACAGAAGCGTATCTACACGGAAGGAGAAAATCCTTTTCATGACGGTACAGCCCGCTTTGCACAAACTGAAAAGAAGAAAAACAAAGCCTTTGCCGAGTGGGTTCCCGACATCCCGGAAACCGGAGAATATGCTGTATACGTTTCCTATCAAAGCCTGCCCAACAGCGTGAGCGATGCCAAATACCTTGTATTCCATAACGGCGGTGTCGCTGAGTTTAAAGTAAACCAACGTATAGGCGGCGGCACATGGGTATATCTCGGCACTTTTACTTTCGACAAAGGAAGCAACGACTACGGCATGGTAGTATTGAGCAATGAAAGCCGGGAAAAAGGAGTGGTATGCTCCGATGCCGTGCGCTTCGGCGGTGGTATGGGCAACATTGCGCGCGGCGGCCAAGTCAGCGGTCTGCCCCGTTATCTGGAAGGCGCGCGTTATTCCGCTCAATGGGCCGGTATGCCCTACCCCGTATATGCCGGATACAAAGGACAGAACGACCTTTCGGATGATATCAATGTACGTTCGCGTACAATCAACTACCTGTCGGGCAGTTCCGTATTCAACCCCAAAGAACCGGGATTGGGAGTTCCTCTTGAGATGAGTATGGCACTGCACAGTGATGCGGGTTTCAGGACAGACGACCGGATTGTAGGTACACTCGGCATCTACACTACCCATTTCAACGATGGCAAGTTAGCGGCAGGAACAAACCGCTACGCTTCGCGCGACCTTGCCGACCTGTTCCTCACCCGTCTGCAACAGGACATCCGTTCCACTTTCAATGCGGACTGGACGCGCCGCAGCATGTGGAACCGTAACTACAGCGAGACCCGCCTGCCTGCTGTTCCTTCCACAATTGTAGAACTTCTGTCGCACCAGAATTTTGCCGACATGCGCTTGGGACACGACCCCAAATTCAAGTTCACGGCAAGTCGTGCCCTATACAAATCCATCCTGCAATATATCTGTACCCAGCATAATAAAGAATACGTCGTACAGCCCTTACCTGTCCACAATTTCTCCGTCCGCTTCGGTAAGAAGAAAAATACCCTGGAACTTTCCTGGCAAGGAGTGGATGACCCGTTGGAACCGACTGCCACACCCCACGAATACATTGTCTATACACGCATCGGGCGAGGCGGATTTGATAATGGTGTACGCGTAAGCAATCCTTTCCACACTCTGAAGATAGAACCGGGCATCGTCTATTCCTTCAAAGTAACGGCAGTGAACCGGGGTGGTGAAAGCTTCCCGTCCGAAATCCTTGCCGCATACAAGTCCAAGCACGAAAAAGCACGCGTTCTCATCATCAACGGTTTCGACCGTATCAGTAGCCCTGCTGTGATAAACACACCCGACGAAGCCGGCTTTGACTTGACGAAAGACCCCGGAGTACCTTATCTATATGATATATCACTCTGCGGCAGCCAGCTGAATTTCGACCGCAAAGAAGCCGGAAAACGTTTGGGAGAAAGCGGCAATGAATACGAAGGGATAAAAATAGCCGGAAACACATTCGACTATCCCTTTATACACGGTAAAGCCATACAGACCGTCGGCGGCTACAGCTTTACTTCATGCAGCGACGAAGCCGTAGAAAACGGTAGTGTAGCATTGGAAGAATATCCAATAGCAGACTATATTCTGGGACTGGAAAAGACGGACGTCAATCTGTCACGGGCAACCTATTACAAAACTTTCTCTTCGTCCATGCAGCGTGCCTTGACAGCTTACTGCCGGTCGGGCGGCAACCTACTGGTCAGCGGTGCATACATAGGCAGCGACATGAACGACTCGCAAGGCAATCGGGAATTCACCCAAAACATCCTGAAATACCGTTTCGACAGCAGCTTACAGGTATCCGGCGAACATATCGGCATACAAGGTCTGGGGCGCATCCTCAGCATTCCCCGCCTGCCCAATGAACGGGCTTATCCCGTGACGACCCCCGATTGTATCCGCCCTATGGCAACCGCCTTTCCCGTAATGACCTATACCGGGGGAAATCTTCCTGCTGCCGTAGCTTATAAAGGTAACGACTACCGCACATTCATCATGTCATTTCCCTTTGAAAGTATCCGGGAAAAAGCCGGCAGAACAGCGGTTATGGCATCCATTCTGCATTTCTTTTCCGCCGATAATGCAGGTGTGCACAGAGAATAACGGCAATCTTGATAAATAATCCGGTGAAATAGGTATAATCTGTGGTGAAAAACTTATCTTTGCTTTTACAGAAAATATGAATCACTGAATATTAACCATTAAAACATTAACGCCATGTACACTATACAAGCCAATCCCAGCGGAACCCGCAACTTGGAAATATCGGAAGAAAACCTTGCCACTATCGAAAAATACGGTCTCTTCCGTCATCTCATCGACAGTAACGGCATCGTGGACGAAACCGTGCTCGACAAACTCAAACTGAATATCCGTTCCCTCATCGCCGCCCAGGAAGAGGACAGCAAAGACCTGCTCGACCTCTGCATCGATGTTATCTACCACAACAATATGAAAGCCTTCGGATTACAGCAGCTTATCAAGCTCTACCTGCAATGGCTTTCCCAACAAACAACCATAGAAGAGGAAGAAAATAAATGAGAACCATTGACACACGCGGACAGAACCTGTACAGTCCTCTTATTCCGGCCATAAAGGCCATGTGCGAAGCCGGAAAAGGCGAGAAACTGGAAATCATTATGGACGATGCAACCGCCTTTAATGACCTCAAAGAGTATCTTGCCGAACAGGGAATCGGCTTCCGGGAGATTTATGACGGAGAGGAAATGCTGGTACAATTCTGTAAATAATTAAAACTTTCCGTATCTTTGCACCCATGAAAGAGTACAGACTGACTGATTGGTTGCCTACAACCAGGAAAGAAGTGGAACTTCGCGGGTGGGATGAGCTGGACGTTATTTTGTTCAGCGGTGATGCGTATGTGGATCATCCGTCATTCGGGGCAGCCGTCATCGGGCGCATCCTCGAAGCGGAAGGTTTGCGTGTGGCGATTGTACCCCAACCCAACTGGCGAGATGACTTACGGGATTTCAAGAAACTGGGACGTCCCCGTCTCTTCTTCGGTGTCAGTGCAGGCTGTATGGACAGCATGGTCAACAAATACACTGCCAACAAACGTCTGCGCAGCGATGATGCCTATACTCCCGACGCACGTCCGGACATGCGTCCCGAATATCCTTCGATTGTCTATACCCAAATACTGAAAAAGCTATATCCCGATGTACCTGTCATACTGGGCGGCATCGAAGCAAGCATGCGCCGGTTGACACATTACGACTATTGGCAAGACCGTGTGCGCCCAAGCATCCTCGTGGACAGCGGTGCCGATGCACTGATATACGGCATGGGTGAAAAACCCATTATGGAACTTGTACGAAAACTGAAACAGCAACAACCGGTCCTTGACATCCCCCAATTGGCTTATCTTACGAAAGAAGTGCTGCCGCAAGAAGGAGATATCACCCTATTCACACATGAAGAATGTCTGAAAGACAAGAAGAAACAGGCTTCCAACTTCCGCCATATCGAAGAAGAGAGTAATAAATATGCTGCTTCGCGTATCTTGCAGGCCGTAGGCAGGCAAACTGTCGTTGTCAACCCGCCTTATACGCCCTTGACGGAAGCGGAACTCGACCGTTCTTTCGACCTGCCTTACACGCGTCTCCCGCATCCCAAATATAAGGGCAAACGCATACCCGCATACGATATGATTAAGTTCTCCGTCAACATTCATCGCGGATGTTTCGGTGGTTGTGCTTTCTGTACCATTTCGGCACATCAGGGCAAGTTTATCGTCAGCCGCAGCAAGGAAAGCATATTGAAAGAAGTAAAGGCAGTAATGGAATTGCCGGATTTCAAAGGGTATCTTAGCGACTTGGGCGGTCCTTCTGCCAATATGTACAAGATGCGGGGACGTGATGAAGCCATGTGTAAGAAGTGCAAACGCCCGTCGTGCATCCACCCCAAAGTATGTCCTAATCTAAATACAGACCATAGTCCGCTACTCGATATTTATCATGCGGTAGACAGTCTGCCCGGCATCAAAAAATCATTTATCGGCAGCGGTGTACGCTATGACCTGCTGCTGCACCAAAGCAAAGACCCCAAAACCAACAAAAGCACGCAGGAATACACCCGCGAACTCATAGTCCGCCATGTCAGCGGCCGCCTTAAAGTTGCGCCGGAGCATACCTCGGAACGGGTGCTCAGCATCATGCGCAAACCACCATTCAGCCAGTTCGGAGAGTTCAAAAAGATATTCGACCGTATCAACCGCGAAGAAGGTCTGCGACAACAGCTCATCCCCTACTTTATCTCCAGCCACCCCGGCTGCAAGGAAGAAGACATGGCGGAACTTGCCGTCATCACCAAGCGTCTGGACTTTCATCTGGAACAGGTACAGGACTTTACTCCTACCCCCATGACCGTTGCTACCGAAGCATGGTACACTGGTTTCCACCCCTATACACTGGAACCCGTATTCAGTGCCAAGACCCAGCGCGAGAAATTGGCACAACGTCAGTTCTTCTTCTGGTACAAACCCGAAGAACGGAGAAATATTATCAATGAACTGCGACGGATAGGACGAAAAGATTTGATTGACAAGCTGTACGGGAAATAACAGCACCGACAACCGGACCATCCATATCCTGTGACAGGCAACTTTCAATAAGTTAAAACATTCTTTTCTATTAAAATAAACTTACTTTCATAAAACAAATGAATAGTTATCGATGTTGATAGATGACATTGCCTGATAACTATTTGTAAAAATTAGTATACAGGCATATCATTAGAAGCTAATTGTTCCGTTTGCAATAATACCATCCGACCAATTAAATTTCTCTTGAACTTAGTAATAATAAAAGTACGAAAACCGGACATCGTATCCGGCTTTCCGGACTCTAACACTCTCTTAAAAGCAATCGGTTGGTAACAAAAAGTCAGTAGCAATGATACAGCGTACAATTAAAAACAGAATCCAATACTCAAAATATAAACTTCTGCTTATGTTCATAGGGGTATTATCGGCACACTCTTGGACACAAGCGCAAAACAGTCCGCCGACCAATGAAGTGATGATCGACATCGACACAACCGCCTCATGGGAAAAAATAAAAAAGAAAAAGACACATTTGGCTCTCAAAACAAATCTCCTGTACGCTGCTACCTTAACTCCCAATCTGGGTTTGGAAATAGGAATAACCCCACAGATAAGCCTCAACATAGTCGGCAGCTATAATCCATGGAACCGTGAAGGGAAAAAAGGCGATAATGACAAGCTGGTACATTGGTTAGTGCAACCCGAAGTGAGATACTGGCTTTGTGAAGCATCAAACGGACATTTTATCGGCATTCATGGCATTGCCACAAAATACAATATCGCCGGGTATAGCCTATTCAGCATGCTCGATAAGAACTATCGCTACGAAGGTTGGGAAGCAGGAGTCGGAATCAATTACGGATACAGTTGGGCATTCTCCAAAAGATGGGGCATAGAGGCTTACCTTGGAATAGGAGTCGTGCAATTCACATTCGACAAGACAGATAACAGGGACTGATGCTGTAACAAGTCCGAACATGCTGAAAAGACCTATTTCGGGCCCACCCAAATAGGCATTTCATTAATCTACAACATTAAATAATCCGGAGAAATATAAACCTAATGAATCCTATTATTATCATCATTTCATTCATTTCACTACTGATACCTGCCTATGCCCGGGCATCAACAGAAAACGGGTCTCAGGGGAGACACCTGTCCATCACTCAAATTCAAGTGCGGAATACAGGTGACAGTATAGAGCTCAGCTTCAGTTGTGCTCCCGCCCGGTTCAATACCCGAAAGCCGGAACGCATTACAGTTACTCCAGTAATTTCCGATGGCGATCATCAAGCACGGTTCCCCTCTTTTGCAATAATCGGCAAAAGGAAGAGGATGTCCCCTGCATTACAGTACAATGCAACCATGAAATACGAAGACTGGATGCGAGGAAGCATACTTGCCTTTGAAAGCAACATTAAATTATGCGCCAAACAAGCCATACTGACAACAGCCGTTGTCAACAACAGAATACTTCAGGACCCGGATGTGGAAATCGTACAATTTACCGATACCGCCGAAACTGTCATACCTGTTCTTACTACTGCCGAAAAGCTGGCTCAAGACTACGATTTTCTGGCTGACGAGTCCACGAGAAGCGAATTTGATGAAGAAAACCGGAGCAATGCTGTTTCCATTTTATTTAAAACTGGTTCGGCAACCCTGCTTCCCGAATACCGGAACAACAGTCGGAATCTGGATTTACTGGTCGATATCATCCTGAAGATTAACCAGTCTCCCGACAGTCGCATCAGTCATATCCTGATTGCAGGTTATGCGTCTCCCGATGGCGATATCCGCATAAACTCCGACTTTGCAACGCTTCGCGCCGCTGCATTGAAAAAGTATCTGATGCGGCACACCCGGCTCGACTCCGGTACATTCGAGGTAATTAACGGCAAGATAGACTGGTACGGTTTGTCCCAGATGGTCGGTAAATCCGATATGCCGGATAAGGAAACGGTACTCAATATTCTCAGTGTCACTCCCGTCGAGGGAAGCTCGGGCAAACGTGGCAGAAAGAACGAACTTATGTACCTGAAAGCCGGAGTCCCTTACCGTTATATGCTGAAGAACTTCTTTCCGGCACTCCGTTCAAGCACCTGTATCAAGGTATTTTACGAAAAAAATAAGAATATAAAATAAAAAGACTCCCGACAGGGAGTATGCAATTCACTTTTCTAATAACTTAACAAAACTTTAATTATGAAATTAAGAAATCTTTTGGCAGTTTCCGCAACTGCATTCACATTGCTGTCATGCAATGATTCAGACAATCATCCGACTCCCGGCAAAGGTGAGTTACCCCCCATTACCGTCAATATAAAAGGAAATGCCGACACCCGTGCACTGACAGGAGAAGAAACGGGCGCAACCAACGAAAACGACATCAACTCATTGGAGTTCTTTGTTTTCAACAGCGACGGTTCTTTCCAGAAGTATTATAAACCGGCAAGCGTGGCATCCGACAATCAATACACATTCCTTGTCAACGCCGGCAGTCTGACCATCCTTACTGCCGCCAACCAAAACTTAGGTGAACCCTCACCCGCCCCTGCCTCTTTGGCAGATTTCAAAAAGAGCAGCTCATACAAAGAGCTTTCTTTGGATGGCACAAACTCCCGTTCGGACATCAGTACTTCCCTCGGGTTTGCCATGGCGGCAGAAGGGACGGCCAATGTAGTGGAAGGCGAGACAAACAAATTAAGCCTTTCCATACGCCGTTTGCTGAGTAAGGTTGAAAGCCCCAAGGTAGCCCCTACCAACGAAATAAAAATACCCGATGCCGAGTTGCTTAAAATATTGGGACTCGGCACTTCCGAAACCGTTCCAAACGATTTGAAATGGACATTCAAGGGTTACATGGTAATCAACGGCATCAACCAATCACTGGCTTTTGAATACGAGAACCTGACAAACTGGGAACGTTTTGCCACTGCATCCAACTTCAAAACTACATTCAGCCCCGACGGTGCAACTGTAGAGACCGTATATTCCGTAAAAAGCGATGATAACAGCGAAACATCAAACGGCTTCCTGCCGGCTGGCTACGACAAACCGGTCTATGTATACGAAAACATTCCTACCATGCTGCAAGGCAGCAACGGACAGGCGGCAACGGTATTCGACAAAGATGAAGTTGTGGCTTTCATCATCAAGGGAACATTCTCTGGCACAGGAGTTTCAGATGTGACCCGCTACTGGAGAGTCAATCTTCTGAAAGACGACGCTTGGAAAATATTCCGTAACAGCATTTACCGCATCACGATGCAGGACATCACTACCGTAGGATGGGGTACTCCGAAAGAAGCCGAAGAAGAAGGACCTGTTATCGACCCTTCCGAAAGCAGCATTACAATAGACATTGAAGTAGCCAAGTGGGATGTCAGAACCCAAGATGTAGACCTATAAACGTACAAATATCGTGAAGAAAGTAATTCTAATAATATCAATGGCATTATCCCTCACCGGATGTACCCATGAAGGTCCTCACACAGGTTGTGACGAGGGCTCATTGAATCTGCTCTTCACGTATGACGGCAACACGGCCGGCTTTGACCAAACCATAGCCGAAGACATAGAATTATATCTGTATGACGGCCAGGGAAAAAAGATGGATGAAAGGCATATCCCCTATGAAAACATCAAAGGGGGTAAGCCTTACCCTCTTGAGTTGTCCTATTCGGGAAATGCCTATCTTGTGGCATGGACATTGACAGGCAACGAGGATATCAAAAAGACTTCCCCCGCATTGCATGACGATGAAAGCTATTCCACCGCCAGGTTCAGTATGGGCGAACATGCCACGAGGCTGTCATCTGCCTATAACGGTTCCATGCAGGAACTCTTCCTGAGAAGTATGGCGTTTACCCACAACCGACAGGAAAACCGTATTCTCAGTGTCGATGTCCAAAAACAGTTATGCAGCATTTCCGTCACCATAGAAGAAGGAAGCAGCTTCGCAACCCGATACCCCGGAACACTCAGCATAGCCATTTACGGTTCATCCCATTCATACAATATTGCTGAAGACAAACAAAACGGCAGCAGGATTGTGATAGAAGACAGCTTCGCCTATATAGAGAGCAGCAATGAATACGTTGCGGAGAACAAGGTCATGCCTGCTTCCGTCGATTCGGCAACCGGGCAGAGAGACAACATTGTTGTCACGATTCTTGAAGACGGAGCAGCCTGCCTGAGCGTAGATACGGAGACTCAAGCGCAACGAGGCGCACAAATCAATGTTGTAATCAGACCGACGAAAATGGAAGCAATTATTACAGTCGGCTCATGGCAGATTCGTAAGGCGGTGACTGTACTTTAATAAAAAAAGGGTAAAAATATGAGAAAATCATTTATACTATTAACAATGTGCGCATTGGCGGGACTTTGGTCGTGTCAGTCAAGGATTGAAGACGAAACTCCCATTACGTACGCTTCGGACGAATCCGAAGTGGAAATTACTGTTGCAGCGGACAGAACGCCCCGCAATGTCGCGTCAGCCACTCCGGACGAAAACATCATCGACAATCTGGATATATTGCTTTTCGATTCCAACGGAAAGTTTATATGTTGGCGGGCGACTTTCAAGATAAACGGAAAGTTGCGGACGACTCTTCCCGTAGGCAAAGACTACAATGCCTATTTCTTGGCCAATTGCCGTAGCTTCATCGGGGAAATGCTTCCCGATAAAGCCACGGAAAAACAATACAGGCAGCAGGCGGATTGGGAAGTCTTTCGAAAAACCTTGGTTGATGCAAACCCTCAAAGGCTGCTCCAGGAAAATACAGCTTTTATCAGCCTGCCCATGTGGGGAATGCTGAAGAAGCAGGATGTAAACGACCGTGTAATCAATTATTGGCCGCTACTGAGCCTGACCCGTTCGGTCGCATCAGTAGATGTGTATGTAGCCAATGGCATCGACTATTTTATATTAAAAGACATCACCCTGTTTCATGTGCCCGACAAGGGCTTCTTAGGCAATGTCCCTGCTAATGTTACAGATGGGCAGGCTCTGGAAGCCTCTTCACCCGCAGATATGCAGACCGGCCTGACTTTGGAATCGGACAGCTACAACAGCACCAACCGTTCCATTGCCAACAAGCTTTATCTGTACGACAACGATACGGAGAACGCAACTGCAGACAAGAAGCATACCCGCCTCGTCATCGGAGCCGAATACAAAGGAACGAAAGGCTATTACCCCGTTGATTTTGAAGATACCGATGCAGACAAGCTCATCAAAATCATACGGAACAAGAAGTACGTATTCAATATCAATTCTGCCGACGGTCCGGGATATGCGGATAAGGAAACAGCCGCCAGCCAGCCTTCCGTCCATATCAATGTCAACATCATAGAATGGGACATGACGGAAGGACAGATGGGAGCAAGCGGCAATTACTACTTGTGGACGGAAAAGCGTGAAGCGGTATTATACCGCAAGGCAAACTCTGCTGTTACTATCAGCATGAAAAGCAACATCCTGTCAGAAGCTATTACCATGGCTTTTAAAACGGACCTAAACGGGCCTGCCACAAACATCGCAAACGGCATCCGCAACAACCGCTTCGAAGCCCTGTTTGTGAACGATGCCGACGGCTATCCTGCCGGACTGAAAATAACGGCTTTGGGAGACTACGATAAAAACTCCGCCGGTACCAACTCCGATACAATCGTGCTGCTTTCCGGACGAATCAGACTGGAAATACAAATACACCTGTATAATCAAGGGCAGAACGACTGGGAACTGGATGGCGACATCAGCACCGATTTAGGAGAATAATTATATAACATCATTACAATAAAAACAATCAACATAATGAGAAAAATATTATGGTATGCTTTTCTTCTGATACCGGCCGTTTTCACGTCTTGCAATTTGGAAGACGATAGCGGGCTCATTCCACAAGAAAACAGAAAACTGACTATCAGCTTCAGTGTACAAGACCCTGCCAGCGGATTGGCTACACGTGCGGCCATCGCACCGGAAGCCGGGGAAGAAAATATAAAAACGCTCGATTTGATTTTCTTCGAATCAAACGGTAACGGTACCGGCACATTCAAAGGCTGGAAAGAACTGACCTCTGCATCCGACTCTCCCTTGGAGATGAATACCGACATTGTGTTCGACTTTTCGGATATAGGACTAAAAACGACAGATGCTTATGATATTTTAGCTGTAGCCAATATGGGAAGCAGCTATCTGCCCACAGACGGTTCGCAAAGTATGGACGACTGGAAAAACGCCATTAAGAACAGCAACTTCAAAACAGCCCGGGCGGAAGTACAGGCATTTATGGCAGGTACATCCGCAGATATCCCCGAATATATTACAAAACCGATAGTGAGCGAAGCATTGCTTATGAGCGCTTCGCTTAGAAAAGAATCGGAAGATACTAAAATCAGCATAGTATTGCAACGTTCCGTTGCCCGTTTCGACGTGTATAACTCGGCGGCAGGATATACGCTTGAATCCGTTTCCGTATGGAACGGATACCCTTCCCTCTTTGTGTGGAACGGAGAGCCTACTGCTTTCGACAAAGCGGCGAAACGAATTGCAAGACTCTACGGAGTGGAGAGCGAAGCCGGTGCCGACATTGTAGGAAAACTATACGCATACGAAAACTATGTACCCGCTCCCAAACAGAACGACCAGGTGACTACCTGCCTCATCATCAAAGTAAGAAACAAGCAGAGCGGTACGGCATCGTATCACCGCGTCAATGTACACCCGCTGGAATCGGGACAGTCGCTCAAACGCAATAATGTGTACAAACTTACCGTCAATTCCGTAAAGAAAGAAGGATATGCCACCGAACTGGAAGCCTATAAAGGCGCACTGACTTCTTTAAGTTACTCCATCAACTACTGGGATATGGACAGCCACGGCACGGTGCAATTCGATGGTGACAACATTCTGGCCATACCTTCCAAAAAAGTTCTGTTCACCCCCAATGGCGGCAGTTATGATTTGGGCATATTCACTTTTGGCGAAGGGACGTTATCCGTCAGCAAAAAGGTGCTGGACAACGGTCTGTCCGCCACTCTGAACGGCAAAACACTGACCGTATCGGCCACTGCACTGGACAATGTAAAAGACCGGCGCAGCGGAATCGTCGAACTCTCTTTCGGCAATCTGAAAGCGACCATAGACGTGGTACAATTGGAAGGCGGAGACCTCTATCTAGAACTGAACCCGAAAACCATTTCCCATTTTGGCAATACCGCCGGTGTGGCTGCATCTCCCATTGCAGTAAAGAGTTCGGGAGAGTGGAGCGCAAGCATCTATCCCCCGGGAGCCGGTGCTTTCTTCTCTTTTGCCCAAACGGGTTCCGCCGCCGTAACCGATTACGACAGCAGTAAAGCTGTAAACAACATTATTCCCGTCTATACCCATACCGGCAACACAGGTATCAGTCCGCGTTATGGTTTTATGGTAGTCAGCTTGAAAGAAGACCCTTCGGTACAAGGCACCATGTTACTGATTCAGGACGGTGTGCCCGGATTTACGCTGACACCGGATATTGCTTCCATCAACTTTGAATACGACGGTGAACTGACAATCACCGGCAACAATACCAATTCGTTCCTTGTCAACCCCGGATTGACGGCAGACGGCTCAACCGTCAACGAATGGGAATACGTGCTTGAAGGCAACGATGCGGCAGTCTTTGAAGTAAAGGACACGCACGATGCGTCCGATCCCAAGCTCAACCGTATCACCGTAAAGGCCAAAAGTCATAATGAAGGCAACGGTATCCTGAAAGCCCGGCTCTATCTGGCTTTGAAAGCCTCTCCCGGAGTGAAGTCTCATGTAATCGACATCAGCCAGCAACCAATGTCATTCGGTACAGGAGTTCCGGGCAACACGCTTTACATATCCGAAAATGCGGACGAGACCCAACTTATAACTCTGCAAGGCGGTAGCGGGATGCGATGGATTGCCGAACTGGAACAACCCGAACCGGCAACGGCTCATGCGTACAATATAAAAATGACCGGCGAAAACGGTACGGAGATGTCTTGGGGAAGCGAATACACCATGAGTACCAAATTCAAGGTCAATTTTCCCAAAACACTGTACAAGGACGCCAACCGGAACATCACCTATAATGTAAAACTCACTTTGGCCGGAACGGCAGTAACAATCCGTCTGGCTATCGTAAGAACGGTGCTTCAGCCCATAGCGATTAACACCGCCAATCTTTCCGGTGGCTACGGTTCACTCGGCAACGGCATTTTCAGCACATTCCGCGAATACGGCAATTACGGCACATTCTTCGGTCCTCAAGGAATAGTCTATACTCCGGCAGTACCGACTTTGCCGAACAGCGACAATAACAATGCGGGAGTAGGCGCAGACATTCCGGACAATGTGAACATTCTCTTCTCGGGAACATACACAAGCAGAATTGCAAATTATTATGACAACCTGCTTACTTGGCTCAAGAGTAGTCCCGGCAAGAACAGAATTGCCGTAATCACTCTTGACAACAGTGTCGCGGATAATCAGGCCTTGTTCACCAAGATCGCCTCATTGGGATATACCTACAAGAGCAACAGTAGCGTATCTGCAACTTGGGTCGGAACTCATTCCAACGATCCTGTATGGGATTATATTGTCAAAAACGGACCGTTCAGCAATTACAAGCCGTCGCAATCCATTGACTTCACCGCCTTGTTTTATAGAGACGGGATAAGCGGAAGCTTTGACACGCCTACCGGAGTAACCCATGTACTGGAAGTGCCCGGTTACGGATGTTCCTTGTCTGTCGACCTGCAAAGGCGAATTATAGTTATCGGCGACAGCCAGCATACCAATACCTGGACACCGACTTATAGTGCGCTGGCAAGTACCACCGACAACAAATACTACGGCCGCGGAATACTATGGGCTTCATTGTGGGCAATCATTTACAATACCGCTCAGTACGGAGACCATTTTACGGATGCACTCAAATAGTTGAGGATATCCGGTTACCGCTTATATACAGAGAAGTCCTCAAGAACGGAGCATATCGAATCCGTTTTTGAAGACTTCTCTCATTATATCAATAATAAACAAAGATATATTCTCCACGAGCATATTGCTCCTTTGCCCGCATGGCCGATGTCAACTCATGTTCCGGAATTTAGAATAAAGTCGTAAGCCAATAGAATCATTCTTCCACCTGCATCGCCACAATCTCCTGTAACACCGACACAGCCTCTTCCACGGTAGTGACGTCCTTCACCACCATGCTCCGCTTGCCGTTCTGCTCACGCAGGTCGCAACGGCGGGTATATTTCATCATGTAGGCGATGACTTTGCCGAAAGCCAGGCTCTGATAGTAAGGGCTGTCCGGATTGGAAACAAAGAACAGCGTCATGCGACCGCCTTTAAGGAACACCTTTTCCGTTCCCAGACGCGCTGCAAGACGGCGTAGGGGAACGATGCGGAGCAGTTCCTCCGTTTCGGGCGGAACAGGTCCGAAACGGTCTTCGAGACGGGCACGGAAAGCATCTACGTCTCTGTCCAGCGTCAATCCGTCCAATTCGCGATAGAGCAGCATACGTTCACTGCTACCGGTGACGTAAGCGGCGGGCAGCAACAGTTCGAGATCGCTTTCCACCTGGCATTCGTCAACAAACTGCTCGCCGCTGATAGTACCGTCGCCTTTCAATTCATCAGCATAGAGGTCGGCAAATTCGTCTGTCTTAAGCTCACGTACGGCTTCGGACAATATCTTCTGATAAGTTTCGTAGCCCAGATCGGCAATAAAACCGCTTTGCTCCGCGCCGAGCATATTACCCGCACCGCGGATGTCGAGGTCCTGCATGGCAATGTGGATACCGCTACCTAAATCGGAGAAGTTCTCGATGGCCTGCAGGCGGCGTTTGGCTTCTGGAGTAAGCGAGGACAAGGGGGGAGCAAGCAAGTAGCAGAAAGCCTTTTTGTTGCTGCGCCCCACACGGCCGCGCATCTGGTGCAGGTCGCTCAAACCGAAATTCTGTGCCTGGTTGATGATGATGGTATTGGCGTTCGGTATGTCGATACCGCTCTCGATAATGGTGGTGGCGAGCAAAACGTCATAATCATAGTTGACAAAATCGAGAATAATCTTCTCCAGTTCGGCAGGTTCCATCTGTCCGTGACCGATACAGACACGGCAATCGGGAATGTTGCGCTCTATCATCGCTTTCAGTTCCGAAAGATTGGAGATACGGTTGTTTACAAAGAACACCTGTCCGTTGCGGCTCATTTCGAAGTTAATGGCATCAGTGATAATCTCATCACCGAAAGTATGCACCTCCGTCTGAATGGGGTAACGGTTGGGAGGCGGCGTCTGAATAACGCTTAAATCGCGCGCACCCATCAGGGAGAACTGCAAAGTGCGGGGAATGGGAGTGGCGGTCAGGGTCAGGGTATCCACGTTTACTTTCAACTGGCGGAGTTTCTCCTTGACGGAAACGCCGAACTTCTGTTCCTCATCGATAATCAGCAGGCCGAGGTCTTTAAACTTAACATCCTTGCCCAAGATGCGGTGCGTACCGATAAGGATATTCACCTCCCCCCCCGCAAGACCTTTGACAACGGATTTAGTCTGTGCCGCCGTCCGGGCACGACTCAAATATTCCACACGGCAAGGCAAACCTTTCAGACGCTCCTTGAAAGTCTGGAAATGCTGGTAGGCAAGGACAGTGGTGGGAACGAGAACGGCAACCTGCTTGTTGTCCGCCACCGCCTTGAAAGCGGCACGTATGGCAACCTCGGTCTTGCCGAATCCTACATCGCCGCATACCAGCCGGTCCATGGGACGGGCACTTTCCATATCCGCCTTTACGTCGGCAGTCGCCTTGCTCTGGTCGGGGGTATCCTCGTAAATAAAAGACGCTTCCAGCTCCCGTTGCAGGAAACTGTCGGGACTGTATTGGAAGCCTTTCTCTTCGCGCCGTTGCGAATAGAGTTTTATCAGGTCGCGGGCTATATCCTTAATCTTGGTCTTGGTACGGTCCTTCAGTTTCTCCCACGCACCGGTTCCCAATTTGTTGAGACGGGGAGCTTCACCTTCTTTGCCTTTGTACTTGGAAACCTTGTGCAAAGAGTGGATGGAGACAAAGACCACATCGTCATTCTGATAGACCAGGCGCATTACTTCCTGCGTAGTGTCTCCGTTGGGAATACGTACCAATCCCGTAAAACGCCCCACGCCGTGGTCGGTATGTACCACGTAATCTCCGGGGGTAAACTGGTTCAGCTCCTTCAGACTCAGGGCCACCTTGCCACTGCGGGCTTTATCGCTTTTCAGGTTGTATTTATGGAAACGGTCGAAAAGCTGGTGGTCGGTAAAGATGCAGAGACGCAACGTATCGTCGGCAAAACCCTCATGCAGGGTACGTTCAACGGGTGTGAAGGAGATATTATCTCCCCGGTCTTCAAAGATAGCGCGGATACGGTCGGTCTGCTTCAGACTGTCGCTGCATATATAGAGGGTATAGTTGCGGGAAAGATAGTCGCGGAAACTTTCTGCCACCAAGTCGAAATTCTTATGGAAGATAGGCTGTGCAACGGTGCTGAATGCAACTGTCGCATCCGGCATTCCGGTGGGCTTCGTACCGAATTCCATGCGGCGGAAATCGAGGGCACGCAAAGTAAACTCTCCTCCATCAATCAACTTACCTTCCAGAGAGATTGCACCGTTTTCTTCGGCTTCGCAGGCTGCAATAGCCTGTGCAGTAAGCGATTCATCGTGGACGACCTGAATACGCTCCCGCAACCAAAGGAAATCACGCATCGCCAGCAAGGTATCCGGCCGCAGAAAATCCAAGAAAGAAACCATTCCGCCATTCCCCCCTTGCTCCAAGCTACGGCTCAAATCGGGAACAATGACAATCTCCTCTTTCTTCTCTTTGGAAAGCTGGCTTTCCACTTCAAAAGTACGGATACTCTCCACCTCATCTCCAAAAAAATCGATACGGAAAGGAAACTCGGACGAAAAGGAAAAGACGTCAATAATACTGCCGCGCACAGCATACTGCCCCGGCTCGTACACATAATCCACATACTCGAACCCATAGCTGCGCAGCACTTCCGTAACAAAGTCCATATCCACCTTTTCGCCGGCATGAAGCTTCAAGGTTTTATCTCCCAGTTCCTCACGGGATACAACTTTTTCCGCCAACGCATCCGGATAGGTAACTACACAAAGCCCTTCTTCTCCCTTTTGCAAACGGCTCAGCACTTCCGTACGGAGAATCTCGTTAGCCGCATCTTTCTGGCCGTACTTTATGGCACGGCGGAAAGAAGAAGGAAAAAACAACACCTGTCCGGTTCCCAAAATCTGTGTCAGGTCGTGGTAGAAATATCCCGCCTCTTCCAAATCGCCGAGGATAAAGACAAACGGACATTCCGCCTGCTGCACCAGCACGGATGAAAACAGTGAAGCGGCAGAGGCGCACAAACCACTGCAATAGAGATGACGGACGGAATTGTCCTTTAGCAACTTGCACATGCCTTCTACATTAGGGTGGGTGGCGTATAATTGTTGTAGTTCGGTAATAATCATTGCTGTCTTTTTTAGTTCACCGTAGATTACACAAAGTTACACAGATTAAGAGAAACCGATAATCTGTGTAAACTCATAAATGTTCCATAACGAATTTCCGTTGCAAAAATACATAAATAATCCTTAGTTTTATCTGTAAGTAATAGAAAAGCACTACTTTTGTTCCCAATAACAAGCTCCATCTATTTTCAATGAATATGCAGACATCAGACAGTATTGTCATCATCCCCACCTACAATGAACGGGAAAATATCGAGAATATCATCCGTGCCGTTTTTGCCCTGGAACACGGATTCCACATACTTGTCATCGAAGACGGTTCTCCCGACGGCACAGCCACCATCGTAAAAGACTTGCAACGCGAGTTTCCCGACCGCCTGTTTATGGTGGAGCGTAAGGGAAAACTGGGACTGGGTACGGCCTACATAGCCGGATTCAAATGGGCTTTGCAACGCGACTACCAATATATATTCGAAATGGATGCCGATTTCAGCCATAACCCCAAAGACCTACCCCGCCTCTACCGGGCTTGTACCGAAGAGGGAGCGGATGTGGCCATCGGCTCGCGCTACGTCAGCGGCGTGAATGTGGTAAACTGGCCTATGGGACGTGTGCTGATGTCTTATTTCGCTTCCAAATATGTACGGTTTATCACGGGATTGCCCATACATGACACTACCGCCGGCTTTGTATGCTACCGCCGCAAGGTATTGCAAACCATCAATCTGGACGGCATCCGCTTCAAAGGGTATGCTTTCCAGATAGAAATGAAATTCACCGCTTACAAATGCGGAGCGAATGTAAAGGAAGTGCCGGTTATCTTCATCAACCGCGAACTGGGAACATCCAAGATGAACAGCAGTATTTTCGGAGAAGCCGTGTTCGGAGTTATCCGGCTGAAATGGAACAGCCTGTTCCATAAATATCCAAACTTAAAAAACTAAAGATATGAAAAGAACACTGATACACAACGCTACGATTGTCAACGAAGGACAAAGCGTACAAGGCTCGGTAGTGATAGAAAACGGGCGCATCGCCGAAGTACTTACCAACTGGAAGCCTCTTTCCGCCCCTTGTGAAGAAGTGATTGATGCAACAGGTTGCTACCTGCTGCCCGGCATTATCGACGACCATGTGCATTTTCGTGATCCGGGTCTTACCCATAAGGCAGATATTCTGACAGAAAGCCGTGCAGCGGCTGCCGGCGGGGTGACTTCCATTATGGACATGCCCAATACCAATCCGCTGACCGTAACGTTGGATGCCTTGAATGCCAAACTCGACTTGCTGAATGAGAAGTGTATCGTCAACCATTCCTGCTACTTCGGAGCAACCAACAACAACTATACGGAATTTGACAAGCTGGACAAACACCGCGTTTGCGGCATCAAGCTGTTCATGGGCTCCAGTACCGGTAATATGCTGGTGGATAAAATGAACAGCCTGCTGAATATATTCAACGGTACGGATATGCTGATTGCCGCCCATTGCGAAGATCAGGAAACAATAAAAAACAATATCGAGAAATACAAGCAAAAATATAAAGGAGCGGATGACATTCCCGTCAGTGCCCACCCCAGTATCCGTTCCGTTCCGGCATGTTATGCCTCTTCCGAACTGGCTGTCCGTCTGGCAAAGATTGCCGGAGCGCGCCTGCACATCCTGCATGTTTCCACAGCCAAAGAACTGCAACTGTTCAGTGACGAACCTTTGGCAAACAAGAACATCACCGCTGAAGCATGTGTAGCGCATTTACTTTTTACGCTGACGCACTACAACAGTCTGGGCGCACGCATAAAGTGTAATCCTGCCGTTAAACGAAAAACAGACCGGGAAGCACTGCGGACCGCTGTCAACTCAGGACTGATTGACGTTATCGCCACCGACCACGCCCCTCACTTGTTGAGCGAGAAAGAGGGCGGGGCTTTGAAAGCAATGTCCGGTATGCCTATGATACAATTCTCCCTTGTCAGTATGTTAGAACTGGTGGACGAAGGAGTGTTCTCACTGGAAACGGTTGTTCAGAAAATGTGTCATGCACCTGCCCGGATATACGGTATTTGCCAGCGTGGATATATCCGTGAAGGCTATCAGGCGGATTTAGTGCTGGTACGCCCTAACTCTCCCTGGGAAGTCACTACCGACAAGATTCTGAGCAAATGCGGCTGGAGTCCTTTGGAAGGGCATACGTTCAACTGGAAAGTAGAAAAAACGTTTGCCAACGGACATCTTATTTACAACGGCAATACTGTGAACGATTCTTACCGCGGTGAAGAGCTGCGGTTTGATTATCCGTCAGCAGGAGCATAATATAGTATTATCTATTCAGAGCATAACCTTATATAGAGATTATCAATTGCCAACTATCAATTATAAAATCCATGAAGTAAGCCCCTATATCAACTGGATTTATTTTTTCCATGCCTGGGGCTTTCAACCCAAGTTTGCAGCAATCGCCAACATTCACGGTTGCGATTCCTGCCGCGCCATGTGGCTTGCGGCTTTTCCGCAAGAAGAACGCTCCAAAGCCGCCGAGGCTATGCAATTGTTTAAGGAAGCCGGCAGAGTACTCAACCGGTTGGATGAGAAAATTTCGGTGCAATGTATTTACAGGCTATGCAGTGCCAATGCAGAGGGAGACAATCTCATCATCGAAGATACGGTGTTCCCTCTGCTCCGCCAGCAGACACCTCATCCGGACGGAAGTCCGTTTCTCTGCCTGAGCGATTTCATACGGCCTCTTTCATCCGGAGTGCCGGATACGATAGGGCTTTTTGCATCTTCCGTCAGTGCGGAGAGCGAAGGATGTTATAAAGACGATCCTTATAAGCATCTTCTCGTACAGACCCTGACAGACCGGCTTGCCGAAGCCGCAACAGAAAAGATGCACGAATATGTGCGCAAGACAGTCTGGGGATATGCTCCCGATGAATCGCTTTCCATTCCGGATTTGCTGGTTGAGAAATATCAGGGCATCCGTCCGGCAGTAGGCTATCCTTCCCTACCCGACCAATCCGTAAACTTTATATTGGACGAATTGCTGGATATGAAACAGATAGGCATTACGCTCACCGAAAACGGAGCCATGTATCCGCATGCTTCTGTCTGTGGTCTTATGTTTTCACATCCCCAGTCACGCTATTTCGCCGTAGGCAAGATTGGTGAAGACCAGTTGGAAGATTATGCCTGCCGGCGCGGTAAACCGATTGAGGAAATGCGAAAGTTCCTGGCAGCAAATTTAAAGAGTTAAATGTTGCAAGTGTGATTTTCCGGTTTCTCTTACGACAAACAGAATAAAAGCGATTCGAGCAAGCATACACAATGGAAAATGTAGAACAAGAGTTTCTGTCCGTCATACGGGAATATGAGCGCGTCATCTATAAGGTGTGTTACCTGTACACCACTCCGAACGCGACTCTTAATGACCTGTATCAGGAAGTAGTGCTCAATATATGGAAAGCGTTTCCTAAATTCAGAAGGGAATGTAAAATCTCGACGTGGATTTACCGTATCGCCTTGAATACCTGTATCAGCTTCATACGGAAAGAAAAGAACATTCCGGAGATTGTCACCCTCACCCAGGAAGCCGACCGCAGCGAAGAGGACGACGAAACGCAAGCCATGTTACAGCAACTCTACCGGATGATAAACCGGCTGGGACAGTTGGAGAAGTCTATCATCCTGCTTTATCTGGAAGAAAAAAGCTATGAAGATATTTCCGAGATTACCGGACTGACCGTAACCAACGTGGCCACCAAACTCAACCGTATTAAAGACAAACTGAAAAAGATGAATAAGGAGGATTAATATATGGAACTGGATGAACTGAAAAAATCATGGAATGCCCTGGATGCACAGTTGCAAAAGGAACCTATTGCCGATGAGAAACAGATAAAAGAACTGATTGCAAATTATAAAACAAATACCCGGCACAGTTTGGGACGACTCGTTATCCTGCAACGCTTCTCGCTTGGAACAGGTGCGGTAGGATTGGCTGTCATCCTGCTGGTGTGGTTCTTACTGCCTACCTTCGGTTTCAACGAGCATTTGCAGAACAAGATAATTCTGTTTCTGATTTTCATTACCATAACTATTCTCAGCGGTATGTGGTGGGACTGGAAAACCTACCTTTGGAACAAGAACACCCACATAGACGAAATGTCCGTAGCCGAAGTGAGCCGACGCATGACCAGATTCCGTAATTGGACCCGTTACGAAATATGGGCAGTGGCTGCCTGGACCGTTATCTTCACCATACTGTTCTTCTGGATAATGGATTACTATACACTGCCTCTCATGGTACAAGCCGTCTTGATCGGTTGCTACATCATCCTGGATGCACTTCTTATTTATTTCATATATAAAAAAGTCGTTTACAAACACCTCGACAGCATAAAAAAGAACATAGAAGAATTGAAAGACATATGCACCGAATAACTCTCATACTTATCTTATGCCTGCTTTTACCGGACATGTACATCTACTTGGTGTACATCGTAAAGAGAACACGTAACATACTTTGGCGCAGTGTGTATTGGCTTCCTACAGTTGTGCTGGTAGCTATATATATGTATTACATCTATATGACAGGTGACAATGCGCTTTCACGCCATCCGCAAGGCATCGGCAGGCTGGCAGTGGCCGTAATGCTGTTTGCCGTCCCGAAGACGGTATTCATGCTTTGTTCGCTGTTTGGCATATTGATGCGGGGAATCAGCCGCCTTTTGTCATTCATCATTTTCCATACGCCGTTCAGGAATCCCCGTTTTCCTTTCGTTGCCCACCGGCTTCCTTACACACTTCTCGGATTGATATTAGGGATAATCGGTTTTGCCAATATCCTTTACGGAGCCATTGCCGGTATCACGCGCTTTGAGGTAAAGAATGTCGAATATCGCTCGCCCAACATTCCCAAAGGTTTTGACGGTTACCGCGTTCTTCAGCTATCGGATATACATATAGGCAGTTGGTTGGGAAATCCGGAAGCTATCCGGCGTCTGGTTACGCTGGTGAACGAACAGCAAGCGGACCTCATTGTCTTTACCGGTGATTTAGTCAATCAGCAAAGCCACGAACTGGACGGTTTCAAAGAGACACTTTCACTGCTTCATGCTCCCGACGGAGTATATTCTATCCTCGGCAATCACGATTACGGGACATATTACCGCTGGCATAACAGAAAAGAGGAAGCAGCCAACTTGGAGTATCTAATAGGACAGCAAAAAGATATGGGTTGGAAAATGCTGAATAACGAGCATTGCATCCTATATCATAAGGGCGACAGCATAGCGCTGATAGGTGTTGAGAACGACGGCGAACCGCCTTTCTCACAATTCGCCGATTTATCCAAAGCCATGCAAGGCACGGAAGGCATGTTCCGTATACTGCTCAGCCATAACCCTACGCACTGGCGACGCGAAGTTTTGCCTGATTCGGATATAGAGTTAACCCTTTCCGGACATACGCACGCCATGCAGATGGAAATATTCGGACACTCGTTATCTTCTCTCATCTACCCTGAATGGAGCGGTATGTACTACGAAGGCAAACGCGCCCTGTATGTAAATGTCGGTATAGGATACGTAGGTCTGCCTTTCCGCTTCGGTGCATGGCCCGAAGTCACCGTCATAAAATTAGTTAGCGAGAAAGAGTGACAGAATATAAAAAAGACCTATCTTTGTGGCAATAAAATCCACAACCCATGAAGATACTCTACAATATTTACCAGATTTGCTTTGCACTGCCTGTTTTATTGGTCCTGACTGTCCTTACCGCATTGGTCACAATTATCGGTTCGTTACTGGGGGGCGCTCATTTCTGGGGATATTATCCGGGTAAAATATGGTCACAACTGATTTGCTACCTGCTGCTCATTCCGGTAAAGATAAACGGACGCGAGAAACTTCACAAACGTACTTCTTATGTGTTTGTCCCAAACCATCAGGGTTCTTTCGATATTTTCCTGATTTACGGCTTCTTGGGTAGAAACTTCAAATGGATGATGAAGAAAAGCCTTCGAAAGATTCCGTTCGTAGGCAAAGCATGCGAAAGCGCGGGACATATCTTCGTAGACCGTTCCAGTCCTAAAAAAGTACTGGCCACCATGCGCCAGGCAGAGGCTTCCTTAAAGGATGGAGTATCATTGGTAGTATTCCCCGAAGGAGCACGCACATTCACCGGTCACATGGGATACTTCAAGAGGGGAGCCTTCCAATTGGCAGACGAACTGCAACTGGCAGTAGTGCCCGTTACCATCGACGGTTCGTTTGAGATACTTCCCCGCACGGGCAAGTGGATACACCGCCACCGCATGATACTGACTATTCATGAACCGATTGCCCCTAAGGGACAAGGAGTGGAGAACATCAAGGCAACTATGGCGGAAGCCTATACAGCAGTAGAAAGCAGCCTTCCGGAGAAGTTTAAAGGAATGGTTAAAAACGAAGATCAAGACCGTTGAAGTCTTTCATCCGCACTGCCTACGGTTTATTGGCGGAAGTATCAGTTGAAGCGTTTTGCCTGACGCGCTGGTGTTCCTCAATCAACTGCATGTTTTCCTTCGCCTTTGAAAGGAACTCCTTTATCAACTGATTCTGCTTGAATGCCAATGGAGCGGTTCGCATAATATCCTCTATCTGCGGAGTCATGACAGGATACGGTAATGTGCTGCACATCATCATAAACACGCTTGGACCCAAAACATTTTCATTGTTGTCAATGATGAACTGCTTCACATAATTATTCATTTCTTCAACAAGAGCTTCCCCTTCTTTCGCCAGCTCCTTATGGACATCTTCCAAATTGGCTCCGTCCAGCACCATACGCGCCTCTTTGCGGTCGAGCTCCTCTATCTGCAGTTCCAGTGCATTCCGTTTTTCTATAAACTCATACAGCCGATCATTGAGCAATGTCCCTTTAGCTGCCAATTGCGTATTTGAAATAGAGACTTCTATCTTACCGTCTTCCAGTACAAGCGGCATAATCCCTTCATCGTCCATATAGAGAGTTACCATCATCACAGAATCTACAGGACCTTTCATTGAGAAAAGCCCATGGATAACTTCCGCAGAATCGACAGCTACCCACTGCCCGTTCTGAAGAGTTTTAAGAAACAACATTTTTCCATCAAGGCTTGTCACTGAAGAACTGCCTTCCACCTTGTATTTTCGGGCACAAGAAGTGAAAAACACGAGTAAAAGCAAAAGAGGCAAAATACGATTTACACTCATTCTAATCATGCAGGAAACGATTTATGAATTATACGTGGCAAAGGTATTAATATTCCTTATAAACGGGATAGAAAGAAAGGAATTTTCATTTGGTTTACGTATTTTTGCACAATCATAAATATAAAAAACGGAGAAATATACATGTCAACCTATGCTCCTTTTGCCAAACCTCTTTATGTAATGCTCAAGCCCGTAGGGGCTGTATGCAACCTGGCATGCGATTATTGTTATTATCTGGAGAAGTCCAAACTGTATGTAAACAATCCAAAACACGTGATGAGCGATGAACTGCTGGAGAAGTTCATTGAAGAATATATCAATTCGCAAACAATGCCTCAAGTATTGTTCACCTGGCACGGCGGAGAAACCCTGATGCGCCCGCTGGCCTTCTACAAAAAAGCGATGGAACTGCAAAAGAAATACGCCAACGGACGGACGATTGACAACTGCATACAAACCAACGGCACACTGCTCACCGACGAATGGTGCGAGTTCTTCAAAGAGAACAATTGGCTGGTGGGCGTATCTATCGACGGGCCGCAGGAGTTTCATGACGAATACCGTAAAAACAGGCTTGGAAGACCATCCTTTGTCAAAGTGATGCAAGGCATCAACCTGCTGAAAAAGCACGGAGTAGAATGGAACGCGATGGCGGTAGTAAATGACTTCAATGCCGACTATCCCCTTGAATTCTATAAATTCTTCAAAGAAATCGGTTCTCATTATATCCAGTTCGCTCCTATCGTAGAACGCATCATGCCGCACCAAGACGGACGCCATCTGGCCTCACTGACCGATAAGGAAAAAGCCACGGAACTGGCGGACTTCTCCGTTAGCCCGGAACAATGGGGAAACTTCCTCTGTACCCTGTTCGATGAATGGGTGAAACAGGATGTAGGTACTTACTATATCCAGCTCTTCGACTCCACCCTTGCCAACTGGGTGGGCGAACAGCCGGGCGTATGTTCTATGGCAAAGACCTGCGGACATGCCGGTGTAATGGAATTCAACGGTGATGTATATGCCTGCGACCACTTTGTATTTCCGGAATACAAGCTGGGAAACATCTATCAGAAAACACTGGTGGAAATGATGTACAGCGAACGCCAGCAAGCCTTCGGACAGATGAAACAAAAGTCTCTCCCCACCCAATGCAGGGAGTGCGAATGGCTGTTTGCCTGCAACGGTGAATGCCCTAAAAACCGCTTTGCACATACTGACGACGGCGAACCCGGACTGAACTACCTGTGCGCCGGCTACCGGAAATTCTTCAAGCATGTGGCTCCTTACATGGATTTCATGAAGCAAGAGCTGATGAACCAGCGTCCGCCTGCCAACATCATGGATGCTATCCGGGAAGGAAGATTCAATTAAAAATCATATAGTAAATTAACAACAAAAAAGATGAAAGTAACGAAGTATTTGATTGCGGCGGTCGCCGTACTGACAGTCTGCTCGGCACGTGCAGACGAAGGAATGTGGTTACTGCAACTGATGAAGCAGCAGAACTCTATCGACATGATGAAGAAACAAGGACTGAAACTTGCAGCCGATGATTTATACAACCCGAACGGAGTATCGCTGAAGGATGCCGTCGGCATCTTTGGCGGTGGTTGTACGGGCGAAATCATCTCACCCGAAGGACTGATTCTCACCAATCACCACTGCGGCTACGGTGCTATCCAACAGCACAGCTCAGTGGAACACGATTACCTGACAGACGGTTTCTGGGCAAAAAGCCGCAATGAAGAGTTGCCTACTCCGGGATTGAAATTCCGTTTCGTACACCGCATTGTAGACATCACCGACCTCGTAAACGCGAAAGTCAAAGCCGGAGAAGTGACGGAAGTCGATGCATTGACCGCCCCGTTCCTCGGCAAACTTGCCAAAGAAGAACTGGAAAAGAGTGATTTGAAAGGCAAACCGGGCATCGAGGTAAGAGCACTTCCTTTCTATGCGGGAAATAAATTCTACCTGTTCTATTACAAAGTGTACAGTGACGTACGCATGGTAGCCGCTCCCCCTTCCTCGGTAGGTAAGTTCGGCGGTGAAACCGACAACTGGATGTGGCCGCGCCACACGGGCGACTTCTCCATGTTCCGCATCTATGCCGATGCCAACGGAGAACCGGCCGAATACAATGCAAGCAACGTACCTTTGAAGACTCCGAAATTCCTGTCCATTTCCATCAAAGGACTGAAAGAAAACGACTATGCCATGATTATGGGATTCCCCGGCAGCACCAGCCGTTACCTCACCCGGTCGGAAGTGAAAGAACGCATGGAAGCAGACAACCAGGCCATGATTGACATGCGCGGTGTCCGCCTCGATGTACTGCGCAAGTACATGGATGCCAGCGACAAAACCCGCATCCAGTATGCCAGCAAATTTGCCGGAAGCAGCAACTACTGGAAAAACTCCATCGGCATGAACAAGGCAATTATCGACAACGATGTGCTGGGCACAAAAGCGAAACAGGAAAAGAACTTTGCCGAATTTGCCAAAGGTAAAACCGAATACGAGGGTGTAGTAGAGAGAATCGACGAAATCATTGCCAAGAGAATGCCGGTTACCCGTCAGTTCAACTACTTGTACGAAGCCTTGAGCGGCGCTATCGAATTCGGAAGCCCGTACATGATTATGCATAAGATAAAGACGGCGCTGAAAGAGAAAAACGACTCTTTGCTTGCTGCTTCCAAAGCACAGTTGGAAGAGGTGTTCAACGACATCCACAACAAAGACTACGACCACGAAGTAGACCGTGCCGTAGCCAAAGCCATCCTGCCCGCTCTCGCCCAAAAACTGCAACCTGAACAGTTGCCCGTTTTCTACCAGACTATCCAAAGCAAGTACAAAGGCGACTACAATGCTTTCGTAGATGATATGTACGACAACTCCATCCTTGCCAACCGCACCAACTTCGACAAGTTCATGAAGAAACCTACGGTAAAGGCTATCGAAAAAGACCCTGCCACAGCTTACTCCCGCTCGAAGATAGAAAAGCTGAAAGCCGTTTCCATAGAAGAAAAGGCACTGAGCAACGGTCTTGAGTTGCTGCATAAAGCATACATCCGCGGACTGGGCGAGATGAAACTGCCCGTACCCTCTTATCCGGACGCCAACTTCACGCTCCGTCTGACCTACGGCAATGTGAAAGCATACAGCCCGCGCGATGCCATACACTACAATTACTACACCACCACGGACGGCATTCTTGAAAAAGAAAACCCCGAAGACCGCGAATTCGTAGTGCCCGCCAAACTGAAGGAGCTTATCCTCAATAAAGACTTCGGACGCTATGCCATGGCCGACGGCACAATGCCCGTTTGCTTCCTGACTACCAACGACATCACCGGCGGCAACTCCGGCAGTCCCGTAATCAACGGTGAAGGACAGCTTATCGGCTGTGCATTCGACGGCAACTGGGAATCCTTGAGTGGTGACATCAACTTCGACAACAACCTGCAACGTTGCATCGCACTGGACATCCGCTATGTACTCTTCATTCTGGAAAAACTAGGAGACTGCGGACATCTGATAAAAGAAATGAACATCATTGAGTAATGGGAACCCATCCCCAAAAGGGTATGAAAGTGAATGGCATTCGGTCGTATACTGAATGCCATTCACTCGTATACTGAATCCTATTTAGTCGTATATTGAATTTCCCCTCTCTCAGAACACCTTCTAACGCATAGTTACATGAGACGAATCATATTATCATTATTCCTTACATCCGGCATCCTTTCGGCACACGCCGACGAAGGAATGTGGATGCTTACCGACCTCAAACAGCAGAACGAGGTTGCCATGACAGAGCTCGGCCTGCTTATCCCTGCCGAACAGATATACAACCCCAACAGCATAGCCCTGAAAGATGCGGTAGTGCATTTCGGCGGCGGTTGCACGGGTGAGGTTATCTCGGCAGAAGGGCTGGTACTGACCAATCATCACTGCGGCTATGGAGCCATCCAGCAACACAGCAGCGTGGAGCACGATTACCTGACCGATGGTTTTTGGGCAATGTCCCGCAGCGAGGAGCTGCCCTGCAAGGGACTTACTGTGACCTACATCGACGAGATAATGGACGTGACGGACTACGTAAACGACCAGTTACAGATAGACTCTGACCCGAACGGCACAAATTACCTCTCGCCCAAATACCTTGCCATGATAACCGACCGTTTCCTGTCCGCGCAAGGCATCACGCTGACATCCGGCCATAAAGCAGAACTGAAAGCATTCTACGGCGGAAACAAATATTACTTGTTCCTAAAGACAACCTACAGCGATATCCGCATGGTAGGTGCTCCTCCCTCTTCCATCGGCAAGTTCGGAGCCGATACGGACAACTGGATGTGGCCGCGCCACACGGGCGACTTCTCCTTATTCCGCATCTACGCCGGCAAGGACGGCCAACCCTCCGCTTACAACCCCGACAATGTGCCCTTGCAGGTAAAGAAGCACCTCACCATCAGCCTCGCCGGCTATCGTGAAGGCGACTTCACGTTTGTCATGGGATTTCCCGGACGCAACTGGCGCTACATGATTTCCGACGAAGTGGAAGAACGTATGCAAACCACCAACTTCATGCGCCACCACGTGCGTGACGTTCGCCAGAAAGCCCTCATGGAGCAAATGCTGAAAGACGATGCCGTGCGCATCCACTATGCAAGTAAATACGCCTCATCCGCTAATTACTGGAAGAATGCCATCGGCATGAACGAAGGGCTTGTCCGCCTGAAAATACTAGATACGAAACGCGCACAGCAGGAACAGCTCCTTGCACGCGGCCGTGCCCTGAACGACAGTTCTTATCAAAAGGCTTTCGACCAAATACGCGGCATCGTGAAGCATCGCCGCAATGCTCTCTATCATCAGCAGGCCATTCAGGAAGCATTGGTTACGGGACTCGACTTCATGCGGATTCCGAGTACCGCCGCCCTGGTTTCTGCCCTGAAAAGCAAGGATAAAACCCGGATAAAAACCGCCGCCGACAGTCTGCAAGTTGCCGCCGACAAGTATTTTGCGTCCGTCCCCTTCCCCGAAGTGGAGCGAATTGTAGGGAAGAAGATGCTGCAAACCTACATGAAATACATTCCTGCCGAACAGCGCATCGGTATTTTCAAAGTTATCGACAAGCGTTTCAAGGGAGACAGCGATGCCTTTATCGATGCCTGCTTCGAATATTCCATCTTCGGCAGCAAGGAGAATTTCGCCAAGTTCATCCGCAAACCCAGCTTGTATAAGATTGGCAACGACTGGATGACACTGCTCAAATACTCCATCACCGACGGTCTGTTGCAAACTACCATTGCCATGATGGATGCCAACCGCAACTATAATGCCGCTCACAAGGTATGGGTAAAAGGCATGATGGACATGAAGCGGGAAGCCGGCACACCTATATATCCCGATGCCAACTCCACCCTGCGCCTGACCTATGGACGCGTATTGCCGTATAAACCTGCCGACGGTGTGGAATACGGATATTACACCACCCTAAAGGGGGCAATGGAAAAGGAAGACCCCGACAATTGGGAGTTTGTGGTGCCTGCCAAACTGAAGCAATTGTACCAGACAAAAGATTTCGGACGATATGCCATGCCCGACGGCGAGATGCCCGTATGCTTCATCGTGAACACGGACAATACGGGCGGAAACTCCGGCAGCCCGGTGTTCAATGCCAAAGGCGAACTGATAGGTACGGCTTTCGACCGCAACTACGAGGGTCTGACGGGTGACATCGCTTTCCGTCCATCTTCGCAACGTGCCGCCTGTGTGGATATCCGCTATACGTTGTTTATCATAGACAAGTATGCCGGTGCTTCGCACATCATCAAGGAGCTGACGATTAGCGAAGCGGAACCGGACATGACAAAAAGTAATTAGTTATTACTAATTTACAATTGACGGCGAACAATTTCTTCGTTTATCCGTTATATATTCATAAACTATATATAAGACAAAGATTATGGAGAAATTTGAAGAATTAATACAATCGGAAAAACCTGTTTTAGTGGACTTTTTTGCTACCTGGTGCGGACCTTGTAAAGCCATGCACCCCGTGCTGGAAGCATTGAAAAGCGAAATCGGCGACAGAGCGCGTATTGCAAAAATCGATGTGGACCAGCATGAAGAATTGGCTGCAAGCTATCGTATACAGATGGTTCCTACCTTTATCCTGTTCAGAAAGGGTGAAGCTTTGTGGCGTCATTCGGGGGTAATCAGCGGTAAGGAACTTAAAGCCATTATCGAACAAAACTCATAATTAAGAAACATGAAGAAAATCATAACCATGGCGGTTCTCATCTTCTCAAGCATGCTGACTTATGCTTGCACCGGTGGAACCGAACAGAAACAAGCTGAAACGCAAAAGACTGCCCAGGACGGTAGCGTAATCGTAATGAACAAAGCCATGTTCATCAAGGATATATTCGATTACGAGAAGTCCAAAGAGTGGAAATATAAAGGCGACAAACCCGCCATCATCGACTTATATGCCGACTGGTGCGGACCTTGCCGGATGACAGCGCCTATTATGAAGGAACTGGCGAAAGAATATGCCGGGAAAATCGTAATATACAAAGTCAATGTGGATAAGGAGAAAGAACTGGCAGCCTTGTTCAACGCCACCAGTATTCCTCTGTTTGTCTTTATTCCGATGCAGGGCGACCCCCAGTTATTCCGCGGAGCTGCCGACAAGGCAACCTACAAAAAGGCTATCGATGAGTTCCTGTTGAAGAAATAACAGCATATACAAGTAAAGAGAATATGCCCAAATAGAGAATGCTCGCTGTGTGCTTTTTTTAGGCACGGGAAATCCGTGAAATCTGTGCCTAAAAAGAGCATCAGGTGCACGTCTTAATACAATTTTTGAGGAACAAACTACCGGGTTTCTGTTTTACAGGATTCTTATAACACTATCGGCATCTCCTGCCATACCCCGTTGTACATCTCCATCACAATTTCATATCCAGCCTGCTTTAATGCCCGCAATGCTTCCGGGCGACCGCTATTAATCCGCTCCGGATAGTGAGAGTCACTATTGACCTGAACGCGGATACCCAAACTGCGCAATAACGGGAAATAACGTTCGTTGGGATAGAAAGTGCCCAAATCATGGTAAGACTTGGTATTGATTTCCACCTGATAGCCTCGTGCGGCAATGTCTTCAAAATACTCTTTCACGAGCGTATCATACCAAACCTCGTCGAGCAGACCGGGACGATAGCAAGCAGCATTATAGTGCATCTTGTCCGCATGTCCCACTACATCGAACCCGCCCAACTCCAGCATACGCCTCAACCGTCCGTAGTACAAGCGCACCACCTGCTCCAAGTCGCCGCCAAACTGCTTATCTACTATCTGCCTGAAAACATCGGCCGGAACATCCACATCCACCACTTCGCCCCGTTCATTATACAGCATGTGCACGGAACCGATGCGATAATCCAGCGGCAGTTCACGAAAACGGGCAGCAGACGGATTGCTCTCTTCATTTAAATAATCTATTTCCAAGCCGAGATAAAGTTCTATCTTTCCGGCATACTTTTCCTTTATCCGATGAAATTCGGCCTGATAGTCGTTCATACGGTCCCACTCCATAGTCCATGCCGTAGAAAAAGGCAACGGGGCATGGGATGAAAAGCCATACGAAGTAAATCCCTCGCTCAAGGCAAACCGCACGAAATCTTCCATGCTGGCACGTCCGTCACAATACAGGCTGTGACTATGATAGTTCGTCAGATTCTTGCTTCTGCTCATTCTCGTATATTTTAATTAGATTCTTATTCCGGCACCTCATCAGTCTGCCGATAGAAACCGGAACGGTTTCTCAGTTCGACTCTATCTCGCTCAGTTCCAGCCAGCGCATGGTCTTTTCATCAATCAAGTCCGTCAGTTCCGGCAAGCGTTTTGACTTCTCCGTCAATTCCTCTACGGATAGCGCACCGCTGCACAACGCCTCTTCAATAGATTGCTTTTCGGCTTCCAATGCCGCAATCTCCTGTTCGAGTTGCTCAAATTCGCGCTTCTCCTTGAAAGACATACGGCGCTTTTCATTCAGACGCACTTTCACAGTCTTTTCTTCCTGAGCTTTTGCCGCTTCTTTTTCCTTTTCTTTCTCTTGGGCGGCTTTCACATCCTTCCAGTCACGATACTGCGTATAGTTGCCGGGGAAATCGCGGATGTCTCCCTGCCCGTTAAACACCAGCAAGTGGTCCACCACCTTATCCATGAAGTAGCGGTCGTGGCTCACTACAATCACACATCCCTTGAAGTTCTGCAAGTACTCTTCCAATACGTTCAGCGTAACGATGTCCAGGTCGTTGGTAGGCTCGTCCAGAACCAGGAAATTAGGATTGCGCATCAGCACCGTACACAGATAGAGACGGCGGCGCTCGCCACCGCTCAGCTTATAGACATAGCTGTGCTGCGTTTCAGGCATAAAGAGGAAATGTTGCAAAAACTGCGATGCCGTCAGACGCTTGCCGTTACCCAGCTCTATCACTTCCGCGATGTCCTGCACCACATCGATGACTTTCATCTGCTCGTCAAATTGCAAACCCTCCTGCGAATAATAGCCGAAACGGACGGTTTCGCCGATGTCCAGCGTACCACTATCCGCCAACTCCTGTCCCATCAGTATCTTGATGAAGGTGGACTTTCCCGTACCGTTATTCCCCACGATGCCCATCTTCTCATAGCGGGCGAAGATGTAGGAGAAATCATCCAGTATCTTCAAGTCGCCAAAGGACTTATAGAGGTGGTCTGCCTCGAATATCTTGCTGCCAATATAGGATGCCTTTACATCCAGCTTTACATTGTCGTTATTGAAACGTTGCTTGGCTACCTTCTCCAATTCATAAAAAGCATCTTCCCGGTAACGTGCCTTATGCCCTCTGGCTTGCGGCATACGCCGCATCCATTCAAGCTCCGTACGATACAGGTTATTGGCGCGTTCTATCTCTACGGTCTTGGCTTCGATGCGCTCTTCGCGTTTTTCCAGATAATAGCTGTAATTGCCCTTGTACTGGTATATACGGCGATTGTCTATCTCGATTATCTCCGAGCAGACGCGGTCGAGGAAGTAGCGGTCGTGCGTCACCATCAGCAGAGTGAGGTTGGTACGGCGCAGATAATCTTCCAGCCATTCGGTCATATCAAGGTCGAGGTGGTTGGTAGGCTCATCCAATATAAGGAGATCGGGTTCGGTGATAAGCGTATTGGCAAGCGCCACACGTTTCAATTGTCCGCCGGACAGAGACTTCACCTGCTGATTGAAATCGCGGATTTTGAGTTGGGAAAGAATTTGTTTGGCTTTCTGCTCATACTCCCAGGCCTTCTCATGGTCCATGCGCACCAGAATTTCATCCAAACCGGGATGCCCTTCCGTCTCCATGCAACGTTCATACTCCTTTATCAGCTCTACGGTACTGTTGCCATGATGAAAACATGCTTCCAACACAGTCAGCTCTTCCGGATATTGAGGGTCTTGTTCCAGATAGCCGACACGTATATCACGTCTGAAAGAGATTGTACCGCCGTCATAGCCTTCTTTTCCGGAAAGGATATTAAGCAGTGTGGACTTGCCGCTGCCATTCTTGGCAATAAGCCCCACCCGTTGCCCTTCGGACAAACCAAAGGATATATTCTCGAATAGTACCAAGTCGCCAAACGACTTAGTCAGGTTTTCCACTTGAAGGATTGAATTTACTGCTGCCAAAACTTATTAAATTGAGAGTTGAGAATTAAAATTGAGAAATTGCCATGCAGACGGCAATATGAATCGGGCAATGGCTTGTCATGAAAGTAAATTCCGGTAAACCTCTGCAAGATTGCAGGGCTCTCCGGCTTTGACTTTGCTCCATACCAATTTCATCGGGTCTATCACGGTATTGCCCGCAACACTCGTCAGAACAGGGGCTTCACGATTGCCGTCGATGAGCGTACGCCATTCCAAACCGTCTACTTCATTAGCCAAAATCACACAAAGCGTAATACCCAGCGACAACCATACCTCTTTTTTCTTGGCGCCTATGCTGCCGCTGTCTATGACCTGCTGCATATTGGCTATATCTTCTTCCTGTCCCTGGAAGTCTTTCTTCAACTGCTCTTTTACAGTGGTACATACCCACTCGTATGCTTCGTTTATCCGGTAAATTTCCGATAGGCGCACCGGAATTATCTCTGCCGGATATTTTTGGCCGGCCCGACGGACTTCCAATGAAGCTATGATGCTTTCGGCCTCTGCCACCGGCTCTCCCTTACGCACCGTAAACGAGCATTCAAAAGCAACATCGTCTATCCCAGCTATCCAGAGATGGGAAGTGTAGTATGTTCCTTCTTCCTCAAACATCTCCTTACTGTACGCACAATCCAGACGACCTATTTTCACAAGTGTGGCCGAAGTATTCTCTTTGAGTTCCTGCTTAACAGATTCCCTGCCGTATGCAGTATCTCCCTTATAAGCCGATATACGGAAATTACCGGTCCACTCGTTAGGATTATAAAACAGGAAAGAGCCTTCCCCGTCTTCAAATTCGTTCCAGTCTGCCGGATAAACCATAGAGAACCATGCTCCCGGAGAAATGTATTTCTTACCTTGTTTCATACTTCATTGACTAAATGGGTTCTTTCTTGCAAAAGTAACATTACCGCTGTTGATATGCAAACAAACCCAACAAAAAACAGCCGATTCTCACGAACCGGCTGTTCCAATCATCATCTATGAATGAAGACTGTTTAGGTCTCCAATATTTTAATATATCTTATAAATCCATATTTCGAGTGCAAAGATAATCAATGAAATAATATGTGCATCAAGATTTTAAGATATTTAAATTAACATTCTATAAACTAATAAGGTTATGACCTACTTAATGTAACCGTAATACTCATTATCTGTCGCACAATCCCACCAAACCGGACACGACCAAATCGGGTCTGTCATGGCTTGTTTGTTGGATGCCTTTAGCTGAGTCAGATTATAGTTGCTCTCATGAGTACTCTGGCTGAAACGACGGAACCAATAAGTAGGCTCATTCTTAGAAGTACCTACAATCTTGCTGACAGCCGTGAAATCCTGTGGACGGTCATAATCCACATAGTCATAATCCAAACGGCGCATATCATTCCAATTTTCGGTATTGATGCCCAATGCGATAATCTTCTGACGCATAATCTCGAACAAGGTCAGACTGGCAGCATTCTGACATACGGAAGGACTTGCCATATAAGTACTGATTTCACCTTCATCCATCGGCTTCTGATCCGGATTCTTTGTTCCTTCGGCTTCCCATGATTTCAATTTAGCCTGCATACGGTCAAAGTTTGCCTTTATGCCTTTTTGATAGGCATCCAATGCCCCATCGGTATCTCCTTTGCGGAAAAGGACTTCCGCCTTGATAAAGCACATTTCCGAATAAGTAAGAATATCGGAATCTGAATTAGGACGTGCATAGAATGTACCCGTACCGCCCACATAGTCTGATTTCGCATCGGTATAGTAATACATATCCGTAGTGTTTCGCCCGCTATTGGCCATACCGTTAGAACGTAAATTTACATAAATAGTATCACCTGCACGCTTATAATCCTTATTATTGCAATATGCAGAACCCTTTTGATAAAGCACGGTCACATTGTTGCCGTCGACCGTTGTCTGATGTATGGCCTGAGCATCAGCAATAAATTTCGTCTTTGTTTCATTATCCGCTTTGGATAAATCATAAGTTATCATAAATCCGCCTTTTTCCTTATTATAACCGGTTTCTCCACCCGTTACAAACAAAGCAGCTACCGGACCGCCTTCTGCGCGTGTAGTGGAATGTATCACATCCACCCCGGCATCACGAATCCATTCATTAGCCGTTATTTTACCATCAGCATTCAGTTTCACATTTGTCATCATGGCAGGAACAAGCTTTGACAAACGGGGGTCTTCCGCACCCGAACCACCTGTAAATTTATTAGTTAACAGATTAACATACCAGCGCGTCAGACGTTGTGTCGAGCCATATCCGGTACAATCCCAAATAACGGAAGCCTGATAAGGATCGCTCACCGTAAAATTAACCTCATCCCCTTCCACATTATAATGTTTCATAATGGTGTTGTCATCATTCGACTGAGGAGCAGAGTTCAATGCCGTCAAAATAGCTTCCGGATCATACAAATCCGCTTTCTTGGATAATTTCAGCAAATAACGGGCTTTCAGACCGTAACATAATTTCAGCCACCTGGAAACCTCTCCGCCATTCCATAAATCGCCTGCACTCAATGCGGGAGCCGTGGTGTTCTGCTGCTTGCCAAAATTCTCGATAGCTTTGTCCAGATACCCCATACAGAGTTCATACATGGTTTTACCGTCATCATAGGCCGGATTGGTCTTACCGGTAAACGCTTCCTGAACAGGCAGCTCGCCATGCAAGTCGAGCATCATCATAAATCCCATCGCCTTAATGCAATAAGCTGCACCTTCATAATGATAAGCTCCTTCCGTTTCTGCCTTCTCTATCAAAGGATCGATATTTACACCTGCACCCAGATAAAAATTCTGATAAATAGTGGTACATGAACTTTGGGCAGGATTCCATGATGACAAGAGGCTGTTGGCAGCCGTGCCGCCGGTCTGTGTCATGATACCGGCAATCGTATTGGTACGCATACTGGCTGTACCCCATGCGTAAGCATAATAGTTCTGTATCCACGGCAGGCGAAGCTGCGGTGATACGGTTTCGGAAACCGGATTATCCGGATCTGTATTCACATCCAGGTAGTCCTCGCAAGAAGACATGCCGAACACAAGTGCCAAGCCAAGTGCAATATGTATTAGTTTCTTCATACTCTTATCTTTTTAAATCTGTTATTAGAATGTAAGATTAATGCCAAACGACATGCCGGCTGTGGCCGGAACACCGCAATAGTCGATACCTGCAGAACCGGAACCACCTGTACCGGAACCTGAAACGCATGTTTCAGGATCCATACCCTTGTAGTTTGTCCAAACAAACAGATTAGTTCCCGTAATTGTAGCAGTCAGCCCCTTGATTATATTTTGTTTCTTCAACAAATCCTTGAAATCGTAGGACAAGGAAATAGAACGCAAACGCAGCCAATTGGTGTCAGTTATAAAGTTATAGGCGTTCTTGGCATAATTCTTATAATACTCCTGAATCATATACTTGCCGGAACGGGTAGAGTTACCAACCTGATAAGTTTCATTGGCATTATAGGTAATTGTTTTGGTTTCATAAGACGGTTTTGCAGCAGTGCCCGTATTGACAACACCCGTAAATGATACGGATTCTCTGTTTATTGTCTTTGTGCTCAATCCTTTCGTCACGAGATAGTATTCGGTTCCATTATAGATGTCACCTCCCAGACGGATATCGAACAAGAAAGAAAGGTTGAAATTCTTATAGCTGAAACTATTATTAAAACCACCTATCAGCTTCGGTTCACGGTTACCCACAATATTGGTTTCAACTTGCGTATCCTTATACAAACCTGTAGACGGGTCGATAACATTGTACATCTTGCCGTCGGGCCCTTGAGCCGTTTCATACTTATTACCCGTCAATCCCAAAAAATAACCGCCATTGGGTATTGAACCGGCTTTGGCTGCACCGACCTGCGCATCCGTCACATAGAAAATATCCACACCGTCGATAAAATCTCCCAATCGTCCACGGTTACCGGAAAGATTCAATGTCGTTTCCCATTGGAAGTCTTTCGTTACAATAGGTTTACCTGTAATCGAGAGCTCCATACCCTTATTTTCTACCGAACCGCCATTCAGCGTAAGGAAAATGTATCCCGTAGACTGTGCCAAACGCGGTGCACAAATCTGGTCTTTCGTCTTGCTTTGATAGTAAGTATAATCAAAGCCCAAACGTCCGTTGAAGAAACGCATTTCCAAACCCAATTCATAAGAATCCTGTATTTCAGGTTTCAAACCGACACTACCGCCTGTCCAACTGTTGCCCATACCATATTTGCCACCGTTCAGCGTAGCTACCGGCCACATATAGTATCCCAAAGAATAGGCATCGGCATCTTTACCTACCCGTGCCCATGAACCGCGGATCTTACCGAATGAAAGTACGTTGTTCTTCGGCAGCAGTTCGGTAAACACAAACGAACCGCTTACGGAAGGATAAAAATAAGAACGGTTATTCACCGGCAATGTAGAAGACCAGTCGTTACGTCCGGTCACTGTCAGATAAACAAGATTCTTGTACGAAGCACGGAATTCACCGTAAAGGCCTACCATGCGTTTGCGTACCGTACTCTCTTTGAAATACTGGTTGGCTTTAATAATATTGTTGAAACTGTAAAGCCCTTCCGTTACAAAATTATACCCCCAACGGGTGTTATTCGTTGTCTTCGTAGCTTCTGTAGTAGTACCTACCAGAAGATTCAAATCAAAATCACCGAAAGTCTTATGGAAGTTAGACATCACATTCGTAGTAATGTATTGGTAATTCACATCACCTTTGGACATATAACCGTTCTGATATATCTGCTTGACCGCACCACCCGGACGCCGAAGCGTATTGGAACTGGTAGTGTACTTATCAATACCCGCACGTGCGGAAACATCCCACCAGTCTGTCAGTTTGAGGCTTGCGTTGACTGCACCCGTAAAACGGGATGTTTCGTCCGTCAAAGTATTTTTATTCAGAATCCAATACGGATTTTCAACATCATCCTCCAAATCCTGCAAACCCTCCAATATGCGGTATTTACTACCATCATCATTCAGATAGCGACTCATCTGATCGTCGACAGGCCATCCGTAAACAGCGGTCATTGCACCGTTACCGCCCTGTCCGTACAAACCTGCACTGGTCAGTGTCTTATCAGTACTTGCCTGCGAATAAGAAACGTTGGCTCCTACTGTCAGGATGCCGTATTTCTGTTCACCATTAAAGCGGAAAGTCGTCTTGTCATAACCAGTTGTAGGGATAATGCCGGACTGATGATAATTGGAACCGGATAAATAGAAAGAACCGTTCTTACTACCGCCGGACACACTTACACTATTATCCCAAACACTACTTCCTTGAAAGAAATCATCTATATTATCATAAGCCATACCATCAATCCGATCTCCCCAGGAATCCATCGTCTTATCAATAAAAGCACCGGAAGTGTTATATTCTCCACGGCCATACAGTTTTTGAACTTCCGGTAATTTATTAGCCCATGAATAGGTATATTTACTGCTTACATTCACCCTTACAGCACCCTCTTCACCTTTCTTGGTCGTAATGATAATAACGCCATTAGCAGCACGGGAGCCATACAGCGCAGCAGCCGCAGCACCTTTCAACACGGACATGCTCTCAATGTCTTCAGGGTTAATATCCATTACACGGTTGCTGAAAGTAGTTGCAGTTTTCGTCATGCCATCCGTACCGGAATTACCGGTATTTACTGTAGAGTTATCATAGATAATACCGTCTACAACAAACAAGGGCTGGTTATCACGAGATTCGCTGGCAGAGTTACCGCCACGAATTACAATATTGGAACCGGCACCCGCAGCACCACCTGCCTGCGTAATATTCACACCGGGAATTTCTGCAATGCAACATTATTTAGTTATATAAATTATAAATACTTATAACACAATCAATGAACACAAATACTATATATCATAGCGCATCATTTAGCCGCACTAAGTTGCATAAATGTTGTGCAAAAGCCTTATATTTGCACAACCAATTCAATTAAAAATATGACTACAGTAAAGGCATTCATTAGAACCGGGAAAAAAGAAAAAGAAGCCAATATAAGATTTCGCATTTCTGATGGTAGAAAAGTACAGTTATTTCATAAATCGGAACTTACAGTATTGCCTACGTTATGGGATAATAAGCGGGAACAATATAAATCCAAGAGCATTATACGAACAGATGAAAGAATTCGGTTAAATACAGAAATATCGGAACGAAAGAAATTGCTGTTGTCTATATATAGCAGTTATCCAAATGTAAACAGCGAAGAACTTGAAAGACTTGTAGATGAAAAATTGCATCCAGATAAATATCAAATACAGAAAGGTGATTTGTTTTCAATAATGAAACTCTATCTTCAAAAAAAGAAATTATCGGAAGCCAGGGATAAAAACTTCCACGTTCTTATTCGCGCATTGCAAAGATATGAGCTATTTATAACTATGTATGAGAAAAAAAAATTCAATTTAGATATAGATAATATTGATGCAGAAAGAATAGAAGACATAGAAAGTTTTCTAAGAAATGAAAATATACTCTACAATCAATATCCCGAAATATACAAATACATCTTATCGACTATCTATTATAATTATAAAAATTTCAAACCGAGAGCTAAGGGGAATAACACAATATATACTTTGTTAAAAAGACTATTGACTTTTTACAATTGGTGCAATCAGCAGGGAATAACCGACAACAAACCTTTTGAAAAATATGATAAAGTTTTAGGAGAAAAATACGGAACCCCATTTTACATAACCTTGGAAGAGCGTAATTATATTGCAGAATTTGATTTATCCAACCGCCCACATCTGGCGACACAGCGTGATATATTTATCTTTCAATGCCTAATAGGATGTAGAGTATCTGATTTATTGAAAATGACAAAAGAAAACATTATCAATGGAGCTATAGAATATATACCACATAAAACTCATGATGACCGTCCATTTGTAGTGAGAGTCCCATTGAACAACCGAGCAAAATCTCTTATTGCAAAATATGATAAAACAGATAAAAAAGGTAGGTTATTCCCATTTATTTCCACCTCTAAGTATAATGATGCCATAAAGGAAATATTTAAATGTTGCAATATAACCCGCATGGTTACAATACTAAATCCAACTACCGGGAAAGAAGAGAAAAGACCGATAAATGAAGTTGCATCTTCTCACATGGCAAGAAGGACATTCATAGGTAATCTATATAAGAAAGTCAAAGACCCGAACCTTGTCGGTTCGTTATCAGGACACACGGAAGGTAGCAAGGCTTTTGCCCGATATAGGGAGATAGACGATGAAATAAAGAAAGAGGTGGTTTCTTTGATTGAATAATATCTAATTGCTCCTCTATTAGGCAAATATGGTTATATTACAAACTTATGCAGCCGTTCCAATCTCATGCAAAAACTCCGGAGCTAAATCTGCCCCATTTGCCCATCCTATAGTTGTGTGCGTCAATCCGTATTGGATAAACTTATCCTTATCCAACAATTCCCCGAACACTTCTCCTATAAGGTACGGTTTTAAATCAACCTTTTTTTTGCTTCCGTCACTGAACGTTACAAGAAGCTCATAATCTTTGATATAATCTACATCTACTACTCGTAACATAAGCATTTATTTTAAAGGTTCTATTTTCCGATCTTACAACATAGTTGCAATCTGATTTTCTACAGCTTTTTTTATAAAGGCATTTATTGATATTCCTGCTTGCTGGACAAGAATGGCAATTCTGCTATGTATCTCCGGAGAAATGCGTATATTCAAAGAGCCGGAATAACTTTTACGAGGTGTTATTCCTGCTTCTTTGCAATGTGCTATATAATCATCCACCGCTCCTTTAAAATCCTCCTTCAAATCAGCAACAGTCTCTCCTTCATAAGAAATTGCTGTATCTTTTGGCAAATCAAAGACTTTCCCAAACAAGCAATTATCTTCATCGCTTATCTCGATACTTCCCACGTAACCTTTATAAGTCAATGTTTTCATATCATAAGTTTCTACATTATGGGCTTTACAATGTCAACTCTCAATCCGAGTGCATCAATAATGCGAAAAAACAAACCGGCTCCGGGTTCAATCAAGCCATTCTCTATTTTTGATATGTAAGACTTGTTTGTCCCTACTTTCTTTGCAAGCTCTGATTGTGTCATTTTCGCCTCCTTTCTTGCATCAAGAAGTATCTGACTGGTATAAAAAGCATATGCATCATCTTCCGCCTTCGCACGTTCAGGGCTTCCTTCCTTCCCGAATTTTGCATCTAATACTACATCATAATCTACAATCTGATGATTATTTGTCTCCATAATACGCCTCCTTTATTTTTAGTGCCTTTTCTATTTCTGCCACTGGTGTTTTTTGAGTTTTCTTCTGAAAGCCATTAAACAGTACCACTATTGCCCCATCATCAAATATAAAGAATACCCGATAGATATTGCTATTGTATTCGGTCCTCAACTCATACAATCCATCTCTAATTAGTTTCACAAACTTTTTAGGCAATCTATCCTGAGTTTTCAGAAGAAGCAGACCATATTGTACCTTTTCTTGCTCTTTCTCTGTTAAAGTAGCCATAAATGCCTCAAAATACCCACCATATGTTCTTATCTTACGTTTCATAGCGCAAATATACAAAAAGTTTCCTTATATAGCAACTTTTATTAGTTTTCTTCTATTTTTTTTTTGGGGGGGGATAATCCTTTTTAGATTGGAGAAAATCGGGATTTCCGTTTTTTCTCATTGCATCAGGTTCTGAAAGTTCACCTTTCTTTCGCTTTCAATTCCACTTCGAACTCCTTTCCACAGTTTGGGCACGTGATAGAGACTCCATCGCTTTGGGGCTGAATTTCTTCCGGAGATGCGAACAGTTGCCACATGGGGACGTTTAGGGCGGTGGCTATCTTTTCGTAAGATACTATGTTTGCAGTACCATTTATTTGGGTAGATAATGTAACCCTACTTATTCCCAATTTATCAGCAAGTTCATTTATAGTAACACCTTGCTCTTTTAATATTTCCTTTATTCTGTTCATAACTCAACGTTTTTAAGACTGTGCAAATATACATTAAAATTAAAATCGTAAAACGAAGTGCTTACAAAACATTGTTAATGAAAGTATTTTATTTATCATTTTATTTTGCAATGTAATATAAACTACTTACATTTGCATCATCAAAGTTAAACAATAAAAAACAACGATTATGAAACGCTACAACTTAAGCAAGATAATGAAAGAAGCCCATCAGATTAAGAAGTACATGAAACTGTATTCACTCGCTCATGGAGTAAAGAATTGGGCGGACTGCCTTAAACTTGCCTGGGTTAACGAAAAGAAGCGTGCGTCTGATGAGGACACGAAAAACACAGAAAAAGAAGCGATGGAAGCTTCTTTAGCCAAACCTGCAAGACGCAGCGCTTATGATGATTTATCAATCCCGACATCCGCTTACTATACCAATAACAATAAAGGGCGTTTCGGCTCTCATTACGTAGGTGATTAACTTAATACATTATATCATGGAAGAAAACAGACAACTTGTAGGCAATATTTGCGCCTCTATTGAAGAACTTGGTAATGTGATAGTAGATAACGTAGCTGCATCACACAAAGATTATGAAATAATGATTGCTTCTTTGGATAGGTCAATAGCTGAAATGAAGAAGAGATTAGGAAATGTATTGCCACATAAACAAGCATAGATACACGTTGAGGTTTCGACCAACGTTCACGTTACGATGCCCCGCCAGTAATACGGCTGGCGGGCTGGTAAGAAAAACATTACAAGCAGCATTTAGGGGATGCTTAATGTACCCCAAGCCTATTAGTACATAGTAGCAATAAAAAAGCCCCGAACTCACGAACGGGGCAAAATGCTTATATGTTATTACAATTTACCAATTATCGTTTTCATTTCCGACAATTCCATTTTTTACAGCTTCTTCAATTTTGTCCATTATAACATTAGAGTAAGCATGGGTCATAACAAGCGCTTTTGATGAAGTTTTTTTTGCCTTGTGCTGGTCTTTTTCCACAAAAGGGTAGCAGCTATCAAGAGACCATTTCTCATTGCTATTTACAGGTACAGTCCCTCCTATTGCCCCCATAATTCCACCACCTGAAGACTTTATTACATCATAATATTGTACAGTGTAAGTAATGCGTATTTTTTTATCTTTTATATCCACCTTTATAATTGGACGAATACTAATATTATAAGCATTCATTCCTCCTGCATGACCAGCAATATCCGATATGTATCCTTCGGCTATTATTACTCCCGTGTCTTTATCATTTAATTTTATAACGGAATTTGCATCATTGAATGTAGAAGTAAACCAATAGTTTAATGTTACATACAACTGTTCTTTAGTCGATTCTCCGCACTCTATTATTTGGGTATAGGTTAGAGAATTATTCTTGTCAAGAGCTAGTTGAGAACCTAATGTTGCTGCTGCTTCAGTCCACTTATCTCCATATTTCTCTTTGGCATATTCTTCTAATTCTTCTGCCCTCATAACTTGGGCGCTCACCGATATGCAACTCCATAAAACAATCATTACAAATAAAATCTTTTTCATATACATATTTTAGTTAATTAATGTGCGGCAAAGTTAATCGCTTCTTTTCATATATAACATATTTTATTCTTCAAATATTATAATACATGTTATAAAACACAATGTAAAAGTTTAGCTCCTGCATTTCGTTTGCTGTTTGGAAACTAAAGTTTATATTTGCGGTATGAAAGGGAAAAGTAAAGAAGTCATTTTATCAGAAACGGGCAAATTTCTGATAGATATAGCCAAATTAGTTTTTGGTGGCGTTATTCTTGCGGGCATAATGAAATACGAGAACATAAATCCGTGGTTATTGTTTAGTATAGGTGGAAGTGTTGTGCTTATTTGCTTTTTATCCGGTTTGATACTAACAGCATTATCCAAAAGAAAGGAGGTTTAAAATGGGACTAATCATTTTTCTATCTGTAGTAGGAGCTATTGCTGCTTGCGTAGGTATTTGGGGAGCTATAAAGCTCCATAATGAGACTAAAGCAGTGCACTAAACTAATTTTCCTGTAATGTCAACATCTTTGGCTTGTTAGAGACCAAAAGAAAGGAGAATAATATGGGAGCTTTAGTAATGTTCGGACTTGTTTCGCTAATAGCCATTGTCGGAGTAGTCTATTTCAACCACCAAGACAAGAAAGAGGCACAGAATGCCAAGTAAATAATGCGCAACAAGCGTGATTAAGCTAGGTTTTACACCTGATTACACAACTAAGCCGCCATGAGTATTGGCGGCTATTTTGTGCAGGAACCTCCTGATAAGGCATTTATTATTTAGATGTAGATTTGCTTATAAAATCCAATATATCTTTTATTCCATTTGCTTCTATCTTTCCCAGTTCTTCTCTAATTCGTTGGAATTTACACTTATTTATTCCACTAACTATTTTTTTTTCTTTTTGCTCAATAAGCGATATTGCCCATTCTATACTCCTAATTAAAAAACTTTCTTCTTTATTTTTATTTGCTATTATGGCTACATCGCAAAAACCAATAAATGCCAATGGATAATCTTTATTCCTCATGTTTTCCAATGACATTTGATACATGTCGTTTAACACCTTTTCACCTCGTTCCTGTTTAATTTTTTCATCAACATACGATTTACACTTTTCCTTAACTTCGTCCTTCAAATTATCTAATTCTTTTTGTAAAGTAGATATTTTATCCGTAAACTTATCCACTGCATTACCAAGCAATCTCTCATTCTGTTCATCAATATCTCTCTTTAAATTAAAGGATTGGTATATCTGAACTCCAACAAATATAGCGACCGCTAATGATATTACAGCCACTACAGCACTTAAATAGTCTAATTTAAGGTCTTCCCTATAGCAGTATCTTATCATTACTACTATGGATATTATAAAAGATATGCCGCTTGCTATTGAAGCGAAACAAACATGATGATATATATTGCGTTCTCTTTCTTCAGTCATAGCTAAATAGTATAATCTTTTTTAGCAATCAATCGCTTACAGTTTTAATCTCGTTCATCACAAATTAATGCTACAGACTGTTAGTGAATTGCTTTTCGTATCCTTTTATCTCTAACCTTAATTGAAGATAATCTTCCCATTCTTTCTTTACTACTTCGAAAGATGGATGTCTACTGGAATAAAAATCATACCTTTTATATAGCCAATTGGAAAATGGGCGCCATATATATTCATAAGTTTCACATATACTTTGATAGCCATTTGTGTTTTCTTCCACATTACCTACATTTCGGTGAAAATTTCCATTATTCTCGTTATACTCAAACACGTACATCTTTATTTTTTCTTTATTCATAATATATTTATTTTCTTTTAATAGTTATTACTCCGCTATGTACTTCTACTTCTGCACTATATTTAGTTTGTTTTGGAAATTATTGGATTAAACTTTTCCATCTCCTTTTGGTATGAGATTGTAGATTTTACAACTACATTTATCAGATAGAACAGTTGCTTAGCAGTATTTTCATCATCAATATCAATGAAATAAATTTCTTCAGCATGAATTGCCTTATTCCCTACAATTCTTAGCACATTCATACAGTCTTTATCATCTTTAAAAATTTTCAAGGTTGATATTTTTTCAGATAAATTCTTTCCATCTGCCCCAAGCTCATTACATAAATACTCTAAAGACAATCGAAGCAGCCCACATGCACAACGAGGTGAAGACTTCCATATTTTCCCAGCTTCATTATACACACTCCTCACCTTATCAGGCATATCAGCGTTTGCTGGTTCAGGTGGTAATAACGGATATACTTCACTCTCATCTACTGTTATTTTTTTATTTCCACAATGAGCACACCTATATATATGTATAGTTCTATCTATAACTGGAAGTACATCTTCCTTTCCCTCATTATTTGCCCTCTCTCTAATCATGTCCTCCCCGTCCTCATTGAAAAGAACTTCACTGTGCTCAAACTCCGCATAGGTATTACAATAAGGGCACTGAATATAAAACTTCGTATTTTTCATTCAGTTATTTCAATTTTAAAAATCCGTTCTCGTCCACATAGAAAGTCACTTCTGTTTTTTCAACTTCATTCTTCGCTAAGTTACTTTCTCCTTTTGTCATTTTACCTTCTCCACGCATAAGCCATTCTGCTGATAAGTCTGTAAATAGAAGCAAAAATTCTTCCAATTTATCTATTGATATACTACTCGGCTTAGTTATAGCACCTTTCCCCCAATTCAGCATACTTTCTGCTTTTGTGGGCTTTATTCCTTTATAATCAAGGAATTGTATAAGTCTTTCTTTTGTTTTCATATTATTTAAATGTTAAATATTTGATTATTGAAGCTTTTTTTCTTCAAAACGCTTTGATTGGAAGAAAATATTCTTCATATTTGCATCATCAAACGATAGATAATACCGTTTTGAGCAAACCTTTTTAGAATAATTAGTAAAAGTATTTTAATGATATGGAGAAAACAAGTTTTGTGACAAAAAAAACGTTAACAGAAACATTTCGGAGATTGCCCATAGGCGGTGAGATTACGGTAAAAACCCGTGATTTCAAGTTCAACACGGCAAAAACCGCTAAGTACAATTTGAGAAAGGAAGGCATCGAAATCAAACTTACGGAAAGAGGAATGATTAATGAATATAAAGTTACACGCTTAAGCTAAAGAAGAATGATTATGGCTGAAACAAATAAAAAAATATACACAGCAGAAGAAATACATACAGCATTGGTATTGTGTGCGGTTGAATATATGAAGCAATGGAGGTCTGACATTGTTGATGAAAAAGAATTGAAGCGCAACGAAATGCTGAAAGAACTTGGATTTACATCTTCAAAATCTTTTTCACAAAGTGAAGAAGCTGTAAAAGCGTCAAGAAAAAGAATGGTGTTCAACTGGTATTACAAGAATTTTACGAACTGCATATTTGTAAGAATGGAGGATTTTACAGACCTTTTAGTAAAATACAATCTAACGTGCGGTCGTTTAAGTTCATACACAGGAGAAATTCCATATGAGAATCTTGTAGAGATAAAGCAAGTGTCCGATAAATTGAAAGAAATTGGAGAAGAAAATCAATATAGCAACAAGATAAATGATTGCAATACTATCGGCTATTTAGAAAAAAATCCTCTGTATCATTGCGTTTTTGATGGTCATGATTATGGCATAGTGGATTTTAATAAATATAGCGAGCTTATCCATATAGCTATTTTTGGTGGTAAAGAATTAAAAAAAGAAAAAATCCAAGATGAATACTTTTATAACGAAAGAAAAATATCAGCAGAAGAATATAATGTTATTGAGGATAAACGTAAAAGATTCCCTTTCAATAATAGAACAAAAACAGCTCCCGAGGAACTTTTCATCGCAGCTCCCGTACAAGAAATGAAATCGGATTTGAATAGCGAAATAATGTCATTAGACCCGATTGTGTTCCAGTTATTTCCTTATGGAGTGGTAATTTTCAGCAAATGGGGCGATGAAGCCAACGACCCGATATTAGAGGAGAAAAAGCTATGAGCATAGGATTCATACTACTATTTATCGCATGGGCGGTTTCAATATGCTACAACATCTTCCTGATGTGGTACATACAGAAGAACATTTGGAAGAAAGAAAATAAGGAGGAATGTAAGATATAACACTATGAAACGCAAGCCTAAAATAGTAAGACGCGTGGACGTGAGGGGAACCCTCCTCTCAATAAAGATAGGAGAAAGTCCAGAGTTTACAGAGTTTCAAATGAGTTCAAATAACGCAAGCTCAATAGCTACTAACCTTAAAAAAGAAGGTAGGGCTGAATTCAAATTTGAAACTATAAGCGAAACGAAATACAGAATTATCAGATTAAAATAAGGAGATAAAGCTATGGATATTCGGGAAATAATGAGAAGCAACTCTTCCGGCCAACTACTTTTCATAGTTAGCGCACAGGACTTGAAGAATGCAATAGATGCATCAATCCAGCAGGCTATACAAGAGTTAAAGGAGGGTGTATCGAAAAGTAACAACGACAACCTTGTGCCTCTTAAGGAAGTTGCAGAAACCCTAAACGTATCCCGATGCACATTGAATCGTTGGAATAAAGACGGGTATCTCGTCCCTATCAAAATAGGTAGAAAGGTTTTCTACCGCCAAAACGATATAAATGAAATAAGATAGAATCATTAAATCATCTTTAATATGAAAACCTACGATTTAAACAGAGCCTCTCGACTTGCTCTTCGGATTGCTCTAATAATAGCAATCATGGCGGGATGTATATACAGCAGCCGTGTAGAATACAACGATGATGTATTATCCGGCATGAGTTCCGATAAGTACGACTTCATCAGAAGCCGGATAAACGACAGCTCACGGTCGGCGGTAGTATCCGAGTATATGAGTAACAAGCAGTATTACGACAGTCTTGACTATTAAAACCGCGTTGTGTGAACAACGCTCCTTCCTCTTAGCTCAGCCAGGCAGAGCATCGCTATGGTTACTTGTTCGAAGGTTTAGTATCCGGTAATTTCCGGTTAGCGAAGGTCGCACGTTCGAGTCGTGCAGAGGGAGCATTATACAGTATTTGAGCTTTGCTCATAAATCGTTCATTGGTTTATTGATGTAGATATTAAGAATATAAGTCTTCATTGAAACTGTATTCTTATTCTAATATTAATCAGGAAATTACGGATAGCGGAAACGCGGGGACTCCGTATAGGCTTGGTTATCGTGATTGTCTCTTCGCACCGAAATGTCCTACGGTAGAGAGTATGCGGTTTGGGCGCCCGTATCGCAAGAGACAAAGGTCATAAAGACAACATAAGCGTCCGATACAGTCTTAAATCGGTATAAAGTATGCGGTGGTAATGAAAGGCGCCCGTACACGCTTATTATATATAATCCCGTGGCTCACCCTAAGGCGAGTGGTAAGGCTTAACATCGGAACGCTCACGGGAACAATTACTCATCTAAAACAAAACTTAAATGAATATAAAAAATGGGTATTTTGTAAACTCAATAGAAAATACTCAACAAAGTATTGAAGAAAGGACAGGAAGAAAGGCTGCACAGATACCCATTCTCTTGGATTCTCCGAATAAGAGATATTATATAACTGATAGTGGCGATGTATTTTTTTGTAAAGTAATTGCTAATAAATGTTTTATAATTCCCAAACATCATGACAAAAGAAAGTTATCAGAAAAGTTTGTAAGATTATCTATCGGAGCGAAAAAAGAGATACATGTAACAGTTGCACAATGTATGTATAACGCCTTTAAGGCTCATAGATGGTTAGATTTAAGACCTAAATATAAAAACGGTAATAATGATGACTATACGTTATCTAATTTGTATATACCCAATGAAAAAAATGTCATTATAGATATAAGCGTAATGAACAGCTGTACTTCGCTATATAAAAGTTCTTTTAAACATATATGTACCTATTTATCATTTAGTTATGGATTGTCAATGCAAGATTCAGAAGATATAGTTCAGGATTCATTCATCTTTGTGACTTGTAATAGAAGCAAGAGTGATATATTGGCTACTTGGGTATGGTATTGCAAAAAGAGAGCTGTGGATTATATAAACCATATAAAAAAGTTTTTTGAACTCAATTTTGATATTTATTGTCAAAATAATGAATTTGAATTTCCAATATTCGGTTTGCTAAAAGTAAAAAAAGATAGAGACATAATGGCTATGCGATATAATGGTTATAGCAATGAGGAGATAGCAAAATCATTGAATATTAGCAAAGGAAATGTCGAAGCCAGGATTTCACGGTCTATCGCTTTGATAAGAAATATTTTAAAAAGAGATATAGCGTATTATGAAAAAAGAAGAAGTATTTAGTCTTTTCAAGATAGAGGATTTGAACGAGTTACCCAATGCAGTAATGCGCATTATCGAAGGAGATATTAGAGAGCGTAATATAATCTATCACGAGTTAATGCGAATGAATGGTTATGATATGTCGTATGATTGGTTTCAAGAATTGTATGAAAACGAATTATCGGAGCGAAAACAAAAGAAACAGGATTTTACGCCGAATACTCTTGGAGTTTTGTGTTCCAAACTCACAGGGCAATTAGGTTCAATTCACGAACCGACCGCCGGCAATGGCTCTATGATTATTGCAGATTGGTGGCAGCGTTGTCGCAAGTTTCTTCCATATGAGCATTTTCCATCTCAACACATAGTGACATGTTGGGAGTTATCATCACGTTCTATTCCAATACTACTATTAAACCTTTCTATTCGTGGAATAATGGGATATGTGTATCATGGAGATGTGCTTGAAAATATTGTAAAGCAGAAATATATACTACTGAATGCCCACGATGACACATTGGGGTTTTCGGATATAATAAAAGCTAATATAAATGATAAAATAGTATGCAATAATGAAATTGAAAGAAGTATATGAGGCTTGGTTGCCTATAAAAGAGAGACAAGTGAAAGCGTCTACATTATCTGTTTATAAGATGATATATACAAATATCTTAAATCCGATAATGGGCAATGAAGATGTTGAAAATCTCAATAAAAAAATTATTGTTCCATTTATTTACAAATTGATGGAGAAGGACGGGCAATCGTCAAAATACTGCAATGATATTTTAATTGTATTAAAAATGCTCATACATTTCGCTTCCGAAGAATTTGAAATAAATGTACCAGATACTCGCTGGAAAATGACGTGGCCTACTAAAGCTAAAACAGGCGTATCTAAAATAGAAAGGTATACAAATGCTGAATACAAGAGAATAGTAGATTATGCCATAGAGAACCCGTCACCTCGTAATCTTGGAATATTGCTTACTATCTGTACAGGCATGAGAATAGGCGAAGTATGTGCTTTGCAATGGCAAGATGTTGATTTAGACTGTAAAATGATTCATGTAAATAAAACAATGGAGCGTATTTATGACCCTGATACTAAAAAGACGTGGGTCGAAATAGGCACTCCTAAGACTACATCATCTGATAGGTATATTCCTATTATGAAAAGTATTCTTCCGATAGTGAAGAGGTTTAAATCGGTAAGTAATGATGATTATTATGTCTGCACTTGTTCGGATGCGCCTATTGAGCCTCGTACGTTTCGGAATTATTACAAAGCTTATATTCTTGAAAAAGTAAAATTAGACCACTGTATTAAGTTTCATGGACTAAGACACACATTCGCTACAACTCTCATAGAAAATAAAGTAGATATAAAAACTACATCGTCTATTTTGGGACACTCCGATGTTAGCACCACTCTTAATATATATGTTCATCCTTCTGACGAAGCTAAGAGAGATGCTATGAATGTAGGACTAAAAAAAATTTTTAGATAAGTCTGTAAGGGTGAATAATTTATGATAGCTTTTTAATGTAAACAGTCCCGTCCACGTGCTGGTCGGGAAACACTGCGACATGGTGGAATGGTAGACGCAGCACTCTATGATAGGAATGTCAAACCTTAGATGTGTGGAGCTTGTTTTGAGGGATGCAAAAATTGTCGATGCTGAATATTTGGAAGATAACTTCACAGAAGAAGAATTATCGCAAGCCGGTATTTATACCAAGAATACTCATAAGGTTATAACAGCCTCATTTGCCTGCGGCAGTGCAACGGTGAAAGCCTGCGACAGTGCAACGGTGAAAGCCTGCGACAGTGCAACGGTGGAAGCTTACGACAGTGCAACGGTGAAAGCCTGCGACAGTGCAACGGTGGAAGCCTACAACAGTGCAACGGTGAAAGCTTACGACAGTGCAACGGTGAAAGCCTGCGACAGTGCAACGGTGGAAGCCTACAACAGTGCAACGGTGAAAGCCTACGACAGTGCAACGGTGAACGCCTGCGGCAGTGCAACGGTGAAAGCTTACGACAGTGCAACGGTGAAAGCCTACGACAGTGCAACGGTGGAAGCTTACGACAGTGCAACGGTGAAAGCCTACGACAGTGCAACGGTGGAAGCTTACGACAGTGCAACGGTGAAAGCTTACGACAGTGCAACGGTGAAAGCTTACGACAGTGCAACGGTGAAAGCTTACGACGACTCCTATATAGAAGATTGTACGGGTAATATAAGACCGGAATCTGATTACGCAATAGTCAAAGATTACTACAATCATAAGATATATATCAAAAAAGGGAGATTTGAGATAATAGAGGTTTGACCTATTCCAGCCGCAGAAAAGGTAGTGCTATTACCGTACTAAAAGCCGTGAGAGAAGCGAAGTGCGCACCGCTTCCCTTTAACCTTGTACGGGCGG
>PPYE01319608.1_pt1 | contig 133293 bp, 114 predicted proteins | sample 1559881 | NCBI WGS metagenome assembly PPYE01 (sample SAMN08240022, study PRJNA423297) | Human gut metagenome, whole genome shotgun sequencing project.
TATGTTTATTATACATTGCAAAAAGTGAAAACTATTAGTAATATTTTATGTCAAATCATGATGATTTTATGGTTATTTAGTAAAAAATCAATATTTAACCCTGCATTTTAATGAAGAATTAACACATTTTACACAAAAACACATAAAGAACGCATAAAGGCAGAAAAATATGCCTATGCAGGTTAGCCTGCAGCACAAATTGTCGTATGGCTGAATAGTTACTTAAAAATAGCAGGGGCATGATGGGCCGATTGCATTTTAGGGTATTTGATGATAGAATAAGCGTATATCGAGTTAAGAGCAGCCGGTGCCGCGGATCCTGTTTGCCGGGATCCGGGGGTAAAAGGGAAGCAGGTGGAAATCCTGTACGATCTCGTCACTGTGAACCGGGAGCATAAAGACATGGAAGGGGTCAGTCACTGGCAAACGTCCTTTCGGAAAATTCCTGAAAGGGCCGGCTGGGAAGGCAGTCTTTATGTGCGGATCGGCAAGTCAGGAAACCTGCCGGCTGTTGGTACAGGAAATCATTTCCAGATCACGAGCCATTGATCGTGCCGGTCAAGAGCGCGCGGCTGCCAAGAGACGGCCCCAGGCGCCAAAAGACCTCTGACTCAGAACGGAGCAGAGGCAGTCTGCCTTCACTCCGGTTTGAGATAATGGATTCCTATACCTTGCCAACCGATACATAAGGATTATGTCTTGTGACAAGGAGGAACAGAACATGAAACTGAAAAAAGCAGCATTACTCTTTGCGGCGGCAGCCTTGACGGCAGGAATGGCAGCGGGATGCTCCGGCAGCCAGAATGCGGCGTCCGGCTCTGTGGAGGAAACAGAAGGAACCCCGAAGACATCTGAGAGCGGGGATCAAACGGAGGCCTCCAGGGCAGCGCAGACGGCTTTGCAGACCCAGACATCCGGTGAAGCCGGCGAGGATGAGGAAAACTACGATACCGGAGATGCCACACTGGATGATCCGCGCAATCAGGATGAGATCGGAGAAAAGGAACTGCTGGTGGTGAGCTTCGGCACCAGCTATAACGACAGCCGGAGAAAGACAATAGGGGCCATCGAGGACGCCATGGAGGCGGCCATGCCGGACTGCTCTGTGCGCCGGGGCTTTACCAGCCAGATGATCATTGACCATATAAAAAGGCGGGATGACGTTTCCATTGACAATGTAGAAGAGGCACTGGACCGGGCGGTAAAAAACGGCGTTAAAACGCTGGTGATCCAGCCTACCCACCTGATGAACGGCTTAGAGTACACCGATCTGGTGAATGAGGCGGCGGAATATGCGGATGCCTTTGAGCAGGTAGCCGTAGGCGAGCCGCTTCTGACCTCGGAGGATGATTTTAAGGCTGTGATCCAGGCGATTACCGACGCAACCAGGGAATATGATGACGGTGAGACGGCTGTCTGCTTTATGGGCCACGGCACGGAGGCAGAGTCCAATCAGGTCTATGCAAGGCTGCAGGAGATGTTAAGGGCAGAGGGCTTTGAGAATTATTTTGTGGGAACTGTAGAGGCAGAGCCTTCTTTAGAGGATGTGCTTGGGTCTGTAAAAGAAGGTTCTTATACAAAGGTGGTTTTAGAGCCTCTTATGATCGTGGCAGGCGACCATGCCAACAATGACATGGCGGGAGAGGAGGAAGGCTCCTGGAAAACGGAGTTTGAGAAGGCCGGCTATGAAGTGACCTGCGTATTAAGGGGCCTGGGAGAACTGGAACCCATCCGGAATCTGTTTGCGGAGCACGCCAGGGCAGCGGCGGACAGCCTGACAAAGTAAGACATAAGGATACGGAGGGCTGCACTGGGAATGTATCAGGCGCAGCCCTGTATAAGGAGATTTTTCCGGAGGCAAAAGGATATGAAAATCAGGAAAATATGGATCTGCTCTGTTTTGGGGGCTGCCGTGCTTGCGGGGGCGGGCTGCGCACAGAAACAGGCGGGAGCAACCGTTTCTCAAAGTGCTGGCAAACAGGAGACGGCAGAGCGCCAAAAAGAAGCAGCAGAGGGGATGGAGCCTATTTACGCTGCAGCGCTTAAAGATGGCATATATCAGATCCAGGTGGATTCAAGTTCGCCCATGTTCCGGGCAGAGAAATGTGAGCTGACGGTAAAGGACGGCAGTTTGACTGCCAGGATGACCATGAGCGGAAGCGGATATGCAAGGGTATTTATGGGAACCGGGGAGGACGCGGAAAAAGCATCTGAAAGCCAGTGGATTCCAAGCGAGGACACCCGGGAGGGGAAAAATGAATTTACCGTTCCGGTGGAGGCGCTGGACAGGGCTGTTGCCTGCAGCGCCTTCAGTAAAAGGAAGGGAACCTGGTATGACCGCACTCTCGTATTCAGAGCGGATTCCCTTCCGGCAGAGGCGTTTAAGGAAGGAAATCTGACAACAGTGGAAACGCTGGGCTTAAAGGATGGGAGCTATACTGCCGTTGTGCGCCTGGAGGGCGGTTCCGGCAGAGCTGGTGTGGAATCTCCTGCCAACCTTAGGATTATGGATGGAAAGGCCCTTGTGACGCTGGTCTGGAGCAGTCCCAATTATGATTATATGAAGGTAGGAGAGGAACAGTTTGAACAGCAGAACACAGAGGGAAACTCCGTGTTTGAGATTCCAGTTACAGCTTTTGACTATAAGCAGAAGGTAATCGCCGATACTATCGCCATGAGTACGCCCCATGAGATTGAATACACGCTGATCGTGGAATCTGCCGGGCTGAAAGAGGTGGGAGAATGAGAAGGCCGCGCAGAAGGGCAGCCTTTGTAAGAATGGTCTGTTTGGCAGGGCTGTGCCTTGCAGCGGCAGGCTGCTCCCGGAAAGCGGTGTCCGGGAGCACGCCTGCCGGTTCCGGGCCCTCTTTACAGGCGGTTCTGTGGGAAAAACCCGTATCATCCATGGAGCTTTCTTATGCCGATCAGTTTTCCGTCGACCATTATCAGGGCGGTTATGACCTGATTACCATAAAAGAGGGAGGCCGGTTTCTGGTGCTCCCGGAAGGAGGAGACGCAGAAACGGCTTCGTCTCTGGTTCCTGAGGAACTTCCCAAGGACATCACTGTGCTTCGGCGTCCGTTGGACCATATCTACCTGGCTGCCACCTCAGCCATGGACTTTTTTTCGGGCCTGGATGCGGTGGATCGGGTGACGCTGTCCGGCACAGATGTATCCGGGTGGTATCTGGATGCTCCAAAAGAGGCTCTTAAGGCCGGGAGCATGGTCTATGCGGGAAAATACAATACGCCTGACTATGAACTTATTCTGTCGGAAGGCTGTGACCTTGCCATTGAGTCAACCATGATCTATCATGCCCCGGAGGTGAAGGAGCAGCTGGAAAAGCTGGGAATCCCCGTGCTGGCAGAGCGATCCAGCTATGAGAGCAGCCCTCTGGGCCGTATGGAATGGATCAGGCTTTATGGCGTTTTACTGGGAAAGGAAGAGGAGGCAAAGGCCTTGTTTGACCGGGAACTTCAGGCGCTGGAACCTCTTAAGGAGCAGTCACCGTCCCAAAAAACGGCGGCTTTTTTCTATGTGACCTCGAAAGGCTATGTAAACGTGAGAAAGCCTGGTGACTATGTGACTCGGATGATCCAGATGGCCGGAGGCGAGTACCTTCCCCGGCTTGCGCCGGAGGAGGAAAATGCCCTTTCTACCATGAATCTGCAGATGGAGGCCTTTTACAGTGCCTGCAAAGACGCAGATGTTCTGATTTATAACAGCACCATTGACGGCGAACTGTCTTCGGTGGCGGAGCTTCTGGGAAAAAGTCCTCTGTTAGCTGATTTTAAGGCCGTGAAAGAGGGGAATGTATGGTGCACGGGCAAAAATCTCTTTCAGGAAACCATGGGTCTGGGGCAGATGATCCGGGAACTCCACCAGATCTTTACTGAAACTGCACCGGATTCCTCGTCCATGCGCTACATTCATAAACTAAACTGAGGTGAAATCATATGGCTCCGCAAAATCATATATTTTCAAGGAGCAGCCGGATTGTATCCGGTATGCTGTTTCTGGCGGTTCTTCTGGGTATCCTCATGATCTTAAATGTGTGCTTTGGCTCTGTGGCAGTATCTTTGCCAGAACTGTTCGGCCTGCTTTTAAAAGGCCCCACAGAGGATACGGCTTCCCGGATTCTCTGGGATATCCGTCTGCCCCGCCTGTTTGCGGCTGTGATCCTTGGGGGCGCACTGTCTGTTTCCGGCTTTCTGCTTCAGACATTTTTTTCCAATCCTATTGCCGGCCCCTTTGTGCTGGGAATTTCCTCCGGCGCCAGGCTGGTGGTGGCATTTGTTATGATCGCTCTTTTAAATCAGGGACGGACGGCTGGCTCTGTGACTCTGATCCTGGCTGCGTTTTTCGGCTCCCTGATCTCCATGGGCTTTGTGATTCTGGTTTCTGGCCGGGTGAGAAATATGTCCATGCTGGTGGTCTGCGGCATGATGGTCAGTTATATCTGCTCGGCTATTACGGATCTGGCAGTCACCTTTGCAGATGATGCCAATATCGTAAATCTTCACAACTGGTCTCTGGGCAGTTTTTCCGGCATTACCTGGGAAAACGTCTCTGTTATGACTGCAGTGACCGCAGCTGCCATGGCCTGCACCCTGTTTATGGCAAAGCCGGTAAGCGCCTATCAGCTGGGAGAGGTCTATGCCGCAAATATGGGAGTCAATATCCGGCGGTTTCGTCTGGCCCTGATCCTGGTCTCCAGCATACTTTCTGCCTGTGTCACCGCCTTTGCAGGCCCTGTTTCCTTTGTGGGAATCGCGGTGCCGAGACTGATAAAGGGGCTGTTTCAGACGGCCAAGCCGTTGGTCATGATTCCTGGCTGTTTTCTGGGTGGAGCTGTATTCTGCTGCTTTTGCGATATGGTCGCCCGGACGCTGTTTGCTCCGGTGGAATTAAGCATCAGCACGGTTACTGCCATATTTGGAGCGCCGGTGGTGATCTATATGATGGTACATAAAGGGGAAAGGCGGTAGGAAGATGGAAAAGAACCGTATTTTAACGGAAAACCTGGCAGTAGGCTATGGAAAGACGCCGCTGATTCGGGAGATCAGCCTCCGTGTGAGGCCAGGAGAGATTGTTACCCTGATCGGGCCCAACGGGGCCGGAAAATCCACTATTTTAAAGAGCATCATCGGACAGCTGGAGCGGATGGGCGGAACAGTGCGGCTGGTGGGAAAGGATATGGCAGGGATGAAGGAGCGGGAGATCGCCCGCCATCTGTCCGTGATGATGACAGAGCGGATCCGTCCGGAACTGATGACCTGTAAAGAGGTGGTAAGTATGGGGCGATATCCCTACACTGGTCCTCTGGGGGTCCTGGGCCGGGAGGACAGGGAAAGGGTGGAGGAAGCCCTTTCTCTGGTTCGCGCAGAGGAGCTTGCAGACTGTGACTTCGGCTGTATCAGCGATGGCCAGAGGCAGAGGATTCTTCTTGCCAGGGCCATCTGTCAGGAGCCGGAGGTTCTGGTGCTGGACGAACCAACTTCTTTTCTGGATATCCGTCATAAGCTGGAACTGCTGGAGATTCTGAAGGAACTGGTGCGAAAAAAGGGACTGGCTGTACTGATGTCCCTTCACGAACTGGATCTGGCGCAGAAGGTGTCAGATTATATGGTCTGCGTCAAAGGAGACAGGATCGCCGCCTGTGGGCTGCCGGAGGAGATTTTCACCACAGACAGGATCCGGACGCTTTTTGATATCACCCGCGGAACCTACTGCCCCAGGCTTGGCTGTGTGGAACTGGCAGCCCCTGAGGGGCAGCCCCAGGTCTTTGTAATCGGAGGAAACGGCTCTGGGATCCCTGTTTACCGCCGTCTTCAAAAGCAGGGGATTCCCTTCGCAGCCGGGGTGCTTCATGAAAATGACATCGACTGCCCGGTGGCGTCGGCGCTGTCGGCCCATGTAATCACTGAACGGCCCTTTGAGCCTGTTTCCGAAACACAGTTTCGCAGGGCTGCCGCGCTTATGGCGGACTGCCGGGAGGTGGTCTGCTGTATCGGTACATTTGGCCCTATGAATGAAAAAAACCGGGAACTGGCAAAGCTGGGCGGCAGGAAAACGGTTTTCCTGTCAGATGGAGGTTGTGCAGGGATATAAGAAAAAGCATGAGCTCCGCCATGGAGTGACCAGAGAAAGGAGAGAGAATGAGAGTATTAGTGAGCGCCTGTCTGCTGGGCGAAAACTGCAAATACAACGGAGGAAACAACCGAAATGAACGTGTTCTTAATTATATCAAAGACAAGGAAGTGATTCCTGTCTGTCCGGAGATCCTCACAATCCTTGGAACGCCCCGGCCGTCAGTGGAAATCGCGGCGGGGCGGATCATAGACAAGGAGGGGAATGACAGGGAGCTCATTTACCGTGAGGGGGTGGAAAAGGCCCTGTCCCGGATCTGCGGGCTAAAAATAGATCTGGCCATCCTGCAGTCCCGCAGCCCTACCTGCGGTGTAAATGAGATTTATGACGGCACATTTTCGGGAAAAAAAATACCCGGTTCCGGGATATTTGCCCAGGCCTTAAGGAAAAAGGGGATCCCGTTAATGGACGCAGAGGACGTTCCGGCCATGATGCTGTGCGGGTACAGACCAAAATACTGCCAGAAGCTGGCAGAGTTGTTTTACGAGACAGTTCATACGGTAAACCGAAAGGATTATACCAGGGAGCAGGTGGATGCCTGGGCAGACGGCCAGGTGGATCTGGAAGCGTGGAATCGCTCTTTTCTGGAGCACCATACCGTAGTGGCATGGGAGAGCGGGCAGCTTGCAGGTTTTGGCGATATGGCCCGGGACGGCTATCTGGACCGTCTGTATGTGCATAAGGACTTTCAGGGCAGGGGAATTGCCTCCGCCATCTGCGATGAGCTGGAGAGAACCTCCGGCAGAGCCGCTTTTACCGTCCATGCCTCCATTACCTCCCGCTCCTTCTTTGAAAAGAGGGGATACCGAATGGTGAAGGAACAGCAGGTGGAGCGCCATGGGGTGAAGCTTACAAACTTCATCATGGAAAAGCTGCCAATGTAAAATTAACATTTCTCATACATATCCTGGATAGTAAATTTTACATTTCCCTTCTATACTTAAACTCATCAGAAGCAACCATCTGAAAAAACAGAAAAGAAGGGAAATGTTATGAAAAAGAAGAGAGTCATAGCCGGGATCCTGGCGGGAGTTCTGGCAGTGGGGGGCCAGCAGGTATGGGCGGCTACTACTCATTACAACGATTCAGCAGTGACCGGAGGATCCAAAGAGTGGCAGGACTGGACGGGATCGTGGGAGCAGGTGGCAAATGATTACACCTATGTATCCCTGACGCCCGGCGCGGCAGCGTCCCAGTTGAATTTTGCCTGGTACAGCGAGGGAACCAACGCTACGCCTGTGGTATACTTCGGAACAGATGCCAACGATTTAAAGGCCTATAACGGCCAGGCAAGCGGTGTGGATACAGGGCTTACAGGGGGAAAAAGCTATTCCTACAACTATGTGACCGTAGACGGTTTACAGGAAAACACCACCTATTATTATTCGGTAGAAAAGAGCGGCGTAAGAACGCCGGCTGAGGTCTACCGGACAGGCAGCTTTGAAAATGTAAATATCCTCTACGTAGGCGATCCTCAGGTGGGCGCGTCCAAGGGACAGCCTCAGGGAGAAGGAAAGCTGTCGGCCGATGGGGGAGCAGCCAATACAGCGGCCCGCAACGATGGTTTTGGTTGGGACCGCACTCTGGATATCGCTTTAGCCCAGAACCCGGATTTGAACTTTGCAATCTCGGCAGGCGATCAGGTCAACAAGACGGGAAAGCCTAAGGAAGAGGAGTATGCGGCATACCTTTCCGCCAGCGCGTTAAAGAGCCTTCCAGTAGCGACCACCATCGGAAACCATGACTCTCTCAACAAGGATTACAGCTATCATTTCAACAATCCCAACCCTACCGGCCTTGGAATGACAGAGGCAGGCGGCGATTATTACTATACCTACGGCCCAGGCCTTTTTATTGTTTTAAATACCAATAATTATAATGTAGCGGAGCACGAGCAGGCCATAAAGAAGGCGGTAGAGAACTTCCCGGATACAAAATGGCGCATCGTCACCATTCACCAGGATATCTACGGCTCCGGTCTGGATCATTCCGATACGGATGGTATGATCCTGCGTACCCAGCTGACCCCTGTATTTGATAAGTACGACGTGGATGTTGTACTCCAGGGACACGACCATACATACAGCCGTTCCAAACTTCTTTACGGCGACGGAAAGACACACGGCTCTTATGAATTCCGCCTTGATGAGACCGGCAGTGATTATGACTGGGATCATGCATACAATGTAAATACAGACGAGTCTATTTCCCTGTATCCTGAGGATGAGGAGGCGGCTGCCTTAAAAGCGGGATTTACTGAGGATAACCGCTGCTATACCATTGAAAGCTCCGGTCAGTCCGTTGTTACGAATCCCAAGGGAACTCTGTACATGACAGCCAACTCTGCCTCCGGTTCCAAATACTATGAGCTGACTAATTCCAAGCAGGATTACATTGAGGTAAGAAGCCAGAACTGGCTTCCCAGCTACTCTGTGATTAACCTGACAAATGATGATTTCAAGATCACCAGCTATCAGATCACAGATGATGGAAAGGTAGAGACCATTGACAATACCTTTACCATCCATAAGACAACTGACCGATGACAGGAAACAGCAAAACATGAATGAAAAACAGATCTTACAGATCAAAAAAAGATTCTTCCTGGCGGCTGTGGTGCTTCTTGGCATCCTGGCCGTCTGGAAGTTAAATGATATTTCAAAGACTCAGCTTGTAAACCGCACCGGACAGACCTTTGAAACCGGCGTGGTGGTCCGTATCCTGGAGGATAATATCCAGGAGGACGGTACGAGAGTGGGTCAGCAGACCGTAGTGGTGCGGATGACCAGTGGAGTGAAAAAGGGACAGGAACTTACAACCACCAGCAGCGCAGGCTATCTCTTCGGAGCCGCCTGCAGGGTAGGAATGCGGGTGGTGATTCTCCAGAGCGTCGCAGGCGATTCCGTAATCACAAGCGTATATTCCATGGACCGAAAAGAGGTTATGATCGGATTTGCCCTGCTGTATCTGGCGGCTCTGTGCATCGTAGGGGGCAGGAAGGGGGTCAGAGGAGCCCTGGGTCTTGTCTTTACCTTTGGTGCGATCATTTACGTTTATCTGCCGGCCGTCTATTTGGGCTGCTCGCCGTTTTGGACTTCTGTATGGATCTGCGCGATTACTGCGCTGGTCACCATGTATCTGATCGGAGGGGCCACAAAAAAGACCTTATGCGCTACCTTGGGAACACTGGCAGGCGTCATTATCGCCGGGGTTACAGCCGCCATTTTTTCAGAGCTTTCCGGTATCACCGGATGGAATGTGTCAGATATTGAAAGCCTTTTAACACTTTACGAAACAAATGGGATCAAGGTAGGGGGACTGCTCTTTTCCGGACTTTTGATCAGCGCGTTAGGAGCGGTGATGGACGTGGCAATGTCCATCTCCAGCTCCATGAAGGAACTTTGCGATCAGAACCCGGACATCACCCGGCGGGAGCTGATGAAGGCGGGGATGAGAGTGGGACGGGATATGATGGGAACGGATTCCAATACACTGATTTTGGCCTTTGCCGGCAGCAGTGTTTCCATGCTGCTGATGGATTATGCCTATAACCTTCCGTTTTTGCAGATCATCAATTCCAATAACATAGGCATTGCTGTTATGCAGGGGCTTTCGGGAAGCTTTGGGATTGTGCTGAGCGTTCCGGCTACGGTGATGTCCGGGGCTTTTATCTATAAAAGGCAGGGCGTTCACTGAGGTTCCAGAAAGGATACAAAGCGGAATTTCCGATCCAGCAGCCCGCCTGTGAGGCTGATTCCCTTTCCCATGGTAAAGGCTGCCAGGACGGTTCCGATTCCCAGCCCCGCAATATGGCCCAGAAAGAAAAAGGTCATGCATCCGGTGATGATAAGGCAGGTTACATCAAAGCTGATCTTGATTTTGGAATACGGCCCTGAGAGAATGTCGGCAAGTTCTCTGGGAAACAGGTCGGTAGGAATAATAGGGAGCCTGCAGCGGTTGGAAAGGGCGATGCCGACACACAGGATTAAATAGCTGGCGCAGAAATAAAAAAGGCGCAGGGGAAGAGACAGGGGAAGTGCATTGACCCATGGCTCGTGGATGTCGATCATCTTTCCGAAGAAAAATCCGGCTACGAAACTGAACAGGTAGGAGGGCATGAATTTTTTTCGCAGGATCATCAGGCTCAGTACGAGAAAACCCTGGAAGAGATAGGTCCAGGTGCCCAGAGAAAGCAGTGGGAATACCTTCGTGAATGCGTAGGGGACGCTTGAGATAGCGGAGATGCCGGATCCGGAGCGGAGCATTAAAACGACGCCAAGGCTGTTGATGATGATAGCGATGAGGAGGGCAAGTTCGCCTCTGAGAGTAACGGTGTTTGTTTCTTTCATGGAGATTCACTCTTTTCTGTTGGTATTTTCGTATCGTGTGCTGGTAAAGCGCACACTTCCATCTGCGGACAGGAGTGCCGAGCCGTTTTGCCCGCAGGCGGGAAGAAAGGCCGCAGACAGTCCGGTTTATAAATGGTATCCCTGGGAAATGGATACGACTGTTTATTATAAGACGGTGTATGGAAAATTTCAATGTGCAAATGTACTCGTACAGGAAAGAAAGACCGACTGAAAATCGTTCATATTTTCCTGCGGGGACGGTCAGGGGGATTTGGCCGCCAGAGGTATTTAAGCCTCTGGCGGCTTTGTGATGAAAACGCCTACTGTTTCGCAGCTTCTTCTGTTGATGCCAGACTCTGCATATACTGGTGCATGGATTCAGCCACGATCTTGCTGTGGGCCACCGCCTCCACCACGGTGCGTGCACCGTTTACCACATCGCCGGAGGCAAAGATGCCGGGACGGGTGGTGTGGCCGGTCTCATCGGCTACCAGAAGGCCTCTGGCGTCAGCCGCCAGCCCCTGGGTCGTGTTCACGATCCGGTTCTGGGGCCCTTGGCTGATAGAGATGATCATGCTGTCGGCCGGATAAAGCTGCTGGGAACCGGAAACGTCGGTAAAATGGCCGTTTTCATCCTCGATCACATCTTTAAAGATCACGCCCTCGTCAGTGATCTCCACAGGCGCTTTGTTATACTCAAATCGTACACCCTCCAACTGGGCATAGCTGAACTCATGATGGCTGGCGGCTACTTTCTTGGTGATAGAGAAACAGGTCAGCTGCCGCACACCCTTTCGGATCGCGGTTCTGGCTACATCCATAGCTGCATTGCCGGCGCCAATGACGATCACGCGGTCTCCCAGTTCATAGCTGTCCGGATTGTTCAGATAGTTGATGCCGAAGTGCACATGGCCCAGGGTCTCTCCCTTGATATGGAGGGCATTGGGCTTCCAGACGCCGGTTCCCACGAAAATAGCCTTATAACCGTCACGGAACAGATCGTCGATACCGATGGCTCCGCCGATATGTGTGTTGGGGCGGAATTTAATGCCTTTTAAGTCAAGATGGCGGTATTTGAAGTCATCCAGCACCGATTTTGGAAGGCGGAATTCTGGGATCCCGTAGCGGAGAACGCCGCCGATCCGGTCCTTTCCCTCAAAGATGGTTACATCGTAGCCATACCGGGCCAGGATCACCGCGATGGTCAGACCGGCGGGGCCGGAGCCAATGATAGCTGCCCTCATGCCGTTGGAGGGAGCGGGGCCCTGGGTCATCTTATTGGCGTAGGTGGAAGAAATATAATTTTCAATCGTAGAAAAGTGCACCGGAGCGCCCTTGCGCCCCAGTACACAGTGGCCTTCGCACTGATTCTCGTGATTGCAGACCAGGCTGCACACCGTGGTCAGGGGATTATTTTCAAAAAGCACCCGCCCCGCCTCGTCCAGATGACCTTCTTTTAACAGGCGGATCACCTGAGGAATGGGGGTGCTGATCGGACAGCCTTTCTGGCACTGGGGAACCTTACATCCCAGACAGCGGTTTGCTTCATCCATAACGTGTAATGCCATAGAGATTTTCCTCCCTGAAAATGATTTTCCTTCATATATTAACACAAAAATCACTTTGTGGCCAGTGCATAATCATTTGTATGCAATTCTGTTACGAATGATAAAAAATGCACAAGCGTTTTTGATGGAGAAACCAATGTATAAACGAAACTCCCTGTGATTGTTAATAAAATAACACAAAAATCATGGAAATACACTGTAAAATATGTTATATTGATAACAAAGTGCGGATATCCCCCTTGACAGGTATCTGTACGGCTGGCAGTCTGCTGAGAAACAGACTGCAAAAACAGAAGAACAGGAGAGGTATTATTATGAGCAGACAACTGTTTTACAATGGGCTTGTGTACATGGATCATCGGTTTCAAAAACTCTGCGTTCTGACAGAGGATGGAGCGATTGCCGGAATTGGGGAGTGGATTTCGGATCCGCAGGCGGAGCGAATCGATTTAAAGGGACGCCGTCTCACACCGGGATTTCTGGATATTCACACCCACGGCGCTGCCGGGGCAGACGTCAACGGTGCAGATCCTGCAGGGTATGAGAAGATCAGTTGCTTTATGGCATCCCAGGGTACGGTAGGCTGGCTGGGCTCCGTACTGACGGACACAAAGGAACAGACGCTGGCCTGTATTGAAGCTTACAGGAAATGGAAAACAATGGAGCATAAGGGGGCTGTGATGATGGGAATCCATCTGGAAGGGCCATTTCTCAGTCCTGAGTATAAGGGCGCTATGCCTCAATCCCTTTTGCAGGTGAAGAACATCCCGCTGATCGAGGAATATCAAAGGGCGGCAGAGGGAGACATCCGCTATATTACTGTTTCTCCTGAGATAGAAGGTATGACGGAGGACATTCCAAAGCTGAAGGCGCTGGGGATTCAGGTTGCGATCGGCCATTCCGGTGCGGATTACGACACGGCCAGGGCAGCCATTGCAAATGGAGCCATGGCTGCCACCCATACGGGAAATGCCATGAAGCTGCTCCATCAGCATTTTCCTGCTATCTGGGGGGCGGTGCTGGAAGATGATGAGGTGTACTGCGAGATCATCTGCGACGGACGCCATCTCCATCCGGGAACTGTCCGCCTGATTTTAAAGACCAAGGGACTGGATCGGGTCATAGCAGTAACAGACTCCATAATGGCGGCCGGACTGCCGGATGGAGAATACAAGCTGGGGGTCAACGACGTAGTGGTGACAGACGGAGATGCAAAATTAAAGACAGACGGAACCCGTGCCGGAAGTACCCTGACTACGGGAAAGGCGCTGGAAAATCTGGCGGCCTTTACAGGAAAACCCATAGAAGCCCTTCTGCCTCTTCTTACCGAGAACCCTGCAAAACTTCTGGGGCTTACGGATCGTTTCGGCTATATCAAAGAGAACCGCGCAGCCAGTTTTGCAGTTCTGGATGAAATGGGCCGGGTGGCAGAAACCTATGTGGAAGGCAGGCGGGTATTCTCCCGAGATATTTTAAAATAAAATACAATCCGGTTCTTTCCGTCAGAATTTCGTCAGAAATGTGTAAGTTGGCAATCCAGGGGGGCTGTGTTATACTGTAAATGCAATTTAAGAAGATACACAGCAGATATGGGTGAGAGGATGATTCACAATGAAGACGAGACATAAATGGTTGACAAAAACAGTGGCCCTTGCCTGCGCGGTCATGATCTCATGCCCCCTTACTGCCTTTGCCGGCTGGCAGAAGGAAGGGGATACTTATGCTTATTATGAAGAGGACGGTACCAGGGTGGTCAATGACTTCCGCAAATCAGGCAGTCAGTGGTTCTATCTGGATGAAAACGGCCACATTGTAAGAAACTGTGAACGGGAGATAGGCGGAAAGATCTATGTATTTAATGAGAGAGGAGCTATGGATCCCAGTGCCACCAGAAAAGCGGGAGAGAGCGGGAACTCCGGTGCAAAAAGCACTTCGGGCCGTTCCTCGTTTTCTGCGATCAGCAGCAGACAGCAGTATTTAAACAAAACGGCAAATCCCTACATGAATGACAAGACAGTTCAGTGGTTTAATGCCACCTGTGCCATCCTGACCCGGCACAATGCAGGCAATATACGCGCTTTTGGCGGCGGGCTTAAACTGGCGGGCAAAGAGGAAAACGGCGAGGAGATGGATAAGGCTACCAGAGACCAGAACCGCCAGATGTTAAAGGACAGCTGGAACATTACAGACCGGGCGTCTGCGGATGCGGTGCTTAAGGAACTGCTTTCCTCAGCCCGTGAAAATGCTTCGGCCTACGATTACAGCCGTGCCATGTCGAATCTGGGATTTTATTACCTGGCAGACTATTATACAGAGACAGAGGCTTTGGATCAGTCCCTGGAGGTGGCAAAAGAGATTCAGAAATCGTTTGGTTCCTGGGAGGAATTTATAGAGAATTACCTGACTGGATATGAGGAATGGTCGAAAGATACCTCCGGCGACAGAAGGAAGCTTTATGAGAATCTGAAGAACAGCCAGTGGAATCCCTATGCAATAGACTGGAATGTAAAGCTTAAAAAGAGCTGGTAAGAGAAAAATACGGAAAAAATAGACAAAAATGCCCCGCAGAGAGAATCGGCTGATTTTCTGTCTGCGGGGTGTTTTGTCTGCATGGATCATATCTGCCATACCGGAGAGCAAATATAATTCGGCAGCGGGAAAATTCGCTGTAACTCAGCCTGCAAAAAGTCAGAGTCCGTGCGTCAGCAGGTCTTTAACCTCGCAGAACGGACGGATGGAGGGCATATCAGTCTGGTGGTTTCCGACGAGCTTTTCCATCCAGATCATATTATACCAGCGGCCGAACTTGTAACCGCACTGGTGAAATTCACCCACCAGCCGGTAGCCCAGATGGAGATGAAAGTCGGCGCTGTTTCTGGTAAGATACTCATCTTCAGTTTCCGGCCAGGCGATACAGGCATTTAAGTTGAGGATATTCTGGGCGGTGAGAATGCGTTCCAGGGCGCAGTAGAGCTGTTTGCCCACGCCTGTGCGGCGTCTGTCCATATCTACATAGATAGAGGTTTCCACCGCCCAGTCATAGGCTGGGCGTTCATGGAAGGGGCCGGCATAGGCATACCCCAGAATCTGACCGTCCGTTTCTGCGATCAGGTAGGGGTACCGTTTCAGGGTATGGCGGATCCGGCGGGCAAATTCTTCCTCAGAGGGAACTTCATATTCAAATGTAATGGCGGTTCGCTCCACATAAGGGCGGTAGATGGATAAGAGCGCCCCGGAATCATCCGGGACAGCGGCGCGGATCGTAATGGGGGATGGATGGGTCATAGCGTGTACCTCCTGCATATTAAGACTGTTTGTCGGCCGCTGCACAGCAGCAAATCCTGACTTTACGATACAGTGTATCGGATTTGGCGGCAGGAAGCAAGGGGGATTTGATTGATATATATAAATCGAACAGACCTTTGTCCTGCATGGAGGCTGCATACATTGGTCTGGTTTCTTAATAAAAATTAAGAAAAACCGGTTGCCAAGTTAAGATTTATTTTCTATCATAAAGGCATAAACAAGAGGAAAAAGATGTGCTTTCATAAATGTCCGAGCATGGGCCCGGGGTGTGGAAGAGGGCGCACCGAATTTTAAGGAGGAGCAGAAAATGGAGATCAAGAAACCTGCCATGGCGGGAACGCTGGAATCCAGTGACTGCCAGGTAACTGTGGAGCCGGGGGATGGCTCTGTGGAATTCAACCTGGAGAGCGCGGTGATCAATCAGTACGGCAATCAGATCAGAAAGATTGTGATGGAGACCCTGAAACATCTGGATGTGGACAATGTGAGGATCTCAGTGGTAGACAAGGGCGCTCTGGACTGCACCATCAAGGCCAGAGTAGAGGGCGCGGTGTTCCGTTCGGTTGACCAGTATGAAAAACTTCCGTGGGGAGGTGCCATCCGATGATCAATGCAAATAAAAAACGTCTGAGACGAACCATGATGTTCTTAAATGCACAGAAGCCGGGGCTTATCAAGGATCCTTATATTTACAGGCCCGATTCCATTATGCTGGATTTGGAGGATGCGGTGGCTGAGAACCAGAAGGACGCAGCCCGTTTTTCTCTGTATCACGCATTAAAGGAGATTAACTACAGAGGCTGTGAAAGGGTAGTCCGCATCAATGGCCTGGATACCCCTTACTGGGAAGAGGACATCCACTGCGCTGTAGCCGGCGGCTGCGATGCAATCCGTATCCCAAAAACGGAGTGCGCCCTGGATGTACAAAGGGTGGAAGCGGTAGTGGAAGAGTGTGAGAAACAGTACGGCATCCCGGAGGGCCACACGCTGATTATGGCGGCGATAGAATCTGCCAGAGGCGTTATGAAGGCTCTTGAGATCTGCGAGTCCTCTGAGCGTATGTTCGGCATTGCCCTTTCCGGCGGTGACTATACCAAAGATCTGCAGACCCATATCACAGGCACCGGCTTAGAGCTTATGGGAGCCCGTCAGAACATGATCATTGCTGCCAGAGCAGCCGGCGTACAGTGCTTTGATACAGTTTACACCAACTTAGACGATATGGAGGGTTTCCGCCGTGACGTGGATACCATCCACCTTATGGGCTTTGACGGAAAGTCCATCATCAATCCTCGCCAGATAGGCATTGTCCATGAGATCTTCACACCCACCCAGAAGGATATCATTTTTGCGGAAAAGGTGGTCAAGGAGATCGATGAAAAGAAGGCCCTTGGAATCGGCGTATTCACCGTAGACGGCAAGATGATCGACATTGCTTTCTATGACGGCGCAAAGAGAACCATCGACCTTGCAAAGGCATCCGGCGTATATAAGGGGGATCTGTAAAATGATAAATGCAGTAGGCAGGGACATTCCCGAAGAGATCTTAAAACAGACTGGAAAAGAAGTGTTCCAGGGAAACCATTACAGGGACGGCTATGTGTATAAAAAGGACGGCCCCTATACAAAATGTGTCATCAACAACAGCGGCTCCAAGCTGGTGGATTCCATTCATGATGTGCTGGTAAAATGCGGCATAAAAGACGGCATGACCTTAGGCTTCCATCACCACTTCCGTGAAGGCGACTATATCGTGAATATGGTCATGGAGGAAGTACACCGGATGGGAATTAAGGATATCACCATCTGCGCCAGTTCCTTAGGAAAAGCCCACGACCCTATCGTGCCTTATATTGAGGACGGAACCATTACCAATATTCAGTCCTCCGGCGTCCGCGGAAAGATTGGTGAAGCCATTTCCGCAGGAAAATTAAAGGGTCTGGCCATCATGCGTTCCCACGGCGGCCGTGTACGCGCTATTGAGAGCGGAGAAACCCGTGTGGATATCGCATTTATCGGAACACCTACCGCTGATGATTACGGCAACTGCCGGGGCATCGGCGGAAAGAGCGACTGCGGCGTTCTTTCCTACGCCATGGTAGACGGTGATTATGCGGACAAGGTGGTTGCCATCACGGACTGCCTGGTGCCGTTCCCCAACTTCCCGGCCCATATCTCCATGACAAAGGTAGATTATGTGGTAGTGGTAGATGCCATCGGAGATCCCAAAAAGATTGCTACCGGCGCCGCAAAGCCCACCACGGATATGAGAAAGCTTATGATGGCAGATTACTGCACGCAGTTTGTAGTAAATACTCCATACTTTAAGGACGGATTTTCCTACCAGACCGGCGTAGGCGGGGCTTCTATCGCCTCTACAATCTCCCTTGCAAAGATCATGAAGGAGAGAAATATCCGGATGCGCTTTGGCGTAGGCGGACTTACAAAACCCATGTGCGATCTTCTGATCAACGGCCAGGCAGATTGTCTGCTGGATACCCAGGACTTTGACCTGGCAGCCGTAGAGTCAGTAAAGAATTTAAAGCACTTCCGTATTTCCGCAGGCGAGTACGCAGATCCCTTTAACAAGGGCGCTGTGGTAAACAAGCTGGATTTCGTGATCCTGGCCGCTCTGGAAGTGGATGTGAACTTTAACTGCAACGTGGTAGTAGGATCCGACGGCGTTATCACCGGTGCTCAGGGAGGCCATCCCGATACAGCGGCAGGAGCTAAGTGCACCATCGTGATTGCACCCCTTCTCCAGGGAAGAATCCCGGCCATCTGTTCCGAGGTTACTACAGTAACCACACCAGGCGAGAGCATAGACGTCGTCATCACAGACTATGGTATCGCCATCAACCCTAAAAGACAGGATCTCATCGAGGCCATGAAAGATGTAGACCTGCCCTTTAAGACCATTGAGGAGCTGCGCGACATTGCGTACTCCATCGTAGGCGAGCCGGAAAAGGTGCAGTTTGGGGACAGAGTGGTAGGTATTATCGAGGCAAGAGACGGCACCATTATGGATGTGGTGCGTCAGGTAAAGAAGTTCGAGTTTGCAGAGTAACCCATCTCCTGGTTGTTAAATCATAACCCCACACTGCAGCTCCCCTTTATTGTCATGATAATAAAAATGTCCGGCTGTGTATGCACAGCCGGACATTGACGAAATATAAACAGTTACGGTACAAAACGGTACCCCACACCTCTTACCGTAATAATATGGGCCGGCTTTTGCCGGTCCTTTTCGATTTTTCCCCGGAGCCGGTTGATATAGACCATAATGGCGTTGTCATCAATGGCTACGGTGGTGCCCCAGACCTGCTCATAGATCATATCCTTTGTATAGATCTGTCCGGGATGCTTGATGAACAGCAGGAGGAGGGCGCTTTCCTTCGAGGACAGGATCAGTTCTTCACCGTCCTTGTAGAAACGCATGGTAGAGGAATCATAGGTAAAGGGACCGCATTCCAGAAGAGAGGACTGGCTGGCCATCATGTTTTTAGTCCGCCGGATCAGCGCTTTTACCTTGGCACCCAGGACAACGGGGCGAAACGGCTTGGTGATATAGTCGTCAGCTCCGATGGAAAGTCCGTAAATAGAATCATAGTCCTCGTTCCGTCCGCTGACGATCATCACTGGGGTCTGTATGCCGTCCTCCCTGAGATGCTGGATTACTTCAAAACCCTCCATATCCCCTAACATGATATCCATAAGGATCACGTCATAGGTATGGTGCTTTAACCGTTCCAGGGCCTTTGTGCCGCTTCCGGCCGTGTCTGTTTCCAGGTCATTGCTGTGCATAACCTTTTCCAATAATTTACAGATAGACGGGTCATCGTCTACGATCAATACCTTATCAGCCATAATAATTGGTTCCTTCCCAGGGATAAACGTTTTATTTTCTTTGTAACGATCCGTCCTGAATCGTTGCTTTTCTTTCTGCCTATTATACAGTATTATAATATTAGAATCCGGTCAAAGTCAATCGTGAAAGGGAAATTAGAGGATGAAAAGAGGATAAACAGATATGGAAAATAAAGTAAAACAATTGGGCAAAATGGATGCAGACCAGAAGCTGGTCCTGGTTGCGGGCCTGGTAAGTATTCTTTCCATCGCATTTATTTTTATGGGTACCAGGATCTGGGAGGAATATAAAAAGGGCGTCATTGGAAACCAGAAATCCCAGATGCTGCTGACCGCTGAATGTCTGGCAGATAATCTGGAAGGCGTAGTGGGAGAGTATACCAGAGATCTTCACTCTCTCTGGGCCTACAGCAAAGATAAGAGCTGGGAAGAGCAGATAAGGCTCTGGAACTCCTACAGAGAAGGCCACGGCCCTGTGATCCATGATGTGATCCTTCAGGGAAAAGAAGGGGAATGGGGCAGGGGATATCCCCAGGAAAAAATAAAACTGGCAGATTCCGATTCTGTGATTGATGATAAGACAAAGCTGATCCCGGCTTCCATCGGAGAAGATGGGGGCTATGTGGTACTTAGGTATGAACCGGTTCCGGGAGAGAGCGTTTCTCTGGTGCTGGACAGTCAGATTTATTATGAGCAGGTTTTTTCGGGGATTCAGGTGGGAACCAACGGATATGTGGTAATCAAGGATAAAAGCGGTACCATTCTTATGCATCCTGGGCAAAATCAGTACGGCATTGACGTGATCGAAGGCCGCCATGAGATGTATCCGAACAAGGATCTTACCAGCCTTAAGGCCATGATTGACCATCAGCTGGAGGGACGCACCGGAGTGGAGGAATATAATTCCTACTGGTGGACAAAGGAAGGCGCGCCTGCGGTCCGAAAGCTAAGCGCTTATACGCCTGCAAACATTGGAGAGGACTTTCTTGTAGTCAGTGTAGTCATTGATTATGACGATATCTATATTCCGGTGGAAACGGGATTTTTCCGGATCATTCTGGTCTTTATCTGCGCGTTTATTACGGCTCTTTCCATGGCGGTTTATATGTTCAGGCTTTTCCTGCAGAAAAAAGAAGATAAGGAGCAGATTGCTTATCTGACGGAACTGAACCGTATTCTGGAGGAGATGCACCAGAGCGAGGAAACCATTGCCCATCAGCAGCGCTTACAGATCATGGGAACCATGACCGGCGGTATTGCCCACGAGTTTAACAACCTGCTGACTCCGATTATGGGGTATGCAGATTTTCTGATGATGGAGCTGCCGGAGGACTCTGATGGGTTTGACAGTGCCAGGGAGATCTATGGGGCGGCCGAGAAGGCCAAGGAGATCATCCAGCAGATTTCCTCCTTAAGCCGTAAAAATATTGAAACCGCCTTTAAGACGCTGGATGCGTCCAGGGTACTCAGGCGGGCGGTGAAGATGGTCCAGTCGGTCTGCCCCGCCAACATTCGTCTTACAGGGGAAATGAAGCTGGACGGGGTTTTTATTATGGGAAATGAGACACAGCTGAATCAGGTCATTTTAAATATCGGCGTCAATGCAATCCATGCCATTGGCCGGGAGGAGGGCGGACAGATCCGTGTCAGCGCCCGCGTCCTTAGAAGGGAGGAGCTGGAGCCGGAGGTTCCTCTTGGAAAGAAGGAGAGCTGGAGCCGTTTTGTGCAGATCAATATTGAGGACAACGGCTGCGGCATGAGCCCGGATGTATTAAAGCAGATGTTTGATCCGTTTTTTACCACAAAGAAGGGCGGAAAAGGCACAGGCCTTGGTCTGGCCCTCACAGAGCAGATTGTCACCTCCCATCGGGGCTTTGTCTGCGCTGACAGCCAGGCGGGAAAGGGGACGGTATTCCATCTCTACTTTCCGGCAGTAAAAAAGGATGAACAGGAAACCGCCGCAAATGCCGCCCTGTACCATCAAAATGACCCGGAGAACAGAAAGAAAAAAGGAGAAAATACGGGGATGTCCATACTTCTGGTTGACGACAATCCCAAGGTCCTGCGCCTTTTGGAAAAGAGTTTTGCCAGACTGGGAGTAACAGCTGACGCGGTTATGAGCTTTGAAGAAGCCAGGGAAAAGCTGAAAAACGGTCATTATGACGCTTTGGCGGCCGAGCAGTTTATTAAAGGAACCTCGGCGGTTAATTTCTGTATGTCCATCCAGGCCTTGAGCCCAGGTCTGATTCTGTTAGTCATGGCAGATCAGGTAGACCAGGAGCTGGCAGAAGCCAGGCAGCGGGGCATCATTCATGGATATGTGTCCAAACCGGTGTCGGACGCCGCTATTTTGCGGGCAGTGACAGAGGCTGCAAAAGGAAGAATTATAACGGAATCTTAACAAACTGTAAGCGCAGCCTTAAGGAGACTTAAGCCGTTGTCCTTTCTCATGTAAGGTTCTGGCCCTATACTGAAACCATAAGGAACAAACGTGTCTAAGATGTGATCAGAGGGCGTGCGGGAAGGAGAGGAGAAAGGGCAATGAATGAAACCATGCTTGCGATCCTGGGATTTGCGGCAATCATCATGCTTATTTTTCTGCTGCTTAGGAATGTGACCGCACCGGCCATTGCTTTTGTCGGGGTGTCTGCAGTGACGGCAGTGATCCTTGCGGGGACGGGAACCTTTACCATTAAGGAAATGGGAGATTTTATCAGCGCCGGTGTAAAGAGAGTACATTCTACGGCGGCTCTGTTTATCTTTTCGGCATTATTCTTCGGGATAATGACAGACGTGGGGATGTTTGACAGCATCATTGATGTTTTGATGAAGCGTGTGGGAAATAATGTAGTAGGCGTTGCCCTGATGACCTGCGTCATCGCCATGATGGGCCATCTGGACGGAGGCGGGGCAGCTGCTTTCTTAATCACAGTTCCCGCAATGTTTCCGGTATATAAACGTCTGCGGATGCGTCCTGTTGCATTGCTTTTAATCTGTGTTACCGCTATGGGTGCCGTGAATCTTCTGCCCTGGAGCGGGCCTGTGATGAGAACAGCCTCTGTGCTGGAAATTGAGGCAAATCTGCTGTGGATGAAGCTGTTCCCCATACAGCTGGTAGGCATTGTAATTGCCCTGTTTACCGCTGTTTTCTGGGGAGTGGCTGGAAAAAAGAAGAGGGGCGGGAGGAAACAGCGCTCTGCCCGGGTATGATGACGATATGCCGGCGGAAGGGGACAGCGTCCGCAGCAGTAAGCTGGGGCGTCCGGAGAAATTTTGGTTTAATGTGATCCTGACGCTGGCTGTGATCCTGTGTATGGTATTCTTAAAAGCACCTTCTTATTCTATATTTATGATCGGCTGTGTAATCGCCCTTTTAGTGAATTATCCGGGTGAAAAACTCCAGAACAGGGTGATCTGGTCTCATTTCGGTTCAGCTATTATGATGACTTTTACGATCCTTGCGGCCGGTATGTTCTTGGGTATTCTGGAAGACAGTCAGATCATGAACCACATGGCAAATGTACTGGCATCCGTTATCCCCCAGTCCATGGGACAGTTTCTGCCCCTTATCATCGGCGTCCTGTCCGTGCCGCTGACTCTGCTGTTTGGCACAGATTCATATTTTTATGGCCTTCTCCCGGTACTGACAGGAGTGGGAAACAAATTCGGCGCAGATCCGATTCATATCGGTATGGCCATGGCAGTATGCCGCAACGGCGCTGCTTTTATGAGCCCTGTTGTTCCTGCTGCCTTCCTGGGCACAGGTCTTGCAGGGGTAGAGATCAAGGACCATATTAAGACTTGTTTCTTCTGGATCTGGGGAGTAAGTATCGTCAGCATGATCTCTGGTTTGCTTTTAGGTGTGCTTCATATAGCATAATATTCGATATAATGATGTGATGTGATGAAAACGGGCTGTGTCTCTTTTCCAAGTACCCGGAAAAGGGGATGGTCTGTTTTCATTTTTAGAAAAATTTAAGATCTCAGTCTTGCAAAGACTGCGGTCTTGATGGTAGGATATTTTTTATAAATGCTCAAAAAGGAGGAAAAGTCCCATGCTGGAAGGAAAACCTCTGACAGGCAGCGATCTGGAGCGCCTGAAGGAATTTTTAAAGAAAATGGATCTGGACTATGATCCTGGAATCGAATACACCATATGTCTGGAGGATGAAGATTATAACATCATCGCTGCCGGTTCGGCAGAGGAAAATGTACTGAAATGTATTGCCATTGCCCCGGAGTGCCAGGGCCAGGGACTGACAGGAACTGTGATCTCCCAGCTGATTCAGTATGAGTTTGAGAAGGGGCGCAGCCATCTTCTCATGTACACAAAGCCAAAAAACCAGGCCATGTTTGAGGATCTGGGCTTTTATACGATCCTGAAAACAGATCGTGTGCTGTTTATGGAAAATAAAAAACAGGGGTTTTCCGGCTTTTTGGATGCCATTCAAAGGGAGACGCCCGAAGCCGCTTTACAGCCGGAAGCAGTGGTAGGATCCATTGTGGCCAACTGTAATCCCTTTACCCTGGGCCACCGTTATCTGATCGAAGAAGCTCTAAAGCGGTGCGATTACCTGCATTTATTTGTTCTTTCAGACCGCCGCACCTTTTACAGCCCCGCAGACCGCTTTCAGATGGTTCAGGCCGGAACCGCAGATCTGGAGCGGGTGATTCTGCACAGGGCCTCGGACTATATCGTGTCAGCAGCTACCTTTCCTACTTATTTCATGAAGGAAAAGACGGAAGCGGGAAAGGCAAACTGCCGTTTGGATCTGGAGCTTTTTGGAAAACGCATCGCGCCTCCCCTGGGTATTACCCGACGCTTTGTGGGAACAGAGCCGGAGTGTGCAGTGACGGACTGTTACAATGTAACTATGAAAGAAGTGCTGCCGGATCTTGGTATTCAGGTGACGGAGATTCCCAGAAGAGAGATTGGAGGAGAAGTAATCAGCGCTTCTCTGGTGCGTGCGGCCGTGAAGGAAGGGCAGCCGGAGAAAATAAGGGCGCTGGTGCCGGAGAGTACCTGGAAGAGGATCCGGTCTACAGACGCCCGGAAGGCTTGATGGACGGCTGCAGAAGACCGCTGTCTGCGCAGTTTATGAGGAAAAGCGCTTAAAAAGGAGAAAATGCAGTGAAGCATATCTATGTAAACGGAAAAGTCTACACTGGGGAACTTCCTCTGGTTCAGGCCTTTGGGGAGGAAGAGGGGAAATTTGTCTTTGCTGGTTCTGATGAAGAGGCGGCGGCGCTTGCAGAACCGGGGGATAAGGTGACGGATCTGCAAGGCCGCTTTGTATGCAGCGGCTTTAATGACAGCCATATGCATTTGCTGAGTTATGGAAGCAGCCTGAGCGCCGCCCGGCTGGCTGCTCATACGGGAAGCTTAAAAGAGATGCTTCAGTATTTTAAGCAGTTTAAAACAGCCCATCCTGTTCCGGAAAATGGCTGGCTGATGGGCCGGGGATGGAATCAGGATTACTTCACAGATACAGACCGGATGCCGGACCGACATGACTTAGATCAGGTATCGGATACCGTTTTGGTCTGCGCTGTCCGCGCCTGCGGCCACTGTCTGACCGTCAATACGAAAGCCCTTGAGTTTTTAGGCGTCACGGCAGACACCCCACAGCCGGAGGGCGGACGGATCGGCATGGATGAAAATGGCCCGGATGGCCGTTTTTTTGACAGCGCTATGGATCAGGTGTACCATGCTGTTTTGCCGCCTGACAAAGAAGAGATCAAGCGCAGGATCCGCCTTGCCTGCTGTGCCTTAAATTCCTACGGAATTACCAGCTGTCAGACTGACGACTACTGTGTGTATCGGGATATACCCTGGCAGACCGTCAATGAGGCGTACAGGGAACTGGAGAAAGCCGGGGAGCTGACGGTTCGGGTCTATGAACAGTGCAATTTTACAGAGACTGCCGATGTAAAGGGCTTTGTGGAGGCCGGAAATATCACCGGAGCCGGTACAGAGTATTTTAAGCTGGGGCCCTTAAAGCTGCTGGGAGACGGGGCGCTGGGGGCAAGAACCGCGTATCTTAGCCGTCCTTACGCCGATGCCCCCTCTGCCCGCGGAATTCCCGTATTTTCTCAGGAGACCCTTGATGAGATGATCGGCTATGCAAATGCCGTCGGGATGCAGACAGCAGTCCACGCCATTGGAGACGCCTGTCTTGACCGGGTTCTTGCAGCCTATGAAAAGGCCTTTAAGGAACATCCGAGGAAGGATCACCGTCATGGGATTGTCCACTGTCAGATCACCCGGCCGGATCAGCTTAAAAAGATCGCCCAGATGGGGCTTCATGTATATGCACAGAGCATTTTCCTGGATTATGACAACCATATTGTAAAGGAACGGGTGGGAGAGGAACTGGCGGCCACCAGCTACAGCTGGAAAACGCTGATGAATATGGGGGTATCGGTGAGCAATGGAACGGACTGCCCGGTGGAAGTGCCGGATGCGCTGGCCTCTATGGAATGCGCGGTTACAAGAACCTCTTTAAAGGATCATACAGGCCCGTATCTGCCCAAGGAGGCATTTTCTGTAAAAGAGGCCCTGGACAGCTACACCATCCGAGGGGCAGAGGCAAGCTTTGAGGAAGGGATCAAGGGAAAGATCTGTCCGGGGATGCTGGCTGATTTTGTGGTGCTGGAGCAGTCTCCCTTTGAAGTGAAACCGGAAAATATCCACAGAATCTCGGTGTATGGGACGTATCTGGGCGGGAAAAAGGTATTTGGCTGAGAGGGCACAACAGTACAAGTTACGATGAGAGGAGAGATGCGTCGTATGACAAAGAAAGAATTGGCCCTGAAACTGATCCAACGTTTAAAGGAGGCATATCCGGAGGCGTCCTGCACCCTGGATTATAACCAGGCCTGGAAGCTTCTGGTGGGAGTCCGGCTGGCAGCACAGTGTACGGATGCCAGAGTCAATGTGGTCACAGAGGAACTTTATAAAAAATATCCCGATGTGGATGCTTTAGCCGCTGCATCGCCGGAAGAGATCGAAGACATTGTAAGGCCCTGCGGCCTTGGCCGCAGCAAGGCAAGGGATATAAGCGCCTGTATGCGGATTTTAAAGGAAGAATACGGCGGCCAGGTGCCGGATGACTTTGACGCCCTCTTAAAGCTTCCGGGTGTAGGCCGCAAAAGCGCCAACCTGATCATGGGGGATGTATTTGGGAAGCCGGCTATCGTGACGGATACCCATTGCATCCGTCTGGTAAATCGTATGGGGCTGGTGGATCATATAAAGGATCCGAAAAAGGTGGAAATGGCGCTCTGGAAGCTGATTCCGCCGGAGGAGGGCAGCGACTTCTGTCACCGGCTGGTTTTTCATGGAAGAGAGGTATGCAGCGCAAGAACCAGGCCTGACTGCGAGCATTGCTGCGTGGCAGATCTCTGCGCCAGAGCCGGAGTCTGATAGGAGGGCTGCGGGCTTTTGAAGAAAAGGAGAAAAATGCAGCCGTTGTCTGCATATAGTTAAAAAAAGCAAAAAGGCAGAGATACCTTGGAACAGGAACTGATATATGTGGTAAAAGAGGGGGATAACGTGGATCAGATTGCCCGGACAGCCGGTATACCGGTAGAGGAGCTGATCTGGGCCAACCAGCTGGAAGCTCCCTACCGTCTGGCTGTGGGGCAGTCCCTTTTTGTGGGTACGCAAAGCAGTGTACAGGCCGGCCGTCCCTCTCTTTATACCTTTGGGTATGTGTATCCTTTTATTGACCGGCAGATACTTGACGAGACGCTGCCGTGGCTTACGGATCTTTATGTTTTCTCCTACGGATTTACAGCGGAGGGGGAGCTGATCCCTCCCCAGACGGAGGACGGCCCTGTGATAGAGGCCGCCAGAGCCGCAGGGGTGCGGCCTGTAATGGTGCTTACTCCCCTGGGACCGGACGGCCGTTTTAACAATCATCTGGTGACAGAGCTTTTTGCCAGTGAACGGGCCGTCCGACGCCTGATCTGGCAGTTAGGGGTCATGATGACGGAGAAGGAATATGAGGGTCTGGATATTGATTTTGAATATGTATCTGCAGGGGACCGAAGGGATTTTGCAGAGTTTATCGGTCTGTGTGCCAGAACCTTCAATCCCTTTGGCCTTACGGTCACAGCGGCTCTGGCTCCCAAGACCTCTGATGATCAGCCGGGGCTTCTCTACGAGGGCATGGACTATAAGGCTATCGGCGAGGCTGCCAACCGGGTGATGCTTATGACCTATGAATGGGGGTATTCCCAGGGGCCGCCTATGGCCGTTGCTCCGATCCACATGGTACGCCGGGTGGCGGATTATGCCTTGACCCGGATCCCGGCAGAGAAAGTCAGTCTCGGTATTCCCAATTACGGGTATGACTGGCCTCTTCCCTATGAGAGAGGAGTTACCAGGGCAAGAACCATAAACACTCTCCAGGCCATACAGCTTGCCATTGACCACGGCTCTGTGATCTATTTTGACGAGCTGGCTAAGTCCCCCTATTTTCACTACTGGCAGTATGGGATCCGCCATGAGGTCTGGTTTGAGGATGTCAGGAGCTTAAAGGCTAAGTTTGACCTGATAAAAGAGAAGGGGCTTACAGGTGCGGGTTACTGGCAGTTAATGAGCTTTTACCGCCCAAACTGGCTTCTTCTTGTACGGATGTTTGAGCTTGCAAAGGGAAATTTCCTATAGTATACTTTTTACAGCGGCAAACGGGCAGATTCGCTGCAAATGAGAGAACACAAGAGAAAGGAAGATATAACTATGAGCATTAGAATCGGAATCATGGGCTACGGCAATCTGGGAAGAGGCGTGGAATGCGCCATAAAGCATAATCCGGATATGGAATTAAAGGCAGTATTTACGCGGAGAGATCCCGGCGCTCTTTCGGTTCTGACAGAGGGCGTGAAGGTGTATTCCGCAGAGGATGCTCCGTCCATGAAAGATGAGATTGACGTTCTGATTCTCTGCGGAGGCAGCGCTACTGACCTTCCAGAACAGACCCCCCGGATGGCAGAGTATTTTAATGTGGTAGACAGCTTTGACACCCATGCAAAGATCCCGGAGCATTTTGAGGCAGTGGACCGGACAGCATCAGACCATGGCCATGTGGCAGTGATCTCCGTAGGCTGGGATCCTGGTATGTTCTCCTTAAACCGCCTTTACGCCAATGCCATCCTTCCCGGAGGAAAGGATTATACCTTCTGGGGAAAGGGAGTAAGCCAGGGTCATTCTGACGCGGTCCGCCGCATCCCCGGCGTAAAGGACGCAAGACAGTATACCATCCCTGTTGAGAGCGCCCTGGAGGCGGTAAGAAGCGGCAGCCAGCCGGAACTTTCCACCAGACAGAAACACACCAGAGAGTGCTTTGTAGTGGCAGAGGAGGGCGCTGATAAGGAGGCGATAAAGGAGGCCATTGTCACCATGCCAAACTATTTTGCAGACTATGACACTGCCGTTCACTTTATCAGTGAGGAAGAGCTTTTAAGAGACCATGCGGGGATTCCTCACGGCGGCTTTGTGATCCGTACGGGAAACACAGGCATGAAGGATGAACATTCTCATGTGATCGAGTACAGCTTAAAGCTGGATTCCAACCCTGAGTTTACCTCATCTGTTCTGGCTGCTTATGCAAGAGCTGCCTATCGCTTAAGCCGGGAAGGAGCAAAGGGCTGCAAGACTGTGTTTGACATTGCGCCCGCGTATTTAAGCCCGGAGGACGGGGCATTTTTAAGAAAACATATGCTGTAGGAGGAATTCTATGACCTATATCCGCAAGACCATCTGCCCTTATGACTGTCCGGCCACCTGCGGCCTGCTGGCAGAAACAGACGGAAAGCGTATCCTTAAAGTCTTTGCAGATCCGGAGCATCCCGTTACAAAGGGACTGATCTGCAGAAAGATGCAGCACTATGAGCAGTCCATAAACAGCCCGGACCGTATTCTTACGCCTATGAGACGCATCGGAGACAAGGGCGAGGGAAAGTTTGAGGCGATTACCTGGGAGGAAGCCGGAAAGGAGATAGCAGACCGTTTTAAAAAGATCCTGAAAGAGGATGGCCCGTCCGCCATCCTTCCGGCCTACTACTCCGGCACCATGGGCGTGATCCAGAGAAAGTGCGGAGAGGCCTTTTTTAATCGTCTGGGGGCCTGTTCCCTGGTTTTAAAGCTCTGTGCCAGCGCAAAGGGCTCAGGGTATGAGGCGGTGATGGGAAAAACCAGCTGCCTGGAACCGGAGGAGTTAAAACAGAGCAGTCTGATTCTGGTGTGGAGCAGCAATGTAAAGGCCACCCGGATCCAGGCCATGCCTGTTTTGCAGGAGGCCAGAAGGGCCGGGAAAAGGGTTGTCCTGATTGAGGCCTGTTCCAGGGAAATGGCGCCCTACTGTGACGAGACGATCCTGATCCGGCCGGGAACGGACGGGGCGCTGGCTCTTGCCATGATGGAGGTAATAGCAGAGCAGGGCCTTCAGGATGAGACGTTTTTAAGGGAGCAGTGTCTGGGATATGAGGAATTTCTTCCCATTGTAAAACAGAGTACCCCGGAGTGGGCAGAGGGCATTACCGGGATCCCCGCAGAGGTCATCCGAAGGCTGGCTCTGGAGTTTGGACAGGCAGAGACTCCGGCTATTTTTCTTGGAAGCGGTTTTTCCCGTTATGGAAACGGCGGCATGACGGCAAGGCTGATTACCATCCTGTCCGCCTTTACCGGAGCCTGGAAGAAGCCGGGAGGCGGTCTTTGCGGCAGCGAGCACAACGGGGGGCCTTTTGTGGACAGCCGCCGGGTGGCGCGGCCGGATTTCAGAAAGACGCCGGGGCGGATGGTAAATATCAACTGCCTGGGCTCCGCTCTGACAGACACGAAAAAGGATATCATAAAGGCCTTTTTCGTCTTTGGAGGAAATCCTGTCAATTCAGTCTGTAACCAGGCGGAGATGATTCGTGGCCTTCTCAGGGAAGATCTCTTTACAGTGGTTCATGAGCGTTTCCTCACGGATACGGCCCTGTATGCGGACATTCTTCTGCCCGCTGTCTTCTCTGTGGAGCAGACAGACTGTTTTAAGGCCTATGGGTACCGGACCTTCAGCGTAGGAAGAAAACTGGTAGATCCCCAGGGAGAATGTAAGAGCAACTGGGATATGTTCTGTTTTCTGGCGCAGGCCATGGGCTTTGAGGAAGAGCATTTTAAACGGACGGAGGAAGAGATGCTGGAGGATCTGTTAAGCCATCCTGAGCAGGGACTTCTGGAACTGACAGAGGATGAGTGGAGGAAACTGCGGGACAATGGAACCATCCGCCAGCCCTTTGGGGATCACAGCCATTTTAAAACGCCCTCAGGAAAGCTTATGATTGTCAATAAGGAGCTTGAGGATCCCGTTCCCTGCTACAGGGAGCCTTACGGGGGAGAATACCCTCTCCGGCTGATCAGCGTGCCGGACAGCCATACTTTAAATTCCATCTTTCTGGAGCGCCCTGATCTGGTGGCAAAGCGCGGCCCTGCGGCTTTGATGCTCCATCCTCTGGACGCAGCAGAGCGGGGAATCAGTGAGGGAGATCCTGTGACTGCCTGGAATGATCTTGCACAGGTGGAGTTTACTGCTTCTGTGACCTGGCAGGTAGCAAGGGGAACGGCGGCAGTGTCAGGCGTTTACAGTTCTGCCATAACGGGAACAAAGCTGCTTTTTAATGCCTTAAACCACGAGAGAATCTCCGATATGGGGGCTACCACGCTGAACGATAACAGGGTGGATGTAAAAAGGAGGACAGAGTGAAACATCACCTGGAGCATTTTCATGAAATGAACACGATGACACGGAGGACGAAATTCCTTCTTTTGTCTTTGATGCCATGGTATTTTATCATTATCGGCCTGGTGGTGCAGCCGCTTCCGGAGATTCTTCCCGGCCTCCTTCGGATCATGGTGGAGCCGGATCTTCTGATTACGGATTACTTTGCAGTAGGCGGGATTGGTGCGGCAACGATTAACGCCGGGCTGATTACACTGATCTGTCTTGCCATGGTTTACTTTATGGGGATGGAGATGAGCGGCCATACCATTACAGCCACCTTCCTGATGTTCGGTTTTTCCCTGTTTGGAAAGAACCTGATGAACATATGGGCCATCTTAGCCGGCGTGTTCCTCTATTCAAAATACCATAAGACCTCGTTTCAGCGGTATTTTTACATCGGGCTGTACGGCACCAGCCTTTCGCCCATTATGACTCAGATGATGCGCCTGGGCCATTTTCCGGTGCCGGTGCGCCTTCTGATCGCTCTGGCAGTAGGCATCGCCATTGGTTTTGTGCTTCCGCCCTTAAGTACCCATGTGCACTACGCCCACAAGGGGTATTCCCTCTATAATGTAGGTTTTGCAGCCGGTATCATCGCTACCGTGGTAGTGTCCCTGGCAAAGTCTTTTGGCCTGGAGATTGAGTCGCGTCTGATCTGGTCAGAGGGAAACCAGATATTGTTTGGCGTGCTTTTGGCTCTGCTGTTTGGCGTTATGATCGCAGCGGGAGTGGCAGTCCGGGGAAAGACCATATGGGAATCCTATATGAGGGTGATCCGGGATCCGGGCCTTGCGGGCGCTGACTTTTTTAAAGCGGAAGGCGGGGCGACTACAGTCTTTAACATGGGGATTAACGGCCTGTTTGCAACCTTTTTCGTGCTGGCGGTGGGAGGAGATATGAACGGGCCGACGATCTGCGGCATCCTGACGATTGTGGGATTCAGTTCCACTGGAAAGCATATCCGAAACATCGCTCCTGTGATGTTGGGAGTGTATCTGGCAAGCTTTACAAAAAACTGGGCGCTCAACGACCCAGCTCCGATTCTGGCTCTTTTGCTGTCCACCACCCTGGCGCCGGTTGCAGGGCAGTTCGGCGCTGTGGCCGGGCTGCTTGCAGGCTACCTTCACTCATCCGTAGCCCTTCAGGTGGGAGTGATCTATGGAGGCATGAATCTTTACAACAACGGTTTTGCCGGCGGTATCGTGGCGATTTTCCTGGTGCCTGTGATCCAGTCTATCAGCGACAGGAGAGCCAGGGCAAGAGGCGGGCTTTCTCTGTAAATGTGCGTAAAGGGCAAATATTTACAGAAAATATCTTGCTAGAGAGCATATGTAATTGTATAATAAAAGAAGCGTGGGATCCCGGCAGAGAGATCCTGAGCGCATATGTGTGTACATACAGAACGTCCTGTATTGATAGCTGCGATATGTTTGCGTGCGTCGGCAAAAAGCGGCCACAGGGGAAAATTACAGGGGAGCTGCTTATGATACACGAACATCAGGGAGGAAATGAAGATGAACGACGAAAGATATGACAGAGGGGAAAGACCAGCAGATAAAGGGGGATTCCTGTGGGGCCTTTTAGGCTGCTGTATCCCGATCGCAGGCCTGGTTTTGTTCCTTGTATGGAGGGATGAGCGGCCTAGAACAGCCAAGGCGGCGGGAATCGGAGCGCTGGTTTCTGTGGGCCTTACGATCCTGTGCTATGTAGGATTTTTTGCACTCTCTATCGGCACGGCGGCTCTGGTGGGCAGTGCAGGCCTGTAAGGAGCAGCAGGGGTCATGGGGCGTTTCTTAAGAATCTTTTTTGGCTGCCATGCCAGACCTGACCGGTCCTTTTACTGGAGGGGGAAACAGTTTCCCATCTGCGCCCGGTGCACCGGGGAACTGGCGGGGATGTTGGCGGGAATTCCCTGTATCCTGTTTTTCGGCTACTTTAAAGTTCCGGTTATGATTCTTCTGATGATCCCAATGATCGCCGACGGCTTTTTACAGCTCCTTACATCTTATGAGAGTAAAAATGGGAGAAGATTTGTCACCGGCTTTCTCTTTGGTCTGGCCTTTGACAGTATTCTCGTGTATTTTCACAGAGCCTGTGTGATGGCGGCAGCGGAGCTTGTGAAACTGTTCATCAGGGACGGTGCAGCAGTGGATCGGGCCAGGGATCTGTTTTTATAATGAGACGGAAGGCGGGGTGCATCCTGGGGGTTCTTTCGGAGCGAATCCGTTTTTTAAACATCCGAATACAGATCCGTTTCCCTGCCTGCAGCAGACAGGTGGGCAGACATGGACTGTGCAGGGCGCTTTTTACACAAAAACAGGAGAAGGCAGAACGTGACCGTTCAGTCTTCTCCTGTAATAGTTACAGCCATTTTGTGGGGCTTGCAGATGATAGTATCGGTGGACAGCTGTTTTTTGCCCTGGCGGACGCAGAGTTTATCCGGGCAGTCGGCATCGTCACACCAGATCTGTCCATGTTCGATGACCAGATGGTTCATGCCGCCTCCTGGGATGTTTACAGTAAATTCCTGATCCTTTTTAAGGGAAAGTGCTGCAATCTCCTTTCCGTCTACGGAAATATGGGCGGTCTGTCCCTGGGGAGCCGGAAAAAGGTACTGGTATCCCAAAAGAACCGCGGCCGCAAAGAGAAGGACCGCTGCTAAAAAAAGAGTTCGGCTGCGGGGGATGCTGTTTTTTTTCATCAGGCCGCCGCCTGCCTTAAGCACTCATTGATTCCGTTCACAAAGCCTGTAACGTTGATGCTTACAGAGGCAATGGCATCTTTTGCATATCCCTGGGCGTCTGCCAGCTGACTTACGCTTTGATGCTCGATCACATAAGCGGCAAGGGCTTCTGACTGGGCTTTCCAGGTGGGGCCGTCCTCAGTCATGACATAGAGGCCCTCCATGGATAATTGCTGCTTGCCGACTCCGTCAGCGCCTATGCAGTCCCAGGTGCAGGCGGTAATGACGCCGTCTTTCACGGTCAGTTCAACCTGGTCGGAAAAGCCCTTGGAATCCGCGGTTCCCTCATAGCTGTAAACGCCGTCCTTTAAAGGAAATTCCGGCTGATTTGTGGTTACAGGCCCCCTAAGAACCTGGTAAAGCGGCCCGGAAGCAGCCACAAATGCAAGAGACAGGACTGCCATGATCAGAAAACCGGCGAGGCTCTGTTTTGTAGAATGGTTTTGATTCATAGTCAGATACACTCCTTAAAAATTGAATTTCTGCCGGCTGTTCTTTCGCCCGCTGGACGAGAAGGAAAACCGGCTTATATCTACCTGTTTATTTTACCATAGGAACGGAAACTTTGTAAAGCAAGATTCAAGTATACATCAGACGGATACACGCAAAGGAGGCTGCATTTACCCATGAATATCCGAACAGGAAGGACCGCTCTGTACGGCCTTCTTATTGCTCTCGCCTTTATTTTTGGCTACATCGAGACCCTTATCCCCGTTTATCTGGGAGCGCCGGGGGTCAAGCTGGGGCTGGCAAACCTGGTGACCATCATCGTTCTGTACGCGCTGGGATTTTTGCCGGCCGTTTGGATCAGCCTGGCCAGAATCCTTTTGATCGGTTTTACATTTGGAAGTATGTCTACCATTCTGTTCAGTCTGGCAGGCGCAGTCTTAAGCCTTACGGTTATGTGGATCTGCAGGCGTTTTTCTCTGGTTGATATGGTGGGAGCCAGCATACTGGGCGGAGTGTTTCACAACATTGGCCAGTTTCTGGTAGCGGCCTATGTGGTACGGACGTTCGGCGTGTTTTCCTATATGCCGGTTCTTCTGTTTGCGGGAACCGCCGCGGGAGGCGTCATCGGCCTTCTGGGGGGGATGATATTAAAGCGGCTGAGGACGGCTCTGAAGGATCTGGAACGGTGAGTATTTTCTGAAAATGTATAAAAAAATTGTATCAATACAGAAGAAAATGACATTGTAATCGGAAAACGGAACTTTTATAATTAGGGGTACATCCCAAAAGCCAATACATTCGGGACGGTTGGGAGCAGGACAACATAAAATGGGGAGGTTATGACATGATCAGTCAAGCAGTCAAGGCTCTGGTGGATTACGGCCTGAGAAGGGGACTTTTAAAAGAGGAGGATACCGTTTACGCAAGGAATCAGATTCTGGAGGTTCTGAAAATGGATGAATATGAGGACTGGGAGGCGGACGGAACAGAAAATGCGCCTGAGCTGGAGGAGATTCTTAAAACTCTTTTAGACTATGCGGCAGCCAAAGGCCTTCTGGAGGGGGACAGCGTGGTATACAGGGATCTTTTTGATACCAGGCTTATGAACTGTCTGATGCCAAGGCCCAGCGAGGTGACGGCACAGTTCTGGAAGCGGTATGAGGAGTCTCCCCAGGCGGCAACGGACTATTACTACAAGCTCAGTCAGGATTCTGACTATATTCGCCGCTACCGCATTGTAAAGGATATGAAGTGGACGGCAGACACACGCTACGGGACGTTTGATATCACGGTGAATCTGTCAAAGCCGGAGAAGGATCCCAAGGCCATCGCGGCTGCCAGAGCGGCGGGGCAGAGCGGCTACCCCAAATGCCAGCTCTGCATGGAGAATGTGGGATATGCCGGAAGAGCGGATCACCCGGCAAGAAACACTCACCGTGTTATTCCGGTTACGATCAATGCCAGCCAGTGGGGCTTTCAGTATTCTCCCTATGTGTATTATAATGAGCACTGCATTGTATTTAACGGGTCTCATGTGCCCATGAAGATCGAGAAGGCCACCTTTAAGAAGCTGTTTGATTTTATCCATCAGTTTCCTCACTATTTTCTGGGATCCAATGCGGATCTTCCCATTGTGGGAGGATCTATCTTAAGCCATGACCATTTCCAGGGAGGACGCTATACATTTGCCATGGCCAAAGCCCCAATTGAAACATATTTCGCCATGGAAGGCTATGAGGATGTGAAGGCCGGGATCGTATTCTGGCCCATGTCCGTGCTGCGCTTACAGTGCAAAGACAGCGATCGGCTGGTCGAACTGGGGAATCACATATTAGAGGCATGGAGAGGGTATACGGATGAGGCGGCCTTTGTGTACGCAGAGACGGAAGGGGAGCCGCACAACACCATCACCCCTATTGCCCGGAAAAACGGAGCGGTCTATGAGCTGGATCTGGTTCTGAGAAACAATATTACCACGAAGGAGTTTCCTCTGGGCGTATACCATCCCCATCAGGACCTGCACCATATCAAGAAGGAGAACATCGGCCTGATCGAGGTCATGGGGCTTGCGGTGCTGCCTTCCCGGTTAAAGGGGGAGCTGACAGAGCTTGGCCGGTATGTGACGGAGGGCCTGGATATCCGCTCCAATCCTTCCATTGAAAAGCACGCCGATTGGGCGGAGGCGTTTTTGCGGGAATATGAAAAACAGGGAATAAAGATTACCTGTGAAAATGTAGATGCAATCCTTAAGAAAGAGGTTGGTCTGGTATTTGCCAGAGTCTTAGAGGATGCCGGCGTATATAAGTGCACGAAAGAGGGACGGGAGGCCTTTGGCCGTTTCTTAAAGGCAGCCGGATTTTATGAGGCATAAGGCTTTTGAAAAATTACTGGTCTGTCTGCCGCAAAAAAATAGACGGCAGCAGCAAATATATAAAGGAGGATATCAATATGTTAGATGAAAGATGGGTATTTCATGATGATGTAAAGGCGGAGCAGGCCGGAGAGGGCGTGATCCGCAGGGTGCTGGCTTACAGCCGGGATCTGATGTGCGTGGAGAATACCTTTGAGACAGGAGCGGTGGGAAAGCTTCATCATCATCCTCATACTCAGATCACCTATGTAGTAAGCGGTGTTTTTGAGTTTGAGATTGACGGAGAGAAGAAAATCGTAAAGGCGGGAGACACCATGCTGAAATTAAATGGCGTGGAGCACGGCTGCGTCTGCAGAGAAGGCGGCATCCTTTTGGATATCTTTACCCCCATGAGAGAGGATTTCGTGTAAGATATTCTGCCATCCATGATTTGATCCGCGGCCGGGGATGCTTGTCCTCAGGCCGCGGATTTTTGTATGGCGGAAAAAAAGATGGAAAGTTGGGTATGTCATCCCTTTTCTTTATGAGGCAGGCGGCCGCGGAAGAACCGCTTGCAAAGCTCGTTCCAATGGAAGGGAATCAGGGGATAGATATAGCTCTTTCCTGCAATGGTGCGGTTAAAGGCAATGGCGCATAAGGTAAAAATGATTCCGGCTGCATATCCCCAGAGGTTGAAAGCGGCAGTCAGGATCAGGATGATTACACGCATGAATTTCATGGCATAACCCAGTTCAAAGCTCGCCTGAGAATAATTGGCGATTGTTACAAAGGCCATATACAGCATGGTTTCGCTGTTAAACCAGCCCGATTTAACAGCATATTCTCCCAGCACGATGCCGGCGATAACACTGAGAGGGGTCGTAAGCATACTGGGAGTGTTTACGGCTGCCAGCCGCAGTCCGTCAATGGCAAATTCCAGGATCAGAAGCTGCCAGATTAAAGGCACATTGTAGGGATCTGACAGCTGTATAAAGGCCAGCCAGTCCGGGATCAGCTCTGGATTCTGCATAAACATCAGCCAGGTTGGCGTAAGAAAGAGAGACAGGGCGGAAATGGTCATGCGGGTCAGCCGCAGATAGGTGCCTGTGATGGGTGGAAAGTAGTAGTCGTCTGCCTCTTCGATGATATCAAATACAGAGGAGGGAAGGATCATGGCAGAGGGGGAGGTATCCACCAGTATCACGATATTTCCCTCTAAAAGAGAGGCCGCCGAGGTATCGGGCCTCTCGGAAAACTTAAATTTGGGAAAGGGATTAAACCACTTGTAGGGAAAAAGACATTCAGCCAGACTTTCCTGATTCATGGTCAGAGCGTCAACTTCCAGGCCGCGGATTCTTTTTTTTATGGTTTTAAGAAGCGTTTGGTCTACCCGGTTTTCCATATAACAGATGGCGATATCCGTATGGGAGCTTTCTCCGGCTGTCATGATCTCGATGGAAAGCTTCGGATCCCGAATCCGCCGACGGATCAGAGCCGTATTAAATACCAGAGTTTCCACAAAGCCGTCTCTGGAACCACGCATCACCTTGTCTTTTTCCGGCTCACTGACCCCTCTTGCCGGATAAGTGCGGCAGTCAATGGTAAGGCAGGTATCGTAACCGTCGATGAACAGGCAGGAAACGCCGGAAAGCAGCTGGAGAATCATATCCTCGCTGTCCCTGATCAGTCCGATCTCGCCATAGGGAAGGTATTGCTTGGAAAAGCTGTGGGCATCCTCCGGCATGGCGTCAGACTTAATGGATGAGAGGCCCTGGAGGATCTTTAAAATCGAATCATCCTTGGTGAAACCGTCGATGAAGTAAAGACAGGCTCTTCGTCCGCCAATGGTAAGAACCCGGTAGACCACATCGAAATTCCGGTCCGTATGCAGCTCATTGTTCAGATATTTGATGGTTTCCTGTAAATCCTGAGAAAATTTCATAATGGTGTCCTTTCTGTCCGGCAATGGCGCTTCCGCATGAAAAACAGACGCATTTTCTTTGCGGATAGCAGTAAGACAGGCAATAGTATAGCCATAATTCTAAAAAATATGTCAAGGATCTTCCCGCAGATAAAAAAACAGAACCGTTGAAATAGATATAGAATTTCCTTATAATGGAAAAACATATGGTAAATTGCACAAAAAGAGTTGACAGAAATGGAAACGGGTGGTATAGTAACATTTGTAAGCAGCACAACGGAGTGCCTTACAGGTTTTTGTTTGGTATGGGGATGCCAATACAACTTATAGTGTGACGGTTTTTGATCGTGACTGGGAGCTGCCTTCTGTGGGGGAAGGGCAGCTCTTCTTTTTTGCTGCCATACATCCGGGAGAACCAATTGACGGATATTGGGATTTCCAGCCATTTCACAGTTGACATTTTTCCTACGGGAATAGTATGATAAAGAGGTAAAAAACAAAAGCAAAGGACTGTTTATATGCTGGTATCGACAAAAGGGCGGTATGCCTTAAGAACTATGGTAGATCTTGCTCTCCACGGAGACGGGGAGCCGGTAAAGATAAAAGATATTGCAAGACGTCAGGATATTTCCGGAAAGTATCTGGAACAGATCATCTCCATCCTGTCCAGATCCGGGTGCGTAAGAAGCGTCCGGGGCAATCAGGGAGGATATTATCTCACCCGTCCTGCCTCCGAGTACACCGTAGGTATGATCCTGCGGATTACGGAGGGGAATCTGGCCCCCGTGGACTGTCTGGCAGGGGAGGATAACCCCTGCCAGCGACAGCAGGACTGTGTGACACTCAGGCTGTGGCAGGAATTGGATGAGGCCATTCGGGGCGTGGTGGATCGATACACCATTGAGGATCTGGTGGAATGGCAGAAGGGGCAAAAGGATAATTATGTGATCTGATGAAAGGGCGTTCCTGTAAGCTCCTTCTTTATAGACTGCAGATCTCCCGTACAATCGCTCCTGCGATCATAAGCCCTGCCACAGGAGGAACGAAAGCAATGCTTCCCGGAGTGGCCCTGCGGCTGCCGGTATCCTCTTCGGTTGGACCGGGGGCAAGAGGCGGCTCCGGGGACCAGCAGACCTTAAGGTTTTTGATGCCCCTGGCCTTTAATTCCTTTCGCATCACCCGGCACAGGGGGCAGACGGAGGTTTCTTTCAGATCAGAGATCCGAAACAGCTCCGGGTGGAGCTTGTTTCCCGTACCCATAGAGGAAATCAGGGGAATGGAATGTTTGTCTGCGTAGACCGCAAGGGCAATCTTGGCGGAAACATTATCAATGGCATCCAGAATATAGGTGATGGAAGAGGAGTCAGGCTGTACAGCCTGGCTTTTTGTTCTGTGTTCTGTGCTGTGAGCGGTCCCGGCGCCTGTTTCGTCCTCATCTGGCGCAGGAAGGGAGAGAATACGCTCAAACAGGCCTTCCAGGGTATCAGGAAGAACAAACTCCTCGAAGGTATGCACGCTGGTATGGGGGCAGATATCATGGATCTTCTTTGCCATTACCTGGGTTTTATACTGGCCGATGGTGCTGTGCAGAGCAATGCTCTGGCGGTTAATATTGGTCAGAGAAACGGTGTCGTTGTCGATCAGCACCAGGCGTCCTGCCCCGGAGCGCGCCAGCGCTTCAATCGCGTGGGATCCCACGCCGCCTACGCCGAATATAACGATGGTAGAATGTTTAAGGGCTGAGACTGCCTCCGGGCCGATCAGCATTTCGGTGCGTGAAAATTCAGTGATCATAAAACCTCCTTGTATATGTGTGTCCAGAGACGGGGAAAAGATGCAGATATGTTTCTCCCCGTTGCTGTTCATGTAAAAAAATAAAGCCCTGGCAAGTGTGGTAGAAGTGGTGCAGGGCTTTATGAGATGTACAGAACAGGCGTTCTGAACAATTTCAGTATACCGCATATCCGGCCAATAGTCAAGGGCGAAATTAGCTCTGTGATTTTAAGCGGAACTATGCTATACTACTGTCAGAAAATTTGTGGCCGTATTCGGAAACATCGCAAAACAGGCAGACGGCGTTATCCTCCAAGAGCGGGACTGCCGTCCCAGGAGCGGAAAGTCCGGCCGGTCGGGATTTGGAGGACAAGATGAAAGATGGATTTTTAAGGACTGCGGCCGCTACACCTAAAATCAGGGTGGCGGATCCCAGGTATAACGCAAAACAGATCATAGAGCTGATGGAGCAGGGGGAAAGCCGGGGTGTAAGGGTCATGGCATTTCCTGAATTATGCTTGACGGGCTATACCTGTTCAGATCTCTTTTTGCAGACAGCCCTGTTGGCTGCCGCAAAGGAGGAACTGAAAAAAATCGCCCAGGCCAGCAAAAAGCTTCACATGATCGCCTTTATCGGCCTTCCCTGGGAGCATGAGGGGAAGCTTTACAATGTGGCCGCTGCTGTAAGCGGAGGCAGGATCCTGGGCCTTGTGCCGAAGAAGAATCTGCCTAACTACTCCGAATTTTATGAAATGCGCCATTTCTCTCCCGGAAATGAAAGGGCTTTATGGATCAGGATGGAGGGGGAAAAGATCCCCTTTGGCATGAATCTTTTATTTTGCTGTGAGGACGTGCCGGATCTGGTGATCGCGGCTGAGATCTGTGAGGATGTGTGGGTTCCATGTCCTCCCAGTATTTCCCATGCCATGGCGGGAGCGACGGTGATTGTCAACTGCTCTGCCAGCGATGAGACCACCGGGAAGGATATTTACCGCAAAGATCTGATCTGCGGCCAGTCTGCCCGTTTAGTCTGCGGCTATATCTATGCCAATGCAGGGGAAGGAGAGTCCACCCAGGATCTGGTTTTTGGCGGCCAGAATATCCTGGCGGAAAATGGAACCTGCCTGATGGAATCCCGCCGGTTTTCCAATGAATGTATCTGTGCAGATATGGATCTGGAACGGATCACGGCAGAACGCCGCAGGATGACCACCTTCCCGACAGCCGGCGAGGCAAAGGAGGCCGGCGGCTACGTAACCGTGAATTTTGAACTGGAGCGGGGACTTAAAGAGGAGTCCCGTCCGGTTCTGCGCTATATTGATCCAGCGCCCTTCGTACCCGGTGATCCCGCGCAGAGAGACCGCCGCTGCGAGGAGATTCTCTCCATTCAGGCCATGGGCTTAAAGAAACGGCTGGAGCATACGGGCTGTAAGCAGGCAGTCATCGGACTTTCCGGCGGTCTGGACTCTTCTCTGGCCCTTCTGGTAACGGTGCGGGCGTTTGATCTGCTTAAGATCCCAAGGGCAAATATCCACTGCATCACCATGCCCTGCTTTGGCACCACAGACCGGACCTACAGCAATGCCTGTGCCATGGCAGAGAAGGTAGGAGCCACTCTTAGAGAGATCAATATCCGCCAGTCCGTTACCAGCCATTTTGCAGATATCGGACACGATATAAATGTCCATGATGTGATCTATGAAAACGGACAGGCCCGAGAGAGAACCCAGATCCTTATGGATATTTCCAATCAGGTAGGCGGTCTTGTGATCGGAACCGGCGATATGTCGGAACTGGCTCTGGGCTGGGCAACCTATAACGGGGATCATATGTCCATGTATGGCGTCAATGCCTCAGTGCCAAAGACGCTGGTTCGCCATCTGGTCCGCTATTATGCGGATACCTGCGGTGAAAAGGAGCTTTCCGATGTACTCTTTGATGTGCTGGATACCCCTGTAAGCCCGGAGCTTCTGCCGCCGGAGGACGGAAAGATTTCTCAGAAAACGGAGGATCTGGTTGGTCCCTATGAGCTTCATGACTTCTACCTCTACTATGTGCTGCGCTTTGGCTATCGTCCTGGAAAAATTTTCAGAATGGCGGTGCAGGCCTTTGAGGGGAGGTATGAACGGGAGATCATTTTAAAATGGCTTACTGCCTTTTACAGGAGATTTTTCAGCCAGCAGTTTAAGCGCTCCTGTCTGCCTGACGGCCCGAAGGTAGGCTCGGTGGCCGTATCTCCCAGAGGCGATCTTCGGATGCCCAGCGACGCAGTCAGCCGTCTGTGGCTGGACGAACTTAAGGAGCTGGAGCAGAGCGTTTATAGAGAACGGAAAGGAGAGGCTGGAAAATGATCAACAGTACCTCAAATAAACAGGTAAAACGGGTGATAAACCTTCAGGCAAAGGCAAAGGCCAGAAGGGAAGAGGGTCTGTATGCGGCGGAGGGACTTCGGATGTGCAGGGAATTTGCGCCTTCGGAGGTGGAAGCGCTCTATGTGACCCCGGCCTTTGAAGGGCAGAAGGAAAATAAGGAGTGGCTTAAGGCATTTTCCTATGAGGTGGTAACAGAAGAGGTGATGAAGGCCATGGCTGATACCAGGACTCCCCAGGGGGTGCTGGCGGTGGCAAGGCAGAAAACATACGCGCTGGACGACCTTATAAAGCCAGGGAAAGAAAATGCCCCGATTCTTTTGATGCTGCTTGAAAATATCCAGGATCCAGGCAATCTTGGCACGATTCTCCGGGCGGGAGAGGGGGCGGGCATCACCGGCGTCATTATGAGCCGGGATACCGTGGACATCTACAGTCCCAAGGTGATCCGCTCTACCATGGGTTCCGTGCTGCGGGTGCCCTTCCTTTATACAGATGATTTCACCGCCGTCTGCACCCGCCTTAAGGAACATGGGATCCGCCTTTTTGCGGCCCATTTAAAAGGCATGAATAATTATGACTGCCAGGATTATACTGAAAACATGGGCTTTCTCATCGGAAATGAGGCAAACGGCCTGACAGAGGCAGCGGCCCGGACGGCAGACTGCTGTATCCAGATCCCCATGGCAGGGAAGGTAGAGTCCCTAAATGCGGCAGTAGCTGCGTCGGTATTGATGTTTGAAGCTGCCAGACAGCGCAGGGCGAAGGGATAAAACCGGAATCGTTTCGATGAAAAGGCTCCTGGAAAGGAGAAGTTTCCATGACTGAGATTGCCGGATGGTTTTTTGCATATTTATTTTTTATGGCTGTGGAACTCATTTTCTGCAGCCTTACTTCCCTCTGGTTTGCCGCAGGGGCACTTGGGGCCTGGATTCTGGCTCTTCTTGGGCGGCCAGTGGAGGAACAGCTGCTTTGCTTCCTCTTTCTCTCGGCTGCCGTCTTTGGGCTTTTGGGTCTTTTTGGAAGGAGGAACGGATGAAACTGCAGCTGGATAAAAGGCGTTTTTACGGCATTGTACTGGAGGGCGGGGGAGCCAGAGGCGCTTATCAGATCGGAGCCTGGAAAGCTTTAAAAGAGGCGGGAATAGAGATTAAAGGAGCGGCAGGCACCTCGGTGGGGGCCTTGAACGGGGCGCTTATCTGCATGGACGACTTGGAAAAGGCGGAAAAGATCTGGGAAAATATTCGTTACTCTCAGGTAATGGATGTGGACGATCATATGATGGAAATGCTGCGGGAGTGGACCTTAAAAAGCGGCCCCTCCATTCCCATACCGGAGATCTGGGGCAGGATCAGACGTCTTTTGAGGGATCGGGGCTTTGATATAACCCCGCTGAGAGACCTGATCCGCCGGACGGTAGACGAGCAGGCGATCCGATCTTCCAACCGGGAACTCTATGCGGTAACGTACTCCCTCACAGAAAAACATCCCCTGGTGGTAGACATAAAAGAGGTGCCGGAAGGGGAGATCTGTGATATGCTTATGGCCAGTGCCTACCTCATTGGGTTTAAACAGGAGAAACTGGGCGGAAAGTATTATATGGACGGCGGTCGGGTGAATAATGTTCCTGTAGATGTGCTCATCGACAGGGGGTATGAAGATATCATTGTCCTTCGGATCTACGGTTACGGCGTGGATACAGAACGCCGGCTTCAGGTGCCGGAGGGTGTGAACCTGTACCATGTGGCCCCGCGGCAGGATCTGGGAGGGATTCTGGAATTTGACCGGAAGAAAGCAAGAAAAAATATGCTTTTAGGGTATTTTGACGCTATGCGTATGCTGTACGGCCTGGAAGGCCGGATCTATTATCTGGATGCGCCGGAGGGAGAGGAGTATTATTTTGCCCGGCTGATGGCTGAGGCCGGGCAGCTGACAAAAAATTCCCGGCCCCTGCGCTGCTATACGGAAGGGATTTTTCCTGAGACCGCTGCAAAACTGGGGCTTAAGGCGGGATGGGATTATAAGGAACTTTATCTGGCCCTGCTGGAAGAGAGGGCAAAAAAATGCCGGCTCAGCCGTTTTGCCATCTATACCCCGAATCAGCTTTTAGAGGCTGTAAACCGTTTCGGGCCGGCAGAAACACTGGATTCTGAGCCGGAGGCGCGTTGATGGTTTATTCTGCAAATTGCTCTGCTATTTCCTGAGTGATTTTCAGAAACCTATCGATATCGTCTTTGCCGTGGCAGTGGAGAGGGGATACGCGGATCGCTCCTTCCAGCCCCAGCGCTTCAACAATCCGTTTTGAATAAATGTTGGAGTTGATGCGCTCATAAACCGTTACGCCGCGTTTCTGGTATTCTTTCACGCTTTCCGTAAAATCCATTCCCTGAATCCCCATGGCAACGATCAGGTCTTTGGCGGCCAGATCCTTGGTATCCACATATACCTGAACGCCGGGAATGGAACGCAGTCCGGGCTGTGTTTTGGATCCTTCAAGAAGGCGGTGCAGCAGCGCTTTTTCATGCATATGGATACGATTCATGCCCTCCACAAAAAGAGTTCTTTTATCCTGGCTGTCCATAAAATGGGCGCCGATGCTGCATACATAAGATATAACAGCGCGCATGGCTGCAAAATTGCCGGGAGTAGGCGTGCCAAGAGACCACTCTGTCGGCCCTTTGCCTGTAAGTTTGCGGTGCCTCATAGATGCAACGCGGTCAGATACATAGGCAAAACCGCAGCCGCGGATGCCGAAAAACTTATAAGGCGCAAAGTTCATACCGTCAATCCCCAAATCCTCTACATCCATGGCTGCATGGGGGGCGTGCTGGACAGCGTCTGTTACGATATAAATATCAGGATTGATTTCTCTGGCGCGCCGCGCAATCTCTTTTATATCCATAATATTTCCGGAAATATTGGAGGCGGACATGATGCTTAAAAGTACGGTATCCTTGTCGACATATTTCATCACTTCCTCCGGGTCAATTCCCCCTGTGGCCTGATTGGCAGGAACCACGCGAAAATCCCGTCCTGTTTTCCTGCAATAATATTCCACTGCGTCGTGGGCAGAGGGATGCTCCAGGGAAGAAGTAACGGCGTTGGTGCCTGTGGTTACATTCTCCATTATGGCTCCAACCAGGTTAAACATCGTCTGAGAGGCGGTCAGCTCGGTTAAAAGAGCGCCGCTTTTTGCACCGAATACAATCCGCAGGATATCTTCGGTTCCTCCTGAAACCATTTCTTTTAAAATCATGGCTCTTTCATGGATGCGTTCGGGACAGTCGGGAAACTGTTCGGTCAGGCATTTGGCCTCCACTGCAGATTTCAAGCGCAGGGAGCCGCCGGAATTTTCAAAAAAAAGCCGTGGCCCAAACTGGGGATCCTCATCCGCAAAATAGAATTGTTCTTTTAAATGTTTCTGAAATTCATCTGTAAATAACTCTCCCTGTGACTGATTCATGTTTGTTCCTCCTCTATTTGTGAAACTTATGTATCTGTTTTTATGATACCACTCTGCTTAATGATTGAGAAATGAATAATTTCATTGTATAATATTAAAAAAATCTATATTTGGAGGGTTATAATGAAACAGGCGGAGATTGAGACATTTTTAATGATTGTTAAAACAAAAAATATTACCAAAACGGCTGAAAATCTGTTTTTGTCCCAGCCGACGGTCAGCCATCGCCTGAAATGTCTGGAGGAGGAACTGAATGTAAAGCTCCTTACCAGAAAAAAGGGGTATAAGCAGATTGAACTTACGGCTCAGGGAGAGGAGTTTGTACCGATCGCGGAGCGCTGGCTGTCTTTGTGGCAGGAGATGCAGCAGCTTCAGCATGGAAGAGAAAAGCTGTATCTGAGCATCGGCTGCACAGATACAATGAATACTACCATTCTTTTTGAACTGTACCGGAATCTGTTAAATGCTCCGGCTTCGGATATCAATATGAAGATTACCACCCATTATTCCTATGAAATCTATGGACTTTTGGAAAATCATGAGATTGATCTGGGCTTTGTGTATCATCATCTTCACTTTAAGAACATTGTGGCAGAGCCGCTTTTGAAGGAAAAAATGTACATTGTCCAGTCAGGAGATACAAAGCTTAAAAAGGGGCGGATCCATACGGATGAGCTTGATCCGGCGGAAGAAATTTTCGTAAGCTGGGAGGCGAATTACCAGATCTGGCACGATCAGTGGGTAGGAAAAGGGATGCGCCCCAGGGTTCAGGTGGATACATTTGAATTGCTGCTCCATCTGATTTCAGATGCCAGAAGGTGGTTTATTGCACCTGTTTCTGTGGTGGAGCGTATCCGGGATCTGCGGGATGTGCAGGTCAGTGAGATTGCAAACAAAACACAGCCGCCTGAACGGATCACCTACAAAATACGCCACAAGTATCCTAATGAATCGACACAGAAGGCAGTACAGTTGTTTGAAGAAAAGATGATGGATTACCTGAAAACAAAAAACTGGGGACTTATAATATAAAAAATGTTAATATATTATAGATAAATAATTTATTTTTGTTAATGTTTGTCATGTGCTATACTTAGATCAGTTAAAGATTGTGCAATAGTTATGAAGGCTTATGATAGGAGAGGTTAACGTGAATGTAAAAATTCTGACAGCAGGAGAGTGTGCCGTATCCGTTCAGATGGGCGATGAGATAAACCTTGAAGTGAACCGCCTGGTTCGAATGCTCTCTCATGAACTGGAGATACATCCCATTGAGGGTGTGACTGAGACGGTTCCTACCTATGCATCTTTGATGATCCATTACAGGCCGGAGATCATTCTCTATGCCAGGCTCAGGGAGGAACTTTCCATAAGGCTTAAGGCAGTGGAAGCATTGCTTGAAAAGACGGGTATGACGCTGGAAAATACTGCCGGCAGAAAGGAAATCGTAAAGGAGATACCTGTCTGCTACGGAGGAGAGCTGGGGCCTGATCTGGAGGACTGCGCGGCGTTTGAAGGAATTTCTGTGAAAGAACTGATACGGATGCATTCCAGCCATGACTATTATGTGTATATGCTGGGGTTCGCTCCGGGGCACGCGTATATGGCCAGGTTTGAGGAACCGTTTCATTTTAAAAGGAGAGAAACTCCCAGAGTGCGGATTGAAGCCAGATCCATTGTTGCTCAGGAAAATCTTTCCAATCTGATTCCGTTTGAACAGCCCTGCGGATGGAATGTCATAGCCAGAACGCCTCTGAATATCTGCGATTACAGGAGAAAAGATCCGTTTTTAGTACATCCGGGAGAGTGGGTTAGATACATACCTGTAAACTTTGACGAGTATAAAAAAATAGAAAAAGCGGATCAGAAGGGTGCGTATGTTGTAAAAACGTATGAAAAGGCGGTGAGATAATGGGCATTGTAGTTGAAAAGCCGGGAATACTTACCACGGTTCAGGATGCGGGACGTTTTGGCTATCAGCAGTATGGGGTATCTCCCGCAGGGCCTATGGATACCAGATCCTTTCAGCTGGCGAATATACTGACAGGTAACCGGCCGGATGAGGGAGCCCTTGAGTTTACGGTGGCAGGGCCGTCTCTGCGCTTTGAACAGGATAATGTGATTGCTGTCACAGGAGGAGATTTATCGCCGTCTCTGGACGGCAGGCCGGTTCCGATGTATCAGGCAGTGGCTGTAAAAGAGGGAGAGACGTTATCTTTTGGAATGGCCCATGGAAATGGCTGCAGAGGTTATATTGCTTTTGCCGGAGGTCTTGATATCCCGCTGGTCATGGGAAGCAAGTCTACTCTGATGCGGAATAAAATGGGCGGTATGGATGGCAGAAAGCTGGAGGCTAAAGACCGCATCGGCTTTGCTGCTCCGGCGGCAGAGCTTCCTGGTATGGAAAAAAGAAGGCTGAAGCCGGAAAAATTTTTACAGGGAGAAATTACACTGCGGGTGGTAACAGGTCCTCAGGAAGATGCCTTTTCTCAGGAAGAGCTTCGCCGTTTTTTCTGGTATGGGGCAGAGATTACCAATGAATTTGATCGTATGGGATGCCGCTTAAAGAGAAAAGAGCCAATCAGGCATTTAAAGGATGGCAATATCATCAGTGACGGGATTGCCCTTGGCTCTATTCAGGTGCCGACGAACGGACAGCCGATTATTATGCTGGCGGACCGGCAGAGCACGGGAGGCTATGCAAAGATCGGAACGGTTATTTCGGTGGATCTTCCCCTTCTGGCACAAAGCCTGCCGGGAACCAGGGTAAGGTTTATACGGGTCAGCCTTGAACTGGCTCAGGAACTTTATGTCAGGCAAAAAAAGCAGATCGAAGCGTTTCAGGTATTTCTGAAACAGACATCTGATCAAAGATAGGAGAAAGGTAAAAATGAAGATTGTTGTATTAGACGGGTATACTTTAAATCCGGGAGATATTTCCTGGGAAGAACTGGAAAAGATGGGGCAGCTGACTGTCTATGACCGGACAAAGCCGGAGGAGGTGCTGGAGCGCATCAAAACGGCAGATGTTGTATATACCAATAAAACACCGCTGACAAAAGAGGTTCTGGAGGTCTGCAGGAGCATTAAGTTTATAGGAGTTCTGGCGACCGGCTATAACATAGTGGATGTAGAGGCGGCGAAGACTCTTGGCATCAAGGTGGCGAATATTCCTTCTTACGGAACGGCAGCGGTGGCGCAGTTTGCAATTGCCCTTTTGCTGGAACTGTGCCATCATGTGGGCGAACATTCAGACTGTGTAAAGAGAGGGGATTGGAGCAGCAGCAAAGACTGGTGTTTCTGGAACCACCCTCTGACAGAACTGGCTGGAAAAACCATGGGGGTTATTGGTTTTGGGCGTATCGGTCAGGAAACTGCGCGGATCGCTCAGGCCCTGGGTATGAAAATACTGGCTTATGACGCATATCAAAGGACGGAACTGGAGACAGAGACGTGCAGGTATGCTGAACTTGATGAGCTTTTGGTCCGGTCAGATGTAATTACCCTTCATTGCCCGCTGTTTCCATCGACCAAGGGAATTATAAACAAAGAGACTATCGCAAAAATGAAGGACGGCGTTTTGATCATCAATGATTCCAGAGGTCCTCTGATCGTGGAGGAGGATCTGCGGGATGCTTTAAACAGCGGAAAAGTCGGCGGAGCGGCGGTTGATGTGGTTTCTACGGAACCAATTCGTATGGATAATCCGCTGCTGGAGGCAAAGAATGTGATCATTACACCGCATATTGCCTGGGCGCCCAGGGAGTCAAGACAGAGGCTGATGAATATTGCGGCAGATAATTTAAAATGCTTTCTGGAGGGAAAGCCTCAAAATATAGTAAATCTGTAGGTAAGAGCCTGAAATTATGAGGGAAGGGAGAATGGATCATGTATTCAGTGGATTTAAACAGTGATATTGGAGAGAGCTTTGGAGCGTACAAACTGGGAGATGATGAGGCGATTATCCGCCATATTACGGCGGCGAATGCAGCCTGCGGATGGCATGGGGGCGATCCGATGGTTATGGACAGGGTGGTAAGGCTGTCTAAAGAGCATGGGGTGGCTGTGGGAGCGCACCCAGGATATCCGGATCTGATGGGATTTGGCAGACGCAGGATGACGCTGTCCTTTGAAGAAGCAAAGAATTATGTGAAATATCAGATCGGGGCGCTGTCGGCGTTTACAGTAAGCTATGGAATAAAGCTTCATCATGTGGCCCCCCATGGAGCCATGGGAAACCAGTGCCAGTATGATGAGGAACTTTCCAGAGCTGTGTGTGAGGCTGTATATGAGTTTGACCGGGATTTGATCATCTATTACTGTGCCGGCGCTGTACTTGGAAAGGTAGCGGAGGATATGGGGCTTCGTACTGCGGCGGAAATCTTTGCAGACCGCGCTTATATGGACGATCTGTCCCTGGCTCCAAGGAAAATGGAAGGGGCTATGATCACCGATGAGGATATTGCCATTGGCCGCTGCGTACGGATGATAAAAGAGGGGAAAGTAACCTCAATCAACGGAAAAGAATTGGATATAAAGGGAGATACGCTCTGTGTCCATGGAGATGGACCTAAGGCCATGGAATTTGTCCGCAAGATACGCAAGACGTTTGAGGAGGAAGGGATTCAGATCAAAACATTATAAAACAGGCGTATTCAGGCGCGGGGAAGGCTGGGGAAGAATATGAACAGGAATAAATCAGATTCAGTAGTAAAAAAAATGATGATCGCGCTCTTTGGAGGACTGATCGTAGGCGTAGCGTTTCTGCTTTTAAGAGAAAAACTGGTTTCAACGGGGAATGAAACAGTGTGGAATGTGATAAATAACCTGCTGTTTCAGGATATCACAGTTCCTGAAGGCGTAAGATCCATAGGAATATTTTATATCGTAGGACAGATATTTATGAGAGGGCTGCAGCTTGCCATTGTTCCGCTGGTTCTGGTGTCGTTAAGTCTTGCGATGTGCAGCATCTCCAACGCCTCTAAATTGGGACGGATTGCAGGACGGACTCTCCTTGGCTTCTTCCTGTTTTATTGTGTAGGCGCATTTGCTGCAGGCGCTGTGGCATACGGGGTAAAAAGCGCAGGCTTTTACAATGTAGTGCTTCCGGGAGGGGAAGTGGCAGAGGCTGCGACCATAGAAGCCTTTAATCCGTTAGCAACCATTGTAAATGCGGTTCCAAGCAATATTACAGGTGCGTTTGGAAGTAACAATGAGATCCTGGCAGTAGTAGTCGTGGCGATTCTGCTTGGGCTGTGCATCAACCAGCTGGGGGAAAAGGCGGAGGCTTTAAAGAAGATACTTATGAGCTGTGACGAGGTGATCCAGCTTTATTTAAAGATACTGATCAATAAAGTGGGGCCGATTGCCATCTTTTGCCTGATTTCACGTACCTTTGCTATTTATGGGGTAGAATATCTGGCGCCTGCAGCGGCTTATATGGTATCAGCGATTGCTACCCTGTTTATACTGGTGGTTACGGTTTATCCGATTGGAGTATTTTTAACAACCGGGTTAGATCCGTTCACTTTTATGAAAAAGATTGCAAAAGTGGGTGTATTTGGTTTTTCTACTAATTCTTCTGCAGCCTGTCTTCCCCTAAATACAAGAACCTGTAAAGAGGAGCTGGGCTGCAGCGATGAAATTACAAGCTTTGTGCTTCCTACCGGAATGACCATCAATATGAATGGAACTACGGTGATGCATATGTTTGCTGTAACGTTTATTGCCACATCGGCAGGGATTGATGTGACGCCCGCAAATCTGATTGTTATGGCATTTTTATCCATCTGTGCGGCGGCAGGCACGCCTGCGATTCCGATTGCGGGAACTACGATGATTTTTACCGTGCTGTCGGGGATGGGGTGGACCACGGATGCCTGTCTGATAGGGTATGCGCTTGTGGTGGCCATCAACCGGCCGGTGGAGATGGCACTGCTTCCTTTAAATGTGATTGGAAGCGCTGCGGTCAATGTAATCGTCAGCGCAAAGGAAAAGGAACTGGATCTGTCGGTTTATAATGGGCAGATTGCCGGAAAGGCAAAGCAGGCTTAAAAGGAGATTGTGCAAATGTGAATTAAAATATAAAAGCAGCGTTGCGTATTATCTGTGCGCAGCGCTGTTTTTATATATCCGATTGTGACAAAATGAAACCCATTGTTCAACCCCATTCCCCACTTGACATCGTCATATGATAGTGGTATATTATGCATAAAAGTTGCATAAATATAAATCAGTGGCCATATGGGCCAGGGAATATGTATGGAGGATATTATGAATTTAAAAGGGAGACATTTTTTGACACTGAAAAATTATACACAGGAGGAAATTCTTTATCTGCTGGATCTGGCTGCGGAATTAAAGGAAAAGAAGAAAAAAGGCATCCCCATGGATGTTTTAAAGGGAAAGAATGTAGCCCTTATTTTTGAAAAGACCAGCACCAGAACCAGGTGCGCTTTTGAGGTAGCGGCTCATGATTTGGGCATGGGATCCACCTATCTGGATCCATCCGGTTCTCAGATCGGAAAGAAAGAAAGCATTGCAGACACAGCGAGAGTCCTTGGCCGTATGTATGAGGGTATTGAGTACAGAGGATTTGGACAGGAGATCGTAGAAGAACTGGCCCGTTATGCCGGCGTTCCTGTGTGGAATGGACTGACCAATGAGGATCATCCAACCCAGATGCTGGCCGATCTGCTGACGATCAGAGAGCATCTGGGCCGCCTTAAGGGAGTTAAGCTTGTATATATGGGCGATGCGCGTTATAATATGGGTAATTCCCTGATGATCGCCTGCGCAAAGATGGGGATGCACTTTGTGGCCTGTGCTCCCAAGAAGTATTTCCCCGATCCTGTTCTTGTAGAAGAATGCGAGGCCTTTGCGGCAGAAAGCGGGGCGGTCATCACTCTTACAGAGGATGTGGCAGAGGCAGTCAAGGATGCCGATGTCATTGATACGGACGTTTGGGTATCCATGGGCGAGCCGGATGAGGTATGGGAAGAGAGAATCAGGGATCTGAGCCCGTATAAGGTGACAAAGGAAGTGATGGCTGCGGCGGGGCCGAAGGCGATCTTCCTTCACTGTCTGCCATCCTTCCACGATCTTAAGACGAAGATCGGAAAGGAAATGGGTGAACGGTTCCAGGTGTCCGAACTGGAAGTGACGGACGAGGTATTTGAGTCCAGCCAGTCTGTTGTATTTGACGAGGCTGAGAACCGGATGCACACCATCAAGGCGGTTATGCTTGCTACCTTAAGCGAGTAAACAGCTGGCCTTGTGAGTCTGTGTCCGGAGAATAAGGAGAATACAGATATGCAGGGCCAGAGAGGAAGAAATGAGCGCCGTGCCGGTGTGTTTTTCGACATGGCGCATTTAATCCTTGGGATTGCCATCGTCATATTCGCCGTGCTGTCCTTTATCAGCCCGGAAGGAAACAGGATGCTGTTTCCTCTGGTGTTTTTGCTGGCAGCGCTGTTAAATGGGATCAGAGGCATATTTGAGCTTAAGACCTGCGCCAGAGATAAGAAACGTATCAGGCTGGGGATTTTCCAGCTGTTTCTTGGAGCAGGTCTTGGGCTTCTTGGTGTGTTAAGCGCATTAAGCCTCTGGATTCATGGATAGAGGATGGGAGAAGAAAATGAAAGCAGAGATTTTAAAGCTATTAAAAGCAACGCCGGATTTTGTATCCGGCCAGCAGCTGTGCGAGGGGCTTGGCGTGTCCAGGACCGCTGTATGGAAGGCCATCCGGCAGCTGGAGGAGGAGGGCTATGTGATCGAAGCGGTGCGCAACAAGGGCTACCGCTTAACCTCCTCTCCCGATGTACTCACCGCTCCGGAGCTTAAGTCAGTTCTTACCTCCAGGTGGCTGGGTGGTGAGCTCACCTGTCTTTATGAGACGGATTCGACGAATAATCAGGCCAGAAGGCTGGCGGAGGAGGGAGCGCCGGAGGGTACAATGGTGGTGGCAGACTGCCAGACTGCAGGAAAGGGAAGAAGAGGCAGAAACTGGGCCTCTCCCCATGGCGCGGGAATCTGGATGAGCTTTGTCCTCCGTCCGGCGCTTGCGCCGGTTCAGGCTTCTATGCTGACGCTGGTGGCGGGAATGGCGGTTGTTTCGGGGATCCGACAGGCCGTCGGCCTGGAGTCCATGATCAAATGGCCCAATGACGCGGTGGTCAGAGGAAAAAAAATCTGCGGCATACTGACAGAGATGAGCACTGAAGAGGATTCTATCCGCCATGTGGTGGTGGGCATTGGAATCAATGTAAATACAAAAGATTTTCCTGAGGAGCTTGCCCCCACTGCCACCTCCTTAAGCCTGGAGCTGGGCCGTCCGTTAAAACGTGCACCGGTGATCGCTGCCGTGGCAGAGCAGTTTGAGACCTACTACGGTCGTTTCCTGGAAAAAGGGGATATGACGGAGTTTATGGAGGAATACAATCGTATGCTGGCAAACCGGGATCGGGAGGTCTGTGTTCTGGATCCGGCGGGGACTTACCGGGGAACTGCGCTGGGAATTGACAGAGAGGGCAGCCTTCTGGTGAAAAAGGAGGACGGCTCCCTTGCTTCTGTGATATCAGGGGAAGTATCCGTGCGGGGGATTTACGGCTATGTGTAACACGGAGTTTCATTTTTATGACCGCCTCCAGATTTCGGAGCGGGAGGATACGTTTTTAGAACCAAAGGAGCGGCTGAGAGCCATGGAAAAGCCGCTGTTAGCCTGGTACGGCTCCAGGGCCAGGGTTCTTCCCTGGAGAGAGGATCCAAAGCCATACCGGGTATGGGTATCTGAGATCATGCTTCAGCAGACCAGGGTGGAGGCAGTGAAGCCGTATTTTGAACGGTTTATGGATGCTCTTCCGGAAATTAAGGATCTGGCGGAGGCGGAGGATGACCGGCTGATGAAACTGTGGGAGGGCCTTGGCTATTACAGCCGGGTTCGGAATTTAAAGGCGGCGGCTGTCCGTGTGATGGAACAGTACAAAGGAGAGCTTCCGGCGTCCTATGAGGAGCTTTTATCCCTGCCGGGGATCGGAAGCTATACCGCCGGAGCTATTGCCTCCATTGCCTACGGGATTCCGGTGCCTGCGGTAGACGGAAATGTGCTCCGCGTGATCTCCCGGATCCTGGCAGACCGGTCTGACATTAAAAAGGCCTCCGTCAAAACAGCTGTGGAGACACTGCTGAAAGAAGTCATGCCCTCGGATAAAGCCAGCAGCTACAATCAGGGCCTGATCGAGACGGGAGCGCTGGTGTGTATTCCCGGCAAAGAGCCGAGGTGCTCCCAGTGCCCCATGGAATCCGTCTGCCTGACAAAAAGGCAGGGACTGTGGAAGGAGATTCCCTGGAAGTCGCCGTCTAAGAAACGCAGGATCGAGGAGCGGACGGTGTTTATCATAGAAAATCAGGGAAAGGCAGCTATCCGAAAACGGCCTTCAACGGGGCTTCTGGCGTCTCTGTATGAACTTCCCAACACGGAAGGCCATCTCACCGGGGAGGAGGCAAGAGCGTATCTGGGAGTGCCGGAGGAGGCGGTTGAACGGCTGGAGGCCCTGGAGCCGTCACTGCATATTTTTTCCCATGTGGAGTGGCATATGACAGGATACCGGGCAGTGCTTAAACGTGCATGGCAGGACCCGGATCATACTGCATTTATGGTGGAAAAAGAGGAGATACGGGACCGGTATCCTCTTCCCAATGCATTTTCTGCTTACAAGGATATCCTGTTTCAAAAGGAGGATGGAACATGAAACAGATGCTCTTTGTTTTTAATCCCCGCTCAGGAAAGGAGCAGATCAGGGGGAGTCTCCTGCGGATTCTGGATATTTTTACAAAGGCTGGGTATGATATTCATGTCCATGTGACCCAGTGCCAGGGGGACGCCGCCCAGACGGTGAGAAAACTGGGCGAAGCTATGGATGTGATCGTATGCAGCGGCGGGGACGGCACTTTAAATGAAACCATCTGTGGGCTGCTGGATCTTGAGGCTTCGCCGATGCTTGGTTATATTCCCGCAGGTTCTACCAATGACTTTGCCGCCAGCCTCCGCCTTTCAAAAGATATGGAAAAGGCGGCCCTTGATATTACGCGGGGAAAGCCCCTTGCTGTGGATGTGGGAACCTTCTGCGAGGACCGGAAGTTTGTGTATATCGCAGGCTTCGGGGCGTTTACAGAGGTGGCCTACGCCACCTCCCAGGACCGCAAAAACCTGCTGGGCCATCCGGCTTATATGCTGGAGGCTTTAAAAAGCCTTACTTCCATCAAGCCCTGCCATATGCAGGTGCAGTGGGAGGAGGGCAGTCTGGAAGAGGATTTCATTTTCGGCATGGTAACCAACACAAGAAGCGTAGGGGGATTTAAAAGCCTGGTAAACCAGTCGGTGGATCTGCAGGACGGGGTATTTGAGGTGCTTTTAATCCGTATGCCGAAAACACCGGCAGACCTGAGCAATATCATTTCCCATATGTTTCTGAAAGAGGAACCTAATGAATACGTATACCGCTTTAAGACTGCCTCCATCTGCTTTCGCTCTGAAACTCCGGTGGACTGGGTTCTGGATGGGGAATACGGAGGTGCCAGAACAGAGGCTGACATCGGGAACTTAAAGGAACGGGTTCAGATTCTGCTCCCGGAAAACCGACAGAAGCGGTTGGCTTAAAGATTTGGCTGTACGCCATATGTTAATTTGTACAGAAATATGCTTATGCAAGCCGGCCAGCAGCACATATTTCCGCACAAATTGCCCCATGGCTGAATAGTTACGAAATTTATGGGAACTTTGTCGATTGATGTTGAAATCCCATGGAAAGTAGTATATAATGATAAGTTGTGAGAGTTTCCACATTTACCTTTAAGTGAAAGGACGTTTATCATTGGAAAAGGACGATTTTTTAAAAAAACTGGAAAAGCTGGTGGAGCACGCCAAATCCAAGCATAATACCCTGGATGCAGGCGAGATCAATGACTTTTTCACCGGGGACAACCTGTCTCCTGAGCAGATGGATCAGATTTACAGTTACCTGGAGAACCGTAATATTGACGTAGTTCCCGTACTGGACGAAGCGATGCTGAACGCAGATCCCGCTCTGGATGACATTGGCCTGGATCTTGACCTGGACGACGACAGCTTCATGAAGGATGCAGAGGATGAAGAAATCGACCTGGATGCAGTGGATCTTTTAGAGGGCATAGGAACCGAGGATCCGGTTCGTATGTATCTGAAAGAGATCGGTACCGTACCCCTTCTTACGGCAGATGAAGAGCTGGAGCTTGCGCAGCGCAAGGCAGACGGCGACGAATCCGCAAAGGAGAGACTGATCGAGGCAAACCTGCGTCTTGTAGTCAGCATTGCGAAGCGCTACACCGGAAGAGGGATGAGTTTCCTTGACCTGGTGCAGGAAGGCAACCTGGGACTGATCAAAGGCGTTGAAAAATTTGATTATACAAAAGGCTATAAGTTAAGTACATATGCAACCTGGTGGATCCGTCAGTCGGTGACAAGAGCTCTGGCTGATCAGGCAAGAACCATCCGCGTACCGGTGCATATGGTAGAAACGATCAACAAGATGTCAAAGATGCAGAGAAAGCTGACTCTGGAACTGGGCTATGAACCTTCCGTGACAGAGCTGGCAGAAGCGCTTGATATGTCTGAAGATAAAGTCATGGAGATCATGCAGATCGCCCGTGAGCCGGCTTCTCTTGAGACGCCTATCGGCGAGGAAGATGACTCCAATCTGGGCGATTTCGTAGCGGACAGCAACGTTGTGACCCCTGAGGGCAACGTGGAATCTGTGATGCTGCGGGAGCACATCGACGCTCTTTTGGGAGATTTAAAGGAGAGAGAGCGGCAGGTAATCGTACTGCGGTTCGGACTGGAGGACGGACATCCCAGAACACTGGAAGAGGTGGGGAAGGAGTTCAACGTCACCAGAGAGCGTATCCGTCAGATCGAGGCCAAGGCTCTGCGCAAGCTGCGCAATCCTGTAAGAAGCAAGCGGATCCGCGATTTCCTGTAAGGCTGCAGTTTGAGGACTGGCAGCTTTGCGTGCCGCTGTTTAGCTGAAAGGATACAGTCGGCAAAGGGGTGGCTGGATGTGGATGCTGCAATCACTGCAAATGCGTATATGAGAAGGGCTGCTTTCTAGAGCGGTCCTTTTGCGCGTCAGAGGACAGGATTATCGTTTGAAGGAGGAAGGATCATGGCTGGAGCGCAGCAGAAGGAAAATTACCAGAGAATTTTAGATAAAACATTGGAAGCCATTGTAAAAGAAGGCAGGACGCCCCGGCTGCTGCTTCACAGCTGCTGCGCCCCCTGCAGCAGCTATGTGCTGGAATATTTGTCGCAGTATTTTGAGATCACGGTATTTTACTATAATCCCAATATCTACCCGGAGGAAGAGTACAGAGAGCGGACGAAAGAGCAGAAACGGCTGATTGGTGAGATGAAGACGGCGAATCCTATCCATTTTCTGGAGGGAGAATACGATACAGCCTCCTTTTATGCCGCAGCCAAAGGACATGAAAAGGATCCGGAGGGAGGGAGCCGGTGCTTTCGGTGCTACGAGCTGCGTCTTAGAGAGGGGGCAAAGACGGCAAAAGAGGGCGGATTTGACTATTTTACTACCACTTTGTCCATCAGCCCTTTAAAAAACGCCCAGAAGCTGAATGAGATTGGGATCCGGCTGGGCCAGGAGTACGGCGTGCCGTATCTGCAGTCAGATTTCAAGAAGAAAAACGGCTACAAACGCTCCACCGAGCTTTCCTCTCAGTATGGGCTTTACAGACAGGACTATTGCGGCTGCGTGTTTTCGAGAAGGGAAGAGGAGGCTTTCGCCTGCGGCTGAGATGAGAAAATGACGGCTCATACTGATAAAAAAGCAGCAAAAAAACCATCGGTAATTTTTTGATTAACTTGACATAGATAGTCAGATGTAATAAAATCCATATATAGGGCAGCGGGGACAAAGACTCCTGCCATACGCAGAATAACACCATAAGGAGAGTATAGTTATGATCAGCAAGACTTTAACAGTAGTAAATCCATCCGGCTTACATTTAAGACCAGCAGGCGTTCTGTCTCAGACAGCTATGAAGTTCAGGAGCGACATTACCATCGAGTGCGGTGAGAAGAAGATTGTTGCAAAGAGCGTATTAAACGTTATGGCAGCCGGCATCAAGTGCGGTACGGAGATCACCCTGATCTGCGACGGCGAGGATGAGCAGGCAGCGATGGATACCTTAAGCCAGGCAATCGAGAGCGGCCTGGGTGAGATGTAATTTTTACAGCCGGTACATTAGTTTAAACGGCTGTTCTGACAGGAGCCAATCCGCAAACGGCGGAGAGGCTCCTTTTATTTATGCAGACAGCGGGCCGTACAGAGGGGCCGCTGTTTTAAAAACCGGCTGCCTTACTGGATATCCAATACCTTATAATCCTTATCTTCTACGGCCTTTTTTAACATCTCATCGGCAATTTCGCCGTTTAAAGCTACAACGGCGGTTCCTTTTTCGTGGCTGACCACTGCCTCTGTTACCTGCGGCAGAGCTTCCAGAGCTTTCTTTACGGCTGCCTCGCAGTGTCCGCACATCATTCCTTCGATTTTCATTGTCTTTGTCATAGCTGTAATCTCCTTTTCTTCGTTGATTGTATGCACAGCAGCCGCGGAAACGGTTGCGGGATGCTTTAATTTCTTATCTTTTTTTGCACTTTTTACTTGAAAGAGGTTCAGTCTCAGGGCGTTGGAAACCACACAGAAGCTGGAAAGGCTCATGGCGGCAGCGCCGAACATGGGGTTCAGCTTTAAGTGAAAGAGGGGGTACCACACACCGGCAGCCAGGGGAATGCCGATCACATTGTAGAAAAAGGCCCAGAACAGATTTTCGTGGATATTCTGGAGGGTGGCGCGGCTTAAGCGGATGGCGGCAGGAACATCTAAGAGACGGCTCTTCATTAACACTACATCTGCTGCATCAATGGCCACGTCCGTACCGGCCCCGATGGCAATGCCCATATCGGCCCTTGTAAGGGCGGGCGCATCATTGATGCCGTCACCCACCATACAGGTCTTTCCTTTTTCCTTTAATGCGCGGATAACGCTTTCCTTGCCCTCAGGCAGCACGCCTGCGATCACCTCGTCTACTCCGGCCTGACGGCCGATGGCCCTGGCGGTGCGCTCATTGTCGCCGGTAAGCATGACAACGTGGATCCCCATATTTTTAAGCTCCCTGATCGCCTGGGGACTGTCAGCCTTGATTGTGTCAGCTACGGCAATGATGCCGGCAATGCGGCCGTTCTCTGTAAAAACAAGGGGAGTTTTTCCTTCCTCTGCCAACTGTTTGGCTCTGGAGGTCAGAGAGGGGGAAAGAGGAGTATGACTGTTTATAAAGGCCAGGCTTCCTCCGGTAAGAGCGCTGTGATCCTTTGTGCGCAGGGCAGAAAGGCCGTTTCCGGGAAGGGCCTTAAAGTCCTCTACCGGGTCGGGCCTCATTCCTTCCTCCTCTGCCCGCTTAAGGATGGCCTTTGCCAGAGGATGTTCGCTTTTTGCCTCCAGGGCATAAGCCAGGGAAAGGAGGGATGCTTCAGAATAGTCTTCTGCAGGGATCAGATCTGTTACTTTTGGCTGCCCTTCGGTAATGGTGCCTGTTTTGTCCAGGGCTACAATCTGCATTTTTCCGGTTTCTTCCAGGGAAACGGCAGTCTTAAACAGGATGCCGTTTTTTGCACCCATACCATTTCCGACCATGATGGCAACGGGGGTGGCAAGGCCCAGAGCACAGGGGCAGCTGATAACCAGCACTGAAATGCCTCTTGCCAGGGCGAACCCAAGGGTCTGTCCGGCAGCGAGCCATACAAGGGTTGTAATGATGGAAATGGCAATGACCGCAGGAACGAAAACGCCGGATACCCGATCTGCCGCTTTGGCAATAGGGGCCTTGGTGGCGGCTGCATCGCTGACCATCTGGATGATCTGGGAGAGGGTGGTGTCCTCGCCTACACGTGTGGCCCTGCAGCGCAGGAAACCGGACTGGTTGGAGGTGGCGGCAGATACCTTGTCGCCTGCCGTTTTATCTGCGGGGATGCTTTCGCCGGTCAGGGCGGATTCGTTGACTGCGCTGGCGCCTTCCAGTACGATACCGTCTACGGGTATATTTTCACCAGGGCGGACAACGAAGATATCACCAGTCTGCACCTGGTCAATAGAAACGGTCACCTCGGCTCCGTCCCGAACCAGTGTGGCGGTTTTGGGAGCCAGCTTCATCAGGCCTTTTAAGGCGTTGGTGGTGCGGCCCTTTGACCTGGCTTCCAGCATTTTGCCCACGGTGATCAGCGTCAGGATCATGGCTGCAGATTCAAAATAGAATTCATGCATATAGGTCATGACACTCTCCATATCTCCCTGCACCTGTGCTCCGGTCATGGCAAAGAGGGCGTAGGTGCTGTAGACAAAGGAGGCGCCGGAGCCTAATGCCACCAGGGTATCCATATTGGGGGAACCGTGGAACAGGCTCTTAAAGCCGTTTATGAAAAACTTCTGGTTAATGACCATGACTGCCGTGGTGAGAAGCAGCTGCAAAAGGCCCATTGCTACATGGTTGTCTGAGAAAAAGGCGGGAACCGGCCAGTTCCACATCATATGCCCCATGGAAAAATACATGAGTATGATGAGAAAGCCTGCGGAATAGATCAGACGCTGTTTCAAGATAGGCGTTTCCCTGTCCTTTAACAGTTCCTCACCGTCAGCGGCGATAGAAGATCCTTTAGCTGAGGAGGAACCCTGCTCCGACGCGCCGTAGCCGGCTGTTTCTACGGCTGAGATAATGGCCTGCGGGTCGGCCGTGCCTTCCACGCCCATGGAATGGGTCAGCAGGCTGACGGAGCAGGCAGTGACGCCGGGAACCCTGGATACAGCTTTTTCGATCCGGCTGCTGCAGGCGGCGCAGCTCATGCCTGTAACGGAATATTGCTTCATAATGGGAATCTGCCTCCTTTATTTCATGAGTTTCTGAAGGGTAGCCATCAGTTCATCCACCACCTCGTCCCGGCCCTCCCGGATATCGTTTACCACACAGGTATGAATGTGGTTGGAGAGAAGGGTTCGGCTGAAGCTGTTTAAGGCGGCGTTGACGGCTGCTGTCTGTACCAGGATGTCAGGGCAGTAGGCGTCCTTTTCCACCATGCTTTTAATTCCCCGTACCTGGCCTTCGATCCGGTTCAAACGGTGGATCAGGTCCTTGTATTCTTTTTCAGGGCGTTCTTTTGTTTTGCAGCAGCACGCCTGGGTTGCAGTTTCTTTCATATGATTCCTCCTTATGTGTCTGTGTATGCATTCTGAATATCCTGGAAGGATAAATGCAGCTGACGGTTTGTATGATATATACCCTGGTGGGGTATGTAGCGATTATATACCCTGATGGGGTATAAATCAAGAGAAAAAATGCAAAAAATATCACTAAAATCTGTCGGAAAATTTACGACTTTATTAGTTATATTGATGTAAAGTGTGATTTATGGCATGGTAAAACAAAAGAAAGGACAGCAGAAACAAGCAGGTACGCCGGGTTCATGGGAATGTACGCAGGAGGGAGGAAATGACAGTGAAAAAAGATGATTCCTGCAGCCTTGATCGTGCTTCTGCTTGGCTGGCTGAACAGAAAAAGTGCGCGCCGTACTCTGTGGAAAATGAGAAAATACAATGACACAAAGGAGATAAAAACGGATCATAAAGATAAATATACAGACAATTGGTATAAAAAATATAAAAAAACTAATTATCTGACAATAGCTGCAAAATTTTTTATTTACAAACAGGGTATGCCGTAGTATGATTGCTCCATGAACACTATGAAACATCACTGTGCCGTCGCTTTACTATGTGAAAGCGAAAGAGAGAGCGCCTTCATCCCCCAGACAAACAGGCTGCCTCTTTTAAGGATGTGATGGGAAAGGATGTATTTTATGGACCCCAGACAAAAACAGCCAGGACTGTATGACCCTCGTTTTGAGCATGATAACTGCGGTATCGGCGCGGTTGCCAACATAAAGGGCATCAAAACACATAAGACAGTGGATCAGGCGCTCCACATCGTAGAGAACCTGGAGCACAGAGCCGGCAAGGATGCCGAGGGCAAGACCGGCGACGGCGTCGGCATCATGCTTCAGATCTCTCACCGTTTTTTCAAAAAAGCTGCTTCCCAGTCAGGCATTTCCCTGAAAGGGGAGAGGGAATACGGCGTTGGTATGTTCTTCTTCCCACAGGATGAGCTTGCCAGAAACCAGGCCATGAAGATGTTCGAGATCATAGTCAAAAAGGAAGGCATGAATTTTTTAGGCTGGAGAGTTGTCCCCACGGCTCCCGATGTCCTGGGAAAGAAAGCTGTTGACGTGATGCCTTATATCGCCCAGGGCTTTGTAGAAAAGCCGGAGGGCGCAGAGAAGGGACTTGACTTTGACCGCAGGCTTTATGTGGCCCGCCGCGTATTTGAACAGAGCAACGAGGATACATATGTTGTATCCTTAAGCAGCCGCACCATTGTATATAAGGGTATGTTCCTGGTAGGGGAACTTCGTCTTTTCTTTGAGGATCTTCAGGATCCGGATTATGAATCTGCCATCGCCATTGTCCATTCCCGGTTCAGCACCAATACGAACCCAAGCTGGATGCGCGCTCATCCCTACCGCCTGATTGTTCACAACGGCGAGATCAACACCATCCGCGGAAATGTGGATAAGATGGTGGCAAGGGAGGAAAACATGGAATCCGAGTATTTCCGCTCGGATATGCACAAGGTCCTTCCCATCATCAATCAGGAGGGCTCTGATTCGGCCATGCTGGATAATGCCCTGGAATTTATGGTCATGAGCGGCATGGATCTTCCTCTGGCTGTTATGGTGACGATACCGGCCCCGTGGGAGCATGACAAATACATGGACGGTGAGATAAAAGATTTTTACCGGTATTACGCCACCATGATGGAGCCGTGGGACGGCCCGGCCTCCATCCTCTTTACGGACGGAGATATGTTAGGGGCTGTCCTGGACCGCAACGGCCTTCGTCCCTCCCGGTATTATATTACAAAGGACGGCTACATGATCCTGTCCTCAGAGGTGGGGGCTATTGAAGTAGACCAGACTGCGGTGGTCAGGAAAGACCGTCTCCGTCCCGGAAAGATGCTTCTTGTAGATACCCTGCAGGGAAAAATGATCAGTGACGAGGAACTTAAGCTGCGTTATGCCCGCAGAAATCCCTACGGAGAGTGGCTGGATTCCAATCTGGTTAATTTAAAGGAGCTGTCTGTGCCCAACCAGGGTGTGCCGGAGATGACAAAGGACTGGAGACTGCGCCTGCAAAAGACCTATGGCTATACCTATGAGCAGTATAAGACCATGATCCTTCCCATGGCATTAAACGGAGCAGAAGCGGTGTCCGCCATGGGCGTGGATTCTCCGTTAGCCGTGCTGTCAAAGAAACATCAGCCCCTGTTTAACTACTTTAAGCAGCTTTTTGCTCAGGTGACTAACCCGCCCATCGACGCGATCCGGGAAGAGATCGTTACCTCTACCACTGTCTATGTGGGCGAGGAGGGAAATATCCTGGAGGAAACGGCGGATAACTGCAAGATCCTTAAGGTGGAAAATCCCATTCTCACAGAGACGGATCTGCTGAAGATCAAGGCCATGAAAAAGCCGGGATTTAAGGTAGAAGTGATCCCCATTACCTATTATAAGAACACTTCTCTTGAAAAGGCCATTGACCGGCTGTTTCTGGAGGCGGACCGGGCACACAAGGACGGGGCAAATATTATTATCCTGTCTGACCGGGATATTGATGAGAACCATGTGCCTATTCCTTCCCTGTTAGCTGTTTCCGCTCTGCAGCAGTATCTGGTGCGCACCAAGAAGCGTACCAGCGTGGCGCTGATCTTAGAGAGTGCTGAGCCGAGAGAGGTGCATCATTTTGCTGCGCTTTTGGGCTACGGCGCCTGCGCCATCAACCCCTATCTGGCCCACGAATCCATTCGCTATCTTATTGAGACAAAGATGCTGGATAAGGATTACTATGCGGCAGTGAAGGATTATGACAACGCTGTGCTTCACGGCATTGTAAAGATTGCATCGAAAATGGGGATTTCTACCATACAGTCCTATCAGGGATCCCAGATTTTTGAAGCCATCGGCATTTCCAAAGAGGTGGTGGATAAGTATTTCACCGATACGGTCAGCCGTGTAGGGGGCATTACCTTAGATGATATAGCAAATGATGTGGATACCCTTCATTCTGCGGCGTTTGATCCTCTGGGGCTGGACGTGGATCTGACCCTGGACAGCGTGGGAAGCCACAAGTCACGGTCGGGCCAGGAGGAGCATTTATACAATCCACTCACAATCCATCTCCTTCAGGAGGCTGTAAGGACAGGGGACTACTCCATTTTCAAGCAGTACAGCCATGCTCTGGATGAGGAGGGAAAGACGTACCATTTAAGAAGCCTTATGGATTTTTGCTATCCTGAAAACGGCGGTATTCCCCTGGATCAGGTGGAGAGTGCCGATTCCATTGTGCGCCGCTTTAAGACGGGGGCCATGTCCTACGGATCCATTTCCCAGGAGGCCCATGAGACGCTGGCCATCGCCATGAACCGGATCCATGGAAAATCCAATACAGGAGAGGGCGGCGAGAGTCTGGATCGCCTGGTACCGGGACCAGCAGACCGCAACCGCTGTTCCGCCATCAAGCAGGTAGCTTCTGGCCGGTTCGGCGTGACCAGCCGGTACCTGGTCAGCGCTCAGGAGATCCAGATCAAGATGGCCCAGGGCGCAAAGCCGGGAGAGGGCGGACAGCTGCCGGGCAAAAAGGTATATCCCTGGGTGGCAAAGACGAGACATTCTACCACAGGCGTGAGCCTGATCTCTCCGCCGCCTCATCACGATATTTATTCCATTGAGGATCTGGCCCAGTTGATCTATGACCTGAAAAATGCCAATACCAGGGCCAGGATCTCGGTCAAGCTGGTATCTGAGGCTGGTGTAGGTACGGTGGCGGCGGGAGTGGCCAAGGCGGGAGCCCAGGTGATCCTTGTTTCCTCCTATGACGGCGGAACGGGTGCGGCTCCCAGAAACTCTATCTACAACGCAGGCCTTCCCTGGGAGCTGGGTGTGGCTGAGGCCCATCAGTCCCTGATTATGAACGGGCTGCGCGACCGGGTAGTGTTAGAGACAGACGGAAAGCTGATGACCGGACGGGATGTGGCCATTGCCTGTATGCTGGGCGCAGAGGAATTTGGCTTTGCCACCGCCCCTCTCGTTGCAATGGGCTGTGTGATGATGCGCGTCTGCAATCTGGATACCTGTCCCATGGGAATTGCAACCCAGAATCCGGAGCTTCGCAAACGCTTTAAGGGTAAGCCGGAGTATGTGGTAAACTTTATGAAGTTTATTGCAGAGGAATTGAGGGAGTACATGGCAAAGCTGGGCGTACGCACCATAGATGAGCTGGTGGGCCGCACAGATCTCTTAAAGAGAAAAGAGGATATTTCCTACAGCCGTGCAAGACAGGTGGATTTAAGCCAGATCCTGGATAACCCCTATCAGGGTGAGAAACTGGCCGGATACCATGAAAAGCAGGTGTTTGATTTCCATCTGGAGGATACCATTGACGAGAGCATCCTTCTTAGGAAATTAAAGAGCGCTCTGAACAATGGTCAGAAGAAGAGCCTGCAGATTGACGTGACGAACATAAACCGCACGCTGGGAACCATATTCGGGGCAGAGCTTACGAGAAAATACCCGGAGGGACTGCCGGAGGATACCTTTACCATCGGCTGCAGCGGCAGCGGCGGCCAGAGCTTTGGTGCATTTATCCCCAGGGGCCTGACTCTGGAGCTGACCGGAGATTCCAATGATTATTTCGGAAAAGGGCTTTCCGGCGGCAAGCTGGTGGTATATCCGCCTCAGGGTGTGCCATTTAAGGCAGAAGAAAACATTATAATAGGAAACGTTGCCCTCTATGGAGCTACAAGCGGCAAGGCCTTTATCAACGGCATCGCCGGCGAGCGTTTCTGTGTCCGCAATTCCGGTGCAACGGCAGTGGTGGAAGGCGTAGGCGACCACGGCTGTGAATATATGACCGGGGGCTGTGTGGTGGTTCTTGGCCCCACAGGCAAGAATTTTGCCGCAGGTATGAGCGGCGGCATCGCCTATGTGCTGGATGAGGACCGCAGCTTTTATAAGAGGCTGAATAAGGAACTGGTATCCTTTGAGGAGGTATCGGGCAAATATGACGTGCTGGAATTGAAGGAACTGATTCAGGAGCACGTGGCTTATACCAATTCGGAAAAGGGTAAAGAGGTTCTGGCGCACTTTGGCGAGTATCTGCCCATGTTTAAGAAGATTGTTCCACATGATTACCGCCGCATGATGAATGCCATCGTGCAGATGGAGGGAAAGGGACTCAACAGCGAGCAGGCGCAGATCGAAGCGTTTTACGCTAACATCAGAGGCTAAAGGAGGTGCAGACAGATGGGTAAGATAACAGGATTTTTAGAATATGAGAGGGAAACCAGCAAGGAGGTTTCCCCCAGAGAGAGGATTAAAAACTGGAAGGAGTTCCACCTCCCCTTAAGCGAAACGGAGCAGAGAAAACAGGGCGCCCGCTGTATGGACTGCGGCGTTCCCTTCTGCCAGTCAGGCATGATGATGGGCGGTATGGTAAGCGGCTGCCCATTAAATAACCTGATCCCGGAGTGGAATGACCTTGTATATACAGGCAACTGGCAGCAGGCATTTCGCCGCCTGAAAAAGACAAACAGCTTTCCGGAGTTTACCTCCAGAGTCTGCCCGGCTCCCTGCGAGGCAGCCTGTACCTGCGGCCTAAACGGTTCTCCGGTCAGCGTGAAGGAAAATGAACACGCCATTATTGAAAAGGCCTATAAAGAGGGGTACGCAAAGGCAAATCCCCCAGCGGTCCGAACGGGAAAGAAGGTGGCTGTCATCGGCTCCGGCCCTGCGGGCCTTGCCGCGGCAGATCAGCTTAATAAGAGAGGCCACCTGGTTACTGTATTTGAACGCAGCGACCGTATCGGCGGCCTTCTGATGTACGGCATCCCAAATATGAAGCTGGAGAAATGGGTCATTGACCGGAAGGTGGAGATCATGAAGGAGGAAGGTGTTTCCTTTGTGACGAACGCGGATGTGGGAAGAAACTGCAAAGCATCCAGGATTCTGCGCGATTTCGACCGGGTAATCCTGGCCTGCGGAGCTTCCAATCCAAGAAACATCGATGTTCCGGGAAGAGACGCTGCAGGAATTTATTTTGCAGTGGATTTTTTAAAGTCTGCCACAAAGAGTCTGCTGGATTCCAATCTGGAGGATGGAGCCTGCATATCTGCCAGGGATAAGCACGTCATTGTCATCGGAGGCGGAGACACGGGAAACGACTGTGTGGGAACTTCCATCCGTCAGGGCTGTGCTTCCGTGCTTCAGCTGGAGATGATGCCAAAGCCTCCCGCAGAGCGGACTGGGGACAATACCTGGCCGGAGTGGCCGAAAGTCTTAAAGACAGATTACGGCCAGCAGGAAGCCATCGCCGTATTCGGCTCGGATCCAAGAGTGTACCAGACTACAGTGAAGGAATTTATCAAGGATAGTGAGGGAAATGTAACAAAAGCGGTTCTTGTAAATCTGGCTTCCAGAAAAGATCCCGAAAGCGGACGAACCGTGATGGCCCCTGTGGAGGGAAGTGAGCGGGAGGTACAGGCGGATCTGGTGCTCATCGCCGCAGGCTTTGTGGGCTGTCAGGAGTATGTGGCAGAGGCCTTTGGCGTAGAGCTTGGCAGCCGTTTGACCGCCGCCACCCAGGCAGACAGCTATAAGACCAGCGCAGACCGCGTTTTTGCCGCCGGGGATATGCGCCGGGGGCAATCTCTGGTGGTATGGGCCATCCGAGAGGGAAGAGAGGCAGCCAGAGAGGTGGATAAAGACTTGATGGGCTATACAAATCTTTTCTAAGGTATAAGCGCCGCAAAAGCATATGAGCGGCAGACAGGAAAACAGACCACGGACGGAGGGCAGGCTCTCCGGCCGTGGTCTGTTTTTCATGTCTGAGCAGTTCCTTTTTTCTCCGCCTTGCGGTGAAAACGATTTTACGATATAATAGATCAAAACCGCAATGGCATATCCCTTTGCAAAAATAAAGAACAGGAGACATTTTCTGCCTATGGCATCCTTTACAAAAATGGCGATCATGAAAGTATTCGGTGATCTGGCTTCGTCAAAGCCTGTGGATAAGATCACAGTCAAGGATATTACGGACCGCTGCGGTATTTCCCGAAATACGTTTTACTACCATTACCAGGACATTTATCAGGTGCTGAGAGCATATGTAGAATATTCCGTACAGCGGGTTGTGGAGATCATGACCGTAAACCAGAATGAGACAGACCCCCAGAAGGCCTGCATGAGAGGCGCTGAATATCTGGAGGAGCACAGAGGCCTGTTCTGCAATCTGTTCCGGTCCGCCGTCAACGAGGAGGTGCGGGACTGTCTTAAGTCTGCAGGCGAGGTCATTTTCGACTGTATGGTGGACCGCATCGCTGAGGGGACGGATATCTGCGGGAAGGATAAACAGATGATCAGCAGTATGTGCCAGTATACTGCCAGAGGACTTTTGATCAGCTGGATGGAATCGGACGGCACCATAAACGGGGAGTCGCTCTTAGACGCGATGATGCGCCTGGATTTTCTGTTTGGAGGAGGGGTCGAGGCAGCCCTGGCCCGAAGCCTGCAGCGAAATCAGACGCCGGAAACATGAGATAAAAATCTAAAATAAAACTAAAAATTATTACACTCAAGGGTCAAATGCACAAATTTTGTGCATTTGATTTTATTTTGCCTATTGTCAATTAGACAAAAGTCCATATAATGGTTAAGGGTAAAGGAGATGAAAAAAATGCCCACAGAGAAATTCATGAATCTGGGTGATTACAAAAAGCAGGCGATCCTGGATGCAATGCACACAGAGTTCATGACGACGCCTTATTCAGAAATCCGGATCAGCAGCCTGATCAAGCGGGCCGGAATATCCAGAGCCAGCTTTTATCTGTACTTTGAGAGCAAGGATGATCTGTTTGCCTGTATGATGCGGCAGAGAAGGGAACGCCTGGAGCAGGGGCTTGTGGAAGCCTTTCGGGAAAAGAAGGGTACGTTTCATGAGTCCATGGAGCTTTTGGTGGAGCGCATTATGACAGATGAAAGCTACAGAGACTGCTGGGAATTCTGCAGACGGATGCTGGAGGACGAGACCTGCCGGGAGGTGGCTGTACGGACAGAAGCAGAGTTTGGCGGGCGCAGGCTGCGGGAAAAAAGCGAAAAGGAATGTTTCGAGGCCATGGACCGGACCGGTTATGGGGAGCTGAACGAGGAGCGGCTGCGCTGTGCCATCGAAATGGGGCTTTTGGTGATCATACGGATTTCCATGCTCCAGCTGGATCAGGCCGCTGACCCCAGGGAACTGAAAAACATGGCATATCAGCAGTTTGCCATATTGGACCGAGGAATCAGGGATTAAAAATCGTGCATAAAAGAAAGGAAGGCAGAAAGAAATGAAAAAAAGCAGCAAGAGACTGATCGCAGGTGCGGTGGTCCTGTTAGTGGCAGCAGGGATTGTATTTAAACTGGTGTCGGGAAATGATGAGGAGCCGCAGTACGAGACGCGGCCCACTGTATCCGTGCAGACGCCGTCTACAGGAAACATTACGCTCTATACAGATCTTACAGGAACAGTAGAGCCGGCGGCAAAAGCGGCGGTGATGCCAAAGATCAGCGGAGAGATCCTGGAGGTGAATTTCCAGGCAGGAGATACGGTGCAGGCAGGCCAGGTCTTATGTAAAATCGACTCAGATACATTAAAGACCCTGGAACTCCAGATGCAGTCTGCCTCCGTTGCTGCCGATACCGCAGCCAGAGAACTGGCTCGGCTTCAGCCTTTATACGCCCAGGGCTTTGTATCTCAGCAGCAGTTCCAGCAGGCTCAGGATTCAGCCACCAGCGCCCGTCTGGCCTATGAGACTGCCAAGACCCAGTATGACCTGCAGGTGGAGTACACTACAGTAACCGCGCCTATCGGCGGTGTGATCGAGAGCAGAGGCGTGGAGCTTCACGACCATGTCAGCCCTTCCAGCCAGATCTGTGTGATTTCAGGCAGCGATCAGCTTCAGGTGAAGTTTGGCGTTACCGAGAAGGTTATGAAAAATATGAGTGTGGGCGAGGGGGTAACGATCGAGAAAAACGGCAGTTCATATGAGGGCAGCGTGACGGAAATCGGAGCCATGGTAAACGCCTCCACCGGGCTTTATGATGCAAAGGCAGCCATCAGTCAGGGAACGGGCCTTACAAACGGTGCAAAGGTAAAGCTGACTGTGGTAATGGATCGGGCAGAGAACGTGATGACGGTTCCCGTAGACGCGGTAAACTACGATAACGGGCAGGCTTTCGTATACTGCTATGAAGACGGAACCGCGAAAAAGACGATGGTAGAATCCGGTATCTACGATGGAGATACCATGGAGATCAAATCCGGACTTACCGCAGACAGCCAGGTAATTACCAGCTGGAGCAATGAGCTGGTAGACGGACAGCAGGTGCTTTTAGACAACGGTCAGACAGAAGAGACAGAGACCTCCACCCAGGAAGCTGCGGCTCCTGAGACAGCGGCTTCAGAGTCAGAGAAGGCAGGTGAATAAGGAATGGTCAATCTTACAAAATTTGCGGTACGCAAGCCAGTCACCATCATCATGTGCCTGCTTACCATAGCATATTTTGGAATTCAGTCTCTGATGGGAACAAGAGTGGAACTGACTCCTGAGATGGAACTTCCCATGCTGCTGATCAGCACGGTTTATGCGGGTGCAAGTCCTGATGACATCAAGGATCTGATTACTACCAAGCAGGAGGACGCTATTTCCTCACTGGACGGCGTAAAAGATGTATACAGCTATTCACAGGAAAACGTTTCCATTATAATGGTGGAATATGAGTATGGAACCAATATTGATACCGCATACATCAACCTGAAAAAAGCCATGGATACCACAAAGAGTGATATGCCGGATGATGCAGAAGAGCCCAATATCATGGAACTTGATATGAATTCTTCTCCGGTTATGACCCTTGCGGTAGGCGGCCAGGTAGACGGAAATCTCTATACATATGTGGAAAACAACATTCAGCCGGAGCTTGAAAAGCTGGGCTCTGTAGGAGAGGTATCTCTTTCAGGCGGACAGAAGGAATACATCAGTATTCGCCTGGATCCTGAAAAAATGGCCCAGTATAATCTTAGCATCAACACTATTGCCCAGATCGTTGGCGCAGCCGATTACACGATTCCTGCGGGAGATGTGAAGGTAGGAAAGCAGGAGTTAAGTGTCAGTGCAGGTAATGACTATGAGGATGCGGAAAGCCTAAAGAACATCACGATCCCTCTGGCAGGGGGAGATGTGATTCATCTGTCTGATGTGGCAGATGTCTCCCAGATCCTGGAAGATGCGGACTCCATCGGACGCTATAACGGAACAGATATTGTATCCATTGCCATCAAAAAACAGCAGAGTTCAACGGCCATTGATGTTTCAAATGATGTAACCAAGGAACTTAAAAAACTGGAAGCAGCGAATCCGGGACTTGAATTTACCATAGTTAATGATTCCAGTGACATGATCAACGAATCCATCAGCAATGTATATCAGACCATGATTATGGCGATTCTCTTGTCCATGCTCATTCTGTGGCTGTTTTATGGAGATCTGCGCGCCTCTGTTATTGTAGGTACATCTATTCCTATTTCCATCATGCTGACGCTGATTGCAATGAGCCTTATGGGCTTCTCGCTGAATGTTATTTCTCTGACATCCCTGGTTCTGGGCGTAGGTATGATGGTAGATAACTCTATTAACGTACTGGACGGTTGTTTCCGGGCGAAGGAAAAACATAATTTCTATGACGCGGCCATAGAAGGAAGCCGCGTTATGATTAACTCAATCATCGGCGGTACGGCTACCACCTGTGTTGTATTTATTCCGCTGGCAATGCTGACCGGTATGTCAGGACAGCTCTTTAAGCAGCTGGGCTTTACCATTGTGTTCAGTCTGATTGCCTCGTTGTTCTCGGCAGTTACCATTGTGCCCCTGTGCTATTATCAGTGGCATCCTGTTGAAAAGGCGAGTGCGCCTGCAGCAGGTTTCATCAGAGGCTGTCAGAACTGGTACCGCAAGCATATGCCTTCTGTAATACCAAAGACGGGATGGGTTATCGGCATAAGCCTGCTTCTTCTGGTTCTTTCTTTTGGCCTTGCGACTCAGCTTAAAATGGAACTGATGGTATCTGTAGACGAGGGAATTGTAAATATCAATGTAAAGACGAAACCGGGACTTTCCGTGGAAGCGGTCAATGACACGGTGGCTCAGATTGAAAAGCTGGTCGCTGAGGATGAGGATGTGGATCATTACCTCTTAACATATGGTTCCAGCGGACTGAGTACCAGTGGCGGCAATGACGTTTCCATCAGTGCGTATTTGAAAGATGACAGGAAACTGTCTACTGATGAAGTGATTGATAAGTGGAACCGTGAGGTAGAAACGTATAAGGATATTTCTGCAACCCTGGAACAGGGCAGTACTACCATGTCTTCTTCCATGAGCAGCGGAAACTCCGTTGAGGTAGATTTACAGAGTACCGATTATGATGCATTAAAGGCTGCTTCTGACGAGCTGGTAAACGAGCTGAGAAAACGGGAAGATGTAATGCAGGTTCATTCCTCCATTGAAAATGCCGCTCCGATCGTAAAGGTAAAGGTAGACCCGGTAGCCGCTCAGGCAGAGGGGTTAACGCCGGCTTCTATTGGATCCATGCTTTACAGCAATTTAAGCGGTGTCAAGGCTACAACATTAAGAGTAAATGGAGAGGATGTGGATGTAAAGGTTGAATACGAGCCTGACCGTTATGATTCCATTGAAAAGATCCAGGGAATGATGATCCCCACTGCTACAGGAACCTCGCTTCCATTAGAGGATCTGGCTGAGATACGTTTTGAGGACAGCCCGCAGCAGATCGTGCGCAAATCAAAGCAGTACCAGGTGGCTATCACCATGCAGGTGCAGCCAGGTTATGAGGATACGGCAAAAGAGGATGTAAACAAGTTCGTGCGCAGCTGGAATATGCCATCAGGCGTTCAGATGGCGGCCAATGCTACAGATGAGAGTATGCAGGAGGAGTTAGGCGCTTTGGCCGGGGCATTACTTACAGGTATCTTCCTGGTATTTGTAGTAATGGCTATCCAGTTTGAGTCTCCCAAGTTCTCACTGATGATCATGACTACTATCCCGTTCTCGCTGATTGGCTCCTTTGGACTTTTGTTTGCAGCTGACAGTCCGATCAGTATGGTGTCTATGCTGGGCTTTTTGATGTTAGTCGGTACGGTAGTTAACAACGGTATTCTATATGTGGATACGGTCAACCAGTTCCTTGCTGAAATGCCGTTAGATAAAGCCCTTGTGGAAGCGGGAGCAATACGTATGAGACCCATCCTGATGACTACGGGAACCACGGTCATTTCTATGATTCCCAACGCGCTGGCCTATGGTAAATCCGGCGCCATGATGCAGGGCCTCGCCCTTGTAAATGTAGGCGGTCTGATTGCTGCAACTATTCTGACTCTGGTGCTTCTTCCAACCTATTATAAGCTGGTATATAAGATGGGCAGAAAAACCATGGGAGAGGATATCCCGGTAATCGACGATTGATGGGACATATACCTAAATATATAAAATAAGAACAGCCAGTCTTTCCATTTGGTCTCAGGGCAGTCCCTGGGGGCGATGGGAGGCTGGCTGTTTTGCGCTGTCAAAGGGCTGCTGTTTGTGGCGCTGATGTTTCTTATGGTTCTTACATTTATCAAAAATGAAAAACAAGCAAAAAGCAAGATTTAAAATATACAGTTATGTGGTACAATGAAAGAAACTGCTTGGGAGGTGAAGTTAGATGACCCCTGGTGTTTCCATACATAAACGGGTTCTTCATTACGCGTATGCAGACACAGATGCACTGTACCGGGATTTTCAGATTTCAGAAGATGGATATAATGAGGAACAGGCTGCAAAAAACCGCGAACAATACGGCAGCAATACACGAAACGGAAGGGCTGCCGATACGGCAGTCTACCGTTTGCGCAGAGCTTTTATCAATCCATTTACTATCATCCTGTTTGTGCTGGCGGGTGTTTCGTTTATTACGGATGTACTTCTCGCCTCCAATTTCAGCCGCAATGCGACCACAGTGCTGATTATCCTGAGTATGCTGCTGATCAGCGGCATGATCCGGCTGATTCAGGAAATGCGGACAAAACACATAGCTGATCGTCTGTCCAGGATCATCCATTCGGATGTGATGGTGCGCCGCGGCGGGAAATGGAGGGGTATCTCATCCACGGAACTGGTGGTTGGCGATACGATTCGCCTCTTTGCCGGGAACAGGGTTCCTGCCGATCTTCGTCTGACTGCTGCAAATGACCTGTTTGTTTCCCAGGCCGTTATTACAGGTGAGAGTGCTGTTCTGGAAAAGAATGCAGGAAGGCTTTCAGGGCATATGGTTTCCTCCTATGCGGAATACAGCAATATCGTTTTTATGGGTTCTGCTGTGATTGGCGGAACAGGAGAAGGAGTAGTTTTGGCCGTTGGAGAGGATGCCGTTTACGGAGGATTTTCGGGAGCGGAATCTATGGGTAAGAACCGATTTGACCAGGGTGCAAACTCCATTGCATGGGTAATGATCCGTTTTATGGCTGTTCTTATCCCGGTTGTTTTTGCTGCCTGCGGGCTTACCAAAGGGGATTGGTTTACTGCGTTTGTATTTGCTTTATCAGTTGCCGTAGGGCTGACCCCGGAGATGCTGCCCATGGTAATCAATGCCTGTCTTGCCAAAGGGAGCAATGCCATGGGTCAGAAACAGACCGTGGTTAAAAATATCAACGCCATGCAGGGGTTTGGCAGTATGGATATCCTGTGTGTGGATAAAACAGGCACTTTGACCGGCGATACAGTGCTGTTGGAATATTACATGGATATTCTTGGAAATGAAAGCGAGAGCGTGTTGGACTTTGCCTATTTAAACAGTCTGTACCATACCGGGGTGAGGAATCATCTGGACACGGCTGTTCTCAAATACCGCGATTTGCCCGGCTGCAGCGCTCACTTTCAGGAGATTGCAGCAAAACATCCCAAACTGGATGAATTGCCCTTTGATTATGACCGGAAGTTCGCAAGCGTTCTTGTAAAGGACAAAACGGAAAATCTGCTTATCATTAAGGGGAGCATGGATGAGGTATGCCGGCGCTGCGCTTATATTGAATACAAGGGCCGACGCAGCGCTATGGGAGATGAGGGATACTTAAGTGTCCATGCCGTAGTGGATGATATGCTGGAGGACGGCATGAAGGTTTTGGCTGTGGCATATAAGCCGTTGGAGGGGGAACGGTTAAATACCAGTGATGAAACAGATTTTATCCTTATAGGCTATTTGGCGTTTTTTGATGCGCCAAAGAAAACAGCGGAAGATGCCATTCGTAAGCTGAAATCCCTTCATGTCGGGATAAAAGTGCTGACCGGCGACAGTAAAAGCGCAGCGGTCTCTGTCTGCCGCCGTCTGGGGATCGATACATCAGAAATCATGACAGGAAGGGAATTTAGCCATCTGACGGAGGATGAAATGCTGATCCGGATGGAGCGTACCGCGGTTTTTGCGGAACTGTCCCCAAAACAAAAGCTGGAAGTGGTTCAGACGCTGCAGTCGAATGGACATACGGTTGGTTTTCTGGGAGACGGAATGAATGATTTGCCTGCTGTGGTGCAGTCAGATGTTGGAATTTCGGTGGATACAGCAGCAGAAGCCGTCAAAGAAAGCGCGGATGTGATCCTGTTAAAAAAAGATCTGAATGTTTTGGAGGAAGGGATTTTGGAAGGCCGGAAAGCCTTTTCTAATATGTCAAAATATATCAGGATTACAGCATCGTCTAATTTCGGCAATATTTTTTCCATCGTCATTGCCAGTGTATTTCTGCCCTTTTTTCCTATGACCTCGGTACAGCTGCTTTTGCTGAATCTGCTCTACGATGCTCTGTGTCTTGTTCTTCCCTGGGATCAGGTAGATGAGGATACATATTTGCAGCCATTGGAATGGTCTGGCCGGACGTTAGGGCGTTTTATGCGCTTTTTCGGCCCGATAAGTTCCATCTTTGATATAGTCACGTTTGTTTTTTTGTTTTTTGTTTTTTGTCCTTCTGTGTGCGGCGGAAGTTTTGCGTCCCTTGCGGCAGGCGGAGGGCAGGAGCGGTTTATTGCCCTGTTTCAAACAGGATGGTTTCTGGAATCAATGTGGACGCAGATATTGATCCTGCATCTGCTTCGCACCAGAAAGATACCATTGTTCCAGAGCAAGCCTTCCCGTTCTGTCATGCTTGTAACGACATTGGGAATTTTAATTTTTACTGTTATGACCTTCACTCCTGTGGGGCATCTCATCGGGCTGACTTCTTTGCCGCCCGCATATTTTGGTTTCCTGATCGCTGTAGTTTTACTGTATTTGCTTCTGGTGACATTTGCAAAATACTGGTATGTAAAGAAGTATCATGAATTGCTTTAAGAGGAGGAATCTGCCATGAAAAAAAATATTGGTTTTATCAGTCTGGATTCCGCTCTGATCCAATGGCTTCAGGAGAAACTTCCTATATCTGCGCCAGATACCGCAGGAACAAAAGAATTGATAGAGGGCCTTGAAACGTTGATCAATGGAAGGTCAGATCTGCTTATGGTGGAGCTTGCAGATACAGAGAATGTTATGCCCGTAACCCCAACCATCCGATGCGGTACGCTGTCCATTGATCCCAAATCCCGGAAGGTGCTCCGTGATGGCGCGGAGATTTTGCTTACGCCCAAGGAGTTTGATATTCTTTACTTTCTGGCCCGCAACCGCGGGGAAGTCTTTACAAAAGAGCAGATCTATCAGGCGGTATGGGAAAGCGAATACTTACTGGACGACAGCAATATTATGGCGTTTATCCGAAAACTCAGGAAAAAGATCGAACCCAATCCGGATGCTCCTGAATACATATTAACGATTTGGGGGATTGGATATAAATTCAGCGACAAACAGCAGCATATCATTGATTGCTAAATCGCAAGGAAATCGCAAGGCTTTAGCCATGTGATTTTCCCTGCGTTTTTTTTATACTTAATGAAGGATTTGATTCAGACCTGACAGGAGGTGGGGAAAATGAACGCTGACAGCAGTCCGCAAAGTAAGAGGCAGAGGCAGGGTCGCAGAAAATGGTCAACGGCCATTTTCCTCATCTGATTCTGTTTCTTGCCTCGGTAAAAAAGGAGGTAAGATCAATGAATAAGAAGAAAATGAGCGGCCGGCAGATGTTTTTGGCCGCAGAAACGGCCATGGTGTACAACGAACAAAAACGCCGCATCCATTTTGCAGCAACACATTCCATCAGGGAAGTTTTAAAAAGTGTCAATACGGCATTGTGCGGCCTTTCGGCAGAGGGGGTTGTTGCTAACCGGGCGGAATATGGAATGAACAAGGTGACTCGTCAAAAGAAAAAAACACTGGCGCAAAGCCTTGTGGGAGCTTTTGTCAATCCTTTTACAGTGATTTTATCCTGCCTGGCAATGGTTTCCGCCATCACGGATATGCTTTTTCCCTATATGGAACTGTTCGGAAATAAGAAAGAGGATTTTGACTGCCTGACAGTGGTTATTATATTGACTATGGTGTTTATTTCCGGCACATTGCGCTTTGTACAGGAGTCCCGCAGCGGCAATGCGGCGGAACGGCTGCTTGCCATGATTACTACAACCTGCACGGTTGACAGAAGAGAGCAGGGAGACGTTGAGATACCGTTGGAGGATGCTGTTGTAGGGGATATCGTCCATCTTTGTGCGGGGGATATGATTCCGGCCGACCTGCGCATTGTGGAGGCAAAGGATTTGTTTGTCAGCCAGTCCAGCCTGACGGGAGAAAGTGAGCCGATAGAGAAAATGCCAAAAACAGCTGAGGCAGAGCGGGATTCCATAACCGAATATGCCAATATTGCTTTTATGGGAAGCAATGTCATCTCCGGCAGCGCAGTGGGTGTCATTGTTGCAGTGGGGGATAATACCCTGTTCGGTTCTATGACCTCCTCTGTGGCAGAGGAAGCCGCAGAGACGAATTTTACCAAGGGTGTCAATGCAGTGTCCTGGGTGCTGATCCGTTTTATGATGGTTATGGTTCCCCTGGTTTTTGTGATGAACGGAATCACAAAAGGGGACTGGCTTGGGGCATTTCTGTTCGCTGTCTCCATTGCAGTGGGGCTGACTCCGGAAATGCTGCCGATGATCGTCACGACCTGTCTGGCAAAGGGCGCTGTTTCCATGAGCAGGAAAAAGACCATTGTGAAGAATCTTAACTCCATCCAGAATTTTGGGGCAATCGATATTCTTTGTACCGATAAGACAGGCACTCTGACCCAGGATCAGGTGGTGCTTGAATATCATATGAATGTGAGCGGGAAGGAAGATATGCGGGTTCTGCGCCATGCATACCTGAACAGTTTTTTTCAGACGGGTTATAAGAATCTGATGGATGTGGCAATCATTAAGAAAACGGAAGAGCAGGAAGCAGAAGATCCCCGGCTGATTGATCTTTCAGAACATTATGAAAAAGCGGATGAGATTCCTTTTGATTTTACACGCCGCCGTCTGACCACAGTAGTTCGGGATAAAACCGGAAAAACACAGATGGTCACGAAAGGAGCCGTGGAGGAAATGCTGTCTGTGTGCTCTTTTGCAGAGTATGGCAAAGAGGTTATGCCTTTGACGCAGGAATTGAGGAACATGATCCTGAAAACAGTGGATGCTCTGAATGATAAAGGGTTCCGCGTCCTGGCTATTGCACAAAAAAACAGCCCGTCTCCGGCTGGCGCTTTCGGTGTAAAAGATGAATGTGATATGGTTTTGCTGGGATATCTGGCTTTTCTTGATCCGCCTAAGGAAACAACTGCAGCTGCAATCTCGGCGTTAAGGGAATATGGCGTGGCAACGAAGATCCTGACAGGAGATAACGATAAGGTAACCCGTACGATCTGCTCCCAGGTCGGTTTGAATGTACGGAATATGCTTTTAGGTTCTGATCTGGAGAAAATGAGTGACCGTGAACTTGCCGAGGCTGCTGAACAGACGGAGGTTTTTGCAAAGCTGACCCCGGATCAGAAAGTACGTGTGGTGTCAGTCCTTCGCAGGGCCGGTCATACGGTCGGCTTCATGGGAGACGGTATCAATGACGCGGCTGCCATGAAATCTGCGGATATCGGTATTTCTGTGGATACTGCGGTAGATGTGGCAAAAGAGAGCGCGGATATTGTTCTTTTGGAAAAAGATCTGATGGTGCTGGAAAAAGGGATTATTGAGGGCAGAAAGACATACGCCAACATGATTAAATACATCAAAATGACCGCCTCTTCCAATTTTGGAAATATGTTTTCCGTGCTGGCAGCTTCGGCCCTGCTGCCTTTCCTTCCAATGATGAGTGTTCAGCTGATCGTTCTGAACCTGATTTATGACCTGTCCTGCACTGCGATTCCCTGGGACAATGTGGACAAAGAATTTCTGCGCGTGCCCCGCAAATGGGATGCCTCCTCTGTGGGCAGCTTTATGATCTGGATTGGGCCCACCAGTTCTGTTTTTGACTTTGTAACTTATATTTTCATGTATTTTGTGTTCTGTCCCCGGTTCGTATCAGGGGGAATTTTGTATAACGATCTGGCCAGTCATTTTGGCGGCGCAGAGCTGCTGCGGATGCAGACGGCCTACGCTGCAATGTTTCAGGCAGGCTGGTTCGTAGAATCTATGTGGAGCCAGACGCTGGTTATTCATATGATCCGTACACCAAAGCTTCCATTTATCCAGAGCCGTGCATCTGCTTTGCTGACACTGGTAACCTGTACCGGAATCGCAGTTCTTACAGTTATTCCGTTTACAGAAATTGGAAAGCTGCTGGGGTTTGCGGCGCTGCCGGCCAGTTATTTTGCATACCTGATTCCGTGTATCCTGCTTTACATGGCGCTGGCGACCAGTATGAAAAAGGCCTATGTGCGTCATTACGGCCAACTGCTTTAGGAGGAGAGAAAAAATGAACTGGACAAATATTTGGATTCGCTTATTTGGAACACGTTCTCTGTTTGGGCTTGATATGGGATTCTGGATTGCAATGGCTGCGGTTGCGCTGCTCGTTGTTCTGATGAATGTGGTATTCTGGGGAATGAAACCAGGGAAAAGGCCCAAGTCATAGCTGCCCGTCATTTTCTTATCAAAAAAGGCATAAAATTTCCTTCATCCGTTCATACTAATGTAAGAATGTCAGAAGTGGATTTTGGAAAGATTCGTTTCTGGGAAAATATGGGAAAGAGGTGCGAAAATATATGGAACAGAAGAAAGGCAAGGCTACCGTTCAATTTGCCCGGCCGCCGGTAATTGCAGGGGCGGCCAGCGTGGCCGGAAAGAAAGAAAGCGGTGGGCCGCTGGGACCGTTTTTTGACCGTCATTTACTGGATGACGGGAAAGAAAAGGAAAACTGGGAGCAGGCGGAAAGTGCTATGCAGAAGGAGGCGGCAGAACTTGCGATTGAAAAGGCGGGGCTTGACAGGGAGGATATCCGTTATCTGTTTGCCGGAGATCTGCTGGGACAGCTGATTGCTACTTCCTTCGGCACGGTAGATCTGGAGATCCCCCTATTTGGCCTCTATGGCGCCTGTTCTACGATGGGAGAGGCGATGAGTCTGGGAGCCATGATGGTGAATGCAGGCTATGCGGATCATGTGGTATCTATGGCGTCCAGTCATTTTGCAACAGCAGAAAAGCAGTTCCGTTTTCCGCTGGCCTATGGAAACCAGCGTCCCATGTCGGCCTCCTGGACGGTTACAGGGTGCGGAGCGGTGGTGATTGGACGCCAGGGAGAATCGGGGCTGGCAAAGATCACAGCAGTGACCACCGGAAAAATGGTGGATATTGGGGCCAGGGATTCCATGAATATGGGAGCCGCTATGGCGCCCGCCGCATTTCACACCATTGAACAGAATCTGGAGGATCTGGGTAAAGATGAGACCTGGTATGATCAGATCATTACCGGCGATCTGGGCGAGATTGGAAGCCGGATTTTACTGGATTTGATGAAGGAAAAGGGACGTGACTTAAGCAGGCTTCACATGGACTGCGGTGTGGAGATTTTTAATAAGGAAACTCAGGATACCCACGCAGGAGGGAGCGGCTGCGGCTGTGCTGCCGTAACCCTGTGCGCCGCTGTTCTTCCAAAGCTGCAGGAGGGACTCTGGAAACGGGTTCTTTTTGTACCTACCGGAGCTCTTTTGTCCACTGTAAGCTATAATGAAGGCCAGACCATACCGGGGATTGCCCATGGAGTGGTCATTGAGCATATGGAAGGAGATTGAATATGGATTATATCAAGGCATTTGTGGTTGGAGGCCTGATTTGTGCGCTGGTTCAGATCCTGATGGAAAAGACAAAGCTGATGCCGGGCCGGATCATGGTTCTTCTGGTGGTTTCAGGGTCTGTATTGGGCGCTCTGGGGCTGTATGAGCCGTTTCTTAAATGGGCGGGAGCAGGGGCCAGCGTGCCGCTTCTGGGATTTGGAAATACGCTTTTTAAAGGGGTAAAGACCGCTCTGGAAGAGGAAGGGGCATTGGGGCTCTTTAAAGGAGGGCTTACGGCCGCTTCCGCCGGCATCAGCGGAGCGCTGATTTTTGGCTATCTGGCTTCTGTGCTGTTTAAGCCAAAGATGAAAGGGTAATTTATTAAAGAAATTGTATTCATCCCCTGAAAAGTCTGTTATAATAGGTACCATCCACAGATGAGAGGAAACTTCTCCCATCGGCGGATGGTACCTGTTTGCGATTGAGATTATTATAAGATATATATGGAATCGCCAACAGACAGGCGAATACACTGGGGGAGACGCTATGGGTGAGCAAAAAAAGAATGGCTGGAAAATGGCCTCATGGGCTTTGTTAGTCACAGGGGTCATTGTGTTTGCCATAATTAACATACTGGTGGTGTTTTTTTGTTATTCCAGGCACATACATCGAAAGATCCTGGATCAGAATATGGAACAGATAGGGAATGTTTCAGATTATGTGGTAAGAATCATCCGCAATGAGATGAAGCATTGTATTGAGACGCTGGAGGTAAGTGAAGAGATATTTTCCAGGCAAAGAGAACTGATTTCTCCGGAAAGCGTGGATCAGCTGATTCAGATCAGAGATAAGACCGGTTTTACCATAGCGGGTCTGATGGATCGGGACGGCAATGCCATTGACGATACGGGGACAGGCTGGCAGGTGGATCAGACGGGTTTTCTGAAGGTCATGGACAGGGGAGAGGTTTTTATCTCGGATGTTTTTACCAGTGAGAGGCAGCATATGGACCAGATTCTTGTGATGGTTCCCTTAGAGACTGCGGGACAGATTCAGGGCGCTGTCTGGGGGCAGTATCCTATTTCATTCATTACGGATATTATAGATCAGGAGATGGATTTTGATCTCTATTTTCAGATTGTGGATGATAAGGGACGCTATATAAGCCGCTCGCAAAATGAAAACGCCCTGGCGACAGAGCGGGATATGCTGCTTTGGGAGGAGATGGAACGGTATGAATACCTGGAAGGGGATACGGTAGAGAAGGTTAAGGAGAAAGTGGAAAATTATCAGTCCGGGATGCTGTATTTTCAATATGGGGGCCAGGGACGCTATGTAAGCTATCAGCCTCTTGGGATCAACAACTGGTATGTATTTTCCGCCATGCCCTCAGACCAGCTGAACGGATATGTGAATGAGATCCAGGGCCTGTCTTTGGATATGCTTTTATGGTTTAGTCTGTCTGTGGCTCTTGTGGTTGGCGTTGTTATCCTGCTGGCCTATGAGGGGAACCGCAGGATCAGCCAGAAAAACCGGGAACTGGCTATTAAGAATCAGCTGTTTCGGATCGTGATGGACAAAACACAGGATACCCCCTTTGAATTGGATCTTGCCGCAGGTCGGGTAAAGATCTACCGCAGCCGCTGTCAGGATGATGCCGAATATGATGTTTTGGAGAATATTACACCGGAAGCTATGACAGACAGGGGGTATATTCAGAAAAAGGACAGGGGAGTGTATGAGCATTTTTACAGAAAAGTGATCTGCGGCCTTGAGGTGGAACCCTTGGTTCTGCAGCTGAAGGCGGATGGAGCCTGGGAGTGGAACAGGATTCACGTGCTGACTGTGGATGAAACCAGCGCGGTAGGCTTTTTAGAAGGATACACTGAGCAGATGGATCAGAAGCATAAGCTGGAAACCATCAGCCGCAAGACAAGGACAGACGCCCTTACAGGGCTTTATAACCGTGAAACGTTTGTGGAAGCCGTGGAGGAACGCCTTAAAACAATACAGGACTTAGAGACGGCGGGGTTAGATGCTTTATTTATTCTGGATCTGGATCATTTTAAAACCTTAAATGATACTCTGGGACATATGATGGGAGATCAGGCTCTTAAGCAGGCAGGCGCAAACCTCCGATTCTCTATACGCAAGACAGATCTGGCGGGCCGTCTGGGAGGGGATGAATTTGTTTTGTTTCTGGAGGAGCTTCCGGATCTTTTCGCTCTGGAACAGTGTGCTAAAAAGGTGAATAAGGCTCTTTTAATGTCCTGGGAGAGAGAACAGAAAAGGGTGGATATCAGCGCGTCCGTTGGTATTGCTATAGCGGAGCGGGGAATGGCTTTTAAGGAGCTTTATGAAAAGGCAGATCAGGCTCTTTATGAGGTAAAAAGGCATGGAAGAAACGGCTATAGGATCGCAGAACAGGGGAAGCCGTAGCAGAGCGGCCGCAGACAGGAGGAGACAGCATTGGGACGACAGAATATATTGGCATTGCGCAGAAAAATGAAAGAAGCGGCTTTTAACGATCCTCTCACCGGAGGCATCAGCAATGCGGCGTTTCTTTTGCGGGTTCAGGAAAAACTTGAAAAGGAGCCCCAAAGGCCTTATGTAATGGCCTTTTTAAATATCCGCGGTTTTAAAAATATCAATGAGCTTTACGGAGTGGAAACGGGGAATACTCTTTTAAAACAGATTTACAACATTTTAAAGCGTTCTATCCGTAAAGAAGAGATTGTAACACGAAGCGAATGCGATCACTATTTTATGCTTTTGGAGGGAGACAGAGAGGAGCGGGTGAGAGAGCGGTTAGAGCAGATGCTTGAAGAGGTTTCAGGCGCTCCGGAACTTAGGGCTGTGGGGATGGATCTGGAAACCGCGCTGGGGGCCTGCATGATTACAGATCACAGGCTGAATATCCGCATTCTTCAGGATCGGGCCGTTCGTGCCAGCGAATACTGTGAGAGCCAGTCTGGCTGTGTTTTTTATAATGAAGCGCTGGAAGCAAGGAATTTGAGGGAAAAACGGCTGGGGGATTCCTTTGCCCATGGTCTGGAGCATGATGAATTTGAGGTATATCTTCAGCCAAAGGTATATCTTCAGAAGGAGGGCTTCTGCGAGGCTGAGGCGCTGGCCAGATGGCATCATCCCCAGTATGGCATGGTGTACCCGGCAGAATTCGTTCCGCTTCTGGAGGGAAATGGAAAAGTATGCAGTCTGGATCTGTATATGTTTGAAAGAATGTGCCGGATACTCAGCCGATGGAATCAGACCGGCCTGTCAGAACTTCGTATATCTGTCAATCTGTCCAGAGCGCATCTGATCAGGCGGGGCAGAAACTGTCTGAACGATATGAAGGAACTTAAGGAAAAATATCACATCCAAGATGGTCAGATTGAACTGGAAATGACGGAATCTCTATTTTTCGATCCTGCTCAGATCGGCGAAATGAAGGCGTTTACAGAAAAAATACGTTCCTGCGGTTTTGGCTGTTCCCTGGATGATTTTGGCTTTGGATATTCCTCCCTGGCTCTGTTAAAGGACTTAAATGTGGACACCATCAAGCTGGATCGTCAGTTTTTCTCAAGCAGCAGCGAGAAGAGCTGGAAGATTGTAAATGCCTTAATCTTACTGGCTCATGAGCTAAAGATCCGTGTGGTAGCTGAAGGGGTGGAAAGCGGGGAACAGATTCAGCGGCTGAAGGAGGCTGGCTGCGACTTGGTTCAGGGATATTTCTATTCCCGCCCAATGCCTGCCGGGGACTTTGAAAACTGGGTGAGGCAGCGCCGACCAGATAAAGAATGATATATGAAAAATAAAAAACGGCTGCAGCAAAACGGAACATCATCTGATAATGTGACCGTTTGCTGCAGCTGTTTTTGTTTTACCGGGCTCCGGGGCCTGAAGTCTCCCAGGAAGGCCGTGTCTGGGGTTCATACCCTGGGCCGATGGGGGAGATGGTCACGCCGCCGGATCCGCTGTCAGTGCCGTTTTGCGTCTCGCCGGAACCGGAAGAAGGCGAAATTACCGTAGAATTGCCGGAATGGATGGTGCAGTATCCGGGGATGGCAAATACGGAATCATCCGTAGCCAGATTTTCTTCTCCCTCTGGAAGCACCATGAAAATTTTTGTGGTCTTTTCCGGGCAGTAGGGGGTAGACCGCATACCCGACTGGGCGCATACGGTGACAGCTACGTGTTTGTCGCAGACCTCAGTGGGGGCGGTGCCCTTGGCGAAATATTCGGTGTAGACCGCATTTCCTCTTGGATCGTGGTCGCAGACGCCTGCTACGGCCCGTTTTCCGGACTTGCGGCAGATCTCTGCCGTTTCTATGCTGTCCGGGACAGTAAAGCCGGGATCCTCCATTCCCTCATGAACCCGGTTCATAATATTGCGCCAGATATTTTTGTGGAAGGAGGTACCGCCGTTATTTACATTTCCATGGGTTAGTTTCTGGTTGTTGTCGCAGCCGCCCCAGATACCGGCGGTATAGTAAGGGGTAAAACCTACAAACCATACGTCGTTGTTTCCGGTAGTGGTACCGCTCTTTCCGGCAGCGGACATACTGGTAAGCGCCGCACGGGTGCTGGTAGAGGTGATGGATACGCCGGAGCGGGTAAATTTACGGTTGCTCTTCATAGAGTCAGACATGGCGTCGGTCAGCAGAAACGCAGTGGAGTCCTTTAACACCTGTTTTGTCTCAGGCGTGTTGTCGATCAGTACCTTGCCGTCATGATCCAGGATTTTTGTAAAGAACCGCGGCTTTGTATATACACCGCTGTTGGCAATGGAGGCGTAGGCAGCGGTCATTTCCAGATTGGAAACGCCCTTGGTAAGTCCGCCCAGTGCCTGGGCCGCGCCTAAATCATCTTTTGTCAGAGATGTTATGCCCATTTTTTGAGCATATTCCATGCCCAGCTGCGGCGTAACCGTTTCCATCAGAGTCCGCACGGCAACGATGTTCATGGAGTAGATGATACCGTCCCGGATACTGGAATAGCCGGTAAATCCATAGCTGGATTTCCACCAGTTTTTAAAGGTTTTCGTGCCTACCGTGTAGGGCGCATCATAGTAAACCGTGCCCAGGGTAGCGCCGCAGGCGTCAAGGGCCGGTGCAAAGGCGGTGATAACCTTAAATGCAGAACCGGGCTGACGGTAGATGCCGGTGGCTCGATTTAGAGTCAGGCTGGCAGTCTTTTCCCCGCGGCCTCCGCTTAATGCCTTTACCTCCCCGGTATGCTGGTCCATGAGTACAAAAGAAGCCTGAGGCTGCAGGATCATGTTCTGGCGTTCTCCGATGATCTGATCGCCGTCCTTTAACAGCCATGTTTTGTACTGGTCAATGTCTGCCTGCGCCGCTTCCTTGCTGCCATAAAGTCCCTCAAAGGAGGCATCCCCAAGTACATTTTTGCGGTAGGATTTCAGATTTTCTTCTGAATAATGCTCCGTAGTTCCATCCGCGTGGGTGACAGACAGCCGGTATTCTACAGAATATTTGGCCACTGTGTAGTTGTCGGGGTTATTGATTTCCTCATCCACAATGGCCTGAATCTTCGGATCCTGGGTCGTATAGATCTTAAGGCCCCCGGCATAGAGGAGATTTCTCGCCTGACTTTCCGTATAGCCTAACTCTTTCATCAATGCATCAATCACCTGTTCCACCAGCTCGTCTGTAAAATAGCTGTAGTGGGAATTGGTCTCCTGGGCGGCAGTATTTACATTCTGGATCCGATCATAAACATCATCTGCCAGAGCCTCCTCCAGCTCGTCCTTTGTGATATAGTTTTGCTCATACATATATTGAAGGACGATCCTGCGCCGTTCGGCATTATCTTCAGCGCCGGAAATGGGATTAAGACGGGAGGGGTTTTTGGTGATGGAGGCGAGAACCGCACATTCAGAGAGCGTCAGATCGGAGACTTCTTTATTGAAATACCGCCGTGCGGCCACCTTAACGCCCAGGGTATTGTAGCCCAGGTTGATGGTGTTGAGATAGTTGGTGATGATGACTTTTTTTGTTTCTTCCTTGCTCATGCCGGAATTCTTTTCCAGCTGTACGGCCAGATACTGCTCCTGAAGCTTTCGTTCAATGCGCGCTCCCCAGCTTGTCTCCATACCGCCGGAGAAAACATTGTTTTTGATCAGCTGCTGTGTAATGGTGCTTCCGCCGCCGGAATAATCGTCGCTGATGAGACCGTGAACGGCTCTGGCGATGGATCGCAGGTCTATGCCGTCGTGGGACCAGAAACGGGAGTCCTCAATAGCCACAAAGGCGTTGATCAGATCCTTGGGAAGCTCCTCATAGGTGGCGGACTCGCGGTTGGAGCCGCTGGTGACCAGGGTATCGGTCAGATTGCCGTCCGCGTCATAGACAGTGGTTGCAAAACGGTCCGGCTGAATGTTCATGATGTCCACAGAGGGGGCATTGTCAATGATTCCTTTAATCATACCGAAACCTATGGCTGTACCTGCTACAGCCAGAAACAGAAACAACACAAAAAAAGCCTTAAAGATGTTAAAGAACAGCTTTGAGGTGTATTTGGCTGATTTTGACTGGAGAGCCTTAAGCCTGCGCTCAGACTCATGTGTTCCGTAATTCATAGATTCTCCTTTACAACGTGTTGGGTCCCCCCGGCGCTGTCTCCCAAAGACTCTTAATCCGGCAGACAGGCTCCCTAAATTATACAACAGTTTTACAGAATTGAAAAGGGCATAAATATGGCTTGCCTTGGGGACCTAACTATATTATGATAAAAAACAGCAGAAAAATAAGGGAAATGTGGGTGCTGACCCCCAGAAAAGAAAAAAAGGAGAGAGAAAAGTGGTAGAACACTACAAAATCATATACGAGGGCGGAGAAGGGGAGCTTGTGGAGAAAAAATCTCGGTTCATAGCGCAGATTGCTCCTGTTAAGACAGAGGAAGAAGCGCTGGCCTTTGTGGAGGAGATCCGCAGGCAGCACTGGAACGCCAGACACCACTGTTACGCCTATATAATAGGAGAAAGAGGCCAGACCGCCCGGTGCAGCGATGACGGAGAACCGTCCCAGACGGCGGGAAAACCCATGATGGATGTGCTGGAGGGAGAGGAACTCCATGACGTCTGCGCGGTGGTGACCCGGTATTTTGGAGGAACCCTTCTGGGGACAGGCGGACTTGTGAGAGCCTATTCCGGGGCCTTAAAGGAAGGGCTTAAAAACTGTGTGGCAGTGGAGAAAAGGCTGGGAGTACAGATGGAGGCAGAGGCTGATTATAACCATGTGGGGAAGCTTCAGTATATTGCGGCCCAGGAGGGGATCGATATTCTGGAGAGCCGGTACACAGATCGAGCAGTCTTTGTATTTTTAGTGCCTGTTTCCATGGAAGAGAGATTCCGGACAAAGATCACAGAAGGAACAAACGGCCGGGCGCAGATCCGTCGGATAAAGGAGCTGTATTATGGTATGGCAGAGGGGGAACTGGTGGTATTTTAAGAAGTGCAGTGTTTTGGCAGACCGGGATGATTTTGCGGGATTTGGGTCTTGCAATCTTAAGATACCAATGCTATACTATAAAACCGTGGCTTAGACTATGAGTTTTTTATATATAAAGGAAGAAGAATCACTATGAAGATGAAGAGAGACGACGTAAGAAATATTGCCATCATCGCTCACGTAGACCATGGCAAGACTACTCTGGTGGATCAGCTGTTAAAGCAGAGCGGCGTATTCCGCGCCAACCAGGAGGTTCAGGAGCGCGTGATGGACTCCAACGATATTGAACGTGAGCGCGGAATTACTATTTTATCAAAGAATACAGCCGTATTTTATAAAGACACAAAGATCAATATTATCGATACGCCAGGCCATGCGGACTTCGGCGGCGAGGTAGAGCGTGTGCTTAAAATGGTGAACGGCGTAGTTCTGGTGGTGGATGCCTATGAAGGCCCCATGCCTCAGACCAAATTTGTTCTTCAGAAGGCTCTGGAACTGAATCTGTCCGTGATCGTCTGCATCAACAAGATCGACCGCCCGGAGGCCCGCCCGGAGGAAGTGATTGATGAGACCTTGGAGCTTATGATGGATCTGGATGCCTCGGATGAGCAGCTGGACTGCCCGTTTATCTTTGCCTCCGCAAGAGGGGGATTTGCCAAGTACAATGTGGAAGATCCTGAAGTGGACATGAGTCCCCTGTTTGAGACGATCATTAACCATATTCCGGCTCCGGAGGGCGACCCCGACGCAGATACCCAGGTGCTTATCAGTACCATTGACTACAATGAATTTGTCGGCCGTATCGGTATCGGAAAGATCGACAACGGAGGTCTCAGGGTAAATCAGGAGTGCGTGCTGCTGAACCACCACGATCCCGATAAGTTTAAGAAGATCAAGATCGGCAAGCTCTATGAGTTTGACGGTTTAAAGCGTGTGGAGGTTCAGGAAGCTGGGATCGGCTCCATCGTGGCAATCTCCGGTATTGCAGATATCCACATCGGAGATACCATCTGCTCCCCTCAGAACCCGGAGGCCATTCCCTTCCAGAAGATCTCAGAGCCTACGATTGCTATGTATTTTATGGTAAATGACAGTCCTCTGGCCGGACAGGAAGGAAAATACATCACCTCCCGCCACTTAAGAGACCGTCTGTTCCGCGAGCTTAATACAGACGTCAGCCTCCGGGTGGAGGAGACGGATTCCGCAGACTGCTTTAAGGTTTCCGGCCGCGGCGAGCTCCATCTGTCGGTTCTGATCGAAAATATGCGTCGTGAGGGCTACGAATTTGCAGTCAGCAAGGCAGAGGTTCTCTACCACTATGATGAGCGCAGCCACAAGCTGGAGCCTATGGAGTTAGCGTATATTGATGTTCCTGAGGAGTACACCGGCGTGGTGATCCAGAAGCTGACAGCCAGAAAAGGCGCCCTTCAGGGAATGAGCCAGGCGGCAGGCGGATATTCCAGACTGGAATTTTCCATTCCTTCCAGAGGTCTGATCGGCTACCGCGGTGATTTCATGACCGATACGAAGGGAAATGGCATTTTAAACACCATTTTTGACGGCTATGCGGAGTATAAGGGTGATCTTTCCTACCGCCCCACAGGCTCTCTGATCGCTTTTGAGGCAGGAGAGGCTATTACCTACGGCCTGTTCAACGCACAGGAGAGAGGAACGCTCTTTATCGGACCCGGCGTTAAAGTTTACTCCGGCATGGTAGTGGGACAGAGCCCCAAGGCAGAGGATATCGAGATCAATGTCTGCAAGACGAAGAAACTGACTAACACACGTTCCTCCAGTGCAGATGAGGCTTTAAAGCTGACCCCGCCAAAGGTCATGAGCTTAGAGCAGTCCCTGGACTTTATTGATACCGACGAGCTTCTGGAGGTGACCCCTGAAAGCCTGCGTATCCGCAAGAAGATTCTGGATCCGCTGCAGAGAAAGAGAGCTTCCTTCAGAAAATAATCTATGTATTTCGTTTCCCCGGCATATTTCCTGGTTATACCAGCCAATATGCCGGGGATTTTGCCTTATTTCTCCGTTTTGCGCCAAAGTATGACAGAATACTGCGGGGGTGTCGAATATGTGCGATGACTTCCCCTTTGTTTTCCTTCTTTTTATGGTTATAATTGCATAGACTGGTTATGTGCATACGGAATGGTTTATGACCAACCGGGTGAAATTGGAAAAGAAGAGGAGAAGTACAATGGCAGAAAAAGTGATTGAAAACAATAAGGTGAGCGTGATCGGTGAGATCATATCAGAGTTCTCATTCAGCCACGAGGTATTCGGCGAAGGGTTTTACATGGCAGAGCTGTCAGTAAACCGGCTCAGCGAACAGGCAGATGTGATTCCGCTTATGGTGTCAGAACGGCTGATTGACGTTCACAGGGATCTTCGGGGGAGTACCATTGAGGCCATCGGCCAGTTCCGTTCCTATAACCGTCACGAGGGCGTAAAGAACCGTCTGATGCTGTCGGTCTTTGCAAGGGAGATCCGGTTTCTGGAGGAATTTACGGACTATACCAGAACCAACCAGATCTTTTTGGACGGATACATCTGCAAGCCGCCAATCTACCGCAAGACGCCCCTGGGCAGAGAGATTGCGGATCTTTTGCTGGCAGTGAACCGGCCCTACGGCAAATCAGATTACATACCCTGCATCAGCTGGGGGAGAAATGCCCGCTTTGCATCCGGCTTTACCGTGGGGGAGCGCGTCCGCATCTGGGGAAGGGTTCAAAGCCGGGAGTACACGAAGAAACTCAGCGAAACCGAGTGCGAAAAAAGAGTGGCCTATGAGGTGTCCATCAGTAAGCTGGAGCAGGACGCAGAGTAGGCAAAATGTATTTCCTCTTACGATTTTCTTACGGAAAATATAAGAAATATTTGCATTATTTCTTAAACTGTGCTAGAGTGTGTTTGAAAATCCATTTTCCAGACACACATAAAGGGCGTGTCCGGAAGGCAGTATGAGGTGCAGAATGATGAAAGACAGTATGATACAGGTGATCTGCGGGCCGGGCAAAGGGAAAACAGCCAGCGCTCTTGGAAGAGGGGTCAGCGCTCTGATCCGCGGAAAAAACGTGATCATGGTCCAGTTTTTAAAGGGCTCCATGGATTCCGACAATATGGAGGTCCTCAAAAGGCTGGAGCCGGAATTTAAGCTGTTTCGCTTTGAAAAGTCTCCCATGGTTTTTGACCGGCTTTCTGACGAGGAAAAGGAGGAAGCGAGGATCAATATCAGGAACGGACTGAACTTTTCCAAAAAGGTTCTGGTAACCGGGGAATGTGATATTCTGATCCTGGATGAGATTCTGGGGATCCTGGATGAGGGGATTATCACCCTGGAGGAGCTGTGTGCTCTGATTACCCAGGCCAGACAGTCAGAAGCGGAGCTGATCATGACAGGGACGGTTTATCCGGCTGCTCTGGACGAGTGGGTGGATGAGGTGACAAAGCTTCAGACGCGTTTTGAGTAAGATCCCTGTTGACATCTATTTTTAATAATGATAGTATATGAATATGAACAGAGTAGAGGTTGCGCCGATCAGGAGTACCGGTTCAGATGTGGCAGGCACAGACGATGGTCCGGGAAAGGGAAAGGCGCCGAAGAGGCGGTCAGTCCTGCGGGATCGTTTCTGGGCGCAGGATGAAGAATCCTGTGACTGTCATCCGGGTGGATGGAGAGCTACCAGAAGATATGGATCCGCTTACCGGCGGTATTGTATGGAAGGGCTGAACATTTACCTCAGCCCTTCTTTTTCGTCAACGCTTAATAAAAGGAGGCATATGTACACTTTGTTTATTTCCCGAATATAAATGATATTATGTGAAAAAGGAGAAGATAACTATGGCTGTTTTTGAAGGAGCTGGCGTTGCACTGATTACGCCTTTTAAGGAAAATGGAGAAGTAAATTATGATAAGCTGGAGGAACTGGTAGAGGAGCAGATCGCAGGAGGCACAGACGCGATCATCGCCTGCGGAACCACCGGTGAAGCTTCCACCATGACCCACGAGGAGCATCTGGATGTGATTGGATTTATCTGTGATGTGACGAAAAAGAGAATTCCTGTGGTGGCGGGTACCGGCTCTAATTGTACAGAGACTGCCGTTTTCCTGTCACAGGAGGCAGAAAAGAGAGGAGCCGACGGTATTTTAGTCGTTTCCCCCTATTATAACAAGGCAACGCAAAAGGGATTAAAGGCCCATTTTACCACAGTGGCTGACGCGGTAACCATTCCCATGATCCTCTACAACATTCCCGGACGGACCGGCGTCAACATCCAGCCGGATACCATTGCGTCTCTGTGCCGTGAGGTGGAAAATATCGTAGGCGTAAAGGAGGCCACCGGCAATTTCTCCGGGATCGCCCAGCTGATGAACCTGACCGACGGAGCCTGTGATGTATATTCGGGAAATGACGATCAGATTGTGCCGCTATTATCCCTGGGCGGAAAGGGAGTGATCTCGGTTCTTTCCAATGTAGCGCCCAGACAGGCCCACGAGATCTGCGCCTCCTATTTTGCAGGAGATGTGAAGCAAAGCGCCAGGCTGCAGCTTGAGGCCATTCCTCTGATCAATGCGCTGTTTTGCGAGGTAAACCCGATTCCGGTAAAGGCCGCCATGAACCTTATGGGAAAAGAGGCAGGCCCGCTCAGGATGCCTCTGACGGAGATGGAACCGGAGCATCAGGCGATCCTTGAAAGGGCTATGAAGGACTACGGTATTCTGGCGTAGGATCTGCCTCTTACAGGTGTGTAAAGCCTGGCTGCAAATGAGAATCAGTGAAAGAAAGGATACCACAGAAAATGATCAATATTATCATGCACGGCTGCAACGGAGCCATGGGACAGGTAATTTCTGCCATGGCAGAGGAGATGGACGGAGTTCGGATCGTGGCAGGGATCGACCTGAACACGGAACTAAAATATGGATATCCGGTATATGCGTCATTGGAGGAGTGTCGGGAAACGGCTGACGTAGTGGTGGATTTTGCTTCGGCCAAGGCAGCAGACGGCCTGCTGGACTACTGTCTGGCAAAGAAACTTCCTCTGGTGCTGTGCACCACAGGTCTTTTGGAGGAACAGTTAAAGCGGGTGGAGGAAGCCGGCGCCAGGATCCCGCTGCTGCGTTCCGCAAATATGTCTCTGGGCGTGAACCTGCTTTTAAAATTAGTCCAGGATGCAGCAAAAGTGCTTGCTGCGTCCGGCTTTGATATGGAGATTGTGGAAAAACACCATAATCAGAAAAAGGATGCGCCCAGCGGAACGGCGTTAGCCATGGCAGAGGCTGCAAATGAAGCCATGGGCGGAGCGTATCATTTTGTTACCGACCGCAGCAGCATCCATGAAAAACGGGACGTCAGAGAGATTGGAATCAGCTCGGTACGGGGCGGCTCCATCGTGGGAGAGCACGACATGATATTTGCTGGAAAGGATGAGGTAGTGACCATAAGCCACACAGCTTATTCCAAGGCTATTTTTGCAAAAGGAGCTTTGGAGGCGGCAAAGTTTCTGGCAGGAAAAGAACCGGGCCGTTATACCATGGCGGATGTGGTGGGACTGTAATCCGGGGAATAGAAATCTTTCATAAGAACCATACTAAGTGTATCTGAAAATCCTGTTCAGATACACTTTTTTTGGATCGGGCCGCGCGGCAGCCGGCCGATTCATTAACCGGAGCCGCGAACTTCATTTTTGCGGCTCAGAGCATGAAAGGAGAATGTATGATGAAAAAAATCAGACCTGTTATGATGTTTCTTCTGGCAGCGGTTCTTATGGCTTCGTTGACGGCCTGCGGGAGCAGAAACTCAGGAGAGCCCTCGGCATCTTCCGCAGTTCCTGGAACCTCGGCAAACGGAACCGAAGGAGGGATGGCGGAGAGCGGAATGGCCGGAACCTCCGCCGGCGAGAGGGAAACAGCCGGTACTCTGGATAACAGAACAGAGCCGGATACCACCCATGAAGGCGTGATGAAGGGAATTGCAGATGATGTGAAAAACGGCGTAAATGACATAAAAGAAGATGTGAAGGATATGACGGAGCCGATGACCACCACCGGTGCGACAAACCGCTAAATACTATGATGAATACAGCCCTTATTTTCCAGAACAACGGATCTGCCTTCGGAAAATGAGGGCTGTTTTTTGTACAGGAATACTTGCGGGAAGGGAAAAAAGTGTCTATAATGCAGTCAGGAGTGCGTGGGAAAGGAGCCCATGAAGGAAAAGAAACGAAAGAAATATTTAAAGAGACGGCGAAGGAAGGCGGTGAAACAGTGGAGGCACTTAAAGCGCAGGAAACAAAAGAGCATCCGGCGCAACCGGCCAGGGAAAAAATGGAAAAGCAGATATCAATCTGTTCTTTTAAGCGTTCTGGTACTCGTTTTGTGCACCGGGGCGGCGGATCAGGCAGATTTTGAGAAGAGATGGCGTGCGTTTGGCGGGTGGAACCAGGAATGGTTTGAGAAATGGGGCTGGCTGGGAGAGGGGATGATCTGTATTCAGCCGATTAACAGGACGGGCAGAGAAAAAGGGGAAGCTTCAGAACGGGTGGAAGAAGGAGTGTCCCTGTTTTTAAGAGAGGGACGTCTTGTATTTTTCCGTATCCGTCAGAAGCCTTTCAAAGAGGAAACGTTTCAATGATTAGAGGCCTCCCTGGGGATTCATTAGCAATTTTAATGACAGCAATTCTTGTATTCAAAAAAAGTTTGTATTATAATTTCTTCTGAAACAATGCCCTTTTATAGCGGCAGCTTATAACACCGGCGGATCAGGCGTGTGTTTCCCTGTCCGCGGCTGGTAAAAGACCCACAAGATAAGAAAGGAAGATCCGTATGAACCAGAATCTCATGGACTTTGGTATTGGGGAGGAAAAACTGCGCGAAGAGTGCGGAGTTTTCGGGATCTATGATTTTGAGGGGAATGATGTGGCATCAACAATCTACTACGGGCTTTTTGCCCTGCAGCACAGGGGACAGGAAAGCTGCGGCATCGCAGTCAGCGATACCGACGGACCCAAGGGAAAGGTAAGTGTCCACAAGGGGATGGGCCTGTGCAACGAAGTATTTACACCAGAGGTTTTAGAGCAGCTTCATGGCAACATCGGGGTGGGCCATGTGAGATACTCCACAGCAGGGAGCAGCACCAGGGAAAATGCCCAGCCGCTGGTTCTTAACTATGTAAAAGGCACTCTGGGACTGGCCCACAATGGAAATCTGGTAAACGCGCCCAAGCTGCGCCATGAACTGGAATATACCGGGGCTATTTTCCAGACCACCATTGATTCGGAGGTCATTGCCTATCATATCGCACGGGCGAGAGTTCAGGTGCCTACGGTAGAGGAGGCGGTGGCGGCCGCCATGAAGAAACTGGAGGGCGCTTATTCTCTGGTAATCATGAGCCCCAGGAAGCTGATCGGAGCAAGGGATCCCTTTGGATTTAAGCCCCTTTGCATCGGAAAGCGGGATAAGGCCTACATACTGGCTTCGGAGACCTGCGCACTGGAAACCATCGGCGCAGAATTTGTCCGGGATGTGGAGCCAGGAGAGATCGTTACCATCACAAAGGATGGGATTGCGTCCAATCGGGAAATGTGCTTAAAGGATCCTTTAAAAGAGGCCAGATGTATTTTTGAGTATATCTATTTTGCAAGGCCGGACAGTGTTTTTGACGGGGTGAGCGTATATCACGCAAGGATCCAGGCGGGCCGCTTTCTGGCAATGGATTCGCCGGTGGAGGCGGATCTGGTGGTGGGAGTTCCTGAGTCGGGCAATGCGGCGGCTCTGGGATATGCCATGGAATCCGGCATTTCCTATGGAACGGCATTTGTAAAAAATTCCTATGTAGGCCGAACCTTTATTAAGCCCAAGCAGAGCAGCAGGGAGTCGGCGGTGCGGATCAAGTTAAATGTGCTCAAAGAGGCGGTGGATGGAAAACGTGTGATTATGATTGATGATTCCATTGTCCGCGGCACCACCAGCGCCCTGATCGTGGGTATGCTGCGGGATGCGGGAGCCAGGGAGGTTCATGTGCGCATCAGCGCTCCGCCGTTTCTGCATCCCTGTTATTTTGGGACAGATATCCCGACGGAGGATCAGCTGATTGCCCACGGACGGACGGTAGAGGAGATCCGGCAGATCATCGGGGCAGACAGTCTTTCTTTCCTGGGACAGGACCGCCTGGCGGCCATGGCGGGAGGACGCCCCATCTGCGCTGCCTGCTTTGACGGAAAATACCCCATTGAGCCGCCTTCCGAGGACATCCGCGGAGCCTACGAAAAATAAGCTTTAAAAGCTGTATGGGACATGGTATACTAATGATATAAAAACAAAGATATGGAGGATTAGACATGAGTGATCATGATAAGTATGTAAGCCCGCTTTCTGAGCGTTACGCCAGTAAGGAGATGCAGTATATCTTCTCTCCGGATATGAAATTTAAGACCTGGAGACGGCTGTGGATTGCCCTGGCTGAGACAGAAAAGGAGCTGGGACTGGGCATCACTCAGGAACAGATCGATGAGCTGAAGGCCCATGCGGATGAGATCAACTACGATGTGGCGAAGGCCCGGGAAAAAGAGGTGCGCCATGATGTCATGAGCCATGTATACGCATACGGCGTGCAGTGTCCTGGGGCTAAGGGGATCATCCATCTGGGAGCAACCTCCTGCTATGTGGGAGACAACACGGATGTGATCATTATGACCGAGGCGTTAAAATTAGTCCGCAGAAAGGTTCTGAATGTGCTGGCAGAACTGGCAAAGTTTGCAGATGCCCACAAGGATCAGCCGACTCTGGCGTTTACCCATTTCCAGCCGGCCCAGCCTACTACCGTAGGAAAGAGAGCCGCTCTCTGGATGATGGAGTTAAAGCTGGATCTGGATGATCTGGATTATCTGATCGGCTCCATGCGCCTTCTTGGATCAAAGGGAACTACCGGTACGCAGGCCAGCTTTTTAGAGCTCTTTGACGGCGACCATGAGCGCTGCCGCAGACTGGATCAGCAGATTGCTGAGAAGATGGGCTTTGAGGGCTGCTATCCCGTGTCCGGCCAGACCTATTCCAGAAAGGTGGACAGCCGGGTGCTTGGCGTACTGGCTGGCATTGCCCAGAGCGCTCATAAATTCTCCAACGATATCCGTCTGCTGCAGCATTTAAAAGAGGTCGAAGAACCATTTGAAAAACATCAGATCGGTTCCTCAGCCATGGCATACAAGAGAAATCCCATGCGCAGCGAGCGCATTGCGTCCCTGGCAAACTACGTGATGAGCGATATGATGAATCCCATGCTGGTGGCGTCGACCCAGTGGTTTGAGCGTACTCTGGATGATTCGGCCAACAAGCGCCTTTCTATTCCTGAAGGCTTTCTTGCGGTAGACGGTATTCTGGATCTGTATTTGAATGTAGTGGACGGCCTGGTAGTGTATCCAAAGGTAATTGAGAAACATCTGATGGCAGAACTTCCTTTTATGGCTACGGAAAATATCATGATGGATGCCGTAAAGGCAGGAGGAGACCGACAGGAACTGCATGAACGTATCCGTCAGCTGTCCATGGAGGCTGGAAAGAACGTAAAGGAAAACGGCGGAGAGAATAATCTTCTGGAACTGATCGCGGCTGACAGTGCCTTTGGCTTATCCCTGGAGGAGCTTAAAAAGGCCATGGAGCCTTCACGGTATGTGGGACGTGCACCTGAACAGGTAGAGGAATTTTTAAACGAAGTGATCCGTCCCGTGCTTGAGGCGAATAAAGAGGTTCTTGGCATGACTGCTGAGATCAGCGTGTAAAATATGCGCGGAAGGTTTCAGAGTCTGCAAAAACGGTCGGCTGCCCTGTGTAAGGGTGGACGGCCGTTTTTTTCTGCTCTGCGGATCTGAAGCAGCCGACAGCAGGTTTTGACAAAAGGGGGATGGGTATGGTACAGTATCTGTATCAAACGGCGGCCTGCTCACTTTAAAGGATGAGGCTGCACATAGAAAGGCCTGAAAACCCATGAATATCAATCTGGAATACTATAAAGTGTTCTATTATGTATGCCTGGAGGGGAGTCTTACGGCAGCGGCCCAGAAGCTGTGCATCTCTCAGCCGGCAGTCAGCCAGGCAGTGCGCCAGCTGGAAAAGGAGGCGGGAGCCCGGCTTTTTTTCAGAACCTCCAAGGGCGTACAGCTGACGAGAGAGGGAGAGCTGCTGTTTCGCTATGTAAAAGTGGGCGTGGAGCAGCTTTTAGAGGGCGGACGGATGTTAAAGAGGATGCTGGATATGGATATGGGAGAGGTGCGCATCGGAGCCAGCGATATGACGCTGCAGTTCTTTTTGCTTCCGTTTCTGGAGCAGTTCCACAGGCAATACCCAAAGATCAAGGTAACAGTGACCAATGCCCCTACGCCGGAAACCATTCGAAGTCTGGAAGAGGGAAAAATCGACTTTGGTGTGGTGACTACCCCGTTTTCCTGCAAGAGCGGTATCCAAAAAACGCTGGTAAAGCCCATCCGTAATGTATTTATTGCCGGAAACAGCTTTGAGCAGCTGAAGGGGAGGCTTCTGGATTACAGCGCCCTCTGCGGTCTGCCCTGTATTTTTCTGGAGAAAAATACCAGCACCCGCGCGTTTATGGATGGGTTTCTTTTGGAAAAGGGGATTGAATTAAAGCCGGAGTTTGAACTTGCCACCAGCGATATGATTGTCCAGTTTGCCCGGCGGAATATGGGAATCGGCTGTGTGATGGAGGAATTTGCCGGAGAGGCTATGGGGCGGGGGGAGGTATTTAAACTGGCCTTTCATGAGAAGATGCCGCTGCGCCATATCTGCGTTGTCACCGGGGAATCAGGACTGATTTCCATGGCGGGAAGAAGTCTTTTGGCTCTTTTGACAGAAGAAGCAAAGGAGAGGAAAGAAACATAAGGCTCGCTTATGCCATACATAATAAATAATCGCTTTACTTATGCCGGAACTTGTAGTAGAGTAGAAAAGGACAGGGCAGGTCTGTTTGACTGCCATATCCCGTAAGAGAGTACCGAGAGAGGCGTCATAAAAGCCGTTTTCGGGCACAAAGGAACGAAACAGAGAGAACCCGCAGGCCAAAGGCGGGACATTACAAATGGGGTAATAGCCCCAAGGAGGATTTAACGTATGGTTAGAGCGATCGTAGGTGCTAACTGGGGAGACGAGGGAAAAGGCAAGATCACAGATATGCTGGCCAAGGAATCTGACATTATCATCCGCTTCCAGGGCGGCAGCAATGCAGGACACACCATTATCAATGATTATGGCAAATTTGCCCTTCATCTTCTGCCTTCCGGCGTATTCTATCAGCACACTACCAGCATCATCGGAAACGGCGTAGCATTAAATATCCCTTATCTGGTAAAGGAGATCCAGTCCCTGGTAGACAGAGGGGTGCCAAAGCCGCACATCCTGGTTTCTGACAGAGCGCAGATTCTGATGCCTTACCATGTACTGTTTGATACCTATGAGGAGGCGCGTCTGGCAGGAAAGTCCTTTGGCTCCACCAAGTCAGGCATTGCCCCATTCTATTCCGATAAATACGCAAAGATCGGTTTTCAGGTAAGCGAACTTTTTGATGAGGAGCTGCTGAAGGAGAAATGTGAGAGAGTATGCGAGATCAAGAATGTACTCTTAGAGCATCTGTACCATAAGCCGCTTCTGGATCCCAAGGAGCTTTTTGAGGAACTGACAGGCTACCGCGATATGATCGCGCCCTATGTATGCGATGTTTCTTCTTATCTGCACAATGCCATCAAAGAGGGAAAGAATATCCTGTTAGAAGGGCAGTTAGGCTCATTAAAGGATCCGGATCATGGTATTTATCCTATGGTTACATCTTCCTCTACACTGGCAGCCTACGGCGCCATCGGAGCAGGCATTGCGCCTTATGAGATCAAGAATATCACGACTGTTGTAAAGGCATACTCCAGTGCAGTGGGAGCAGGCGCTTTTGTCAGTGAGATCTTCGGAGATGAGGCAGATGAATTAAGACGCCGCGGCGGTGACGGCGGCGAGTACGGTGCTACCACAGGACGCCCAAGAAGAGTGGGCTGGTTTGACGCAGTAGCTACGAGATACGGCTGCCGTATTCAGGGAACCACTGAGGTTGCCTTCACGGTATTAGATGTACTGGGCTATCTGGATGAGATTCCTGTATGCATCGGCTATGAGATTGACGGCGAAGTTACAAGGGAATTCCCCACGACCGCAAAGCTGGAGAAGGCAAAGCCCGTTCTTACCAGACTTCCAGGCTGGAAGTGTGATATCCGCGGCATCAAGAAGTACGAGGATCTTCCAGAGAACTGCCGTAAGTACATTGAGTTTGTTGAGAAGGAGATCGAAGCTCCTATTACCATGGTTTCCAATGGCCCAGGACGTGAGGATATCATTCTCAGAAAATAACAGTCTGCGCCGTATAAAAGGCGAAACAGAAGAACCCCAGACAACGGATCGAAGGCTCCGTATGTCTGGGGTTCTTTTTAACTGTCATCACTTTTGTCCTCCGGCCGCAGCACTCTTGCCATCAGGTTCATGGCATAAAAGAGTACGGAGAGAAATAAGATGGAGAAGATCACAGCCATCAGTATATTGGCCGGAGCTCCCGCAATGGCCAGGATAAAGGCGGCAAGCACGAGGCCGGCTAAGACCACTGCGCCGAAAATGGCAAGGATACGTTTCAGTTTCATTCTTCTGCCAGCGCCTCCCACGCTTCGTAGAGTTCTTCCAGCTTCTGACTGATGGATTCCTTTTCTTTGTTCAGTTCCATCAGACGCGCCACATCTGTATAGACCGTTTCCTGGGCCAGAAGCTCATTGATCTCGCTGTCTCTGCTTTCCAGCTGATGAATGGCTTCTTCTGTCTTTTTTAATTCATTCTGGCGTTTGCGTATTCTGGCCTGCTCCTCCTTCTGAGCTTTCCAGTCCAGCTTGGCGCCGGCATCGGATATGGCCGCTTCTGAGACAGGGGGGAAGGAGGCTTTGTTTGGAGAAACAGAGAAGAACGCCGCCTCCACCACATCCTTTTTTTCCAGGTAATAATCGTAATTTCCAATGTAATTTACAAAAGCCTGTCCCGTCAGATCCAGGATCCGGGTGGCCGTGCGGTTGATAAAGTAACGGTCGTGGGACACGTACAGCACGGTTCCTGTATACCGGTTTAGGGCACTTTCCAAAATCTCCTTGGAGGTGATGTCCAGATGATTCGTAGGCTCATCCAGCAGCAGGAAATTGGCGTCAGAAAGCATGAGCTTTGCAAGGGATACGCGGCCCCGTTCACCGCCGCTTAAATCACGGATCAGCTTAAATACATCATCTCCGGTAAAGAGAAAGGAGGCCAGCGTATTGCGGATCTGGGTATTGTTCATATGGGGGTAGGTATCCTGGATCTCCTGAAACAAAGTCTTGTCCATGTGAAGAACCTGATGCTCCTGATCGTAATAGCCAATATGGACCTTGGAACCTAAGCGGATCTCGCCGCTGTCTGCGGGGATCAGGCCGTTGATGATTTTTAGGAGGGTGGTCTTTCCGGTGCCGTTGTTGCCGATGATTGCGATCCGCTCTCCGCGCTTGATCTCAAAATTGCCGTCTGTAAACAGAGGACGGGCGTCAAAGGCTTTGCTCAGGCCGATAACGGTGAGGACGTCATTCCCGCTGACTACGTCCGGCTCCAGGCGGATATCCATGGAATCGTTTACCTCTGCCGGCTTTTCCAGCCGCTCGATCTTATCCAGCATCTTTTCCCGGCTCTCGGCGCGGCGGATGGATTTTTCCCGGTTAAAGGATTTTAACTTGGCAATGACCGCCTCCTGATGGCGGATCTCCTGCTGCTGGTTTAGGTAGGCCCGGATCTGGGCGTCCCGGAGCATGGCCTTTTTGTCGCTGTAGGCAGAATAATTGCCCGAAAATACGGTGGCTGTTCCGTTGTCCAGTTCAATGACCTTGGTTACTACACGGTCCAGAAAATACCGGTCATGTGCTACGATAATTACGCTGCCGGGGTAGCCTTTTAAATAGGTTTCCAGCCACGCGATGGACTCCATATCCAGGTGGTTGGTGGGCTCGTCCAACAGAAGGATATCCGGCTTTGTAAGAAGAAGCTTGCCTAAGGATACCCGTGTTTTCTGGCCGCCGGAGAGCGCGTGGATGGGTTTGGAAAATTCTTCCTCTGAAAAGCCCAGGCCCTTTAATACGCCGGTAATCTCACTGCGGCAGGCATAGCCGTTTTCCAGTTCAAAGGTGTGGTTTAAGCGGCTGTATTCAGAAAGCTTGGACTCTAATTCCTCCCCGGAGGCGGTATTCATCTCAAGCTCCAGGCGGCGCAGACGTTCCTCCATCTCCAGAATGGGACGTTTTACCTCTAAAAGGGTGTCGTATATGGTTTCAGTCCCATCCAGGTCCTGATGCTGGGCCAGATAGCCGACAGCTGCGCCCTTGGCCCATGTTACCGTGCCTTCATCCGGCGCCAGCTGGCCGATGATGATTTTTAAAAGGGTGGACTTGCCGGCTCCGTTGATGCCTACGATGGCGGCTTTTTCGTGTTCTTCTATATGAAAAGAGACCCGTTTGAGGATGTGATTGTCCCCAAAGGACCTGCTGATACTGCTGCATGAGAGGATCATTTGTAAAACTCCTTTAAGAAAATATATAAACAATACCCTCAGTATAATATAGGACTATATTTTTTTCAAGAACATCCTGAAAAGTGATTTGACATTTTTTTAACGTCCGCTTATAATAGAAAGCATTAGACTGAATGAACAAAGAGAGGGTGGCACAGGATGGAACGCAAGGAAATATCGAAAGCGGTGATTTCAAGACTGCCCCGCTATTACCGCTATCTGGGAGAACTGATCGAAGAGGGAGTGGAGCGCATTTCCTCCAATGAGCTGAGCAACCGTATGAAGGTGACAGCTTCCCAGATCCGTCAGGATCTGAACAACTTCGGCGGTTTTGGACAGCAGGGTTATGGATACAACGTGAAGTATCTTTATTCCGAGATTGCAAAGATTCTGGGGATTGATCAGCAGCATAACCTGATCATCATCGGGGCGGGCAATCTGGGACAGGCCATTGCTAATTATACGAATTTTGAGCGCAGGGGCTTTGTGATTAAGGGGATGTTTGATATCAATCCCAAGCTGATCGGTCTGGTGATCCGCGGCATTGAGATCCGCTCGGTGGATGATCTGGAAGGCTTTATTAAGGAGCAGGAGATCCAGATCGCTGCGCTTACCATACCAAAGACGAAAGCGGCGGAGATCGCAGACCGCCTGGTAAATGCAGGAATCAAGGCAATCTGGAACTTTGCCCATACAGATCTGGTCGTGCCGGAGGATGTGGTGGTGGAGAATGTCCATCTGTCGGAGAGCCTGATGCGGCTGTCGTACCGGGTGTGCAGTATGCAGGATCATGACAAAAAGAAGGAACGCGGTAAGTAAGATGATACTGGGAGTTGGAACCGATCTGATTGAGATAAAGCGCATGGAGAAGGCCTGCAGCCAGGGCCGCTTCGTGTCGCGTGTGTTTACAGAGACGGAAAGCCGGCAAGCGAAGGGGTCTGCCTCTAAGCTGGCCGGCTCTTTTGCTGTAAAGGAAGCGGTGGCCAAGGTGCTTGGAACCGGTTTTCGCAGCTTTATGCCAGGGGATATCGAGGTTTTGAGAGACAGCCTTGGAAAGCCCTATGTGAACCTTTATGGAGGTGCACAAAAACGGTTTGAGGAAATGGGACTGACGCAGATACAGGTATCCATTTCCAACACGGCTGATTTTGCCATGGCGTTTGCGGTGGGTGAGGGAGAGCCGCCCGCCAGAAAGGAGAATGGAGAATGAAAACTCTTTTATCAGGCAGAAAAATGAAGGCAGCCGACGCTTATGCCATCGAACAGATCGGGATTCCCTCTGTAGTGTTGATGGAGCGGGCGGCTCTTGCGGTGGCTCTCCGGGCAGAAAAGGCGGCTGATGCATTTGGCCCGGGTTGTCATATCTGGGCTCTTTGCGGTGCGGGAAATAACGGGGCGGACGGAGTGGCTGCGGCCCGGATGCTGCATTTAAAGGGCTATAGGACAACGATTTTTATGGCCGGCAGGGAAGAAAAGGGGACGCAGGAGTTACAGCTCCAGCTGTCCATCGCCCGAAGGCTTGGGATACCTGTGAAAACGTGGGAACGGATGAAAGAGGAGCCGGGAGGCTGTCAGGTGCTGCTGGACGGACTGTTCGGTGTGGGACTGAGCCGGGAGATCGAAGGAGAGTATAAGCGCTGCATGGAATTGGCGGGGGAGATTCTGACGGGGAAGAACGGGATCCAGGAAGGGCCGTCATTCGAATCGGTTCCCCAGGGCACTGGTATATATGGGAAATATCCCACCACGTCCTCAAAGCCCTGGTGCATTGCCATTGATATCCCTTCCGGTATTCACTCCGGCACAGGAGCCGTTATGGAAATTGCCCTTCAGGCCGATGAGACTGTAACCTTTGGATGGGAAAAAATGGGAACCGCCGTCTATCCCGGCAGATCCTTTGCAGGAACCGTCACGGTGGCAGATATTGGCTTTCCCAAGGAGGCCCTGCAGGCCGAACCGGAGGAAGAGGAGCCTATTTCCATTGCCTATGCCTGTGAGAAGGCGGATCTGATGCGGGTGCCGGAGCGGAAGGCCTATTCCAATAAGGGCACTTTTGGCCGCGTCCTCATTGCCGCCGGCTCTAAAAATATGAGCGGGGCCGCGTATCTCAGCGCTCTGGGCGCTTACCGAAGCGGGGCGGGTCTTGTAAAGATCCTGACTGTGGAGGAAAACCGGGATGTTTTACAGACGCTTCTGCCGGAGGCCATCATCGCTTCCTATACGCCGGAGCAGCTGTTGGGCGGCCGGGAAGATTTTAAGGAAATGATTGAGGAACAGATGAAGTGGGCCGATGTGGTGGTGCTGGGGCCGGGGCTTGGAAATGAACCTTATGTGGAATATCTGGTGGAGGACATTCTCACAAGCGCCTTTGTGCCGGTGATCATTGACGCGGACGGTTTAAATACCATTGCGTCTCACCCGTACCTTACTTCTTACTATACGGAAAATATTGTCATTACGCCTCATCTGGGCGAGATGGCGCGACTGACGGGACAGAAGACAGAAGAGATCCAGGCGGATCTTTTCGGGGCGGCCTTTTCCTATGCTACTCACTATGGCATTACCTGCGTGTTAAAGGACGCGGCCACGGTAACGGCAGGCCGTGAGGGCGCATTATATATCAATACCAGCGGAACCAGCGCCATGGCTAAAGCCGGTTCAGGAGATGTGCTTACAGGTATACTGGCAGGTCTGATGGCCCTGGGCTTAGAGGAGGAAGAGGCGGCTTATCTGGGCGTTTATATTCACGGGCTGGCGGGGGAGGAAGTTTCTAAAAACGGGCTCCACAGTCTCCTGGCCACAGAGCTTGCCAGAGCGGCAGGAACCGTTATGGCCGGGACCAAAGGAGGAAACAAGACAGAATGAGACCTTATAACAGAGTTTACGCAACGGTGGATTTAGACGCCGTTGTTTCTAATATGAAATCCATGCGGGAGGCGCTTCCCGCAACCACAGGCATTATGGGGGTCGTAAAGGCGGACGGATACGGTCATGGGGCTGTTCCGGTGGCACGGGCCATGGATCCGTATGTGGAGGGATATGCGGTATCAAACATTGACGAGGGCATCAGCCTGCGCCGCCATGGTATAAAAAAGCCGATTCTGATTCTGGGAGTGACCCACAGCCAGCGGTTTGAGGACCTTCTGCGGTACGACATCCAACCGGCGATGTTTCGTCTGAAGGAGGCAAAAGAATTGTCAGAACTGGCTGCAGAGCAGGGTAAAAAAGCAAAGATCCATCTGGCGCTGGATACGGGAATGAGCCGGATCGGGATGCAGCCGGATAGGGAGAGCGCAAAGGAAGCGGCGCAGATGGCTGCGCTTTACGGAATAGAGCTTGAAGGCCTTTTTACCCATTTTGCAAGGGCGGATGAAGCGGATAAATCCTTTTACCAGACGCAGTTTGAGAGATATCAGGAGTTTTTGAGCTATCTGAAGGAATACGGGGTTACGATTCCTGTACGTCACTGCTCCAACAGCGCGGGCATTGTGGAAAATCTGGACTCTAATCAGATGGATATGGTTCGGGCGGGCATCTGCATCTATGGTCTGTATCCTTCTGACGAGGTGGACAGAAACCGGGTGAAGCTTACGCCGGCCATGGAGATCAAGAGCTTTATCACCTATATCAAGGAGATTGCTCCGGGAACGCCGGTAAGTTATGGAAGTACCTTTGTATCAGAACACGCCATGCGGGTGGCGACGATCCCGACCGGATATGCGGACGGCTATAACCGCGGCCTTTCCAACCGGGGATCTGTGCTGATTCGGGGAAAGCGTGCCAAGATTCTGGGACGGATCTGCATGGATCAGTTTATGGTGGATGTGACGGATATCCCGGAAGCAGAGGAGGATGATGAGGTGACTCTCATTGGGAAAGACGGAGAGGATGAGATTACGGTAGAGGAGATGGCCGCCTGCTTTGGAGGCTTCCACTATGAGATCATCTGCGATATTGGAAAGAGAGTGCCGAGAGTCTATATCCAGAATGGAAGAATCGCAGGCACCAAGGATTATTTTAACGACGTATATGAAGGTTTTGAATACCAGTAAGCGTATTTAGAACAGACAGACTTGCTCACTCAGCGCCCCGGCATCATATGGTAACAGTAAAGGAGAAGCGGGAGGAAGGGGCTTTGGTCATCAGACGGGGAGATATCTACTATGCAGATCTGCGTCCGGTCGTGGGATCTGAACAGGGAGGCGTACGCCCGGTGCTGGTCATTCAAAATGACGTAGGCAACCGCCACAGCCCTACAGTGATCTGCGCTGCCATCACCTCCCGGATGAATAAGGCAAAGCTTCCTACTCATGTAGAACTGGACGCAGGGAAATGGAACCTGTCCAGAGACTCGGTGATCCTACTGGAGCAGGTGCGCACCATTGATAAGCAGCGGCTTCGAGATAAGATCTGCCATATCGACGGAGAAGTGCTGCGCCGGGTCAATGAAGCCTTGATGATAAGCCTGGAGCTGACGCGGCAGGAAACGGTAAGAAGAAGGGATGGAAAAGAAACATGAGACAACTGATCACCTGTACGAAGGAGATGCTTCGCGACAGGCGTTTTTTGAAGAAGGCACTGATGATTGCCTGCCCGGTGGCCCTCCAGGGGATGTTAAATACAGTAGTAAATATGGTGGATACTCTGATGATCGGAGGGTTGGGATCCAGCGCTATCGCCGCCGTGGGACTGGCAAATAAATACTTTTTTGTATTCAATCTGCTGGTCTTTGGAATTGTCAGCGGAGCGGGTATCCTGGCAGCCCAGTTCTGGGGGAACGGCGATGTAAAGAGTATACGAAAGGTCCTTGGCCTGTCGGTTCTTCTGGCGGCCGCAGGGGCTTTTGTTTTTGTGCTGCCGGGCTTTTTGTGGCCCCATCATGTGATGCGGATTTTTACTACCAGTGAAAGCAGTATAGAGCTGGGGGTAAAGTATCTTCGCATAGCGGTGCTGACCTACCCTTTTATCGCGTTGACAAATGTGTATGTTGCCATGCTGCGGGCAGTGAACCGGGTGGTTTACCCTGTGGCCTGCAGCTGTATCGCCATTGCTGTCAATGTGGCCTTAAATTATGTGCTGATCTTTGGCAAATTCGGCGCGCCTGAAATGGGGGTAGCAGGAGCGGCCTGTGCGACCCTCATCGCCAGATGCATCGAGGTAAGCCTGATTCTTTTGTATGTATATGGAAAGAGGCTTCCGCTGGCCTGCGGCTTTAAGGGGCTTTTTGGCTGGAAAGGAGACTTTATCCGGCGCTTTCTTGGAACCTCTGCCCCTGTGATCGCAAATGAATTTATGTGGGGTCTGGGAACGACGTTATATTCCCTGGCTTATGGCCGTATGGGAGATGACGCCGTGGCGGCTATCACCATCGCAACCACCATTCAGGATATCTTTGTCGTCCTCTTCCAGGGGCTCAGCGCCGCAACAGCTGTAATCCTTGGAAATGAGCTTGGCGCAGGAAAGCTTAAGCGGGCGGAAAAATATGCTACCCAGTTTTTTATTTTACAGTTTATGATAACCATGGCTGCGGATCTCCTGATGGTAGCAGGGAGGTGGAAGATCATCGGAATCTATACCATTACGCCGGAGGTAGCGATGGATATAAATCTGTGCCTTCTGGTGTTTGCCCTTTATATGCCCGCAAAAATGTTTAACTATGTAAATGTGGTGGGCGTCCTAAGAAGCGGCGGCGATACGAAGATGTGCCTGTTTCTGGATACCAGCGGCGTATGGCTGTTTGGTGTGCCGCTGGCCTTTTTGGGTGCTCTTGTGTGGAAACTTCCCATTTATCTGGTCTATGCGCTGGTGCTGTTTGAAGAGGTCTATAAGATGGTGCTGGGATACTGGCGGTACCGTCAGAAGAAATGGCTGAGAAATCTTACGTCGGAAGGGTAATCTGCAATCATTTCCGTTGAAAGACAGGTGGTTGTCTGCTATAATTCTGTTTAACAGGGGGGTAAACAGGCGGCTTGTCACAAGCAGATAAGGAGGAGGTTGCATGAGACAAAACCCGTTGGGGAAGAATCCAAACTTTAAGGAGTTAAGCCGATGGCTGAATAGGCAGAAAAAAACGGCTGAAAGCGCAAAGAAACAGGAGGAGGATCCGGGGCCGGAGCGCTTTGATTCGGAGGGAAATCCGGTCAGAAGGAAGAAAAAAAGGTTTTTTGGAAAGGGAAAAAAGGCGGTGCTTGCTGCGGCAGTGCTGGTGGTTTTGGCGTCAAACTGCTACTACATTCTGGATGAGGAGAATTACGCGGTCGTAACGACCCTGGGAAGTGCCCAGGCAGTATCCCAGGCAGGGCTTCATTTAAAAATTCCATTTATCCAGAGCGTCCGCAAGGTTTCCAAGGGGATCAAGGGAATGCCCATCGGCTATGACCCCGGCACAGGGGAGAGCGATGAGGCAGAGTCGATTATGATTACAAAGGATTTTAACTTTGTGAATACGGATTTTTATCTGGAATATATGGTAAATGATCCGGTGAAGTATCTGTACGCTTCATCGGATCCTGTTAATACCCTTAAGATGCTGGCCCAGTCCTATATCAGGGATACGGTGGGAACCCACAGCGTGGATGACGTAATTACTACCGGAAAATCAGAAATCCAGTCGGAGATCAAGGAAAAACTGACGAACCGGATGATGGAGGAGGACATCGGACTGTCGGTGGTAAATATCACCATCCAGGATGCGTTTCCTCCTACCACAGAGGTGTTAAACGCCTTTAAGAACGTGGAAAACGCCAAGCAGGGCAAGGAGACGGCTATCAACAATGCCAATAAGGACCGAAATGAGAAGATCCCTCAGGCTGAAGCGGAGTGCGATCAGATCATAAAGGATGCGGAAGCGGAACGAGAGGCCAGGATCAATGAGGCTCAGGGCCAGGTATCCCGTTTTGAGCAGATGTATGCGGAATATACCAAGTATCCTCTGATTACCAGACAGCGTATGTTCTATGAGACCATGGAGGAGCTGCTGCCTCAGATGAAGGTCTATATCGTAGATGAAAACGGAACTCAGAAGCTGCTTCCCCTGGACAGCTTTGCGGCTGCCATGGAGCAGGAGAAACAGGGGGATGGTTCCGGCAGTTCCAAGGAGGTGGCACAATGAAAAAAAGAAATTTGACAGCGTGTCTGGCAGCTGCTGCGTCCGTGATCCTGTTAGGCGCTTCTCTTGTAGTGACCTATCCCAACGAATATAAGATGATCCGTCAGTTTGGAGAGATCGTCCGGGTGGTGGAGACGCCGGGAGTCAGTTTTAAGATTCCCTTTCTTCAGACAGGGACATCGATCCCCAGGGCTCTTCAGATCTACGATATCCCGCAGTCCGATGTGATCACAAAGGATAAAAAGACCATGATCGCAGATGCGTTCGTGCTGTGGGAGATTTCAGACCCCGTGCTGTTTACAAGACATTTAAACGGTCAGATCGCTCAGGCGCAGTCCCGGATTTCTGCGTCCGTTTTCTCCTCCATGAAGTCTGTAATTTCCAATATGGATCAGGCGGAGATCATAGAAAACCGGGATGGAAAGCTGGCGCTTGATATACGTTCCAATATCGGGGATTCCTTAGACGGCTATGGGATCCGTGTGATGGCAGTGGAGACAAAGTCTCTGGATATGCCGGATGACAACAAGCAGTCCGTCTATGACCGGATGATCTCTGAGCGCAACAATATTGCGGCCTCCTATACGGCTCAGGGAAATTCCTCGGCCCAGAAGATTAAAAATGACACGACAAAAGAGGTATCTGTGATGAAGTCCAAGGCGGCTGCTGAAGCAGAGCGGATCCGCGCGGAGGGAGAAGCCCAGTATATGCAGATCTTATCCGGGGCCTACAACGATGCCAGCAAGGCGGATTTCTATAACTTTGTCCGCTCCCTGGATGCAGCCAAGACCTCTTTAAAGAGCGGGAACAATACCCTGATCCTGGATAAGACGTCGCCTATCGCACAGATCTTTTACGGTTATTGATTACATCGGACAATAAAGGGGTACCAGCAGGTATGAAACATTTTATACATACAGATTCTGCCCTCTGCCTCCTGTTCTGCTTTGCAGAGCAGGGGATGGTGGCGGCATCTACCTGGGTGATGATCCAAATCGGGAAGTCCGTGGGAGAACCTGGAACGGCCGTGTTCTGGGTTCTGGTTTTTATGGCTGTTTTGCTGGCTGTTTTTGTGCCGAAATATGGCTATGACCGGTTCCTTCTCAGGGCCAAATACAGGACGCAGGGAAATTATATCCTTGCTTTTGAGCAAAGTCTTGAGGGGAAACCTTATCTGTTTAAGGACAAAGCCTTTTACAGCAGGAACAGGACCATATTTCAGAATGAAGTCTGGAATGTGGTAAATGAAAGCTTTGATTTTTTTCTGGATGGTACGCTGCTTTTATTAAATATCTGCTTTAATGTGGCTGTGATCAGTGCAAGTATAGCTCCGGGCCTGGCGGTGGGATACCTCTGCTCCTTTTTTCTGGTGCTTGTATCCTCTCTGGGATTTTGCCCTATGGCGGAACGCTTGTCCCAACAGGCTCAGGGAGCGCATATCCGCATGAATACAGTTTTGCGATATGGCTGGGATACCTTGATTTTGGGAAATACCTATCATCAGGAGCTGTGGAACCGGCAGATGCAGGACATGACAGAACAGGCCTCGGACGCCGGGGTAAAGAAGCTGCGGGTATTCTGCATGGCATCCGGTCTTGCCATGATGGTGAGTTCTGCTCCGGTATTCGGCCTGTTAATCTGGCTTCTTTTGTCCTGTAGCGGCGGGGAAATGGCGGCCCTGGTGCTGACCATACCCAGGCAGATCAATACACTGCAGTATCTTAATTCCCTTATCAGCTGCGCCATGAACTGGAACGGTATTCGGGCCAGGATCCATGGAATTGACCAGGCGGTTCTTGCCCCAGGAAAGCTGCCCTTTTGTCCGGAATACATTCGTTTTTCTGAGATTGTTCTGTATGAGGGCAGGAGAGAAAAACGGTTTAACTCTCTGAAAGAGGCATTTCAATGGGAAAAATGGGAGGTTCCTGGAAGGATTACCGTCCGGGGTGCGAACGGAGCCGGAAAATCTACCCTTCTGATGGGGCTGAAGGCCCATTTCGGGGACAGAGCCTGCTATTTTTCTCCTTATGCAGAGGAGTTCTTTAAGGATTCTCTGAAGGAAAGCTGCTCCACAGGCCAGGAGGCGCTGTCTCACCTGAGGGAGACCTTTGCATATGCCCCGGTGAAGCTGTTTCTTCTGGATGAATGGGATGCCAATCTGGATCAGAAAAACATGGAAAATATGGATCGTTTTCTGGAGGAGAAGGCAAAAAGCTGCTGTATTGTAGAGGTGCGCCACCGGTAAAGGAGGATATTTTGCTTGCAAGATGAAAAAAATCGTGATAGGATAGAAAAGATGCAGCGGTAAAGCATTTACCGCATGGCGCCTCTTAGAATAAGGGCGTCACAGTACCGAAAAAGAAGATAAAAGAAAGGGTGTTTTACCAATGTCAGGACATTCAAAATTTGCCAACATTAAGCATAAAAAGGAGCGCAATGACGCTGCGAAGGGAAAGATCTTTACAGTTATCGGCCGTGAGATTGCAGTTGCTGTAAAGGAGGGCGGTCCTGATCCTGCCAACAACAGCAAGCTTCGGGACGTGATTGCGAAGGCAAAGGCCAACAATATGCCTAACGATACCATTGACCGCGGTATCAAGAAGGCGGCCGGAGACGCCAACTCCGTAAATTACGAAACCCTGACCTATGAAGGCTACGGCCCCAGCGGCGTTGCCATTATCGTAGATACACTGACTGATAATAAGAACCGTACGGCAGCCAATGTAAGAAGCGCTTTTACAAAGGGCGGCGGCAACGTAGGAACCCCCGGCAGCGTATCCTATATGTTTGATAAGAAGGGGCAGATCATAATTGATAAGGAAGAGTGTGAGATGGATCCTGACGAACTGATGATGATCGCTCTGGATGCAGGCGCTGAGGATTTCTCTGAGGAGGAGGACAGCTATGAGGTGATCACTGCTCCTGATGATTTCAGCGCAGTCCGCGAAGCCCTTGAGGCCCAGAACATCCCAATGATGGAGGCCGACGTAACCATGATCCCTCAGACCTGGGTAGAACTTACTGCTGAGGATGATATCAAGAAACTGAATCGTATCCTGGATCTGCTTGATGAGGATGACGACGTGCAGGCGGTGTACCACAACTGGGATGAATGATTAAGCAGCTGCGCCTCATTCTGCGTATAGTGAAACTGAAAAAACGTATGCAAAAGGCTTGACAGGTTCACGAATATCTTTTATACTGGATTTAATTTCAAATATAAATAACGTGTGTTACTGGTCATGCAGGCATTAGCAAAATATGAACATTGGAGACGATGTTTCTTTTTGCTGATGCCTTTTTTGTTTTCGGGGAAAGATATAACGAAGGTGTTTCTTTATCTGCAGATAATGTGCATGAACCAGGAAGAGAAAGGAGAGTTATGAAAGACAAGATTTTCAGTGTACTTCAGCGGGTGGGACGAAGCTTTATGCTTCCTATTGCCATCCTGCCGGTAGCGGGGCTTTTGCTTGGCATCGGAAGTTCCTTTACCAATGCTACCACCATCGCTACCTATGGCCTGCAGGGCATCCTGGGAGACGGAACGCTGCTTCACTCCCTGTTAGTGGTACTCAGCAAGGCGGGAAACGTGATCTTTGACAACCTGCCGATTATATTTGCGGTAGGCGTTGCCATAGGAATGGCAAAAGCGGAAAAGGAGGTTGCGGCCCTGTCTGCCATGATCGCCTTTTTTGTAATGCACGCTTCCATCAATGCGGTGCTTACCAATGGAGGTATGATCCTGGCGGACGGCTCCATCAGCCCGGATGTGCTGGAGGGAAGCATTGCCAGCGTCTGCGGGATCCAGACCCTGCAGATGGGCGTCTTCGGCGGCATTATCGTAGGACTGGGGGTCGCGGCTCTGCATAACCGGTATCATAAGATCGTACTGCCGAATGCGCTGTCATTTTTTGGCGGCTCACGGTTTGTGCCCATTATCTCTACCATTGTCTATGTGTTTGTGGGGATCCTGATGTACTTTATCTGGCCTGCGGTTCAGAATGGCATCTTTGCGCTGGGCGGACTGGTGACGGGAACCGGTTATCTGGGAACTCTGATTTTCGGTATTGTAAAGCGGGCACTGATTCCTTTCGGGCTTCATCATGTATTCTACCTTCCCTTCTGGCAGACGGGAGTGGGCGGCACGATGATGGTAGACGGAAATCTGATCCAGGGCGGACAGAATATCTTCTTTGCACAGCTGGCTTCTCCGGATGTGGTTCATTTCAGCGCGGATGCCACCCGATATTTCTCCGGGGAATTTATCTTCATGATCTTCGGTCTTCCGGGAGCGGCGCTGGCGATGTACCGCTGTGCAAAACCGGAAAAGAAGAAGGCGGCGGGAGGCCTGCTTTTGTCAGCGGCCTTAACCTGTATGCTGACAGGTATAACAGAGCCGATTGAATTTTCCTTCCTGTTTGTGGCGCCTATGCTGTTTGCGGTTCAGGTGATTCTGGCAGGAGCGGCTTATATGATCGCCCATATGTTAAATATTGCCGTAGGCCTGACCTTTTCCGGCGGTCTTTTGGATCTGTTCATCTTTGGAATCCTTCAGGGAAATGCAAAGACCAGCTGGATGCGGCTGATTCCGGTGGGAATCGTGTATTTCTTCCTGTATTATTTCATTTTCAGTTTTCTGATCCGCAGGTTTGATTTAAAAACACCGGGACGGGAGGATGACGATGAGGAAACAAGGCTGTATACAAAGGCGGATGTAACTGCAAAGCGTTCCGGCGGCCAGGATGAGAATACAAAAGGACATAAGGCGGGCCAGGATGAGCAAAGCGCCGCTATTGCAAGGGGCCTTGGAGGAAAGAAAAACATTACTTCTGTGGACTGCTGCGCGACCCGCTTAAGATGCTCGGTTGACCAGGCGGAGCTGGTGGATGAAAAGCTGTTAAAGGCCACCGGGGCCGTAGGCGTGATCAAAAAGGGGCAGGGCGTCCAGGTGATCTACGGGCCAAACGTTACGGTGATTAAGGCAAACCTGGAGGCGTATCTGGAACAGGATCAGGAGACAGAAGAAACCGAAACCATGGAACCGGCGGCAGAAGTTTCTAAGGAGCCTGGAAAAGAGCGTTCAGGACAGAAGCGCCATATTCTCTGCTCTCCCTTTAACGGCCGCGCAGCCTCCATCACAGAAGCGCCGGATGAGGCTTTTTCCAGCAAGATGATGGGAGACGGCTATGTGGTATTCCCGGAGGATGGAGAGGCAGTGGCTCCTGAGGACGGAGAGGTCATGTTTGTATTCCCGTCAAAACACGCTTTGGGTCTTAAGACAGATGATGGAACGGAATTTCTGCTGCATATCGGCGTGGATACGGTAAAGCTGGATGGACAAGGCTTTGAAGTATTTGTTAAGGACGGCCAGAGAGTGAGAAAGGGAGACCGGCTGATGAAGTTTGATCTGCAGTATATCAGGGATCATGCGGCATCGGATGCCTGCATGGCCGTGTTTACGGGATTAAAGGAAGGCCAGGAGGTCCATATGGAACAGACGGGCCAGGTGAAGGCTCTGGATGAAATTGGCTGGTACGAAGAGCAGTAGCGGCCTGAGAGACAGATGAGAATCGAATAAAATCCCTTCACAGGTAGAAGTTTTTCTGCTTATCGTGTATAATGGTAAAAACGAAATTCTGACACCTGCGGGGGGATTTTATGTATCGGATTATAAAAGTGATAGGAAATAACTGTGTCCTGGTCTATGGGGAGGAAAATGGGCGGGAACTGATCCTGATGGGAAAGGGCGTGGGATTTGGAAGACGGCCGGGCGAACGGGTCAGGGAGTGGAAACAGCCGGATTTAAAGGAATATGCCATGATTGCCAGGGAGACATCCGCTTTACAGCAGGTCAACAGTATGGAGCCGGTATTTATTGAAGCTGCTGCCGGGATCATTGACCAGGCGGAAAAGATGCTGGGAAAGCTGGATCACGGGATTTTGCTTCCCATGGCCGATCATATTGCGCTGGCAGTCCGCAGAGCCAGGGAAAACAGAGAATTTCCCAATCCCTTCCACCAGGATATTAAGGCTTTGTTTGAGAAGGAATACCTGGCTGCAAAGGAGGGGGCCGGGCTGCTGGAGCGGATGACCAAAATCCGGCTGTCCGAGGATGAAATTGGCTACATTACCCTTCATATTCATTCCGGAATGTCGGATGAGAATGTGGCGGATGCCATGAATCTGGCCCGACTGGTACAGGATGCGGTCCATATGATCGAGGAGAGAATGGAAAAAATGCTGGAAAAAGAGTCTCTGGGGTATAACCGGCTTTTAAGTCATATCCGGTATATGCTGGCCCGAACGAGAAAGGGCGAGCGGGTAAATCTGGACATGGATGATTACGCCAGATCTCATTTCCCAAAGACCTATGCCATAGCGGAACAAATCTGCGGATTTCTGGAACAGGAATTAAATCAGCCGATTGCCAGAGAAGAGGTGGGGTTTCTGGCGATCCATATTCAGAGAGTGGGACAGAGCGAGTAAAAATGCCTTCCCTTCTGCGCAAAACGTGTGCGGGAGGGAAGGCGTTTTTATGAGGGACGCAGGCTAATTAGAGACGATCATAGCCCGCAGTCCTTCTGTGGCCGTAGGCGCGTTAAACAGGTAGAGGGTATAGGAAACATTGGGATCCAGCGTGGCAGAGGCGGCGGCCACAGCGTTTCCGCTCATGGAGCCGGTGCGGGAGACATAGATCTGATACCAGTTGGGATAAAGGGTGGCGTAGGAGGTCACATTTTTATACCCCACATTGGTAAACGGCGTGTAGGAGCCGCTGCTGTTTTCCAGTGTTACGTCAAAGGGACCAAGGTTTAAGGACAGGTTGCAGGTTCTTAAGCAGGCGGAGCCGGAGGGGGCGCTGCAGGAGACGTCAGAGATCTCCATCAGGTCCAGGCCGGAAGGGGTGTTGATGATGGCTACCGTGGAGGAAGCACCCGGCCGGATGGTGATGGATTTCTGAATATAGATGTAGCCATTGGCACCGGATACGGTCATGGTCCGGGAGCCGGCAGCAGCCTGGATATAGCTGGTGATGTCTCCATTCCCAAGCTGGCTGGCGATCATCCAGCCGCCCAGGGCCACGTTAAAAGGCTGATAGCCTGTGGAGGCGTTGAGCACGCGCACCCGGCCGTAATTGCCTGTCATGGTGCAGTTGTAACAGGGGAAGCTGATTCCCGGAACCACGGTGATCGCAGAGCCGAAGGACGGGAAAATGGGTCTGAATACAGGCGGATGGTAGTTGGGACGGAAATTTCCTCCCCCGTTTCCATCCCAGTTTGGCCCGCTCCAGCCGGGGCCTTCGTAGACCGGGCCGCCTTCACCGGGATTGGGAAGGGGGATTACCGGCTCCCCTGCGGCATTGTTCTCGTCAGATGAGCCGTCATAGACCGGGCCGCCTTCGCCTGCATTGGGCAGAGGGGCAACAGGCACATTTTCCTGACCGGTCTCGGCTGCGCTTACCAAAGTGTCAGGGTACGGATAAAAAGGATCCTTATTCATGGGTACCTCTCGGATGATATTTCATTACAGTGTATGCAAAAGGGATAGGAGGTGTGTCAGAAGGCCTTTTAAAATGCATCCCCTCTGACAGAGGCATTTTCGGGAAAAAACCGTCATATAATGATAACGTTCGATGAAAAGCCGGGGGAGGCGGGGCGGATGAAGGAGGAGAAAAAGCGGATGGCGGTGGAGGCCATGGGCCTTCCAAAGGATGTGCTTTTAGGGGACGTTCTGGTTCGTTTTACAGGCTTTCATGAGGTGTGCATTGAAAATTACAGGAGCATCCTTATGTATACAGATACTCTGGTGCGGATCCAGGCAAAAACCTGCCGGCTGGCGCTTCATGGCCAGAATCTGGGAATCCGGTACTACAATCAGGACTCCATGGGGATCTGCGGCCACATCCATTCCCTGGAATTTGAACCGGTTCCATAAAAAAGGAGGGAGAGCCGTTGCTTGAATGGCTGTTTCGCAGCATCAATGGGTATGTCCGAATCTGCTTAAGAGGCGGCTCGCCGGAGCGCTTTTTAAACCTGTGCAATGCCAGGGGCCTTACGATCTGGGGAATCCTCTGCGGTAAAAATGGGGAATATGCGGCATTTATGCCCTTAAAGGATGTGCGCCGGGTAAAGCCTCTGGTCAAAAAATCCGGCGTTCATTTTCGGATCACGGGACGGTTCGGCCTGCCTTTTTTTATTTACAGAAACAAAAAACGCTGGTACTGGGCCGCCGGCCTTGGAGCCTTTTTTCTTCTGCTCTATACGATGACGCTCTTTATCTGGGATATTGAGTTTGAGGGGAATTACCGGTACACGGATGACAATCTGAGGGTTTCGCTGGAAAAACAGGAAATCCGCTGCGGTATTTTGAAGGGAAAGATAGACTGCGGGGAATTGGAAGCCTTTCTTCGGACGGACCTTCCTGAGGTGACCTGGGTGTCTGTCAGCATCACCGGCACCCGGCTCTTTGTAAGGATCCGGGAAAATGAGGTTCTTTCCCATGTGCCCCAGACCGACCAGAGCCCCTGTGATCTGGTGGCCGCAAAAAGCGGCACCATCCGTTCCATGGTGGTTCGGGAGGGGGTGCCTCAGGTGGAAGTGGGAGATACGGTGGAGGCGGGCCAGCTCCTGGTCAGCGGGCGGATCCCGGTCACAGGGGATGACGGGGCGGAAATTACGTCCCATCTGGTTCGTGCGGATGCGGATATAGAGGCAGAGACAACAGAAGAATATGAAAAGAAGCTGCCCCTTGTGAGAACGGTGCGTACGCCTGCCGGACAGAAACGAAGGGGCCTGTATCTGAAGGCCGGCCCCTTGTCATTTACATTTTTAATGCCGGCGTCTGGGGAAAAAGAAGAGTGGGATTATCAGATGGAAGAGCGGCAGGCAAAATTATTTTCCAATTATTACCTGCCTTTTTATCTGGGGATCATAGAGGGAAAACGGATGGTTTCTTATGAAAGAGCGTATACCCAACAGGAGCTTTCAGACCTGGCAGAGGAGGCCAGAAAGGAGAATAGGGAAAAATTAGAGGAAAAAGGGGTACAAATTCTTGAAAATAATGATAAAATAGAAAAGAGTGTGTCCGGCTACCAGATCAAAGGACAGATGGTCGTGGTGGAATCAATCGTGAAACGCCAGCCAGTGACGGAGACACCGAATGAACCAGAGGAGTGAGAGATCCCATGAGTGTGATTGAAACCATGATCGATATTCCCGCAGAGCATGAAAAAAACGTCTGCGGGCAGTTCGACGCTTACTTAAAGAAAATAGAACGCACCCTTCATGTGACCATGATCGCAAGGGACGGCGAGATCAAGATCATCGGGCCGGAAAAGGCGGTTTCCCAGGCAAAAAGTGTGTTTAATAACTTAATCCAGCTTTCCATGCGCGGCAACAGCATTACAGAGCAGAATGCAGACTATGCCCTGTCTTTGTCCTTTACCGAGGAGGACGGACAGATCCTGGAGATCGACCGGGATATTATCTGCCGTACCGTTACGGGAAAGCCGGTAAAGCCCAAGACCCTGGGGCAGAAAAACTACGTAGATGCCATCCGCAAAAAAATGATCGTCTTTGGCATCGGCCCTGCCGGAACGGGAAAAACCTATCTGGCTATGGCTATGGCGATCCAGGCATTTAAAAACGGAGAGGTAGGACGGATTATCCTGACCCGTCCGGCCATCGAGGCGGGGGAGAAACTGGGCTTTCTGCCGGGAGATCTTCAAAGCAAGATCGACCCCTATCTGCGCCCGCTCTATGATGCCCTGTACCAGATTATGGGGGCGGAGAGCTACCTGCACAATTCCGAAAAGGGACTTATTGAGGTGGCGCCTCTGGCCTATATGAGAGGCCGCACCCTGGATAATGCCTATATCATCCTGGATGAGGCCCAGAATACCACCCCGGCCCAGATGAAGATGTTTTTGACCCGAATCGGTTTTGGCTCCAAAGTCATTATCACAGGTGACCAGACCCAGAAGGATCTGCCCTCAGGAGCAGTGTCCGGTCTGGATACTGCCCTAAAGGTTTTAAAGCGCATTGATGATATCGGCTTTTGCTATCTGACCAGCTCTGACGTGGTGCGCCATCCGCTGGTTCAGAAGATCGTACAGGCCTATGACGATTACGAGAAGAAAACAGAGCCGAAAAAACGGCCCCAGAGAGATAAAGGAAGGTAAATGCTATGACCATTTCCATTGAATATGAGGCAGAAAAAAAACTGGATCTCCCCTATGAGACTATTATCCGGGATGTGGTGGAGGCGTCTCTTGACTATGAAAAATGCCCCTACGAGGCAGAGGTAAATGTGATCCTTACGGATAATGAAGCCATACGGGAGATCAACCGGGAACAGCGTCAGATCGATTCCGCCACGGATGTGCTCTCATTCCCTATGGTGGACTATGAAACCCCTTCTGATTTTGACCATGTGGAGGAGGCGGTGGAGGATTATTTTAATCCTGAGACCGGGGAGCTGATGCTGGGAGACATTGTGATCTCTGTGGAAAAGGTAGAGGAGCAGGCAGAAAAATACGGCCATTCACAGACACGGGAGCTGGCGTTTTTAGTGGCTCACAGTATGCTTCATCTGTGCGGTTATGACCATATGGAGGAAGAGGAGCGCCTTGAGATGGAGGAGCGCCAGCGGGCGATCCTGGATACACGGGGGTATACCAGATGATCAGGAGAAAAAGGGGACGTCTGTGGAAAAGGACGGCCCCTCTCCTTGTTCTATGCCTTCTGGGACTGACCGGCTGCGCCAGGCCGGCCGCCGGAAACATTGCGGATACAAGCCCTGCTGTGCCCGGACAGACGTCGTCGGCCTTGGCGCAGATCACGATTTATTCCGATGAGGAGGAGCCGCAGTATGATACAGAATATTATCTCCCAGAGGAACGAAAAGAGGAAAATGGACAGATCCGCAGCTACCTTACCGGGCAGATGGTGGACACCCTTAAGGGGAACCGCCGTCCCGTGGCTGTGATGATGAGCAATGATAAGGCGGCTCTTCCTCAGTACGGCATTAACCGGGCTGGCGTGGTGTATGAAGCGCCTGTAGAGGGCGACATGAACCGGTATATGGCCATTTTAGAGGATTATGACGATCTGGACCGCATTGGTTCCGTCCGCAGCTGCCGCACCTGCTATGTGTATTTTGCAAGAGAGTTTGACGCTGTCTATGCTCACTACGGGCAGAGCGATTTTGCAAAGCCGTACTTAAAGCATATCGACAATATCAACGGACTGGAGGCCATCGGAACAACGGCATACTACCGTTCAAAGGACAGAAAAGCGCCTCACAATGCCTATACAGGAGGAGACCGGCTGAAACTGGCGATTCGGACGCTGGGATATTCGGATGCGTATGACAGCGGATATAAAGGCCACTATCTCTTTGCCAGGGATGGCTGTGTCCTTACTCTGGATGACAGGCCGGGGGTGATCCAGGCGGTGCGCGCAGAGCCGGGATATACAGGCAATCAGGCTTATTTTCTCTATGATGCTGCCGACGGCCTTTACCATCGCTACCAGTATGGTGCGATTCATCAGGGAAGCGAGGGGCCGGTGACGGTGAAAAATGTAATTTTTCAGTATTGCCAGAGCGGTTTTTACGCTTCCACACAGTACCGCAACATTAACGTACAGACCCCGGAATGCGGATATTATATGACAGAGGGAAAAGCGATCCCCGTGACCTGGGAAAAGGACGGGGAGTTCGGCGTGACCCATTATTACGACGCAGACCACAGAGAGATCGTGCTGAACCAGGGAAAAACCTGGGTGTGCATTATACCTACGGGGGATTTTAAAAAGACAGCGCTGCAGTAAGCAGTAGGTCTTTAATACAGGCCGGCGACGGCCAAAGGAACGGAGCAGAAAAGACAGATGAAAACAAACAGTGAAAAAAAGGCGAAAAGGGCGGCCGATTTTGTGATCCAGGGCAGCATCCTGGCTATGGCGGGGATCCTGGTACGGATTATTGGGATGCTTTACCGTATGCCTTTAAACGATATTATCGGAAAGCAGGGAAATGGGTACTATACATCTGCGTATAATGTATACAATATCCTGCTCATCCTTTCCTCCTACAGTATGCCGGTGGCCATCTCAAAGATGATTTCATCCCGGCTGGCCAGGGGAGAATACGAGAACTGCCGCAGGATTTTAAAGGCAGGCCTGATCTATGCCACCATTGCGGGAGGTATTGCGGGCTGTGCACTCTGGTTTGGGGCTGATCTTTTTGCTGATCTGATGAAAACTCCCTTTTCCAGCTATGCGCTGAAAACACTGGCGCCTACCATCTGGATCATGGCGTATCTGGGCGTTTTGAGGGGGTATTTTCAGGGAACAGGAACCATGGTGCCTACCGCCCTGTCTCAGATTATGGAACAGGTGGTTAATGCCATTGTAAGCGTAGTTGCCGCAGGAATCCTCTTTAATGTCGGACTGGGGATGAATGGGGCAGAGGGGGCGCAGAATTACTCCTATGCCTTAGGCGCGGCAGGCGGCACCATCGGTACGGGAGCCGGAGCCGTGACGGCATTTATCTTTTTTATGATCCTGACAGCCGCAAAGGGCCGGGAGGCGCTGGGAGAGGGCAAAGGGCAGGCAAAAGGCGCGGAATATGTGCGGACGGGAGAGAGCCGGGAAAGCTATGGCCGCCTGATGTACGTTCTGACCATTACCGTCCTCCCCATTATCGTCAGCAGCGCCGTCTACAACTGCTCGAATGTGGTAGATAATTTCCTCTTCGGCCAGGGAATGGACCGTCTGGGCTATACAGGAGAAGAGATCGCAGTTTTCTGGGGGGCGCTGGGGCAGTATCAGCTGCTCTTTAATATCCCGGTGGCAGTGTCAAACGCTCTTTCCTCCTCGCTGATCCCGTCCCTGTCAAGAGCGGTGTCAAAAAAGGATTCTGAGGAGACGAAAAAAAGGATCCGCGCAGCCGTCCGTTTTTCCATGCTGATCTCCATCCCGGCGGCAGTTGGCATCGCAGTGCTGGCTTCTCCGGTGTGCGATCTTTTGTTTGCGGGAGAGGATAACAGCCTTTTAATCCGCCTGACCATGTCGGGGGCTTTGGCGGTGGTATTTTTCTCACTGTCCACCGTGACCAATGCAGTGCTTCAGGGCCTGAACCGGCTTGATGTTCCGGTGCGCCACGCGTTTATATCCCTGGCAGTTCATATCGTGCTGGTGGAGGTATTTCTTCTGGTATTCCGCATGGGGATTTTCAGCGTGGTATATGCCAATATCCTCTTTGCCTTTATGATGTGCCTGCTAAATGGCCGTACCATTGCAAGATGTGCGGATTACCGTCAGGAGTATAAAAAGACCATGGTTCTTCCCACTGTCTGCGCCCTGATCATGGGCGCTGCGGCCTGGGGCGTGTATCGGGGGATTATTTTTGTGTTCCCGGCTCTTTTGCATCACGGCCGAATTGGAATGGCTTTTGTGGTACTTCCGTCGGTGGCTGCAGCCATTGCGGTGTATGGCGTGCTTCTGATCCGGCTTAAGGCAGTGGATGAGGAGGAATTAAAGGAGATGCCTATGGGCACCAGACTGGTGGGCCTGTGTAAAAAGGCGAAACTCCTGTAGTGTGAGACGTTTCAGGCAAAAGACCGTGTTTAAAAGTCAGCCAAAGCGCAGATACTAACCTTATCAGGAGGTTAGATCATGAAACGAATGTTTATTTACGCGCTGCTGTTTTTAGGCACGGCGATCCTCTGCCTGCTGGCTGTTTACGGGATCACCCGGTATCAGCTCCGCCAGGAGGAGCCGATTCCCAACACCATACTGGAGAGTGAGACGGTGCCGGATATGGAAGGCAGAGAGGCTTTAAACCAGGACGGGGTGCATCCGGCAGCCCAGACCGTGGCCAGAGTGCCGGAGGAAGAGTATTTTCTGGTGTCAGAGGCGGGATTTTTGCTGGTATTTTGCAGTGATAAGAGTACGATCTGTCTGTATACCCATATCCCGGTGACGGATTTTCCGGAGCAGGAGAGAGTCAGGTTAATGGAAGGAATATGGTTTCCGACCATGATGGACGTATATCATTATCTGGAATCCTATACAAGTTAAGGACAGGCTTTGCCTGGATCTGTTATCCCCGCGGGCGCGGGAGGCAGTTATTTCGACCATAGAAGAAACAGGAGTGAACATAAATATACCATGGACAGGAAGAATATCGGTATTATAGGAGGGGGAGCCTCCGGTTTGATGGCAGCCATTACAGCGGCAGAGGCCGGAGCCAGCGTGACCCTTATAGAACATATGGACCGGGTGGGAAAGAAAATCCTTTCTACCGGGAACGGCAGGTGCAACCTGACTAATTACAGGATGGAGCCTGACTGCTACCGCTGCAGCCAGCCCGATTTTCCCATGCGGGTCATAGGGGGATTTGATGTAGAAGCCACACTGGATTTCTTTAAGGCTCTTGGCGTCGTTCCCAAGGATCGGGGCGGCTATGTGTATCCCAATTCCGACCAGGCGGCTTCCGTGCTGGATGTGCTGCGGTTTCGGGTAGAGCAGCTGGGGGTTAAGGTGCTTTTAGCCTGCCATGTATCAAATATCCGGCCGAAGGCAAAGGGCGGCTTTCTCATTGTGACTGATCAGGGAAAGCACCATATGGATGCTGTGATTCTGGCGGCGGGAGGCAAGGCGGCCCCTGCTTTGGGTTCTGACGGCAGCGGATACGATCTGGCAGGCGGCCTGGGACATAGGGTGATCAAGCCTCTTCCCGCTCTGGTTCAGCTGCGGTGCCAGGGAAATCTTTATAAGCAGCTTGCGGGTATCCGTACCGACGCTGGGATCCGTCTGATGGTAGACGGAGTCTGCGCGGCACAGGAGCGAGGGGAACTGCAGCTGACAGACTACGGCCTGTCAGGGATTCCCGTTTTTCAGGTGAGCCGGTATGCGGCCAGGGCACTGGATCAGGGGAAGAACGTCAGAGCATATATTGATTTTATGCCTTCCTGGGAGGAAAAAGAAAGCTTCAGGCTCTTAAAAAGGCGGGCAAAGATGCTGGGAGAAAAGCCGGTGGGAGAACTGTTTACCGGGATGCTCAACCGCAAGCTGGCCCAGGTGCTTTTAAAGCGTTCTGGTGCGGAACCTTCCATGGTATGCCGCAGTCTGGGAAACCGGCAGCTGGAGCGCATCATGGGACAGCTTAAAGGCTACGAGGCCATCATTATGTCGGTCAATCCCTTTGCCAATGCCCAGGTCTGCTGCGGCGGCGTGGATACCAGGGAAGTAGATCCGGCTACCATGGAATCAAAAAAATGGCCGGGGCTTTATCTGGCCGGAGAGCTTCTGGATGTGGACGGAATCTGCGGGGGGTATAATCTCCAGTTTGCCTGGTCCAGCGGCCGGATCGCCGGCTGGTGCGCCGCAGGAATGGGAAATGCAGCCCAAAAAGAGGGAGGATACATATGATACGGATCAATCAGCTGAAGCTGCCCCTTGGATATGAAAGCGGGCAGCTGTTGGAAAAGACGGCAAAAACCCTGGGAGTGTCTCAGGAGGAGATCCGTCAGGTAACGATCGTAAAAGAATCCATTGATGCCAGAAAAAAGCCGGAGATCTTTTACAGCTATATTGTGGACGCAGCCTTAAAGGAGGGCGGGCGCAGAAGAGAAGAAAAGCTTTTAAAAAGGAAAAAGGACAGAAATCTTTCCATCAGCGAGGATAAGCCGTATCGCCTGCCGGACTGCGGCATAAAATCCCTGTCGGCGCCTCCGGTTGTCATTGGAACCGGACCGGCCGGTTTGTTCTGCGGCCTTATGCTGGCAAGAAAGGGCTACTGCCCGATTCTTCTGGAGCGGGGAGAGGATGTGGATGCCAGGACAGAGCGGGTAGCCAGATTCTGGGCGGACGGAAGTCTTGATCCTTCCTCCAACGTCCAGTTTGGCGAGGGAGGCGCAGGAACCTTTTCTGACGGCAAGCTCAACACGCTTGTAAAAGATACCTTTGGAAGAAACAGGGAGGTTTTAAGAATTCTTGCCCAATTTGGAGCCGATCCTTCCATCTGCTATAAAAATAAGCCTCATATTGGAACGGATGTGTTAAGCCGGATCGTAAAGTCCATTCGCAAGGAGATCGAGGCGTTAGGAGGCCAGGTCCGTTTCCTGAGCCAGGTGACGGATTTTGAGATCAGGGAGGGACGCTTAAGGGCTTTGACAGTCAATGGCAGCCAGATCCTTCCGGCAGAGGCGGCGGTTCTGGCCGTGGGGCACAGCGCCAGGGATACTTTTCAGACGCTTTACAGCCGAAAGGTAGCCATGGAGGCCAAAGCATTTGCAGTAGGCCTGCGCATCCAGCATCCCCAGACTATGATTAACACAAGCCAGTATGGAATGGAAGAGTGCCATGAGCTGGGGCCTGCCAGCTATAAGCTCACAAGACAGACTGCGGGAGGAAGAGGCGTATATTCCTTCTGTATGTGTCCCGGAGGTTATGTGGTAAACGCTTCTTCTGAGCCAGGGCGCCTGGCAGTCAATGGAATGAGTTATAATGACAGGGCAGGAGAGAATGCTAACAGTGCGATTATTGTGTCGGTAACTCCTGAGGATTTTTTTCATGACGTGGATGAGAAAAATCCTCTTGCTGGAATTGACTTTCAGAGAGAACTGGAGGAAAAAGCGTATCAGGCTGCACAGGGGAAAATTCCGGTGCAGCTATATGGAGATTTTCTCTCAAACAGGGAATCAGTTGCTTTTGGTCAGGTAAAGCCTGCCTTTCGGGGACAGTATGCCTTTGCCAATCTCCGCCAGGTTCTTCCGGAAACGCTTGCGGTTTCCTTTATAGAAGCCATGGAAGGGTTCGGCGGTGTGATTCCAGGCTTTGACCGGACGGATGCAATTTTGGCGGGGATCGAGAGCCGCACCTCCTCTCCGGTCCGTATTCCCAGAGATGAAGGGCTGGAAAGCTCGGTCCGGGGACTGTTCCCCTGCGGTGAGGGAGCCGGATATGCCGGAGGCATCACCTCTGCGGCCATGGACGGCATCAAGGTGGCGGAAGAATTGATCCGCAGATATGCGCCATTGAGATAAAAACAGACGTTTGTCGTAGCTTGCTTCCGGAAAAAAATTGACGGGTCATAAAATTTGGTGTAAGATAAACCATAGTGCCGGAAAAGAAAACGATGAGAACCGTTTTCTTTTCCGGCGAAAAAACATATATAAAGGAGACGCAGAACAGATCATGGAATCCCAGGAACGTCTGAATCTGAAAGACAAAAAAAGAATCGTCATCAAGATCGGTTCCTCCTCTCTGACTCATGCCGGGACAGGGGAGCTAAACCTTATGAAGATAGAAAAGCTGATCCGCATTTTAAGTGATTTAAGAGGTCAGGGAAAGGACGTGGTGCTTGTATCTTCCGGCGCGATTGCCGCAGGCAGACAGGCTCTGGGGCATCATAAGCGCCCGGATTCCCTGGCTGAGAAGCAGGCGTTTGCGGCAGTGGGACAGGCAAGGCTTATGATGGTGTATCAGAAGCTGTGCGCGGAGTATAATCAGACTGCAGCCCAGGTGCTCCTTACAAAGGACACCATGGTCAATGATGCCTCCCGCTACAATGCCCAGAATACCTTTGAGGAGCTTTTGAATCTGGGGGCCATCCCCATTGTAAATGAAAACGATACGGTTTCTACCTCAGAGATCCCCTATGTAGACAGCTTTGGAGACAATGACCGTCTTTCCGCCATTGTGGCGGCTCTGATCGGGGCGGATCTTCTGATTCTGCTTTCCGATATTGACGGCCTTTACACAGACGATCCCAGACAGAATCCCGGCGCAGAGTTTATCAGCCTGGTTCCTGAGATCACAAAGGAGCTGCTCTCCATGGGGAAAGGCACTTCAGGAAGTGATGTGGGGACCGGCGGTATGTCTGCCAAGCTGGCGGCGGCGCGGATCGCCACAGACAGCGGCGCGGATATGGTCATTGCCAACGGCGATCATGTGGAGGCTGTGCTGGACATTATTGCGGGCGCGAAAATGGGAACGCTGTTTTTAGCCCATCCGAACCTGGATTTCGACCTGATGCATTATCTGAATAACGAATATTAAGCCTGAGGAGGAGCCAAACGTGGATACGCAGAAAATCGACCGGATCAATGAACTGTACCATAAATCCAAGTCTGTAGGACTGACAGAAGAAGAGAAAAAGGAGCAGGCAGCCCTGCGCCAGGAATATCTGGCGGCCATCCGGGGCAGTCTGAGAAATAATCTGAACAATATTTCCATCGTAGAAAAAGACGGATCCATTACAGACCTTGGAAAGAAATACGGCGGTATCAAAGAGGTGTAAGGCCCGGAGCGCGCTTTAGGTGCGTTCCAGGGAAGATGAGGGAAAAGGAGAGCGAAGGATCATGACATTGAATGAAATCGGCAGCCGTGCCAGGGCTGTTTCCAGAGACTTAAACAGTCTGGGATCCAGAGAGAAGAATATGGGTCTTGAGGAGGCGGCCAGAGGCCTGCTTGAGGGCGAGGATGAGATTCTTGCAGCCAATGAAGAGGACTGCAAAAGGGCAGAAGAAAACAGTATGAGCCAGGGACTCCTGGACCGTTTAAAGCTGACGCCTGCAAGAGTCCAGTCCATGGCGGACGGCCTTTTAAAGGTAGCCTCTTTGGAGGATCCGGTTGGAGAGGTCATTTCCATGAAACTGCGCCCCAATGGCCTTAAGATCGGCCAGAAACGGGTGCCTTTGGGTGTGATCGGCATGATCTATGAGGCCCGGCCCAATGTAACTGCTGATGCCTTTGGCCTGTGCTTTAAAACGGGAAACGCTGTGATCTTAAAAGGCGGAAGCGATGCGATGGAGTCTAACAAGGCTATTGTCCGCTGGATCCGCAGGGGACTTATCCGGGCAGGACTGCCGGAGGACGCGGTGCAGCTGATCGAAGATACCAGCAGAGAAACAACAAGGGAACTGATGCGGCTGAATCAGTATGTGGATGTGCTGATTCCCAGAGGAGGAGCGGGACTTATCCGGGCTGTGGTAGAAAACAGTACGGTTCCGGTGATCGAGACAGGTACGGGAAACTGCCATATTTTCGTAGATGAATCCGCAGATTTCCACATGGCTCTGGATATCATTTTCAACGCAAAGACGCAGCGCATCGGCGTATGCAATGCCTGTGAATCTCTGGTGGTGCATCGCAGGATTGCCTCGGATTTTCTTCCGCTGTTAAAGAAAAAGCTGGAGGAAAAACAGGTGGAGATACGGGCAGATGAGGCAGCCAGGGCCATTGAGCCGTCCTTTGCTGCGGCAGAGCCGGAGGACTGGGGAAGAGAGTATCTGGATTATATCCTGTCTCTTAAGTTGGTAGACTCTGTGGATGAGGCCATTCAGCACATCAATACATACAACACCGGCCATTCTGAGGCGATTATCACATCCGATTATTTTAACGCGCAGAAGTTTTTGGATGAGGTGGACGCGGCAGCCGTGTATGTGAATGCATCTACCAGGTTTACGGACGGAGAGGAGTTTGGTTTCGGAGCTGAGATCGGCATCAGTACCCAGAAGCTCCATGCCAGAGGGCCTATGGGGTTAAAGGAACTGACTACCACCAAGTATATTATCTATGGCGACGGGCAGATCCGCAGTTAGGACTGACCGTACGGAAAGAACTCTGACCGGGATCCGTAATGCAGAAGGCAGCATAGCTGGAATGTTTTGGGGTTTGCTGAAATTTAGAGAAAAAGAGGAATTGATATGTCAGAAGAGATGCAGGGAAGAAGCCGCAGGAAAAAGGAGGGGGAAGATCAGCCCTTCAGCCTTAAAAAGGAGATCATCAGCTGGCTCCAGATTATTGTTGCGGCGGTCGTTATCGCCCTTGTGCTTAATAATTTTGTGATTGCCAACAGCCGTGTGCCCACTGGATCCATGGAGAACACCATCATGTCCCGCAGCCGTGTGATCGGCTCAAGGCTGGCGTATTTAAAGGATGATCCTCAGAGAGGGGACATTGTGATTTTCCACTATCCGGATGATGAGTCCATCTATTATGTAAAGCGTGTGATCGGGCTTCCGGGAGAAACCGTGATGATTGAGGATGGAAAGGTTTATATCAACGGCTCGGATACGCCGTTGGATGAGCCCTATCTGGCAGAGCCCATGGAAGGCTCTTATGGCCCTTATACGGTGCCGGAAGGCTGTTATTTTATGCTGGGGGACAATCGAAACAATTCCAGAGACGCCAGATTCTGGGAGAATAAATACGTGAAAAAGGATAAGATCATAGCAAAGGTGCTGTTCTGCTATTATCCTATTTCCCGATTTGGAGCTGTGAAATAAATAAACGCAGGCGGGGCCGGACAGAAGGAACCGCCGCAAAAAAAGATCAGGCAGGGAACGCCTGGTCTTTTTTTGCGGGCAAAATTAAAACCGTCTTTACCGTCCCCCTTCATATTGCGTGGCTGTAAAAAAGTGCGTATACTGAAACAACAGTGGTTCAGCCACGCAGAAATCATGCAGATACGCAGGGAAGCGTTTATTCTGTCATGGTCAAAAGCGATGGGGAACCCTGCACAAAAGCCGGCTGGAGCCGGCGAACATACAGCAAAGGAGATGACAGAATTGAACAGCATGGATCATAACATAAAGAAGTACAGGGAATACCTTAAAGATCAGGAAAAAAGCGAAAATACGATCCGAAAATACACCCACGACGCAGAAGGCTTTGCAGAATACTGTGATGGAAGGGAGCCGGATCGTGAGATCGTCCTTGCCTACAAAAGACATCTGCTGGAAAAATACAAGATCAGCAGTGTAAATTCTATGCTGATCGCAGTCAATGGGTTTCTTACATTTATCGGCTGCGGAAATATGAAGGTGCATAGCTGCAGGCAGCAGCGGCAGATCTTCCGCTCGGAACAAAAGGAATTGAACCGGGAGGATTATGAGGAGCTGATACGGGCAGCAACAAAGAATGGGAAACACCGTCTGGCCTGTATTTTACAGACTATGGGAAGCACGGGAATACGAATCGGCGAGCTGGATCATATAACGGTAGAGGCGGTAGAACGGGGGGCGGCTGTGATCCGTTCCAAAGGAAAGGAACGTGTGATCCCTCTCACAGAGGCTCTTTGCAGCCTGCTTCAGTCATACTGCAGCAGGGAAGGGATCTGTTCCGGGCCGGTTTTTGTGACAAGAGGAGGCCGTCCGGTAGACAGACGCAATGTATGGATGGATATGAAACGTCTGAGCCGGGACGCCAATATATCAGAATCAAAGGTGTTTCCGCATAATCTTCGTCATCTATTTGCCACCAGCTTTTATGAAAAAGAGCATGATCTTGTGCGTCTGGCGGACTTTTTGGGACACAGCAGTGTGGAGACAACCCGGTATTATACAATGATCAGCAGCAGGGAGGCCTGTATGCGTCAGCTGGAACTGGGGATGGTGCTGGAGCAGACCGTATCCGACCATGAATCAGAAAAGACAGATTGTTGATTTTAAAATACAGTTTTTGGAAACCGTATAACCGTGACTTTTAGTATGT
>PPYE01311108.1_pt1 | contig 133224 bp, 121 predicted proteins | sample 1559881 | NCBI WGS metagenome assembly PPYE01 (sample SAMN08240022, study PRJNA423297) | Human gut metagenome, whole genome shotgun sequencing project.
CAGTTAAGCCCTCACGCGCCGATGGTACTGCGATTCGCTTCGCGGGAGAGTAGGTCGTCGCCCGTGTCTCTGTTTTTTTTCTTTGTCCCTGCGCTTGCGGAACTGGCCGACGCGCAAAGAACGAAAACGAAAGTCCGAAAATAAACGAATACGTTCGCCTGAAAAAATTTAGCTTTCGCACTGTTGCGGCCAGGCCATGACGGCGGCGGGAGTCTGATGGAACAGAGGAGCTGGTGAGAATTGCGGAGGGGGTCCATCCGGTCCCATGCCGAACCCGGAAGTTAAGCCCTCACGCGCCGATGGTACTGCGATTCGCTTCGCGGGAGAGCAGGTCGTCGCAAGTTTCTCTTTGAACCCTTTCGTGTTACGCTTTAAAAATATCATGTCATCGTACGAGAATTGCAAACAATTTTTAAGGCGGCGGCGCTCAAAGGCTGTTGCCGTCAGGATTGAACTTTAAGGGAGCTCGGATGTCCGGGCTCCCTGTTTTCTATTCTGCAAAAAAAGTCAAATAAATGAAAGAGAAATGTCTCACAAGTGTTTCGTATTTTTTATAGAATAAATAAGTCAATTAGTTTTAGGCGTAAATCGTGACACACATTCTCATACTTTCAGGAGGCGCCACATGGCTAAGAATTTCCGCGGCAAGAATTTTTTGAAACTGATCGATTTTTCGTCTCAGGACATTCGTTATCTGCTCGAGATGGCGAAGAACTTCAAGTCGATGAAGCGCGCCGGCGTTCCGCATCGCTATCTCGAGGGCAAGAACATCGTTCTGCTCTTCGAAAAGACCTCGACGAGGACTCGCTGCTCGTTCGAAGTGGCCGGCGCCGATTTGGGTATGGGTGTGACCTATCTCGATCCCGCCGGTTCGCAGATGGGGCACAAGGAAAGCATCAAGGACACGGCCCGCGTGCTGGGACGCATGTTCGACGGCATCGAGTACCGCGGTTTCTCGCAGAAGACCGTTGAAGAACTGGGGGCCTACGCCGGCGTGCCGGTGTGGAACGGCCTGACCGACGAATGGCATCCCACGCAGATGCTGGCCGACCTTTTGACGATCGAAGAACACTTCGGCCACCTCAAGGGGTTGAAATTCGTCTACATGGGCGACGCCCGCAACAACGTGGCTAATTCTCTGATGATCGCCTGCGCCAAAATGGGCGTCAACTACGTCGCCTGCGCTCCCAAGGAGCTTTTCCCCGATCCCAAGCTGGTCGAGACGGCCAAGGAAATCGCCAAGGAAAACTTCTGCACCGTCACGCTGACGAGCGACGTCGATGAAGGCACGAAGAACGCCGACGTCCTCTACACGGACATCTGGGTCTCCATGGGCGAGCCCGCGGAGATCTGGGAACAGCGCATCAAGCTGCTGAAGCCCTATCAGATCAACGCCAAAGCCATGAAGAACGCCAACGAGCAGGCCATTTTCCTGCACTGCCTGCCCTCCTTCCACGACACCGAGACCAAGGTCGGCAAGGAGATCGCCGAGAAATTCGGCATCACCGAAATGGAAGTCACCAACGAGGTCTTCGAGTCGAAGCAGTCGTACGTTTTTGATCAGGCCGAAAATCGTATGCACACCATCAAGGCGGTCATGTACGCCACGCTCTGCTAAGCGGGAAAACGACGACCGGCGTGTGTCCGCCGCGCCGAGCGGCGGCGCACGCTACCGTGTATAAACACAGAGGGAGGAATCGTTATGGATTCAGCGTTCATGCAATCTGTTATCAAAAATGTGGTTGCGCTCACCGACTTTTTCTGGGGATGGCCGATCCTGCTCCTGCTCATGGGCGGCGGCGTCTGGATCATGTTCCAGCTGCGTTTTGTGCAGTTCAGGTATTTCCCTACGATTATGAAGGAAACGTTCGGCAAGATGTTCAGTTCGAGCGTCGGCGGCGAAGGGACGGTCTCGCCGTTCCAGGCGGCTTCGACGGCTCTTGCTTCGTCGATCGGCGCGGCGAATATCGTCGTCGCCCCGGCGATCATCTTCATGGCGGGCCCCGGCGCCGTGTTCTGGATGTGGGTGGCCGGCGTCATCGGCTGCAGCACGAAATTCGCCGAGGTGGCGCTGAGCATCAAGTATCGTGAGACCAATACCGACGGCGATTATGTCGGCGGCGCTTCCTACACGTTCAAGAACGGCATCGGCGGCGTCCTTGGCAAGATCATGGGCTGGACGGTCGCGTTTTTCTTCATGCTCGAGATCCTGCCTTCGATCACGCTGCAGACCCTTTCCGCGGCCGGCCCGATCGAACAGCTCGGCCTCAGTTCGAAAGTCTCCGTCGTCGTCATTTTTATTCTCGTCTCTCTCGTCGTCTTCGGTGGCGTCAAGAGGATCGGCCAGGTCACCGAGAAAATGGTTCCCTTCATGGCCGGCCTCTACGTCATTTTCGGCCTTGTCATCATTTTCACGCACGCTTCCAAGGTCCCCGGCGCGCTGCTTTCCATCTTCCAGGGCGCGTTCAATCCTCAGTCCGTCGCCGGCGGCATCGTCGGCGCCACGCTGGCCAAAGCCATGCAGAAGGGCATCGCCCGCGGCTGCTACTCGAACGAAGCCGGTATGGGTTCCGCTGGATACGGTCATGCCGCCGCGATCACGGACCATCCCGCGCGTCAAGGTATGTGGGGCATTTTCGAGGTCGTTGCCGATACGCTGATCGTCTGCTCCATTTCCGCGCTGGTCGTCCTCGTCACCGACGTCTGGAAGAATCCCGCCAATCAGAACATCGCCATCCATCAGGCCTTTACCGCCCAGTTCGGCGCCTTCGGCAGCGTGCTGATCTCCATCTGCCTCTTCCTGTTCGTGCTTTCGACGATCATCGTCATCGTCTTCTACGCCGAAAAGCAGGCCGAATTCTGCTTTGGCACGGCCGTCGGCAAGATCGTCCGCGTCGTCGCCAGCCTGATGATCCTGCTCGGCGCTTTCATCTCCTTCGAGCACGCCGGCGTGTTCCTCGACTTCACGCTCGGGCTGGTGGTCTTTGTCAACATGCTGGGCATGGTGATGATGAGCGGCAAGGTCAGGGCGATCGTCGACGATTTCTTCGGCAATCCCAAGTATTTTCCCGGCAAAAAGTAAGCGTCGTCCGGGAATATAGATAAGCATCCAATCGGCGGGCAGTGCGGTTTATCGCGTGGCGTTAAACCGCACTCCCTGCTCTCTTACAGGAGGAACAATGAAGGCGAACGGGGAAACTGTCAAACTCAAGAAGGAGATCGGAAAAGAGGCTTTTGTTTTCCTTTTCTTTTTCCTTGCCTTTTTCGTAGGGATCGGCAGCGTCATGGGCTGTGCCAACATGTTCAAAACAATGATGCTGACGGGGTATCAGCTGCTGACGTCCGTCTGCTTCCATCTGATGGCGGTGTCGGTGCTGGCTGGCGGCGCGGCCGGACTTCTGTCGGAGTTCGGCGTGATCGCGCTGATCAACCGCGTGCTGCGGCCCGTCATCTATCCGCTGTACGGCCTTCCCGGCTCGAGCGCTCTGGGCATCATGAACTGCTATCTGTCGGACAATCCGGCGATCCTGGCCTTCGCCCAGGACGACAACTTCAAGCGCTATTTCAAGAAATACCAGATGGCGGCGCTGACGAATCTGGGCACGGCGTTCGGCATGGGGTTGATCATCACGACGACGATGATGAGCCTGTCCGTGGACGGCGCCATGAAGGCGGCTCTGATCGGCAATCTGGGGGCGATCGCGGGCTCCGTCGTCTCGGTGCGCCTGATGCTGCGCAAAACGAAGGCCTATTACGGCGTCGACGCGGCGATGTTGACTTCCGGAGGCGAGACGATCCCCGCGGACATGCGCGTCGTTCGCGAAGGGTCGGTGGGATCGCGCTTCATCCAGTCGATGCTGCACGGCGGCAAGAGCGGCGTCGATATGGGGCTTTCCATCATTCCCGGCGTGCTGCTGATCTGCACGATCGTGCTGATGCTGACGAACGGCCCCGGCCCGGACGGCGTTTACACCGGCGCGGCGGGCGAGGGCGTAGCGCTGCTGCCGATGATCGGGGCGAAGCTGCGTTTCCTGCTTGATCCGCTCTTCGGCTTCCAGTCGCCCGAAGCGATCGCCGTGCCGATCACGGCGCTCGGCAGCAGCGGCGCGGCGATCGGCATGGTAGGCGATCTCGTGAAAAAAGGCGCGGCGACGGGCAACGACCTGGCGGTTTTCACGGCCATCTGCATGTGTTGGAGCGGTTATTTCTCGACCCATATCGCCATGATGGACGCGCTCGACATGAAGGAAATGACCGGCAACGCCATTCTCTCGCACACGATCGGCGGCCTCTGCGCCGGCATCGCGGCGCATCTGCTCTGGATGCTGGTCGGCTAGCGGAGCTCCATGGACTCTTCGAAGTTTTCTCAGGAGGCGCTGCGCGTCTTCGCGGAGGCGAAGAATATCGCTATCCGCTGCGACCACGCGGAGATAACGGATCTTCATCTCTCGCTGGCGATCCTGCGCCAGAAGGAAAGCGAGATCAAATACCGGCTTCTGGAAGCGGGGGTCGATCTTCTTTCATACGAACGAAAACTGACGGAAGCGCTGCAGGATCGCCGCGCTACGCCCGGCGTCAGCAAACTGTATTACAGCCGGCAGTATCACAGGATCGTCCTGGTCAGCGGCGAGATCTCGCGAGCCTCGTTCGACGCCTACGTGCGTACGCCACACCTGTATCTGGCCATTCTGCGCGATCGCGAGTCGCCGTCCGCGGCGATCGCCGCCGAGTTCGGCGTCACCGTCGAATCGGTCCAGTCGATGCTGGCGGCCCGTCTGACCGCGTCCGACGAGCTTGGCATCAGCCCCGAGCAGATGGAGCAGCTGAACCGCTTCGGTCGCAACTTTCTGAAAGAAGCCCGCGAAGGCCTGATGGACCCGGTGCTGGGACGCGACGAGGAGATCAACGAGTGTTTCCGCGTCCTCTCGCGCCGTCTCAAGAACAATCCCGTCCTGATCGGCGAAGCCGGCGTTGGCAAGACCGCCGTCGCCGAGGGCATCGCCCAGCGCATCGCCAAACAGGACGCGCCGGCGCTGCTGCGCGGCCGCATGGTCTTTTCGCTGGACATGGCGGCGTTGGTAGCGGGCACGAAGTACCGCGGCGACTTCGAGGAGCGTCTCAAGGAGATCCTCGAAATCATCAAAGCCTCCAAAGGCCGCATCATCCTCTTCGTCGACGAGCTGCACACCATCATCGGCGCGGGCAGCGGTTCCGGCTCGATGGACACGTCCAACATCCTCAAGCCCTTTCTGGCCCGCGGCGAGATCCTCATGATCGGCGCCACGACGGTCGAGGAATACCGGCGCTACATCGAGCCGGACCGGGCGCTGGAACGGCGCTTCCAGAAGATCCTCATCGAGGAACCTTCCGAAGAGGCGGCGCTGTCCATGCTGCGCGGCGTCGTCTCGAAATACGAAACGCACCACCGCGTCCGTATCGCCGACGGCGCGCTCATTGCCGCGATTCAGCTTTCGAAGCGTTACATCACCGACCGTTACCTGCCGGACAAGGCCATCGACCTGATCGACGAGGCCGGCGCGATGGTGCGCATGAGCATGGACTCCATGCCGCAGGAGCTAGACGAGTGGAACCGCCGCATCATCCAGTGGGAGATGGAACACATCCTGCTGCTGGACGAGGCGGATCCCGCGGCGCAGCGGCGGCGGCAGACGCTGGAAAAACAGCTTGCGGACGAACGCGCCCGTTACGAAGAGCGTTTCGCCGCCTGGCAGAAGGAAGTGGAGCGTCTCGACGAGCTGTCGCGCCTCAAGGAGCTTCGCGACGAAGTGCGCCGCAGCCTGGAAGACGCCCAGGAAGCTCACCGCGTCGACGACGTGAAACGCTTCGTCGCGGAACGGCAGGCTTTCGACGCCAAGATCGCGGAGATCGAACGGATCGGACCGCACTACCCCGTTTCGCGGGAAGTGACGGAAGAGGAGATCAAGCGCATCGTTGCCGTCCGCGCCGGCATCCCGCTGTCGAGCATCGGCCGCAGCGAAAGCGAAAAGCTGGAGCAGGCCGGAAAGAGCCTGCTTGCCGAGTTCGTCGGCCATCGCGACGCGGTTTCCGCCGTTCGGCAGAGCATCCTGCGGGCACGCAGCGGCCTTATGAAGCGCCGCCGCCCGGTGGGCAGCTTCCTGCTGGTCGGTCCCTCCGGCACCGGCAAGAGCTATCTGGCGGAACTGTTCGCGAAGCATTATTACGAAGACGAACGTTCGCCGTTGTCCTTCAACATGCGCGAGTTCACCGACAAAGCTTCTGTCAATAAACTGATCGGCGCGCCGCCCGGCTATGTCGGACACGACGCGGCCGGCGCTCTGACGGAAGCGGTGCGCCTGCGCCCTCACAGCGTGATCGTCTTCGAATCGGTCGATCATGCCGGCGCGGAAGTGCTGAGTTTGATCGCGCGCCTCGCCGCCGACGGCGAGATCGCCGACAACAGGGGGCGGACCGTCGACTTCCGTAACGCCCTGCTCTTTTTCACCGTCACCAGCACGGACCGCGATCCGCCGGTGCGCGAACTGCTGCGGGACGGACTCGACGGCGTCTATTACTTCGAGGACTTTTCGCTGCGGGAGCGCCGGGAACTGCTGACACTCCGCCTGCGGGAACTGCAAAGAGAGCTTGAGGAAGAGCAGATCGAACTGTCGTGGGACGAAGCGACGCTCGACGCCGTCACGGCCGGTTTCGACCGCGCCGAGAGCGGCGCTCATCCTGTTGCCGGGTATATGGAGCGGACCGTCCTCGCCGATCTGGCTGCGAAAAAACTACTCGGCCGGTTGCGTCCCGGCGCGCGCGTCGTCATAAGGACCGGCGGCGCGGATGTCGTTTCCTGAAAAAGGGTTTCCATTTAAGAGGATAGGAGATTATAATGAAAAAAGTAGTCATTGCGCTGGGCGGCAACGCCCTTGGAAACACGCCTGAGGAGCAGAAGGAACGCGTCAAGCACTCCGCGCGTTCCATCGTCGATTTCGTGCAGTCCGGCGTGCAGGTGCTCGTGTGCCACGGCAACGGCCCGCAGGTCGGCATGATCAAGAAGTCGATGGATATCGCCGCCAAATCGGGCGAGAAGCTGCCGTTCGTGCCGTTCCCCGAGTGCGGCGCCATGAGCGAGGGATACATCGGCTATCATCTGCAGAACGCCATCTGCAACGAGTTCCGCGTCAGAAAGATGAACGACAGCGTCGCCACTCTCGTGACGCAGGTCCAGGTCGACGCTTGCGACCCGTCCTTCCAGCGCCCGACCAAGCCGATCGGCACCTTCATGAGCAAGGAAGACGCCGACAAACTGGCAGCTGCGGGCGTGGCCGTGGCCGAAGACGCCGGCCGCGGCTACCGTCAGGTCGTCGCCTCTCCGGCGCCTGTCCGCATCGTCGAGGAAGAGGCCGTCCGCAAGCTGCTCGACCAGGGCGTGACCGTCATCGCCGGCGGCGGCGGCGGAGTGCCCGTCGTGGAGAAAGACGGCGTGCTGACGGGCGTCGACGCGGTGATCGACAAGGACTTCACGTCGGTGAAAATGGCCGAGACTGTCGACGCCGACGTGGTCGTCATCCTCACCGCCGTGGAAAAAGTGGCGATCCGCTTTGGCACGCCGGATCAGCAGTGGCTCGATAAGCTGACGGTGGCCGAAGCCAAGAAGTATATCGAAGACAAAGAGTTCGCCGAAGGTTCCATGTTGCCGAAGATCAGAGCGGCCATCAAGTTCGCCGAGTCGAAACCGGGCCGCAAGGCGCTGATCACGTCGCTGGAGAAGGCGAAGGAAGGTCTGGAAGGCTCGACCGGCACCTGGATCCAGGCGTAGCGCCGCGGGCCTTCGGGACGCCGGAGGCGCCGGCAAAAGGGGGAGGACAGATGACTTCCCGGAAAAATCCCGGACAGAGGAAGCGCGTGGAGATTCAGGAGTTTTACCGCACGGCGTCCCGAGAGGGCGTCGCGACCTATTTCGAAGTGCAGTCGGACAGCGCGCCGACGAAGCCGCTGCTGCACAAAAACAGCCGCTTCCTCTACGTCCTTTCGGGAAAAGGCACGATCAGGATCTACGACAAAAACTATACGATGGAGCCGGGAGCGGTTATCGCCCTGCTGCCATGGGAAATTTCCGAAATCGTCGAAGTGAAGGAACCGCTGTGCTATTACCTGCTTATCTATCCGTTCGAGTTTCTGAATTTCATCGTCAAAAACCAGTTCAACATCGAAAACGAGAAATTCGACATGGTCACGCTTCTGTACCGCTACGGCGGCGTGCGCGTCCCGGAGCGGGAGCGCTCGCGCGTCAGGGCCCTCTTCGACGAGATCCGCCGCGAGATCGAACCGGTTTCCATCGCAACGTCCGCCGTCCGCCAGTCGTGGTCCGACCTGTACCTGACGGCGAAGCTGGTGGAACTGGTCGTCCTCTACCTGCGCTTGGCGCAGGACCAGGAAGAACGTTCCGACGGACAGGCCCGTCTTGAAAAAGAGGAAGAAAGCTGTTCCCCCCACATTTTTCAGTACATGTACCTGAATCTGCACCGCAAGCTGACGCTTCAGGACTTGAGCCGGATCTATTTTGTCAGCGAAGCGTCGCTTTCCCGCTACATCTTCAAGGTGACCGGGCTCGGTTTTTACGAGCTGCTTCAGGAAATGAAGCTGTCGAAGGTCATGTTTCTGCTGCTGCACACGAATATTTCCCTGGCGGAGATCGCCGACATCCTCGATTACTCCGACATATCGCATCTGTCCCGCGTCTTTTCCGACCAACAGGGGATCGGAGCGCAGCAGTTCCGCCGCTGCTACCGGAACAATCCCGGCGTCTCCATGGTTTTGCCCGCGCCGAAAGCCGGCAAGATCATCGAATACATATATCGGAATTTTGCGAGCGATCTTACCGTTTTGGACGTGGCGGAGCGGTTCAATGCCTCTCCCAGGATGGTCAACGAGTCCCTGGGCTACATCGTCGAGATGAACTTTACGAATTTCCTGAATTACCTGCGCATCCACGAGGCGGCGAACCTGCTGCTTCGCACCGATCAGTCGGTGACGGATATCGCGTTTCAGGTCGGCTACAATTCACTGCGGAGTTTCAACCGTAATTTTCTGAAATGGCTGAAAGTTACGGCCAGCGAGTTTCGAGAACGAGTGACGGAACAGAAAGACACGGTGGACATCGGCCACCTGTTTCGTTTGTCCAGAGAGGAGCAATCATGAAGTTTGAAATGCCTGTCTTTGCGTGCCCCGACTTCAATGACGCGAAGTTTCGGGGAGCGGGCGAAGTGAAATGCGCGAAAGTCGAGAAGAAAGGCGTGGCGCCGCGCGGCTTTTATCTGACCACCCATCTGCCAACCTTTTATCGCTGCAACGGAACGTGGCAGCTTCCCGAGCACAATTCGCTGAACTGCGTGGCCGTGCTCAAAGAGGGGAAAATCGCCGTCACGGAGATCCGCGACCTCGAAGTGGGGGACGAGGTCGTTCTGGGGCGCGCGACCGACGGCTCCGAGGGCGTCCTCGTGTACAAGGAAGGCTTCCCCGAAAGCGTTTACGCCGCGCCCGGCCGCGCCGTGGAGACCGCCTACACGACCGATTACGAACAGCTGTTCGCGCAGCTCGAGTACGAGCGCGACAACGGCGGCTACATCGTCTGGGTGCTCGGCCCCAGCGTCGTCTTCGACTACGACACGCGCGTCGCCCTCAACCACCTGGCCGAGAATGGCTACATCAGCTGCATGATGGGCGGCAACGCCATGGCTACGCATGACCTCGAGGGCGGTTTCCTCGGCACCGCGCTGGGACAGAACATCTACACGCAGGAAAACCAGCCGATGGGACACTACAACCACCTCGACCTGCTCAACGAAGTGCGCGCGGCCGGCTCCACGAAAAAATTCATCGACGAAGGCCACGTCAAAGACGGCATTATCAAGACGCTGGTCTCGATGAACGTGCCCTTGGTCCTCGCCGGCTCGATCCGCGACGACGGCCCGCTGCCCGAAGTGATCGGCGACACCGACAAGGCGCTGACGGAGATGAAAAAGCACCTCGACAAGGCCACGCTGATCATCGGCATCGCCACGATGCTGCACAGCCTTTCCGTCGCCAACATGGCGTCGAGCTATCACGTGCGAAAAGACGGCGCCATCACGCCGGTCTACATGTACTCTATCGACATCACCGAAAACGTCACCAACAAGGTGGTCGCGGCCCGCGAGCGCATCGCCGTCGTGCCGATGAACACCAACGTCCAGGACTTCGTCGTCAACTGCGAACGCGCGCTGATCGGCGCCGTCGCCCGGGAGCAGGTGGAGGCGATGGAAGTCCCCGCCGAGGAATTCGTCGTCGTCAAAAACGCGCAGCGCGAGGAGGCGGGCAAATGAATTTCGAAATGCCGAAATATCGCCACCCCGATTTCGAGCAGGAGTTCCTCAAGAACGCGCCCAACTGCCGTCTCGAAACCGTCGAGCGCGACGGGATCAGCCCCCGTCATTACCACGCCCTGTCGGTCTACCCCGAGTACTTCAAGATCAACGGCACGTGGGTGCTGGCGACGCAGAGCCGCATGGACACCGTCTGCGTGGCCCGCGACACGCCCGGCCGGGAGCGCGTCGAGATCGTCGAGTTCCGCAACTTGAAAAAAGGCGACAAAGTCGTGATCGGTCGTACCGAAGACGCCAGCGAGGGCATCTACGTGTGGACGCAGGGCTTCCTCGCCGAAACCGCGACCTCCGACACCTTCGCTTTCCGCGAAGGCCGTTCGCGCGAGACCGCCTACTCGCTCGACTACGACACGCTCTACGAAGTGCTGCGGCACGAGCGCGAACACCGCGGCTACGTGACGCTCGTCGTCGGCACGGCGCTGGCCCTCGACCAGAATTCGCGCCTGGCGCTCGAGCGCCTGATCCGCAACGGCTACGTGCAGGCGATCTTCTGCGGTTCCGAAACCGCCGCTTTCGATCTCGAGCGCGGCGTCTTTGACACGTCGTGGGGACAGAAAATCTTCGAACACGAGCAGAACAGCACCTACAACCTCTACGACACCATCAACCTCGCCAACTCCTACGGTTCGTTGGAAGCGCTCGTCGCCTCCGGCAAGGTCAAAGACGGCTTCGTCAAGGCCTGCGTCGAGTGCGGCACAGCTCTGGTCATGGCCGGCACCATCCGCGACCGCCTGGCCCTGCCCGGCGCCTGCAACAACGTCTACGCCGCTCAGAACGCCATGCGCGTCCACGCCCGCAAGACCTCGACCATGATCATGATGTCGGCGATCCTTTACACTATCGCCACCGGCAACATGACCCCCTCGTACAACGAGTTCGACGGCGTCGTCCGTCCCGTCTACATGTATACCGTCGACGTGCAGGAATTCGCCGTCAACAAGCTGTCCGACCGCGGCACCGTCACGGCCGTCAGCATGGTCACCAACACGCAGGATTTTGTGCGCAACCTCGACCGCGCGCTGAACAGGCCTCAGGATTGATCCGCGGCGATAAAAACTGCCCCGCCTTTCTCGCTTGCCGAGAAAGGCGGGGCAGTTTTTTATCGCTGCGGCGAATGATGAAAGAAATGGCTTTTGTATTTGGTATGGCTCCGTCTAAAAACGGGCGAGACGCTCCGCTTTCGGGACGATGACGATCCAGGCGCCGTCGTGGCACTGGCGCAGCAGCTCGATCATGTCCCGGCGTTCGAGCGAGAGGCAGCCGGCGGTGGTCCAGTGGCGGCGGGATTTGACGTGGACGAAGATGGCCGACCCGCGTCCCGGCACGGCGGGGTCGGCGTTGTAGCCGACGGCCATGGCGTAATCGTACTGATAGTAGTCGGCCAGGTGTTCGCCGTGGATTTTTTTCGCGCTCTCCACCCAGGTGTTGTAGATTTTCGGCTGGTTCACGTCGTCGGCCCAGTAGGAGTTGGGAGTCACCGGGCGCCATTTCATGGCTGTGCCGGGGTTGGGCTTGTTGCCGAAGGCGTGCAGGATCGGGAAGGCGCCGACGGGCGTCTTCTTGTCGCCTTCGCGCTTGTTTTCCGTCAGTCCCAGCTTGCCGTAGCCGCACGGCGCTTCCAGCGTCTTTTCCCAAGCGCCGGCGTCGCTTTTCTTCCACAGAGAGAGCGCACGGTCGACGACGAGGATGATCTCGCCGGTCTTCTGCGCCGTCCGCGACGCGGCGAGCAGCTCGCGCAGATCGGCGGCCATGGCGGGCGCAGCCAACGCCGCGGCGGCGAAAAGCGCCGGGAAAATCTTTGCAAGAGTACGCTTCATAACGAGCAACCTCCTCTTTGGAATGATTCCATTGGGTGAGCCAAGCATAGCACAAAAGCGCCGCGCTGTCTGCGCGGGCTCCGCTTCAGTTTCGTCCTGTCTCAAGATTTGACAAGGGCGCCCGAAGGCGCTTAAAATATGTGAAAATGGAACGTCGCCGGGCGTCGGAAGCAGGTGAAAGTCCTGCGCGGCCCCGCCACTGTAACCCCTGACGAAGCGGTATTACGCTCACTGAAGGTCTTGTGCCCTTTGGGAAGAGTCCGCGCAGGAAGAAGGGGAGTCAGGATACGCGCCGGGCGACGCGAAGGAAGGCTTTTGCGCGGGCGAAATCTTTTCAGGGCAGCAGACATCACTGTCTCTAAAGGCACGGCCGCGGACCGTGTCTTTTTTTATGCCCGCGTTTTCTATAGAGGCGAGCCGGCGGGGGCCGGGTCACGTTTTTTGCGCAGGAGGTTCACAGCATGAAAAAGGTTCTTCGCAGTTTTCTTGTGGCAGCCGCTTCACTGGCCATGGCCGCGGCATCCTTCGCGGCGGAAACCGTTTATCCCGTAACCGTCGACAACGGCAATCGCCGGATCGTCTTCGAGAAGGCGCCCGAGCGCGTCGTCACCAACGGCGACAGCAACATCATCGAACTGATGTTCGCGCTGGGGCTCGAAGGCCGCATGGCCGGCTACGCGGGTTTCCCCGAGTACGGCGGGCAGGTCTCGCCGGAATACCGGGAGAAGCTCAAGGCGATCCCCATCGCCGCGCCCGGCTACATCACGCTGGAGGCTCTGCTCGGCGCCAATCCCGACTTCTTCCTGTCGGGCTACAATTACGGGCTCGACATCCCCGGCAGCACGGCCGGCGGCGCGATCACGCCCGAAGAGCTGGAAAAGCACGGCGTCAAGAGCTACGCCATCACCGAGTCGCTGTTCCACGTGATGAAAAAAAACGTCGTCAGCCTCGAAGACACTTACGCCGATCTCGCCAATCTGGGCGTGATTTTCGACGTCCAAGACAAGGCGCAGCAAGTCATCGACGGCATGAAATCGCGCGCCGCAGCAGTGGAGGCCAAACTGGCGCAGATCGATACGGCCAAGCCTCTGAACGTGTTCATCCACCCCACATGGGGCGCTCCCGATCAGCCGCCCCGCTCCAACGGCGCGCAGGCCATGCCCAGCGCCCTGGTGGCGATGGTGGAAGCGCGCAACATCTTTGCCGACGTCGACAGCAGCTGGATCAAGGTGACATGGGAAGAGGTCGTCGCGCGCAATCCCGACGTGATCCTGCTGCTCGAAGCCGGCACGACGAACGGCGAGGAGCGCAAGAAGCTGCTGCTCGAAAATCCCGCGCTGCAGGGCGTGAACGCCGTGAAGGACGGGCGCGTTTACATTATCCGCATCGAAGACGCCTACCCCGGCCCCCGCGCTATCCGCGGCCTGGAACTGATTTCCAAAGCCTTTTATCCCGAACTGTTCAAGTAGCTGAAAGAAGCTTTTCAGGAGGCCTGCCGTTGCGTCCGTAAGGCGTGCGCGCAGAAGGACGGACGGCGCTCCGTCGTGCGTTGAAAAAATGTAGGCCCTGTTCGCGCGGAGCGAGCCGCGGAACGGGGCTTTTTTCCAAGAGGGCCGCGGCCTTTCGGGATCGCGTTGTTTATACTAATTCTTGATAGAAAGTGTTGACATAGTTTTCTGGGCGCAGCGAGGGAGTTTAGTCGCTCAGAACTATCTCGACTGCTATGCAGTCTGCGCAGTTCGCTTTGTGAATCTCCCTCGCAGCGCCCTTGTGTTCGTCTTTTTGATTAAGAAATAGTATTAATCGTCTTAACTGAATCGGAGGTCTTACGATGAGAAAATCGCTTTGCGCCGTTCTTGCGGCGCTGCTGAGCGCCACGCTTTCCGCCGCGGCCGTGGGCGCGGCGGAAACGGTCTACCCCGCAACGGTCGACAACGGCAACCGCAAAATTGTCTTCGAAAAAGCTCCCGAGCGCGTCGTCACCAACGGCGACAGCAACATCATCGAGCTGATGTTCGCGCTCGGCCTCGAAGACAAACTCGTGGGCTATGCGGGATTCCCCGGCTCGAAACATCAGGTCTCGCCCGAATACCGCGAAAAACTGGCGAAGATCCCCGTGGCCCAGGAAGGCTACATCACGCTGGAAACGCTGCTCGGCACCGATCCCGATTTCTTCCTGTCGGGCTACAACTATGGGCTCGACATCCCCGGCAGCACGGCCGGCAACGCCGTCACGCCCGAAGAACTGGAAAAGCACGGCGTCAAAAGCTACGCCATCACCGAATCGCTGATCCGCGTGATGAACAAGCCGCCTGTGACGCTGGAGGACACTTACAATGACCTGCGCAACCTGGGCGTGATCTTCAACGTGCAAGACAAAGCCGAGGCCGTGATCGCCGGCATGAAGGCGAGAGTATCGGCCATACGGGAAAAGCTTGCCGGCGTGAAGGCGACCCCGCGCGTGTTCATCTTCCGCAGCTTCGGCACGCCGAACGAAGATGCACCGCGCGCCTGCGGCGGTCAAGCCATGCCCAGCGCCCTGCTTCGCCTCGCCCATGCCGGCAATATCTTCGACGACGTCGAAAGCAGCTGGATCAAAGTGACGTGGGAAGAAGTCGTGGCCCGCGACCCCGACGTCATCCTGATCCTCGAATACCGCGCCACGCCGGAAAACGAAAGCAAGGCCATGCTGCTCGACAATCCAGCGCTGCAGGGCGTCAAAGCCATCCGCGACAAAAAGCTGATCTACATGTCGGTGGACGAAGTCTATCCGGGGCCGCGAGCCGTTCGCGGACTGGAACTGATCGCCCGCGGGCTGTATCCCGGGAAGTTTTAAGTGGCCCGGTTCTTCGCCAAACGGAATCTGGCACCGCTGCTGATTGCCCTGACGGTCCTGCTGTTTTTCAGCGTAACGCTGGGAGTGTCGATGGGGACGGCCCCGCTGCCGTTCCGGCATGTGTGGGGCATCATCCTCCATCAGATGTTTCCGGAATGGAGCTGGATCGGCGCAGAATGGCCGCGCAACGAAGTGGGCATCGTCTGGATGATCCGTTTCCCGCGCGTGCTGCTCGGCGCTGTCGTCGGCGCGGGGCTTGCCACCGCGGGGGCGGTGATCCAGTCACTGGTCCGCAATTCGCTGGCCGATCCTTACCTGTTGGGGATTTCTTCGGGTGCATGCGCGGGGGCGGTGTTCGCCATGCTTTTCATGACGCGGGTCTTCGGCGCCGCTCTGACCGGCATGTCGGGAGTTTCCGCGCTGGCCTTTGCCGGCGCGGCTTTGGCTTTCGTGCTGGTTTTCGCCATCGCGCGCCAAGGCAGCGGCCTGACCCCGGTGCGCATGGTCCTGTCGGGACTCGCCGTTTCGTACGTGTTTATGGCCGTGACGAATTTCATGGTCTATCTGGAACAGCGCAACGGCGCCGAATCGGCGATGTTCTGGATGCTCGGCGGGCTCGGCGGCGCAAGATGGGATCGCCTGCCGCTGCCCTTTGTCGCGCTGGTTGCCTGTCTCGTACTGTTCATCGCCCAGTCGCGCCCGCTCAACGCCTTGCTGCTGGGCGATGAGAACGCGGCGGCGCTCGGCGTGGACGTGGCGAAATTCCGCCGCCTTTTGTTCACCGCCACTTCGGTATTGACCGGGGTGATCGTGGCGGTCAGCGGTTCGATCGGTTTCGTCGGATTGATCGTCCCGCACGCCGTGCGGCTGCTGGTCGGTTCCGACCATCGCCGCCTCCTGCCGGTGGGCGCGCTGGCGGGAGCGAGCTTTTTGATCTGGACGGACGTGTTCGCGCGCACGGCCCTGGCTCCGCGGGAACTTCCCCTGGGCATCGTCACTGGCTTCATCGGCGCGCCGTTTTTCATCTGGCTGCTCAAAAGCGGCGGGCGAGGTCCGCGATGAAGCTGGCGGTCACGTCGCTGCGCTGGGGAGTTGGAGCCGGGGACATCGTGCGCGGCGTGGACCTGAACGTGGAACGCGGCGAGTTCGTCGGCGTCATCGGCCCCAACGGCAGCGGCAAGTCCAGCCTGCTGCGCTGCGCGTACCGCGTCAACAAGCCGCGTTTCGGTTCGATCCTGCTGGACGGCGAAGAAGTATGGAAGCTACGCGCGCGGGAATTTGCGCGCCGCGCCGCGGCGGTGCCTCAGGAGATGCCGGGGCAGTTCGACTTCACCGTGCGCGAGATCGCGGCGATGGGGCGTTATCCGCACAAAAAGGCCTTGCAGCGCGACGACGCGCACGATTTCGCTCTGGTGGACCGTGCTTTGGAGTACGTGGGGATGCTGGATCGCGCCGGGCGCTCCTTCGCTTCGCTCTCCGGCGGCGAAAAGCAACGTGCGCTGATCGCCAGGGCTATCGCGCAGGAAGCGGATTTTTTGATCCTCGACGAGCCCACCAACCACCTCGACATCTATTACCAGCTCGAGATCATGGACCTGCTGCGCAGCCTCGGCGTCACATCGCTCGTCGTCATGCACGATCTGAACCTGGCGGCGCAGTACTGCGACCGCGTTTACGTGATGAAAGACGGGCACGTCTTCGCCAGCGGCGCTCCAGCCGCGGTGCTCACGCCCGAACTGATCCGCGCCGTTTACCGGGTGGAAGCAGGCGTCGCCCCCGATCCCGCCACGAAGCGACCGCGGATCAGCTTTCTGCGCCGCCTCGGCGCCGATGAGAGTCTTTAAGAGCGCTTCTTACGCCCCGAAAGAAATCCCCCCTGCCACAGAGTTTGGGAGACGCGAAGCTCCTATAAGAACGCGACGTCCGGCGAGCCAGTAACCGCCGGACGTTTTTCGTGAGCGCAAGCAAGAAATTTCTCTTGCCTTTCCGCCGACGGCGTGTGAAAATTCTGTCAAGGGGCGATATTCCCGTCCCGAGTCGATTGTCCGCGGCGAAATCCATGGAGTGACAATCAACGCGTTTTCCAGACACGCCAGAAAGGGGTAATTTTCGTGAGCAATGCTGTTGTCGAAATGACGGCCGTAGATCTCTCCAAGGCTATCCATGCCAGGAAAGTTTCCTGCCGCGAGGTGATGGCTTCCTATCTCGATCACATCGACAAGACCAATCCCCGCGTCAACGCCATCGTCACCCGCGTCGACGGCGAGGTGCTGCTGGAAGAGGCCGGGAAAAAAGACGCCGAGCTGGCATCCGGCAGGGACAACGGCTGGATGCACGGCTTCCCGCAGGCCGTGAAGGATCTGGTTCCCACCAAGGGCATCCGTACCACCAAGGGTTCGCTGCTTCTCAAGGACTGGATCCCCGACGCCGACGGCGCCATCGTCACCGCGATGAAGCGCGACGGCGCCATCATCATCGGCAAGACCAACACGCCCGAGTTCGGCTACGGCTCCCAGTCCTACAACGAAGTGTTCGGCGCCACCGGCAATCCCTACGACGAGAACCGCACCAGCGGCGGCTCGTCAGGCGGCGCGGCCTGCGCCGTCGCTCTGAGAATGCAGGCCGTGGCGGACGGCAGCGACTTCATGGGCTCGCTGCGCAACCCGGCCGGCTGGTGCAACATCGTCAGCCTGCGCCCATCCATCGGCGCTGTCCCTTCCGGCGGCACCGAACTGTTCACCAACTCCATGAGCACGAACGGTCCGATGGGGCGAACCGTGGCCGACGTGGCCCTGCTGTTCGCCACCATGGCCGGTTACGACGCCAAGTTCCCGCTGAGCCGCGAGGCGGATCCGCGCGTAAAAGCGCTGACGCCGGCGAACGTGCGCGAGGCGCTGAAAAAGGACCAGAAAGGCGTTCGCGTGGCCTGGATCGGCGACTGGGGCGGCGCGCTGCCCACCGAGCCCGGCGTCATGGAAACCTGCCGCGCGGCCGTCGAGCGCATGAAGGACTTCGGCGCGGTGGTCGAGGACATCAAGCCCTTTTACAATATGAACGAGTTCTGGGAGACCATCTGGCTGCCCATCCGCCATTACTGCGCGTCCTCGCTGAAGCCGTGGTACGACAAATGCCGCCAGAACCTGATGAAGCCGGAGAGCCGCTGGGAGTACGATGGTTCGCTGACCATGAGCGCCCAGGAAGTGTACCGCGCCTTCGAGAAGCGCACCGAGTTCTATCACGCCATGCTCAAGGTTTACGACGACTACGACTACATCGTCTCGCCCACCGCCTGCTGCTTCCCTTTCGACAAAAACGTTCACTGGCCCGAGACGATCAACGGCACGCCGATGCGCACCTATCACAATTGGATGGAGATCGTCACGCCGTGGACCATGGGCGGCAACGCGGTCTGTACGGTGCCGGCCGGATTCGGCGGCGCGAATCGCCTTTCCATCGGCCTGCAGCTGGCCGCCGCGCCGCACCGTGAGTTCGAGGCGCTGCAGTTCGCCTCGGCCTACGAAGCGGTCACCGGTTTCGTCGACAAATTCCCGCCCGAATTCTAGTTTTTTCGCAAAAACGTTCCGGAACTGTTCGATTCGCTCTGCGCTCTCAAAATTTTCGTCATCCGTCCAAGGAGGAGATTTTTTATGAGAAGAAAAGACCGCGAAGTGACGTCGGAGGCATGGATCCGCAAGGTCCTCGAAGAAGCCGAGATCCTTCATCTGGCGCTGATCGATCCGCAAGGGAAGCCCTACTCCGTGCCGGTCCACTACGGCCTGGGGGACGGCTGCCTTTACATCCACGGCGCCATGCAGGGGCGCAAGGCGGAAACGATGCGGGCGCACCCCGACGTGGCTTTTCACGTCGTCGCTGCTTACGAGATGGTTCCAAGCCCCGTCAAGGCCGGCTATAAATGGGGCATTTACCGCAGCGTCATGGGCGAGGGCAAGGTGCGCGTCGTCACCGATCTGGCCGAAAAGCGCCGCGCCATCGACCTGCTCCACGCCCATTACGACGACGTCAGGGAGAACTATTCCGTCGCCGACGCCAAACTGGAAAAAGTGGTCAACGTGTTGGCGATCGAGATCACGTTGCTGACAGGCAAGGTCAAGGGCTATCCCAATCCCGACAACCCCAAAGCCGTTGTCGTCAAAAAAAGCTGAGCCGCGTCCGAACGCGTCCGTTGGGGGTGAAGCGCTCTTCGCGGCGACGCTTTGAAAAGGAGATTTTTCCTCTGCCATGAGTCGTACGTTGAAAGGCATTCTGCTGGCCGGCACGACCGGTTTGTGCTGGGGGCTGACCACGCTGGCCACGAAACTGATCGGCGGCGCGGGCGTGGCGGTCTCCACGGCCGTTTTCGCCCGCATGGTGGTCGTCGTCGCTGCGCTTGGACCGTGGCTGCGCCTCCGCCATCCGGAGCAGCTGAAAGTTTCGCGCCGTGATTTCGCGGGAGCGTGCCTCGTTACGGCGGGCGTAACCTGTTCCGTGCTGACGCCTGAGTGGACGCTGAACACGCAGATCGACGTGCGCGGTCTCTTCTGGGGAGCCGTGGCCGTCGTCGGTTTGGCCGGCCAAACGTTGCTGGTGCGCGCTACGGTCACAAGGGGCGGCATCGGGCGCTGGGGCTTTTTTTACTACACGCACCTGGGCGGCATGTTCTGGATCGGTCTTTATATCACGCTGACCGGTCAATGGGGCGAGTTCGCCCGTATCACGCCCTACATCGCCGCGCTGGTGCTGGTGCCCACGCTGACGGGGTGCTTGCTGGGCTACTCGCTTTACTACAAGTCGCTGGAATACGTTCCCGCTTCCGTCTCAAGCCTGATGGCTTCGCTGGAGATCCTTTCCGGCACCGCGCTGACCGCGCTGGCAACGAACGTGGCGCCCACGGCGCCGGAGATTGTCGGTTGCGTCTGCATTTTCGCCGCCATCGCGCTGGTGTCGCTGTCGCGCCTGGAAAAAGTCCCGCTCCGATCGTGATTTCGTTTTCGGGCGCAGACTCTCGATCGCTCCATCTGTTTCATTGACATGAAGCCCCGCAAGTATCAGCGAGTTAGAGAGCGCCCAAGGGGCTTCTCCCTAAAAAACGAGTCTGTCTCTGCCACCGCGGGGGGCGAGACAGACTTTCGATTGAAATACGTCATTGAGAATCAGTATGAGTATGATATTATTGCGCATACAAAAATTTCTGCCCGACCGTTGCGGTCGGGCAGAAATTTTTTGTGCCGAAGCTTACAGGCCAGTTCACAGCCGCCGAATCGAATCAACTGTTGGCCGTGCTTGCCAGGCCGATGATCGCGCCGGTCCAGCGGCGCATTTCCGCCATGCCGCGGCCGCAGACGCGCACGGTGCGGCCGCCGAGGCGTTCGAGCGCGGGGATCTGGGTGGCCGCGTCGCACTGGGCCGTGGTGTGAAAGGTGACGCGCAGGTCGTAGCTTCCGTCGCCGATGTCGAAAAGCGGGATTTGGCGAGCTTTCAGGCGCTCGACGGCTTCCTTCGCCTTCGCCTTGATATAACCGTAGGAGTCTGCCGGCGACAGGCAGTCCGCCGCCAGCCGGCCTTTGGCGACTTTCACCCGCGCGTAGACGGGCGCCGCGCCGAGCTGCGCGCGGACTTCGCGCTCCAGCGCGTCGTCGCCCTCGATCAGCGCCACGGGCAGACCGAAGGAAGAGGCGACGGCGGCGTTCAGCCCCAGTTCGCCCATCTCCACGCCGTTCAGTTCGACCGAATAGACCGTGCCGCCGGAGATGGTGTGGTCGAGCACGGCGACGGGCGTGCCGGCCATGGCGTGGTAGCCGATGAAGAAAACGCCGTCGCTTCCCGAACAGCCTTCCATCATGCCCAGGGGCTTGGGCGTGCCGCTGAGCAATCGGATTCGATGGTCGAGTCCGTTGATGTCGACGTTGATCTTGCGCCCGTGCGCGTCGTTGACCAGCACTTCGTCGGCGCCGGCTTCCAGCGCGCCCTCGGCGGCGGCGCGCACGTCGTGCAGTTCCATCCTGCAGCCGAAAGCGTATTCGGGACGTCCGTTCATGGTCTGATGAACGTCGGTCACGCCGGTGCAGCCTTCCATATCGGCGCTGATGTAAATTTTCATGGTGCGATCAGATTCCTTTCACGAGATTTTTGTTCGTCACGAAGGGGGCGGCGGCGACAGCAAAGGGACTGAGGGCGGAAAAGGCCGGCCTCAGTCCCGCTTTCGCGCCTGGATCCGCGCGCTTCCGTTTTTTGCGAGCCGTTTATTCCACGCAGGTCAGGTGATTCACCATGACGAAGTTGATCGGGTAAATGTCGAGGTTCTTCACTTCCCTGCGGACGGCGTACAGGTTCTTGATGGAATAGATCGGAATGCGAGGCTGATCGGCGATCAGCTGTTCTTCGATCTTTTCGTAAGCGGCCTTGCGCAGGGCGTTGTCGGACTCGCGCATACCGTCCCTGATGCCCTGGTCGACGATCTCGTTGCGGTAGAAGCTCTGGTTCTGTCCCGTCGGAGGCACCAGCCAGGAAGCCAGCAGCGGGCGGTAAACCCAATCGGCGTCGCCGGTGGAGGGGCTCCAGCCCATCATGAAGATCTGCGCCTTGTTTTTCTCTTCGGGCAATTCGATGCGGGAGTTCAGCGTCGCCCAGTCCATGGCCTGAAGCTTGATCTCCATGCCCACGGCTCGGGCGAAACCGATATAAGCCTCGGGGATGATGGCGCTCTTGCTGGAGGTCCACAGTTCGACGCTCAGGCGCTTGCCCTCGGCGTTCATGCGGATGCCGTCTTCGCCGATCTTGTCCCAGCCGGCTTCCGCGAGCAGCTTTTTGGACAGCTCGGGATCGTAGGCGATCATATTGTTCTGGCCGGCAGCGCAGTTGATCATCGGGGAGATGATGCTGTAAGCCGGAACGGCGTTGCCGTGCAGGATCTTGTCGCAGATGCCCTGACGGTCGATGCTGTGGCTCAGGGCCCGGCGCGCGCGCACGTCGCCGAGGATCGCGTCGCCGGTGTTGACGACGAGCGTGTAAACGGTGATGTTGGGGAAGATGCGCATCTCCACGTCGTCGCGGGTTTTCAGCCGCTCCACGTCGTTGGTATCGACGGCCTGGGCCACGTGAGCCTCGCCGGTCTCGACGAGCATGGCGCGCGTCGAAGCCTCGGGCGCGAACTTGTAGATCAGGCCGCTCAGCTTGGGCTTGCCCTGCCAGTAATCCTCGAACGCGGACATCTTTACGTAGTCGCCGGGTTCCCACTCCTCGAACTTGAAGGGGCCGGTGCCGGAGGGCTGGCGCTTGATCTTGGCGTTTTTGGCGGGATCCTTGACGTAGCTGGGGTCGAGGATCAGGCCGGCGGTGTGGGCCAGGTTGTTGAGGAAGGGGCCGAAGGGCTGCTTGAGGTCGAAGGCCACGGCGTACTCGTCGACGACGCGCACTTCCTTGATGATGGGCTGGTAGAGCGACGTCCTCTTGTAGCGGCCGTTGAGGATGCGGTCGAAGTTCACCTTGACGGCTTCGGCGTTGAAGGGCGCGCCGCTGTGGAACGTGACGCCCTCGCGGAGTTTGAACGTCCAAGTCAGCCGGTCTTCGGAAATTTCCCAGCTCTTGGCCAGCTTGGGCACGACGTCCAGCGACATATTGAAATCGACGAGCCCTTCGTAGATCTTGCGGTTCAGGTCTTCGGACGGCGTGTCGGTGATGTCCTGCGGGTCGAGGGAAATGATTTCCGCCGACTTGACGATCGTCAGGACGTCCTTGTCCAGAGCCAAAACCGGCCCGGCGGCGAGCAGAGCTGCCCCCGCGAGCGCGAGCAGCGCGGTACGGTAAAACTTCATACGGCATTCCTCCTTAAAAAATTCATCAAAAGTTCATCCCTTGCGGGGATTCCCTTCCGCCGCAAAAACGGCGGAAAACATCGAAACGGCTCGCTAAACCTGATGGCACGCGAGCCAGTGTCCGGCGTTCACTTCTCTCCATTGCGGCCGCACGCGACGGCATTCGTCGGTCGCCTGCGGACAGCGCGTGTTGAAGCGGCATCCCGGCGGCGGATCGACGGGGCTGGGGATGTCGCCCTTGATGATCTTGTCGGAAATGTCCTCGTCCGTGACGTAAGGTTTGGGAATGCTGCGCAGCAGCGCCTGTGTGTAGGGATGCAGCGGGTTGCGGAACATCTCCTGCCGGTCGCAGAATTCCATCAGGTTGCCGAGGTACATCACGGCGATGCGGTGGCTGATGTGGCGGATGACCGACAGGTTGTGGCTGATGAACAGATAGGACAGGCGTCTTTTCTTCTGAATGTCCTTGAACAGGTTGAGGATCTGCGCCTGCACGGAAACGTCCAGCGCCGAGGTCGGCTCGTCGAGGACGACGAATTTGGGATCCGAGATCAGCGCCCGGGCGATGGCGATGCGCTGGCGCTGCCCGCCGGAGAATTCGTGCGGATAGCGCGTCATGTGCTCGACCTTGAGGCCCACTTCCTGCATGCCGTTCAGCACCCGCTCGCGCACTTCGTCTTTTTTCAGCTCGGGACGCTGCACCCTCAGCACGCGGCCGATGATGTCGCCGACGATCATGCGCGGGTTCAGCGAGGCGAACGGATTTTGAAAGACCATCTGCGCCCGGCTGCGGAACTCGCGTTCTTCCTGCGGCGAAAGGCTAAGGATCGACCGTCCCCGGTACAGGATCTCGCCCGACGTCGGTTTGAGCAGGCGCAGCAGCATGTTGCCCACGGTCGATTTGCCGCTGCCCGACTCGCCGACCAGCCCCAGCGTCTCGCCCTCGGGAATGGAGAAGGAAACGCCGTCCACGGCCTTGACGTGCCCCGCGACCGAGTGGAAGAGCACTCCCTTCAGAATCGGGAAGTACATGTGAAGATCTTTGACTTCAACGATATTCATAGCAGGCCACCTCATGTCCTTCTTCCGCCTCCACGGCCGTCGGACGTTCCCGCGCGCAGCGTTCCGTGGCGCGCGAGCAGCGGGCGCGGAACTTGCAGCCTTCCGGCAGGTGCAGCAGATTGGGCAGCGCGCCGGGAATGACTTCCAGATATTCCTGCGCCTGATCAAGGCGCGGGATCGCGCCCAGCAATCCCTGCGTATAAGGGTGCAGCGGGTGTTCGAAGATCTGGCGGACCGAACCGTACTCGATGATGCTGCCGGCGTACATGACGGCCACTTTCTGCGCCATCGTGGCGATCACGCCGAGATCGTGGGAAATCAGCATGATGCTGCTGCCGAAGTCCTTCTGCAAATCCTTGATCAGCGACAGGATCTGCGCCTGAATGGAAACGTCGAGCGCCGTCGTCGGCTCGTCCGCGATCAGCATCCGAGGGTTGCACGACAGCGCCATGGCGATCATGACGCGCTGTTTCATGCCGCCGGAGAACTGGTGCGGATAGCGCTTCATCGACCTTTCGGGATCGGGGATGTTGACTTTTTTGAACATCTCCGCGGCGCGCTCGTGGATCTGCGCCGCGCTCATACCGGGGTTGTGGACGCGGATCGCCTCTTCCACCTGTCGTCCCACCGTGAACACGGGGTTCAGCGAACTCATCGGATCCTGAAAGATCATGGCGATATCCTTGCCGCGGATCTGGCGCATCCGTTCCGGCGTCGCCTGCGCGAGGTCTTCGCCCTCGAACAGAATTTTGCCGCCGATGATCTTTCCCGGCGGCGACGGGATCAAACGCATGATGCAGGACGACGTCACCGACTTGCCGCAGCCCGTCTCGCCGACGAGGCCGAGGATCTCGCCGCGGCCGACGCTGAAACTGACGTTTTCCAGCGCCTTGACGATCCCTTCTTCCGTGTAGAACCACGCGTTCAGATTTTCGACGCGAAGCAGCGTTTTATCGTCAGCCATGGCGGATTACTCCTTCAAACGGGGATTCAACGCGTCCTGAAGCCCGTCTCCGAAGAAGTTGAAGCCGAGGACGACGATCATGATCGTCACGCCGGGGATCACCGCGACGTGAGGGGCGGAGCGCAGATACACCCGGGCGGCGGAGAGCATCGTTCCCCATTCGGGAGACGGCGGCTGCACCCCCAGCCCGAGAAAACCCAGCCCAGCGGCCGTCAGCAGCACCGTCGCCATGCGCATCGTCGTCTGCACGATGATCGGCGAGATGGCGTTGGGCAGAACGTAGCGGAACAGAATCGACAGATCGCTCTCGCCGATCGCCCGCGCCGCCATCACGTAGTCGTTCTTCTTGACGCTGATCACCGCGCCGCGCGCCACGCGCGAGAACCCCGGCACCGAGTTGATGCCGATGGCGACGATCAGATTCGTCAGACTCGGCCCGAGGATGGCGACGATCGCCAGCGCCAGCAGAATGCCGGGAAAGGCCATCATGATGTCCATCAGGCGCATGACGACCTCGTCGATCCTGCCGCCGAAATAGCCGCTGACCGAACCGAGGAACGTGCCGATCACCAGCGAGATCATCACCGCCCAGAACTGGATCACCAGCGAGACGCGGGCGCCGTAAAGAAGCCGGCTGAGAATGTCGCGGCCGAACTCGTCGCAGCCCAGCCAGTGATCCATGCAGGGACGGAGATAGGAAAGATTCAGATCCTGAAAATAAGGATCGTAAGGCGCCAGCCACGGGCCGCAGAGAGCCAGAAACAGATAGACTCCCACGATGACCAGCCCCGCGACCGCCGTCTTGCTCCGGCGCAGACGGCGCCATACCAGCGCCGCGTGAGTTTGCGTTTTCTTCGGACTATTCATAGCGGATCCTCGGGTCGAGAAAAGCGTAGAGGATGTCGACCAAAAGGTTGGCCCCTACGTAGATAAAAGCCACCACCAGCAGCGTCGCCTGCACCACGGGATAATCGCGCCCGAGAATCGAATCGACCAGCAGACGCCCCACCCCCGGCCAGGCGAAAACCGATTCGGTGAGAACGGCCCCCGTCAGCAGCGAACCGATCTGCATGCCGATCACGGTCACCGTGGGGATCATGGCGTTGCGCAGCGCGTGCAGATACACGACGACGCGCTCCGTCAGCCCCTTGGCGCGGGCCGTCGTCACGTAATCCTGGCGCAGCACGTCCATCATCGTCGAACGCGTCATGCGCGCGATGATCCCCGCCGATCCTGTGCCGAGCACGATAGCGGGCAGGACGATGTGCCGCACGCCGCCCATGCCCGCGGCCGGAAGCCAGCCCAGCTCGACGGCGAACAGCATGACCAGCATGATCGCCAGCCAGAAGGCCGGCATCGAGACGCCGATCAGCGCCAGCGACGTGGAAAGATAATCGATCCACGAGTAGCGGCGCACGGCCGACAAGATCCCCGCCATCACCCCCAGAGCGACCGACAGCAGCAGCGCCGCCCCGGCGAGGACCGCCGTGTTCTTCAGCCGCGACGTGATCAGGCCGATCGCGGGCACCTCGTATTTCATCGACTCCAGCGAACCGTCGAAAACGCCCTTGACAAACTGCACATATTGAACCGGCAGCGGCTCGTCCAGCCCGAACCGATCGCGGATCAGCTGCACGTCCTCGATCGTCGCGTCGGGACCGGCGAGAAGCTGCGCCGGATCGCCCGGGGTCAGATGCATAATGAGAAACGCGACAATCGAGACGCCGATCATGACGGGGACGGACATCACAAGCCTGCGAAGAATATACTTCCCCATGTTGTTTTATTTCCCCCTTCGTAAAGATTGAAGCGCCGCGTGAGCCTGCTCATCATCTCCCCGTCTGTTTTCATCAAAAAAACGCTTTCGCACGGCGTCTTTGCCTGAAAGATTTTATATTTCTTAGATCAAAGTATAGAGACTGTCATAATTTTTTTCAAGCATATCTTCAAAGCGGTCTTGAAAAATCGTATACATTTTTTCTGTCCCAAAAACGTCGCGCCGCACGCGGAAAAAACTATTTCTCGTTCCATTCCGGGTCCAGCAGCATCCGCTCGAAGCTCTTCATGGCCGAAGTGAAATAGACGCCGCGGCGGCTGCTCAGGAACGCGTTGCGCGTCGTATAGCGGCTGTCGATCTTATAAAAACACAGCGCGTCGCAATCGCCCCCCTGCACGAGCCGGTTGCTCAAAACCGTCGCGCCCAGCCCGAGACGGGCGAAGTTGAAGGATTCAGCCGATTGTTCCACCTCGAGAACTACCGGCGGATCAACGCCGCGTTCGCGGAAGAGGATGTCGGTGTATTGACGAAGGTAATTCTGATTGCTGAGAAGAAGAAACGGCACCTGAGCGAAAGCGTCAAGCCGCACCGACCGCGCTGCGGGGACGGAGAAGACCGCGTTGCCCAGTTTGTCCGGCGCGAGCCGTTTGCCGCAAAGCATTCCGTTGACGCCGAACAATTTCGGCACGGCGAGGATCAGGCACTCGCGGTAGCACACCCTCTGATCGTACTTTTTGTCGTCGTAGGGACGGTTGGTGATCACAAAGTCCAGTTCGCCGGAATCGAGCAGATGCTTGGCCTGCATTGTATTCAAATTGCGAATCTGCAGTTCGATCTGCGGATACCGGCGGTGGAAATCCGCCAGACGCTCCGTCACAAAATAGGGCATGCCGAGGTTACTGCCGCCGATCGCCAGCCGCCCGCTCTGCAACGTTCCCTCTTTCTCGACGAACTCGTGCAGCCGTCGTTCCAGCCCGCGCAGCTGCTCCAGCGCCTGGATGTATTCCACCCCAAAAGGCGTCAGCGTCACAGGCACGGTGTGACGGTTGAAGATCGGCAGTCCCAGCTCGGCTTCCGCCTTTTTGACGGTAATGGAGAGCGACGGCTGAGTGATGAATAATTTGTCTGCTGCTTTGCTGAAGCTTCGTTCGCGGTAAACGGCGTAGATATAGTCGGCGTACTGAAACATGAAAAATCTCCTCAATCTGATGTAATGCACATTTATCATTTATTTTTATCTATAACTATATTCTAACATTTATATTTGATTATGCACGCTCAAGGTTATTTAATGCCGATAGGAGAAGTTTTTTACGACGAGAAAGGGGCTGTAACGGAATGATCGATTTAAGGAGCGATACGCTCACGCTTCCGGATCGTCCCATGCTGGAGACGATCCTGTCGGCGCCGTTGGGCGATGACGGACGGCTGGACGCGGAAGGACGCGGCGAAGACGCTACGGTCAACAAACTGGAGGACATGGCGGCATCTCTCACGGGCAAGGAGGCTGCGCTGTTCTGCGTCTCCGGCACGATGGGCAACCAGGCCGCCCTGTTGACCTGGTGCCGTCCCGGCGACACCGTGCTGGTCGACGAGCTGCAGCACCTCGACCGCAGCGAAAAAACCGCCTTCGACCCGCGCTTCGGCCAGATGAAAAAAGCTTTTTACAAATTCGACGCCGACAGCATGCCCGACCCGGCCGACATGGAACGCGCGCTCAAGGGGAACTCTGTCAAGCTGATCTGCGTCGAGAACTCCCACAATTACACCGGTGGAACCTGTATCACGCCGGAGCGCATGGCCGCCGTCCGCCGCCTGGCCGATAAATACGGCGTGCCAGTCCACATGGACGGCGCGCGCGTTTTCAACGCCGCCGCATATCTCGGCGTTTCCGTAAAGGAGCTGGCCCAATACGCGGACACGCTAATGTTCTGCGTCTCCAAGGGGCTGGGAGCTCCCGTGGGATCCCTTCTCTGCGGGCCGAAAGACTTTATCGGGAAAGCCAAGGACACCCGCAAGCTGCTCGGCGGCGCCATGCGCCAAGCCGGCGTTATCGCCGCGCCCGCCATCTACGCGCTGAAACATAACGTGGAACGCCTGAGTGAAGACAACGAAAACGCCGCGTACTGCGCTTCGCTGCTGACAGGGCTGAAAAAAACGCTCGTGCAGAAAAACGTGCAGACCAACATCATGATGCTCGACGTCAAAAACGCCGGCGTCACGCCTCAGGAATTCTGCGAGCGCGCCAGGGGAAAGGGGCTGCTGATCCGCCCTATCATCAACACCTCGGTACGGCTCGTCTTTTACAAGGGCATCACGCGCCGCGACGCGGAACGAGCGGCAGCCGTCATCCGCGAAATCGACGCGGCGCTTTGATCTCATTTGAAAGGGGTAAGAATTATGGTTATCGGCGGTAAAAAAATATCTTTGACGACGCAGGTTTTCGTGGCTATGATCCTCGGTTCCGTCGCCGGGCTCGTCGTCGGCGAGACCATGGTTCAGCTCGGCTTCATCGGCGACATCTGGCTCAATTGCATCAAGATGATCGTGGTCCCTATGGTGCTCTGCACGATCGTGACCGGCATCACCTCGCAGGACAGCCTCGCCTCGCTGCGGCGCGTCAGCGCGCGCATCATCGTCTACTATGTGGTCACTACCGTGCTGGCCTGCGTAGTCGGGCTGACCGTGGCGACGCTGCTCCAGCCCGGGAAAATCGCCAACTTCGCCGGCATGGCCTCGCAGCAGATCAAGGGCGGCGTCGACATCACCTTCGCCGGCTTCCTCAAAGGGTTGTTTTCCACCAACATGATCAAGACGTTCGCCGACGGCAATATCGTGCAGACACTGGTCATCGCCATTCTGCTCGGCGTCGCCATCCTGCGCATCAAAGATCCTGAACGCAAGGCGACGATGAAAAAGTGTTTCGACGGCTTCAGCAGCATGGTTTTCTCGCTGATCGGCATGGTCATGGACGTGTCGCCTATCGGCGTGTTTTTTCTCATGGGCAACTCCTTCGGCAAGTACGGCGCCGGCATCTTCACCTCCATGGCAGTGCTCGTAGGAACCTACTACGCTGCCTGTCTTGCCCACGTTGTCTTCGTGTACGGCGGCTTCCTTCTGGCCTTCAAGCCCCACATGAATCCTTTCCGGTTCATCAAGGAGAGCGCCGACGTGTGGATCTACACCATCTCCACATGCAGCTCCATCGCCACGATCCCCGTCAACATCAAGACCGCCGAGGAAAAATTCGGCATTCCGGAGCGCGTTTCCGGCTTCACCATCCCCCTCGGCTCGCAGATGAACTCCGACGGCTCCGTGCTGCTCTACGCCTGCGTCATCCTCTTCATCAGCCAGATGATCGGCCAGCCCATGTCGATGCCCCAGCTGCTGAACGCCGTATTCATCTCCACCATTCTCTCCATGGGCGGCGCGGGGATCCCCGGCAGCGGCATCGTCAAGCTGATGGTCGTCGTTCAGTCCGTGGGACTGCCCATCGAAGTCGTCGGCGTCATCGCCGCGTTCTACCGCCTCTTCGACATGGGGACCACGACGAATAACTGCCTCGGCGACCTCGTCGGTACCATTATCGTCGGCACAGCCGAAAAAAATACGACGCGGAGAAACAGAGCGCCTAGAAGATTTTCACATAGAAAACGTCGAGAGATAGAGAAAAAAATCGCGGCCGGTCATCGAAGAGCGTTGGCTCAACGACGACCGGCCGCGATTTTTTTGCATGATACTCATTCTTGATAAAAAGTATTAGCATAGTTTTCAAGGGGCTGCGGGGAAGTTCAGTCGCTCAGAATTACCTCGACTGCTGCGCAGCTCGCTTTGTGAATCTCCTCCGCAGCTCCCTTGCGTTCGACCTTTTAATTAAGAAATAGTATGAAATTTCTGACGGCGGAGGGGAAGCTATCTTGCCAGAGGGCAGCTCTTTTTATCAAGAGGTGAATTCTCTGTATTCGCACTTGACGATACGTATAAAAATACATATGATATAGTTAGAACGAAGGAGGCGAGGCGGTGAAACGGCAGGAATTCATAAAACGGCTTGAAACGCTGGGGTTTCGTTTCAAACGCCATGGAAGGCGCCACGATATTTACAGCCGCGGCGAAGAGACGGAAGAAGTGCCTCGGCACGGGGATATCAATGAAATACTCGCGAAGAACATATTAAAAAGACGGGGAGCATAATCTTCTCGCGCACTCCAAAGAGGAGGGGAAAGGACAAATGAAAACGGTCTATCCTGTGATTTTTACGCCAGTCGAAGGAGTTGTGCTGGTCGAAGTGCCGGATCTCGGAGTGCTTACTCAGGGCGAGGACTTAAGCAACGCGGTCGAAATGGCGCGGGACGCGATCAGCCTTAAATGCGTCGATCTGGAGGACGAAGGGGAAAACATTCCCCCTCCGACGGCACTGAAAGAGATCGACGCTGCGAAGGGTGAGTTTGCAGGCGCTGGTACGGGCATCGTGTCTTTTGTAGACATCGATACGGCAGCCTATCGGCGCATGATCGACAACAAGTCGGTGCGCCGCACGGTGACTTTGCCTAACTGGCTTGACTATGCTGCAGAAAAGGAAAAAATCAACGTCTCCAAGGTACTTCAGGACGCCTTGATCAAAGAGCTTGGCTATGCCAAATGAAAAAGCCTTCCGTTAACGATATGCTCTCGTTTCAAGAGACAGTGAAATAAAAAATCACTGCCACTTGAGAAGGGAACATGATTTGTTTATGCCACACAGAGTAAGAATCGAAGCTGCCCCTATTTCTCAATCAGAAATAGAATGCGCGATTCTAAGCACAATCCATGTGAAAACTCTACATATATTTTAGTTTTATCCTATACAACAAAAAATCGCGAAGCCCGAATTTTACAGGCTTCGCGATTCATTTTAATTCCTTGTTTTTTAAATTGTGGCGGAGGGGAAGAGATTCGAACTCCCGGAGCTTGCGCTCAACAGTTTTCAAGACTGCCGCCTTAGACCGCTCGGCCACCCCTCCGCGAAGTGCCAGCGGCATTATAGCACGCGCCCCGGCGATTGGCAAAACGTGGAACGGACTCGTTTCGTTACAGATACAGCGACAGCGCGCAATAAACGAGCAGCAGGGCCATGACGGCGTTCGCGGCGCGTTCGTGGCGGCGCAGGGCGCGGCTGAAGGCGGCGCCGAAAGCGGCCCAGCAGTTGACCGAGACGAAGGCCGTGCCCGCCAGCCCGAACGCGAAAAGGACCAGCGCGGGAAGCGAACGGACGTGGGGCAGCACAAAAGTCGACATGGTAGTGACGGCAAAGATTATTACCTTGACGTTGACGAACTGGAGCAGCACGCCCGACAGAAAAGCGTTGTCGGCGGCGGACGGTCTTTCGCCGCCGGATCGGCTGGTCAGGGTCTTCCAGGCCATCCAGAGGATATACGCGGCGCCGAGAGCCAGCATGTACGGCTGAGCGGCGGGGATGTAATCCAGCAGCGTGGCGCTGAACAAAGCCGCCAGCAGCTGCACGGCGAAGAAGCCGCAGAAGATCCCCAGGCGGTAGCGCAGCGACGCGCCGAAGCCGTAGCGGCTGGCGTTGGACATCGAGGAGATGTTGTTCGGCCCGGGCGTGAAGGTGGAGACAAGGACATAGCTGAAAAAAGAGAACCAGTTCATCGGGAGCGCTCCTTCGAAAAATGGATAAGATAAAAAGAAAAGGGCGGAGGCCGAAAAGCCTCTGCCCTTGAATTATATCCGTTTGCAGACGAAAATCACAGATCGATGCGCGCGCCGATCGAAATGATGTGGGCGTCGCAGCCGCGCGTGGAGGCGTCTTCAAGCTTCTCGCCGCTGCGGTTGATGCGCTTGTCGCCGACGTCCATGTAGCCGTAGCCGAACGAATACTCGACGTTTTTGACGCGGCAGCTGGCGCCGAAAGTGTAGGTGCGGCGCGTGCCGGTGGGCACCATGAAATCGGCGTTGTCAGGATCGCGGGAAGAGCAGTCGTCGTAGACGAAACCGGCGCGGATCGTCCACTTGTCGTTGATCTTGTGCTCGACGCCGAACTGATAGCGCCAGCCGTCGCGCCAGTTCTTGGGCTCGTTGTACGGATAGGCCGTCAATCCGCCGAACATCGCCTGATACGGCTGCGGCACGGCGACGTCGATGGTCAGGTCTTTGTAGGAGCTCCACATCGTCTTGATGGCGTTGAACTCGACGCGCGTGCGGTCGCTGAACCTGTAGCCGACGCCGAAAGTATAACTCTTGGGCAGATGAATGGCCCCCTTGCCGCGGGTGGAAATCGTTCCCAGCATGCCGCTGTAAAGGTTTACGTCGCCCTCGACCGTTTGCTTGACCTCGGAACGGTACAGCGCCGCCAGCGAGAGCCGCGGCGTCGCCTGCCAGTTCAGGCCGACGTTCCAGCCCACGCCCCAGCTGTCGCCGTCGAGATCGATCGGCGTCTCGCCGCCGAGTCGGGTCGACTTGTCGAGCTTCAGCCCGGCGTACATCAGTTCCGCGCCCGCGGACATCGACAATGACGGCGCGATCTTCCATGCCACGTTGGGCGCGAAAGAAACCGACAGGAACTCGATGCTGCGGTTGCTGAAACGGCCGTACCAGCCCGGATCATAGGAGGCTTTCAAGCCGAAACGGGGATAAACGCCGACGCCGAACCAGGCGTTGGGCTGGATCCTGCGCGCGTAAAACATCGCGGGAACGTAAGCCGGATTGTTCTTGTTGTGCTGCGTCAGAAAGACGTTATCGCTGCCGTCGAGAAAGTCGGCGTAGCCGCGCGGCGCGATGTAGGTGACGGCGCCGGAAAAGGTGCCTTTCTCGTCGAACTGCGTGATCGCCGCCGGATTGTAGGCGATCAGCGAAGCTTCGTCGCCGAACATCATCGCGCCGCCCATGCCCACGCCGCGGGCGCTCCATTCGTACACCGCGAAACCGTCCGCATAGGCGGGCGCCGCCAAAAGCGCCGCCGAAAGCGCCAGCGCGGCCGTTTTTCTCATACTCATACCCTAACCCCTGCCCCTCGTCTCTTGTGTCGTGCCTGTCATGCTCTCTCTGGCTCCGTCGGAATCGCCCCACGAAAGGGCGACCCCGATCTCCGGCTGGGGCCTGCGATGTCTCCGCCGGTCTCCAGCGCCCTTTTGCGCAGATACTCTCTGACTCCTGATTCTCAATTAAAAGGCATCATTGAAAATGCCGCGCTTCGCGCGTCCGTGCCGCAAAGAACGCGCGTCCCGCGGTTTCATAGGTTTTTCCCCCACCTTGTAGGCTTCAAAGCCGCCGCCTTTCGGTTCGAACGGGCCGTTTCCCCGATCGGAAAAAGAAAAGCGGCTCTGCTGTCCCGCCTTTGCACATGCGCATAATTTTATCTTTTCTTATCTTCGGCGGCAAGCGCAAAAGAGAGGCATGGCCCCCAGATATCGCGCCGTTTTTTTATGAACTTTATCGCCGTTCGCGAGAGGAAAGATCGTACCCGCCAAATTGAAGGCGCTGATCTTCGATCGGTTCCAGTCCGGCTATTACGTTTCGGGCGAGAAGGTCGGGCGGGCGTGGAACGCTGGCAAGGGGCTCATGAAGAAATAACCGCCCTCCCGAACAACGCAAGGCCTGCGCCCGGATCGCCGCCGACGATCCGGGCGCAGGCCCTTCTTTTCAGCCCGAAGGGTTATTCCTTCGGCGCGCAGGCGGCGCGCCGAAGCAGGTCAAGCAGGCCGCCCAGAGGCTTTTTCGTTTCTTCGGCGGAGCGGAGCGAGGCGTCCTTCGTCGCCTGATGGGCCGCTTTTTCGGATTCGAGCTGCCGGGTCAGTTCGGCGATCTGGGCTTGGGCCGCCTCAAGCGCCTTGGCGGAGTCCGCCGCGGCGGCTTTCGCCGTTTCGCCGGCCTTCACGGCCGCGGCCTTTTCAGCTTCGAGCCGGGCGTTCAGTTCGGCCACGGCGGCTTTTGCCGCTTCGAGCGCCGTGGCGGCTCCGGCCGCATCGGCTTTCGCCGTTTCGGCGGCTTTCACGGCCGCGTCTTTCGCCGCCTGGTGGGCCGCTTTTTCGGATTCGAGCTGCCGGGTCAGTTCGGCGATCTGGGCTTGGGCCACCTCAATGCGCTTGGCCAGTTCGGCCTTTTCGGCGGCGGCTTGCTCCGCGACGGCCTGGGCTTCTTCTTCGGCCTGGCGGGCGGCGTCCTTCGTCACCTGATGGACGGTCCGTTCTTTTTCGAGCTGTCGGGTCAGCTCGGCAATTTTTTTATCGAAGTCGGCCTTCTGAGCGCCGAGTTTGTTTTCGTAGTCCGCCAGGGCGCGGTGTTTTTCGACCGCGGCTTTCAGTCCGCCCAGCCCGTCGGTTTCGACGCCGGCTTCCTCGGCGTATTCGAGGGCGCTGCGGCCGTTTGTGTCGAACAGATCGACGCGCGCGCCGGCGTTCATCAGGGTCTGAACGGCGGCGGGGTTCTTCACGGCGTACATCAGGGCCGTGCGGCCTTCCGGATCCTGGGCGTTGACGTCGGCGCCGGCGTCGATCAACGCGCTCAGCATGTCTTTATCGCGGTTGTCCCGGGCGGCCCACATCAGCGGCGTCAGGCCGTCGACGGCGGCGTTAGGATCGCTGCCGGCCTTTAACGCGGAGCGCAGGCGTTTGGCGCTGCCGAAGCGGCACAGCTGGACGAGGCGCGAAGGTTCAAGAGGCTTCTGACCGGCGGCGTCCTGAATCAGGGCGGCGATCGCGGCGTCGGCTTTGAAGCGGCTCGCTTTGAAATAATCGCCGAGGACGCGCCCTGAGAGATCTTTCGCCTCGCGGTCGGCGCCCGAGTCGAGCAGCGACGCCACGGCGCCGCGGTTGGCGCCGCCGCGCAGGGCCAGCAGCAGCGGCGTGGCGCCGTCGCGGGCGCGGGCGTCGATATCGGCTCCGGCGTCGACGAGGGCGTTCACCATTTCGACGGAATTGTTCTTGGCGGCGGCAAAGGCGAGCGGCGTCCAGCCGCGGCGGTCTTTGGCCTCGCGACTGGCGCCGGCCGAAAGCAGGAAACGGATCACGGCGGGGCTGTCGCCGAACTGGGCGGCGTACATCAGCGGGGTCATGCCGTTGCCGTCGGCCACGTTGACCTTGGCGCCGGCGTCGATCAGCAGCCGCAGTTTTTCCACCGAGGCGGCTGCGCCGCGGGCGGAAGCCGCTCCCATCAGAGGCGTCACGCCGCCGGCGGCCCTGGCGGGCGACAGCTTTTCATCGCGAAGGGCCAGCGTGATCTCGGCCGGGCTGCCGTCGCGGCACAGGTCGACGAATTCTCTCTGGGTCATCGCCGAAGCGCCGCCGGCGGACAGGCAGAAGACGGCCAGCGAAGCGATGAACTTTTTCGCTTTGTTCATTTTTCACACACCTCGACTTCATCTGAGGATATTTTCGCTGAAACAGCGAAAGGAAACGCAGGATCACGAAAATTATACTCTGAAATGCAAGTTTTTGTCAGGCTCCTGCCCGAAAACGTCTGCGCAAACTTCCCTTTTCGCCGGCAGATACGCTAAAATGGGCGCAGACAAATTTTCCCGGCCGGGAGGTGAAATCGATGAGAGTTTTGATCGCCATGGATTCGTTCAAGGGGAACATCAGCGGCCTCGAGGCTTCGGAAGCCGTGGCCCGCGGCGTGCGGCGCGGCTGTCCGTGGGCGGATCTGAAGATCCTTCCCATCGCCGACGGCGGCGAAGGCACCGTCGAGGCTTTCGTGCGCGCCATGCGCGGGCGGACGGTGAGCGGAGTCTTCACGGGGCCGCTGGGACGGCCCGTTCAGGCGGCCTGGGGGCTTTTACCGGACCGCGGCGCGGTCGTGGAGATCGCGGCGGCCTCGGGGCTGCCGCTGGTACCTCTCGGGCGGCGCAACCCGCTCCATACCACTTCGCTGGGAACGGGCGAGCAGATCCGCGCCGCGCTCGACGCGGGCTGCCGCTTCATCGCGCTCGGCCTGGGCGGCAGCGCTACCAACGACGGCGGCATGGGCATCCTCGCCGCGCTGGGGGCGCGCTTTCTCGACGCCGCCGGAGGCGAGCTGCCGCCCCGCGGCGAATCGCTGGAACGGGTCGAACGCGTCGATCTGTCGCGCCTTGATCCGCGCCTTGCGGAAACGGAACTGATGCTCGCCTGCGACGTGCAGAACCCGCTCTGCGGCCCCAGCGGCGCCGCGGCGGTTTACGGGCCGCAAAAAGGCGCGACCGCGGAGATCGTCCAACGTCTCGACGCGGGGCTGCGTCGTTTCGCCGCGGCGGTCGAACGCGCCACGGGCCGCGGCGTGCTTGATTTGCCCGGCGGCGGCGCGGCCGGCGGCGCGGGCGCGGGACTGACCGGCCTGCTCGGCGCGAAGCTGGTCCGGGGCGTCGACCTGCTGGCCAAAGTCGTCCGCCTCGACAGCGAGATCAGGCGCGCCGACGTGATCTTCACCGGCGAAGGGCGCATCGACAGCCAGACGGCGCAGGGCAAGGTGATCTCCGGACTGGCGGCGCGCGCCCGCGCCGCCGGCGTACCGCTGATCGCGCTGGTAGGCTGCGTGCGCGGGCACGTGGGGCCGCTGATGAGCATGGGGCTGACGGCGGTCTTCCCGATCACGTCCGGCCCCTGCACCACGTCGCAGTCGTTCCAGCGTTCACGCGAGGATCTGGAACGCACGGCCTCGCAGGTGATCCGCGTCGTCCGCGGCGCGCTGCGCCGCCAGTCGAACCGCCGCCGCGATCAAGCCGAACATCGGCGAGCCTGACTTTCCGCCGCCGGAAAACATCTGCGCCGCCGTCGCGGTTGTGGAAGCGCGTTTTGCAAAGTACGCTGCCATGTCCGGCATCGTTGAGCTGAAACGCGCCATCTGTGATAAACTTGAACGCGACAACGGCGTGCGATACACGCCGTCCGAGATTTGCGTCAGCACCGGTGCCAAGCAGGCGCTGCAGAACGTGCTCTTGGCGCTCTGCAATCCCGGGGACGAGGTGATCCTGCCACACTCGGCTGAGTCAGTTACAGCAAGATGATCAAGCTGGCCGGCGCGACGCCGGTCTTTTTGCCCTGCCGTCCCGAAACCGCATTTGCCCTCGAACCCGAAGCCGTGCGCAAGGCCCTGACGCCGCGCACCAAAGCCGTGCTCATCTGCACGCCGCAAAATCCCACCGGCGCCGTTTACGCGGAAGATTCCCTGCGCAATCTAGCGGCGCTGGCGTGCGAGCGAGACTTTTACCTGATCGCCGACGAAATTTATGAAAAGCTGATTTACGACGGCGCGCGGCATTTCTCCGTGGCTTCCGTCTCGGAAGAAGTCCGCCGCCGCACCGTTACGGTCAACGGTTTCTCCAAGGCCTTCGCCATGCCCGGCTGGCGTCTCGGTTACATGGCCGCCGCCGGCGACGTGGCTAAAGCCGTCGCCGACATCCAGGGGCACATGACCTCGGCCCCCAACAGTATCGCCCAGAAAGCCGCCCTCGCCGGTCTGACCGGCCCGCAGGACGCGGTCGAAGCGATGCGCGCCGAATACCAGCGCCGCCGCGACTTCGCTTGTGAAGCGCTGCGCGCCATGCCCGGCGTGGAGCTGGTCAAACCGCGCGGAGCCTTTTATCTGTTCCCGCGGGTGACGGCGCTGTACGGCGCGCGCCGCGGGAAATACCGCGTCGATTCTTCGCGGGATCTGGCCGACTATCTGCTCGAAGAAGCGAAAATCGCCGTCGTCTTCGGCGAAGCGTTCTTCGCCCCCGGCTATCTGCGCCTGTCCTACGCCACGTCCATGGATCTGCTCAAAGAAGCCCTGCGCCGCATGGCCGACGCGCTGGCGCGGCTACGCCGGTAAAACAAAGGCCGCCACGGAGACACGGGGAAAAGCAAAAGCTTTATTTGAATACTGTTTCTTGACTGAAATATTGAACAAGGCGCGTCCGAAGAAAAACTACAAAGCGAGTGGCCAGACCGTGCAGCGGTCGGGCATGTTCGAGCGACGGGATTCCAGGGAGCGTTCCGCGCACTTTATTAATGCGTTTTATCAAGAATAAACATTAGAGCCAGACAAAACTCATCAAAGGATAGCCAAGAGGCCGCCTCAAAGGTTGATTGAGGCGGCCTCTTCAGTAACGTACACGTCGTTGGCATCGCCATTTTTTCCGCACTGGAGTTTTTCCAAATGGCGTTTGCATAACACATCAAATTTTCGTTGATTCTAAAACTTATCACACCTGTCCATATAGCGGAGCAACCTTCGAAAACCAGCGCCGCTGTCTCATTACCTCATTAAAACGATCTCTCAATCTCCGATCATGAAACATTACGTACAGAGGTCTTAAATAAGTCAGAGCATCTGCAATCCTGTACCTTGCGACCTGTTTCCGCAAATAGTTTCGAACGCCTTGGTCGCAGACAATACAATCGACCATTCCGGCATCGAGGGCGTCCAGCAGTTCCTGAGAGCTTGCGAAATACCTTTTACACTCCGGGGCAAGCTCGTCGATCGCGTTTCCGTTGGCGAAACCATCGATCACTCCCACGCTGTAACGCTCCAGTTTAGAATACGCAGAAATCCCCGCCAGTTCTTCCTGTAAGGTAACAACTTCTGTAACGGCATCCCGGAGTTTATCGGAAAGAAAGAACTTTTTCAGCCTTTCCGGCGTATCCTGGATCTGAAAAATAACGTCGTAGACGCCATTCTCAAAATCGGCGCTGATCACGGCCCAGTCTGCAATCGTGACATCCAATTCATAGCCGCTCTCACAAAGGATCGAGGCGACTTTTTCATAATCGCTGCCAGTTATATTTCCTTGCTTGTCAAAATACTGATACGGAGGGAACAGATCTGCGCAAACCTTTAATTTCATAACAGGATTCTTACCCTTCTGAGCGTTATTTTCCGAGTTTTGCCGCAAGCTTCGCCAATGCAGGTTCGATATATCTGCCGTTTTCTTCAATCAGCAGATCATCCATATAGATCGTACAATCTTTGCAGATCCCGTCGATATGGCTCACCGCGTTTCTCGGAGCGCCGCCCGAATAACAGGATCCCTGGTGACCAAAGCCCCACTGCGTACTTCCCCATATCCTCTCATCAACGGTCGTCGCGCCGCCGAGTACTGCGTTCGGGTTTACGCCATAGCACACATGAGCAGCTATATACATGTTCGGATCATTCAGTTTCCTGTAATACTCGCGAAGAACATCAGCTTGCCAGCCGCCTGCGATTTCCTGAATACGACCATCCTTTACGACATACTTGACCGGTTCTTCTAATAGCCCAAGTTCGGCGTCTCCGCCGCCGGAAATCGTTCCGTCAAAGGCGATAACTCCCTGGATCGTATCCTCCTTGGGAGCCCATCCGATCTGCCCAATCAGAAAGTGCCCTCCGGGAGAGCTGTAATCGCATTCATTTGCGACCGGACGCCGGGGATCTATATCAAACGCGATATCCGTTCCGGCAGCATTGGTGATCCGCATATGCTTGGCGTTCTTCGTCATTCCCGCCAGTTTATTTTGAAATGCCTGCTGCGCAGGTATATCGATTTCTCCAATGCACTTAACAAGCTCTTCGACACTGAGCCCCCCAAGCATGACCTGCCGCGTGCGTCCGTTTGTTACCGCCTTATCCCAAATGGGAGAATAGAGCAGCCATTGGTTGTTCATTTCAACCCAGACGTCTGTTTTGTCAACACATGCGATCAACGGCTCCGGCAGATAAGGCATGGTAAGCGCCCCGTATCCTTTAGGCGTAGAATGATACGCCACCATAACCTTAGCGCCCAGCATTTCAGCCGCTTTTGCCATCTCTTCGACAGGACGAAAATCCGCAACAGAATCCACCGTAATTAAAACGCTTTCTCCCTCTTTGACCTTGATCAATTCATTCATCAGCTTATAACTTGCGTTTGCGAGTTCCAAGTCCATAATTCCAGGCATTCTGCATTCCTCCTTTTTTCTTGCTCACTGCAAAATATTATTTTTCGAATTCTTTTCCAACGATGCCGATCCTTTTCTCCGCAAAGAGTTTCATACACACGAAGTATACGACGAACCCCGCAGCAAAGGAATTAATGGATGCAATCCCCCAATCAAGCCGAAATCCGACGAACGCACCGATCACGATCGCCGCAAACGCCCAAATATTTATCTTGTCGTAGAGAGTCCCCGTTCCATAATCGTAATGACCCTTCTTGAGAATATAGTAATCGCATATGATAACCCCTGCCACCGGCGGTATCCCCGTACCCAAAATGCTCAGCCACGAAGTGAAATAATCTGCAAGCCCGAGGGCGCCCACGATTGTTGCGGTGATCCCGGTAACAATCACCAACTTATGCTTGGATAACGGAATTATATTAGCCAGCCCAAGGCTTGCGGTGTAAAGATTGTTATCATTTGTGGTCCACTGTGCAAGGATCAGGATGATCATCGCCGCCGCTCCGAGCCCCAGGTTGATGAACGCAACTGGCAGATCGCTTTCTCCTGTCGACAAAGATACGAAGTATCCTGCCAGGATAATGAACGAATTTGCGACGAAATATCCAAAGATTGTCCCGCCCCATGCCGTTTTTATATCTTTCGCATAGCGGGTGATATCTGCCTGAGCGGACGCTCCGCCGGCAAAAGAGCCCACGATCGCAACGATCGCCGTTCCCAATGTCATTGGGCGTGACGGCACGATCTTCATAATAACGTCAAGGCCCCCTGCCCCCTTTATGGCAAAAAGGATACCGGCCAGAGAAAGGACAGCGATCAGCGGGACCGCAATATAACTCAGAAAATTCAGTCCTTTGTAGCCGAAATACGCTGTTAGCATCATTAAGATGCCACCCCATACCGCAGCTACATATTTCGACGTGAGCAAACCTCCCCCCGGAAAAAGAGCCGCCATTGTCGAGCCGAAAAATCCGACCTGTACCGCAAACCATCCAAGCATAACGACTGCAAGCAACAAGCCGACAAATTTCGAACCCTGACGTCCAAAACTGTGCCTGGAAAGCATGGCAGAGGCAACGCCCTCTTTTGCACCTGCAGCTCCGATTGCACCGCCGTACAAGCTCAAAATGATATTCCCGATGATGATTGCGATAACGGCTGTTTTCAGATTCATGCCAAATGCAGTTGCCGCGCCCGTATAAAGACCAGACATACAGATACAAAATCCCGACTGCACAAACGCAATACTCCAAAATCCTTTTCTTTCGCTATCGGGAACCCGCCTTGTCGCATTGTCGTTTCCATCGCCATTTGCCAATGTCTTTATTTCTTTTTCAAATATTTTCGTTTTTTCCTCGTTTCTCATTCCTTCCCCCTCCTCACATAATTGTAGATTCCACTTATGCTTGGATTATAACGTTCACTCATTTTCGTTTCTATGGGAAGCGGAACAGAAATGGAAGGGGAGGCGTGTGCGATCGCACATACACAAGGAAACGAAAAGAGACTGCCTTATACTCACTCTATAGTCCGCATTAATAAAGTGTGCAGAAAGCCCCCTGGGAGAGCGTGTGAAAATTACCGGTACGACCGGTAGTTATGAATTGGGCTCCAACGGATCACTTGTTTTTCTCATTATTTACCCCGATGCTGTCTAAAATATTAAAAAGCATTAGAAAATTTAACAGATGCGGCATTTCGAAAGGCGAATATCCCAATAAGTTCAGGATCTTACTTCTCCTTTGGAGTACTGTGTTTTTATGGATATACAGTTCATTGGCGACTCGCTGGACATTGCCCTGATGGTAAAGCAAACACTTTAAGGTTTTGGCAAGGCTGGTTCCATGTTTCTCGTCGTAGGCTGAAATGGGCTGAAGAAAGCGATAACACGTTTGAAGAGTATCTTCCTTCTCTCCCAGCTCTTGAAGTTTTTGAAAAAAACAAATCTGATCATAAAATGTGACATTATTGTCGCCATAGTGATTTCTTCCAACGACAGCGGCTTGGAACGCCTGCATGTATGCGGACGGAATTTTTGTTATCTTCTCAAATTCATTACTTACTCCAATGGATATGGAAAGATCCAAATTGGCGGTGAAGATATTTAACAGATACCTGCAGAAATCCTTGATATTAAACGTTTTGACATTACTTTTGCGGGTATCGAGAAAGACGATGACGGTATCGCTTTTTAAGACCAGCCAGTTTCTATGGTTTATCGATTTCACGTAATTTCTCGTTTGAGGCACTAACAAACGCTGGACGTACTCTTGCAGCTCTTTCTGCAGCTTTGTTTCCTTTATTCTCCACAGGGAGTTTATATTGATCAGAACGATCCTGTTGATATCGTCGATCGGCAGCATGATCTTTTTTCCTCGATCAAGGGCAATCTCTTCTGTCGAAAAATTCCAGACCAAAAGATCTGAAACGAATTCCTGTTCCGCTCTTTTCTGATAATCCGCGATTCGGTTCTGTCGACTGAACAACAGAATGCAGGATGTTTCGATCGGACAGAGAAAATCACGGTTTAAGTCTTCAGGCAATTCTTTGCAATCCGTTACGAAAATGCCGAACAGATTTTTGGAAGAACGGATAAGTACAAACAGCCTTTCTACGCCGCCGACTACCAGCTTCGCATATCCTTTTGTGCTGCAGCTATACAGAACGTGATTGAAATTTCCTTTCAAATATTGCTGTTCTTTGAACAGAATGCTTTGATCAACATCCGAAAAAATACAGTTCCCATAGATGTCGTAATAGGATATCTGCTTCCCGATCTGCTTGTTGAGATACGTAAGAATACTTTCCGTATTCTCTTCGTTCGCAATCAGATTTAGGATATCATTCCGCACGGCGCTGAAGTCATCGATTGCGGGGATGATCGTTTTATCTGAAACAAGGGAACTTAAAATCGGCGTGATGATCTCGATATAAGAAACGTTTGCCCGTGCCTGAATCAGCGGAAAACCCAGAGAATCGCATAGATCCAGTATATCCTGATCAATCTGCTGAAGAAGCATTCCGACATTGCACAGGACAAGCCCACAGCATCCGTTCTCCCATAGCTTCTTGATTACGAGTTCCTGTTTCTCAACATCGCTCCAGATCGCATAGAACGATGTTATATATAATTGGTTTTTCTCTACCCAGTGCGATATGCTGCTGTCCGCAATTTCCAGCACGCTTACGCTTTCTACCGGAGAATCGATCCCGGCTTCTCCCGCGACAACCACCGATCCGAAGAGACCTCCGAACTTGAGTGCCTCTCTTATGGTCAAAGTCATCGTGCCTGCCCGTTTTCTTTCTGGAGTTCCATGTCAAGCAAAACCATACTCACGCACTCCTATCGCATGCTATACGCTTCCTAAACTATGCCGATTCTTGATAAAAAGCATTGACGCAGTTTGATGAGCGCTGCGAAGGAGTCCAGTCGCGCAGGACTTTCTTGATCGCTGCGCAATCTGCGCAACTCGCTTTGCGGACCTCCCCCGAGATGCCCTTGTTATTCGGCGTTTCAATCAAGAAATAATATGAATCAAGAAACAGTATCACTGGGCGAAGCAAATTTCAGGACGCGGCATTGCCGCCCCCTTTTGCCCGCCCAGGAAATCCTGCGCGAACTGCGCCGTCAGCGCGGCGCTGACGGGCAGACAGTCTTCGTCGGCGTCGAACCGGTCGCTGTGCTGCGGCGCGCCGCAGCCTTTGTCGGGATTGGCGCAGCCCACGAAAGCCAACACTTCGGGGCAGATCTCACGGTAGCGCGCGAAGGTCTCGGAAGCCATCCACGGTTCGCCGGCGATCGCTTCGGCGCCGGTTTTTTCCGCCGCCGCGCGGGCGAGCGCCGCCAGCGCCGCGTCGTTGACCGAGGGCGGGCACCAGTTGCGCCAGTGTACTTCGGCCGTGCAGCCGTCGGCCATGGCGATCCCGGCCGCCGTCTGTTCGAGCAGCGCGTGCAGGTCGCGCCCCACCTGCTCGCTGAAAAAGCGCAGGCTGCCTTCCATGCGGCATTCGTCGGGAATGCGGTTCCACGTCGAGCCGCCGTGAAAGTTGCACACCGTCAGCACCGCCGCCTCGCGGGCGTTGACGCGGCGCGAGACGATGGCGTTGGCGCCGCAGAGGATCTGCGCGGCGCAGTTGATCGGGTCGAGGCCGAGGTGCGGCGTGGCGCCGTGCGCGCTCTTGCCCCGCACCTTCACGGCGAACGTCTCGCAGCCCGTCGTGCAGGATCCGTCGATCACCGCCACCGTGCCGCAGGGAAAGGCGGCCTGCACGTGAACGCCGAAGACCGCGTCGACCGGTTTCAGTTCCGCCAGCAGGGCGCGCGCGTCGTCGCCCAGGCCCATCTCCTCGCCGGACTCGAAGCAGAAGATCAGCCGTCCCCGCAGCCGCTCCTTCATGGCGCTCAGCCGCCGCGCCGCCGCCAGCATGCCCGCGGTGTGGAAGTCGTGGCCGCACATGTGCGCCGCGCCGTCGATTTCGGAGACGAACGCCTTGGGGCCTTTCAGGTTGCAGGCGTTTTCCTGCAGCGGCAGCGCGTCCATGTCGGCGCGCAGCGCCAGCGTCCTGCCCGGACGTCCCGTGTCGAGCACGCCCAGCAGGCTGTTGCCCCGTTCCGGCGCGCGGATCACCTTCAGCCCCAGGCGCTCCAGCTCGGCGGCGACGAGGCCCGCCGTGCGCGTTTCCTGCCCGCTCAGCTCGGGATGGCGGTGCAGATCGCGCCGCAGCGCCACGATTTCATCTTCTATCGGGATACGGTTCATTGTCAGTCTCCTTCCTGTCGATGCGGCGGCAGAAACCGCCGTTTTTCATGATCCGCTGCCGGTCGATGGCGTCGAAAACGCCGACGCGGTTGTCAGCGCGGCAGTGCCCGCGCTCTCAGCCAATAAAACAGCTTCGGGCAATGCAGCACGGCCACGCATTTGAAGAAAAGCTCGGGCGACCGGTGCAGCGCCAAGACGCTGGCATACATGACTTCGCGCACTTTGCGGTGGCGCAGGAAGACCAGTCGGCGCTCGTAGTTTTTCCAGTCCTTTCTGCGCGCGTAAAAAACAAAAGGGGCCAGCATAATCTCCGGCTCTTGAACGTGCAGGACGGCGCGCCGCAGCTTTCCGGGGCCGGTGTGACGCAGCGAATAGCGGGCTGCGCGCACATTCGCAAGCCGCATCTGCCTTTTCAGTTCCGGTGCTCGCTCGTCCCTTATCCCCACTGCGGTGATCTGCGCCTTATGATGAACGTAATTATAGAGCCTGATATTTGCAAACACGGTCTTGGCGCTGCGCAGCAAAGTCTTTTGAATGAATTCGCCGTCTTCGCCCCGGCGGCATCTTTCATTGAAGCGAAGTTCCGTCGAGAGCAGGAAGTCCTTGCGGTAGAGAAAACACCAGACGGAAGCGGTGAGTTTCCGCATGTGCCAGGCGAACAGGTAATCGCTGGCCTGCGGCAACGCCTTTTTTAACCTGAAACGCTCGGGAACCAGCACTCCCGTGTCTTCATAATAATGATTGAAACCGCAGAAGGCGATGTCCGCCTGATTGGGAGAAACGATGCCGTACAGCGTCGAAAGATAGTCGGCGTTGACGAAATCGTCGGGATCGACGAAACACACATATTCTCCCCGCGCCGCCTGCAGCCCGGCATTGCGCGCCGCCGAGACGCCGCCGTTTTTCTCCTGCCGCAGCACCTGAAACGGACGCTTGCAGGAACGCAAAATCCTTTCGGCGACAGGGCGCGTCGCGTCGGTCGAAGCGTCGTCGACAAAAACGATCTCCAGACGGGGATAATCCTGCGCGATCACCGATTCAAGCGCCCGCGCGACAAACGGTTCCACGTTGTAAGCCGGCAAGACCACGCTGATCAGCGGCGTCCGTCCGTTCATCGGAACGTTTCCGCAATCCATTGAAAGCACCTCCGTAGATGGGGCCCAAAGCGCCCGCCGGGAGGCTTTTATCGTCACTCCCGCGGCGCCCCGCCTTTTACAAGAATATCTTTTCAGTTATAAAAAATCAAGACTCGGCATACGAAAAGCGGAATTCCGCCTTTCGCGGAACTCCGCTTTTCGCCGTATCTTCAAGGAACGCGCGCTCAGGCCAACTCGATCATTTGGGCCACGGAGACGAGCACGCAGCCCAGCGCCACCCACCAGAGGAAGACGCGCCAGCTGTACTTCATCCAGCGCTCGAAAGGCATGTTGACGATGCCCAGCACCGCCATCAGCGCCGAGCTGGTGGGGATGACCCAGTTGCAGAAGCCGTCGCCGAAGTTGAAGGCGAGGATGGCCGTCTGCCGCGTCATGCCGATGATGTCGGCCAGCGGCAGCATGATCGGCATCACGGCCGCCGCTTGGCCGGAGCCGGAGGGGATGACCGTATTGATCAGCAGGTTGGCGATGAACATGGCCGGGGCCTGAAGCACGGCGGGCACCAGTTTCAACGCTTCGCCGAGGGCGTAGACGATCGTGTCGAGCACCTTGCCGTCGGTGAGGATGCTGGAAATGGCGCGCGCCGCGGTCACGAGGAAGAAGACCATGACCATCGTCCTGGCGCCGTCCACGAACGTTTTGGAGATCTCCGCGGGCCTCATGCGCGCGAACAGGCCGGCGACGATCGCCAGGCCGATGAACGTGGCGGAAAGTTCCTGATATTTCCACTTCTACCGGATGCTGCCGTAGACCATCAGCGCCATCGCCGCCACGGTCGCCAGCGTCACCAGCCATTTGCGCAGATCCATGGGGCCGTACGCCTTGATCGCGTCGGAGTCGCCGAGGTTCTCCGCGCGGTCCAGGTCGTACATCGGCGACGCGGCGGGATCCTTGCCGATCTTCACGGTGTAGCGCCAGATCAGGAAACCGGTCAGGATCATGTACAGGCCGAAGCAGATGGCGCGGTACCACAAACCCGAAAACGGCGGCAGCCCCGCCAGTTCCTGGGCGATCAGCGTCGTGCTGGGCTGGAGCATTCCCGTGGCGAAGCCGACGGCCGTGCCGCCGGTCATGATGGCGATGGCCGTGATCGAGTCGAGCCCCAGCGCCAGGCAGATCATCACCAGCACCGGCGCGAACGCCACGAACTCGACCAGCCCGCGCGTGAGCATGATGAAGCAGAACAGCACGAACATCGACTTGCGCTCGCGGTATTTCAGCGCCAGCGTGCCGATCGACGAGTGCATGGCTCCCGACTTGATCACCACGGCGAAGGCCGCGCCCGAGCACAGCAGCATGAACAGCAGATCGACGGCGCTCTTGGCCCCCTTGGCGATGTGCAGCGGAATCAGCAGCGGATTGACGGGACTTTTTTCCACCCAGTGGAACGACGCGGCGTCGACCACGGAGCGCGAACCGACTTTGACGCGATCGAACTCGCCGGCGGGGATGAGCCACGTCGCCAGGCAGGCGGCCACGACGACGGCGAAGATGATCACCAGCGTATTCATCGCTTTCTTCGGCTTCGCGGGAACCGCGGCCGCTTTCACTTCTTCGGACATAACGAAACCCTCCTCACAAATTCGCTTCCAACGATAAAACCCCAAAGGCCACGACGCTTGTATCTACGCGCGGGACTCAGCTTCGAGCTGCGCCTTGCGCGTTGCGAACTCTCTCTTGATTTCGTCCAGCAGTCCGGGGACGGAAATCAGATCGGCCGCCGTGGCGGCCAGCACCTTGGCGCCGGTAACGATGGCGCTGTGGGCCGTCTCCGTCTTGCCGGCGTCGAGATACGCCTGCGAGTGCGAGGGCGAACCCTCGGGCACGAAAGCCACGCGGATGCACGAACCCGGCATGAGCTGCATGACGTTGCCGAGATCGGTCGAGCCGGTCTTCTGGCGCGGCGGGCGGATCACCGGCGCGTTCACGGCGCGCGCGTTTTCCATGATCACGTCGTTGAGCTTCAGCGCGGGGATTTTGTTGTCCACGTCCTTGCGGCGCTCGATTTCCACTTCCGTCTCCGTCATCATGGCCGCGCCGTGCAGCACCTTGAGGAAGCGCGCGATCACGCTCTCGAGATAGGCGCGGTTGTAGGACCTCACGTAAAACTGCGCTTTGGTGAAAGCCGGCACCGTGTTCGCGCCCGTGCCGCCGCCGTCCGTGACGTTGTAATGGATGCGCGTGTCTTCCTTGACGTGCTCGCGCAGGCATTCCACGCCGTGAAACGCCAGCGACATCGCGTCCAGCGAGCTGCGCCCCAGTTCGGGCTTGATCGCCGCGTGCGCCGCCGTGCCGCGATAGGCGACGAAAAAGTTCGTCAGCGCCATCGATTTGACGTCGGTCGTCGTCTCGCCGCTGCCGTGCATCATCAGGGCCACGTCGATGTCGTGGAAGCAGTCGCCGTTTTTGAGCATGAGGATCTTGCCGCCCTCCGTCTCCTCGGCGGGCGTGCCGTAGACGACGACCGAGAACGGGCCGGGCAGGCCGGAATCCTTCAGCGCCGCCGCGGCCGCGAGAATGCACGGCCCCTGCATCTGATGGCCGACGCCGCGCTCCACCGCGAAGCCGCGCTTCTCCAGCCATTCCGTCAGCAGCGCCGAAGCGTGGACCTCCGTCAGCCCGACTTCCGGGTGGTCGTAAATGTCGTCGGACATCGCCGACAGCTCCGGCTTCAGCGCGTCGATCAGCGCAAACATCTTTTCCTTCATCGAAAATCCTCCGTTCCGTGCCGTCCGCTTAAGATGGGGCGCACAAAAGTTCTATTTTTTATGATACTTGATTCTATTTTTAGAATTTGCTATTATTTTAGCGATCGGAAGAAAGTTGTCAAGACTCTCGACGAAAAAAACGCGATGACAACGCGGCGTTCATCGTCATACGGCGCCCCCGCCCGGAAAGGAAGATCCCGCATGGAGCTCAAAAAACGCGTCAAAGAATCCGAACGGCTGAACGCTTCGGTCGTGTTCAGCCTCGAGGCGCTCGATTTTCTCGAAACGGAGGGCTCGGCGTCGCTGACGGAGCTGAGCGGCGCTTTGGGCATCCACAAATCCCGCGTCATGCGCCTGTGCGGCACGATGGAGCGGATGGGCTACGTGATCCGCCGCGGCGAAGACGCCCGCTACGCGCTCGGCCCCCGCGTGCTGTCGCTGGGCAAGGCGTTCGAGCGCCACAATCCGCTGCTCCACGTGCTGCGACCGCAGCTGGAACGGATCGCCCGTGAACTGGACGAGAACGTCTCGTTCCAGATCATCCGCTACGACCGGCGCCTGTGCGTCTGCTCCGTCTGCCGCGCGCAGCTGGCGCGCTACGTCACGCCCGAGGGCAGCGAGGCGAAGTTCCCCTACGGCGCTGCCGCCAAGGTGATGCTCGCCTGGGGGCCGGCGGAGCTGCGCGCCAAAATCCTCGCCGCGGCCCCTTATCCGCGCTATACCGAACACACGCCGACGACCGCCGACGAAGTGCTGCGCGCCATTGAAAAGACGCTGAAACAGGGCTACGCCGTCTCGCGCGAGGAGCGCACCTACGGCACCGCGGCGCTGGACGTGCCCGTTTTCGGCGCCGGCTGCGAGCTGCTCGGCGCGCTCGGCCTCGCCAGCACCACGGAGCGCCTCACGCCCGAGCTGATCGAAAAAGCCGTGCCCGCGCTGCGGAAGGCGGCCGCCTACATCCAGTCGATGACCGCCGGCGCGGAAAAGTTCGTGCCCAAGATGCCGCGCCGTGACGAATAGCCGCGACGCGAAAAAAAAGCCGCGGCATTTCCCGACAAAAAACGAAAGCGCCCCGATACGGCCGATGGCTCTCCTTCATCGACGCGTACCAGGGCGCTTTTTGTCGAGCGTTTTTTTGATGTTCCACGTGGAACATCTTTCTTTCGACGCAGCGTTTTCAATGGATCATAAATCATGTTTTTTAAGCGATGTTATTTTTCCCGCCGGCGCGGCGTCTTTTGTCCCGCCTTTGAGTCCGCCGCTTTCTGAACGGTCAGGCGCAGGTTGAGGGCCGTCAGCGCGGCGCTGTGCGCTTCGATCGTCCGCGGCGAGATGTTCGGCACGAGCCCGTCGAGGAACAGCGCGTTGTGTTTGACTTCGGCCAGATCGAGGATCAGCCGGGGAACGTTGTAAAAGCCGATCTCGCCGCGCGGATCCCAGCCCGCGGCACGGCGGTTCGTCAGCAGCGCCACCGTGCGCGCGCGTTTTTTCAGGCGCTTGAGGATCGGCGTGTTGTTCTCGCTGCCCATCATCAGGTGGTCGCCGAGGACGACGATCGCCGTTTCACGGCCGCCCGGCTGCGCTTCGACAAAATCGACGAAATCGCCGAGCAGGTAATCCAGGCAGGCCACGCAGTACTCGTGGCTCATGGGCGGCACCGCGGGCGCCACCTTGTCCTTCAGGCGCGCGTCGGGAAGACCTTTCGTAAAGTGCGTGTCGACCGTCAGCAGCGTCAGGTTGAACGGCCGCCCGGCGGCTGACAGGCGCGAGTATTCGAGCTTGGCCTGTTCGAACAGGTCGAAATCGTGCGCGCCCCAGACGGTTTTTTCGCAGCCCTTTTCGAAGTCCCGCGCCCCCTTGACGCGGTACCCCAGCGTTTTCATGAGGCCGCCCGTGCCGCCGAAGCCGAGCTCGCAGCCCGCCAGAAACAGGCAGTCGTACCCAGCCCGCCGCATCACTCTCGCGTACGACGTCAGGCGGCTGCTCTCGACCCGGTTGAAAATATCGTCGCCGGCGCCGCCGAAAAAGGCGGGAAACGACGTCTGCGTCGCGTACAGCGCGCCGACGGTCCAGGTCGCGCCGCTGACGCATTTGTAATTGTCCCAGAGCGTCCATCCGGAATCGGCGAGGCGGTGCAGGCGCGGCAGCGAATCCGGAAAATCCTCCCGGTCCAGAAAATTGTTCTCCAGCGACTCGCAGTAAACGACCACGATATTTCGCCCCGCCTCGGCCGCGACGTCGGCCTCCGCAACCGGCTCCCGCCGCGCGCCCAGCGCCGCGAACAGCTCCGCCTCGGAACAGGACGAAGTCCGCGCGTACTGCCGCCATGATTCCAGCATTTCCCGATAGACCGACGTCACGGGCGAAAAAGCGACCGCCAGCGCGCAGGCCGCCAGCAGCCCCAGGCGCGGAAAACGTCGCTTCGGCGCGAAAACGCGGCGCAGGCGCCCCGTCCAGTTCAGCCAGACGACGGTCAGGACGGCAAGCGTGAGCCCGGCGAAAACGGCGCTCGTCGCCGCCATCACGAGCGGCGCCATGCGCAGCATGTCCCAGTCGAGACGCATGAAGACAAAGTAATCGAGATCCCGGTTCAGCACGGCGGCGCAGAGCGCCTGCGCCGCCGCCAGCGCGTAGCCGAGCAGCACCGCCAGCGAGCCGAGCTTCCGGTTTTTGACGAGAAAAAGCCCGGCCGCGGCGAAGGGCAGAAAAAACAACAACGCGTCTTGAGCGCACTTTTCCATGCCGAAAGACCTTTCTTTCGCAGCTTCGAAATTGGAGAGAGAAGCGATACCCGCCACTTTATGCGATATTGTAGCACGCGCGCGGCGTAAAATAATCCGTCGCGCGGATCGCAGAAAATCCGCGCGACGGAAACGAGGGCACGAAAAAGCGCTTGCGCGCCGCCGTCTTTTATTTCTAAAACACGTTGCGGTACATGATCACGATCAGGACGATGGGCAGGCCGTAGGTGACCCAGGGTCTCCACCAGCCGCTGACGCGCCACGTATGAGTTTCGTCCAGGCCCTTGTTCGCTTCTTCCATGTAGCCATTGAACTTCAGCACGAAAGAGATGTAGAGCGACACAAGCAGCGCGTCGACCGGCATCATCACGTTGCCCGACAGGTAATCGGCGAAATCGAAGATGCTCTTGCCGAGGACCCGGCACGTGGACATCCAGCCGTGCCCTTCGCTCAGCGAGTAGGCGCAGGGCAGGCTGAGCACGAACATGACGAAGACGACGATCCAGGTCATTTTGCTTCTTTTCACCTTGAAGAAGTCGGCGAAGCAGGCCACGGGGGCTTCGAGGTATCCGAGCCCGGAGGTGTAGCCGGCGACGGCGACGAGAATGAAGAACAGCGAAGCCCAGAACGAGCCCATCGGCATCTTGCCGAAGACGACGGGCATGATCTCCATGACCAGACCGACGCCGCTGGCGTTGGGATCGGCGCCGTAGACGAGCAGCGCCGGGAAGATGACCACGCCGGCGACCAGCGCGAAGGAAGTATCCATGGTGACGACCATGGCGGCGTCCTTGGGCATGTTGTCGGTGTCGCTGCGATAGGAGCCGTACACGACGGCGGTGGCGATGCCGACGCCGATGGAGAAGAAGCTCTGGCCGAGGGCGTACAGCCACACTTCGGGATTCCATATCTGGCTGAAATCGGGGCTGAGATACCATCTCAGACCGTCCATGGCGGTTTTGCCGACGCCTTCCACGGGGCTGAGCGTCAGCGAGCGGACGGCCAGCGTCACGATCATGAGGCCGAGGATGGGCAGCAGCCATTTGCAGAGTTTCTCGACGCCTTCCTTGACGCCGCGCGAGATCGCCAGCCCCAGCGCGAAGAAGACGACGACGGTGTAGGCGATCAGCTCGAAGGGACTCTTCATGAAATCGTCGAACATCACTTTGGTCTGCTCGAAAGTGGAACCGGTGAAAATGCCGGTCAGAGCCTTCACGGCATAACGGACCATCCAGCCGATGATGACCGTGTAATACGCCATCAGCACGATGCAGGCGATGGCGCCGACCCAGCCGATCATCGACCAGAAAGGTTTCTTTTCGCGCAGGAACCCGACGATGGGCGTCGCCTTCATGCGGCGGCCGATGCTCAGTTCGCCGAGGAACAGGGGCAGGCCGACGAAAACGCAGATCAGCACATAGACCAACACGAAAGCGCCGCCGCCGAACTTGCTGGTGAGATAAGGGAAACGCCAGACGTTGCCGATGCCGATGGAGAAACCGGCGGCTGAAAGGATAAAACCGATGCGACTGCCAAAACTGTCTCGTTTCTGTTCTTCCATAAAAATCATCCCTTCCATTTCAACACTCTGCTGCCGCGAATATTCGCGGCAAACCGTTTCGATTCCCGCATCCCGGACGCAGCGCGCGGGCAGCCCAAGATACGGGAATCGGTTCACACATGGAATTTTTCGGCTTCGGCAAGAGCCGTTTTCAAATGTTCCAGATCGATCCAGCGGTAATCGGCGTCGGCCCCCTTCGGATCGTCGAATCCCTGCAGCGACAGATGCTCGATCGCCCGGCCGAGAACCTCCCGGTCGTCGCCCTCCCACGAGGGCTTTTCGGAGAGGACGACCGAGCGGTAAGGGCTCCTGTTGAGGCGGTTGTTCGCCGACAGCGGATGCGTGACCAGATGCCAGTCCTTTCCCAGGTATTCGGAGACCTTCAGCAGCACGTCCAGCGGCGTGCCCTCGACCAGCACGGTCGCGCCGAGCTTTGCCGCTTCGACATCCGGATTGTTGGTGACGATCATGGTCGGCCCTCCCGAAAAAAATGATTTCAAGAATCGGACGTTAAATCCGTGTTTATTAAACGCGGTTTTATGCCTGAGAGAATGAATCGTGAAAAATTTCATTTGCGCGGCGTCGAAAAGAGCCGGCGGAACCCGACGCGGTTTCGCCGGCTTTATGTTTTTCGCCGCCGCCTGACGGCGGAAGCCACATTTCCGTTAGAGCGCCTTGAAGATCGTCTGTTTGTCGATCGGCGTGACCATGGCCTCGAGCGCCTTTTCGAGCAGCTTGCGGCGGGCCTTTTTGTCCTCCGCGTCGCCAAGCTCCGGCTTGCCGACGGGGTGGGGGATGGCGACGCCGGGCACGATCCGGTTGGAGCCGACGGTCATCATGATCGGCACGATCGTGGCGATCTGCACGACGGGGATGCCGGCGGCCTTCTCGATTTCACGCGACATCGATGCACCGCATCGAGTGCAGGAGCCTCAGGTGGAGGTGAGAATGGCGGCGTCGACGCCGGCGGCTTTCAGCTCCGGGCCGATCTCCTGGCCGAACTTCTCGGCCCAGGCCACGGCCGTGCCGGTGCCGGTGGTGCAGTACACGTACTTGTAGATTTTGCCGATCTTGCCCTCTTTTTCCAGCTCGCGCATCTCGTCGAGCGGCAGCACCACGTCGGGGTTGGCGTTGGCCCACTGCGTGTCGTAGCCGCCGTGGATGGACTCGTAGTTCTCGGGGGTGAGGTCGTTGAGGCCGGTGATGTCGTAGCGGCCGTAAGACTCCGCGGAAGAGACGCGGATCTTGTCGGGATTGCCCTTGGGAACGATACCGCCGGAGGTGATCAGGGCGATCGTGGCGTGCTTGAGATCCTTGACCGGAGCGCAGGGCTCGATCTTCTTGAAGGTCGGCATCTCGTACTCGGTCTGGAACGGCTCGCCGGCCATCTTCTTGAGCAGCATCTCGAGGCCGCGCTGAGCGCCGTTCTTCTCGTGGAAGAAAACGCGGCGGAATCCGCGGCTGATGTAGTTTTCGTCGGCGGCGGGGCCGAGAGTTTCCTTCTTGAGCAGCTTGAGCGCCAGCGAGGCCATGGATTTGGCCGCGTCTTTGATGCCGCGGGCGCTGTTGGCCGTCTTGACGATGAAGACTTTCTTGGCGAAGGACTCGGCGCCGGGATTCTCGGGATACATGCCGGTGACGACGGGAATGCCCAGCGTGTCCTGCACGGCGGCGCAGATGTCGCCGCAGGCCATGCCGTAGCGTCCGGCGAAGAACGCCGGGCCGGCGATCAGCAGGTCGGGCTTGTAGCTGCCGATCATCTCGAGCAGCGTCTTTTTGGCCTCTTCGTTGTGTTCGTTGAAGTAGTTGTCGCCGCAGATCACCGTGCCGACGATCTCGGCGTCTTTGCCCAGCTCGGCCTGAAGGGCGGCGCCGGGGCCGACTTTGCCGTCGCGCTTTTCGGGCGGCACGTGGGCCATGTCCTCGCCGCCGATGCCGGCGTAAAACTGGTTGATGTAATGAACGATGCGGAACGTCATGATCGATTCCTCCTTACACCCAGAGCGAGCCGGACCTGTTGAAGCCGGTCTCGCAGGTCGAGCCGATGATCGACTGCAGCTCGACGTACATGGAGCCGTCGGGGCGAAGGCTTTCGGCCGCGCCGCCGGAAACGTGGGCGATGGACTCGATGAAGCCGATCACTTTTTTCATGGCCGGCACTTCGAGCATCTCGTTGACGTTGCCGCAGGAGACGAAGGCCGTCATCTGCGGCGTGGCGTCGGCCAGGCCCTGCGACGCGCCGTCGGTGCCGGACGCTTCGTCGGCGATGACGACGGTGCTCATGCCCAGCGCTTCGCACTTGTTGACGTTCAGGCAGAGGTCGCTGTCGGGGTTGCCATAGCCTTCCTCGGTGATGATCACGCCCTTGGCGCCGAGCTCGCGGCAGAGGCGGGCGTTGAAGGACGAAGCGCGCTCCTTGCCGGCGAGGACGACCGATTCCTGCGTGGGGATCATGCCCAGGAAGTTGACGGTTTTGCCGTGCTGGGCGTACAGTTCGCTGACCACCGGATCGTGCAGATGGTGCCAGGTCGTGGTTTTGTCGCAGGCGGACACGCAGTTGCCGGAGACCATGGCGCCGTCGAGCACCTCGTTGGGGTGCAGCAGCGTGGGCAGGCAGGTCTTCACGTCGGCGCCGTACACGTACGTGTCGTGCAGCAAACCCTGCGTGATGCACATGCAGAGATGGACGACGGGCGGCAGGTCGGGATATTTTTTCAGCTCTTCGGCCACCGTGCCTTTTTCGAAAACTTCCGTGGCGTCGATCTTCGCGTTTTTGCAGCAGTCGGCCAGCCAGACGGCGGCTTTCAGCCCGGCGACGCGGATCGCTTCCTCGTACTGGTGCTTTTCCAGATTCTCGACCGGCCGGGCGATCAGCACCACGTTGAACAGCTCCGCGAACGGGCTGAACTTGGCGGCGGGGCCGGACATGTCGATAAAACCTTCCTGAAAGCCCATGATCGGGCCGACGGTGACCACGCCGGCGCCGTCGAGCACAAACGTCGCGCCTTCGCCCGCCGTGTCGTTGGGGCCGATCACGGAAGCGAAATAGCTTTCGCCGCCTTCCAGCTTGACGCGCGGCTCGATCACGTCCTTGACGGGGATGATGCGCACCGATTCGCCGGGACGGGCCAGATCGACGTCCCACTTTTCGATGCGGTCGTCGTCGGAAAGCGCGGCGATCAAACCTTCCTTGTCGACGTAGAGCACGCCGTTTTCCATGCGGGTCGGGCTGCCCCATTCAAGCCCGGTCACATGGGCCTTGCGAAGTTCCAGCCTCATAGAAGCATTCCTCCTTAGCTTGCTGAATATTATTTATGGTTCCTCGCCTTATTCAAAATCATAAAGAATGCCCTCGCAAAAAAAACGTTGCAAGTTACCAGATTTTGTGAGTTAATACGTCCGGAGATTCGTATCAACCGTACGAGATGAGGTGAAATGATGAAAAAAAACGAGATAGACGAGATGACATTAATACAAAAATGCGCCCAGGAGATCGCTTCTTCCACGGCGGCAATCATCGGCCACAACCTCATCATCACCGACGTGGACGGCAGGATTATCGGCGCCAGCCAGACGGAGCGCGTCGGCCAGCTGCACGAGGCCTCGCTCGAAGTGGCGCGCACCGGTACGGCTTCCGAGACGACGCGGGAGCAGGCGCGGCTGTTCCGGGGGACGCTTCCCGGCGTCACGTTCCCGATTCGGAATCTGAACGGACGCACCGTCGGCACCATGGCTCTCACGGGCTCGCCGGACGAGGTCCGCCCGTTCGGCCTGATCGTCAAAAAACAGATCGAGATCCTGCTGCGCGAGCGCGAGCTCCACGTCTACTCCAGCAGCCGCGAGAGCATCATCCAGAACCTGATCCACGACCTGGAGACTTTCGTCCCCGGCGTCGGCAACGAGACCATGCTTCAGTCGCGGGCCATCGAGCTCGGCTACGATCCGAGCCTGTTCTACATTCCCATCGTCGTCGATCTGTACCAGTTCGGCCGCTACGCGCTGGCCGTCCGCCGCGAATGCCGGGACGGGGACAGCGGGCAGGTGGAGATGCGCATCCTCAACGTCAAAAAAGCCATCCTCGCGGAGATGCGCGGCGTTTTCTCCCATCCGCACAACATTTCCAGCATCAGCGGCAACAATCGTTTCGTCACGCTTCACGCCGTCAAGGACGCCGATCGCGCCGACCCGCAGCACGAAAAGGCGGCGCTTGCGCAGGTCGTCGAACTCTCGCGGAGTCTTTTGGACCGGCTCGAGGATTACGGGCTGAAAGCCGCCATCGGCATCGGCTCGCCGGCTCACAGCATTGCGGCGCTGTCGATCAGCTGCCATGAGGCCCGCAAGGTCCTGATGCTGGGCAAAAAGTTCAAACAACGTCCCGACGTATACTGCATCGCCGACTTCCGCATGGAGGACGTGATTTCCACCATCGACGCGCCCGTGCGCATCCGCTTCATCAAGGCCCTGACCGGCAACCTGCGCGCCAAATCCGACTGGCCGGAGCTGGAAAAGACGATCCGGGCCTGGTGCGAAAGCGGTTTTTCGCTGGTGGGGACGGCGCGGCGGCTCCACATCCACCGCAACACGCTGATCTACCGCCTCGAGAAGATCGAGCGCCTCACCGGCGAGGACATTCACAGCTTCCCCGCCTGTTTCAACTTTTATTTCGCCCTGCTGCTCGGCCAGTATTCCGGCCCCGCGGCCAAGGAGAGCGCCGCTCCGTCCGCCGAAGAATGAAAGCGAAAACGCCCGCCGGACCGAAAAAAAAGCGGCCGGAGGCTGATGAATCGAATGTCATCAGTCTCCGGCCGTTTTCAACGTTGAAAATCGGTCTCAGAAACGGGCGAAGTTCAGTTCGTTGCCGTGCGCCGTGATCAGACGCGCCACGTCTTCGGTCTTCACGTAGACGGTGGCGGTGTTTTCGTTAGGATGGATGCCCATCAGCCGGCCGCGGAAATCGTCGTCGAAGTAAACCGTCACCTGGCGCTCTTCGTCGTTGAGGATGCCGAAGGGCGTGACCGAGCCCCTGGCGAGGCCGAGGATCCGGTTCAGCTCTTCCTCCGAGGCGAAACTGAGGCGGCGCGTGCCGAAGCGCGCCTTGAAATCCTTCAGGTCGACGCGCTTTTCTTCCTTGACGGTGATCAGGTAATAGCGCTGTTTCTTGTCGTCGTGGACGAAAAGGTTCTTGGCGATCGCCTCGACGTGAGGCAGGCCGAGCGCCAGCATCTCGTCGATGGTGTAGACGGGCTCGTGTTCCGCCTTTTCGTAGGCGATCCCCTCGGCGTCCAGCATCGTCATCACTTCCCGCTTGTTCATGGTCGTTCAGCTCCTTTGTCTCAAGATGTTATGATCTTGCCGCGCCGCGTCTTTCCGCTGTCAGAAACGGCGTCGCCCGTCCAGCGAAAGGGCGCGGCGGCGGGCCGGTGGAGGTCGTCGCCGTATGGCTGAGCGCTCCCTCGAGATCTGGACAAAATGACGGCCATCGCTGCTTCTGCTCTCAACGGCGTTGTACGCGAGAACTCTTTGCGCTCACCGCGGCGCGAGGCAGCCGTGGGAGATCATGTAGGAAATGAGCTGCGAGATGTTGCCGTAACCGGTCTTGTTCAGAATCGACGACACGCAGCCTTTGATCGAACTGGGCGAGAGGGCGAGTACGGCGCCGATCTCCTCGCGGCTTTTGGATTCGCAGAGCATGCAGAGCAGTTTGATCTCGCGGCGCGTAAAGACGCCGGCGAACGGGTCGATCTGGCGGAGCATCTCTTCGTTGGGATAGATCTGGTAGCCGCTCGCCGTGCCGCGGGCGCAGGTAACTAGCCCTTCCTGCACGCAGTTGTAGAAGAGGAAAGAATCGACGCCTCCCTCGCGCGCGTCGGCGATCAGCGACGAGTCGGACAGCCCTGTAAGGAACGTGATCTTGACGGAGGGCGAGCTCTTTTTTATCGCGGCGGAACTGCTGAGCGCGCTCCGCACGTTGTCGAGGGCGACGTCGAACAGAAACAGGTTGGGGCGCAGTGTTTCGCAAACGCCGGGCGCATCTTCCGTGCGCTCCAGCTCGGCGGCGACCGCGAAATCTTTTTGTGCGGCAAAACAGTCCGAGAGCAGGCGACGGATCAAGTTATGGCGGCTGACAACGACAATATGAACCATCTGTTCTTTTTTTGACCTTTCTGCAGATAATTGAGGCTTTTTCAAGATGCTAACGTTTTTTCGGACCTCTTGTCAAGGACTTTAGGCTAATTTTCTTGGCGCAATTTTAGCCGGAAGGGGCATTGCGGCGCGCGGCGGCTGCGGATAAAATATGCGGAGACGCGGGGACATGCCCCGGCGATTGGCGGCATGAACCGCCATTTTTCAAGGAGGAAAAACGATGAAAAAGCTTCTTGCGTTTGTGTTTGTGCTGGCGATGGCCGCCATGGCTTGGGCCGCGCCGATGGATTGCGGCTACTTTACGGCCGACGTGCCCGAGGGCTGGACGTTCGAAACGGTCCAGCAGGACGACAACTCCGTCACCGGCGTGCTCAAGGCCGCCGACAGTTCGCTGGCCTTCACCGTGTCGGCGCTCAAGGCTTCCGAACAGCTGACGGTCAAAACGGCCGCCGAGCAGTTCGCCAAGGTTCACGGCGCGACCGATCTCGCCAGGATGGACGGCGAGGGGGAGAGCTACGAGTACACCGCGACGGTCAACAACGCGCCCGTGTACGCGCAGATTTTCGCCATCGACGATACCGCGATCGGTTACATCGCCATCGCCGGCGACCATGAGAGCGATCTTGCCACGAACGTCTTCAACTCCATCGAGTTCAAGAAGTAGACGGCCGTTCCTTAACGAAAGCCGCCGCGAAGGCGCAAAAAATCATCGACATAAAACGGAATCCCCAACGAGCTCATGCCGTTGAGGATTCCGTTTTTCGTGTCTCCGCGTTGTGGCGGCGGTTCTTGTTTAAAGACTACTCGGCCAGCGTGCCCATGGGGTCCCAGGGGAAGAAGTGCAGCGGCTCGGTTTCCAGCGCGGCGAGCTGCTTCTCGCTGAGGTGCTTTTTGTTGATCACGGCCTGATAGACGTACTCGTCGAACCAGCCGCCGTCCATCAGATAATAGCCTTTGTCGCCGTGTTCGTCGCCCCAGCTGTTCTCGATCTTCCAGCGGTTGGGCTGCCCGGCGGCGTCGAGGTTGACGCCGGTGATGACCATGGCGTGGTTCATGGCGCTGTCGCGCAGGTCGAGGCGCTCGGCCTTGGTCATGGCGAAGTCCATCGCGAAGGTGCCTTCGTAGTCGAAGCAGGCGTCGCTCCAGATGCCCATGTCGCGCGCGCCTTTCTTGCCGACGTCGGAACCGAACCAGACGCACTCGCCGTCTTTGAGCTGGCGCACGATCAGGTCTTTCAGCTCGTCCATGGGCAGGTTGAGATAGCGCACGGAACGCCCCTCGGCGACGTTGCCCAGCCAGTCGATGGCGACGGTGCGATAGAACGGCTTGTCGGCGGTGGGAGAGTTGATCAGGCTGACGTAATCGTTTTTCAAGTCGAGGCCGACGTACTTTTCGTAAAAGCTTTTCGGGGTCAGGTCGCGGTCGGCGTGGAAGTTCTTGTCCTTGTCGACGTACTCGAAGTCGAACGTCTGCGGCGGCTGGCCGAAGCACAGGCACAGCAGCGCGTGCACTTCGTCCATCATCTGTACTTTTAAGCCGCGCGGATCGCCGCCCTTGGCCGCTTCGGCGCGCAGCCGGGCGGCGCCGCGGCGCAGCTTGGCGTTGAGCAGTTTGTTCATGTCGGCGGTGTTGCTGCTCTGGAACGTCTCTTCCATGGCCGACTTGGGGGCGACGCCGTACTTCTCGACCAGGTTGACGAACATGTCCCACTGGCCGCCGTCCTGGACGCCCGTTTCGAGGACGTAGCTCAGCAGCCGGTCGTCGACGGGCCTGCCGGCCAGGGCGATGACGCTTTCGAGGAAGTAGTTGGCCTTTTCGAACTTGTCCCAGAAGGCCATGTAGTTCTGCGAAAACTCCAGCTCGGCGAGGTTCAGCTTCTTGGCGGTGAGCTCGCGCAGCACGTTGAGCGCGGCGAAGATCCAGCAGCGGCCGCTCTTTTTCTGATTGGCGGCGGGCAGCGTGGGCACGACGTGCGAAAAGCGGAACTGCGCGGCGTTGCGCCCTTTGGAACTGAACGCCACGTCGCCGATGCCGTGCTTCGACAGCGCGTTGCCGACTGCCCGGTACAGCGCGCTGCCCTCGTAGCGCTCCCGATACTCGGCGCGCTGCCGTTCGGAAATCCCCTCAAATGACATGACTCTCTCTCCTTCGTCAGAATGTGCCGGCCGTATGTCCGGCGGCTGATATTTCCGCCGCTATCATAGTGCCATCGGCGCGGCTTTACAAGCGGAAGTTTTGTACTTTACCGCCCGCGCCGGCGCAAAATCTCGTCGAGCAGGCGGTGGGCGGCCTCGTCCTTGCTCATCAGCGGCAGCTCGGTCTCGGCGTTTGCGGTGATCAGCGTGAGGACGTTGGTGTCGGCGCCGAAGCCGGCGCCGGCGACTTTGAGGCTGTTGGCGGCGATCATCTGCACGCGCTTTTTGGCGAGCTTGGCGCGCGAGTTTTCGAGCAGGTTCTCCGTCTCCATGGAGAAGCCGCAGATGAACTGGTCGGCGCGGTGCTCGCCCAGATATTTGAGGATGTCGGCGGTGCGCTCCAGCGGCAGGTTCATGTCCGCGTCCCGCTTCTTGATCTTGTTCTCGGAAGCCACGGCGGGACGGTAGTCGGCGACGGCGGCGGCCTTGACGACGATGGTGCTCCGGTCGAAACGCGAGACGACGGCGTCGAACATGTCCTGCGCGCTGACGACGCTGACCAGATCGACGAAGAGCGGCTTTTTCAGCCCGACGGGGCCGGATACCAGCGTCACCTGCGCGCCGCGCATGGCGGCGGCGCGGGCGACGGCGTAGCCCATGCGGCCCGTTGAGCGGTTGGTGAGGAAGCGCACGGGGTCGAGCGCCTCCCGCGTGGGGCCGGCGGTGACGAGCACGCGCTCACCGGTCAGATCCTTTTCGCAGGCGGCGAAATGCTCGATGAACTCGAGGATGTCCTCCGGCTCGGGCATTTTGCCGCGTCCCGTGTCGCCGCAGGCCAGGCGCCCATCGGCCGGCTCCATCACGTGCCAGCCGCGTCGGCGCAGCGTGGCCAGGTTTTCCTGCGTGGCGGCGTTGTCGAGCATGTGGGTGTTCATGGCGGGCACGACGATGCGGCAGCCTGTAAACGGCAGCACGGTGCTGGTGAGCATGTCGTCGGCGATGCCGTGGGCGATTTTGGCGATCACGTCGGCAGTGGCGGGCGCGACCACAAGCGCGTCGGCCTCGGCGGCCAGGGCGATGTGGTGGATGACGGAAGGGTCGGCGCGGTCGAACACGTCGTCGAAGACGCGGCGGTGCGTCAGGGCTTCGAACGTGACGGGCGCGACGAACTGCTCCGCGGCCTTCGTCATCATCACCTGCACGGCGCAGCCGCGCTTCGTCAGCGCCGAAGCCAGCGACGCGATTTTATAGGCGGCGATGCCACCGCTCACTCCCAGCAGAATGTTTTTTCCCTCGAGCATGAAAAGCGCCTCCTTCACAAGGCGAAGATGAGTTGCCGTTCCCGCGCCAAGTATACCAAAAAGCGGGCGGCGCGCGAAGAAAAATTCGCCGCCCGCCCTTGCGAAAAATTGCCCGGCCGTTATACTGAAGGCGCACGATCGCCGCGGGGAATTCGCGGCATGACGAAAATATTGCGGGAGGAAAAAAATATGCTTCTTCTGTTCGACGTGGGCAACACCCACGTCACCATCGGCGGCTACGACGGCGACCGCCGCCTGTTCACGGGGCGCGTGGCCAGCGACCGGCACAAGACCGAAGACGAATACGCCATGATCGTCGAGAGCGTGCTGCGCATGCACGGCTTCGCGCTCGGCGATGTGGAAGACGGCGCGATCAGCTCCGTCGTGCCCGTCGTCACGCAGGCGCTCGACCGCGCCTTCCAGCTGCTCTGGCACAAGCGCATGATGGCCGTGACCACGGCGCTCGACCTCGGCCTGACGATCATGACCGACGCGCCCGAACTGCTCGGCAAGGATCTGATCGTCGACGCCGTGGCCGCGAAAGTCAAATATTCCTGTCCGATCCTCGTCTTCGACCTCGGCACCGCCACCACCTGCTCGGTCATCGACAAGGACGGCCGCTACCGCGGCGGCATGATCGCGCCGGGGCTCGGCATCTCCGTGGACGCGCTCGGTTCGCGCACGGCGCAGCTGCCCTACGTCAGCCTCGACGCGCCCGATCAGCTCATCGGCACCAACACGAAAAACTGTATCCGCTCCGGCGTCATGTACGGGCACGCCGGCATGATCGACGGCTTCATCGACCGCATGGAAGAACATCTCGGCCAAAAGTGCACCGCCGTCATCACCGGCGGATTGGCCGCCAAGGTGGCGCCGCTGTGCCGACGGCCCATCGTCCTCGACGAATACCTGCTCTTCGACGGCCTGCGCGCGCTCTACGCGAAGAACAAAAGCAGGCCCCGCGGGTAGGGCGCCATGATCCGCATCGAGATCCCCGGCCGCGCCGCGCCGCTGGAAATCGCCCACGTCGCGCTCGACTACAACGGCACCGTCGCCGTCGACGGACGAGTGCTTGAAAGCGTCAGAGCGCGACTGCCCGAGCTGCTGAAGCGCGCGAAAGTCCACGTGCTCACCGCCGACACCTACGGCACCGTGCGCGCCCAGTGCGAGCCGTTGGGCGTGGAAGTGCACGCCTTTCCGCGCGCGGGCGCGGGGAACTGCAAGAAAGAAATCGTCGCCGGGCTGCGCGGCGGCGTCGCCTGCTTCGGCAACGGCTTCAACGATATCCCCATGTTCGGCCTCGCCGATCTCTCCGTCGCCGTGCTCGAAGGCGAAGGCCTCTGCGCCGCCGTGCTGCCCCACGCCGACGTGCTCGCCGCAACCGCCGCCGACGCCCTGGACCTGCTCCTCAAACCCGACCGCCTCAGGGCGACGCTGAGAAATTGAAAATCCGAACTGGCGCAAAGGCAAAGGGAGCCGCTTGCCTGTGGGAAAACAGACAAGCGGCTCCCTTTGCTTATTGGCGCTTTAAAACGCCAGATTCACCAGCAGCCCCGTCAGCAGCGAGAAGAGCATCACGAAGGCCAGGTAGAGCGAAAAACTGCGCGGTCCCAAGACGATCTTGAGCGCGCCGAGGTTGGTGATCTTCGTCGCCGGACCGGTGATCATGAAAGCGGCGGCGCTGCCGGCGCTCATGCCGTCGGCGAGCCAGTTCTGAAGCAGGGGGATGGTGCCGCCTCCGCAGGCGTAGAGCGGCACGCCGACCGTGGCAGCCATCAGCACGCCGAAGCCTTCGTGCCTTCCGAAGAGTTTCGCGAAGGCGCCGGCCGGCACGTAGCGCTGGAAGAGCGCCGACAGCAAAATGCCGGCCAGAAACCAGCCGCCGGTGGCGCGCACGTTGCGGCCGAAGTTCTTGACGAAACGGAGCGGGACGTTGGGCTCGGCGTCGCGATTCTCCGGCGCGGAAAAGCCCGCGAAGTTGAAGAAGCTCTTCCGGCGAAAAAAATGGACCAGCAATCCCGCGGCGACGCCGCAGAGAAAGCACGACAACGCGCGCACGGCCAGCATCGTCGTTCCCAGCGCGGCGCTGTACATGAGCAGCTGCGGGTTCAGCAGTGCCGAGGCTGTCATGAAGACGGCCAGCCAATCGTCGCGCATGCCTTGTGCGGAAAACGACGCGGCGACGGGGATCGTGCCGTACATGCACAGCGGCGAGGCGATCCCCAGCAGGCAGGCGGGGACGATGCCGAGCAGGCTGAGTTTTCGCCCCTGCAGCCGGCTGAAAGCGCCGTGGATTTTTTGTGTGCCGAAGACCGCCACGGCCGAACCGATCAGCATGCCCAGCAGCCAGTAGCGGAAGATCTGCCGGAACTGAACGGTGAAGTAATAGCCGACGTAGACGAGCTCCCGCTGCAGGACGTCAATCAAGAGAGACCAGCCTGTACTTGCGGCGGCCGAGGCCGATCTTCTCGGCGTTTTCCAGCGTGTGGAGGCCGTGGCGCGACTCGATGCGGTTTACCAGCGAGGCCCCTTCGCCGTCCTTTTGCGCGTAAACGAGGTCGATGCAGGCCTGGTCAAGCGCCACCGGGTCGCTCGAGGAGAGGATGCCGACGTCGTGCATGTCGGGTTCGTCGGGATGGCCGTCGCAGTCGCAGTCGACCGAGAGGCGGTTCATGACGTTGACGTAGGCGATGCGCGCTCCTTGCCCGAGCGCGTCGGAGACGGATTTGCCGGCTTCGCCCATGGACTCGAGGAAATGATCCTGCACGCCGCCCCAGGGATTGGTGCGGCTCTTTCCCGCGGAGTGGAGCAGGCACTTGCCGGTACGCGAGGCGAGGCCGATGGAAATGTTCTTGATCGCGCCGCCGAATCCGGCCATGGCGTGACCCTTGAAGTGCGTCAGCACCAGATAGGAATCGAAATCGGTGAAAGCTTTGCCGACAAGGTTTTCTTTCAAATGGACGCCCGCCGCGGGCAGAGAGGCGTCGCCTTTTTCGTCGAGGATCGCGAAAGGAGCGATGGCCGTGAAACCGTGATCTTTCGCGACCTGATAGTGCATGGCCGACTCGGCGCGCGAACCGTTATAGGCCGTGTTGCACTCCACAATGGTGCCGCCCGCGAGGCGGACCACGTCGGCGATCAGTTCCGCCCGCAGATAGTTGCTTGCCGGCGGCTCGCCGGTACTCAGCTTGACGGCGACCCGCCCTGTCGGCGTCCAGTTCAGGGCCTTGTAGGCCCGTACCATTCCTTCCGGCGTGATGCTCTTCGTCATGTAGACGGCGGGGATCTCCTGTGGCGCCGCGGCGAAAACGGCCGAGACGAGCGAGCCCAGAACCATCAGCCCCAACAGCGCGGAACGCATGAATTTCTTCATCCTCAATCACTTCTTTCTTCGCAAATTGACGTGCATCGTGCCTGACGGCCTGCGCTCTCCGCCCGGCCGTCCGCATAAAATGTTACAGCCTCGAGTGCCCTTCACGTCAAGCGCCGGCCGCGCGTTTGGCAAAATCGCCGACGCGCCGGCGCGAAAAGATGGGATAATAGAGTCGAAAAATCTTCCGGCGAAGGGAGCGTTTGTCATGAACGGAAAACGAATCTTCGCGCTGGCTGCCGCGCTGGCGCTGGCCTGCGCAGCCGGGGCGGCGGCGCGCGGCGTGATGCCGCAGGACGAATTTCTCGCCTGCTGCGCCCGCGGCAAACTCTCGCAGGTCGGCAAGGGCGTGCGCCGCAACGCCGACGTGAACCGCCTTGAAGCCACCGGACAGAGCCCGCTGATCTGCGCCGCCGGCGAGCAGGATGACCCGCGCGTGATCGAATATCTGGTGAAAAAGGGCGCCGAAGTGAACAAGGCCAACTTTCAGGGACTGACGCCGCTGATGGTGGCCGCCCTGCGCAACCCGCGCGCCCGTATCGCGCGGGCGCTGTTGAAATGCGGCGCCGATCCGCGCCTGACCGACATGACCAGCAGCACCGCGCTGATCCTCGCCGCGCGCGGCAATCCCAGTGCCGCCGTGCTGTCCGCGCTGATCGAAGCCGCCCCCGACACGCTGAACCGGGCCAGCGCCTCGGGCGTCACGGCGCTGATGGCCGCGGCCGAAAGCGGCCGGGCGGAAATAATTGACCTGCTACTGAAAAAAGGCGCCGATCTCCGGCCGAAAGACGCCTCCGGCCGCCGCGCCGTCGATTACGCCCGCGCCAATCCGGCCTTGTGCGGTTCGCCGTGGCTGGACCGTCTGGATCGATATCACTAAATCCGTTCGCCGGCACTCGAAAAACGAAAAGCGGGCGGAAGCCGATGGCATCGGGATCATCGGCTTCCGCCCGCTTCAATTGTTCCACGTGGAACAGTGTTTTCTCGGGACATTTTGGGGACGAGGCTTGACAGAAAATTCGTTCCGCTCTAAGATAACATTGTTATATAACATTGTTATTCACGGGGGAAGGGGAATGGAACGGGAGTCGGAAACGCAGGCGAAGATCCTCGCGGCGGCGACGGCGGAGTTTTTGCGAAAGGGATTTCGCGGCGCGTCGCTGCGGCAGATCGTCAAAAGCGTGGGCGTGACCACGGGCGCGTTTTACCGTTATTACGCCAGCAAGGAAGAATTGTTCGACGTGCTGGTTTTGCCGCACGCGCGGCGCATCATGGAACTGTACGAAGCGGGAGCGGCGGATTTCAAAAGAATGCCGCCGGAAGAGCAGATCGACGCCATGGGCGAAGTGGGGCGCCGGTGCATGAAGGCCATGTACGAGTACGCGCGCGCCCACCGCGACGCCTTCCGGCTGATCCTCGCGGCGCCGGAATCGTCGAAATGCGGCGACTTCATCCACCGCCTGACGGAGCGCGAAATCGCCGAAACGCGCGATTTCATGTCGGCGCTGACGTCTCGCGGGCGTTCCGTCACGACGGTGAGTCCGCACTTCGAGCACATCGTCGTCAGCGGGCGCTTTGCGGCGCTGTTTGAGCTGGTCATTCACGATGTGCCGCCCGAAGAAGCGCTGAAATGCATCGACCAGCTCTGCGATTTTCACCGCGCCGGCTGGGCGAAACTGATGGGGCTGTAACAGCCCTTTTTTTATCGCCGTGTGAGTTAGTTATTTCTAATTAAATGAAGGGACAGAAGGAGGTTTTATCGTGAGAGGAGAGCGAATATTGCCCCGGCTGATGGAGTATGCCGGAAGCTACCGCCGCCTGACACGGGCTTCGTGGGTGTTGTCGGCGCTGTCGGCCCTGCTGGGGCTGGCGCCGTTCGTCTTCATCTGGAAGATCTGCGCCGAGGCGCTGGGCGGGGGCGCCTCGGCGGACATGGCCGCCTGGGGCTGGAAAGCAGTGGCCGCGGCGGCGCTGTCGCTGGTCGTCTCCATCCTCGGGCTGATGTGCTCGCATCTGGCGGCGTTCCGCGTGGCGGTCAACATGCGTATCCGCCTCATGCGCCACATCGCTGGGCTGCCGCTGGGCAGCGCCGAAAGCCTGGGCACCGGCAAGCTGCGCTCGATCGTCGCCGACTGTTCGGCGGCGACGGAGAACTATCTGGCCCACCAGCTGCCCGACGCCAGCGCGACGCTGGCTTCCACGGCGGGGCTGGGGGCGCTGATCCTGTTTTTCGATTGGCGGCTGGGGCTGCTCAGTCTGCTGCCGGCCTTTCTCGCGGCGCTGTCGATGCGCGCCATGGTGGGGCCCGACATGCAGCGGCAGATGGGCGATTATCAGAACGCCCTCAAGGACATGGAGAACGAGGCGGTCGAGTACATCCGCGGCATCCCCGTGGTGAAGACGTTCGGGCAGAGCGTGTTCTCCTTCAAGAGCTTCCGCGGCGCCATCGAACGCTACGAAAAGTGGGTCATCGGCTACACCAAAGCCATGCGCCCCCATATGATCCTCTTCACGGCGCTGGTGCAGTCGGCGTTCCTGTTCCTGATCGGCGGCGGCCTGTGGCTGGCGCACGGCGGCGTCACGCCGGGGCTGCTGAGCGACCTGGTCTTTTACGTCGTCGTCACGCCGGCCGTCGCCGTCAATTTTCAAAAAATCATGTACCTGGTCGAGAACCGCATGACCGTGACCGACGCGCTGCGCCGCGTGGACGGCGTGCTGGCCTTAAAACCCCTGTCTCAGCCGGAGCACGGCGAGCATCCGCACGACGCCTCGGTGACGCTGGAAAACGTGAGCTTCAGCTACGCTCCCGGCAAAAAGGCCGTCGACGGTCTGTCGCTGCGCATCGAAGCGGGAATGCGGGCGGCGCTGGCAGGACCGTCGGGCAGCGGCAAGAGCACGCTGACGCAGTTGATCGCGCGTTTCTTCGACCCGCAGGAAGGACGCGTGCTGATCGGCGGCGTCGACGTCCGTAACATTGCCAAGAAGGAGCTGACGGACTTCGTCTCGTTCGTATTTCAGGACAGCCGCCTGATCAAGGCGTCGATTTTCGACAACGTACGCCTCGGCCGTCCCGCGGCTTCGCGTGAAGAAGTGTTCGCCGCGCTCGAGGCGGCGCAGTGCGACGACATTCTCGCCAAGCTGCCGCGAGGCGCCGACACCGAGATCGGCGCGAAGGGCGTCTATCTTTCCGGTGGCGAGATGCAGCGACTGGCCATCGCGCGGGCCATGCTCAAGGGCGCACCCATCCTCATCCTCGACGAGGCCACGGCTTTCGCCGATCCCGACAACGAGTCCCGCATCCAGGCGGCGCTGTCGCGGCTGTCGCAGGGCAAGACCGTGATCATGATCGCCCACCGGCTGAGCAGCGTGAAGCGCGCCGATCTCGTCTGCGTGCTCGAGAACGGAAAGATTGTCGAGCAGGGGGCTTTCGGCCAGCTTGCAGAACGCGGCGGGCTGTTCACGCGCATGTGGCGCGACTCGCTGCGCGCCGCCAGCTGGAAAGTAGCGAAGGAGGCGCGCTCATGCTGATGGAAAAATTACAGCGCCGTTTCGCCCTTTCCGAACGGGGAGCGCGTGCGTTCGTCGGAGCCTGTCTGGCGCAGACGCTTCAGAACATCTCCTTCATGGCCCCCGCCGGGCTGCTTTTCGCCTTCGTGCGCGACCTTGCCGCCGGGATCGCCGCGGAGCGGGCTCTGTTCTACGCGCTCGCCTGCGCGGGCTGTCTGCTTTTTATCGCCGCCGCCACGAGATTGCAGTACGACGGCACCTATCTCTCCACCTATGTGGAATCGGGCGTGCGCCGTACCGCTCTGGCCGAAAAACTGCGCCGCCTGCCTCTGTCCTTCTTCGGACGGAAGGATCTGGCCGATCTTTCCAGCTCGATCATGAACGACTGCGCCGTGCTCGAAAAGAGCCAGTCCCATTATCTGCCGGCGCTGGCCGGGGCGATGCTGTCGGCTGCCGTCGTCTCGGCGGGGCTGTGCGCCTTCGACTGGCGCATGGCGCTGGCCGTCCTCTGGGTGCTGCCGCCGGCCTTCGCCGTCGTCGCCTTTTCCGCGCGGGGCCAGCAGGCGCTCGACCGCAAGTCCATGGCGGCGAAAATGGCCTGCGCCGACGGCATTCAGGAATGTCTGGAATGCCTGCGCGATCTCAAGTCGAACAACGCCGAAGACGCCTATCTCGACGGTCTCGACGAAAAAATCAGGGCGGTCGAGCGTCGCGCCGTCGTCTCCGAATCTCTGATCGCCTGCTTCGTGACGCTGGCCACGCTGCTGCTGCGGCTGGGCGTCGCCTCTACGGCGCTGACCGGCGCGCTGCTGATGGAAAAAGGGGCGCTCGATCCGCTCGTGTTCTTTTTGTTCCTCATGACAGCTTCGAGAATCTACGCGCCGCTCGAAGGCGCGCTGCAGAACCTTGTAGCGGCGATCGCCACGCGCACGAACATCGACCGCATGAACGAGATCCTCGACGGTCCCGTACAAGACGGCCGCGAGCGGATGAACGCCCGCGGCTGCGACGTCGTCTTCGAGCACGTCGATTTCGCCTACGAAAGCGGCGTGTCCGTGCTGAAAGACGTGAGTTTCACCGCCCGTCAGGGCGAAGTGACGGCCCTCGTCGGCCCCTCGGGCGGCGGCAAAACCACGGCCACGAGGCTGGCCGCGCGCTTCTGGGACGCGACGACGGGACGGATCACCGTGGGCGGCGAAAACGTGGCGGAGATCGCGCCGGAAACGTTGCTTTCGCTTTTCTCGATCGTCTTCCAGGACGTGACGCTGTTCAACAACACCGTCATGGAAAACATCCGCATCGGCCGCCGCGGCGCCGGCGACGACGAGGTGATCGCGGCGGGGCGGCTGGCCTGCTGCGACGAGTTCGTGGACAAGCTGCCCGACGGCTGGCACACCATGATCGGCGAAAACGGGCGCGAGCTGTCGGGCGGCGAGCGCCAGCGCATCTCCATCGCCCGTGCCATCCTCAAAGACGCGCCGATCGTCCTGCTCGACGAGGCGACCGCCGCGCTGGACGTGGAGAACGAATCTCAGATCCAGGCCGCCCTGTCGCGGCTGATCCGCGACAAGACCGTGCTCGTCATCGCCCACCGCCTGCGCACCGTCGCCAACGCCGACAAGATCGTCGTGCTCTCCGACGGCGCCGTCGCCGAACAGGGTGCTCCCGCCGAGCTGCTGCAGCGCGGCGGTCCGTTCGCGCGCATGGCCCGCCTGCAAACCGAAAGCCAGAACTGGGGGCTGTAGGCAGAAACTCCGACGAAGAAGCGCGAATGCGCAGAAAAACAGCAAGAGGCCGCCTCAATCGAGTTTTGAGGCGGCCTCTTGTGGTGCGGTCATATTCCGTTCATATTATACTATTTCTTGATCAAAAAGCCGAATACGAGGGCGCTGCGAGGGAGATTCACAAAGCGAGCTGTGCAGACTGTGCAGCAGTCGAGATAGTTCTGAGCGACTGAACTCCCTCGCAGCGCCCAGAAAACTATGTTAATACTTTCTATCAAGAATTAGTATAAAAAGCATAATTGAAAATGCCGCGCTGGCGCGCGACCGTGTCGCAAAAAGCATGCGGGGCGCTATCTGATGCAGTTTTCGAGGCATCCTCGGCGCTATAAAAAGGCAAGAACCTTTGCTTTTTCAACAAGAACGGGCGTCAACCAAATCCATGAAAACGGCCTTATCCAGGCAAGTTTGCTGGAATGAAATGCTCAACGCTCATGAGGACGGGATCCTCAATGACTTTAACGTCCGCCGCAGCAATGGTCTGGGTGGACTTCAGCGTTTTCGGCATCGACGAGGTCTACAACCAGCAACGCCTGAACGACATCAACCGATCCGGGGCCAAGACCGTCCTGACCCATGTGGGCTTGACGTCGGAGTTTCGTATCAAGGGCCAACTGGGGGCTGCCTGATCGAGCTTCAGGGGACGGTCCCGGAGGCCTGCAAGGACGAGCGTTGCTATCTGATGAACCTCTCCGAGCTTTCCCCGGCGGGCCCATCCCGACGTCCTGATGAGCGCGGACCTGAAGCGGCGGCGGGAGTGTTGCACGGCCCCGTGGCGCGTCCCCCTCCGACTGAGGCTGGGGCCTTGCGAGCGCGGCGGGGGTGCCCGTTTGGCGCGTATGGCGGATGGGGCGATGAGGCCGTCCCACGAGTTTGCCCAACGCAGGAGCTCCGTCCCGGACCGTCTCTGAATGGACAGCGGCAGCTGTCCGTTCCTGGGACAGCTGCCGCAAACCGGTGCCGGTCAATGCCTTGGCGCCCGTTGGCCCGTCAGCAGTAGAGCTCCATCGGATACGTCAGGTAGGCGATCTCGTCCAGCTGGTCGGCCGTGACGTACCCCGACGGCGCGCGCAGCAGCGAGGGGATGCGGTTGACGATCGTCGCGCAGGTGTGCTCAACGGTGGCCGGCTTGACGACGTGAAACTCCACGTTCGGCTCGCCGGTGATCTTCCAGTCGCACATGTCGCCGTCCTCCGGTCCATAGACCTTGCCGATGGTTTCCTCCTCCACGGTGATTCCCTGCATCGTCTCGGCCGTGACGACGGCGGACATCCCAATGCACCGGCCGGCCTTGATGTCCTTGCCCATCGTGCTGCTGTGGAGGTCCTTGTCCGCGGTGTAGGGGACGTGCTTCTGGGTGATGGACTTGATCGTCAGCCCCAGCTTGTTGCAGAGCGCCTCTGTCGCGTTCCATGCGTAGGAGGGCTCGAATTCCGCCGGATGCGCGATCCTGGCCTCAAATTCCTCAGGTGTGAGGTCGCAGCCGTGCGCCTTCGCCAGCGCCATGCCGTATTCGTCCACGTTGTAGCTGTAGGCGCCCTTGATCTTCGTGATCTTGTTACAGCCACCGGCCACCATGGCGACCATGTTGATCCAGAAGATGTCCTGCATCCCGGCGCCGGTGATGGTGCAGGAGTTCTCCTTGGCGAGGGCATCCAGACGGTTGATCTGCGCCGCGGAGGTGTTCCATGGATAGATGGCCTCTTCGCAGGTGGTGATCACGTTGATGCCGCGGGACACGCACTTTTCCACGTGGTCGTAGATGTCCTTGATGAAGCTGAAGAGCGTGACGATGGCCACGTCCGCGTCGCACTCATCCAACACCTTATTTGCGTCGTTGGAGATGAGGACGCCCGTCTTGACGCCGAGCTCCGCCCAATCACCGACGTCCATCCCGATGATCTTCGGATTGACGTCGATGGCGCCGACGATCTGGGCGCCGTGCTCGTAAGCGTACCGAAGGGTCTGCTTGCTCATCTTGCCGCACCCATATTGAACGACTTTGACCTTTTTCATAGCGACTCCGCCTCCTGATTTGGAATGATTTTAAATAACCTACCCGCGAGAAGTTGTTCCAGGATCTCTGGACGAGTAAATCATAAACCCTGATGCAGGATGAGAGTCAAGCCTCTTTACGAAAAAAAACCCTCCGTCTCCTCCGCGGGGACGGCGAGACGGGTACGCCCTCGGCTTCAGGGCGCCTTGGGCGTTCCGGACGCGCCAGTCCCGCGGGGCCGCTTCTCCCTGCGGAAGAAGATGGGGACCTGGAGCCGCAGGAACATGTTTCGGCTGCGTTCGTTGAAGACGTTGAACTCCGTCAGCACTTCGCAGATATAGTCCCCACAGATCGAATAGCGCCGTTCCCGGCAGTGGGCCAGCAGCTGCTTCGCGTAGGGAACCTCCTGGTCGTAGGCGTCGGCATAGATGCAGGCGTACATTCCGCTGTCGAGCGTGGCGACGTCCTGCTGTCTCTTTCGGAGGCTTGCGTCTGCGAAGATGAAGACCCGGTCGGGGCGAAAGTTGAGGCGCAGGAAGTCTGCCTGCTTCACCGAGGTCCCGACGTTGTAGGAGTGGATCTGCGAGAAGTTGCGGTCGATCAGGGACATGCGGAGCTCCGCGAGGACCTTCTCGTAGCCTGCGATGCCCGTCTCATAAAAATTTTCTCCGCAGGGGATTCCCCAAACGTAGCGCTGGTCGATATATTCCAGCGAGGTTGTGCCGGTGTCCGGCGACTTGCGGTAGCGCTCGATGCTGGCGATCGCGCGCGCCACGGAGGCGTGCCGGTCCTTCAGCTCCCTGTACTGCCGATAAATCTGCTCGTTTTTTTCCGACAGGATCTCCTCGATTAGCGTTATGTCCTCCTTGTCGAGGACGTCCTGGATCTCCGCCAGGCTCATGCCCAGTTCCTTCATGTAGGCGATCATGTCGAGCCGCGCGTTCTGCTGGATGTCGTAATACCGATAGCCGGAGATCGGATCGATGAAGGCCGGCTTCAAGAGGCCCATTCGGTCGTACAGCCTGAGCGTGGCGACCGTCACGTGATTGATCCTGGCCATCCTGCCGATCGGCAGAAGATTCGCCTTCATTTTGCCCTCCTTTCGGTCCCGTCTTTCAATACTTTTACGACGGCCTGAGCACGATTTGTCCGCTTCCCCTGCGTGACGAGGGATCGTCCCGAAGGTCGGTCCATCCGACCCAAACGTCGCCGGCGGCTATTTGCCAGACGGTTTTTTCTTCTTTTGAAAAGGCAAGACAGCCTCAAAACCCCTAGGCAATGTTTCCGAGGTGGAAGTATTGTGGCCATGTGGAAGCACTCGGTTCAAAGTCTCGTCAAACCGCTGGGTTTGCTTCAGTTGATTGTAGAACGGGAAGCCCCGGACGTAATTCTCGTTGTCGTCCGCAACGGTTTTCCTGGGAGTGCTTCGACTTTCAATCTGGAGCAGGAAGTCTTCTTTCCATTTGTCCTGTGCTATCAGGTGCTCGCCCTTCGGTTCAACAAGAATCCGGTCTTGTTCCATGCCGGCGCTGTTCCGCCGGCCAGGGGACGTCGGGGAGCTCGGCTCAAAGCGTTCGCCGCTGTCAAACGAGTACAGCATAAGCTGGCGTTCGTTGCGGACGAGGTATACCGATTCGTATTCGCGCTTCAAGGCCTCCACGTAAGAAGCAAAGTGTGCCACAAACGCTTTCTCCTCTGATGAAGCCCGTGGCGAGGACACGCTCAAGGAGAACGATCAGGTCGGCATCGGACTTGGCGGCAACAACTCCATCAGCGAAATGTTGATTGCACTCAGCTAACTCGCAATAGACAAACGAACCGCTACCTTGCCAGTCGACTGCGTTTGAGATGCCACCTTTCTCGCCCTGAATAACCTTCTTTAGGCGTTCAATCGACACGCTTTCGATGTAATCCGTCTGCTCGATGCCAATATAACGACGCCCCATTCTGTGTGCAACAGCACAAGTGGTTCCAGAGCCAAGATGAAAATCAAGGACTATATCTCCTTCTTCTGTTGCGACCTCAATGATTGCTTTGATCAGGTGTTCAGGTTTTGCATATCCGAACTCCTCACGGCCGAACATCTATTTGGAAGTCGGAAATGGCAGCCGATAGTTTGCCTGCGGCATCGTCCCCGCTTTTGAATTTTCGCATGTAAGGTTTCCCGATGTTTAGGAAATCGTAATCACCTGGAAAAACGATTGCGCCTTTCTGATAATAGAAGTCGAATGTATCCCGTGTCGGAGCCCATGTCCGCTTTTCGTTGGCAGGATACCCCGTGCCGTTCTTGGGGTTGATCATGGTGAAGTATGAATTCGGCCGTTCCGCTGCTGTTCGCGTTGAGGTCGCATCGGCCAGTCTCCAAGGTCGTCCCGGGCATATCCCCGCGTAAGCGGGGTTTTGGCGTGGCGTCAGCCGCTACAAATGCCATGTGCCGGTTCATCCCCGCGTAGGTGAGGTTTTGAAGGCTGCAGTCTCTTCATGAGGCCGCGCCCTGTTCTATTATTCGATTCCGAGGACCTGGCGGTGAGAACCGAGGCGTTCGAGGCGGAGGATTTTCAATTCACCGTCGATCTTCTGGTACAGCAGCAGAAAGTCGACGCGCACGTGGCATTCGCGATATCCGCTGAGATTGCGTTGCAGTTCGTGGTCTTGATATTTCTCGTCCAAGGGGACATCGTTCGCAAGATTGTTGATGATCGCCAGCAGCTCGGTATCGAAGACTTCGCAGTAGCGTCCTTTCTTTTCGCGTTTAACGTCGCGTTTGAAAGCGGAAGAGTGCTTAATCGTCCGCATGGAACATTGCCCTCAGTCCGTCCATTGTGATCTTCGTCAGTTTGCCTTCTTCGGCTTCTCTCATGGCTTCGAGGGTCTCTCTGGGCAAGTTGTAGTCGGGCTGAAAGGGCAGGCCGCCAGATTGAACGGTCTGTTTGTAAAAGAGTCGGATGGCCTGGCTGGTGGAAAGGCCGATCTCGGAGAAGATTGCTTCAGCTTGATGTTTCAAATTCGAATCGATGCGTGTGTTGATGGTCGCGGTCGACATTTTTTATCAGCTCCTTTTTTGTAATGCAATTATAAAGCTATATGCATTATATGTCAAAAATCGGAAAGCGAGGTGATCCACTATGGCGAAACGGAAGCTGACGCTGAAGCTGGCTCGATTTGTAAGCGAATACCTGGTTGCCTGAACGCCATGGCGGCGGGCAAGCGGGGGAGGATACAGCGAAAAGACGGCGGAGTATGCGCTTGGCAATCTAAAAACGATCGTCAAGCGCCGCATGTCGTCCGATAGGGGCATGCCCGCGTAGGCAGGGTTTTGTCTGGAACGCCTGTGTGAAATGCTGATCAAGAAGGTTCATCCCCGCATGGGGGTGGCCATGGTGTTCCACTCGCGCAGGTTCATGCGGTTCGCCTTGAGCACGATGTTCTCGGTGACGGTGCGCGACCAAGGGCCGATCAGCCTGCCGTACTGCCGCAGCTGGTCGATAACCGTCGTCTCGCGCTGTCCGGCCGCGGTCATGCGCCGGATCTCCTGCGCGACCTGCCGCAGGCGCCGCCGGAACTCCGACTCGAGCGCGCGATGCTCGAAACGACGACTGTCTTTGCTCCACCACCTCACCTCCTCAATGGGTACGAAAAAAGCGGCTCCGGCCGATGCCGGAGTCGCTTGTATTGAGTTGCTTATTCTTCTTCCGCAGCAGGATCAGGGTCGCCAAAGAGCCAGAGCTCCACTTCTTCGGGGTCGGTCACATGGTTCTTTTCGATGTGGTCGACCAGCTCTTCCGTGAGCTCTTCATCAAAGCAGGTCAAGCCGACAAGTACCCTAAAATCCTTGTCTTTCGGCGCGATCTCGTGGAGCAGTTTGATAAGGCGGTCTTCCGCAGGGGTGATCACTTCTTCAGGCATTGTCACCGGCCTCCAATCTGCCGATCATCTTCTCGTTTCCAGCTATAGGCATTTTAGCATGGATGGAGTATTTATTGAAGCCGTTGTTTTTGAAGCGGTAGGGTTCATCCCCGCGTGAGCGGGGTTTTGTCGTAATCCGCTTTTTTCTGCGCCTCGATCTCGGGTTCATCCCCGCGTGAGCGGGGTTTTGATCCCATAAGCCGACGAAAGGAATATAAATAAGGGTTCATCCCCGCGTGAGCGGGGTTTTGTCGTCCTGTTGTGCGCTGTTTAGGTCGGCTTAAATTTTCACTTGCAACGTTCTTTATCAACATTGACATTACACAATAGGTTTAGCAGCTCGATATCTGAACAGTTACTATTAGTCATCTGAAGAATGAACAAGGCTATTTTATCAGAATATTCGCACTTGTTATAACGCGACCTCTTGGAATTGTTTCCTTTGTTCCTCTGTTTCCCTGTCGCTGAGGCGGCTCAGGAGGACTCCGTCACAGTCAAGAACGATTCGTGCAGGCAATCCAAGACATTCTATGCCTTGCCCGCCAGGTCGGGATGAATCGCTCCATATAAGCATAATGGAACTATTTAGATCCTGTTGTTCGTTGTACCACTTTTCGATGACCTGCCATATTCTCTGGCGGATTCCCGCCGACATCTTGGGGTGACTGTATACGCCCGGAGCCAGTTCCAGCATGCAAGAAGCGAGAAAACCGCGATATTTCATGGGAACGTTGTTAGTGATCACGACGGTCATCGGCATTTACGTTTCCTCGTCTTCATCGCTCAAAACTGTCTTAATGGTTTCGATCATCTGATGGATAAAATGTTCTCTGGCAAAAACGCTTCCCGCCAATTTTCTCACATGCCGTTCGATGCCGGTAGCCGGCTCTTCCTGACTGCGCTTCAATCCCTTGAAAGCGATGGGGATCGTAACGCTCATGCGAAAAATATCGGCGATATCGAGACCGAACGCGTCGTAAGCGGCTTCATGAATGAAACCAAGCTGCGGAATGGTCGCCGTCGCGGCGACAGCAATGCTTGCGGCCGCGTAAGCGGCTGTAGCGGCATGATTGATGGCGTTATTTATTTCGTCGTTCTTTTCGGGATTGGCCCGGTTGAATTTTCGCTGCCGCCAGGGGATTCCATATCGCTCGGCCAGCAATTTATAGCTCTGACGAACTCGCGTCCCCTCGATGCCGCGCAGTTCTTCCAGATTTGTGGTGGACAGTTTCTCGCCGAAACGCAGTTCGTACATTTTGAGAACGGTTCTCAAGCGTCCTTTTGACGACGCCCAGAGCGTGACTTGGCGGCGGGCCAGAGCGCTTCGGTCGGGACTGAGAGGAGGCGCCGTATACATGCGCACGCCTCCCTCGCCTATGGCGACGAGTCCCAGTCCATGACTGCCGGCAAGTCTGAACACATCGTGACTGACCGTAGTGCCCGGTCCCAGTAAAAGCATCGACACGGTCTGGTAAGGGATATCGTATGCTCCGGGCTCAAGGTTAGGACTGCCGGCCGAAAGGAAGCGAAGCGTTCCTTTTTCAACGAACAAGTTGCCTCGCTCAAGCCAGAGCAGTCCGTAACGATCCGCGTGAGGGACGTTGGCGCTCTCCAGGCCGAGTCTCACAAAGGCCACTTAACGAACCGCCTTCAAAAGCAGCATGCCAAAGCCAAAAGCGCAGTGGCGCCCTACGCCGTGACGGACAAGGCGTTCAAAGGCCTGAGGCTCGGTCACGCAGAGTTCGCCGACAAACGTTGTCTCGGGATAGCTGCGTCGTTCGGAATGAGTCGGCGCGCCGCAGTGGTCCTTCGCGCTCCGCGTGGTCAAATAGGAACTGCGGCTGCCGGTGATGACGACATCCCGCAGTTCCGCCGCGGGAACGAAACGGCGTTGAAGCCACTGACGATACGTTTCCTCGATCTCGCCTTTGTGGAGTTGGCGAAACTCATGGATCGTTCCGTCAAATGTGCCATTTCCCCTGGCTTCTTCACAGGCAAAGTAATTTTTCATCAGCCACACGTCGCTCTCCACTTTGCCGCGCCTTATGGTAGGACGGCAATAGACGCTGAAACGATAGCGGCTGCCTTTGCTCCACTGTTCAGGCATGACGCGGGAACAGATTTCCGGCAGATTAAAGACCGCGGGCAGCAACGAATCGGAACCTTCATCGGAGCGGAAATTTTCAAGACTCCGGCGCAGAAAAGTTTCGTCGGCCGGCGTATAACCGAGCACCCGCGATCGTTCGCTCTGAACGAGGAAGGGTTGCGGTCCCAGTTCTCCAAAAATCTTGCGGGTAGCCGCATGCACCAGGTAACCGGGATCATCGCCCAGACGACGCTGATGTCCCCAAATCGAAAGTGCCCGAAGGTTCAGATCGAGGCAGATCATATTAAGGCTCAACGGAAGTCCCCTCCTTTCCGCCGTCGACAGGGATCGCCGAGTGTTGCGCTGTCGTGTCGCGCCACACATAACGCCGTCCGCCGTGAGTGTTGGCAACCCAATTCCGGCAGTCGCAGCGTTCGATCACGTGAACGCTGTCGTCTCCGTGTACACTGAGGGCTTCGGCAGGCGTGAGCGGCCATTCGACGAGAACCTTATTCCGGGAGGCAGGCTCTCTTTTTGTCTGCGCGCCAAGAGGCGCTCGCGGCGTAATATGCATGATAGCGTCTTTTAAACTGTCAGTATGGATGATTTCGTGTCCTTCCGGTTCGAAACAGATCGGCTGTGACGGCGGACAGCCAATGCGGCCGATAAACAGGGGACGGGCCGGATGACGCAGGGCGTCGCGAATTTCTTCCAGCGCAGGGGCTTCGTCCGCTGGATCAAGGGCGATCAAAACGGTGACCGCGGCGTCGGCCCGGTAATGACGGTAGCGCTGGACCGTAAATTCCCCTTTGGAACCGCCGCCGCGTTCGGCCACGATGCCGTCCGTACGCCAGAGCGAGTCTTCACTGCTCAGACGCGCCGTCTGGTAGTCCCGCAAAGGAACGCCTGTCCGATCTTCGCGCGAGGCAAGACGCAGACGCTCCTGAAGGCGCTGGAGTTTTTCGACATCCTGAAAAGTCCACCCCAGGGCGTTGGCGATCAAGCCTGTCATCTCCGACAGGCCGGGCAGGAGATCCGTCGGCCTGATCTCGTCGACGGCGACGTCGCCAAAAGCCATCAATGGACCCCGCAGGCGCAGGATCAGCGCGTCCATTTTTTAAAGCTCCAGAGAGACGACCGCGCGCTCTAGGCTCTCGCCCATTCGATCGAGAGAAGAGTTCTCGCCTCGGGGGATGCTGACGTCGTACATGGAAGCAATCCAGCGCCGCTCGTCGCTTCCGTACATTTCATCGCTCTTCCCGACGTAGTCCTCCAGTTGACGCAGCGCCTGAGCGCGCATGTCTCCGCGGAGCGGGACAGGCAGATAAAAAGCGTCGGCCAGCGTGTGGGGCTGGCTCTCGCCGGCTTCGGCCATGACAAACCAGGGACGGGCATAAGGCGCGGTCGACCCCAGCTTAGCGCCGGGCGTCACGGTGGCGATCAGATGCAACAGATGTTTGACCAGACGTCCCGCCACATCCCGCTGCGCTGTCTGCCATTGCTTGGACGGACAGCCTTCGATATTCGAAACCAGCTGAGGAACGTCAACGACGACATAATTGTAAAAGATCCCGCTGGTCAGTTCGGCCGCGTTGATATGGGCGGAACCGGAATTGTTCAGGTCGTCGACGGCCGTGAAATAATCCGTCTCGGACTCCTCGGCGTGGACGGTAAAGGCGTGCGCCACATGGACGGCCGCGGAAACGCGGGCGTCGGTATCGCCGGAAATAAAGCGTCCGAACATGGCGGCGTCAAGGCCAGCGCCGCATTTCAACGCTTGAAAATCTTTTTTGTGTTTTTTGAACCATTCGCCCGTTTTTTTGCCAACATCCGCGGCGCTGCCGTCGGCGGAGGCCATTTCGCGAACGATCTTGGACAAAAACTGGATCTCCGGGTGTCCCAGCACGACCAGTTCGCTCCGTTCCGCGCTCAGCTGGGCGTCGATGCTCGGATTCAGAGCGTCGGCATCGTCTTTAGCAGTTTTCTTGTTTTTAGCGGCCGCTTCGGTGCCCTTCGCACCGTAAAGCTCGCTCTGCAGCGCCTGAGACGCGGCGACGACTTTCTCCGCATCAAGACCTTCCTTTTCGATCAGCGGCTTCTCGATTTTCTCGGGGAAAATCCTGCGGGAACGGATCGATGTGGCGATGTCCTTGTCCACATTCTGCAGGCTCCACAGCCCGTCGGCCATGCGCCAGTGACGTTTCAGGCACTGAGAACTCACGCGGGTCCGGCTGACGCCGCCAAAGGGGATCCTCTTGGAAAGGCCGGAGTCGTCGCGGTTCAGCAGCGAAGCGGGATAGGTCGTCAGCGTCGAGATCTGGATGAAGCGGGGCAGCATTGTCATTCTGATTCATTCTCCTTCACGATCGATTCGCCGTTTTCTCCGGCGGTGTTTCGAGACTTCCACAGCGCAAGATAAAAAGATTTGGTCAATGCCGAGCGCACTTTCGAGCGCTCGTTTTCTTCCGACGCTACGCAGAGGCACGCCAGAGCCGTCCACGAAAAGGTACAGCCTTTCGAACTCGCCAGTTTCAGCAGGTAACGGAGCAGGTCGAAAAAACGGTCGCCTTCCGCCCGCATCAGCAGGTCGAATCGCCGTGTCAGCGCGTCGCCGGCGTCTTCCATGCTGCCCAGGGCTGCGCCGAAATCGTCTCGCGCGCCGCGGCAATTTTGCGCCGTCATGGCCATGCCCTGAAAGACGGCGCCCCAGGCTTTCTCCGCGCCCTCGTCCAGGGAGTTTCCCGCATCGCCGAGGATATCGTACTCGCAGAGCAGTCTCCAGAACACGGGGGGACGGGTATCGTCTTTCGTCGGGTTCATGCGGCGAAGTTCGGCTCGCTCGCCTCGAGTCAGCGTGTAACCTTTCTTCTGCTCTTCCTCGGGCGTCGGCGCCATGCGCATAAGGAGCTCGCCGGTTCTTTCAAAGAACTTCTCGTATCGTGACATCACATGAAACGCGTTTTTCTCCGCGGGCATTTATCCTTCCTCCTCTTCGGCGGTTTTCAGGTAAATCGCAAGCAGGCGGTCTAACGTAAGCTCGCTGAGCGCCCGGGCTTTTACGGATTGGCTGACGCTGCCGGGCAGCGACGAGACGCCGATTTCATAGTACTTTCGAACCAGTTGCCGCAGACACGTCTTCCATGGAACGAGCCAGCTCTCGTCGGTAATCTCGCCGTCTGTCATGCGGGAACACGTATCCCAGAGGTACCGGAAAAACAGCGTTTCGACCTCGTCTTCCATTTTGTTCTTGACGACAGGGATCCAGTTTTTTACGGCAGACGAATTCCAGTCGATCGCCCTGTTGCCATCGGCGCTTTTCCCGCACTGCATGAATCGCGCCAGAGCCACTCCCAGAACGGTGTTTTTAGCCGTTTTCACCAGGTTGATCATGGCGCCGGCAGCGCGCCACAAGGTAAATTTATCGCTCACACCGGCGACGCTCACCGGGATCAGCCGTTCCTCGTAACCCTCCGTCTTTCCCTGCCCTTTCCTGAGAGCGCTGCACCATGCCTGCGTTGCCACGGGATCGTCGATTCCTCTGTGATAGCGCAACAGCAGCGGTTTCTGCATTCCCTCGGCTTCGGCAAGGATCTTGGCGAGGTTGGCGTAGTTCAGATTCGAACCGAAAACATGGCTGCCTTGTTTATCGAAAACGACCGGTTCCCACGGGTCGCGGAGGTTGCCGCCCGTTTTCTCGATGTCCACGCGGGCGCACGCCGAAGCCGCTTTTTTCACGCTCACCGAATTTCCGGAACGCACCGCGCGGACGCGGCGGCAGATTTCGATGAAGAGCGGATGAAGGTCGCGCAGCGCGGAGGACGTTTTCCCGTTCCACGGCTCCAGCCACAAGAGCCGCGTTTCTTTTTCGCTGCGGCAAAAGGCGTAAAGTTCCCAGTCGGGGGGGCAGTTCAGAATGACGCGGGCGTCCCGGCCCCATCTCGCTCCAGGCGAAGAACTGCTCTGCAACGTCAGAATCGGGCGAATGGACCACCCGCCGTTCTGGCGAGCCACCCCATAATTCCCTCTTCCCAAAAAACCGCTGTTCGTCTGCAGCGAGATCAGCGCGAAGATCCATTCCTCCGCAGAGGGGTGCTTCATAACGCCGGATTTGACGTCAAAGTTCTTGGCGGATATCAGCAGGTCAAGATCGTCGGGGAACTGCGCCTCGCCTCTGTAATCGGCGAAGTCCCCGTCCGGCGCGGGGACCTGCATAAACGCGGGTTTGTTCAGATCGTCCGTGACAAGGCACCACGGTTCGTCGAGCGGAAATTTTCGCGAATAGTCCGGCACGACGCCACGGATCATGTCCCGCCATTCGTCGGGAGAATGGCGCCCCAGCATCGCCCACGGCTTTTTGGGATCGGGCGGCGGCAGGTTTTCAACCTGCCCGGCCGTCTCTAGGGCATGACAGCCAAGCTGCACAAGCCATACGTGGAACGGGGCCGCCTGATGAGGCAGCAGCGCCGGGAACGCGGCGACCTCGTTCCGTTCGAGCGCGGAGAAAAGTTCCGGCAGGGAAAAACGCCGCATGGCGCCCTGTGGGTTTTCGACGCTCAACCATCGCTCTGTCAAAAGGTTGTTCTCCACGTTTTCACTTCCTTACTAAAACACTGTTTGTTTTTTTGTATCTGACGTAAAGCTTATATGGTAATTATAAATTTGTCAAGCGCTTTTTTCCGTTTTTACAAAAAACGCGACAAATCATTTATAATGGATCCAGCTTCGCCACGCGGGGATGTACCCAGTGTATTAGTTGTTTAAAGACAAATCCCCGCGCGAAGCGTCGGCTGAACGCTCTCCTTCCGCAGGGAAGGATCGTTTCGAGACAACGGCGCCGTAGGGAACTGAAAACTTTTGCGCGTTTTCAGTCCCCTGCGGCGCCGTCATTCTTCGTCTCTTTCATCGAGATCGAACTGTGAGAGCAGTCCCTCGGAATCATAGTAATACTTCCGGCTGCCGAGCGCGAAAGACAGCAGACCGCCTTCCGGCCTCGGTTCCACCAGATACGTGCCGTCTTCTTTTTTCTTCTGCGCTTCCAGCGCGGCAGCGTCGGTCCCCAAGAGCCAGGCGGGGATCGAAAAACTTTTCAGTTTCTCCCCTTTCAGCGGACTGGCAACCGACTTGTCGCATTTCACGGAGAGATCCATCACGCCCAAACGGGTTGCAATGCGTTCCATTTCTTTGCCACAGGCGATCTTGACGTCCTTGAACGCCTCGTCCCATCTCAGCCGAGCCGTCCTGGCGATCCAGCCCTGAGCCAGTTTGAGGCCCTCGACTTCGTTCAGCGCGCGCTGCCATTTTTCAGCGCCCAACCCGTTCACCAGACGCCGCAATGCCTCGGGATGAGTGCTCTGCTCCACAAAAAAGCGATTTTGCTCCGGAAGGTTCCACATCTCGTTTTCTTCGAGCAGACGCCAGGTCGCCGCCAGCGAAGGCAGATTGACATAAGCCCGCTCGGTTCCGTAGCCGTACGAGCGTGCTTCTGCGCCGAGCAACCAGCCGCAGTCCGCATCCGGCAGCAGGACGACGCAGCGCGGCCGTTCAAAGCCCGCGGGCCGCCGGCGCTGGTGCCGGAAAAGACGCCCGATCCGCTGCAGCATCACGTCGGCGGGACACAGATCGGTGATGATCAGGTCGAAATCCACGTCCAGCGACTGTTCCAGCGTCTGCGTCGCCACCAGAACGCAGCAGTCGCGCAGCTGATCCGGCGGCACGGCTTCTTTGCCGAAACGGCGCCCGACCTCGCGATCGAGCAGCCGCCGGTCCTCGGGAGCGTAACGGCTGTGATGGAGCGTCGGGATTTCGTTGACGCTGAAAATCTTTTCCGCCGGCAGAATTTTCCGCAGCGCGCGGAAGGTTCTCCGCGCCTGACGGACGCTGTTGCGTAGGATGAGGACGCAGGGGCCTTTTTCATCGAAGGGGGCAAGGTTCTGTGTCGCCAGCTGCGCGACGGCCTGCGGATCCTGCTGGATCGGTTCGCGCTGCATGCGCACGCTTTTGCCTCGCGACGGGGAAGCCGCCGTCAAAGGCGGTTCCGCAGAAGACGTCAGCAGCGGATAGGGAACTTTCACAGCCTCCGTCAGCGGCAGACGCTCCGTTTCCGTCTGTTCCGGCCGCTGCGGCCCATTTTCGTTCCACACCTTAAGGTAGCGCTCGGTGCTTTCGGAACCCAGCGTTGCCGACATCAGCAGCACATGACCGCCGACGCGGCGAAACAGTTCGATGAGCCCGCAGATCAGGGCGCTCATGTAGGCGTCGCTGGAGTGGACCTCGTCGACGACCAGCAACGAACGCTGAAGAGCCGCCGCCCGCATGTGGGCATGAGGGACTCGCAGCCCCGCCAGCAGCGCCTGATCGATGGTGCCGGAAGCGATCGGAGATGCGAGAAAGCGCTTGGGCTGTTCGGCGTACCAGCCGACGGCCCGGTCGTTCACTTCCCGCCAGTCCACTTCAAAACGCCCGACGCGAAGCCCTTCACGGTCATTAACCCGCAGATAACCAGGCACGGCCAGCGTCACGGGGATCTGTTCCTGTCCGAAGGATGAGGCGGAAAACTTCACCATGCGCTCAAAAAGCTGCGTGGCGGCAAAGCGCAGCGGATTGGCAAAATACAGGCCGTCCACATATCCGGCCGCCAGGAGGCGGGTGTAGAGGCGCAGCGCCGCTTCGGTCTTGCCGCTGCCGGTCTCCGCCTCGAGGATATACAGGCCTCCGTCGGGAGACAGGACGAGCTTGTCGACCGCCTGCTGGATCCCGTTGGGAGAGAAACCGAATTGCGCGGCGAAATCGGGCGCCCGGTCGGGGCGTTTGTCGTCGAGCGTCCAAACAAGAGAAGCGAGGACTTTTTCCGCCTGACGGCGCGAATACGAAAGCGAATCTTCCTCTTCCGGCGACGGACGTTGCTCGCCGCGTGCGTCGCATTCTCCGCAATAGGGAAACAGACTGCGGTCGGAAGCGATCCAGTCGGCCAGCATCAGCGTCCCCGCAAAAAGATGCTGGAAGCAGGGCTCCTCCGGCAGCCCCCCGCTGGCGGCAAAAGCCGCCGGATACCAGAGTTTCGAAAGCGCCGCCAGCTCCCCGAGCGCCTTTTTGGGGTCGAGGTCAACGCCACGCTCCCAGCATTTCCTCGACGAGTTGTCCTGAGCCATGTCGCAGCGCTCCTGCGTGGGGACTGCCCCGTGATGGGCGAGGATCACCCACGTGAGGTAATCGTGCAGGATTCGCTTCTGGTCTTCGTTTTCCCAGAAATGCATCACGTCCAGCAACTCATTCCAGATCTTTCCCTTGTAGCGGATCGAAGAGAGATTGAACGCCGCGTCGATATGGTTGATCGACGTCTTCTTTTTCAGTTTTTCGATTTTTTCGCGATATTTCAGCTGAAATTTCGGCGAGATTTTCCCGTAATCGTGCCAAAGAGCCAAAACGCAGAGGCGTTCACGCAGCGTCTCCGACAGCGGCTGCCCGAGGACGCGCTGAAAGTGCCGCTGAAAAAGAGCTCCGTCCATGATCTGCTCGAAGACCGCGGCAACGTCGGTCAGATGGGCGACAAGCGGCTGTTTTCGGCCGCTTTCAACGTCAAACTTGCCCCAGATTTTATTCAGTTCCTGCAAAATCATCGCGTCAGCTCCCCGCACATAAAATTTAAAACATCTGGCAATACAAAGCTATTATAGTTCTTATTATCTAAAGAGACAAGCGGAGCGACCATTCGCCGGGAAAAGTCGGCGGGGTCAGGGACATTTCCCGGACAAGGAAGTGTCTGCCAGCGAAATTGAAAAGACGGAGAAGCCCTGTGAGAAATGACGTGATTCTCACAGGGCTTCTCCGTAAAAAAAGCGTTGTCCGGGGCGGACGAAACAGCTCACTTCCCGCCAGCCGTGACGTTTTTGATCACGCTGCAGCGGTCCAGGGCGAAAACGGCGTTGCGGACCTTGGTGCGGCGGTAAGCGCCCTCGATGATCAGCAGGTCGCCCTTGCTGCACTTGGCCAGGTCGCCGCGGTCGTCGGCGTCGAAATAGCAGAGGATCGACTCGCCGCCCTCTTTTTCGGACTGCAGAAGCACGGTGTACAGGTCGCCGGACACGCCCATGTCGCCCATTCGTCCCTGCACTTGCGTGAGCGCGTTTTCGTACTGGGCCTCGAAGCGGGCCACGTTGGCGCGGTAAGCTTCTATCATGACGTCGACTTTTTCGGCTTTCTTGGGCGAAGAAGACTGCGGCGAATTGGCGTCCGCCGCTTCGACGGGCGTCAGTTCGAGCGCGGGCTTGGGCAGCGGATCAGGCTGATCCAGCAAGCGGCTGGCTTCGGCCAACGCCTTTGCGGGCAACAGCGCCGCGGAGTTGGTCGTATCGAACCAATCGTCGGGATTGACGCGCAGACGGCGGATAATAGCGCCGTTGGCGTCGACGTAGCGGTCATAGCGGCGCTGATATCGAGTGCCATCGATGGAATAGCGCAGGCAGAAGTCGTTGTATCTCACGCCCGCCGCCTGATCGGCGGGAATATCCTGTTTCACCATCAGCGCGGAGAGTCGCTGGATCTCGCTCTCCGAGAGGATGCAACGGATCACGACGGAGATCATGCCGCTTTCGGCGTCTTTGGAGTATTCGCTGAGGTAGAAGTTGTTTCCCGCGCGGGTCGCATCGAGCAAAACCGGCTCGGCGGGCACGGCGGCGAAAAGCGCGGTGCAGCTCATGATAGACAGAAGCGTAAAGATCAGTTTCTTCATAGCTCACGGTCCTTTCAAATGGATTTGTGACGTGGTCAATTATAGCATGACGCGAACTAAGGGACAAAAAGAGCCCCGGCTGAAACCGGAGCTCAAAATGTTCTTCATCTGCCCGTCAGCAGGTCGAGGATGTCCTGACCGTAGCCGCGGCGTTTGGCGATATCCAGCGGCGTGCTGCGGACCGCCTCGCCGTTTTCCATGTCGCCTTCCCAGACTTCGCCTTCGAGCTCGATGTCGGCGCCGTTGGCGACCAGAAGTTTGATCAGGCGCGGGTCGGCCTTGGCGTTCAGCGCTTCGAGCAGCATGGAGCTGTTCTGATCGGCGATGTCGTTCACGCTCGCGCCCGCTTCGATCAGTTTCCGCGCCAGCGCGTCGCCGGGATAGGGCGTGACGGCGCAGGCGAGCAGGGCCGGATTGAGCTGCGTCTTGTTCTTGCTCATGCGTCCGACGAGTTTCATGTCGACTCCGCCGCCCTGCGCGCGGATGTAGTTGGCCAGCGCTCGAGGCTCGTTCTCGAGATCGGCACCGGAATCGAGCATCAGGCCGAGGATGCGCCCCGCGTCCCGGTCGGTACGATTCGCCACGACGGCGACGGCGTATCCTTCCAGCTCGTTGCCTTCGGAGTCGGTGTAGGGGATAAAGGCGTTGACGTCGGCGCCCTTTTTGATGGCGGCCGCGACGGCGCCGTAGGAACTCTTCGCCCAGTCCAGCGGCTTGCCGTCGCCGGCTCCGTTGTCGGAATCGCCGGCGGCAGGATTCTCGGGCGGCGCGTCGGGTTCGGCGCCGGCTTCCAGAAATTCCAGCGCGACGGAGTAAGCTCTGCCTGAGGTGAGCTGAGGCTTGGAAGTCTCCCATTTCTTCTTGTTCACGGGCACGTCGGCGATCAGCTCGCCGTCCTCGTCGAAATAGCGGTCGTACACGCGCTGAAACTTGCCGCCGCTTTCGTCGAAGCGGAAGCAGAATATATTATTGCTCAGCTTGCGGGCCCTGACGAACGGCACGCCCTGCTTTTTCGTCAGCCATTCGATCGTCTTCAGCTTTTCGGCGTCGCTGTAGTGCCCGTTGATAACCACCGTCATCCGCGCGCTGGAGTCGTTATAGTCGTATTCGTCGAGAAAAAACTCGGTGCCGCTCTTCGCCTTGACGAGCAAGACCGGTTCGTCGAGCACTTTCGCCGAGACGCCGCTGGCGCAGAACGCGCAGAAAAGAAACGCGAACAACAGTTTTTTCATAGAGAATCTTCCTTTCATTCTATACTGAATTAAGGTTATTTTAAAACATAGACGTTGAAATTGGAAGCCCCGCCTTTTTCGCATCCGCTACGATCCTCGGCAGACATAAGAATACCGCCGGCCTGGGGGGCAGACCGGCGGCATTCTTATGGGGTGTTTGTGTGTTGGAAGTGCTGTACTGCATTTCTGCCGGCATGCCACTGCGTTCCAGCGCATCTGGGGGGGAGACGCGATGGCGCACGAAAACTTTGCATGAGCAGCCAATTTTTTAAGGGGGAAGGCGGCCCGTCGCGCCCGCTGCCGAGCAGGCAAGAGAAAAGGGAAATCCGTAACATAAGCCGCCGGGGGGAGGCGGCGAACATCCAATGAAAGGAATAGGCTCAGAGCGACTTATGAACGAAACGGCACACCGCCGCAAAGCTTTCGTCGGAAATGACGTGCTCCACTTTGCAGGCGTCTTCCGCCGCGACTTCGCTGTCCACTCCAAGTTCTCTGAAAAAGGCCGAAAGCACCTTGTGACGATCGTAGATCCGATCGGCGATCTCCTTGCCCGCGGGGGTCAAGGTGATCAAACCGTCCTTGTCCATGAGAATGTAATTGTTCTCGCGCAGGCGCTTCATCGCCACGCTTACGCTCGGTTTCGTCACGTTCAGCTCCGTAGCGATGTCCACCGAACGAGCATAACCGAGCCGTTCGTGGAGCATCAAGATCTTTTCCAGATAATCCTCCGCAGACTGATGTATTTGCATGTCTACCCCTCGCTTTCATTCTTATAAGTCAGCTTATATGATGCCATTAAAGGGCGAGTTTTGCAAGTACCATCACTGCGAAAGAATATACAAAACCTTCCGGCGTCTGAAAAATTTTGCGGTTAGAGGGAAAAAACAGCTTCTTCTGAGAGAACACCGCAACGGTCACCCTTATGAAAAGGGGAAAACGCTTTTCTTTCTCAGTCGCTAAGCGAGCGCGCTTTTGAGAACGCCGCACCACGCTTCGATGCGCGCGTCGGTCAGTTCAGGCTGATTCTGCGAATCCAGCGCCAGGCCGACGAACTTTCCGTCCGTGGCGACCTCGGAGTCGATGCTGTCGTAGCCCTCGACCGGAGCTTCGCCGATCAGCGTCGCACCGGCGCCCGCGGCCGCTTCGCGCAGCTTGACGAGAGCGAGGCCGAACGTGTCGGCGAAACCCTCGTGATCGCCCGTGCCGAACACGGCGACCTTTTTACCCTTCAGATCCATGCCTTCAAGCTTGGGGAGGAATGCGTCCCAGTCGTCCTGAAGGTCGCCGGCGCCCCATGTGGAGGAACCGAGGATCAGAGCGTCGTATCCCGCCAGCTGCTCGGGAGAAACTTCCGCAACGTTCAGACAATCGGCCTGAAGGATCGACGCGATCTTCGACGCGGCTTCTTCCGTCATGCCCGTCGTGCTGCCGTAAACAACTGCTGTGGACATTTCTATAACCTCCTGCATGAGAAACTTTCATACTGTGTTAGATCACGCTAACTATTTTAGCCGGAAATCCCATTCTGTCAAGAGGTTATTTTAAAAATTCTTCAAGACCAGTTGCGGCAACATTTTAGAGAACATTTTCGAGGTTTCGGCCGCTCGGAAAAAACGACTTATCATTTTCCTTTCGCTGAAATTGACTCCGTCAAAGCCCGTTGACATCGCGTTCAAGTTCCTTTAGAATGCTCGTAATCGAATTAGTTTAAACTAATTATATAGAGCCGCGGCGGCTTGTCAGAGAAAGGAGCGACGGCGTATGGAAGTTTTCCGCCACCATATCTACGAATTCAAAAAAGGACTGAGAAATCTGATCCTCCATACAGCGCCTCTCAGCGACGTGCCGGAGATCGAACGCTCACTTCAGGCGCAAGGCATCGCCTATCGGATGACCTATCTGAAAAACGGACACGTCAACGTTTTTTTCGGCAGCCCGGACTGCATTCGCGTCCTCGAGATCATCGGCAAAAACAGTCTCTGCGACTTCACAAAAGAAGAAGATTTCATTCTCGGCATCATGCTCGGCTACGGGCGTCTCGAAGAGTGCCGGCGCTTCGTCTCTCTCAGCGCGCCGCAGGATGTAAAAAGCTGCGCTGCCGATTGACGCCGCGCGAGAACGATAACTCTAGAGTCATACAATAACTCTAGAGTCATGCACAAAATTATTTGCCCCCCAAGGCAAAATAAAAACATGCAGAGACTCCTCTGCTACTCGCGACATAAAAAATGATGCTGGAAGCTTCTCTTTCCAGCATCATTTTTATGTCTTTTCGAATGTCTGCTTCATAGCAGTTTTTCAGTAAAAGCTCAATGACCCTTCATACTAAAAAACGACTTAACTGTGAGCACTCAGCGCATCGAAGGAAGTCCAGCCGTGCGCCACTATCTCGCGAACTACGCTGTTTTGCGCAGCTCGCTTTGCGAATCTTCCTCCTGCAGCGTCTTTGAGTTTGACTTTCTAACAAAAACAGCATAAAAGCTAATCCGCGGATCCCAGCTGGATAATGACAGAGCGGATTTTCCAGAAGACTTGACATCAAGGATATACCGTCTTAAGATAACAGCGTTATATAACGCTGTTATCAACAGAGCAAAATGAAACAGGAATCAGCAACGCAGACGAAAATCATCGCGGCGCCAAGAACGGACTTTTAGGATAAAAAAACATGCCCGATAACCTCTCTTTCATCCGAATATTGAGGGAAATAAGGTACATTCGATGTCGGATCTGCACAAATCCAGAACCTTACCAAGAAAACATCCATAGATGTCGGAAGCTGGTCCACATCGTGAATAAGACGCCTGAGAGAACAAACTGAAAAATTATTTAACAATGGGGGAAAGAATATATGGCGTTCAACGAGAAAGTCCACGCTTACATAGCGGCAAAATACTACGTATATCTCACGCAGACCTTTGGAGAAAAAGGCCGGAAGGCTTTCGTCCACGCTACGCAGTATTACGCCGGGCAGCGCGGCCGGCGCATGGCGCAGCGTGCGATACGGGACGGTCAAGAACTCGATTTTGCGACCTACGCCCGCTACGGCGAGTGGGCGAGCAGCCAGGAAATGATCGACGAGGGCGGCGACGTCAAAGCCGAACTGAAACAGCTCGGCCCGGACGCGGCCATATTCATTTCGCGGTGTCCGTGGAACCGGCAGTTTAAGGAGATGGGACTCGACAAGACCGCCGGCGCCGAATATTGCAGGCATCTGGACGTTGCGATCGTAAACGGATTCAATCCTTATCTCGAATACAGGGTGCCGGAGACTTTGCAGACGAGCGATCATTGCGAGCATTATCTGAAAGGCGCCGATTACGCAGGGAAGCGGCTGGCGAAATCTCCCGAAAACCTGAGAGATTTCGAATTTCACTGCGCGCATTCTTATTGGGCGTACAATGAAGTGACTGCCGCGATCTTCAAAAGCGAGGGCGAGACGATAAACGCAAGAATTCTCGAAGACTTCGCGCAAGACTACGGAAAGGAAATGGCGGACGCCTTGCGCGCGTGGGAAAATACGAACTTCAACGTCTGCGACTGAGCGAAAAAAACACGCGCAATGCCGTAAAAAATGGGCTGCCGCGGCCGCAAAAACAAAATCGAATAACGGACGCGAAGGCTGTCTCGGGAATTGCTTGAGGCGGCCTTCGCGTCATTGTTGCAAACGGACTCTTTTTCTTCCGAATGAAATCAGCGCAAATTCTATGTTTTTTTCGCCGCGGGATCGACGTCCGCTTCCGCTTAGTGGAGAACACGTGGTTGAGCCGTATCCGGAACGACTTCCACCGACTGGATCACGGCCATGCCGCGCCAGACTTTTACGATCGCCCGCAGGCGGGACTGCCGCGCCGCTTCTTCGAGCGCGCGCCCGGCGTTCTCTTTGACGTAAAAACGTTTCAGCCAGTTCCCGTAGTCCATTTCCGCCGCCATCGAGCCGTCGGCGCGCTCGGCCAGATATTTCACCGTCCCCTTCAGGCACGGGCCTTCGGGAACTTCCGCGAAAACTCCGCTGGGAGCCCACAGCCCCTCTTCGTCCGGCGCCAGCGCCACGAACCATGTGCCGAGATCCGGCACGGCGGAATCCGGCCGTTTCCCGCCGTGAGCCGGAAACAGCGCCAGCGGCACCGATTCGGCTTCAAAGCTGAGCGCCACGTAATCGCCGCGGAAAAGGTCGCGCGGGTCCACGGGGCGGACCGCCAGCGTGACCTCCGCGCCGAAACGCGACACGCAGGCGGGGCGGAGCGGCAGCGCCAGCAGGATCATCACGGGCAGCAACGACGCCGCCAGGTATTTAAAGCGTTTCATGAACGTCGCCCTCCTTGTCGCGTTTTGTCTTTTTGCGGCGCGCCGAGCGTTCCCACCAGAATCCGGCGAGCAGGCACAGCAGGCCGAGCCCCGAGAACGCCGCCGCCTTGGGCATGAAGCCGAAGAAGTGATCCACGAAGTAACGCAGGACGAGCAGGGCGAGAAACGCGCCGCCCAGGCGCGAGCCCCGGTAAAGACGCCAGCCCATGACGGCGGCCGTCAGCGCGGCCGCGCCGTTCGCCGCCAGGCGCAGCGCGTTCAGTCCCTGCGCCGCCGTTCCGTCCACAACGCGCAGGTACGGAAAGTCGTACCAGACTTCCGGGACCGACAGCGCGACTCCGGCGATCCCCGTTATCAGAATCCCCCAGCGCGACAGCGAAGCCCGCCATCCTGCCGCGGCGTCCGCGCGCGGCCACGCCGTCAATGCGAGCCCCGCGGCGAAGGATGCCAGCAGCGCTTCCGTCAGGCTGAAATACCATAGCAGCCGCGTGAACAGGAAAAGGATCGTCAGCTGCACGTTGAAATTAAACGCGCGCAGGTTCCCGCGCGTCTGACGCCACAGCCACCAAAGCACCAGCAGCAGTGCCCCCGGTAAGACGTCGCCGCGAAACGGCGCGAGATCGGGCATTCTTCCCCAGAAAAACATTCCCTGCCCGCCGACGTAAATCAACGAAACAGCCTGCAGCAGATACATCTGCCAGGCGTCTCGGAAGATTCGCACCGCCGGAATCAGCCCCAGCGCCCACCAGCCGAACGCCGTGGACCAGTGCCCGTCTTGGTGATACATCTGCGCGACCAGGAAGATGCCGCCGCCGAAGATCAGCCCGGCCAGCAGCCGCAGCGCCCGCGCGCCGGACGGAGAATCTTTCTCGCAGAAACAGGCCGCGCCCATCGACAGCGCGTACGCCGCGAGGACCAGCGCCGTCCGCAGCAGGCGCGGGATCGTCCACCAGTTGGCCGCCACCGCGCTGATGGCCCCCAGCCCGACCAGCGCCGCGCCCGCGCAAAGCAACGTTTGCGCGAAACTGCGCGAGCGCGCCGAGTAGAGCGACGCGATCCGCGCCGCCGAATCCGCGCCGATCAAGCCCTCTTCCTGCCAGACCTGCAGTTCTTCCCGCAAAAAGTCCAGCTTCCGTTTTGAAATAGAGCGAGTCATCTTTTCCGGCTCCCTTCGCGTTCATGGATCGTCTCGCGGACATTGACCGCCGTATACAGCTTAAAGCATTTTCTCCCGGCGCGCAAGATGGCGCGAACGTCACGACAGCGCGACGTTTCCCAATGCTTCAGTCGGCCGCCGCGCCGGCGCCCGGCGAACAGGGAAAGCGGGGCGCGTGCCGCGGCAGTCCCTTTTCCGTCGCATTAAAAATTTTGCGTTCGCGATCTTTGCACCAAAAGAGAAATAAGTTTCTATGAAGAGGCGGGATCCACGATAATTGTATTTTGATCGTACCACGGTATAATAAAAGAACTCATCATGGGGAAAACAACGCATTTAAGGAGGATTGTTCATGCGGATTGTGGCCTTGATGGAGAACACCTCGGGGAAAGAATGCTGCCGCGCGGAGCACGGTTTGAGCCTGTACATCGAGACTGACCGCCACAAAGTGCTGTTCGATGCGGGCGCCAGCGGTTTGTTTGCGAAAAACGCGCGTGCGCTGGGCGTCGACCTCGCGGCCGTGGATACGGCCGTACTGTCTCACGGGCATAGCGACCATTCGGGCGGCGTGACGACGTTTTTCCGTCTGAACGATCACGCCAAACTTTACGCGCGCGCGACTTACGACCGGGCGCGTTACAACTGCGACGGCAAATACATCGGCGTGGAACCGCGGCTGATCGGCCATCCCCGGATCGTTGCCGTCAACGAGGACCGCCTGCGCCTCGACAACGAGCTGACCATCGCCAGCTACGCGGGCAAGCCTTGCGAGTGGCCCGTCGATACTTGCGGCATGATGATGGAGGCCGGCGGCGTGCTGGTGCCGGAACAGTTCGCCCACGAACAGTACCTGCTGGTCAGCGAAGGGGCGAAGAAGGTCCTGATCAGCGGCTGCAGTCACCGCGGTATTCTCAACATCATGGGATGGGCCTCGAAAGAAGGGGCTCAGGCGGTCGTCGGCGGATTTCACTTCAAGGACGTGCCGGAAGATCAGTTCCGCCGCATGGATGCGGCCGCGGCCGAACTGAAACACTGGCCCGTGACGTACTACACCTGCCATTGCACAGGGGTGCCCCAATATGATTACCTGCGGCAGAGGATGGGCGAGCAGCTGCGCTATCTGGCGACTGGCGATGAACTGGTGCTTTGAGCCTCGCGCAGCGGAAACGCGCGGCGGATAAAAATGCGGCGAAGACGGAGCGAAAACGGTTCGGAACGGATCGGACGGTTTCGCTCCGTCTTTTTTTATCTTTGGCGAAACGGACGGCCGGGCCGCCTTCGTGGCTCCCCCCAAAAACGGCGCCGCCGTTTGGCGCGCTTTGTCGGCCGGTTTGGAAAGTATCCTGAAGCGAAGAGCAAATCCGTCTTTTTTTCTATGTTGTCTCCTGCAAAAAGAGGCAATGAACGGGTATAATATTTGAAAGTCCTGGAGAAAGTTCCGAAAAGAACGAACAAGCGCTGACCGTATCAAGGAACGTTCCAGTGCAGGGGGGATTTTCCGTGCGCAGAAAAAGTGCGTTTGCTTTTGCAGCCGTGTTGGCCGTGGTAGCGGGATTATGGCTGTATCGGAAGTTTGCCGCGCCGCCGCTGATCCGCGTCTACACGACGATCCCGGAGAAGGATGCAGCGGTCCTGTTTCAACGTTTTACCGATTATACCGGTTTGCGGGTCGACTTTTCGCGACTCTCATCGGGCGAGATGCTGCGGCGCGTCATCGCCGAAAAGGTCTGTCCGCAGGCTGACCTGATCATTGGCGGTCCGGCCGACATTTACGATGCCGCCAAACGCGAAGGCGCGCTGGCCCGGTACGTTCCCGAAGCGGCCAAAGCGATGCCGGTCGGGTATCGCGATCCGGACAATCGTTGGTTCGGCATCGGCGTGACGCCGCTGTGTTTTCTCGTCAACAGGAATTTTATCGAGAAGAACGGCCTGAGAATGCCCGATTCCTGGCAGGATCTGCTTGACCCTGCGTATTGCGGGGCGCTGCAGATGGCCGATCCCCGCGCGTCGGCGACGGCCGCGGAACAGCTTTATTCGCTGGTGCGCGTCTACGGCGAGAGAGAAGCTTTCGAGTACCAGAAAAAGCTGGCGGCAAACGTGCGGACATACGCCAGAAACGGCGTCGGCGGGGCCATGCCCGTCGCCATGGGGCAGGCCGCGGCGGGCGTGTTCTATTACGTGGACGCGATGAGCCTGAAGCTGGAAGGTTATCCCGTGGAAGTCGTTTTCCCCAAGGAGGGCGTGACATATGCGGTGGACGGCTGCGCGCTGCTCGACGGCGCGGCTTGCCCCGAAGAGGCGAAGTCTCTGTTGCAGTGGTTGGCGTCACTGGATTTCGCGCGCAGCCGCATGGAGCAAAAACCGTGTTACCTTCCCGCCTGTCCCGAACTGCGGGAGCTCAACAAGCTGCTCGATCTGGATTCGATCAAACTGCTCCAGTGCAGTGTGCCGTGGAAAAGCCAGAACCGCCTGCGCCTGATCGACCGCTGGACCAGCGAAGTGGCGCGGAGCGACCAGCTGGAAGACTCGCAAAACAAGGTGCGAAGCGCCTCGGTTCTGCATAAATAACCGTTGAAAAAACAAATCGCGACAGTCCGTCGGATCTTTCCCGGCGGATTGCCGCGATTTGTTTATGAAAATCTTTCAGGACGTGAGCGGCCGATACGCGTCGGCGGCGAACATGTCGTCTAGGAAACGTTTCCCGGTTGCCGTTTTGAAGAGACGTTCCTTGATCTTTTCGGCAAGGTCGTGACAGTCGGAACCTTCTTCGAAAACGTTGACAAGAAAGTCGGCTTCGACGAGGATCTGGTAGTCGATGCCGTCGATGTCGCTGTAGGTGTGATGATGAGCGATCAGATATTTGACGCGCTCGACCTGCGCGTCGCTGTAGCCGCCGAGCTCGCGCAAGATTGCCTCGGCGACGCCGGGCCCCTCCTGCTCCTGATACTTGCCGTGCCCGTTGCCGTGTTTGGCTTCGGCCTGATGGATGCCAATGTCGTGGAGAATGGCCGCCGTCTCGAGAATGAACTGCGTCTCTTCGTCCAGCCCTTCCAGCGCGCCGATTGCCGCGGCCAGATCGTGGACCTTGACGAAATGCTGAATGCGCCGGGCGTCGCCGCGGTCATAGCGAATTGCCGCAGCAAGCAGGCGCGCGTGCTTCGGATTCATTTCGACACCCCCCTGTGGTGTGATGCTCCAATTATACTTAAAATGAGGAAAACAGCGACTCCTGTTCCACAAACGAATTTCGCTCTCAGCCGTCTTGCGCCAGGCGGCGTTTCAACGTTTCGATCTCGACGGCGGTCAGGCCGATGCCGCGCAGATAACGCTCGGCGGCCCGACGAAGCGGCTCCTGCGGGGCCCAGGCAACGGTGCGGCAAAAGGATTCGATGCCGTCGTCCACGTGCATGACGTAGCGGGGCTCGCCGCGTTTCAAGTGGTAATAGTTGACGAAGCTTTGGCCGTAGTCGTTTTTCAATTCGTCCAAAGAAGCGTCCAGCAGCGCCGCCAGCAGAAAGCTGACAAATCCGGCGCGATCCTTGCCCTCGGCGCAGTGAATCAGATACGGGGCGGGACGTTTTGTCATGAAACGCAGTTCTTCGGCCAGTCCGGCACGAAAGGCCGCGTGCTCCGGCGCGGCGGGCAAAGCACGAGCGATCACGCCGCCGCCGCGCCAGAGCATGCGATAGTACGGCGACCGGCAGGCGGGGCTTTCCATGTTCTTCTTCAGGCGTTCGGGCGAGTTGGCCAGGTTCAGCACGGTGCGGATGCCGGCTTCTCGCGCCAACCGGTCGGCATAGGGCGCGCGCGGGCGCTCTGTGCTCGAGGGAATGCTGGAGCGATACAGAGAACGGCGTTTCAGGCGGCCGCCGCGAACTTCGCGAAAGTTGGCGAAAACGGCGTCGCTGTCGTAATCGCCGCGCACATCGGTGGCCCGCAGGCGCTCATGCGGTTCGGCATAGTCTTCTTTTTCGGATACAGTCGGCATGACCCGCAACGATTCGAGCGGACTATCGCGCAGTTTTCGTGCGTCGTCTTTCAGCGCCGTCAAACCGCGGTCTGCCGCGAAAGAGCCCTCGTTGACGGCCAGCGCCAGCGCGGCGGCACAGAGCGATAACAGTTTTTTCAGCATCGTTTCCTTATCCTTTCCGAAAAGGCGGTTCAGGCTGATTGTATCACAGCGGCGCGGCGACGGTTTGCCGCCGCCTCGTTCCACGTGGAACGCCGGCGAGGGAACGCGAAGTGCTACAATGAAAAACAGTGAAAGTTCCAATTAAAAAAAGGAGGTCCTGAAAGATGTCTTACGAAGAAATCAAGGTCTTATCGGCGCAGGCGGTCGGCGAACTGCTGGCCGTCGCGCGCACGGAACCCGGCGAAATTTTCGTGGTCGGCTGTTCCTCCAGCGAGATCGGCGGCTTCCGCATCGGCAAAGGCTCGAACGCGGAAATCGCCGAGGCCGTCTACGAGGGCGTGATGCCGGCACTGCGCGAACGCGGGCTTTTTTTGGCGGCGCAGTGCTGCGAGCACCTCAACCGCGCCCTGATCGTGGAAAAAGCGGCGCTGCTTCCCGGCGCGGAAATTTGCAACGTCGTGCCGCAGCTGCACGCCGGCGGCGCGTTCGCGATGACCGTTTACGAAAACTGCGAACGCCCCGTCGCCGTCGAGCACATTCGCGCCGCCGCGGGCATGGACATCGGCGACACGCTGATCGGCATGCACCTGCGCGACGTGGCCGTGCCCGTGCGCGTTTCCGTGAAGAAGATCGGCGCGGCCAACCTGGTCTGCGCGCGCACGCGACCCAAGTTCGTCGGCGGCGCGCGGGCCGTCTACGACGACGCGCTCTCCGGCGGCGATATCAAGCGGTAAACCCACGCAAAACCGCTCTGGAAGGCTGGGAAAGCAGGGGATGTGCCGCACTCTGTCAACCGGATCTGTTGCCCAAAGGATTCATTTTTGTCTCTAGACTTTCGCGGTTTTCGCAAAACGCGCAAATCTGCGCGCGAAAGGAGTGAAAGAATGCTTTGTTCCCGAAAGGCCCGCGACGGATCAGACCGGAGGGAAGCCCTTGCGGATCATGTTCGGCTGGTTGCGGACTTATGCGAGCGGAGCTGTCGAAAATTCGGCGTACCGTCTTTGGGGCGTCTGGTCGGGCTCGTTCATGACGCGGGAAAAAGTTCCGAACAATGGCAGCGCTACCTGCTGAGCGATGAACAGAGTGAAATGATTCCTCACGCGCCGACGGGTGCAAAACTGCTCTGCCGGATAGCGCAGGAATTTCCGGACGAGTCATACGAACGGTATGTGGCCGAGATTGCCGAACTGGTTGTTTGGGGCCACCATAGCGGGCTTCCCGACATGGTCGAGCCCGACGGGGCGGCTTCCTATGAAGAGCGTCTTCAAGAGCCTCCCGACGCGGCTCAAGCGGAAGCGATCGCGCGATTTCAGCAAGGGGTTGTTCCGCAAGACGATATCCGTAAGCTGCTCAAGTCGGCTGCCGAAGAACTGCGAACGATAATGAAAGTTTTTACGGAACGCTGCAATGCCGACGTTTATCCCGAAGACGTCAGACAAGAAAACCGTTCCTCTGGAGAAAAGCGAAAAATATTGCAGCGCCGCGCGGAAAAACGAGAATTTTTCAGGGGCCTGCTGACGCGAATGGCGTTCTCCTGCCTTTGCGACGGCGACAGGTACGCTTCGGCCTGCTGGGAAAATCGTCTTGAGGCGGCGACGTACACAACGGATCCGAAGCTTTGGGCGGAGCTGGCGGCAAAACTTGAAAAACGCCTTGACGGTTTTCCCGACGCTCCGATCAACACGGCGCGCCGCCAGATCTCCGATGAATGTCTGGAATCGGCGAAAAAAATGCGGGAACCGTCCGGCATTTACCGCCTCAACGTCGTTACCGGCGGCGGCAAGACGCTCGCCGTGATGAGAAGCGCTCTGTATCTGGCACGAAAGTTTGGAAAAGATCACGTATTTTATGTGGCGCCGTTCACGACGATTATCGATCAGACAGCGCAAAATCTGCGCGAGACGTTCGGCCGCGGCGACATCCTTCTTGAGCATCACTCGAATCTTGTCGGCCCCGGCACGGATGAAAACGAGAAACGGCTGCACGAAAAAGAGGACCAGCTGGACAAGTTTGCGGAGCGCTGGGATATCCCGATCATTCTTACCTCTCAGGTCCAGTTCCTCGAGGCACTTTTTTCCGGCCGCGGACAGTGCGTGCGCCGCATGCACCAGCTGTGCAATTCGGTGCTGATTTTCGACGAAGTGCAAAGCGTTCCCGTCAAGTGTATCAGCATGTTCAACCTGGCGATAGATTTCCTTGCCGGCTTCTGCGGCTGCACGGTAATCCTCTGTTCGGCGACTCAGCCTGCCTTGGAAGAGATCGCCCGTCCGCTGCGCTTTTCGGAACCTGCCGATCTGGTTCGGGACGTCAGAAAACGTTTCCCCGTCTTTGATCGCGTTCAGATCGTCGATAAGACACAGGAAGAGCCTTACACGGCGGAAACTCTCTCTGAATTCGTTCTTCAACTTTCCCGCGAGATCAGGAGCGTCCTGATCGTTCTCAATACGAAGAAAGCGGTGAAAGAAGCCTACGCGCAGTTGAAGGCGAAAGGCCGCGCCGGCGTTGCTTTCTTTCATTTGAGCACCAACATGTGCGGCGCTCACCGTCTGGCGAAAATCGCCGAGATGAATTCGCTCCTGGCTCAGCATAAGGCGGTGATCTGCGTCAGCACCAATCTGATCGAGGCCGGCGTCGATATTTCTTTCGACGCGGTGATCCGTTCCAAGACAGGGCTGGACAGTTTGACGCAGGCGTCCGGCCGCTGCAACCGGAACAAGTTCGTGGAACGCGGCTATGTCTACCTTATCCGTTACGAAGAAACAGGTCTCGCCATGCTGCCCGATCTGCGCAGGGCGCAGGATGCGATGACCCGCGTTCTTTCCGATATGCCGTTTTTCCCCGTGCAGGATTATTTTTCCGAAGAAACGCTTCGCGCGTATTATCGTTACTATTACCATGGGCAGCGCGGATCGATGGACTATCCTGCGCCTCATGACGCCGGACGGACGCTTTTCGATTACCTCGCGGCGAACAGAACGGCGCGGGTAGAATATGAAAGCAGGCACGAAAGGGCGCACCATGGAATCCTGCACCAGGCGTTTCGCACGGCTGGCAGGGAGTTTCGCGTCATCGACGAGAACACGACGGGAATCCTTGTCCCGTACGGCAAAGGGATCGAATTGCAGCGGCAGCTGCTTTCCGCTTCGGATTATCTTGATAAAAAGACGCTCTTTCGCGAGTTGCAGCGGTATTCGGTCAGTGTCTATCCAGACGGCCTGAGGAAATTGGAAAAAGACCACAAACTGCTTTTTTTCGAGGACTTGGGAATTTATTGTTTGCTGGACGAAGAGTCTTATGATGACGAATATGGTATAGTTTTTGAGGGCGGCGTCGATCCGGCCAAGTACATTTGCTGAATCGGCAAAAAAGAACAAGGAGGCGAACGCATGCAAAAAGCCAACAGGGTTGCTTATCAAGTCTGGGGAGAGTATGCGTTGTTCAGCGATCCCCTGACGCGGGTCGGAGGCGAGAAAAGCACCTACCCGATCCCGACGTATCAGGCGCTTGTCGGCATTACGGAGAGCATCTATTGGAAACCGACGTTCATCTGGTACATCGACCGAGTGCGCGTGATGAATCCCATCAGAATGCAGACGAAAGGAGTAAAGCCGATATTGTACGCGCATGGACCGAATGCGGCTGCGAACACGCTTTCGTACTACACGTATCTGTACAAAGTCCGTTATCAGGTCGAAGCCCATTTCGAATGGAATCCGAACATGCCCGACCTTGCTCCGGATCGCAACGAAGACAAACATTTTCAGATCGCGCAGCGAATGATCAAACGAGGCGGACGGCGGGATATCTTTCTCGGCACGCGCGAATGCCAGGGATATGTCGAACCGTGTACGTTTGGAGAAGGGAGGGGGGCTTACGATCAGACGCCTGAACTGGGTTTTGGCATGATGTATCATGGGCTCAATTATCCTTCTGATACTGGCAGGGAAAAGCTGGAACTGAGACTTTGGCGTCCTGTAATGGCGTATGGAATTATTAACTTTATGTTGCCATATCAATGCACCGAGGTCAGAGAACTGTGTGATTGGGAGAAAGAATCCTTTATGTTGAGGCGCAACTGCCAACCTGTGGAAGAGCTGTGCAGGGAGGCGATACAAGCATGAGCTGGTTGCAAAAACTGTATGATACCTACGACAACTGTGCGGAGGTACTGAAATCGAATCGAGAGATTGTTGATGCTCCAATGCTTGCACCCGTAGGGCAGATGGTTCAATCCGTTCAGGTTGAACTAACGCTTGATACTGGAGGAAAGATTATCGATGCGCGGGTAATAGAAGAGCGCGAAGAACAGAACACGTTCATCCCATGTACGGAAGATTCTCAGAATCGAACGAGCGGCGCGTGCGCGCATGTACTCTTCGACAAGCTTAAGTATATGGCCGGCGACTACTATGATTATCTCTGGCTCAAAAGCAACGAGGAACCATCAGATAAACTTCGTAAGAAGAATGAAGAAAGCCGCCAGGAATTCCATGAAGCCCGTACACTTTATATGCAGCGCCTGAATGAACTAGCGGCACGATGTGATGGAATTGTCAAAAAGCATCTTGACGTAATCGTGACTTATTTAAAAAGGAATACTCTGGTATCGGACCTCATTGCACGGAATATCCTCAGAGGTAGTATTCCGGAGCATATTGTGGCTGTGCAGGTTCCTCGTAAAGAAATCGTAAAATATCCTCTTTACAATAGAAAAATCGTCCCTGATGTATCTGAGGCTTTTGTCCGAATCCGCGTTCATTACCCGGGAGAAGTGAGAGACAAAATTTGGGAGGTGCCGGCTTTCTGGCAGTCCTATAAAGAATACTATCTGGAAAAATTGGAGGCTGAACGCGGTACGGACTTATGTTATGTACAGGGGTGGGAAATTGTTCCCGGGCTGAAACATCTTTGTCGTATCCCATTTACGAACTCAAAGTCGAAACTGATCTCCTCAAATGATTCTGAGAACTTTACCTATCGAGGCCGCTTCGCTACGTCCAAACAGGCTATGTGTGTGGGGTATGAGACTTCGCAAAAAGCTTTTAACGCTCTGCGATGGTTGGTACAGAAACAGAGTTGGCATGAGAAAGGGCAGATTTATGTTATCTGGGGAACGAAAAACCAGAGAATCCCGGCCTTTGACGATGACAGCGCAGACCTTTTGACAGAGGATCCAACGGATAATTCGACTTTTGACGGCGATATTAATACCCGTGAGGGATTTGCGAAGCGTCTGATTCTTGTCATGCAGGGATACAAAAAAGAGCTGGATGGGGCTTCGCAAGTTGTCGTGCTGGGGCTGAATTCAGCTACAGACGGTCGGTTAGCCGTGACCTATTATCAAGAAGTGTCCGGCTCGGATTTTCTGAACCGAATCGAAAACTGGCACAATACCTGCCAATGGCTTCATACGTACAAGCGCGACAAGAAGGGCGAAAAGAAAATGCATGCCTTTTTCGGAGCCCCTGCGCCTCTGGATATCATCAAGGCGGCATACCAAATTTCTCCGGCTGATCCCAGACCTAAGCCCCAACACCCCATACCCGACCATCTGCTTCATGCCACAATGGATCGTTTGATCCCCTGCATTTTGGAGAGCCGCCCGTTGCCGGGGGATCTTGTCAAAACGCTGTTCAGACGCGCTTCAAATCCGGCGGCTGTAAAGGAAGACTTGGATCGCGAAATGATCATGACGATCACCTGCGCGCTTGTAAGAAAATACTATAACGATCGAGGACAAAAGGAGGAGATAACGGTGGCGCTTCAACCCGATTACCCGGATCGCAGTTATCAGTTCGGCCGCTTGCTGGCGTATGCTGAAAATATCGAAGGTTATGTGAACAAGCTCGACGGAGAGAACAGGCAGACCAATGCAGAGCGTTTGATGCATCAGTTCTCCAAGCGCCCCATGAAAACATGGCAGATTTTGGAATCACAGCTCCAGCCGTACACTGGAAAGTTACAGAGCTCAAGATTCGGACTAAAAGCCAGACTTATGGCGGAAATAAACGAAATTGTTTCTGGCTTGTCCGAATGGACAGATGATTTGGACAAACCGCTGACGGAACTTTTTATCCTCGGGTACCGCTGCCAGTTGGAAAAATTGCAGAAGGACATGAAAGCCGCCGCAGAAGCGAAAGCGCAAAAGGAACGCGAGAAAAGAGCTGCTGAGCAGCAAGATTCTGAAGAATAATAATAACGGAGGAGATAACGATGTCAGTTCTGCAGAACAAAATCGATTTTGCCGTAATACTGTCTGTGAATAACGCCAATCCCAATGGCGATCCGCTGAATGGCAATCGTCCCCGCGAGAATTACGACGGCTATGGCGAGATTTCCGACGTTTGCCTGAAACGCAAAATCCGCAACCGCTGGCAGGACCTTGAACAAAAAATTTTCGTTCAGGCGGCTGAACGCGCGGACGACGGTTATAACAGTCTGAAAGAACGCGCGGAGAAAGAGTTGAGCGAAGACGACAGGAAAGACCGCGAGCGCTATGCGCGCGAAGCCTGCAAGAAGTGGCTCGATGTAAGAAGCTTTGGGCAGGTGTTTGCCTTCGACAACAAAAATGACGACGAAGAAAAAGGTAAGGGCGTTTCCGTCGGCGTGCGCGGCCCCGTAACCGTTCAATCGGCCATGACCGTTTTGCCGGTTAATATCGACAGCATGCAGATCACGAAAAGCGTCAACGGAAAGCCGACCAAGGACGGTTCCAAATCACCGGATACCATGGGTATGAAGCACCGCGTCGCACACAGCGTCTATGTTTTCTACGGCAGCATCAACTGTCAGCTGGCCGAGAAGACGGGTTTTTCCGAGGAAGATGCGGAACTGCTTCATAAAGCGCTGATCACGCTCTTTGAAAACGACGCGTCGTCAGCTCGTCCGGACGGCAGCATGGAAGTGAAGCGCGTCTATTGGTGGAAGCACAACTGCAAGACAGGGCAATATAGTTCCGCGCAGGTGCACAGAAGCCTGTCGGTCACGGCTCCTGAGGATGCGACGAGCTGGAGGGAGTACAAAGTCGAGGTGACGCCACTTGATGGTTTGAACCCAGAGGAATACAGCGCGGTGGAGTGACATGCCTCTCTCCGACGAGTACATTTTGATCTCCGGACTTCAGCATTTATTGTTCTGTCCGCGCCAGTGGGCGCTGATCCACATCGAGCGGCAGTGGCAGGAAAACATCTTCACGGCGCAGGGCCGCCTGCTTCACGAAAAAGCCCATTCCGACGAGAGCGAGAACCGCCCCGGCCTGCACGTCGCCCGCGGCCTGCCCCTGCGCTGCGAGCGCCTGAAGATCTCCGGCGTGGCCGACGTCGTCGAGTTCCATCAGGACGACGCCGGCGTGCTTCTGCCGGGACAGAAAGGAACATGGCGTCCCTACCCCGTGGAGTACAAACACGGCCGCCCCAAGACGAAAGACTGCGATCGCATCCAACTCTGCGCCCAGGCCGCCTGTCTCGAAGAAATGCTCGACTGCCGTATCGAAACAGGCGCCCTCTTTTACGGGACTCCGCGCCGCCGCGAAGAAGTCGCCTTCACCCCCCAGCTCCGCGCCGAAATGGAAAACGCCTGCGCCCAGGCCCATCAGCTCCTCGACGCTGGCGTCATCCCGCCGGCTGTTTTTTTGCCCCACTGCAAGAGCTGCTCCATCGGCGACATCTGCCAGCCGAAAATGAGCCGCACTGTGAAAAACTACCTGAAAAAACATCTTGAGGAGGCGGCCGTATGAGACATCTGCTGAACACCCTCTACCTCAACATCGACGGCGCCTACGTCGCCCGCGACGGAGAAACCGTCGACATCCGCAGCGAAGGGCGAAGCCTGCGCAAATTCCCTATCCATCTGTTCGAAAACATCGTCTGCTTCGGTCGCATCAGTCTCAGTCCCGGAGCCATGCACCTGTGCGCCGACCACGGCGTCGCCGTCTCTTTCATGACCGTCTACGGCCGCTTCATCGCCAAATTGACCGCTCCCGTACACGGCAACGTCCTGCTGCGTCGCTCGCAATATCGAAAAGCTGACGACCCCGTTCAATCGGCCGAAATCGCGCGAGCCATCATCGCCGCCAAAATCGCCAACAGCCGCACCGTTCTCCAGCGCGCCGCCCGCGACGGCAAGGAATCGGAACCCTACGAACAGCCGATCAGAAACCTCGCCGTCCAGCTCCAGAAAATCCGCACCCATGAAAAACCGGATCTCGACACTCTCCGCGGAATCGAAGGCGACAGCGCCGGAGAATACTTCAGCTGCTTCGATCACATGATCCTCAGCGAAAAAGAACAATTCTACTTCCGCGACCGAAACCGCCGGCCTCCGACCGACCGAATCAACGCCCTCCTCTCCTTCGGCTACTCACTGCTCGCCGCGGAAATAACCAGCGCCCTCGAAAGCGTCGGCCTCGACCCTTGCGTCGGCTTCCTTCACCGCGACCGCCCGGGGCGCCCCAGCCTGGCCCTCGACCTCATGGAAGAACTGCGCGCCTACCTCGTCGACCGCTTCGTCCTCAGCCTTGTCAACCTCAGAAAGATCGCTGCCGCCGACTTTACCGTCCAGGAAAACGGAGCTGTACTCCTCAACGAAGCGCCTCGCAAAGAAATCTTTCTGCAAAACTGGCAAAACCGCAAACAAGAAGAAATCACCCACCCCTACCTGCAGGAAAAAATTCCCCTCGGCCTGCTTCCCTATGTCCAGGCGATGCTCCTTGCCCGTTTTTTGCGCGGCGATCTGGACGGCTATCCGCCGTTCTTCCTCAAGTGAGGCCTTGCCATGCTCGTAGTCATCGCGTATGACGTCAGCACCGACAGCGCTGGCGGGGCGAAACGCCTGCGCCGCGTCGCCAGGTTGTGCGAGAATCACGGCGCCCGCGTCCAGTTCTCCGTGTTCGAATGCAAACTCGATTGGGCCCAGTGGATCACCCTGAAAGCCCAGCTGATCGCCCAAATCGATCCGGAAGTGGACAGCCTGCGCTTTTACCTTCTGGGCAACAACTGGGAAAAACGAGTGGAACACATAGGCGCGAAAAAAAGTTACAACCCGGAATCGGCGCTGATCCTGTGAGCGCGAAGCCCAAGCGCGCAAAAATCAGCGCTCCGGCAAACGCACGTCGAACCATCCAGCTGCGAAGAAAATTCGTCATACGTTCCCTAGGCCGCCGCGGTTAATGGGAACACGGAAAAATCCTCGTAAGATACACTGTAAAAGCCACAAGGAAATGAAGCTTGCGACGGACTCCGCGGGAGCATTTCGAGAAAGCGGAGAAATACCCGTCTCAAACGTACCACTGTCGCGCCCTCACGGGCGCGCGAATTGAAAGTGCAGATCGGCGCCGAGATGGAATCCGGAAACGCGTCGCGCCCTCACGGGCGCGCGAATTGAAAGTTTTGTCCCAGCGCCTCAGATGTCCGTCAGGGGCCCGTCGCGCCCTCACGGGCGCGCGAATTGAAAGCGCCGTAAGTCTCTCGCCATTTGGCGATCAGTTCGTCGCGCCCTCACGGGCGCGCGAATTGAAAGATTGTGACCTCCTCTTAAACGACCTGCGGCCCCGCGTCGCGCCCTCACGGGCGCGCGAATTGAAAGTATGTGCGACAGCAGCGTTTGCGCGGACAAAAACGTCGCGCCCTCACGGGCGCGCGAATTGAAAGTCCTTTTGCCGAAACTTAATGATAAAGCGTCAAGCGTCGCGCCCTCACGGGCGCGCGAATTGAAAGCGAATCGACGGCCGCATGTCTGACCCGCAACCACGTCGCGCCCTCACGGGCGCGCGAATTGAAAGGTTTAGTGCGATGTTTTCCGGAGCCGTCCGCAGGTGTCGCGCCCTCACGGGCGCGCGAATTTAACTGGGCTGATTTACTAGCTGTGATGAATTTCTGCTGTTCAAGCGTCTTTTGTGGATCTTTTGCGTTTCACCCGATCGGGCGATGTGGAATGGTGGCGAGTAGGGTATCATATGATTATGAAAGATCGTTGGCGGCGGCGAGATTGGCCTGATTGGCCTGATTGGCAACCGCAAGCTGGCGGGCGGTGATCTGTGCAAGAAGTGCGCCCAGAAACTTTCGCCAGTGCGCACGCTGTTGCGAAATGCACGCGCTGATCCAGTCTCTGCTGGGCACATCGCGAGCGGATCATAAAAATAAAAACTAAACGGCCGGCCCCGCCGGCACCAAAGGAGAGATGAGAATGGCAATTTACTGCACATCCTGCGGGAAGAAGTTCGAAAGCGACGAGCAGCACTTCTGCCCCTACTGCGGCGCGACCCGCCCCGTCGAACAGCCCAAAACCGTCGTGAAGACGCCGCTGCAGGTCGATCCCAAGCGCGTGCGCGTTGACGAAACCGCCGCGGTCGTGGCGCCAAAAAAGGACAAAGCGCCGCGCAAGAGCCGCTTCTGGTTCTGGCTGGCTGTCGTCGTCATTGCCGTGGCCGCGGTCGGTTGCTTCTTCCCCGCAAGCCGCGTCCCCTTCCAGCGCCTCTTCGCCGGCGAGCCTTTCAGCGTCGTTTTCGACGACACCGTCAAACAAATCGCGGCGCTCTTCGGCCGGTAAGCATCGGCCGCCGCGAAATCCACCCCAAAATAAACGGCGCGGTTCCGCGCGAAACCATGCGAATGCAAAAAGTCCGATGCCTTAAGGCGCCGGACTTTTTGCTATGTTCCGCGTGGCGAAGTATTATTGGAGTCCAGTTGTGATTGCGGCGTCTAAAAAACACTCTGTATATTGCCTTCGGGCGAGGACTTCACGCGAAGGGAGGTGATGCGATGAAGTTGTGGAAACTGCTGGCGGCGCTGGCGGTCCCGCTTTTGGCGGGGCGACCGGGCGACGTGCAGGAGCGTAACGCGAAGGCGATAACGGAAGCGAGCCGCATCCTGCCGGCACTGGCGGAACTGGACTCCCGGCAGATGGAATCGCTGCGCTGCCGCTGCTGCGGCGCGGCAGGCATGGACGCCGTTTTTTTGAAGAAGCTGGCGGAGCTTCAGGTGCGCTGGAAAAAGCGCCTGACCTTTACCAGCGGGCGACGCTGCGTCCGGCACAATGCCCATGTCGGCGGCGTACCGCGCAGCCGGCATCTGACCGGCCAGGCGGTCGACGTGGCGGTCGGCTCCCACGAACAGGAGCGCTTCTGCGCGCTGGCGCGGCGTCTGGGATTTCGCTCCGTGTTGCCGGATCCGCGGCGGAATTACGTGCATCTGTCGCTGGAGGCGCCGTGGGAAATTTCTGCGAAAAGAGAAAGATGATTCGTCGTATCTGCCGGGACGTAGAAATATTTTTTAGCCCGAGCCCGGCTCCCCGAAAAACGGCGCCGACGCGGCTTTTGACGATGTGTCCGACGTTCTGTGCCAATTCTTTTTATCAAGAAACAATACGGACAGCGAATAAACGTGAAAACAAGAGCGACGCCCCGCGGGACGCCCCATGAAAATAGATGCGAAAAGCAGACGCCCGAGGCGAACGGTTCGAAATCGTTCGCCTCAGGCTTTTTTGTGATGCGAAAGTCAGCTTTGCCGGACGGGCGGAGCTGATTTTTTTGTTTTGTGCGGCCTACTTGCCCGCGGCCGTGCACCAGTTGATGAACCAGACGATGTTGGGCAGGCCGACGAGGTCGATCAGCACTGCGCCGCAGAGAGGCACGATCAGGAACGCCTTGTGCGACATCACGCCGTAGCGTTCACAGACGGCCCCCATGTTGGCGACGGCGTTGGGCGTGGCCCCCAAACCGTGGCCGAGGAATCCGGCGCACATGACGGCGGCGTCGTAATCCCTGCCCAGCAGCGGGAACAGCACGAAAGCGCCGAGCGCGGCGATCAGCAGCGTCTGGAACAGCAGGATGCCCATCAGCGGCAGGGCCAGATCGTACAGATCCCAGATGCGCAGGCTCATCATCGCCATGGTCAGGAACACGCCGAGAGCCACGTCGCTGATCAGGTCGACGCATTTGGCGTTGATCTTGACCAGATGGAGATGATCGTTGAGATTGCGGAAGATCACGGCTACGAACATGGCGGTGACGTAGCCGGGCAGGCTGAAGTTCGTGCCTTTGGTGAAACGGGCGATGAAGCCGGAAAGCAGCGAGCCGAGCGCCATGATGACGAGCACGAGGCACAGCGATTTCATGAAGACATCGGCGGTGATCTCGCCGCTGCCGCCGCCTTCGCGCATCACTTCGGCGGCACTCTTCTGATAGATGGCGTCGTCGCTGGCCTGGATATCGACATGGTTCTTGTCGATCAGCCATTTGCAGATCGGCCCGCCCAGCAGACCGCCGGCGATCAGGCCATAGGTGGCGGAAGCGATGGCAACGGCCGCCGCGCCGGCGACGCCGAGATTTTCGGTGAGCGGTCCGAAGGAAGCGGCCGCGCCGTGCCCGCCTTCGAGCGAGACGGCCCCGGCCATGACGCCGAGGGCGGGATGGATGCCGAACAGCTTGGCCAGCGCCGCGCCCGCGCCGTTCTGGACGACGGCGAGGATCCAGCAGAAGACCAGATAGACGATCAGCGCCTTGCCGCCGCGCTTGAGCAGCGCCAAACTGCCGCCGATGCCGACGGTGGTGAAGAATGCCAGCATCATCGGCGACTGCAGCGACGTGGTGAACCTGACGCTGGCGCCGCCGTTGTGGTGCAGGACAAGGGCGAGAACGGCCATGAGCAGGCCGCCGACGACCGGCGCGGGAATGCAGAAGGTCTCGAAGAAGCGCAGGCGGCGGCGCAGCCCGTAGCCGACGATGAGCAGCAACAGCGCGACGGCCGTGGTCCACAGCGCGTCAAACTGAATGGACAGAACGTTCTCGGCGAAACTCCACGACATTGACATCACTCCTGAATCAAAAGATATTTTTCGGGGCGCGGGCCGAACGGGTCGAAATCTTAAAATCGAAAAAATTTTATCATATTGTGAGATTCAATACAATGAAAAATCCGCGGCATAAAATCATTTGGACAACGACCGCGCCGCCGGCGGAAGAAATCCCGTCCGTTATGGAGAGTCGCGCAGGGGCGAAGGCTTGCATAGTTGATAATAAAATGTTTAAATGGCAACAAGGATATGGCCGCGGCGCGCCCGGCCGAAAAATTTCAGGCGGCCGCGGGAAAACGGATCTTCATGAAAAGACGCTTGCGGAGGAGTGATGACCATGGCGCAGCTCACGGGCTGGATCGACGGCGGCGCGTCGGTCTTTTACGGACGGATCGGATGGGACGAGCGCGGCCTCGTGACCGAAATGACGCCGCTGGGCGGCGCGGAAGGACCTCCGCCGGACGCCGCCGTGATCCGGGCGGGGCTTTTCAACGCCCATTCCCATCCCGAACAGTCGATCTACGCGGATATCGTCGATAAAGAATGGGATCTGGGCACGTGGTGCCGGCACACGATCTACCGTCATTCCGCGGCGATGACACCGCGGCGCGTGCGCCTGGCCTGCGAGCGGGCCTTCGCGCGCATGATGGCGTTCGGCACGACGAGCGTGATGGTCAGTTACTATCTGCACGGCAATCGCGGCAACGAGCTGGACCGCGAGGTGTTGGCGGCGGCGCGGTCGGTGGGCATCCGTTTGATCTTCGGCCGCATGAATTACGACATTGTCAACGAAGACGCTTATGCCGGCAAAAAAGCTTCGCAGCGCTCCTATTACGAGACGCCGGAAACAGCCGAAAAAAACTTACGCGAGCTGATGTCGCTCGAAGACGAGACGCTGATGGTCTGCCCGGCGCTTCACAGCATGCACGCCTCCACGGAAGCCGCGATCGCGTGCGGCATCGCGTTGGGCTGGGAGCTGCGCCGTCCCGTGCAGTTCCACCTCTCGGAGGATCGGGGCGACGTGGATCTTTCTCTGAAGCTTCACGGCTGCCGCCCGGTCGTGTTTTTGCAGCGGCTGCTGGACGAAGGGCGCGTGCCGTCGCTGTCGCACGTGATCCTGTCGGACTGCTGCTGGCTCGACGACGAGGAACGCCGCCTCGTCGCCCGCAACGGCATGAAGGTCGTGCTCAACGCGCGCATGAACGCGCGCGTGAAAACGGGCTTTCCCGACGTGCCGGCGCTGCTGGCCTCGGGGATCCCTCTGTGGTGCGGCACCGACGGCGAGGCCAGCAACGACGATCTGAACGTGCAGGGCGAGCGCGAGTTCCTCAAGGCGCGCTACCGCGGCGCGATCGAGCCGAAGACGATCGAGAGCTTCGGCCGCCAGCGCTTCGACTTCGGCGCCGGATATATCGGCGCGCTCGGCGTGGGCGGCTGGGCCGACCTGCGGGTCGGCGAAAACGGCGCGGTGCGCGACGTGTACGTAGGCGGCCGCAAGACCATAGAAAACGGCCGTCTGCTCGGGCTGGACGTCGAGCGCGACGTGGAACGCCCGCTGCGCGAAGAAGTCGCCGCGATGACGGCGGAACCGGCCGCGCCGGAAGCGTGATATTCGGTTGAATCAGCCGTCCCGCGTCGGCGGGAGGCATTTCGTAAAAATCGAGGAGGTTTTGCCCCACATGTCTGTACTGATCGAATGCGTACCCAATTTCAGCGAAGGGCGGCGCAAGGACGTCATCGAAGCGATCGTCGCCCCGTTCAAGAACCGCAGAGGCTGCTACCTGTTCGACTATCGCGCCGACGAAGACCACAACCGTCTGGTCGTCTCGCTCTGCGGCGAACCGAACGCCATCTGCGACGCGCTGATCGAGGCCGGCAAAGTCGCCGTCGCCAACATCGACCTGAACGTCCACAAGGGCGCTCATCCGCGCATGGGCGCCGTCGACGTGATCCCCTTCACGCCCATCAAAGGCATTTCGATGGAAGAGTGCGTCGCGCTGTCGCACAGGTTCGCGCAGCGCTTCTACGACGAGCTGAAAGTGCCCGTGTTCTATTACGAAGCGTCGTCCGTGCGTCCCGACCGCACCCGCCTCGAGCAGGTGCGCAAAGGCCAGTACGAAGGCCTGAAGGAGCTGGTCAAGACCGATCCGACTCGCGCCGCCGACGTCGGCCCCAACGAACTGCACCCCACCGCGGGCGGCACCGCCATCGGCGCGCGCAAGTTCCTCGTCGCTTTCAACGTCAACCTCAACACCACCAACGTGGAGATCGCCAAGATCATCGCCAAGCGCGTCCGCGCCAGCAACGGCGGATTTTCCTGCGTCAAGGGCATGGGCGTCGACCTGCCCGAGAAGCATCTTGTCCAGGTCTCCATGAATCTGGTCGATTACGAGAAAACGGCCATGTACCGCGTGCTCGAGTTCGTGCGCATGGAAGCGGCCCGCTGGGGCGTCACCGTCAATGGCACGGAAGTCTACGGCATGATTCCCGCTGGTGCCATGCTCGACAGCGCCGCCTACTATCTGCAGATCGACGACTTCCACAACGAACAGGTGCTCGAATTGAAGCTGCTCGACCTGATGCAGCAGGACTAAAGGAGGCTCACGCAATGATTCTTCATGAGATGACTCTTCCCGCCTTCGTCGAAGAACTGGCTTCCAACTCGCCCGCGCCCGGCGGCGGCAGTATCGCCGCGCTCGGCGGCGCGCTGGCCGCCGGCCTCGTCTCCATGGTCGGCGAGCTGACCCGTGGCCGCGAAAAGTACGCCGCCGCGCAGGCCGACATGGAACTGCTCTGCGCCAAAGGCAAGGAGTACGCCGCAACGCTGCTGAAGCTGATCGACGAAGACACCGCGGCCTTCAACGACTTCATGGCCGCGATGAAGCTGCCCAAGGATACCGACGAGCAGAAAGCCGCCCGCAGGGCGGCCATGCAGGAGGCCGCCAAGGGCACCGTGGAAGCGCCGCTGCGCACGCTGAACCTCTGCGCCGAGGTGGCCAAGCTGGCGCTCGTGGCCGTACGGGAGGGCAACGTCAACGCCGTAAGCGACGCCGGCACCGCCGGCCAATTCGCCCGCGCCGCTGGCACCTGCGCCGCCTACAACGTGCGCATCAACCTGCTTGGCATCAAGGACGAAGCCTATGCCGCCGAAAAACGCGCGGCGATGAAGGCCGCCTTGGGCGTCATCGACGCGGCCATGGCTGAACTGACCGCAGCGATCGAAAAGGCGCTGGGCTAAACGGCGCCTTGAAAAGGCGCAAGGCTTTCACAGACAAAAACGTCGCTCCCAAAAAGAAACAAAAAACGCCCCTCCCCGCGGAGGGGCGTTTTTTGTTTGTGCGCGATACACCGCGTGCTGCGCTGAGAACGCTGTTTTTTCTGGTGCGGACGGGGCTTTGTCAGCGGGAGACGTACTCGAAGCACCGGCCGTAGGTCTGGCAGCGCTGGCGGCGCCCCTTGCCCTTCGCTCCAACGAACTTGCCCGCGGCGGCCATCAGCGTGCCGCGAAGATAGACCTTTTCGGGAATGCCGTGCATCGGGAAGCCCTCGAAGGCGTTATAGTCGGTACCATGGTAGCTGGCGGCGTTGGTGATCTTGCCGCGATAGGCCGGATCGTAGACGACGATGTCGGCGTCGCAGCCGATGTCAAGGCGGCCCTTGTGAGGCAGCCCGAGCATACGCGCCGGAGCCGTGGCGAAGATTTCGACAAACTTCTGTTTGGTGAGGCGTCCCGTTTCGACACCTTGAGTCCAGAGCATCGCTAGACGGTCCTGAACGCCGGGCGCGCCGTTAGGGACCTTGGCGAAATTACCCAGCCCCTTCTTCTTCGCGCCTTCGTAGCCGCCGGCGTTGGCGCAGTGATCCGAGCCGACTGCCGTCAGCCAGCCGCGCTGAATGCCTTCCCACATGGCGTCCAAGTGATCCTGCGGGCGCAACGCGGGCGAGCAGATGTATTTGGCGCCTTCAAAGCCGTCGTTGCCGCGCTTGGCAAGGTTTTCCAGATTCAGCGTCAGATAGTGCGTGCAGGTTTCGCCGTAGACGGGCAGGCCGCGGTTGTAAGCGTCGCGGATTGCCTCCATGGCGCCTCGGGTGCTGACGTGAACGACGAACAGCGGGCTTTCGGCAAGCTCCGACAGCGCGATGGCGCGCTGCGTCGCTTCCGTTTCGACAAGCGGCGGGCGCGAGTAGTAGTGGTACACCGGATCAGTCTTGCCCGCGGCGACCAGCTGCTTCTGCAGAACGTTGATAATGTCGCCGTTTTCGGCGTGGACCAGCATTGTCACGCCGTAGTCGCGCGCGATCTGCATCGCCTTGAAAATGGCCTCGTCGTCGCAGTAAAAGGGAGATCCTTTGTAGGCCATGAACAGTTTCAGCGTCGCCACGCCGATTTCCGGCAGCTTGCGGATTTCCTCGAAGACGGAATCTTTGGGATCCATGATGATGCTGTGAAAGGCGTAATCGACGGAGCACGTGCCCTTGGCCTTGGCCGCCTGACGTTCAATGGCTTCGATCAGCGGGACTCCCGCGTCCTGAGGCGCGAAGTCGGCGATTGTCGTCGTGCCGCCCACGGCCGCCGCGTCGGCGGTGTCGAAGAGCAAGCCGCCGAACGAACCGTAGTGCACGTGTTCGTCCACGCCGCCGGGGAAGACGTATTTCCCCGCAGCATCGACCACTTCATCGGCCTTCACGTTCAAGTCCTTGCCGATCAGGCTGATGACGTCGTTTTCCACGTAAATGTCAGCGACATATTCGCCCGTCGTTGACAGAATGGTGCCGTTCTTTATTAAAAGGCTCACAGGCGCCCTCCTTTCCGTTTATGGGCGTAGCCCCGTTTCCCGAGACTCGCCGGTTTGGTCGCTATTCTTCCGCACAGAGAGGGTTGGCGGAACCGCGAGCGGGCTTCCATTTCAAAAAAGGGGCTGTAAAGACAGCCCCCGGAGGAAATCAATGCCGCGCCGCGGGTTATTTGTCCAGCTTGCGCTCGTGCTTACGGTACACGGAAGGATCAATGCCTTCGAGATATTTCACCACTTCGGCGACCGGTACGACGTCGCAGAACTTGGCTTCCATGTCGAAAAGGTTCCACTCGATGACGCCGGGGACGCGGTCACCCACGGTACCCTCGGGAATGACGGTCTTGAAGCCGTAGCCGGTGGAATCCATGACGGTGTGGCGAACGCAGGCGCAAGAGGTGGCGCCCATGACGATAACGGTGTCGACGCCGAGGAAACAGAGAGTCTGAGCCAGATGCGTACCGAAGAAGTTGGAGGCGTACTTCTTATGGATGACGGGCTCCTCGGGGCGCGGCTTCAGCTTCGGGTCGATCTCCAGCCAGTCGGAGTTGATGTCCAAGGCGCTCATGGGGATCTTTTCGTCCCAGCGGGGAAGGTCCCACTGTTTCTCGCCCACGTAGCCGGTGGTGGTGTGGAAGATCGGCACGCCGGACTTGCGCCCCGCTTCGAGAACCTTCAGAGCTTCGGCGCAGACTTCGTTGGAGTGGTCGCAGGTGAACACGTGGCCTTCGCTCATCCATGCCTTTGCCATATCGACGGTGGTGATGGCGGGGGCTTTGCCAAATCCCATCCTTCTCATGAAACCGCGCTCTTTGTAAATCTTGCGGGCTTCGGCGAAAGCTTCCTTCAACAGAGTCTCGTTAAATCCGTAGTTATCGACAAATTTGTATTCCTTGTTTGCCATAAACAATTCATCCTTTCTGTCGTTGATTGTGCAATGAAGATGCGGCTCTTTTCTGCCCAGACTGCTCCGGATGCAGTCTCCTTGCGAGCGGCGCTCTGTACGGTAAAACAGAAGAGGTTCTTTGTTTTTAAAGTGTATGCATTTTACTTCTCTTCTGTTCTGAGTAAAAAATATCATGTATTTTTTTTCTTGTAAATATGTGAGGGGCCTGTTGTCACGTTATAGGGCGGGACAAAACGTGACAGCCTTTTTGTCCCGCGGCGCCGAAAAAACGCGCGCGCTGTTCCGCAGCGGGAACAGCGCGTCAGCGTGGCGCGTGGTAAGAGCGAAGTTTTCTGATCATCATCCCGAGAATCGCCTCGACGTCTGTCTTGTTCTTGCGCGCGGCGGGAATCTGCCGCAGCGAAATCTCTAGAGCCGTCGACGTGGCGGTGGAGAACGTTGGCTCGTCGCAAAAGCGCAGGCCTTCGTCGTCCATCTGCGCCGTCCAGCACGACTTCATGCACCAGCAGTTCATGTTCGGCAGCAGCTGGTCTTTTTCGGAGACGAGCGCCACGTTGAACCATGGGTATTTTTTCAGATAGCCGACGATATTTTCCAGCGCCTGAGCGTACTCGCGGCGTTCAACGATAATGTGGTCCAGCCCCAGCAGGCTGAGGCTGCAGCTGATAAAGCCCTCGTTGATGCGCCGCTCCATCTCCTCGATCTGAAAGATCTCCCAGATTGACGTAATCGCACGGTCCTTTCGGTGCTGCGCAAACATGGCGTGAAGCATGCGGTTCATCTCCAGACAGTTCGAGAAGACGCTCTCGCTGACGTTGTTGTTGCTGAGAATGCGCCGCAGCAAGCCTTCTTCGGCATAAATCATCGCCGGCACGGGCAAGAAGGTGTACAGAACGTCCCCCAGCGGCGGCCAGCGCTTGAAGAGCTCGATAAAACTGCGCGCCTGAATGGCCGAGAAATTTCTGAAAATCCGACGGCAGCTGCGCAGCACCGTGGCAGCGACGTTTTTGTGCTGCTGGACGGAGTAGCTGTCGGTGAAGACCATCGAAGTCGACTGGTTGTCCGCCAGAGGAATCGTCATGATCGACATCGAATGTTCGAGCACAGCGAAAGAAAAATAGTAGATATTGTCGTCATAAAAGTTGTGCGCGTACCACTCGATGTTACGGTGGAACAGCAGCGGGCTGCATTTGACGAAGAAGAGCGAAAAGAGGTCGTTCTGCAGCGTGAAGTGCAGGGCGATCGTCGCCGTGAAGCCGCGGTTCAGCAAGGCGTACAGGCGGCGGCACCACAGGGCGCAGTATTCTTTGTCGTCCAACAGCCACGAAAAAAGCTCCGACTCGATGAAGATCAGATGACCGGGGCGGTCCATCATCTCGGCCATTTTCAGCAGCGCGTCCATGGCGTAGCGGTGCCCGCGCGTGCGGTCGTAGAGCGTCACTTCGACGCGTCCCGTGGCGCGCCGGTCGGCCGGCGCGGCGGGCACGCACGGCGCGCCGCCTTCGAGAATATCGCTCAGCAAGACAAAAAATTCCTCCTTGTCGGAGAAGCAGGCCGTCGGATGGATCTCCTGCAACGCCGACAAAAGCATCCGGCACGAGTCGTGTTGCCCCCAGTCCCAGAAGAACTGGAGTACTTCCTGAAAATAAGGCAAGCGGCGCGAGAGCGAGCGCGAGCCTCGCTTCCACTTCCTCACCAGACTGGCGTCAAGGTGCAGTTCCTTGGCGAGCATAGCCGAAGAGATTCCCAGACGTTCCATGAGGTAGCCTAAACTCGTCAGCGGCTTACGGATTCCAGTCACTTTTTTCACCTCTTTTAAGAGCATAATACCCATAAAATCACAGAAATTCATGCTTTTATCATAGCATATTTAAGAAAATTTCTGCAATCAAATTGTTGATGACGCAAGGAGAACTCGCGTCACGCCGTAGCGACAGCGCTGTCAGCTTCTGCCACCGCGAGATAAAATGCTATGCTTTGACGTGAAAATCGTGACGGACGGCGGTTAAACAGAAAAAGTTTCATGAAAAAGTGGCAAGGCTGCCGTCCTTCCAACCAAGGAAGAACCTTCCGGCGGCGACGCGCCCTTTCAGGTCTGCGCAGCAGGAAACACGCCGAGGTGCTAGTCGACCCCCTATTCGTCGAGTTCTTGCGCGCGACAGACGTCTTCGTAAAAGCGCCAGAGCGCGCCGAAGTCTTCCGCGCCGGCGGTGCGTATATGGTCGAGCATGGGCGGCCTCCTTTTGCGGCGAAGGAATGTTATTCGACGTCGATCCAGTAGCGCTGGATGGTGCCCGACTGCCCCATGCCGACGTCGTCTTCGATCTCGTTTTCCAGCACGCCGCCGTCGCCGACGATCGTGCGCGCCGAGGCAACGTTTCCCTTGTCGCAGGTGAGGAGCACGCGGTCGAGGTTCAGCTTTCGGCACTCTTTCAGGGCGAGGCGGAGCATCTCTTTGGCGCAGCCCTGGCGCCGCTGCGAGGGCAGGACGCTGTAGCCGATGTGCCCGCCGTAGCGGAGCAGGAAAGGGGTGAGGCGGTGACGGATCTCGAGGATGCCGACGAGCGTTTCGTCCTCTGGCCTCACCGCGAGAAACACGGTGGAGGGAACGTAGCCGTCGCCGTACTTTTTCGAGAGACGGTTTTCGAAATCGAGCCATTCGGCGTAGTTTTCGACGTCTTCAAGCCCGGCGCAGCCGGCGAAGTTCTCGCGCCGTTCCAGAAAAACGCGGCGATAGTTCATGACCTGCGCTTCGTGCGTCGCGTTCGGTCTGACCAATTTCAAGCGGTTCATAAGGGTTCCCCTCCTCTGGGCGATGTCCGCGGCGCGGCGGAATCTTGTCGTTCATTATAGCGGCGCGCCCTCGTTCCGGCAAGCGCGCGGCGATATGCCTTGACTAATTCCGCGACCGGTTGTTAAGATTTGCTTAGGCTTTTTGCACCGCCTGCGACTACGGCACAAACTGAACAGGCCGTCCCCTCGGGGAGCGGGCCGGGCCGCCGCGGCGCGGCAGCGGACGACGATCCGCGGGACGGAAGCGATTCGAGCGCGTCCCGCGGATTTTTTCGTGCTCCGCGGGCGGGAAGATTTCATGAAACCATCTGTTCAGGAGGAAATTGTCATGGATGAGGAAAAACGTGCCGGCGCGCCGGAAAAAACTCAGTTCGAAACGATCTCCACGCGCGTCTCCGTCGTTTGCGGCGCAGGCAATCTGCTGCTGGCGGCATTCAAGTTCGCATCCGGCGCGATCGGGCATTCCGACGCCATGATCAGCGACGCCGTCCACTCTACGTCCGACATCCTCGGCAGCGTCATCGTCGTCGCGGGCGTCAAGGTCTCGGCGCGGCCGTCGGACCGTTCGCATCCCTATGGGCACGAGCGGCTCGAATGCGTGGCGGGGCTGATTCTCGGCGGCATCCTGGCGACGATCGGCCTGCTGATCGGCTGGGGCGCTGTGGAGAAGATCTGGAGCGGCGCGTACCGGAACATGCCGCAGCCGGGCGGCATCGCGCTCTTCGCGGCGGCGCTGTCGATCGCCGTCAAGGAGTCGATGTTCTGGTACACGTGGCTGTGGGCGCGGCGCATCGACTCCACGGCGTTGAAAGCCGAAGCGTGGCATCATCGCTCCGACGCGCTGTCGTCGGTGGGCGCGCTGATCGGCATTGCCGGCGCGCGTATGGGGGCGCCGGCGATGGAACCGGCGGCCAGCCTCGTCATCTGCCTGTTCATCGTCAAGGCGGCGGCCGACATTTTCAAGGACGCCACCGACAAAGTGGTGGACCATGCCTGCGACGAGGCCACCGAGCGGGCGCTGCGCGAGTGCGTGGCCGCGCAGGCGGGCGTGCGCCGCATCGACCTGCTGAACACGCGCGAGTTCGGCAACCGCGTCTACGTCGACATCGAGATCGGCGTGGACGGGCTCTGTTCACTGGCCGCCGCCCACGCCGTCGCCGAAAGGGTCCACGACGCGGTCGAGGCGAACTTCCCGCAAGTCAAGCACGTGATGGTCCACGTCAATCCGCTCTGAATCCTCGCAGAATAAAAGTCGCCGCGGAGACGCGAAAATATATCACTTGTATAACATGCTTTTTGATTCGTTGTAAATGCGCGAACGAAGAAAAATGTTCCACGTGGAACATCGAAAAACGTTTCCGTCTTCGCCGTGGGACGGCGGCAAGTCTTTCTTCGCGCCGCGGCATCAGGGCGGTGGACTTTGCGCGGTTTTGCCCTTAAACTGATGACGGGCGCGAACGATTCCGATCTGCAAAGGAGGTTTTTTTCATGCGCGATTTCGTCTTTTCCTGTCCGACGGTCACCTATTTCGGCGCGGACGCCGCCGTCCGCGCGCTCGGGAGCGAACTGCCCAAATACGGGCGAACGGTGATGCTCGCCTACGGCGGCGGTTCCGTCAAAAGAAACGGCGTCTACGGTACGGTCATGAAGCTTCTGGGCGAAGCCAATAAAGACGTGGTCGAGTTCAGCGGCATCATGCCCAACCCGACGTACGCTAAAGTCCGGGAGGGCGCGCGCCTGGCCCGCGAGAAGCGCGTCGACCTGATCCTCGCCGTCGGCGGCGGTTCCGTCAGCGACTGCTGCAAGGTCGTGGCCGCTCAGGCCCTGACCGACGAAGACCTGTGGGAGATGAAGTTCCGCTTCCATGCCGAGCCGGCGCGGTTCATCCCGCTCGGCGTGGTCGTCACCGTGGCGGGCACCGGCTCCGAACAGAACAATATCGCCGTGATCACCAACGAAGAGAAGAAGATCAAAGCCGGCATGACCGGCGCGTCGCCGTCCTTCGCGGCGCTCGACCCCGCCTATACGCTTTCCGCCCCTCTGCCGCAGGTCGTCTCGGGCGCGTTCGACACGCTCTCGCACTGCATGGAAAGCTACTTCGGCAAGCCGCTCGACGACAACCTCACCGACGAGATCGCCGAGGCCGTGATGCGCCACGTCATCCGCACCGCGCGCGCCCTCGTGAAAGAGCCGGGCGATCTGCGCGTGCGCGGCGAGCTGATGTGGGCGGCGGCCATCGGCGAAAACGGCCTGCTCAAGGCCGGCAAGGTCACCGACTTTCAGGCCCACCAGATCGAGCATCAGGTCGGCGCGTACACCAACTGCAACCACGGCATGGGACTGGCCGTGATCCAGCCGATTCTCTACCGCCACCTCTACAAGGCCGCGCCGCAGCGCTTCGCCCGCTGGGCGAAGAACGTGTGGGGCGCTGCCGACCGCGGCGACGACCGCGAGACCGCGCTGGCCGGCATCGCCGCGCTGGAACAGTTCGTGATCGACGTCGGCCTGCCCAACAGTTTCCGCAAGATGGGCATCGCCGACCGCTCCTTCTACAACGCCGTCGCCCGCAGCACCAACATCAAGGAAGGCTGCTGCCGCCAGCTCACCGTCGGCGAGATCTTCGACATCCTCACCGAGTGCTATTGAGCCGGGCGCAGTCGGTTTTAAACAAAACCGACTACGGAGAAGCGGTGAAGCGGGAAAAAAACGAAAACTGAATTATCAATTACAGAAAAAGAGTCAATGATCACCGTGACCATCGGCTCTTTGTGTTTTCGATCCGTTTTTTGTTTTTCTTTGTACCTTTGCGTTTCTGCGGCGGTTTTTGTTTAAAACCTTATCCTACGACGTTGGCGACGATGACGCCGAGGTAGTTGCCGAGCACGTAGCCCAGCGTGCCGACCAGCAGCGCGGGGCCGACCAGGTCGAACCAGCCTTTGGAGATGGCCATGGCCGCGGCGGTGGTAGGGCCGCCGACGTTGGCGTTGGAAGCGACGACGAGGTCTTCGAGGTTGAAGCGGAAGAGCTTGCCGAAGAAGAACGTCACGACCATGTTCATGACGATGACGACGCCGGCGTAGGCGAACAGGATCGGCGAATTGGCGACGATCTCCATGATCGAGGCGGGCGCGCCGATGACGCCGAAGAAAATGTAAATCAGGAACGTGCCCGTCTCGCTGGCGCCGGGCGCGTTGCTGAACACGCGGGGAAAACTCGTGGCGAGGATCATCGTCACCGTGGTCATGATCAGATACTGATTCCCCAACAGCTGGTTGACGATCGACAGCGCCGTGGAAGTGGCGGGAATCGTCTTGCCGAAGTAGGCGGCCAGCGCTTTGGACGCGGCGACGATGATCGTGGCCGCGGCGAAATTGAAGGCGATGTGCTTCAGCCCCACGGGCTTGGGCTTCCAATAGTCGGCGGCGGCGTTGGCCGAAGCGGCGCCGGCTTCCATCCTGTCGACGAGCGGGTGTTTGTAGTGATTGCGGAACCAGACGATGCCGGGGATGGCGATCAGCACGAAGAAGTAGATCGCCATCAGCAGATTGTCGGCGACCACGCCGGCGGAGATCAGCTTCTTATCCGTCAGGAACGCGTCGGCCATGGCCGTGAAGTTGACCGAGCCGCCCGTGTAGGTCCCCGTGAACATGGCGGAAAACGCCTTCAGTTCCGGAACGTACTTGCCGAGCGCGAACGCGCCAAGCAGCGCTCCGGCCACCGTGCCGGCGGAGCTGAGCAGATAGACGACCAGCAGTTTGCCTGTTTCGCGGCCGATCTTGCGGATGTCGCAGTTGAACAGCAGCAGGGGCACCGCCAGCGGCACCACGTAGCTCCAGACGTTGTCGTACGCGGGCGCGTCGGTGGGAATCACCCTGAAGTTCGCCAGGATCATCATCAGGACCAGGGCCAGGACGCAGCCGGTCACCTTGCTGGCCCATTGGTACGTCTGCTCCAGCCAGATGCTCAGCGAGGCGGTGCCGACCATGACGGCCCAGAGGACCCACGTGTTGTCGGCGCTGATAAAAGACATGAAAAATTCCTCCTACAAAATAAAATCGCGCAGCGTTTCTCTTCCGCGGGGGCAGCCGCGGAAACTTCCCCCCATGCGCCGGCATGAGATGTGAAGTTTTTAACTTGAACGGAGAAATTTTAGTTTTATTGCGAGAGTTGGTCAATAAGTATTATGCAATGTATTTTTTTATGAAAAAACGCGCCGATTGGTTCAAAACGACGACGTTTTTTTCTGCGGAGCGTGAGGCGGGCGCGAACAGGCAGATGAGAAACAGATATTTTGCGATGATGCGGCGTCCCCCGCGAAACGCCGTGAACGAAAAAACTCCCTAACGGTCCGACAACCGTCAGGGAGTTTTGTGTTAATCGTCCGTTTTTGCTTTTTTCCGTGCCTCCGCGCCTTTGCGGCGGCTGGCGTTTCACGGTTTTACCTGGTGCCGTCGGGGCGGAGGAACGGCCCTTTCCAGATCAGGCGGCTCCACTCTTCGGGATACGTCTTGTACTCCATGTTGGTGCCGTTCAGGCAGTATTTTGCGAAGAGGCGGTTGCCCAGCTCGTTCCAGCCCTTGTGGCGGGCGACGGCATTGCCGCAGGCGTAGTCGGTGATCAGGTCGAGGGCTTTATCGGTCTGCCCGTTTTCGATCAGCTCAGCCGCCTGCTTTTGGATCTCGTGCGCCTTGACATAGTCGGCTTCCATGATCGGTGTGCGGTAGTCGATGATCTCCTTGCGGATGTCCTGATAGCGCAGCTCGGCGATGTGCTGCACGCGGATGCACTCCCACCAGGCGGAACGGGGATCGAAGGGGCCTTTGCGCGTGCCGGTGGTAAAGGGCTCGGGCAGAGCTTTCATGCTGGCCCAGAAGGGCGTCAGATACGTGGTGTCGGCGGCGCCGTAACCGAACCAGACGATGCCGCGCACGGCTTCTGGCAGCGTGGGATCGACTTCGCAGATCTGCACGTAGGTGTGACGGTAGTCGTTAATGGCGCGGGGGAATTCGTTGTCGTTCCAGCCCAGTTTGATTTCTTTGCGGTAGCGGTTGGGATTGCCGTAGGGGCCGGCGGCGGGGCCTTTGCTGAGGTCGAACTCGGTGCCTTCGTACCAGTCGCCGTAAATACGAAACAGCTCGACGACGGAGACGAGGTTGTCGGGTTTGATCGACTTGGGGAAGTAATGGGCGTATGGGTCGAGCTTAGCGGAAGGGGCGAAGAGGGAGAGAGCGCGCCACTCGCGCAGCGCGGCGTACAGGCGCAGCGTGGGATAGAACACGTCGGCGGGGCTGAAGCTCTTCATGTCCACGTCTTTGGCGTCGATGAAGCCCTGCTCGACGGCGTACTCGACCATGCCGGGAGCGTAAGCGACGTTCTCCGCGTCGGTGAGGTCGAGCTCGCGCAGGCGGGCGCGGTTGGCGGCCACGAAAATCTCGTCGTCGGGGACGCGCCATGCGGCCCACATCTTGTTGCCGTAGGCTTCGACGATCCAGACTTCGTCGCCGTCGGTGATCGGCATGGTCTCGCCGGCCTCGTACCAGCCGTATTCGTTGATCAAGTCGCCAATGACCTTCACGGCTTCGCGGGCGGTGCGGGCGCGTTCGAGGGCGATGTCTTGGACGATGTGGCAGTTAGTCATGCCGAAAGCGTTGGTTTCCATGACTTCCAGCACTTTTTCGCTGCGCTTGTCGTCGGCGGTCATCGTCATGGTCGATTCGCCCATGGCGAGCCCCTTGTCGTTGAGGAACGAGTAACGGCTGGTCAAATACTGATTGGTCTGCGGAACTTCGGGGATTTTGCCGATCACGCCGGGATCGTCGCCGGCGTCGCAGCCCTTGCCTTCTTTGAGCAAGAAACGCTCCGCGCCCGCTTCATGCGACGCGGCGGGAACGATGTGTAGCTGGAACGTGTCCGACATGGAATCGCAAGAATGGGAGACCATGGCGTGCCCCGTTGCGGAAGCGTTCTTGCCGACGCCGAAGACGGTACAGCCCAAGGCCGCCTGACAGGAAAGGCCGATCACTACCAACAACGCGCTGAAAACCTTTTTTCTCAACATGCGGTGCGCCTCCTCGTAATTTTCAGGAACAAACGGACTGTTTCTATTTGTCGTACGATTGTGACAGCACTTGTTCGTGATAAATTTAACATATAATGAAGCGATGTCAAGAATGGAATTCGCGCGCGAACGGCGGCTTTGCGCGCGGCGCAAGGCTTTCAGGGCGCGATTTCGTGCAGTTTTCGACGCGCCTTCGCGCTAAAAGGGAGGAAGCCCTAACGAGTCTCAGCGACGCCGGAAACTTTCCAGTGCCGCGGCGATACGGCGTACGCCTTCGGCCATCTGGGCATCGGTCTGGCGCGCGAAGGTGAGGCGCAGCGAGAAGTCTTCTCCTTCGTAGTTGGGCGTGAAACAGACGCCCGGGAAAAAGGCCACGTGCCAGTGATCGCGGGCGCGTACGGCGAAATCCATGGCCGAGACGCCGCCGTGCAGGCGGCACCACAGGAACATGCCCCCCAGCGGCGTTTCCCACGTCAGCCACTTCGTTGGGATTTGCGCGCTCATCAATCCAGTCAAAAGCCGGCAACGTCGCTTCAGATCGCGGCGTAGCTCGTCAATGTGCGCGTCGAACTGAGGATGTTTGATCACGCGCGCGGCGGCGCGGTGAAGCAAGGCGGGATAGCACAGCGCCGTGGCCTTGAGCGTCATCACGGCGCGTTCGACCAGTTCGTCCGGCAGTACCAGCCAGCCGAGGCGCATTCCCGGTGCGATCGTTTTCGAAAGGCTGCCCATGGAGATCGTGCAGTCAGGCGCCAGCGAATAATAGGAAGGTGGCGGCGCGGCGTCGAAGTTCAGCTCGCGATAGGGATCATCCTCGACGATGAAGAAACCGTACCGGCGCGCGACCTCCACGACGGCGCGGCGGCGTTCGGTCGAAGTGCAGCGTCCCGTGGGGTTCTGGAAGTTGGGGATGACATAGAAGAAGCGCGGCCGCAGTTCCCGCGCCAGGCGTTCGAGTTCGCCGGGCAGCGGGCCGTCGGCGTCCATGGAGACGCCCGCGAGGCGCGCGCCGGCTTTGGCGAAGCAGTCCAGCGTTTCGGGAAACGTCGGCGTTTCGCTCAGCACCGCGTCGCCGGGGTCGACGAACAGCTGCGCGAGCAGATCGGCGCCGCCGGTGCCGCCGTTGGTGACGACGATCTGTTCCGCCCGGATGCCGGCGCCGACGTCGAGGCGGTTCTGGCGTTCGGCCAGAGCTTCGCGCAGTTCTTCGTCGCCCTGCGAACCGGGGTAGGCGAGTATCTGCGGATCATCGGCGAGCAGCTCGTCGATGACGGCGCACAGCAGGTCGCGGGGATAAAGATCCGCCGTGGGCTGCCCGGAGTTGAAGAAGATCATGTCCTTCGCGTCGCGCAGATGAAAGGCGTCCATCATGCAGCGGCGCAGGTTTTGGGCGCGATGACTGAGTCTGTATTCCATGGTCAGGCCTCCTGACTGAATTTTTCAAATTTGCGCCATTATAACATTTTCATGCCGGCTTGATAAATATCCGGCGGAGAAAACTCATGTCGCTTCATGCGAACGATCCGTGCTAGAATGAAATAAAAAGGGAGACGAACGCGGTTTGCGCCGCGCGGGATTCAATAAAAAGGAGAGATTCTGATGACTTTGAGAAAAATCGGTTTTGTCGGACTGGGCGTGATGGGGAGAGCGATGGCGTCGAACCTGATGAAGGCCGGCTTCGATCTGACGGTCTCCAACCGCAGCAAGACTTCCGCCGAAACGCTGCTGGCATCCGGCGCGGCGTGGGCGGAGAGTCCCGCGGATGTGATGCGCGCGGCCGACGCGGTGATCACGATCGTCGGCTATCCGCGCGACGTGGAGCAGGTCTACTTCGGCGAAAGAGGCCTGTTCGCGGGCTTTGCGCCGGGCAAGCTGCTCATCGATATGACCACCTCGTCGCCGCTGCTGGCCGCGAAAATCGGCGCCAGAGCGCGGGAACTCGGCTGCGAGGCTCTCGATGCGCCCGTTTCCGGCGGCGACGTGGGCGCGCGCGACGCCAAGCTGACGATCATGGCCGGCGGGCCGGAAACGGCGTTCAAACTGGCGGAGCCTCTGTTCGCCGCCATGGGCAAGGAGTGGAAACTGCAAGGGCCGTGGGGCGCGGGGCAGCATACCAAGATGGCCAATCAGATCGCCATCGCGTCCAACATGATGGGCGTCTGCGAAGCGCTGGCCTATGCGCGCGCCGCCGGGCTCGATCCGCGGCGCGTGCTCGAAAGCATCTCCGGCGGCGCGGCGGGCAGCTTTTCAATGAGCAACTTGGCGCCGCGCATGCTCAAAGGCGATTTCAAGCCCGGCTTTTACGTCAAGCACTTCATCAAAGACATGGGCATCGCCCTCGACTGCGCCAAGGAAATGAAGCTCGATCTGCCCGGCCTGGCGCTGGCCGACAAACTTTACCGCCGCCTGGCCGAATCGGGCGGCGAAAACGACGGCACGCAGGCGCTGTACAAGCTGTACGCATCGGAACGCAATTAGCGAAGCGCTTTTTACGGGGCGCGACGATCAGCCGGAAGTTTTTTTGGCCGATCGCCGCGCTTCGAGCGTTTCATGGCAAATGAAAAGTTGTCGCTTGACAGATCGAGAAAATAGAATTAGAATAATTCCAGAAAAGAGGCGAGGCCATGACAAAATACGCTCGGGGAATTCTCGACATCGTGAACGCTTCGCGCAGCCACCTGACGGCGGAACAGATTTTCTGGGAGCTGAAAAAGACGCAGCCCAAGGTCGTTCTGGCGACGGTGTACAACAATCTCAACGCGCTCTGCGCGCAAAAGCTGATCCGCCGCGTTCACGTCGAAGGATCGCCGGAGCGCTACGACCGGATCGAGAAGCACGATCATCTGATCTGCCAGAAGTGCGGCAAACTGGCGGACGTGACGCTGGCCGACCTGACCGGGGGGCTGGAAGAGCAGCTGGGGGAAAACATCACGTCCTATGACCTCAAAGTCTTTTACGTTTGTCCCGAATGCCGCCGCAAGGCGGAGGGGACGGCGCCGTAAGCGCGTGTGGGAAGGCTGGCGGTTCTGCCGGCAGCCATGGGGGAGATCCGCTCCGTCCGGGGGGACGGAGGGAAGACATGTTTTGAAAAAAATCAGGGGGATTATTCGGAAATGGCACAGAACAAGTACGAAGGCACCCAGACTCTCAAGAACCTGCAGGCGGCGTTCGCCGGCGAATCGCAGGCGCGCAACAAGTACACCTACTTCGCCTCGGTCGCCAGGAAGGAAGGCTACGAGCAGATCTCGGCCCTGTTCCAGAAGACGGCCGACAACGAGAAGGAACACGCCAAGATGTGGTTCAAGGAGCTGGACGGCATCGGCGACACCAAAGCCAATCTGGCCGCGGCCGCCGAGGGCGAGAACTACGAGTGGACCGACATGTACGACGGCTTCGCCAAGACTGCGGAGGAAGAGGGGTTCTCCGCGCTGGCCGCGAAGTTCCGTCTCGTCGCCGCCATCGAAAAGCATCACGAGGAACGTTACCGCGCCCTGCTCAAGAGCGTGGAAAGCGGCGAAGTCTTCCAGAAGGGGGAAGTGAAGATCTGGGAGTGCCGCAACTGCGGCCACATCGTCGTCGGCGTCAAGGCGCCCGCCGTGTGCCCCGCCTGCGCCCATTCGCAGAGCTACTTCGAGATCCACGCCGAGAACTATTAAACCAAGAGCTGCCGCGGAGACACCGAGCCGCGGAGAAAAGCGAAAAAACGTAGTGCCGTTTTTTCAACGGAATCAAAAGCAGTTCCAGTGATACAAGCAGCCGAAGGTTGACGATTGCTCATTCGTCAACCTTCGGCTGCTTGTTCGTTTTAGATTGCGGACGGGAAAAAGCGGTTGCCGATATCTTGATGTTGATTTTGAATAGAACGCGACGACAGTGCTCCCCCGGAGCACTTTTATTATTCTGTATTTCAGCTCGAATCTTTGCTTGGGAAAGACGCTGCGCCGCGTTTGTCTTTTGCTTTTCCCTGCGCCTCCGTGGCGGCGTTTGTTCGAGAGCTCAGCACGCGAGCGCGCTCATGCGGAACAGACCGTCGCCGAGGCGCTGTGCGCGGATCACGAAGTCGAAGCGGTCCGTGTCGACGCACATCCAGAAGTCGTCCTCGGGGAACATGTCCTGCCGGGCAGGGTCGAAGAACTTCTGCCCTTCCGGGTCGGCACGCACGGCGGCCAATTCGCGTTCCATGTCCAGCGTTTCCCCCTTGAGCCGCGCCGTGATGTAGCGCGCGCAAAGGCGGTCTTCCGGCGTGCCGGAAACGCCCGCCAGCCCCATCGCCACCAGCGATACCCGCTCGGGATCGCGGCTGCGGATATAGCGCGCGGTGGCCGCGGCGTTAACGAGGCTGCCGGCGACGATCTCCGCCGCGCCGGCGGCGGCCGCCAGCCCCTGCGTGCCGGCGCTGGTGGTGTGGATCACGGTTTTTCCACGGAAATCCGCGCCGCGCGTCTGCGACGGCGAGTTGCCGAAATCGAACCCCGGCAGGATCGCGCCGCCGCGCTCGCCGATCAGCACGGCGCCGGGATGTTCGGCTTTGAGGCGCCGGGCTTCGGATTCCGCGCCGACGGCGAAAATCGACGCCGCGCCGCGCGCGAACAGCCACGCTTCCAGCGAAAAAGCGCGGAACACGTCGATGACGACCGTCAGCCCGCGGGCCCGCCGCGCGCCGTCGAGCAGTTCGAGAATTTGTATGTCCATCGGATCGCCAGCCTTCATGGGATTGCGCCGCCGTGGATCTCTTTCGGGCGCGCCGCCTTTCCATTATATGATGAACGGCGCCGTCTGGGAATGGGCTCTTGGAGCGGGCGACGTTCTGCGTTGAAAAACAACCGGAGAAAGCGCAGGCCGCCGCGTTTCTCGCTCTGGAGTAATGGCGCTGCGGCATAAAAACGGGGCAGGGCCTTTCAATTTCGTCGTTTTTTTGTATTATTATGCTGAAACGCGGGCGAATTTGCCTTCTAAGGAAAGGGGGAACATCGTGTGAAAACGCTTGGGGCTCCGCAGGCGGTGACGGTGCGGCAGATCGCGCAGCTCCATAATTTCAAAAAATATACGCGCCTTGTCGCCGGCGAGGAAGGGCTCGACCGTCAGGTAGCATATACCACTGTCTGGGAATCGCCGGAGCTGGCGAGCCGCCTCGAAGGGCAGGAGTTTGTCTTCAGCGTGGGCTATTTGGCACGAACCAATCCGCCTCTGGCGCTGGAAGGTTTTCGGGCGTTGACGAACGTCGTATCGGCGATGGGGTTCAAGCTCGGCCCTCATATCGACGAAATCCCCGCTGAGTTCATCAAGATTGCCGACGAGAAAAACGTTCCTCTGTTCGAGATTCGCGCAGACTGTCAGTTCAGGTGGCTCATCCAGTCCATCATGGCCGAAATCAATCTCTACCAGGCCAGCGTTTTGATGGAAGTGAACCAGTATTTCCATGACCTCTATGAACTGGCCATGAAAGACGGACGGGATTCCGTCCTTTTGTCGCAGCTTTCCGAGCGGATCCGCGCGCTCTGCTTCCTTCTTCCTCCCGACTTGCAGGAACCCATATGGCCGCAAAAACGGCAGGCAGGACGAGCTGAAAATACGCTTTTGCAGGGAGCGCACGAAGTTTTTCGCAAGGCCTGCGTGACGCAGGGAGAGTTTCATGAGCCCCCGTGGCATATCTTCCCGCTGACGGGTAAGAACTATTGTCTTGGTTATCTGGTCGTGCATCATAAGCCGGCTCTGGGCGACAAGGAACGTTTGATGATCCAACAGCTGCAGATGAGACTGACGATGAAGTGGAACGAGCGCTTCGAGGATACGCGCCGGACGTTGATGAGCCTGTGGAACAGCCTGCTCTACAATCCCAAAGATAAAAGAGAGTTCATCAGCCATACGCTGGAACGTTGCGGACTGGACGCCGAACAAGCGTTCCGCGTGCTGGTGTTCTCGGCCCGTCCGGGACTGGACGAGGCGTTTCGGCGGGGAGCGCAGTTTACCATGGGGAGCCTTGGACGTCTGATCCCGCATAAGATATTGCTCTGGGTGACCCCATCGGAATGCGTGCTGCTGTGTTCGTCGACCGGCGGGCAGAAACTGCCTCAGTATATGATCAAGGCCAAAGAACTGCTGGCCCCCGATCCATCGGCCGTTTTATCGGTCGGACCGTCGGTAAGGAGGATCGAAGAGATCCGCGACAGCTACCGTATGGCGAAAAACTGTTTCCGCGCGGTCTGCAGCCGATATGACAGGCCGGAATCGCTCCTTTGCTGTGACGATTGGCTCTTCGAACTGTCCCAGATCGAAGGGGCGGATACGCTGGAGAGCCGCCTGCTCGTGAAGAAAGTTCTTGAGCCGTTGCTTCGGTATGACCGCGACCACGGCAATACCGCTTTTCAGGATACGTTGAGGGCAATGAACCGAACGGAGAACCTCAGCGAGGCGGCAGGGGTTCTTCACGTGCATGAAAACACGCTTCGTTACCGCGTGCAGCGCATGAAGGATTTGACGGGGCTCGATTTGTTCCGCTACAGAGACCGGGCGATGCTGGCCCGCGCGCTGTTCTGTTTTGAAATAAACGGTAAATAGTAAATACCGTCCGCCAACGAGGGCTTTGTCGTAATTTCGTTACGACAAAGCCCTCGTTGGCGGACGGTATTTATAT